>ENA-UOOR01000019-UOOR01000019.1-fermentation-metagenome-genome-assembly--contig:-NODE-19-length-231917-cov-123.336968_pt1 | contig 231917 bp, 211 predicted proteins | sample MGYA00245780_ERZ724029 | MGnify/ENA primary metagenome ERZ724029 (study PRJEB28704, sample SAMN03018315) | fermentation metagenome | biome: anthropogenic terrestrial biome; feature: soil...
TCATCATTATTCAGTTTTCAAAGACCTAATCTGCGCTTTTAGGCGCTTTTATATAATACCATAATTAAGTAAAACTTGTCAACTTAGTTAAACAAGAATCTTTAATATAATATTAAATGTAGCGGGCTCTAAAGCGACCTTTCTTATTCTATCTTAAATAATTTCAGATGTCAACAAAAATTCATGGAAAAAAATATTTTAGTGCTTTAATTGAATAATTAAGTCCATTTACTCATTATTAACTTCATATTTTCATAAAATATAAAGAAATATTTTCTGTACATGCGTGCGCACATATAATTATTAATGATAAGCAAAATACACTTATAAAAATTAGTTTATTATTAATTAATTCCATATTTAAAGCATATATGTTTTAATCTAAAAAATCAGTATTTAAGGTGATTATTATATGAAAGATAAAAAAAAACAGTTTCTTTTTGTCACTAATGCGCTAAGAAAATGTTTGATTTATATAAGTGGTGGAGGGGGACGGATTCGAACCGCCGAACCCTTAGGGAGTAGATTTACAGTCTACCGCGTTTAGCCTCTTCGCTACCCCTCCGTTTTATGGCTGCTTAATTATTTTATCGTAATACCTTTTAAAAAGCAACCCAAAAAACAATTATCCCTATAAAAAGCAAAATAATCACTTATCTTGCTTTATCTTTTTATCCAGTTCGTATTTAGGAAACATGACTTCTCTGGAACAGCCTAAACATTTTATTTTAATATCAGCACCCGTTCTAATAACTTCCCAATTAACAGACCCACACACATGGGGCTTTTTGGTCATTATTTTCATGCCTATTTCATATTTCATTTTAATAGAAGTTTAAGCAATTCTTCAAGTTCTTCTTCATTTTTGACTTTAATGGTGACTTTTTTATCTGTAACAACTGTTTTATAGCCCAAATGATCTTTGAGTTCTTTTTCATATTGCGTAAAAATATAAGGTTTAGGTTCTCTGGCTTGTTTATTGGTTTTACCTTCTGTTTGTGATAAGGCCTCTATTTGCCTAACACTTAAATTTTGGCTCACAATTCTTATAGCAAGTTCCTTAATACGTTTTGGATCATCGAGTTTAGATAAGACCCTTGCGTGTCCCATGGAAAGTCCGTTATTATTAACCATATCTTTAACTTCTTCAGGTAAATTTAATAGGCCTAATACGTTAGTCACATAACTTCTTGATTTACCAATTTTTTCAGCTAATTGTTTTTGCGTGAGTTCCATGCTTCTCATAATATGTTGATAAGCTTCAGCTTCTTCAATCGGGTTTAAATCTTCTCTTTGAAGGTTTTCTACTAAGGACAATTCCGCAACTTCAGATTGGTCATAATTTCTTACAATCGCAGGGATTGTCTCAAGACCATTTTGTTTAGCCGCTCGATAACGTCTTTCACCCGAAACAATCATATAACCATTGGGGATTTCCTTTAGGATGATTGGTTGAAAAACACCATGTTCAGCGATTGAACTTGCCAGTTCATCCAGCTTCTCTTGGTCGAAGTTTCTTCTTGGTTGAAATGGGTTAGGTGAAATTAAGTGGATACTTATTTCCTTAACCTGTTCACCTTCTTGAATTTGATCTACAGTTTCTTCTTTAAGTAAATCTTTTAAACCTCTTGTTTTTTTTACCACAAAAACACCCCTTTACAATGGTTTTTTCTTGATAAGTGCGAAACTTCTAGGGTAGCCTTTAACCAAACTAACTTTTTCGACAATCAATAAACTTCTTTCACCCATATCTTCTGGTAATTGGATAGAAATAACTTTATTAATTTGACCCCCTAAGGTAATTATACCATATTTAGCTTTATCGAGTTCATTTTCTAAAAGGGATGATTTCATCGCGATAAAATGGCCCCCTTTTTTCACAAATGGAATGCATAATTCGTTTAAAATATTTAATGGCGCAACTGCCCGTGCCGTAACGATATCAAAGTGATTTAAATGGGTTACCGCAAATATTTCTGCGCGTTCATTAATGATATAAATATTGTCAAGATTTAATAGGTCTTTTAAAGCATTAAGAAAGTTCGTTTTCTTGGTTTGAGATTCGACAATATAGACGGTAATTAAAGGAAAAACAATTTTTAATGGAATGCTAGGAAATCCAGCCCCTGAGCCAATATCACATAGTTTTATTTTATCATTAATCAAATCTGTTTTAATTAAACTGACTGAATCATAAAAGTGTTTGTAATAGACTTCTTTTTCATCTGTAATCGCTGTTAAATTATACTTCTTATTTTCAGTCACTAAAAACTCATAATATGTTTTAAATTGATTCAGTTGTTCTTCGGTTAGTGTAATCCCAAGTGGTTCTAGAAATTGTTTCATTTGAGTGTTTGTAAATAAACAAGTAACACGGAGATATCTGAAGGATTCACACCACTTATTCTGGAAGCTTGACCAAGTGTTTTTGGTTGATGTTTCTTAAGTTTATCTCTGGCTTCCAAAGCAAGATTGGAGATATGATCGTAGTTGATATTATCTGGAATGATTTTATCATCTATTTTAATCATTTTAGTGGCTTGTTTTTCTGCTTTCTTAATATAACCCTCGTATTTGATAGAGATTTCTGCTTGTTGTAAAACTTCATCGGAATATTCATTTTCAAATAGTGGCTTAATATCATTATAGTGTATTTCTGGTCGTTTTAAAAGTTCAAATAATGACATTTTTTGATTTATTTCACCTATACCATGTTCCTTCATCCACTGATTGGTTTCGGCATTGGGAAATAGTTGAATGTCTTTGTATAATTCAATAGCTTGATTAATTTGTTTTTCTTTAACTTTAAAGCTTTGATAGACCTCTTCAGGTATCAATCCAATTTCGTAACCATAATCTCTTAATCTTAAATCAGCGTTATCATGTCTTAACAATAAACGGTGTTCCGCTCTTGAAGTCAGTAATCGGTAAGGATCTTCAGTGCCCTTTGAAACTAAATCATCAATTAAGACACCAATATAGGCTTCATTTCTTTTTAATATGAGTGGTTGTTTGTTGTCAAGTTTTAATGCAGCGTTAATACCAGCCATTAAGCCTTGACAGGCTGCTTCTTCATAACCACTGGTTCCGTTAATTTGTCCTGCACAGTAGAGGTTTTTGACTTTTCTAGTTTCTAAAGTTTGATAAAGTTGAGTTGAGTCAATAGCGTCATATTCAATGGCATAGGCATAACGGATTATTTCAGCATTTTCTAATCCTTTTACTGATCGAATAATTTGTTCTTGAACGTATTCTGGCATTGAAGTGGATAAACCTTGAAGGTAAATTTCATCATTAGACATGGTTTCTGGTTCTAAAAAAACTTGATGCCTATTTTTATCACTAAATCTGACTACTTTATCTTCAATTGATGGGCAATAGCGTGGACCAACCCCCTCAACAACACCACCATACATAGCTGATTCACCTAAATGTGCATTAATTATTTCATGTGTTTTTTCATTGGTATGGGTTAGATAACAAGGCTCTTGATGTCCCATTTCCGTAATAATTGGATTAAATGAAAATGTTTGAAAAACATCATCTGCATATTGAGATGTAGTTACTTCATAATTAATGGATCCTTTTCTAATTCTCGCCGGTGTTCCTGTTTTAAGTCTAATTAATTTGAAGCCAAGTTGTCGAAAATTTTCTGATAAACCATAAGTTGTTGGTTGTTTATCAGGACCTGATTTTATAACATCGTGTCCCTTTAAAACTTTACTCGCTAGATAAGTTCCCGTGGTTATTATAACCGCTTTAGCAAATAGCTCGGTTTTATCTTGGAGGGTAATGCCTTTGATGTTATTATCTTCTACAATCATATTTTCCACCAAAGCTTCTTTGAGTTCTAGGTTTTCTTGAGTTTGTAAAACTTTAAGCATCGCCTTAGGGTATTCTTGTTTATCAATTTGAGCACGTAAAGCCCAAACAGCCGGTCCTTTTGACCGGTTGAGCATTTTCATTTGAATTTGAGTTAAATCGGCTATTTTAGCCATTTGTCCACCTAAAGCATCTATCTCTCTTACAACGACACCCTTAGCTGGTCCTCCAATAGAAGGATTACAACTCATAAATCCAACACGATTTAAACTTCCTGTAACCAGAAGTGTTTTTTTGTTTAATCTTGCGGTAGCGAGTGCAGCTTCAATTCCTGCATGTCCGCCCCCGACAACAATTATATCGTACATTAATTCACCTTTTTTAAGAAAAGGCGTTTTTCAACGCCTTAGATTTCTTTATATTTCAATAAGACCTTTTCTTTTGTAAAACCATATTTTTCCACGACAACATCTTGAGGCGCAGATAATCCAAATTCACTCACCCCATAGACATGCTTAGTGTACTTATACCATGGTAACTCTGATGCCATTTCAATGGCAAGCGTTTTGACATTGGGAAGGACTAGGTTTTTGTAATCATAGGATTGTTGATCAAACAATTCCATTGATGGCATCGAGACAACTCTCGTAAAAATGTTTTCTTTTTCAAGTTCTTGTTGAACTTCAATAGCTAAACTTACTTCACTACCCGTCGCTAATAAGATACCATCTAATACGCCTTTTTCTTTGGCAATCACATAAGCTCCCTTATTAAAATCCGGGTTAAAATTACTATGGTTTTTAACGGCTTGTCTCGTCAGAACAAGAACCGTTGGTTTCTTCGCACTGATTGCATAATGCCAAGCTTGAACCGTTTCATTGGCGTCCGCTGGTCTTAGTGTTACAAGGCCCGGAATCGCTCTTAACATTGTTAGTTGTTCAACCGGTTGATGGGTCGGGCCATCTTCTCCCACACAAAGTGAATCGTGTGAAAAGACAAAGATCGATGGAATACCCATTAAAGCCGCGAGGCGGATTGGTGGTTTCATATAATCTGCGAACACAAAGAATCCACCACTAAATGCTTTTAAGCCACCATGTAACGTAATACCATTGACAATAGCGCCCATCGCATGCTCTCTAACGCCAAAATTTATATTACGTCCTAGTGGATTTTCTTTAGAGAAATGTCCATCTGCCCCTTTAGCTTTGGTAGAACCCGTTAAGTCAGCAGATCCACCAATTAGGTTGGTAAACTTTTTAGATAATGCATTCAAGACATCCCCACTGGCATTTCTAGTTGGAATATCCTTACCCACTTCAAAACGGGGTAATTCGTTATAATCAACTAGATAAGTTTCATGATAATAAGAAGCTAATTTTTGAAATTTATCAGGAAATTGAATTTGATAATCTTTAGATAATTTTACCCATTTGTTGTAGGCTCTTTTACCTCGATTAATCACCCGTTTTTTATAGAGATCATAAACCGCTTCATCGACTTCAAAAGGTTTATGGGTATAGTCTAAATTTGTCGCGGCAATATGACGGAATTCTTCACCAATAGGTGAACCATGGGCTTTTGAACTACCGGCTACTGGTGTACCAAAGCCAATTTCTGTTTTAACTTCAATTAAAGTTGGTTTATTGGATTTCTTTGCTTTATTAATTGCTTTTTTGATTAATTCAATATCGTTTCCATCTTGAACTAATTGATATGCCCAACCAACTGATTCAAATCTCTTTTTATGATTTTCACTCACTGTCCAACTGGTTGGCCCATCTAATTGAATATCATTTGAATCAAATAAAACAATTAGTTTATTTAATCCTAAATGACCCGCTAAACTAATTGCTTCTTGAGCAACCCCTTCTTGTAAATCACCATCCCCACATAATACATAAGTATAATGATCTATAATCGGGAACCCTGTTTCGTTAAATTCAGCTGCTAAATGTTTTTCTGCGATTGCCATCCCAACTGCGTTAGAAATACCTTGTCCTAATGGCCCAGAAGTCGTTTCAACGCCTTCAGTATGACCATATTCAGGATGCCCCGGTGTATTACCAGGCTGTCTAAAGTTTTTAATGTCTTCAATCGTAACATTATACCCAGACAAATGATTAAGGGCGTATAGTAACATTGATCCATGACCTGCAGATAAAATAAAACGATCTCTGCTGATCCATTTCGTTTGTTTAGAATTAATGGTTAAAAAATTAGTAAATAAGGTATGTGCCATTGGTGCCGCTCCCAAAACAATACCTGGGTGGCCACTGTTGGCTTTGTTTATTGCGTCAACACCTAAAAAACGTATCGTGTTTATTGCTAATTGATCAATAGAATTGGACATTAAAACACCTCACAATATTTATTTTTATTCTTCTTTAGTTGATGCTTCTTCTGGTTTTGATTCAAGCGTCTCAACTGGTTTTTGTTCGAGGTCATCTTCGACCTTAGTATCAATTTGTTCGACTTCTGTTTGAACCGGTTCTTCTTTAAACTTAAAATATTCTTCATAAAATTTAGTTTGAATATCGATCAGTTCGTTAAATTTATCTAAGCCAACCTCATCTTTGATTTCAGTCACCGCCTCTACACGGGCTTTTTCAATCCCACGTTTCATTAAAGTAGATTGTGCGATGTTAACAACTAACACCAGACCTAATGTAACGATTAGTACGATTGTTTGATAGGCTTTAAGTGCTGGAACGGTTGCGAAAACAATAATGGCTGCTAATGCCAACAATAAAACCGGACCAATAAGCTTGAAGAAAATATCACTTCTTACCTTGCCCGCTCTTTCATAAAAACGAATCCAAATACCATTTACTTTAGGACTGTAAAGTGGTCTTAAAGTTTCAAAATAATCACGTTCAATCATTAATTTGTAATCATGTCCATCACTGGTCCATACGGCAAATTGACCTTGTCCAGCATATCTTGCTAAATAATTAGTCTCATTCATATGATGTATATCAACAGTTGTCCCGTTGACCTCTTGAGTTTCTACTGGATTTGTTAAAGTTCTGTAAATTTTAGGGTTTAGTTTCATAATTTGTTAATACCTCCTTTAAGTATTATATCATAATTATTCGTATAAAGACCAGATTTATACGTCTAATAAAACGCTATTTTATTAAACTTCACCTGACTCACACAGATGTTGTGTGCTAATTTAAAAAAATCTTATCAGCCATTAATAAAAGACCAAATTCATATAAAAAACGTTTTTTTGTGTAATGTGTAAAAATCAAATCTATAATTACTCCTATTGAATGTTTTTTTAGCCCTCAATCAGAAAATTCTACTTGTTTATCCTTAATAATTTTTAGAGTAAAAAAGTCGTGTTATATCTAATGCTATTTCCATAAACTGGTATTCTCAAGGAAACACTAGAATCTAAAAAACCAGCAGCAAGCCTTCCTAGTCCACCGTTTCCAAGACCAGTATCAGTTTCTGCCAGTTCTACTTTGTTGATATTAAGCCCTAAATCTATAAATGCTCTTTTTACGATACTGTAAAAACCTAAATTATAGAGGTTATTTGTGATCAAACGCCCCATCAAGAACTCCATTGAAAAATAAATTGCTTTTCTCATATCCTTAACAGATTCATCTGTTTTCTTAAGATTACCTTCTATTACTTCATTTAATAGCAAACTCAGTGACGCGTATCGTTCATATGTGGTTGATCCCTTTTGGTAGAGTTTCATATACTTCTCTTAACTTATCACAAAAAGTAACTGTTTCAAAATTACTCATTACACAATATTCTCTTTTTCTTTTCTTATTCTTTTACAGCACCACTTGATAATCCACTAATCATATATTTACTTAGGAAAAAGTACAAAATTATGATTGGAATTGCAACAAATAAACTTCCTGCTGCAAATCTTGCAAACTCGTCTTCCCCCAGACTCATCAACCCTACGGCAACTGTGTACATATCCTTTTGTTTCAATAATAATTTCGGCAAAATGAAATCACTCCATGGCCATGTAAAACTTGTTAAAGCAGTATACACAAGCATTGGTTTAGACAGCGGCATCAGGATGTGGATAAATATTTGGAATTTATTCGCCCCATCGATTGTTGCAGCTTCATCAATCGTTATTGGGATAGTATCGAAGAATCCTTTTTGAACTAAGTATCCCATTGGAGCTCCAGAACTATAAATCAAAATCAGACCCCAATGATTATTGACTAATCCAAACTGGACCATCAATAAATAAACAGCAATCATTCCCATGAACGATGGAAACATTCCAAGCACTAATGTAACTTTCATCAACTTCTTTCTAGAACTGAAATTAAATCTAGAGACTGCATAAGCAGTTAATACTACAAGGGTAGTACCAATTATACAACTCATTGAAGCGATAAATAATGTATTACCAAACCACTTTGGATAATTATACATTGCTGTATCAGTAAATAGTTTTATATAAGTTGCTAGTGAATAGTTTTTTGGAAAAAAACCATCAAAATCATACATTGAACCTTGAGCACTGAACGATGATAATATTAACCATAAAACAGGAAATAAAAATATGAAACCAACAAGCAGAATAATAGTATATGTAATTGCTGTATCAGGTATTTTTTTCCACTTAATACTCTTCCTTTTTGCCCTTCTTACTTCATTATAACTTGTCATTTGTATGTATCCTCCTGTCTATATGATGGTGACATGATATAAACTGCAAGAGATATCACTGACGTAATAATAAATATTATTAAGGAGATTGATCCCCCAATAGAATAGTAGTTATTATTAATTGATAGATTATATAACCAGTTAATTAAAAGGTCAGTATCACTTGCAAGGAAATAACCGTCTATGTATAAGCCTCCCCTTAAGAAATAGAATATTCCAAAATTATTGAAGTTGCCTATAAACTGGGTAATCAATACTGGGGTCGTTGCGAATAATACATAAGGCAGAGTTATAGACTTAAATTGTTGAAAGAGACTGGCACCATCAATCTCTGCAGCTTCATATATGTCGTTGTTCAAATTTGTCAATATTCCCGTTGCAAGTAGCATACTTGAAGGAATAGTAATCCATGCATTCACAAATATCCCAATCATTCTCGCTGTCCATCCAGCATCTAAATCTAAAAATCCAATTGCAGTTCCTCCTGCTCCAGTTATCATTTGGTTAATAGGTCCACCATACGAAAACATAAATTTAAAAGCAAGTAGCGTAATAAACCCTGGTACTGCAAATGCTATAATCGGAAACCCCCTCCAAAATGCTCTACCTTTTACGCATTTTTTGTTATAAAGAAGTGCTAATCCTAGTCCTGCAAAGTAATTAATTGATGTTGACAAAATAGCCCAGATAAAGTTCCAGCCTAAAATCTTGAAAAATGTTTCAGAAAATTGTCCTAATGTTAATATCCTTTTAAAGTTATCAAGTCCAACCCAGTCAACTAAGTCACCAGTCTCTACTATTACGCCTCCATAGTTAGTAAAAGCAATCAATATCATGAATACAATGGGTAAAATATTAAATACTGCAACGCCTATTATTGGAAGAAATAGTGTAGTTTTATAAAACTTTTTATCTAGTAAATCTTTAATTTCTTCTTTTAATGTTCTCGGGAGTTTACCATCTTCAATTCTAAGCTGTGTATTATAAGCATCTTTTATATTTGCAATATAAAGCATAAAATATGCAATAAGAAAAATCACTGATAAAACACCTAATATGAGCATGATAATCGAGTTATCACCAGTAATTCCTTCCCATGGGTTACTTCTAACTGATCCCAGTGTAAAAAGTCCTATGAAATCAGTTGCACCTTTAAAAACAAAATAAAAGACTGCTCCTATTTGTATAAATAGATAAATGAATCCTTTCCCCCATTGTCTATTTAGTAATTGCCCCAGTCCCATTATTCCAAAAGAGGCCATAGTCTTTTTGTTTGAATTAGTAACTAAGTCCTTAATACCGTTCCATTTCTCTTTAAAATATAAACCAATCTTTCCAATCAGTGAGGTATCAGATATAGTTTTAATAGTTTTATTTGTATCTTGCATATCTTCCCCTCCTAATTAAGGGTATGAATCGCATCATAGATCTGCTTGTCAACCTTTTCTAGTTCTTTTTTAAAAGCTTCAAGTGATGTATACTTGGAAGACTGACTCCCGGTTCTAAACGGGTCTTTAGCGACATCTTGAAAAAATGTTTGAAGTGGTGTCCATATTTGGGCAGTTGCTCTAATGGATGGCATAACAGAAATCAATCCACTTGTTAAATTCTTATTAATAATTTCTGATAATCCCCCTACTGCTTCTGCAACATCAAATCTTGCTGGAGCAATTCCTAGTAGTTCATTTCGCCTATAAATCATTTCATACTTTGTCGCAAAATCTATAAATGCTAATGACGCATTTGGATACTTGGTATAACTTGATATTGCATACCCCTGAATTCCGCCCATCATTATTGATGACATTAACTGTGAATCCCAATCAGTTATAGTTTCACTCAAATCCCCACTTTTTGGAAGTAACGGAATATCTGCAATGCCCAAATTATCAACTGCTTCCTTCTTTGACATTCCTTCAGCAATCATCTGATCGATAAATAGTGTATATACATCTGGAGTAGTGATTGTTGCAAAGAAATTTCCTTTCGCTAGTTGTGAGTAAGCTGTAACTGTGATTGTATCATCGATACATCTTTCATCCATAATTCCTGCCAACTGCCTAATTACTGATGCTCCTAATTCTGAATTTCCTTTACTAAAGCCAATATCAGTATCATCAGTATCGTTGTTACCAAATGCGTATCCTCCATAGCTATACAAATAACCAATCGAAAAGTATGGTTCTAAGAAGCTTCTCATATATCCCCATTTACCTTCCTCAATCCTTTCTTTGGAAAAATTATATAGGTGGTTCCATGATTCAATCATGTCGGGAACACCATTCCCGTTTTCATCATATTCGGTCTCCCAATTTTCTGGCAACAAATCTTTTCTATAATATAGTAATGGTCCTTGAATGTTAACAGGAACAGCAAAAGTATATTCTTTTCCATTAACTACACTTTGGAATGGATCCCATGCACTATCATTTAAAACTTGGAAGGTTTCCAAATCTTCAACTGGAAGTGGTTGAATATGCTTACCATCTACATATCTCATTAGCCTATCATTTGCTTGATACAATACATCTGGTCCATATCCATATGGGCCATCATTTTCTAGATCCGAATATTGATCCATGTTAGCATCTCTTGCAACAATTCCATACTCTTTGTACTCTTCATTAAATGCTTCAAGAAGTTCAGATAAGTAACCTTGTTTTATTGCTGTATCATTTTCCAAGACTCGAATCACTGCATTCTTTTCCAATTCACCAGTAAATTTTGTTTTCCCTTCTTCTGCTGCGCTGGGTTGAAGTCCAACCCCAAACAAGACAAGTAAAATACCAAAAATATGAACTAGAATAATTAAACCTTTTTTCATTCTTTCACCTCCACAATTAGAAAACCACCATTACTTAGGTTATCGTTCTCCCATTTATACGCTATTATTGTTTTATCAGATTTTATCGTTGCTGTTTGACCTGTATTGTTTACATATAATCTTACTATCTTGCCTTCATATATCCTATCAATCAAAAAGAGTCCATTTTTATCGTAAATTGAAATCTCTCCTTTTGATACACAATCATTTTTTCTAAGTTGAATCAGTTGTTTTAGTAGCCTAAAATGGGTAGTAGTTTCGAATTCACTATTCCATTCAAAGCATCTCCTATTATCGGGATCATAACCACCAATTAGTGGTATTTCTATTCCATAGTAAAGACAAGGAACCCCAATATGCATGAACAAGACTGCCAACGCTTGTTCGAGACTATCAATATTCTTATTTACTTCTGTAAAAAACCTATATGTATCATGAGTGTCTAAAAGATTTAGCATCATGCTATTTGCAATAGAATTATTTCTAACAATTAATTTGTTTAATTGATCAGAAAACTGGGCAGCATTAGTTTTTTTATAGGCGAAAAAATCAAGTAATGCTTTTGTAACGGCATAGTTCATGATTGAATCAAATTGGTCTCCTCTTAAGAATGATTTAGCATCATGCCAATTTTCTCCAACTAATAAAGCATCAGGTTTTAGTGCTTTTATTTCTTCTCTAAAATGAAACCAAAAATTGTGACTGACTTCATCAGACACATCTAGTCTCCATCCATCTATATCATATTTTTTAATGTAGTGTTTGGCTACATCAATAAGATATTTCCTAACTTCGAGATTGGATGTATTAAACTTAGGATGATAATAACAATTAGCAAAAGTCTCATAATTAACCGCTTTTTTATCAACTTTATCCCCATGAATAATGAACCAATCAAAATATCTAGACTCTTTTCCTTTTTTTACAACATCCTGAAACTCTAAAAGTAAATCACTGGTATGATTAAAAACTCCATCAAGGATAATCTTAATCCCCATTTGATGAGCTTTATCAACAAAATCTTTAAATACTATTTCATCGCCAAAATGATTATCTATTTTATAGTAGTTGGAAATGTCGTATTTATGATTTGATATTGATTCGAAAATCGGAGTTAAATATAAAGCATTTACACCTAAATCATGGAGATACTCTAACTTATCCATAATCCCCTTTATATCTCCACCATAAAAACTCTTTGGTTTAGGTGTCTCCCCCCATTTTGAATTTATATAACTATCATCCTTGTTATAATCTCCCCTATTAAAACGATCAATAAATATCTCATAAAAAACTGCATTTTCCATCCACGAAACCTTTTTTGGTATATCAGATTCATTAATATACGGAATTTGAAAGCAGTTGTAGTATGCAAAATTGAAGTCATAATTATCAACTACTCCATCTTCACAAAAATAGTACTGGTTCCCATCTATTTGAAGTGAAAACACATAGACAAATCTTACATCCTCTATACTGAGTCTCAATTCATAATACTTAAACAGGGTATCCCTATACCTCTCTATCATTTTTATCTTATTTTGTTTTTGATGAAAGTCATATTTCATCCCATATATTACACTAACATCATCAAAATAATCATTTCTTGATACTCGTATTCGCAACACGACTTCGTTTCTGCTTATAGGAAATGAGTAATTTGATTCTGCTTCATGAAAAACTGCTTCTTTATTCATATGAAACCTCTTTTTGTGCTATAATAATTACATGAGCAAAGTTACTATAAAAGATATCGCTAAGGCTGCAGGAGTTTCCATTGCCACAGTCTCTTACGTGATTAACAACAAACCAACTGAAAAGATAAGTGATGAAACAAGAAAAAAGGTGTTACAATGGGTTAACATTTTTGGTTATGTCCCAAACGCCTCCGCAATCGCGATGAAGACTTCTAAAACTAATAATATTGCTTTTATATCATCACCAAATCTAACCTATCTTCAAAAATTAGATCTAATGATTTTTTTAGAACTTTTTAGTTCTTTCGTTTTAAAAAAGGGATACAGGGTTCTCTATACATATCAAACAAAACAAGAAACAATTAGAAATGTTGATGCGATTGTTTGTTATAATATGCCAAAAAGTCAGTTTTATGCATTAGGATCTGAAAACAACGTTCCTATGATTGCTGTTGATCTTTTACTTAATGACACCCTTTTTTATCAAGTTACAAAAGACTATGAAAATATTTTTAATCAAGCCAATGATTTTTTTAATGATTCATTCACGCTTATTACGCTACGTCCTCAAGATATCGAAACTGAAAATGAAATCAAGAAGGTTTTTAAAAACATTATATTTGTATCAATGCTTGAGGATCTTGTATCGACAATCAAGGAAAATCATGATAAAAACATTGTCTTATATGATTATTTTATAAAAAATATATTTGATGCACTCTACCCTAATAATAAGGTCTATTACATCTCATTAAGGGAAAACGAGCGCTATCAAAAAATCCTTGAATCCATTGAATTCGCAATAAATCGTGATCAAGATAAAGAACATTACATTAAAATATAAATTATTTGTAGAGGGGAAATTATCCCCTCTACTTTTTTGTTTAAGAAACTAAGAAAATATTTACGACAACATTATTAATGTCAGAGGCATCAACAACAATCTTAAACGTTCCTGCTTCACTAGCTTTAAAGTTGTTATTAGTTGCACCCATGAACTTAGCATTAACATTACCTTCTGCTTCTCCAAATAATAGTTTATTTAGGAATGTTCCATAACCAGTTGTTGCACCTTCATTATGTAGTTCCATGCCAAACTCTTCTGTTCCTTCAAGTCCAATTTCATATTCATATTGGTTTGGATTAGTTTCACTTTGAGTAAATTTCCAATCAGCTCCAAAGTTTGCTTTCCAATCGTTGATTCCAGATCCTTTAATATATATGTCATATACAATATCTTCAACACTTTCGATAGTGATAATCTTTGAATAAGAATTGAATACTATTCTGTAATTGCTTGATACTAATGGCTTAACATTGTAGTTTGGATATTGTCCTGTTAAATTAAATGGAGCAAAATTAGCATTTTTCATTAAATAGGTATAATTATATGTGCCTAATTGATTCCATCCTTCTGTTCCATATTGTCCACGTTCTGTTGAACCAGCTTTTAATCCTTCAATGATGAATTCTTCACCTTCTGCAAGTCTTAAAGTGATTTCATATAAGTAATCTGAATCTTCAACTTTAGTGAATTTATAGTTGGCTTTCACTGATGTTGCAGTAACTTGATTCCAACTATCATCACCAATAACACCAGCCAGGTAATAATCAGCTTCTGGGACAACATATGTTTTATCTACTGTAACAACTAACTTATCAGCAGTCATATTATAGTTGAATGTGTATAGTCCGCTTTCCTTAACTATTAGATTTGAACTACTAGATTTTGTAAATAATTCTTGTGAAGCAGTGTCGAGTTCATTATATCTTAAGTATTTTGTTCCAGCTGATGCAATACCATTTAATGTATTAGTACTAGTAAATAGAATTTCGTCATCTTTATCTAAATAAATAGTTTTAGTATAATCTTCTTCATTACGAGTCATTTTTGTATAGTTGTTGTAGATTTCAAATACAGGGTTCATAGCTCCCCACTCGGTAATCATTTCCCCTTTAATATAAAAGTCAGTGATTATTTCTGGTCTTTCAAGTGGATCACCATTTCTTACCCAATTGATAATATCATATGTTCCAATGTTATGGATTTCTTTGCTCTCTTCAGTATAAGAAGGCTCACTTGTGTTATAATAATCATCTTTTGGATAAGTCTTTAAAGTGAATGTATAGTTACCATCCGCTTCTACCTTAATGTTTCTTCCTTTGGCAGTAACTTCACCATATCCACCACCAGTTCCAGAAAACATTACTGTTCCTTCTGAATTGGTAAGGACTTCCAAATATCCAAAACCACGTTTATGAATCCATTCAGGTCCACCGAATTGGAATTCATCATCTTTCAATAAATCAAGTGTGATACTGAATTCATTTTTTCCACTTGTTTTAGTTAGTTTGTGATCATCAGTAATATTCTTCCCCCAATCACTCGCTGCTAGTAATTTTGATGTTCCAGAACCTAACAAATACCAATCTCTTGTGTCTTCTTGATATTCAGTAAATCCTGCATACACATCTACTGCTTCAACAATTTCTTTATTAAAGTCAAACTTGTGATTTTTACTTGGAGTTGAGAACCAGTTAACAAATTCAAATCCTGTTTTAGATTCTAGCTCTGTTGGTCTAGTTACCTTCTCTCCTTCAACTACCTGTACTGTCTTAAGTACATTTGTTCCGTCAAGGAACCTCACATCGTGTTTAATTGTATTGTCATCTGTTTTACATCCAACAATAACCAACGAAAACACAACTACTAAAAGTGACACAATAAACTTTTTCATTTTCATTCTCCTTTATAATTTTTTTCTCTCTACTTAAATGTTTAAGTTAATTTTATTATACACTATTTTTTTGATTTGTAAATAAAAATATGTAAGGGATTTCATTTTTTTTGTTTAGTATATAAAAAATGCCCACCAAAAGGTAGACATTGATGTAGAAATATTTAGTTGTTTTTTTATATACTATTCTAATATTTGTTATGGACATACTATTAAGTTGCCAAGAACATGGATGCCGAATAACTGATGTGCTAAACTATTGAAGGATAGTTCTTGTCTTGTCCCTTCTTCGCTTACAATAAAATAGAAGTCATCGTCCCAAATTGGCTAAATTTCGATATATCCTTCTACAGCTTCTTTAGTTTGTTTAAGTGTAAGTTTATTATCACTTGAAATAATTGAATTCCGTCTCTTGTGATTACACAAGAAATATTTTACAGTTATGATCACGCCAAAATCCCTATAATGACTTAATAAAGCTTTTTTTCGATTAATCTTATTTAGCATTATAAAACATGACTTTTTGATACTGAAAAAATAGACAGCCACTAAACGCCTTAAAGAAGCGCTAGACTGTCTTTTTTTACATCTTGTGTGATAAATTAATCGTTTTGAATCATTTCTTTTGCGGAGATAACAATTTCATTTTTCTTACTTAAGTGACGCTCAATTTTCTTATTAGAAACTCTTTTTGAATGCACGTAATAGTCTATTTGATCCTTGTTTTTCATATCGAGAACTTTAATCGCTTTTAACGCGACTTTTTTAGGTGTTCTAGAAAATATTAAGGCAAGTGGACTTATCCATCGAATCGGTTTTGGGATCATTGTTTTAACTGCATTGGTATATACGATTTTGGGATCAAAAATTTTAATCGTAATTTGCTTATTAGAAATGGTATTTAAGTATAAACTAAAAGACAGTTTCGCTAGACTATAGGATTTAATTTTTGATGTATTTGACATGTTTTTGATAATGTGATCACTAATTTCTTTTGGGGTGGCCATTGTTGAGGTGTAAAACAGCAAAGGATTACTTGATTTTTGTAACAAATCTAAAAGTAATTCATTCAATAACATCGGTGAAAGAAAATTAACTTTTAAAGCAGGATGAACCTTACTGCCATCGGGTTTTAATAACGCACCGGCATTATGAATAATGACATCAATTACCTGATATTTATTATGAATGTATGTAGAAGCATTATAAACCGATGCTTTATCAATATAATCACAAACAACATAATCTATGGATTGATTATCTGATAATTCTATTAATTCTATTTGTTGTTTTTGTAGTAAAGTACTGTTTCTGCCTAACAATATTAGGCGGTTATTTTTAGCTAACAAATAACTCATTTGTTTACCTAAACCATGCGTCGTACCCGTAATCAAAATTGTTTTATTTTCCATATTAATTATCCTTGTTTTTAAGAAAATAAAAGTGCTAAATAAAGCACTAATTATTATAATGTCCCACTGGGGCATCGCTACCCACACTCGCTATAAGCTTATGGCTGCTTCAATCAAGACCTGACCAGGTTCACTCAAGACAAGTTGAATAGCGATGCCGCAATGGGAGATTATTTTTCCCTAAGTTTTTTAAAGAATGTTTGAATCAGTTGTTTTGATTCACTTTCTAGTATACCACAAGTTACGCCAACCGTGTGATTAAAATCTTCTTTATACAAATTGAATTTCCCACCTAGTGCCCCACTTTTAGGATCGCTTGCTGCAAAATATAGATGGCGCATTCTCGCTTGCATGATCGCACCAGCACACATCGCACAGGGTTCTAATGTGACATAAATATCACAGTCTTCCAAGCGCCACGAACCGATGACTTTATTGGCTTTTTCAATCGCGATTATTTCCGCGTGTGCTGTTGTGCTTTCTTTTTTAACACGTTTATTATGCGCTTTTGAGATGATTTTATCTTGATACACGATGACACAACCAATTGGAACCTCATTTTTATGATAAGCCTTAACAGCTTCTTTTAAGGCTTCACCCATATAAAATGTTTGATCGTTCATTTAATTTTATGAACCGGTTTGTCTATGACTTCATGATAATCTCTAGCACGAGGTTCGTATGATTCAGAAGCCCCGACTAAAACAATCGGATCATTGTATGAAGCTGGTTTGCCATTAATTAATCGTTGCGTTCTTGTGGCGGGTTGTCCTGATTTAACACATATCGCTGTTAATTTTGTCACAAATTCAGCTATCGATAATATTTCTGGCATTGGCCCAAAAGGTTCGCCTCTAAAATCGGTATCTAAACCACCAATAATTACTCTTATCCCTCGGTCAGCTAAATATTGAGCCACTGGAACTATTTCATCGTCTAAAAATTGGGCTTCATCGATAACAACACTATGCGTATCATCCTTAACAAAATCCAAAATTTCTCTTGCGCAAGAAATGTTAATTGATTTTGCCTTGGTTTTATTATGAGATACTATTTCATCGCTAGAATATCTATTGTCAATGACTGGTTTAAAGGCTAAAACATTCTTTTTTGCGTATTCTAAGCGTCTAATTCTTCTAATTATTTCTTCGGTTTTTCCAGAAAACATTGGTCCGCAAATCACTTCGACCCATCCGCCAAATAATGGTTGATGCATAAACTCACCCTCTTCATTTAATAGTATAATTTGTTTAAGATTTTATTACAAGATATATTCTGTAAGTATGTAATATTACCCAAAAATGAACTCTATTTTTAGGAGTACGTAAACAATAAAATGAAAATGGCACCCAGCCGAAGCTGAATGCCATTTTTTATTATTTTTGATCTTTACTAATACCGTAACGCTTGTTGAATCTTTCAACTCTACCAGCTGCTTGTGTGTATGTATCTTGACCAGTATAGAATGGGTGGCAGTTAGCACATGTATCAACATTAATATTCTTAGATGTTGATCCCATTTCATATTCTGTTCCACAAGTTACACATCTAACAGTAATTACTTGGTAATTTGGATGAATTTTTTCTTTCATTGCATTATCTCCTTCCGCCATGGATATAGGACTCCATAGTAAGTTTGCTAAAATATTATAACATACATTTTATAATTGTCAAATAATTAAATATTACTTTTATTGATTATTCCGTTAATACAATTAGTTGGCTTTAACGTTGTTCACCATCGTATTAATTTTGTCTAACCAAGCTTGTTCAAAGTTTGCCAAAGGGGTCCCTTTATATTTAATGATATCATCTTCTTTTGGTGTTGGATAATAGGTTAGATTTGCGTAAGCCCAACTATTTAACCATGTATCTTCGTCTCCTAAATGATTTACAATCCGATCATAAGCGTTTTGAAGTGGTGTTGCGTAACCGACGACCGATGCATTATTGTAGGCGTTATTTGGATCTAACATAAAGTTAATAAACTCATGCGCAATATTAACATGTCTTGCCTTCTTTGGGATTACGAGAAAATCCATAAATGCGATCGTATCATCTGGTATATAAATATCAAAATTAATTTCTTCTAATGAATAACCATCATCCATCTTTGTATATAGCATATCAAGAAAATCTCCCGTATAAACAAAAGCTAAATCCAAGTTGTTCGCAACAATCCCTTTCTTTAAAGTATCAAAACCCCATTCCGTAAAGTCGGTTTTTATCAAAGTATTAAAAGCTAAATCTATCAAGTCATTGTTAATCTCATTTGGACTAAAGCCATTGTAAATATTGGATACAGCATAAGCATATCTAGAGACATTATACATCCCAACTCTGGTGCCATTAGGTCTCATGTTATCTTCAAATAGGGTCTTCCATGAGTTTTCTAAAACAGCTTGTTGTAGGCCTTCTTTTTCTAGAGTATACATTAAGCCAAATGTTCCCCAGAAATAAGGAACACCATAATCCTCATTACCCTCAAACATTTCCGATTGAATCCCTAAAACACCTTCCATATAAGGGTTGTTAATAGGATCATAATTGGATAGTTTTGAGTAATCTATTTTTTGAACTAAATCTTTTTGAACCATCTTTTCTAACATATAATCTGAGGGGACAACTAGATCATAAGCGGTGGTTCCACTTTTAATCTTAGAATAAAATAATTCATTAGAATCGGCAATACTAATAACGACTTCATAGCCGGTTTGTTTTTCAAATTCAACAACAACTTCATCATTAATGTATTCACCCCAGTTTAAAATTAATAATTGATTATTTCTGTTACATGCTGTAGCAACAAATAAAAATGGAATTAACATTAATAAATATAATTTTTTATTTAGCTTCATGTTTTAACCCTCTTTTTTTACTGATAAAATTTTTAGTCAAAACAAGCCCTAAAGTAACAATAGTTAATAAAGTTGAATAGGCATATACCGCTGGTGTTAACGATCTTCTACCAATCGAACCATAAACCCATATCGATAGATTATCAAACCCGTTCCCGGTTGTGTAATAGGAAATAACAAAATCATCTAAACTCATGGTGAAGGCTAACAACATACCGGAAAATATCCCTGCCTCAATTGCTGGAATAATGATTTTTCTTAACGCTTTAAAAGGTTTAACCCCGAGATCAAGCGCCGCTTCCATGATAAACGGATCAATTTCTTTTAGTTTAGGTAAGACACTAATAATCACATAAGGTAATGTAAAAAATAAGTGGGCAATAATCAATGTTGTTGGTCCAAATAGGTAAGGAAATAACGGTAACAGTAAAGAGAATATCAACATTAATGATATCCCTGTAACAATATCAGCGTTTAATAAGGGGATATTATTAAGTAACATAATTCGGTTCCTTTTTTTAGGTTCTAAACTATGAATACCTACTGCGATTAGGGTGCCTAAAATGGTGGCTAAAGTTGTCGCAACAATACTCACAACAAACGTATTAATAATCGAGGTTCTTAGTTGTCTATGTGAAAATATTTCGGTATACCACTTTAAAGTGAATGATTCGAATGAAGTGATATCTGAACTGGTATTAAATGATTGTAAGGCAATCATTATAATTGAAAGATATAACATTATTACCACGATCCCGACTATTATCCAGCTAACGATTTTATAAATTTTATTTAACAGGCTATAGTCTTTATAACCATAATCTTCAAGTTTCGCTTTTGGGTAATTTGTCATATCAGCGTTTCCCCTTCTTTATCCATCTTATTTATTATTAAGAGCGAGCCTAAAATAAAGACTAAGATGATAATCGCAATTAAAGATCCAAAGTTATAATTCATATTTCTAAACGATTCTTCAATAATATTACCAATTAAAACAATGTTTCCTTTACCAAGTATTTGTGGGATCGCAAATCCAGATAGCGTCGGCAAAAATACCATAATAGACCCACTCGTTAATCCTTTTAATGACAGTGGGAAAATTACCTTCCAAAACTTTCTAATGTTTGTTAAACCTAAATCTAGAGCGGCTTCTTCTAAAGCATAGGGAATCTTTTCTAATGCGGTATAAATTGGTAAAATCATGAATGGTAAATAGGTAAAAACCATCCCAATAATAACAGCTAAAGGGGATCCTTTAATTCCGATGGAAAAATTAATTCCTATGTTACTTAAAATATCAGTCAAAATATTATTATGTTCCATGATGTTACCTAGTGCTTCTGTTCTTAATAATAAGTTAGACCACATCGGTAATATTAATACCGTTAGAATTAAAAGTTTGTTGTTAAGATTAGACTTAAATAGTCGATAAGCTACAAAATAACCAATAACGGCACACAAAACAGTAGTTACAAGCGCATAAAATAAAGAGTTAATAAAAGCGGTTATGGTTGATTTTTCTGTGATTAACTCAAAACTTTCTAATGAAAAATAAAACGTATCGAAGCTAACGCCTTCTGTTTTTACGAAGGCTAATCCAAACATTACCCCAACTGGCAACAAGGCTAAAACAATCAACCATATTAAATATGGCCTTGAGAGTTTATTAAAGGTTTTGCTCATCAGAATCAACCTTCATTAAGTGAATTTCATAAGGATCCACTTTTAATCCAATGGGTTGTCCAACATTATAGTTCTCATACGTATTCACCATTAAATTAATCCCTTTTACATCCACTTCTAATTCGTTATGAACCCCTTTAAAAATAACTGAGGTTACGATGCCTTCTAATTTAGCTTGGTTAACCTCAACAACATCCCAGTCTTCAGGCCTTATCACGACATCAACCGTTTCATTATTATCAAATGTATACCCAACACAATCAAAGTTAACCCCTAGAAAATTTACCAAATCTTTTTTAACATAGGTTCCCGGTAAAATATTTGTTTCACCAATAAAGGTAGCCACATATCGATTAACTGGTTCATTATAAATCTTTCTTGGTGTCCCAAGTTGTTGAATAATGCCGTCTTTCATCACAACAATTCTATCGCTCATGGTCATTGCTTCTTCTTGGTCATGCGTGACAAAAAGAAAGGTAATTCCCAGTTTTCTTTGCATTTCTTTAAGTTCATATTGCATGTTTTGTCTTAACTTTAAGTCTAGCGCAGCCAAAGGTTCATCCAACAATAAAATGTGTGGTTTATTAATAATTGCCCTGGCTAAAGCGACTCTTTGTTGTTGACCACCACTCATTTGTGTAATTCTTCTTTTCTCATAGTTTTTAAGACTCACTAAAGAAAGTGCTTCAGAAACACTTTTCTTAATATGTTCATTAATCTTCTTTTTGATCGCTTTTTTAGTAATCGGAAGTTCTGGGTTCTCACTAATAATCTCAGACTTAAGCTGATCTTCTCCGCCATAAAAATTGACTAGATAAGTATAGGTTCTATTGTTCAAACCAAACGCGACATTATCTTCTACATTAAGGTTTGGAAAAAGCGCGTAACTTTGAAATACGGTGTTAATAGGTCTTGCGTAAGGTGGTAAATCATTAAAAACCTTACCTTCGATAATTATGTTTCCTGATGATGGTGTTTCAAATCCACCAATCATTCGTAAGGTAGTGGTTTTTCCACAACCACTCGGACCTAATAAGGTAATAAACTCATTCTCATAGATTTTTAAACTAATGTTATTTACAATCACTGAATCATCAAAACGTTTGGAGACTTGATCTAATTCTATAATCACCTTATTTGTCAATTACGTATTCCTCCTAATTCATAATTTACAAGATTAAATTATAGGCTAAAAAAAATATTTTGCAATAGTTTTTTTAATTATTTTAAAAATATTTTTCTTGCTAAATTGAAAATGATATTTTATCCGCTAGATAGCGTGTAAATATCAAGTGCGTTTAATACGTTAAAAAACGTTATTTTACGTAAAAAAGTAGAACTATTAGGTATTAGTTCTACTTTATTACGTTTCCTTTAATTAAATTTTAAATCGCATAATTTCTATTATATCTAAACATATCAAACGTTAAATCTAATAACGCTAATGTTGTAGACATCGTTCCATTGCCAAAATATATTTGAGCTAATTCTGGGTGATCAATAAATGGATTCCTGTTATTTTGAATCTCAAAAATATTATCGTTTCGATTAATTTCAAAGTCATCGACCGGATCAAGTTCATGCCATTCTAAGAATAAATCAACATTTCCAACTAAGTTTAATGATAGATTTTCTCTAATCGAAATATAGAAAACAATTCTTGCCACATCACCAATATGCTTATCTCCAGGGTACCAAGTTGAACCTATTTTTTCATAGGGTTGTGAACCTGTAAATGGTTTATTGTTATCCGCAAACGGATAATTTAATCTAGCTGAATTCGTGGTTGTGTTAGCGGCTCTTAAATTATGAAGGTCATATTTTACAGAACCTAATTTAGAGTTTGGCCAAACATGTTCTCTATTTCCATAGGAACCCATACCATCATAAATTAAATAATAACTTGTGCCAACCCTATCTACCGATTGAACTTGAGCGGTTGAGCCTGTTGATGTTCCCGTATTACGAATAAGATCTCTAAGTTCATTATTTAACTCAATTCCTGTTAAGCCATCTAATTTTTCATAATAGCCTTCATAGACACCTGGTTCTACTGGTTTTCTAACATATAAAGTATATGTCGCAAAAACACTAAAATCAGTTGTTAAGTATACTGTAACTTTATAGTTCCCTGCTACATTAAAATTAACCAATGAATCGTCGACATCTAATAAATGGGTAAAATCCGTATTAAAACCATTTTTGGCAGTGATACCTTCTAATAAATTAGGTTCAATTCCGCCTACAATAAAGTTCTTATTATTGACACCGTAGATACTGATAGTCTCAGGATTTTTAGGTCTTGCGTCAATAGAACTTCTTCTCGTGAATAACAACTGCGCTTGACCAGCATATTGTCCTAGTGTTACGTTAAATAAGTCAACTATTTCGCCAACTTTAATATCGGTAAATGGATAGGGTGTGTCGTTTACTCTTTGGTCTAGTCTAACCATGGTTGTCTCGTTAGCATCATTCTTTAATGTTAATTCTAAAGCATTATTAGGACTTGCTTTAGAGACTACTTCTAAACCAAAATAGGTGACGATATTCGCTTCAAATAAAGTAATATCCTCAAATTCTAATGAATAACCTGTTAAATCAATTCCTTCAGGTAATGTTCTAGTCCCAAGTGTTTGAATGATTTTCGGATTAATTATTTGAATTAACCCCTCAAAAGAACCCAATACCCCTTCGATAACATATTCAGTTCCAATGACGAGTTCGTTATTTTTATTTGCACCAAAATAAACTGGTATCGCGCCACTGGAATCCTGAATTGAGTAATTACCATTAGACATTAAACTCGTGACAACCCCTTGAACTTTGACAGCTGCATTTTTAGCTTTTTCTCTAACTTCAGCAATTGGCATGTGCTTGCTGATGGGGTATTCAGTTTTTTTATCAACAACCACCACAAATGTTTTAAAGAAGGTCATATCTTCAACCACTTTTACCGTTAAGGTTACCGTTACATCCTCAGCTTGTCTTGTAACGATACCAGTATCTGTAATAGAAGAATGGTTACTAAACCAGGTTAATTCAACCTCATCAATACGCGTTGGTAATACTAAATTAACACTCGTATGTGCTGGCAATGTGATTTGATTAAGAATAAGATCATAATCAGGCGTATCAACTTCATCTTTTAAAACCACCACTTCAAATGTTTTAAAGAAGGTCATATCTTCAACCACTTTTACCGTTAATGTTACCGTTACATCCTCAGTTTGTCTTGTAATAACACCAGTATCTGTAATAGCAGAATGGTTACTAAACCAGGTTAGTTCTACATCATCAATAAGAGTTGGCAATACCAAATTATCACTCGTATGTGCTGGCAATGTGATTTGATTAAGAATAAGATCATAATCAGGCGTATCAACTTCAACTTTTAAAACCACAACCTCAAAATCTACAGTTTGTATTTCGCCATCAACTGTAATACTTGCTGATAAAGTTGCCGTAATATCTATGTCTTGACGATTTACTACTGCTTTGCCATCTTCAATAACAACAAATTCACTATCACTTGTCCAAGTAACTGTGTAGCCTTCATAACTTGTTTCTAAAGTGAGGTCAATAGAAGTACTATCAGGAATATCTAAAAAACTTCTAAACAACTCAATATCAAATTGAGTTGTTTCTATCTTTTTAAGAATAACTTTAAAATCAGCACTTTCTGTTTTCCCATTAAACTCAAAGCTTGCTGTTAAAGTTACCGTAATATCAACAGTTTGCCGATTTACTATTGCTTTGCCATCTTCAATAACAACAAATTCACTATCACTTGTCCAAGTAATTTCGGTGCCTTTAATTACAGTTGGTAATGTTAGGTCATTATGGACCGAATTTTGATTATCATTCTCAACATATTCAATGATAATTTCGTCTTTAAAATCGTCAATGTTCAATTTTGTACAACCGACCAATAATAAGACCAAAAGTAATACTAAGAATCTAAAATGTTTCATTTAAGAACCTTCTTCCTTTTATTCTAATATTTTTATAGTAGGACAACAAACTTAATCTGTCATACTGTATTTTAAGATATAAAAATAATTTGTTTTTTAAATACTTTATTAATTTATTTAATAATTAAATATCGACCCTAATAAGGGCCAAAAATAATAATTATCAAACGATTCTACGTTTAATAATCATTTTAGATTTAGATAATCAATATTTTAATTAATCTATTTTGATTAGTATTTTTTTTCTTGGAACCATCCTTCAGTAACTTTTAGGAATCGGTCGGCAAGAAATCCGGTTAATATTCCCGCTGGAACACTTAATACTAACATGATAGGTGCATAATAAGCAACCACATCTGTCAATAAGAAGGAGGCTGCTAAAATTTGGCCAACCACGTGCATGACTGAACTAACCATTGAAACTGCAATTAAGCCGTTCTTATTAATGATTCTTAAAACGACAACCGCGATGATAGAAAACAACCCACCGGTGAAACTTAACATGAAGGTTGGACCAAATCCAGATGGACTTAATAACCCACCAATAAATATTCTCAGTAAACCGACTGTTATCGCTTCTTTTGGTCCATAGGCATAGGCTACAATTAAGGTTATTATGTTCGCAAAACCGATTTTAAATGCGGTTCCTGGCACAATAGGAATAAACGATTCAACAATATTTACCACAACGGCTATCGCAACCATAATCGATAATGTTACCAGTTTTTTTACACTCATTCGTTGAACTTTCACATTATCACATCCACATCTATATCACCAAAAACAATGGTTACATAATTTGGTAGGCAAACAATTGGCGCACTATTAGAAAACCCTTGATTACTACAAATATTATAGGGACTAGTTTCTTCAACCACTTGAATCATTTTCTTTTCTGGTGAATATTCTAATAAGACATAGCCTAGACGTCCCTTAATGACATAGCTATTTTCAAACACAATAACACCATCACCCGTATCTAATCTATTATCAATAACATTATTAATTAATAGTTTATCACCCTCAATAACTGGCATTGAAGTAACGATGTAGGTAGATGTTCTACTTTCTCTTGATCCATTTTCTAAATTAATACTAAATAAAATTTTATTGTCATATTGGATATGGGCCATTTCACCTTTTGTCTGGTTAAATAAACTAAAAAAGTATATCCCAAAAACAACGATTAGGACAACACTTATTAGGATGAGATCACGATAAAATTGTGGTTTGTTATTAATTTTCACAGGCGTAATCCTTTAAATTTTTGACTAATTCACTTTAACCTCTGATATTTCAAATTCTGTTTCAGGTAAATTAGTTAAGATTTGATTATTTTCTTGAAGGTATAAGATATAATCTAGCTCATTTGTTTCTAAAAAATCGATTGCCAATTCAACTGGCATTGAATAAACTGCAGTCGAGAAAGCATCAAGTAATCCCGCATTATCTCCGATTAATATCACTGAAGTATAATAAGCTTTAGGTAAATAATCATCAGGCGAAATAATATGGTGATAAATAACCCCATCATAGGTGACAAATTGTTCATAGTTACCGCTTGTTACAATGTGTCGATTGTTTAATGAGGCGATTCCAATAAATCCGTTTTTATAATAACCTAAAGCGTCGGTTAACCCAATCCTGTAAGGCCTATTTTCCGGATGTTCTCCTAAGGCAACGTTACTATTTCCAGCATTAATCATATAATCGGTAATATTTTGACTTTCAAGATAATCTACAACTAATTGAGTTGCATAGCCTTTAGCGATTGCGCCTAAGTCAAGTTTCACATTAGAGTCTTCAATATAGACAGTCAAGTTATTTTCATCTAAAATAACCTTTGATAGGTCTACTTGTCCTAATGTCGCTAGATTATTAATAACATTATTGTATTCAGCTTCAGTTATTTCTTTATCAAGATATAGATCTCTAGATTCAATAACTTCTTTCCAAATATCAATGGCTTTTCCAATCCCAATGTTAAAGTAACGGTTTGTTTGTTCAACCAAATTAAGCGCGTACTGAATTAAGTCAAATAGTTCTTTTCTAACCGTAACTGGTTTTATTCCTCTGTTTAAATTGATGGTATAAATGTTTTCTAAATCATAATATTCACTATTTGAATCAAAGAGATTTCTATCGAAATTCGTCGTTAACTGTGAATAAAGTGCGTAAATTCTTTCTATCTCATCGATGTCTTCTTGAGTTGCATCATATAGTCTAACACTAATTGAAGTCCCCATTAAATCATCAAAAATAGCTGACACTTCACCTTTTTTATCGTCTTTACAACCAAAAAGACCCACGGATAGGGTAATTGTGATAATAAAGATGATAATTTTTTTAGTTAGTTTTTGTTGTTGTATTTTCATTTTACTTGCTCATTTCACTAAAACATTATATCATAATATCGTCTTTTGTAAAGAAGCGGTATTTGAGTAAAACGCGTTTATGATTTTTGATGTTATCGTTTTTTATTATATTACTATAATTTTTGTTTTCATTAATATTAAACCATGCTTATAATACTAAAGAAGAAAAAATAATCCTATTTATAATGATTATATCTAATGTATAATTTAAGGCTTAAAAAGGCTCTAAAAGAGAAGGTTGACAATCATTTAAATTTATATTAAAATAAGATACTATCAAATAAAATAAAACAAAATCCAGAGGTTAATAATGACTAAAGAAATTGAATCGGTTTTAGAACATTTTAAAGTATTTGGTGTCTTTGAACACCAATGTTACCATGGGAATGGCCTTATTCACGACACTTTTAAAATCACTACCAATCATAACGGCACCAAACACTATTATTTGCTACAAAGATTTAATAATGGTGTTTTTAAACATATCGAACAAGTGATGCATAATGTCAGTGTTGTCTTGGATACTTTGCATGATGAACTTATTAAAAACGGTAAAGATCCTTTAGTAGAAAGTTTAACCATCGTTAACACAATAGACGAGACATCTTATTATTATGATGCCGATAAAAATACATTTTGGCGGATGTTTGTTTTCATTCATAATGGAATCTCATATGATAGTGTAGACTCTAATGATATTTTTGAAGAAACTGGTGTTGCTTTTGGCAGATTTCAACAAATGTTAGACGGTTTAGACCCCTCCAACCTCTATGAAACTATTCCAAATTTTCATCATACCCAAAAGCGCTATGAGAGTTTTGAAGAAGCTGTTAAAACTGATAAAATGGACCGTGCTAAATTAGTTCAACCAGAAATAAACTTTTTCTTAAACCGAAAACATTACGCACCAATTGTGACAGATTTAATGAACAAAGGGTTAATCCCGACACGAATTACCCATAATGACACCAAACTTGATAACGTTTTAATTAATCCTGATTCTGGTAAAAGTGTCTGTGTCATTGATTTAGATACGGTTATGCCAGGCTCGTTATTATATGATTTTGGCGACGCAATTAGATATGGTGCGAATCATAACACTGAAGATGAAACAGATTTATCAAAGGTCAATTTTGATATCACGCTATTTGAATCTTTTACAAAAGGGTTTGTGAGCCAAGTTAATGGCGCTTTAACTCAATATGAAAAAGAATATTTGGCTTTTAGTTCGATTTTAATAACTTTTGAATTAGGCATGCGTTTCTTATCTGACTATTTAAATGGGGATCTTTACTTTAAAACCAAGCGACCTAATCACAATTTAGATAGAACGCGTGTTCAAATGAAACTTATTGAAGATATGGAACATTACTTTCCTACCATGAAAGAAATAGTCATAAAATACACCGAAAATAATAAAACCGCTCATTAAACTTGAGCGGTTTTATTTTTATATTTTGATATTTACTGGTGTTCCATCTGGGTTTGGGTGTTGTTTCAAATATTCAACAATTGGAATATAAGTTGTCTCCATTTTACCAGGTTTGCAGCGTTTTACAGTGCCTGCTCTACCAGCAACAATTTCCACCGCAAATGCATGGCACCCTGGGGTTCCACAAGCCCCACAGTTATATTGAGGTAGCATTTTTGCTACAGTCTCAATTCTTGGATCTTCTTCTACAGTTAAGTATTTATTAGCTAAGGATAAAACAATCCCAAACACTAAGCCTATTCCACCAATAACAAGTGTGGACCATAATATTGTCATAAATTCGTCTCCTTCATTTCAATTATTGCTTTACGGATACCACAGCTATTTTTAGAACCACAAGCTGAACAGTTTTGTGCTTCGTTATAAGCTTCTTGGCAACCTTCTGGCACCTCGGTTTTATCATTTTGATAAGACACAGCGATATAAAAAACAACGATGATCGTAACCGCTAGTACACCATATAAAAATTCCATTAGATTAGACCTACTAACCCTAAGAATGCTAAACTCATTAATGAAGCAGTAATAAGAGCAATTGGCATTCCTTTAAAGGCTTTTGGTACATCTTTACTATCTAATTTAATTCTAATTGAGCTAAATGAAACAATAACCAACGCATACCCTAAAGCACTACCTAAAGTAACCACTAATGCATCCATAAAGTCCATGGCATAATTCTTATCTAATACACTTAAAGCAATCCCTAAAACGGCACAGTTAGTTGTAATTAGAGGCAAATAAACACCTAAACCTCTATATAAACCTTCCATATAACGCTTTAATAACATTTCGATTAATTGAACGACTGCCGCAATAACTAAAATAAATGCGATGGTATTAATATAACCAATTCCAAGTGGAACTAAAACATAGAAATAAAGTGGATATGTAATAGCCGTTGAAATCACCATGACTACAATAACAGCGGCACTCATTCCCCAAACATTACTCATCTTCTTAGAAACACCTAAGAATGAACAAATGCCTAAGAATGTTGAAAGTAGAACGTTGTTAATGAGCATGGATGAAATTAATGATGCGAATAATATACCTAAGTATTCCATTATTTTCTAGCCCCCTTAATCTTTTGTTGGTAACTCTTATAATTTTGATAAGCTACAATAGCCGCTAACATTACACCCATAACAAGGAATGCCCCTGCAGGTTGAACGAGCATTGATAAACCAAATTTACTTGGGAAAAGTTGAAATGTAAATTCGAATGGGAAAGGCAATAAACTTCCCATTGTTAATGAACCTTTTCCTAAAACTTCTCTAAACAATGCAATCACAATAATCGCTAAACCAAATCCTAAAGCACTACCAGCCCCATCAATTAATGAATCGGTAACTTTATTCTTACCAGCGAATGCTTCAGCTCTTCCTAGCACGATGCAGTTCACAGTAATTAGTGGAATGAAAATTCCAAGACTTGTTGCCAGTGCTGGTGCATAGGCATCAACAAACATTTTTAACATTGTAACAGATGTTGCAATAATCACAATGTAAGCAGGAATTCTAACTTCATTTGGAATAACTTTTCTTAATGCTGATATTAATACGTTTGTTAACATTAACACTAACACAACCATGACAGCCATTCCTAAAGCGGATTCAAAACTATTTGAAACAGCTAAGGCTGGACACATACCAAGTTGCATAATGAAAATGGCGTTTTCTTTAAATATCCCCGTCAAGAAGATATCTTTCTTTTTAAGTTTTACTGTTTGTTCCATCTTATGCCACCGCCTTTACTGCATCTAATAATTGTTTAATTAAGTTTAGTGATAACGTAGCCCCGCTAATAGTATCTACCGTTTCATAAGAATCTATGGCAACACCACTTAAATTGTCAAAATAAGGGTTATGCATGTCATAAAAACTAGAGGTATGTTCACTTAATAAAGTTTGTAGGCCAACAATTTTACCGGAGGTATCAATACCAACCAATAAAGTTATTCTTGCTGGTCCGTCATGATAAGGAATATCATCTACGGTACCTGTTACGGTGAAGGCATAGCCTAATATAACATCACTTGCGTCCTTAACAATTTCCTTCTTTGTAACTTTATCTGTTGCAGTAAATGTAGTATCTACTTCATACGAATCATAGTTTTCAAAGATATCTTTATAAGGATCTGGAAGTTCTTTTGGATTTGGTTCTTTACCCGTAATAAGTTTAGTCGCTTCAGTTAAGATTTCTCTTACAATCGGCATTGATTTAGCACTTGCACCGGCAACTTCATCGACCTTTTTATAATCAATGATTGCAGTTCCAGGCAATGCTTCAAAATACTGTTCGACATATTTAACATAATCTGGTGTGTGTTCACTGTATTCAATGAATACCTTTTTAATAACACCACTCTTATCTGTAACTACTTGAATTCTTAATTCTTTAGGTCCACCATCAGTAGCCGGAATGCCTTCTGCAAAATCACTTCCAACATAAGCATACCCAACAACTTCTGAACCGTTCTTTAATGTAATTTTCTTTTGAATGATTGAGTCTTCTACCTTTTCTTCTTTTAATGAAGTTACAGTAGGAATATATTCTTTATATTGATTTACAACTAATTGTTCTTTATACATATTATAACCAAATAAGAAAAGAACACCGACTAATACAAAGATAAAAGCGTTAATGATTAACCATTTATTTTCACGTGTCATCATTTTAAACCACCGCCTTTACTGCATTTAATAACTCTTGAATTAACCCTAATGAGATAGTCGCGCCAGCGATAGTATCCACTGAATCAAACGTTGAAATATTAACCCCAACTAAAGATTCGAAATAAGGGTAATGTCTCCAATAAAAACCAGGTGTATGGTTTGATTCTAGTGTATAAACCCCTAAAATAACACCATCTTTATCTACCCCAACAAGTAAAGTAACACGTTCTGGGTTATCATGACCTGGAATACCTGTAGCAGTTCCTGTTGCCGTATAAGCATACCCAAGAACAACACCACCTTCACCTTTAATAATTTCTTTAGCTGTAACAGTTTCTGTTACGGTAAATGCTGAATCGGCTTCTTTAGAAATAAAACCACCAAATACTTTAACGTACGGATTTTCTACTGCTTTAACAGCATCTAATAAATCTTGAATTAAACCTAATGAGATAGTTGCACCAGCAATGGTATCAACGTCTTCGTAGTTTGCAAGATCTTTACCTTTTAAATTAGTAAAGTAAGGTAGATGTTTATTATAGTAACTTTCTGTATGTTCATTAACAAATGTTTCAACACCAAGAATCTTACCTGCTGGGTCAACACCTACTAATAAAGTAACCCTTGCTGGACCATCATGGTATGGAATCCCTTCAACTGTACCTGTAGCAGTATAGGCAAATCCTTGAATAACATCTCGTGAATTTTTTATGATTTCACGTTTTAAAAGAATGTCTGTTGCCGTAAATGATTCATCGACTACTGCGGTCATGTTTGCTCCAAAAATATTTTCGTATGGATCAACCACAACTTCGCCACCGATAATTTCAATACCAAATGCTTTTGCCGCACCAATTAATGTATTAATTAAATCACCTGATTGTGTAACCCCGGCAATCACATCAACACCTGATAACTCTGCTAAAGTACCTGTTTTTTCAGATAATGGATTATTATATTGGTCCCAAAATCCGACTGTGTTTTCACTTTCTAAGATTTTAACACCTTTAACTTCTCCTGTTAAACTAACTGCCACCGCTAAGTCTATTAAACCTCTTGGGTTAGTCCCTTTAGCTTTAAAGACATAACCGATTAATACATCCTCTTTTATGATCTTAACTTGTTCATAAACATAGGTATTACCTTCAACTTTTTCTGTTTCAATTGCAGTTAAATCACTAAAGAATCCTATATAAGCTTCTCTTGCCCTTGCTTGAGCATTTCTCTCAATAATTGGTTCTGTGATATAGTTTGTAAAGCCAATAGCGACACCACAAACAATCCCAATTAATGTGAGTACTAGGGCTGTTTTAAATACTTTCATAGCTTAAAGCCCTCCTAATCCAATAAAGACAACTAAGGCAAGAATTACTAAAGTAACACTATAACCTATGATCATCTTAACCGAGTATTTGTTTGTCGACCATTTATAGTAATCAATAAGTGGGGCAAACATATTTCCAATTAATATTGCATAAGCCATACCTTCCACGTTTGAACCAAACAAACGAATGAGTACGACAAGTGATCCGATTAATAACCCAAAAATCCATCTACCAGGTTTTGTTACTGGTGCTGTTACTGGGTCTGTGGCCATATAAACTGCTCCAAATAATAAACCGCCTGATAATAATTGATAAGCTAATACTTCAAATGGATTATCTAGTCCAAGTGCGAATGCTGCAACCAGCACTAATACTGAGAATGCACTTAGTAATGAGGCAGTAATACGCCAATCAGCTGCTTTTCTAACGAATAAGTAGATTGCGCCAACTAATATTAAGATACTACTAATTTCACCCATACCACCTGGAATATTTCCTAAGAATAAATCAACTAATGAATAGTTTTGAACCATAGTTGATACATTAGCTAAACTACCTGCAATCGCATTTAATGGGGTTGCACCAGCTACGGCATCAATACCAGTATAGGAAAATTGTGATGGGAATGATACTAACACAAGAATAAACGCTGTTGCCGCTGGATTGAAGATGTTTGCACCTAATCCACCAAAAAACATTTTACCAACCAATATCCCTAATGAAGCACCAACGAATACCACATAAATTGGTAAGGTTGAGGGAATCATCATCGAGAAGATAATTGCGCTAACTGCAGGGGTTATGATGTTGGTAATATTAACTTTTTTTAGTTTATCTAAAAATCTAGCTTTAAAACCTACAACCCTTGGATGTGGTTTATGTCTTACCATTACCACAATCACTTCAACTAAAATCATAGAAAGAACAGCGACTAATATTCTAGTAAATGCGTTCATTCCAAAACGATAAACCGCAAATATCACAAGTGGTAACAACGCAATGATAACGTCAGTCATCATGCGCTTAACACTCGTTTCCTTACGAATATATGGGCTAGTTACTTTTGCAAATGTCGTCATATAATCCCTACTTCCTAATGAAGCGTTTTGATTGTCTCATCGCTTCAGTTAAGTGAATCTTGGATGGGCAAGTATAACTACATAAGCCACATTCAATACATTTATTAACTTGAAGGTGTTCAATCGCTTCTTTATTTCTTTGTTTATAAGCTTCTAAAATAGAAATTGGTTGAATATCAACTGGACATGAATAGACACAGGATGCACAGTGGATACATGGATCTTCTTCTAGTGGATTATCGTTTAAGACAATCAAAGAGGTTGTTGTCTTCGTGATAATAAAGTCTTCACTAGCCAAATTGGTCCCCATCATTGGACCACCATTAATAAGGACTTTAGGTTCATCACCAACAAACCCACCACACATTTCTACTAAGTCAATGACTGGTGTCCCAATTTTAACGTTAAAACTCTTTGGTTCTTTAATGCCTTCACCGGAAATTGAAAAGAATCTTTCGGTGATTGGCATTCTTCGCTTGATGGCTCGATAGATGCCATAGAGTGTCGCCACGTTACTCACAATAACGCCGTATTCAGCGGTTAGTTTACCAATAGGTACTTTAATGCCTGTTGCGCTCTTAATGGTGGCTATTTCCCAACCAGAAGGGTAGAAATTTCCCACCGGAACTACTTTAATATCATAATCTTTAAAATTCACTAATTCTCGTTCAAAAGCTTCTTTTAATTCAGGATATTTTTTCTTAACTGCGATTAACCCTTTAGGTGCTTTCATCGCTCTCATCGCGTAAGTTAACCCTTGGATAATTCGATTGGTCTTGTCTAACATAATTTGATAGTCACTAATTATGTAAGGCTCACACTCAACACCATTGGCGATAATATATTCGATTGGTTTATCCGTTTTAAACTTCACAAAGGTTGGAAATCCTGATCCACCTAAACCACCTAATCCAGATTTTTCAATAATTTCAATGAACTCTTCTTTAGTCATCTCATCTATTTCTTGTTCTGTCCTCGGCACACAACTTTCATGAAGTGTGTATTTAAAATCATTTTCAATAATCATACAGTCAACTAATTGGCCAGAACCATGAAGTTTCTTTTCAATCCCGATTACTTTACCACTTACGGTAGAATAAATTGGTTGATCGAAAAATGAACCATGTCTTGTTCCAATGAGTTCACCTACCTTGACGTACTGTCCATCAATAACACACGATTCCCCTGATGGGCATCTTAAATCAATTGTTGGGAAATAAAGATATTTTGCATCTTTATAATCAATAATTGGTTGATGTTTTCTTTCTGCTTTACCATCGGGAATAAATCTTGTTTTTTCAGTCATATTTTCACCATCCTAGTATATTTGGTAATTTTTTACCAGTTGGATTACCCTTTCTTTTATTTGTTGGAGCTTATCTAAATTATCTTTATTTTCAAGTGTTTCATTAATTAAATTAGCCACTTCAATCATTTGTGCTTCTTTAAACCCTTTAGTCGTCATGGCGGCACTACCTAATCTAATCCCGGATGTGACCATTGGTTTTAACGTGTCAAACGGAATTTGATTTTTGTTTATGGTAATATTTACACTGCCTAAAACCGTTTCAGCTTCTTTCCCCGTTATCCCTTTTGGTCCATATGTATCGACCAAAACGATATGATTATCAGTTCCCCCGGATATAATCCGATAGCCTAAGTTGGTGAGTCTTTTTGATAAGGCTTGGGCATTTAAAATAACTTGTTTGCCGTATTCTTTAAATGATGGGTCTAAAGCTTCATTAAAACTAACTGCTTTTGCTGCGATAATATGCATCAACGGACCGCCTTGAGTGCCTGGAAACACATTTTTATCAATCGCTTTTGCGATTTCTTCATCATTACATAAAATCAAACCGCCTCGTGGGCCTCTTAATGTTTTATGGGTGGTTGAAGTAACCACATGTGCATAGGGTAGTGGGTTTTGATGCTGTCCAGCAGCAATCAATCCTGCGATATGTGCCATATCTACCATCAAATAAGCACCCACCTCATCAGCAATTTCCCTAAACTTCTTAAAATCGATACTTCTTGAATAAGCACTTGCCCCGGCAATGATTAGTTGAGGTTTTTCTTTTCTAGCTATTTCTAATACTTCATCATAATTGATTAACTCGGTTTTTGAATCAACACTATAGGTAACACCCACATAATCTTGACCTGAAAATGATAATTTATACCCGTGCGTTAAATGTCCACCGCTATCAAGTTTCATCCCTAATATTTTATCGCCATGCTTAATTAATGAGCGAATCGCTGCCATGTTGGCTTGTGAACCAGAATGTGGTTGAACATTTGCGTAGTTGGCGTTAAACAATAATTTTGCTCTATCAATAGCCAGTTGTTCAACAATATCAGCATACTCACAGCCTCCATAATAGCGTTTATTAGGGTAGCCTTCAGCATATTTATTGGTGAATATACTACCTTGTGCCTCTAAGACATCTTTTGAAACAAAGTTTTCACTTGCAATTAGCTCGATATGTTCGTTTTGACGTTTTTGTTCAGAAAAAATTGCATTTTCTACTAATTTATCTTTCATCGGTAACCTCTTTTAAGTAAACCGTTTGGTTTATCGTGTCAAAATATATTCCTTCATTCTTTGAAGTAGGTACATTCTTTCCGACATAATCGGCTCTAATCGGTAATTCTCGATGACCTCTATCAACCAGTACCGCTAGCTGAATGGTTTTCGCTCTTCCTAAATCCATAATCGCATCCATTGCTGCTCTAACACTTCTACCTGTATAAAGGACATCATCTACTAAAATAACGTGTTTCCCAAACACTTCAGTTGATAGTTTTTCACCATCTATTGTTCTTTTTTCATCATCTCTATATTGTGAGATATCAATCTCAAAAGCAGGTATTTTTATGCCTGAAAAATTATGTATAAATTCACTTAATTTATGTGCAATTGGTACCCCTTTTGTTTTTATCCCTAGGAGGACCAAATTATCTAATTCAGTATGTCTTTCGATTATTTCGTGGCTTATTCGCATAAGTGTTTTAGTGACTTGTGTTTGCGTCATAAGTTCTTTCAAAAAAAATCCCCCTTTTCTACCTTATTTATTATACAAGAATGTCAAGTGATTTGCAATCAAGAATCGAGAAAAAAGACGCAAAAAAGCGCCTTATTCGTCTTGATTAGAAATATTATGATATACGTTTTGAACATCCTCTACATCATCAAGCAATCCCATGAGGCGTTGAAATTGTTCAATTTCATGCCCATCAGTTAACTCAATATAAGATAATGGTAACCATACTATTTCATCTACTTGTAAATCGAGATCTGGAAATTTATCTAGCAAGGCTGTTCTAATATCATTATAAGATTGTTGTTCGCCATATATTGTAACAAAACCGTCTTCTTCTTCCATATCAACAATATCAGCGCCACCTTCAATTAAGGCTTCTAATACTTGTTCTTCATTTAACCCTTCAAAGCTAAACATCGAACGGTGTTCAAACATATGTAGAACCGAACCAACCTTACCCCCTATTTTAGTAAAACAGGCTCTCACATCAGAGACCGTTCTATTTGGGTTATCAGTCAAGCATTCAACGATGAATTGTGACCCACCTGGACCAAAAAATTCATATCTTGCTAGTGCGTAACTTTCATCAGAAGTGCCTTTTGATTTTTCAATGGCTCTGTCAATAACATCACTAGGGACTTGATCTTTTCTAGCTCTATCTATGATTCTTTTTAAATTAAGGTTAGTATCTGGATCTGGTAATCCAGATTTTGCCGCCATATAAATTTCTTTTCCATATTTGGCGTATAATTTACTCTTTTTAGCTGCCGTTTTTGCCATGGCAACTTTTCTTACTTCATGCGCGCGTCCCATTTTATATAAACTCCTCGTCATAACGATTCATCGCAACTTGAATCAATTCTTCAGCCTTTTTCCTATCGCCAACATCTAAAACATAAGTTTTTTTGTTTTCTAACGACTTGTAAACTTGGAAAAAGTGATGCATTTCACTTACTAAGTGCGTTGGTAAATCTTCTAATTCTTCAAAGTGAGAAAGAGAAGGATCACCTACTGCCACTGCAATTATTTTTTCATCGACTTGATCTGAGTCAATCATCGAAATAACACCAATTGGTTTACACTTAACTAAACTAAGTGGTTCAATATCTTCACTACAAAGTACTAACACATCTAGTGGGTCATCATCAGATGCGTACGTTCTAGGAATAAAGCCGTAATTTGCTGGATAGTGTGTTGATGTGTATAAAACTCTATCTAAGATTATCATGCCTGTTTCTTTATCAAGTTCATATTTCTTTTTAGAACCTTTTGATATCTCAATACAAGCAATAAATGAGCTTGGGGTAATTCTTTTTTTATCAATATTATGCCATATATTCATGTTTTCACCTACTTACATCATTTTATCATAATAGCAGAAAAAAAACACCCCCATTTTAGGAATGGAGGCGTTATTATTACTTAAAATAATTAAAGTATTGCAGCAGCTTTTAAAGCCATTAATACAAAGTATACGACGAATATTAATGATGAGCCCCAAATAATTGGATGGATTTCCTTATATTTACCAACCATAAGTTTAGTAAGAATATAAACAATAAATCCAATGGCAATACCATTTGTAATTGAGTAGGTAACTACCATGAAGATAATCGTAAAGAATACCGGTAAAACTTCTTCAAAGTTATGCCAATCAATATCCGCAAATGACCCCACCATCATCACCCCAACAATAATTAAAGCTGGTGCTGTAGCTGCGCCTGGGACAATCCCTGCAATCGGACTAATTAATAACATTAACGCAAATAAGATTGCCACAACAACACTCGTTAAACCCGTTCTACCACCCGCATTAATACCAGCACTAGATTCTACATAAGTAGTGGTGGATGAGGTGCCTAATAATGCCCCTACAGAAGTTGCGATAGAGTCCGCAAATAATGCTTTTTCCATTTTAGAATGCATTCCTTTAGAATTTTCAATCGATTCAATATCTGCATCCGTGAAAATACCACTTTGTCTACCCGTCCCAATGAATGTTCCAATTGTATCAAATGTATCCGATAAACTAAAGGCAAATATCGCCAATAAGATCATTGGGATTCTTGTCCAATCTGTAAACATGGTACCAAATCCATCAAATGCGGCAAAGAATGTTTCTCCAAAATCGCCCCATACATTTCCAAAATTCCATGTCGAAGCTTGACCTAATGAGGCTGCATCAGTAATCCCAAACGGAATGCCAACGACGGTAGCGATGATAATCCCAATTAAAATAGCCCCTTTAACTTTTAACAATAATAACACGATAGTTACTATCAAGCCGATAACAGCCACTAAGACAGTTGGACTGTTGAAATGGGCAAGTTCAGGGACTTCGCCAAATTGAACAAAACCAGCATTAATCATGCCAATATAGGCAATGAATAATCCAATCCCACCACCAATCGCTGCTTGAATCGATTTTGGAATGGAAAGTACAATTGATTTTCTAACCCGCGTAACCGTGATAATAACATTAATTATCCCTGATATCAGAACAATGGCTAATCCTTCTTGCCAAGTAAATCCCATGGTTATCACAATCGTATAGGTGAATAAAGCATTTAACCCCATTCCTGGTGCGACTGCATAAGGGACATTGGCAAAAAACCCCATCACTAAAGTGCCAATCACAGTTGCTAATATAGTTGCGACAAACACGCCACCCCATGGCATTCCTGCCGCTGATAAAATAGTCGGGTTTACAAATATAATGTAAACCATTGCGAAGAATGTGGTTAAACCGGCAATAACTTCTCTAGAGATGTTTGAACCATTTTCCTCTAATTTGAAAAACTTCTTAATCGATCCCATTTTCTTTCTCCTTTTCCTTATTATGAGATTGTATTCAATATATACTTCATATAAAAAATAAAAAGAGCGTCCTTGGACGGCTCTCTAATCAATATGAAACCATAAAGAAAAAGGGTTCACATCGTAGTCATGAATTAAGGTTCATGGTAGAGACTCGCCACCTATTTGGCAAATATACGATATATTTTGAATACAGTTTTTATTATACAAGAGTTTTTTTTAAGCGTCTATTAGAAAGCGGTTTCTATATTGATAAACGGCTTTTTTTACACAATTAAAAAAAAAGAGCCTAAGCCCTTTTAATTAAAATGATTTAAAACGTGCCCCAAATGCTAAAATGTTTTCTAAATCATCTGAGGATGGTGCTTCATTTGCCATAAGTGGTTCTTCAAAAAAGTTAACGTCTAATTGGCTCATTCTTTCTGCCCAATCTTCCATCCATTCACCGGAACCCCAACCAAATGATCCAAAGATTGCAACCTTTTTACCATCTAATTTATATTCAAGTTGTTCATACCATTCAAAGAATTCTTCTGCTTCTTCAAATGTGTCTCCCATCGCTGGACATCCAAAAGCAATTTTATCATATTTGAGTGTATCTTCAGGTGAAATCTCATCAATTGTGTATAAATCTGCATCTGTTACTTGAGCTAATGCTTTTGCCATTTCTTCAGTGTTACCTGTTGCAGTCCAATATACGACTAAAGTATCTTTCATTTTTATTAATCTCCTTATTCTTATTTATAATAATATTATATAGGTGAGACAAAATCTTATCAACTATTATGCTTGAAGACTTCTTGATAAATCTTATCAACATGTTTAAAATAATAATCCTCGGTTTGAGCCATCTCGATATCTTCGTTGGTTAATAAAAGATTAATCTTAGGGTCTTCTTTACAAATCTCTATAAACGAACGCTTTTCTTCATACGCCTTAACAGTTAATTGTTGAATATGATCATAAGATTCTTCTCTAGATAGTTCCGCTTCAATGAGTTTATTCATCACTCTTTGAGCGTAAACGGTATCAAAACTAAGCTTAATGTTTTGTTTCATTTGGTCAGGATAGACCACTAAAGTATCTAAAACTTGATACATTCTATTTAACATATAATCCAGTAGCGTGGTCGCATCAGATAAAATAATTCTTTCAACTGAAGAATGAGAAATGTCTCTTTCATGCCATAAGATATTATTTTCATAAGCAGGCATGACGTAACTTCTTAAAACTCTAGCCAACCCCGATAGATTTTCAGAAGCGATTGGATTCTTTTTTTGTGGCATCGCTGAAGATCCTTTTTGACCTTTAGAAAATCCTTCACTGACTTCTTTTACTTCCGTACGTGATAAGTGTCTTATCTCCGTCGCTATTTTTTCTAAGGTTGTTCCTATTAAGGCAATCACGTGAATATAGTTGGCGTATAAATCACGAGGTAATACTTGAGATGTTATCGAAAGACTGCCTAAATTTAATAGAGCTAAGGCGTCTTTTTCAACCGTAGGATTAATGTTTGCGTAGTTGCCAACCGCGCCACTAAATAAGCCCACTTCAACTTCTTTTCTAACTAATTTAAATCGTTCAAGATGACGTCTAAATTCATCGTAAAACAAGACAAACTTTAATCCAAAACTGGTTAAATCAGCATGCATTCCATGCGTTCTACCCATACATAAAGTGTCTTTATATTCTAAAGCTAATCCTTTAAGTATTTCTAACATGTTGCGTAAGTCTTCTTCTAAATAGCCATTAGCTTCTTTTAATAAAAGACCGTTTGTTGTATCAACGATATCAGTTGAAGTCAGTCCATAATGAATCCATTTTTTGGCTTCACTGGTCATTCTTTCTGATAAGTTTCTGGTAAAAGCAATGATGTCATGTTTTGTTTCAAGTTCTAACGTTTTTATTTCATCGATATCAAAAGTGGCTAGTTTAATATCTTCTAAGGTAGCCTCATCAAACAAGCCAAAACGGCACCAAGCTGTGCTTGCTGCTATTTCAACATCCAACATATGAGAATACTTGTTTTCTTCACTCCAAATCTGTTTGAATATTTTTCTTTGATATCTTTCAATCATGGTGATCCTCTTTAAATGCTTCTACGACATTATGAATCAAAGCGCTAATTGTCATTGGACCAACCCCACCTGGAACAGGGGTAATAAAAGATGCTTTTGGCGCAACAGATTCAAAATCGACATCGCCATATATTCTCCCCTCTATTTTATTAATTCCAACATCAACAACAATGGCACCTTGTTTAACCATATCACCCGTAATAAGGTGCTTAACACCCGTGGCAACGACCAATAAATCAGCTTGTAAAGTAAATGATTTTAAATCTTTCGTATGGATATGACAGACCGTTACAGTCGCATGGTGATTAATCAGTAGTTTAGCCATTGGTGAGCCCACTAAATTAGAAGCCCCCACAACAACAGCGTGAATCCCTTTTAGTTCAATCTGATACTGTTCAAGTAACATCATAATACCCTTAGGTGTTGCTGGTAATAAGCCTTTTTGTCGGTTTGACAATTTTCCCGCATTTAATAAACTCAAACCGTCCACATCTTTTTTTGAATCGATTTGATTTAAGACTTTATCACAATCAATCTGCTTTGGTAATGGTAATTGAACAATCATGCCATCTACCCCATCATCCATATTTAAATCATCAATTATTTCAAGTAATTTTTCTTCAGAAACATCTTCAGTTAATCTTAATGTTACCCCATTAATACCAACTCTTTTACAGGCTTTCTCTTTTGATTTAACATAAGAAACACTGGCAGGATTGTTTCCCACCAATAGAGCAACTAATTTAGGGGCTCTTCCGTACTGATTAATTAAACGTGAAACTTCAATTTTTAATGATTCTTCTAAGCTTAGTGCGGTTGCTTTTCCGTCCATCAACATTTAATCACCTACAATTTTCCTGAAATGTTTCCATCATCATCAATAAACATCTTTTCTGCATTTGGTATTTCCGGTAGGCCAGGCATCGTAACAATTCCTTTGGTTAGGACAACGACGAACCCAGCTCCTCTGGATACTCTCGCATCTGAAATAGATAGTTCAAACGCATAAATTGAGCCACGTTTTTTGGCATCATTGGAAAATGAAAGTGGAGTTTTGGCAATACAAATTGGTAAATCATGATATTTTTCATTTAATATCTCTAGTTTTTCTTTTGCTTGTTTACTATAAGAAACACCAGAGGCGCCATAAATAGATGTCGCAATCTTATTAACCTTCGCAAATAAATCATCTTTCAAGTCATATAAACGTTTAAATGATTTTTCTTGATTGGATAGCCCAACAACTTTGGTCGCTAAATCAATCGCGCCTTTTGAACCTTCAATAAAACTATCCACAAAGGAAATTAGATGGTTATTTTCTTTAGCCCAATTAATTAAATATTCAATTTCTTCTTCTGTATCGTCTTTAAAATGATTAATGGCGATGACATAAGGTATCCCAAATTTTTTAATATTGTTGGTGTGTCTAGCAATATTTTGGACCCCTAATTTTAACGCTTCTAATGAACTGACTTCTTCACTTTCAAATCCGTGAAATTTAAGGGCTCTTATTGTCGCAACTAAAACGACCACATCAGGCGACTTTTTTAAATATTCCGTTTTAATATCTAAAAACTTCTCTAACCCTAAATCAGCACCAAACCCCGCTTCTGTAACAACAAATTCACCTAATTTTAAAGCTGTTCTTGTTGCCATTAAACTATTACAGCCATGTGCGATATTCGCAAATGGTCCCCCATGAACAAACACTGGATTATGTTCTAGTGTTTGAACTAAGTTAGGTTTAATGGCTTCTTTTAAGAGAATAACCATTGCGTCCGTAATATTTAAACGCTTGGCATGAACTTCGTTTCCCTCTTTATCATAAGCAATTAAGATATTATCAATTCTTTGTCTTAGGTTTTCAAGGCTGGAGGCCAATGAGAAAATCGCCATTATTTCACTGGCTGCAGTAATAATAAAGTTATCGTCTCGATATAAAGTGCCTACTTTTCGAATCGCTCTATCATTCATGTCCATCGTTCTTGGCCATACAATTCTTTTTTCATCTAAATTTAATGGATTGCCATAGTGAAGATGATTATCAATGGCGGCACTTAAAAAGTTGTGCGCTGTCGAAATAGCATGCAAATCACCGGTAAAATGGAGATTGATTTTTTCCCTTGGAATAATTTGTGCTAAACCGCCACCTGTAGCGCCACCCTTCATGCCTAAAACAGGGCCTAAAGAAGGTTCTCTTAAGCAACCAATTGTACTTTTTCCAATCCGATTTAACCCGTCTGTTAACCCTATCGAAATAGTGGTTTTACCTTCACCAAATGGTGTTGGTGTAATCGCGCTGACTAAGACAAGTTTGCCATCAACATTGTCTTTTAACCTTTCAAAAATAGATAAACTAACTTTCCCCATATCATGTCCATAAGGCTCCAATTCTGCATCTTTAATTCCAAGTCTTTGTGTCACTAAATGAATGGGTTTGGCTTCAACATTTTTTGCAATATCTAAATCTGATTTCATTTTTTCCTCCCAAGTGTTTTATTATTTTTAGTATATCATATTTTCTAATGATTATATAGAGAGAGTCATCTTGCAATACGATTAAAAAAAGACCCTAAAAAGAGTCTTAAAATAATTCTTTAAGTGTAATGGTTTGGTTTCTATCTGGTCCCACACTAAATATGGCGACTTCAAGATTTGTTTCTGATTCAATAAACTTTAGATAGTTTTGAGCATTGATAGGTAATTCCTTAAATGACCTAACCTGTGTAATGTCTTCTTGCCATCCAGGTAATGTTTGGTAGAGAGGTTTAACCTGACTAAATTTAGATATATTAGAAGGAATATAATTAATTTCTTTGCCGTCTAATTCATAGCCTATACATACTTTTAATTCATCAATACCTGACAATACATCCAATAAGGTAATCGCTAAATATTTGAGTCCACCCACTTGTTTAGAATGGTTAATGACCACTAAATCAAGATACCCCACTCTTCTTGGCCTGCCTGTAACTGTTCCATATTCATGCCCTTTTTCTCTGATATAGTTCGCTAAATCTCCGTTAATTTCAGTTGGAAATGCCCCTTCACCCACTCGAGTAGAATAAGCTTTAGTGACACCGATTGCCCCTTCAATTAACCATGGCGCAATCCCTGTATTTAAGGGAACACTCGCGGCGGTTGGGCTTGATGATGTAACATAAGGGTATGTCCCATGATCTAAACATAATAAGGTTCCTTGAGCCCCTTCAAATAAAACCTTTTTCCCTTTCACAATAGCCTCATTTAATAGTCGTGATGTATCGGTAATAAACGGTTTTAATTGTTTAGCATAACCAACTAAGCTTTCTAATAGTTCTTTTACATCATAAGTGGGAAGACCATATGACTTCAAAGCGAGATTTTTGTGCGGTAAAACTTCTTTTAGTCTTTCTTCTAAAATGACTGGGTCTAATAAATCACCCATTCTAATCCCCAGTCTCGCACTCTTGTCTTGATAAGCTGGCCCAATCCCTTTTTTAGTGGTTCCGATCTTGTTTGTTAAGCTGTTTTCACTGGCGCCATCTAAATCAATATGATATGGCATCACAAGTTGTGCACGATCACTAATATATAGTTTAAATTCTCTTGAATTAATCTTGACCATTTCTTCAATTAAAGCTTGTGGATTAATCACCATTCCATTCGCCATAACGTTAATTGTATGGGGATTAAATATCCCTGAAGGAATTAATTGTAACGCATATTTATTTTTACCAATCACAATGGTATGACCAGCATTATTTCCACCTTGAAATCGACAAACAACATCCGCTTGTTGAGCTAGGTAATCCGTTATTTTCCCTTTTCCTTCGTCGCCCCATTGCGTTCCAATAATGACAAGTGTTTTCATTTAGTTGCCTCACTTAAGATATGTCGTGCGATATAAATACCATTCGCCCCAGCTTGTGCTAAACCTCTTGTAATCCCAGCCCCATCTCCAGCCATATAAAGTCCTTTAATTCTGGTTTCAAAGTTCATATCAACTTCTGGTCTTGCACTATAGAATTTAGTTTCAACGCCGTAAAATAGTGTATGTTCTGATGCTATTCCAGGTGTGACATGATTTAAGGCTTCAATCATTTCAATTAAACTCTTCATCGTGTTATACGGTAGAACTAATCCTAAGTCACCAGGCAGAGCTTCTTTTAATGATGGGATAACGAAACCTTCTTTAAGTCTTTTTTCAGTCGTTCTTCTTCCTTTGATAATGTCACCATACTTTTGCACGATGACACCACCCATAGATAATCTATTCGCAAGTCTACCAATCATGTGGGCAAACTCATTGGGTTCATTAAATGGTTCATTAAACTTATGAGACACCAATAAGGCAAAGTTGGTATTGTGGGTTCCTAATTTAGGGTCTCTAAATGAATGACCATTGACTAGCATTGTCCCATTTTGGTTTTCAATAACAACATGTCCACTTGGGTTTGAACAAAATGTTCTTACTTGTGTTCCAACCGATGTATTATAAATAAATTTTCCTTCATATAAATGTTTATTAATTTCTTCCATAATTAAATCATTTGTTTCTACTCTTACGCCAATATCAACATGATTGTTTGACATCGAAATTTTATGCTTCTTACATAACTGAGTTAAAGTGGTCGCGCCTTCTCTTCCTACCGCTATAACAACATTATCCGCTAATAGTTTAGTGCCGTCTTCTAATATAACCCCTTTAATACGATCGTCTTCTACAAGAATATCGATCACATTTGTTTTAAAACGCATTTCAATTCTTTCTTCCAACCAAGCATAGATTGATTTCATAATTAAGAGGTTTTCTTCTGTCCCTAAATGTCTAACACGTGATCTTAATAATTTTAAGCCTACCGCTAATGCTTTTTTCTCGATTTCTCTAACGGCTTCAGTCGTAGGGTCCGTTATTTCCTTAGTCGCGCCATGGCTCAGATTGATTGAATCAACATACTCAATTAAATTTTCCACTTCAGTATCACTTAAATAGTCCGTCATCCAGCCACCAAATTGGCTGGTAATGTTAAACTTACCATCTGAATAAGCCCCTGACCCACCAAACCCTGAAGTGATAGAACAGGCTGGATGACATCCAGCATGACCTTTTGTATCAACAGGACATTTAGTCAGTTTTCCCATCAATATTGGACATTTTCTGTTTTTTATATTATGTCCTCTATCAAGCATTAAAACCTTAAACTCTGGGTTTTTTAATGCGTACTCATAAGCACCATACAAACCAGCTGGACCAGCGCCAACAATTATGACATCGTATTTCATATGACCCTCCTATTATTACAAAAAACCAAGTCGATATTAACATTAATTAACCCATTAGTCAAAACAATTTTAAGGCTTAATTAATCTTCTAAAACGAGCGATAAATATTCTATCATTTGAATTAAATAATGTTTCTTTGTTCCATCGAACACAAGTGTAATATGAACCCTCTCATGTAGGTAAGATAATTTAATCTTGTTGTCTGTTTTTTCAAGCGCCATAAAAAGCTTTTCTCCATTAACCTGTTTAGATGCGTCAATGGATAATATGATGGTTAAGTCAATCTTAGATTTAAGTGTTTTTTCAACCCCTAATTGACTAGATAATTTTCTAAACAGTTTTTCATACATGTATTCTTTGAGTTCATCCGTTACACGGCCAAATCTGTCTTCTAATTCGATGACTAAATTGTTCGCATCATTTAAATTATTAATGGTACTAATTCGTTTATGAATTTCCAGTCTCACTTCATCGTTAGAGATATAAGATTGATCAATATGTCTTTCTGATAATATCGTTGGATCTTCCTCTGCTTCAACTGGTTTTTTAATCCCTCGTTTTTCTTCAATCACTTCTTCTAGCATTTTTAAATAAACTTCTAACCCGACGCTATCAATAAATCCCGATTGTTCTTCGCCTAATAAATCACCTGCACCACGAATCGATAGATCACGCATGGCAATCTTAAACCCACTGCCTAATTCTTGGAAATCTTTAATGGTTTTAAGTCGCTTAGTCGCATCATCCGATAAGACTTTTTTACGGTCATACATCATATAAGCATAGGCTATCTTATCACTTCTACCGACTCGACCTCTAATTTGATAAAGTTGAGATAATCCAAACTTGTCAGCGTCATGAATAATCAGGGTATTGGTATTCGGAATATCAATACCTGTTTCAATAATAGTGGTTGATACCAAAACATCAAATCTCTTATCAATAAAATCACTAATGACATCTTGAAGTTCATCTCGATTTAATTTACCATGGGCAAATGCCACTTTAGCTTCGGGCACCAACTCTTTGATTTTTAAACTGATTAAATCAATATCATATACTTTATTATATAAATAGTAGACTTGTCCGCCTCTGGCGATTTCCCTCTCGATTGCTTCTTTAACAATGGAAGGATGTCTTTCTAAAATATAAGTTTGAATTGGGTATCTGTTGAGTGGTGGGGTTTCAATCATAGAGAGATCTTTTATCCCAACAAGTGACATTTGAAGTGTTCTTGGGATAGGGGTTGCGGATAGAGATAGACAATCAATATTCGTTTTCATTTCTTTAATCTTTTCTTTATGTTCAACCCCAAAACGCTGTTCTTCATCGATGACCAATAAACCCAAGTCCTTAAATACGATATCCTTGCTTAATAATCGGTGGGTTCCTATCACAATATCGACTAAGCCTTGTTTGATCTTTTTAACCAAAGCTGTTTGATCTTTTGTGCTAACAAAACGACTTAATATTTCAACCGTAATCCCATAAGAATCAAACCGTTTTTTAAAAGCATTATAGTGTTGTCTAGCAAGTACGGTAGTTGGAACTAAGTAAGCGACTTGTTTCCCACTAAAGACGGCTTTGAATGCCGCTCGCATGGCAACCTCTGTTTTACCATAACCGACATCCCCACAAATCAGTCGGTCCATTGGTTTTTCACTTTCCATATCTTTTGTGACAGCCTCAATGGCTTTGACTTGATCGGGTGTTTCTACATACTCGAAGTCTTTCGCAAAATCTTCATGCATTTTTTCATTTGGTAAGAATTTAAACCCTTTTGCTTCTTCCCTTTCTGCATAGAGTTGTAAAAGACGGTCGGATAGATCGTTCAATTTCTTTTTGATTCGTTTCTTGGTGTTTGACCATTGATTGGTTCCAAGTTTCGTTAAACTTGGCACATGACCTTCTTTTGAAGAATATTTTAATATTTTATCAATTTGGTCCACTGGAATATAAAGATAATCCGTTCCATAATAACCGATATGGATATAATCTCTTTTATACCCAGATAACTCCATGGTTTTTATACCCTTATATTCACCAATCCCATAATCATAGTGAACAACATAATCTCCCGTTTCAAGATCATTAATATGACCAATTTTGACCGTTTCACTTAAGACTGATTTATAACGAATCTTTCTTTTATGTGTTTTAAAATCATATATGTCTGACTCATTCATAAAGGTTATATTTGAATGATAGAGCGTAAAACTCAATAAATTAGAAGGATAAAAGATATTTATTTGATGCGGTTTAATTGTTTTAGGATTAATCTCAAAAGGGATTTCTTCTAATTCTAAAGAGGTTCTAAATTTAAGAAATCTAGATTCTTGAATAAAACCAACAACTGTCATCTCTGAAGTCGTTTTAAGTTCCTTAATAAAAGTATGATCATTTCCCTGATAAGAAATAACTTCTCTGGCATACACTCTAAATGGATTTTTATCCATTTCGGTCCCTATCATCTTCGCTTCATGATGGTCATATTTCAACAAATCATCTAAGTCAATTAAAAACGGAATACCTGCATATAAAGGGGTTTTCTCAGTAGATACATAGCTGGTTAAATCTTCTTGAACACGCTGTTCGTTTATTCTCATTTTGTCAATATCGACAAAATATATTTTTCTATTTGAAACGAAGTCAAATAAACAATTTTCTGTTTCATTAAAAAAAGGAATATATTGTTTTAAATTTTCCAAATCTTCTCTATTGTATAGTTTATCTAAATCGTCATTTGTTTTATCTTTTTCACTTTCTGATAACGGATTATGATCAAGATACTGCTCGATTTTTATCACCACTTCATCCTTTTGTTTATCACTATAGAATAATTCATTCATTGGTAATACTTTAACCGTTTCAGTCCTACCGATAGAAACTTGAGTTTCAGGATCAAATAATTTAATGGTTTCAATTACAGTATCAAAAAAGTCAATTCTAAATGGTTTTTCAGCACCAATTGGGTAAATATCAAAAATAGAACCCCTAATACTAAATTCGCCTGTCTTGAGAACTTGGTACTGTCTATCATAACCATAAGTGACTAATCTTTCTGCTAGCTCATGTAAATCATAGTTTTCACCAATCTTTAAATTTAAGATTGCCTTCAACCAATTTGTTTTGTTTAATACTTTATTTTGAATGGCGGCTTGATTTAAAACAACGACTTTCTTATTTCCTTCAACTAACTCCCCTATTGTAAAAATGCGTTCTATTTTAAATGTTTTGCTAGATAATGATAACAAACTTGTTAAAGGTTCATCGGAAGGATAAAACAAGACATCTTCAGGTTCTAAAATCGTACTTAACATATCATAGTATAATTGTGCTTTTGCTAAATTAGGCAAAATGATAAAGATCGTGTTGTTACCCTCAGTATAATCAGTCGCTATCAAACTAGATAAGAAATTATCCGTTAAGTCTGTAATCAACATACCCCATGATGGTTGGATAATTTTATTAAATGTATTTAATTGTTTATAGTGTTTTATTATGCTATCCATTTCACCCTCAAGACGTCAAAACACGGACGGTTTTTGTAAACCGCCTGTGTTAAAATTTTTGTTTCTTACTGCTTTTTTGAATTAAACTTTGTCATAATTCTTTCAAAGTCTACTTCTTCAATGAAGTCAGTTAGTAAATCAACTGTTTCATTTAAACTAATATTGATAACTTCACGTTCTTTTTTTGAGAATTTCTTTAAAACAAAATCAATCATGTTATCATTCTTTGAAATTCCAATTCTTAACCGTTTAAAGTTATCTGATTCTAATATTCGGATGATATCTTTCAATCCATTATGGCCACCGTCGCTACCAGATAATCTTAATCTCAATTGACCAAGTTCAAGGTTGGCATCATCACTTATGACTAAAATATCCGTAATGTCTATTTTAAAGTAATTCATAACTTTAAAAACACTTCTACCCGATAAATTCATAAATGTGGTTGGCTTTAATAAAATTGCTTTCTTACCATCTTTTAGGTATGTCCCAATCATTCCCTCATAGGAAGGCTCATATTTAAATGTAATTTGGTTGGTTTCAGCGAATAAATTTAAAGCATCATAGCCAACATTATGCCTAGTTGCTTCATATTTTTCACCAGGGTTACCAAGCCCGATAATTAGTTTCATGCTTTATCTCGATCTTTATAAATATTTTCAAAAATTTGGCTGATTGGTTCATCTTTTACGATGTTACAGATGGATTTTCCTAATAATTCGCCGATTGATAAGACGATAATTTTTTTAGAAGCCTTAATTTCTGGATGATCAATTGTATTGGTTACAACGATCTTTTCCATTTTTGAATTTTCTAACTTTTGTAAAGCATCATCCGAGAATACAGCGTGTGTGGCACAAGCATAAACTTTTACGGCGCCTTCTGCTAATAATGCCTCCGTAGCAGCTACCAAAGTTCCGCCTGTATCAATGATGTCATCAATAAGGATACAAGTTTTTCCTTTAACTTCCCCAATAACATTCATTGCCACAGCAACATTTGGTTCTGGTCTTCTTTTATCAATAATCGCAATAGAGGCATCAAAAAATCGTGCGAAGGCTCTAGCTCTAGTGGTGCCACCATGGTCCGGTGATACAACAACGATATCTTCATGTCTAATTTTATCGAAGCGACTCGCAAGCAGTGGGGCAGCTGGGAAATTATCAATTGGAATATCAAAAAATCCTTGAATTTGCCCGGCATGTAAATCGATACTTATAACACGATTTGCTCCAGCGGTTTGAATTAAATCAGCCACGAGTTTCGCCGTAATGGGTTGTCTTGATTTTGCTTTTCGATCTTGTCTTGAATAACCAAAATAAGGCATAATAATTGTGATTGAAGAGGCACTAGCTCTTTTTAAAGCATCACACATAATTAGTACTTCCATTAAATTTTCGTTGACTGGCTTGGAAGTTGATTGTACCACAAAGATGTGGTTTCCTCGTACTGAGTCATCAATATTAAGACTGATTTCTCCATCCGCAAATCTTGAGATTGTACAACTTGATAAAGGAATGCCAGATTCTCTAGAAATTTCTTCAGCTATTCTTTTATTTGAAGAAAGGGCAAATAATTGAACTTTTTTTCCATCTACTATCATTTCTTATAAGCCTCCTATGACTATTATAACAATTTATATTTAGATTTCCTCAGTCGTTTCAAATTTTACATTTTTTCTTAATATTTGTGTTACTTTTTTCTTTTCGTCTTTGGTTGGATTTACTAAAAACAGCGCTGGACCTGATCCTGACATATGAATTTTTAAGCCTTCATTAGATAAACTCTCATGTAGGTTCTTAAGAGATTCGTTTATCTTAAGTGAAGCGGTTAATAAATCATTTTTCATATTTAACATGAGATTATCATAATCCTCTTTTATTAAATAAGATTCAAACCCATGATATGCCCGCTTTTCATTTATATTATCAAATACTTTAAATACCTCTTTTGTTTGAAGAGATACTTCTGGATAAATAACTAAAAATTGTAGTTTTTCTTTCGAATCATAAAACCTAATTTTATCGCCTCTACCGTAAATAAAAGCTCTTTTATTATATAAACAAAACAACGTGTCGCTGCCAAGCTTATTGGCAAGCGGTTCTAGTTCACTTAAAGGTTTATTGAGTTTAAATAACCTGTTTAATCCTCTTAAGGTAGCACTTATATCCGCGCTTGATCCCCCTAAACCATAACCAATGGGAATCTTTTTATCGACCGTTATTTTAACCTGTTGGTTAATATTAAATGTATCTTTAAATAGCTTAATCGCGCCATAGATATTATTATTCTCAATTTTAATATTTGAAACCACTTCATCTTTATCCGCTATTTCAAATAACAAGCTGTCATATAAGTTTATTGGCACAACAATACTTTCTAAATCATGATACTTACCAGATACGCCCGTAACTTCTAATGATAAATTAAGCTTTGCGTAGGCTTTTTCAGCAATATATAGATTGTTTGATAAGGCAATGAAATCTTCAACGCTTAAACTTTCAGCTCGTATTAGTGGATTAAAATTAGGATTAATTAAGGTTATCTTGGTTTCTAGAACTTGTTTGGTTACTCTAAAATAATCAGACAGATTGTTTAATAATGTTTTTCTTTTTTGTTTAAATGATCCATTCACTAACCCAACAAAGAAGGCTTCATCTTGAATGGATGATTGATATTTAGAAGTTCTATCTAGTTTAATTACTGCGCTATCTACTTTTGGGGCAGGAAAAAAACTGGTGTTTTTAACATTTGTGATTTTTCTAATCTCATATTGATATCCGAGTAAAACAGTCAACGCCCCATATTCCCGGTTATTTGGGGTTGCGGTAATTCTGTTTGAAACTTCTTTTTGTACCATCAAGGTTGAACTTTTTATTCTTTTAGATTGAATCAATTTTTCAATAATAGGACCCGTGATATAGTATGGGATATTCGCCACACAAACCGCCTCATCGATCCCATTTGTTTCTAAAAAAAGATCAATGTCTACTTTTAAGATATCTTCATAAACAACTTGAAAATTAGGATAATTAACTTCAAGTGGGTTTAAATACGATTTTAATGATTTATCGATCTCAAAAGCGTAGACCGCTTTTGCCTTTTCGATCAGTTTTTTCGACAATGCGCCTCGACCTGGTCCGATCTCAATAACTGTTTTACCGGCTAAGTCATTGGCATTAATTATTTTGTTTAACACCGTTTCATTAATTAAGAAATTTTGACCGTATTGTTTTTTAGGACCGCTCATATGCAATTACCTCACTTTTAGTGATTCCAAAGGTACTTAGTTTGTCTATTAATCCTTTAGAGTTGGTATAGCCGATATTAAAGGCGTTTAATAAGTTTAATCGTTTTGTCTTAGAATCAAGTTGGCCAATATAACCGTGTTGAAATAAGAACTCTTTTGAAATATCCGTTTCATTTTTAATGGGTTTAACCAACTTCAAAGCCTCTATGATTTTCGCATTTGTCGCGTGTTCAATCCCAATCTTTTTTTGATTAGTACTGATCGCATCTGCTTGATTTAAATAGGCATGCTTAACATTAACTAAGGCCTTCGTTAAGATTCTTCTGATTCTATTGCCGGCATGGTCTGGATCTAAAAACAAAATAATCTCATGGGATTTAGAAAGTATTTTAAGTTCTTCAATCACCTGTTTCTCTATCGCTGAACCATTGGTTGTCAGAATGGTGAGATCTTTATAGATTTCTTTTAGTTTTGCTTTATCATGGTTTCCTTCCACCACGACAACCACTTTATTCATGTTTAAAATACAACTTTCTTTCTGTTTTTATCCCTGATGAGACTAACCCTTTGATGATAGGGGATACCTCATCTATCGGTTTTACCACTTGTTGTTTAGTTAGAATTAAAATGTCTTCTGCTTTAATGTCATAATCCTTAATGAGATAGGTTTTTTGTGAAACAACCTCTTCTTCAATAAAGTAAGGATTATCTTTATACCTTTTAACAACCTCGCTAATTTGGGTTAGATTGTTTTCTTTGAATTCAAGATAGTCAAATAATTTTCTATTTAAAAATGAGGAACACAATTCACTTAAAATTGAATCTTTATGATGGGCATATTTTTTAATAAACGCGTTCACATAAAAATCATCCAATTCTAAATACGCATCTAGTGTCACATTACTTTCAATGACTTTTTTAATCAGAGTTGTGTATTCATCATTTAATTTATTCTGCTCGATTAGATGATAAATTCTTAAGAATATCTTTTCTAACATAATTTCATAACTTCTCGCAACCGGATGATAGTAGACTTGCCAGTACATATGATATCGACTCACTAGATAATTTTCAATCGCGTGAATAGCCCCTTCTTTATAAACAATATTCTTATCTTTGACAGCCATCATTCGAATAATCCGGTCTAGATCTAGTCTACCGTAATTCGCTCCCGTATAGTAAGCATCTCTTGTTAAATAATCTAGTCGATCGATGTCGATTTGACTACTCACTAATTGTTCAATTTCTGGATGTTTTCCTGTTTTTAATAAAACGCTAGAAACACTTTCTTTTAATCCTTTATTTGCGTTATCTAATAAACTGCTGATCTCTGGATCATTTAAAATGATGTTTGCGCCATAGGTTTCATGCGTAAGTTCAAAAACACGCTCAAAGGCATGTGAATAAGGACCGTGTCCAATATCATGCATTAAGGCAGAAATCATTAAAATCATCTTTTCGTGTTCATCAAAGTATTGATTTAAAGTGTCATTTTCATCTAAAAGTTTAATGGCGAGATGATAAACCCCTAGACTATGATTAAACCGAGAATGTTCGGCACCATGAAAGACCATTTTAACCCCACTTAAATGGGTTATTCTTCTTAATCTTTGAAACGCTTTTGAATCAATTAAATCACTGATTAATTGATACCTGACATTTATATATCCGTAAACAGGGTCTCTAAATACTTTTTTTTGATCTAGTTTTTTATACATATGTAACCTCTAAGAAAAAAAGCCTTATAAAAGGCTACTGTTCTATTTTATATTGCTTAACTAGGGTAACTTGATCTCCATTAGATAGACCAAAAGCGGCACCATCATCCGTATCTAAATGACAATCTAAAAGGAATTTTGGTGATACTCTACATAAGACATTACCTAAGATACCACTTTTTTCACCCTCAACATAGATACTAACGACTTCTCTATCTTGGACGCCAAACTCTTTCGCTTCTTCTACTGAAAAATGAATATGTCGATCGGCAATAATAACGCCTTCGGTGATTTCGACTTCACCTTTAGGACCAACTAATCTAGCCGCGCCGCTGCCTTTAACAGAGCCACTTGATCTAACTGGGGCCACAAATTTACCTCTAATGGCATCACTTCTTGAAATTTCTACTTGTGTTTGAGAACGAACTGGACCTAGAATGCGAACGCCCGCTTGAAGTTTCCCCGCTGGGGAATAAACATCAACCTTTTCCTCACAGGCATATTGGCCTGGTTGGCTTAAATCTTTTAATTTTGTTAACTGGTAGCCTTTTCCGAATAATATCTCTAAGTGTTCTTGAGATAAATGGAGGTGTCTACCAGAAATACCGACTGGAATTTTTCTCATTTAACGATACCTCACTTCCTTTTTATTATATCATAATATCCGTTTATCTCAACCCAAGGAAACATCTTTTTTAATCCTTATTTTCTGATGAAAGCTTTATGATATAATAAAAGAAAAAGGAGAAATGAATTAATGACACTATTTGAAAAAATTATCCACCGGGAAATTCCCAGCCATATTGTTTATGAAGATGATTTAGCTATCGCCTTCTTAGATATTTCTCAAGTCACCAAAGGGCACACTTTAGTTGTCCCTAAAAAACCATTTCCTGATTTATATTCTTTAGATTCCCAAACCAGCGAACACTTGTTAAAAGTTTGTGTTATTGTCGCCAAAGCATTAAAAAAAGCCTTCCATTTAGAAGGCCTTAACATGGTGAATAATAATGGCGCGTTAGCCGGTCAAAGTGTCTTTCACTTTCATATCCATCTCATCCCAAGATATCCAAACGATGATTATCTAATGCTTGGGGTTAATCATCAATCTAAATATACTAAAGAAGACTTAAATGGTATTAAAGAAGCGATTATTGAGGCTCAATCGTAAAGACGACACCACCGCTAATATTTTCTACACTCAAACGGTAACCAAATCGGTTTACCGTTTTTTGGACAATTGACATGCCTAACCCGAATTGACCTTTGGTCCCCTTTTCATAAGGTTTAAAGAGGGCAGAAATATATTTCTGTTCAATTGGTGGTCCGTCATTATAGATTGATAGTTTGTTGTTTTTTAAACGGATAATAATTTTACTTTTCGCATATCTGGTGGCGTTATCTAAAATATTGGAAACAACCGTAATCCAGTTTTCTCTTAATCCTTTAAAAATCGTGTCATCGTATTTAACGATTACTTTAAATTTAGACAAGATAATTCTATAATCCTCTAAGACTTCTTTGATGACATTTTTTAGTTTTACTTCTTCTAAAGGTATCGTTGAATCAATGTATTCTAATTTGTTATATTCCAATAAGCGTCTGACTTTTTCTTCCAGTTTTCCCGCTTGTTCGATAATAATTGAAGCGTCACTTGAATCACTAATTTCATCTTCAATCGCTTCAGCATAACTTCTTATAACGGAGATTGGTGTTTTAAAATCATGGGATAAGTTTTGAAACATTTCTTGTTTGGTACGTTCGTTGTGTTCAATTTCTAATCGCATTTGTTCAACATTATTGCCCAGATCACTTATTTCATCGTTTCCGGTTATTTCAATCTGTTTTTGATAGCCTGTTTCACCTAGTTTTTTGACTTGATTAGACAGATTTTTAATTCGTTTAGTCATCTCACGACTCCATAAAGCTAAGATAACATTCCCCACAACAATAATCACCGCGAAGGCAACAAACGTTCCTACAAAAGATAATAAGACATCACTTTGAGCACTTGTTCTTTTGATGTTAGTGACATAAGTAGAATCCATTACACCAACCAAGTAGTGGGTTATGGTACTAGAGATGTCCGATATTTTTATAATCCCAACATAATAGGTTTGACCATTGGTTGCGAGAAACTCAAAATAACCGGCTTCGGCTGCTAAAATGATTTCTTTTTGAATCTCTAGATTAGGGGCAAGTAGTTCTGCATTCGTAGAAGTGTTGAGTGCGCCTCTAACATCTTTTTTTAAGTTATTAGTTTCAACATAAGCTGTAATGTAACCTAAGTAAGGTTTGTTTTCAAACTCTTTTGGATCATCCACAACCGCTTCTAAATAAGTGTTCATTTCATTTTGAACAATCCCTAAATAAACAATTTCATAATTTCTGTAAGTTACAAGTCCGAAAACAACCGCACTTAATACCGTTACGGTTGTGTATAGGATTAACAATTGACTTGATAACTTAATCTTTCTCATAGTTTATAGTAGTCTGTACCCAAATCCATAAATGGTTTCAATCTTCAGATTAGGCATTTTATTTCTTAATCGTCTTAATAAATCATCCACCACACGGTCAGATCCATAATAATCAGGTCCCCATACGTGTGATAATATTTGTTCTCTACTAAAAGGCATATTTTGATTTTCAATAAAGAACAATAATAACTCAAACTCTTTATTAGTTAAATCGATTTGTTCTTCGTGATATCGAATGGTTCTTTTTTCAACATTAATTTCATAATCATCATATTTGATAATAGTGCCACTACTTTTCTTAGTGCGCTTTAAAACTGCTTTAACCCTTAATACAAGTTCCCGAGGTGAATAAGGTTTGGCAATATAGTCATCACTGCCTAATTCTAATCCCCTAATTTTATCTAAATCATGATCTCTGGCACTCGCGAAAATAACAGCGACATTTGGTCGTTCTTCCTTAATTTGTTCAATGATGTCATACCCGTTTATATCATCGGGTAACATAATATCCAAAATCCATAAGTCAACATCATCTTTCACATGCTTAACCGCTTCTTCTCCAGTTAAGAATACCGAAACGTCAAAGCCTTCTTTTTCTAGGTATTTCTTAACGATTTGGGCTAAATCGTACTCGTCTTCTACTAAATAAATTTTCATTTCCTCAACTCCTTATATAAAAAAAGTGAAAGTGCCTTAAGGGGCACTTTCATTATACCATATTAAAAAAGGAGAAATAAGAAAGAAGTTACACTTCATTTATTATAATACTTAATTAATATCGTTCAAATATCTTTTTTCTGTGTGAATTAGTGTTATTTAATAACCGTTTGATGCATGTAAGGAACCAAGACATCAGGGATCGTAACTGTTCCGTCTTCATTTTGATAATTTTCTAAAATAGCGATGATAGTTCTTCCCACCGCTAAGCCTGATCCGTTCAAAGTATGAACATATTCTGTCTTGCCGTCTTTTTCGCGTTTAAAACGAATGTTTCCCCGTCTCGCTTGATAGTCGCCAGCGTTTGAAATAGATCCAATTTCACGGTAAGTTCTTTGAGATGGAATCCAGACTTCAATGTCATACGTCTTTCGCATCGAAAACCCTAAGTCTCCGGTTGATAAACAGACCACTCGATAAGGTAATTTAAGTAATTGAAGCACACGTTCGCTGTTTTTTAACATCTTTTGATGTTCTTTTTCTGACTCTTCTGGTTTACAAAACTTAATCAATTCTACTTTATTAAATTGATGTTGTCGTAAAATACCTCTTGTATCTTTCCCCGCAGAACCAGCCTCACTTCTAAAGGCAGTCGTGAAAGAAACATATTTAAGCGGGAGTTTATTTCCATCTAAAATTTCATCTCGGTGCATATTAATGGTAGGTACTTCAGCGGTTGGGTTTAAATACCACTCTTGATTCCCCACTTTAAAGGCTTCTTCTCTAAACTTGGGAAATTGGCCTGTGGCAATCATTGAGGTTTCATTGACAATATAAGGCGGAATAATTTCCGTATACCCATGGTCTTCGGAATGAAGATCAATCATAAATTGAATTAATGATCTTTCTAATTTAGCGCCTAATCCCTTGTCAATAACAAATCTTGCCCCGGTTACTTTAGCGGCTCTTTCAAAATCAAGAATATCTAAAGCAGCGCCTAAATCGACATGATCTTTGACTTTAAATTCGAATTGTCGTGGAATACCAAACTTGAGGATTTCTTTGTTGTCATTCTCATCTAGTCCAATCGGAATTTCAGGATCAGGTAGGTTCGGTGTATTTAAAAGTTCATCTTTAATTTCTGCTTCTAAATTAATGATTTGCTCATCAAGACGCTTGATATTTTCACCAATAATTCGAACTTCTTCTTTAATCGTTTCCGTGGGTTTCTTGTTTTTGGTTAAAACACCAATTTCCTTACTTTTTTGGTTACGTTCGCTTTTTAGTTTTTCAACCTCCGCAATCAATTCACGTCTTGAAGCGTCTTTTTTAACAGTTTCTCTAAGATAAGAAAAATCTCCACCTCTGGTTTGAAGTCTTTCAATTGTTTCATTTAAATTATCTTTAATAAATTTTATATCTAACATAATTATCTCCGTATATCCCTACTCGTAAGGGTTTTGCCTTAAAAACTTCATGGCTTTTAATTTTTTGTATAAATCAATTATAGTTCGTTTACCCCTGTTTGTAAAGTCTATAGGTCGAATAAGTCCTTAGGCGCTCCAACTTCGATTTCTTCTGTTTCTTCTTCTAAAATATCTGTTTCGCCATTTGCTTCAAGTTCAATTAATTCACCTACATCAGATTGAGTTTCATCAATCGGGAGTTGTTCTTGAATGATGTGCTCGGTCGCTATTTTTTCAACTTCGTCCTCAATCTCGTGTGGTACTACCGCTAAAGTAACGACTTGTTGATTGCCTTTAAGATGAATCAAACGCACCCCTTGAGTCGCTCTTCTTGTTCTTGCGATTTGCGCAATTTCAGTTCTAATAACCATTCCTTTATTGGTGACAATAATAACATCTTCATCTTCTTGAACGGTTCTTAAAGTAATTAAGTTACCGTTCTTTTCAGTGGTATTTAAGGCTTTAACCCCTTTACCCCCTCTAGTTTGTAAACGGTATTCATCCGCATAAGAACGTTTCCCATAACCATTTTCAGTTACGACAAGTATTTGTTCACTATCTTCTAAAACATATGTCATGCCAACAATTTCATCATTTTTACCTAAGCTCATCCCTCTAACACCGGTTGCCGTACGTCCCATAAAGCGAACATCCATTTCTTTAAAACGAATTGCCTTACTATTGGATGCGCCTAAGATAATATCTGATTTACCATTGGTTACTTTAACGCTATATAATTCATCATCATCTTTTAATCCAACAGCAATGATCCCATTTTGTCTGATATTCTTGAACTCATTAAGTTTTGTTCGTTTTACAATCCCCTTCTTGGTCGTAAAGAATAGGAATTTATCATTACTATCAAAATAAGGAACTGTCGTAAAAGCGACCATGGTTTCATCTTTGTCAAACGGTAAAATATTATTAATTGGAATTCCTTTAGATTGTCTAGATCCTTCTGGAATATCATAACCTTTTACCTTATAAACTCTACCTTTATTAGTAAAGAATAAGTGAAAAGTGTGCGTATTTGTCATTTGAATATGTTCAACAAAGTCAGAGTCTTGCATCTTAATCGATGTCATCCCAACGCCACCTCTGTTTTGAATCTTATATTCGTCTAAAGTCATCCGTTTAACGTAGCCTTTATTGGTCACTGTGATAATGACATCTTCTTCAGGAATTAGGTCTTCATCCGCAATATTTAACGGGATATCTAAACACATTTCTGATTGACGTTTATCACCATATTTAGCCTTAACATCTAAGATTTCTTCTCTAATAATTGAATATTTTCTTTCATCACTTTCGATAATATCCTTATAATCAATAATCTTGCTGGCTAAATCGATGTTTTCTTCTTTAACTTTTTCAATTTCAAGACCCGTTAAACGTCTTAAAGTCATATCTAATATCGCTCGAGCTTGAATGTCTGTTAAATCATAGGTTTCCATTAAGGATACTCTTGCCACTTCACTGGTTGCGCTTGATTTAATGATTTCAATAACCGCATCGATATTTTCTAGCGCAATGACTAAACCCTCTAAGATATGTTTTCTTTCTTCTGCTTTTTTAAGTTCGAATAATGTTCTTTTTTGAATAATATCAATTTGGTGATCAACATAATAACCAATCATCGGTTTGATACCCATTAATTTAGGTTCACCATCAACCAGTGAAATCATATTAATTGAGAATGAAGATTGAAGTTGCGTGTATTTATATAAGTTATTTAACATAACATGTGGATTAACGTCTCTTCTTAACTCAATAACAATTCGCATCCCTTTACGGTTGGATTCATCTCTTAAGTCTGTAATCCCATCAACAATCTTTTCTTTGGCGATTTCAGCAATTCTATCAATTAGTTTAGACTTATTCACTTGGAATGGTATTTCTGTAATAACAATCGCATTTTTCTTAGATTTTTTGGATTCTAATATTTGTGACTGTGCCCTAATAATAATGGTTCCATTACCCGTTTCATAAGCTTGTCTTAACCCTTCTGCGCCAAGAATTTTTCCGCCAGTTGGGAAGTCTGGACCTTTAATATATTGCATTAAGGCTTCAGTGGTAATGTCTTTATTGTCCATATAGGCAATAACCCCATCGATTACTTCGTTTAGGTTATGGGTTGGAATGTTGGTTGCCATCCCTACCGCAATCCCACTTGCCCCGTTGACTAACAGGTTAGGGAATCTTGCTGGTAATACGAGTGGTTCGTTTTCAGAACCATCATAGTTTGGTCCAAAAGTAACGGTGTCTTTATCAATGTCTTTAACCATTTCCATGGCAATCTTACTCATTCTCGCTTCGGTATAACGCATCGCCGCAGCCGAGTCACCATCGACAGACCCAAAGTTCCCATGTCCATCAACTAAAGGGTAACGATAGCTAAATGGTTGAGCCATTCTAACCATTGCTTCATAAATGGATGAGTCACCATGTGGGTGATATTTACCAATAACTTCTCCGACAATACGCGCTGATTTCTTATGCGCGGTATTGGCACCCATGCCTAAATCGTTCATTGCGTAAACGATTCTTCTTTGAACGGGTTTCAAACCGTCTCTTACATCTGGTAAAGCTCTAGAAACGATAACGCTCATTGAATAGTTTAGGAATGAGGTTTTCATTTCTGTGGCGATATTGACTTCTTTTATTTTACCGTGAACATAATCCGCTTTGGGTTCATCAAAGAAATCATCATCATGATCTTCATGTTCTTCAATATCATCATGTTCATCTTCTATTATTTCATCATCTAATAATAAATCTTTATTGTTTTCATCCATGATTTTTCTCCTTAAGCGTCAATGTTTGATGCGTACTTCGCATTGGTTTGAATAAAGTTTTTTCTTGGTTCAACTTCTTCACCCATTAACATGGTAAATATTTGATCGGCGTTAATCGCATCTTTAAGTGATACTTGTAATAAAGTTCTTCTTTCAGGATCCATTGTTGTTTCCCATAATTGTTCAGGGTTCATTTCCCCAAGACCTTTATAACGTTGTATTTGTGGTCTACCACCAAATTCATCAAGTGTTTCTTGAAGTTTTTCATCATCATATACATAACGGATCTTTTTACCAGACTGTACTTTATATAATGGGGGTTGAGCGATATAGACATAGCCTAAATCAATTAAACCTTTCATATAACGATAGAAGAAGGTTAATAATAGGGTTCTAATGTGTGCCCCATCGACGTCGGCATCGGTCATAATCACTATTTTATGATATCTTGCTTTAGGGGCGTCAAATTCTTCACCAATACCTGTCCCAAATGCTTGAATCATGGTTAATATTTCTTTATTTGAAAGGGCTTTTTCTAAGCGTGCCTTTTCAACGTTTAAAATCTTTCCGCGTAGTGGTAAGATCGCTTGAAATTGTGAATCTCGACCTTGTTTTGCAGACCCACCCGCAGAATCCCCTTCCACGATATAAATTTCCGATTCTTCAGGATTCTTATTTCGACAGTCTGCTAGTTTGCTGGCAAAACCGAGTGCATCTAACGGACTTTTTCTTCTGGTTGCGTCTCTTGCTTTTCTAGCTGCGATTCTTGCTCTTGCCGCTAAGATAATCTTATCAACGATTAATTTTGCATCATTGGGATGTTCTAATAAATAAGTTTCTAACGCTTCACCACAAATTTGAGAAGTTAAAGCTCTTACTTCTGGATTACCTAATTTAGTCTTAGTTTGGCCTTCAAATTGAGGGTTTGGATGCTTGATTGATAAAATACATGTTATCCCTTCTAAAGTGTCTTCTCGTTGGAATGTGTCATCTTTTTTCAGCATGTCATTTTCTTCGGCATACTTTTTTATCACCCGATTAATCGCGAGTTTAAAACCATCTTCATGCATTCCACCTTCATGTGTATGAATATTGTTCGCAAATGAGTAAAGGTTAGTGGCATAAGAATCGTTATATTGAATTGCCATTTCGACAGTGATATCGTCTTGTGTTTTTTCAACATAAATGATGTCATGATTAACGACTTGTTTTCCTTCATTTAAAAACTTGACATACTCAACAATACCGCCTTCATAGTGGTATTCATTGAAGATTTCTTTTTCTGGATTTCTAGCATCTTTAATGGCTATTTTTAAGCCCTTATTTAAGAAAGATAGTTCTTGAACTCTATTTCTTAAAGTCTCATAATCATATCTGATTGTTTCCGTAAATACCGTTGGATCTGCTAAGAATTCAATGGTTGTTCCTGTGTGTGATGAATCACCAATAATTTCTAATTTAGTAACTGGCGTTCCTCTTTCAAATTTCATTTGATAGAGTTTATCATCTCTTGCAATCGTAACTTTAAAGTTAACCGATAATGCGTTAACAACAGAACCCCCAACACCGTGAAGTCCACCAGAAACTTTGTAAGATTTACCATCAAACTTACCCCCTGCGTGCAGAACCGTAAAAATAGTTTCTACAGCTGGTTTATGTGTTTTGGGGTGTAAGTCAACAGGAATCCCTCTTCCGTTATCTGTCACTCTAACAACATCACCAGGTAAAAGCTCGATATTGATGGTATCGCAATAGCCAGCCATCGCTTCGTCGATGGCATTGTCAACGATTTCCCATACTAAGTGGTGAAGGCCTCTTTCACCTGTTGATCCAATATACATCCCGGGTCTTTTTCTTACCGCTTCAAGCCCTTCTAGTATTTGAATATTCTCGGCCATATAATTATTATTGTTGTTGTTTTGTTGCATATTCATCATCTCCTTCATTTAAGTTGATTAAATTAACATTTTCATAATTTGAGTGAGTCCCCGTCATAATAACTTGATAATCGGAATGAACAATATTACCGATTTCTTTAACTGCTTGTTCATCTAATTCACTGAGGACATCATCTAATAAAATAATCAGTTCCTCGTCTTTATCAATTAGTTCAATAAGGGACAGTTTTAATGCGATTGTGATTAATCTTTGTTGGCCTTGTGAGGCAAATTCTTTTGCTTCAGCGCCGTTAAATTGAATAATAAAGTCATCGCGATGTGGTCCAGAACTTGTTGTTTGGCTCAAAATGTCACGCTCTGTTTTATCATTTAAGACACCTTCTAGACTGTTTAGGGGGGTGTTTGGTTTGTATATGATAGAAACCCTGTCTGTTTGATTAAAGTCTTTAAATCGGTTAATTAATGCTTGATTTAAATGATCTATAAATTGCGTTCTTTCACGAATTATTTTATTCGCTTCCTCTGATAAACGCTTATTAATAATCTTTAAGAAAGTTAGATCATCCGATAGCTTCAATCTTTTCAATAAAGCATTTCTTTGTTTTAAAACTTGTTTATAGACTGAAAGTTGTTCTAGGTACTTCGGTTTAACTTGGTACATTTCGATATCCATGAACCGTCTTCGAATCCCTGGATGCCCTTTGATAAGTTCTAAGTCTTCAGGAGAAAACATGATTACTTTATAGCCGCCAACAAATTGACTCATCTTTTTGATTTGATTCTTATCAACATTAAGATGTTTTGAATCCTTCTGAATGACGACTTCATAGGTATGTTTTGTCGTTTTAACAATTATTTTTGCAAAAGGTTTGTTCGATTGAATTAAGGTTGAATCATCACTGGTTCGGTGAGATTTTAAGAGACTAACAAAATAAAGGGCTTCTAACAGGCTAGTTTTGCCTTGTCCATTAGAGCCTTCTATAAATGTCGTCTTTGAGTTTATTTCTATTTTTTTAAAGTCATGGTTTCGGAAGTTTTTAACTTCTAAGTACTCTATCATTATAAAAACTCATAAGTGATCCCGTTTATATTTACTCTATCTTTAGGGTAGATTTTTTTACCCCGTCTGTTTTCTGGTTCTCCGTTATAGGTGATAGTGGATTCTAATAAAAACGCCTTTTCCATGCCACCTGAAGAAACTAAATTTATGGCTTTAACAAATTGTCCTAGAGTAATATAAGGACCCTTAATTTTGAACTTTTCCATATTTCGATAAACCTCGCTAGTTATATTATATCATAATATAAGGAAAAAATCTCGTTTTTATTTGTTTTTTTTTATTTATGCACTCTTCCGTTGTGGTAGCAATAAAAAAACCCTTAAAATTAAATTTAAGGGCTTTGTTAGATATAATTTTATTCAATTCTAACTGGTAAGATTAAACTTAACATATCTGGATCCAAATCACCTTTTAATACAAAAGGTTTGATTTCACCTGCAAAATTTAAGGTTACTTCATTAGAGGTGAATGCTTTTAAGGCCTCCGTTAAATATTTAGAACTAAAGGCAATTTTTATTGCTGGTCCGACGACATCATCCGTTGGAATAATGACTTCTTGGGCATCTCCAATTTCAGTGTTTGTCGAAGAGATTTCAACTGAATAGTCTTTTTTAACCATTAGTTTGATGATGTTATAATTGTTTTCACGATCTTTTGGAGACAACAAACTAACACGTTCGACTGATCTTAACAGCTCATCTTTATTGAATTTAATAATAATTGGAAATTCAGTGGGAATAATTCTTAAGGTATCAGGATAAACGCCATCTAATAGTCTTGTTTGAAACAAGATATCGTTAAATTTAAATAACACTTTATTTGGTGATATATAAATCTCAACATCTTCATTTACAGAATCGATGATTCTAGATAATTCATCTAAGCTCTTATTTGGAATAACGATGTTGAATGGTTCAAAATCAGTAGACAAAGGTAAAATCTTTTGACTTAATCTGTAAGAGTCTGTCGCGACACAAAAAAGCTTATCTTCTTCATGTTTGAAATTAACACCCGTTAAAATTGGCCGTTTTTCATATTGGCTGGTAGCATAATTGGTTTCTTTAATAATGCCTTTTAAAGTTTTTGATTCTAATACAATTGGTTGCCCCATATCTAAGAAATCGACATCCGGATAATCTTCAACATCCATCACATGTAGTTTATATTCAACATTGCTAGATCTAATTACTAATACTCTATTTTCAACTAATGAAAATTCAACGCGCCCTTCTAATTTTCTTGTAATATCGATTAAATATTTTCCTGGAATCACTACACGGCCTGGTGAAAGTACTTCTAAACTAGAATCGTTAACAATCATTTGAATTGCAATATCTGTATTAGATGTTGTGAAAATTAAGTGATCATCAAAAACTTCAAGTTTAATGCCGTTTAATATAGGTAGTGGTGTTTTTACAGGTAAGCCTCTTTGGATAACATTAATTGTATCCAGTAATAAGTCTTGATTGATGCTAAAAATCATAATGTATTTTCTCCTTGTCTTATTTCTTATCTTTTTTAAATAATAGTAATAAGGGTCTGTGGGATTGTGGAGAGTTTAGAAAACCCCCGATTTACCTATCTTTATTATACCATAACCCCACAATATTTGCCACATAAATTACTATTTATCCAACTTCTTTATGATGTGTTCTAAAGCCATATTTAATTCTTTATCATATTTCTTTTGGTTTTCGATTCTTTCAACAGCACTTAAAACAGTTGAATGATCTCTATTTCCAAAAAACCCCCCGATTGTTTTATAAGGAATATCATATTTACTTTTTATTAAATACATAGCGATATGACGTGGTAAAGTGCAATTTGCTTTACGTGATTTACCCACTAAATCATGGACTGTAACACTGTAATATTCTGCCACCACACTTTGAATTTTATCATAACTATTTTCACTAGCTGCTTCTGTTTTTTTCTTTGTTTTAATTAATGAATCTAAGGCTTCTTCAGCATTCTTGACAGTGTATGGAATATTATTAATCATGCAATAATATAGAACCCTTTTTAACGCCCCTTCTAGTTCTCTAATATTTGTCGAGAAGTAGGATGCGACAAATTCTAATATAGCTGGATCAAAATCATCAATATCAGGCGCCTCGGCTAAGAGCTTCTTCCGTAGAATCTCAACTCGATGCTCCAAATCAGGGACCCCAATATCAACCATTAAGCCTTGTGAGAATCGACTTGTTAGCCTTGACATCATGTTTTTAAGTTCACTAGCAGGTTTATCACTGGTTAAAATAATTTGTTTATTTTGGTTTGTTAAATAGTCAAATAATTTAAAAAACTCCATTTGTGTATTTTTCTTATCAGATAATTGTTGGATATCATCTATTAATAAAATATCAACCGATCGATAGCGCTCATTGAATGCACTCATTTGATTAGAACTAACTTTAGAAACATAGTTTTCAAGAAAATCGGATGCTTTTTCATATAACACACGCGTGTTAATGTTGTTATCCAAAATATAGTTTCCTACTGCTTGCATCAAATGTGTTTTTCCTAACCCCACGTCTCCAAAAATATAAAATGGATTAGCAACGACTCCGGGTTGGTCGGCAACTTTTAGAGCCATTTGAAAAGCAAATCTATTAGATTTACCAACCACGAAATTATTAAAAGATAGGGTTGCATTAAGATCACCAGAGCGATATTTATCTTCTAAACCAATTTCTGGTCCTAATAAACGTTGATCTTTGGTTAGTTCTTCTTCTAAGACAAATTTAAAACCGACTAAGTGCTTTTTGTACATAGATTGGGATAAAGTATTTATTTGATTTAAGTAAAGTCGGTTGATTCGACTTTGGATATAAGGTGATGGCGCAATGATATAAACATAATTATCAGCCACCTTTTGGATTGGTGAGAGTGGTTCAAAAAATTCCTCATAGACTTCACTGTCTAATGAGTCTCTCAATTTTTCCAAGACCTGATTCCACAGGACTTCATATTCTTGCATATTGTTCAACTCCAAACTCTAGTATTAATATGTTATCATGTGAACCTCTTTTTAGTAACATAAACTTAGCCACAATTTATGTGGATAACTTTTTTATTTTGAAAGTTATTAACATCATAGTATGGATAAAAGAGAGCCTTTTGAGTCGATTACTATCAGTTTTCATTCGTTTTCAAAGATTCCCACAATTCAAATCTCCCCCCACATTTTTTATCCACATTTTTGAAGTTGAAAACTTAATTTTACAAAACTAAATATGATTATGGTTTTTTCCTCATTTTTTAGGTTGACATTTTAAAAATGAACCGATATAATAAAAGAGCACGATTTCGGAAGAAAGGTGGTTAATTATGAAACGAACATATCAACCAAGTAAGATTAAACATCAACGCACACATGGTTTTAGAGCACGCATGGCTACTAAGGACGGCAGAAAAGTATTATCTCGTCGTAGAGCTAAGGGCCGCGTTAGATTAACAGCTTAACAATTTAATATAATAATTTTATAACAACACGAACGACTAGATAAAATGATACGATTATTTTCAGTCGTTTTTTATTTAAAAAAATGAAAAAACAATATCGAATTAAAAAAACAAAAGAAATCGATGCCATTATCCACAATAAGAAAAGTTTTGGAAGTAAGTTCTTTGTAGTATACTACAAAGAAAATAGTTTCGATCATTTCAGATATGCAATCTCCATAGGAAAGAAATATGGTAACGCAGTCATGAGAAATAAAATTAAACGACAAATCAGAATGATTTTAGCATCTATAGAAAGTCTTCCAAGAATAGATTATGTCGTTGTAGTAAAAAAAGATGCTAATAAACTCACTTATGCTGAGATTGAAAGAAACATTGAAAATTTAATAAAGAAAACACGCGAAATGGAGATTAAGAATGAAACAAAGTAGAAAGATACTGTACGTTTTTGCGTTAGTAACACTATTGTTGGTATTAACGGGCTGTAGTGGAGACGTTAACCGTCCTATCACATTCGATTCAAAAGTTGCAAATTGGTTTGACTGGGTTCTTGTTATCCCTGTTGCTTGGATTATGCAGTTGTTTTCAGGTTTCTTTGGGAATAACTTTGGTATTGGGATTATCATCACTACCATTATCATTCGTACAATTGCATGGCCAATTTATGCTAAAAGTAATGACTTAAGCATTAAAATGGCGATAGCTCAACCTGAAATAGCTAGAATACAAGCTAAATATGCAAATAGAAAAGATCGTGAATCACAACAAAGAATGCAAATGGAAACAGCGCAAGTTTATAAGAAACATAAGATTAATATGTTAGGTTGTTTAATGCCATTAATTCAAATGCCAATATTTATTGCGGTATATCAAGTGGTTCAGAGAATTTGGATTCAAGAACAAGTTGTTGATGGCGTTGTGGTTGCTACTGGCGTTTGGGCTGATAAAGTCGCCAACATGAATTTCTTAGGCATTGACCTTAGTAAAAGTGGGAATCTCTCAGCAATATGGGGCGAAGGTGGAGACTGGAAAGGTTGGTTATTGGCATTTATAGTGGCTGGAACAAGCGCATTATTAAACTGGTTATCAGCAAGAAAGCCATCATACCAAAAAGATACATCTAAATATGGCCCACAAAGTGAACAAGCTGAACAAAGCAAAAAAATGATGAAATACATGCAAGTATTTATGGTAGTAATGATGTTTGGGATTTCACTAGGAAGTAACTCATTAGCATTGTATTGGGTGGTAGGTAACACCTATTCAATTGGACAAAACCTAGTAAACAGAAAAATTAGTGAAGTAAAATATCATAAAATGAAAAATAAAGATCTGGTGGTGATCAATTATGACGAAAAGGATTGAGTTTGAAGCAAAATCAATTAAAGAAGCTGAAGAAATAGCTATAAAAGAATTTAATGTTCCGCTCGAGTATATTAAAATCTCAGTTATTAAAGAAAAAAAGGGTATTTTAGGTATTGGTTCTTCAACGCTTTATGAAGCATTATTAGAAATCAATTTAGCTTTTGAAGGAAAAAAATACTTAGAAAATTTATATAAGGCTTTAGAAGTTGAAGTCATTACGGAGTTTAGAACCTCTGATGAAGGTAGAGAAATAGACTATAACATTCAAAGTGATGAAAACGCACTTATCATTGGATTTGAAGGCAGAACATTAAACGCAACACAAACCCTTTTAAGAAACTATTTGAATAAATTAAGTGATGGTCCAGTAAGGGTTTCCTTGGATATTGCAGGCTATAAAGATAATAGAAAACGTCAATTAGAAATTCTTGCGACAAAGGTTGCTAAAGAAGTTGCTTTTTCTGGGGTTGAAGCTAGATTAGACCCAATGAATTCATATGAAAGACGAATCATACATACTAAATTAGCTGAATGGCGTGATGTTTACACCGAATCCGAAGGCACCGGAGAAGAACGTGCTATTATAGTTAAACCAAAAAAGAAATAGGGCGAAAGTCCTATTTTTTTATTTTCTTTGTTGTTAATAGGCATAAATGTTATAATGTTGTTATGAAGAGATTAATATGGAAAGGTGTTAAAACACTCCTTATACTGTTTATGGGTTTCTTATTGTTTTTGACCGGTCAAACAGCCGCTGAATGGGTCAAAGTACAACAAGAAATAAAAACATTTACCTCAAAAGGGGCGCTACGAGAAGACATTAGCACCGATACAATTAAATATTATCAAGTTTCACGTGAAACCTACTACCCGGACGAGTTTGAAAGAGAACCTTTTTATAATAATGATTTAAAATATCCTGGTGCCGAAGGAGATATTTTAGTGACTAGACAATCGCCTTTCGCGAATAAACCGGGTATTTATGGTTTTGTAACATTTTATTTTGGTGGTCATGCGGCATATGTTGGAGAAGACAATACTTTGTATGAAACTTCTGGTATTATCGGGCCCGGTAGTAATTTGTTTAAGACTCTATTTCAAGGTTCTGATTCAACTATTGCCTCAACCTCATCAAACTATTGGTTGAATCCCAATTTTCGTAATGATAAAGATCCGACCTATAATGCCTTTGGTACATACTATCGAAAAGAATTCATTGGCTTAAGAGTAAAAGGAATTACTTCAGATGAAATTAAAGAAGTAAATGAGTTCATGAATCATGTCGTTGATATTGAAGCACAATATAACTTCTTCTTCGTTTTTAGAACCCAAAATAGGTATTATTGTACAGATTTAATTAGTAGAGGCTTTGATACCATTACTTATAGTAATGGTAATCAAAAATACAATTTAAATAGTGATTTAGTAGTAACTACAGTGAATGACTTAATATTATCTGATGATACCTATATTTCATTTTACGTAAGAACAGATAAAAATAATGTGAAGCATATTTATTTTATAGAATAAAGGAGGCAGCGTTAAAATGGATCCAACTCAAATAGTTCTGTTGGTTTTAATGATTGTTATTTTAATTGGATTAGGGGTTTTAACTTTTTTGTTTCTTGATTTTAGTAAGAAAACAGCAGTGAAGAAAAACGATACTTCTGAACTCTCAGAAAAAATATTGGTTAATGTTGCTCAGCAAATTGGAGATCTTAAAGAAAACATTGCCAAGACCTTCTCTTATTCTGATAAACAAACCACAGAAGATTTTATAAAGTTTTCTGATAAGATGATGAAGTCTTTGGATGAACAAATCGAAAAGATTAATAAAAAAGTTGATTTAAGATTAGGTGAAGGTTTTGAGCAAACCAATAAAACTTTTACTAGTGTGGTCGAAAGGTTAGCTAAAATAGACGAAGCTCAAAAGAATATTGATAAGTTATCTACTGAAGTTGTCTCGTTATCGGATATTTTATCTGATAAAACGGCAAGAGGTGCGTTTGGTGAAGTTCAACTAAAACAAATTTTTGAAGTGATTTATGGTGAAAATAAACCAGAAATCTATGAACCACAATTTACCTTATCAAACGGATCGAGAGTGGACATGATTTTGCATGCACCAGAGCCCACAGGCGATATTTGCATTGATTCCAAGTTTCCACTGGAAAACTACCGAAGAAAATATGATTCAAACGCCTCTGATTTAGATCGTAAATCTGCTGCCAAGTTATTTGAAGCAGATGTTAAAAAACATATTGATGATATCTCAAGAAAATATATTATTTCTGGTGAAACAGCTTTACAAGCAATCATGTTTATTCCAGCTGAAGCAGTATTTTCTGATATTCATGCCAACCATCAGGCATTAAACGACTATGGTCTTAAAAAAGGCGTCTTGTTGGCCTCTCCTACCACTTTAATTGCGATGCTATCGATAGTTCAAACGGCTTTAAAAGATATTGAAAGAACTAAGTACTCAGAACAAATCCAACAAGAATTAAATAAATTAGCAGAGGAATTTGGACGTTATAGTCAAAGATGGGATAAATTAAAACGTAGTGTCGAGACTTTAAGTAAGAGTGCAGGAGAACTAGATATCACTTCTACTAAGATTACAAAGAAATTCAAACAAATCTCTAAGGTGGATAAAGAATTATTAGATTCAACCATGCTCCAAATAGAAGATGAAGAAGAAAACGATTAGCCATATCGTTTTTTTCTTTATATTTTGGTATAATATATCAAGATAAGAGTAGAAGAGGTTATAAAATGATTACAGTTAAACAACTTAAAAGAGAGATAAACAAATATTCCAACAAAGAAATCGAAATTGCTGGCTGGGTTAGAACGAATAGAGCTCAAAAGGAATTTGGTTTTTTAAATATTAATGACGGAACCACATTAGAAAACATCCAAGTGGTCTATGAAGACGGACTAGAAAACTTTAAAGATATTCAAAAAATATCGGTTGGATCAAGTGTTTCGGTTAAAGGAACCCTTATATTAACACCTCAAATGAAACAAGCATTTGAAATCAAGGCGTTAAGTGTTGTTTTGTTAGGGGATGCGGATGAAACCTATCCTATCCAACCAAAACGTCACACACGAGAATTTTTAAGAGAAAATGCCCATTTAAGAATGCGTACGAATTTATTTAATGCGGTGTTTAGAGTTAGAAGTCGGGTTGCTTATGCGATTCATCAATTTTTCCAAGAAAATGATTTTGTTTATGTTCATACACCCCTTATTACGGGTAATGATGGTGAAGGCGCTGGTCAAACATTTACAGTGACGACATTGCCATTAGAAAATGTGCCTAAAGATAAATTTGGTAACATCGATTATAAAGAAGATTTCTTTGGCATTAAGACAAACCTAACGGTTACAGGTCAATTGGAAGCTGAAGCATACGCGATGGCCTTTAGAAATGTTTATACATTTGGACCAACCTTTAGAGCAGAAAACTCTTCAACGCAACGTCACGCCTCTGAGTTTTGGATGATTGAACCAGAAATGGCATTCGCTGATTTGGACGATATGATGGCGGTTGCAGAAATGATGGTTAAATATATTGTCAAAGACGCACTTGAAACATTACCAGATGAAATGGAGTTATTTGATAAATTCGTTGAAAAAGGTTTATTAAATAAATTAAATAAACTAAAAGAGTCTAAATTTCATCAAGTTACACACCATGAGGCTATTACGATCCTTTTAGAATCAAAAGTTAACTTTGAAAATAAACCAGAATATGGGGCAGATTTAGCAAGAGAACATGAAAAATATTTAACAGATACTCACTTTAATGGGCCGGTGTTTGTTACTGACTGGCCAAAGGATATTAAAGCTTTTTACATGAGATTAAATGAAGATAACAAAACAGTAAGAGCGGTTGATTTATTGGTTCCTGGTTCAGGGGAACTAATCGGTGGATCTCAAAGAGAAGAGCGATTAGAACTTCTTGAGAAAAGAATGGATGAAATGAACGTTCCTAAAGAAGACATGTGGTGGTATCTTGATTTAAGAAGATACGGCGGTTGTGTACACTCTGGGTTTGGGATGGGTTTTGAAAGAATGCTTATGTACTTAACTGGTGTAGAAAACATTAGAGATGTAATTCCATTCCCAAGAACGCCTAAACACGCCGAGTTTTAGTTATTAACTAACAAAGAAAAAAAGTTAAAAAAACCTTTGTTGACTTTAAGTCGACTATTGTTTAAAATATAGACACATTAAAACGGAAAATATCAGATTGTAAGAGACATTTAAATTCAGTCATACGGGTTGAAATTTATGAGTAATTAATATATAATTTATATTAATGATGAGGTGGGTATATTAATGAGCGATAATATCATAACAGTCACAATAATCTTATCTACTAAAACGTTTTTTATTGCAACTAAAACAGTACTTTAATTTTATTTAGAGTACTTTTTTTGTTTTTTTGAGGAAGAGGAATTGAATGAAAAAAGCTTTAATGATGGGGATTATCTCACTTGTTTTGTTGTTAACAACAGCTTGTGATAAAACGCCTAAGTATGATTTACCAGATTTAACCGGTATGACCGAACAAGAGGTAAAAAACGAATTTGCTATATTGCCTCTTAATTTAACAATTGAATATGAGGGAAATATTCAATTTACAGATGGGACCTTCATTAGGTATAAAGATTATGACATTTTAGATTCTGTTGAAGGCGGTTCAGATGTGGTTGTTTATATTGCACATAACGACGGATTACTTCCTGATTTAACAGGCTTAAACATTGCTCAAATTCAAAAATTATTTGATGGGTTAGGGTATGTTGACATCCGATTTAGCTATAAAGAAGATGATGCATATGAAGAAGATCTATTTAGTCAATATGTTAACCATGCTGTTGGTGAATTTGTTGAAAGAACAGAAAAAATAGAAATAGAACTATATGAAAACACCATTACAAAGGCATCTGAATCATTATTTATTTCTAAGTATATTGATGGTGATTATTTGAAACATGATGTTGGGATTGAACTTTATAATCCTACCGCATCACCGATTGACTTAAATGATTACAAGATAGCGGTGTTACATAATGGTGAATTAACCCCTTCTGTAATAATAGAATTAGAATCTTTCATACTTCAACCTAATGAAACTTATGTCATAGTCAATAGAGGCGCATCCAATCGAGATTTAACTAATAAAGCAGATTTTCTATCAGATGATTTAATGTTCGATGGAAATGACGTGATTCAGCTAAGATACAAAAACAATACTTACATTGATACTTTCTATAACTTAGGTAATAGAGCTATTATTGTAGAAAAAGAAATTCAGGTTAGAGCTGAAGGGACAACCAAAGGCAATCGATCATTTAACTTGATGGAATGGAATGGATTTGTTAATAACTACTATGAAATGGTAGGAACTTATCCAGTTGAAATACCAGACACAATTACTTTCGTCTTTGATCAGTTTCCATTTAGCTATGTCGATGGTGGGATGGATCTAGTTAGGTTGCTAAGCATTACGGATGGCGATACAGCCAGTTTTGAAGGGATTAATTCAGGCGTATTGTATTCAGGTGAAGCAAGGGTTAGATTCTTAGGCATAGATACACCAGAAACATACCCTGTGGTTCAAGCTTGGGGATTAGAAGCCAAAGCTTATACAACAGAACGACTAGAAAACGCTACTACCATTTACCTTCAAAGTAGTGTTTATGATGGTAAGAAAGATAATTACGGTAGAACCCTTGGATTGGTATGGATAGATGGTGTTTTACTTAATTATGACTTAGTCAAAAATGGTTATTCACAGAATTACTTATCCACGAAAACAAAACTTGTTTTTAACAATAGATATCTTTATCAGTGGTTTCAAGATGCTCAGGAGTATGCGATTATGCATAATTTAGGCATATGGGGCAGCTAATGAAAATATTTGGCCGAATATTCTACGCTCTATTCATGGCCTTAATGTTTATCTTTACGTTCTGGTACACCAGAGCGTTAATGGAAGACAACTACATCGTAGATAATGGAACTGAAAGTTTAGCAAACATTGATGAGAATTACTTTTTCTTTTATAGTAGAATCCCTAATTATCATAAATCAGAACCAATCTTAACCTATTCTGATGATGACTTTGAAGTAAGGATGTTCGAAACAGCCCAAATAAAAGAAAACGACATGCCCTCAACCAAAGAATCGGTCTTTATCATGATTCACAACAAGAATAATGTATTAACGTCCCCATATACTTTAAGACTTGTTGGAGAGACTAACAAAGATATAAGAGTGGTTCAGTATCGGAGTTTGGATTTATATGTTGCGGTAAACGAGAACACAGAAATGATTGTTTCAAAGGATGATCTATTAGGAAATTACACTGAAATTCAGCTAATTGATGATCAAACTACCTATTTTACGATCCCTTATGCACTAAGTGAGACTGATTTTACAGTAAAAGAAAAACTTATCACCTTTTACGAAGAGAATGGTAAACTTCCTTATTTAGAGTTACAAGCGGATTTGATTTATAAGAACAACCCTAGTGATTTAAGCGAATATCAACACATATTTTACATAGGGATGGCAATTTACTTTGCTTCACTGATAATAATGACCTATTTTATTTTTTTCTTCAAGAAAAAATATTTAGGGAGAGTAAAACCCTCAGTTGGATTAAAAAGAGACATTAGAAAGAAATAAGAAAGGAGTCATGCAACATGCATGAACAGAATAATGGAAGTTAGATTACAGAAATTAACAAAAGTTTTTGTTGATAAACAGAAAAAAGAAACAAGAGCGGTTGACAGATTAGACGTTGTCATTCCGGATGGGAAACTCATTTCTTTGTTAGGTCCTTCAGGATGTGGGAAGTCAACCACCTTATTTATGATAGCGGGGTTGCATAAACCTACCTCAGGGAAGATCTTTTTTGGCGATGAAGAAGTTACTAAACTAGCACCAGAAAAAAGAGGAATCGGTTTAGTGTTCCAAAACTATGCTTTATACCCTCATATGACAGTAAGACAAAACATACTGTTCCCACTTGAAAATATGGCTATTAAGAGAGAAGATGCTGAAGCAAGAGTTCTTGAAATGGCAACCCTTGTTGACATTCAAGAGTTACTTGAAAGAAAGCCTGGACAATTATCTGGGGGGCAACAACAAAGAGTTGCGATTGCAAGAGCACTGGTCAAAAAACCTAGAGTATTATTGCTTGATGAACCATTATCAAACTTAGACGCAAGACTAAGGCTTCAAATGAGAGAAGAAATCAAACGGATTCAAAGAGAAACGAAAATTACAACTATCTTCGTTACTCATGACCAAGAAGAAGCCATGAGTATTAGTGATGAGATGGTTGTTATGGATACTGGGGTTATGCAACAAATGGATAAACCTCAAGACTTATATAATTACCCTGTTAATTTATTTGTGGCGAAGTTCTTAGGAAACCCACCAATTAACACTTTTGAAGGTTTTGTTAAATCCAATAAAGTATATTTTGGGGATATCGTAGTCGGTTCAAAAAAGATTCCTGATGGCAAATATACATTTGGGATAAGACCAGAAGACTTTAGAGTGGATCCAAATGGATTTAATATTTCAACGCGTGAAGTCAGCCATATTGGTCGTGATACGATGATCACTTTCCACGCCGAAGACCAAGAGTTAAGAGCATTAGTAGATTCGGATGATGTGAAAGGGCTCAAAGAAATTAAATTAGGTGTTAAAGCAGGTAAGATTCATGCCTTTGATTTAGAAACTGGAGACGTTGTAAAAGAGAAAGAGGGGGTTTAGATGAACAAAGGAAACATCTTAAAACGCTTTTTCTGGAGTTGGAAAACCAATTATAACGTTCTTAAACGAAAAGTAACCGGTGGGATTGGAAAATTTTTCGATAAAATTACTTTTAAGGCAAAAAGAACAGAAAAACGTTTAGCTCAAGACCAAGTCATTAGGGAGTACTTGGGAAAAGAGCCGGATTATGATATTTATATTTTTGAAGATTTCGATGAACTTCGTATTCGTGTTGATAAGGAATATGAAGTATTAAAAGAATCAAACGATCCAACAAAGATAGCTTATATCCGTAAAGTTCACAAAGCTTTACCACCCATTAAAAAAGTTATCGAAAGACGTTTTAAAACAAAGACAACCTTTCGTCAATGGGGTAAAGCCTTACTTTATTTAGGTCCTGTCTTAATTTTACTGGGTATCTTTACATTCTATCCAATTTTTAATTCATTTAGATTAGTTGTTTATACAGGTTACAACGCTTCAGATGGCACGATTGCAGGTTATACGCTAATTGGGAACTTTGTTACTGTGTTAACGGAATCAAATTTCCTACTACCCTCAAGTCATACCCAGTCTTCGGTTGTTATTAACACCTTGGTTATTGTGTTTGTTTCAGTGCCAATATCAGTCGTGATATCATTGATTATTGCGGTAGCGTTAAATTCAATTAAACCATTAAGAAACTTCTTTCAAACCGTATTCTTCTTACCTTATGTGACCAACACAATTGCGATAGGGTTAGTCTTCGCTTACATGTTTAAGACAGATGGTGGTTTAGTTAATAATATGTTAAATGCGTTAGGGATTGGTTCGGTTAACTGGATTGGTCCTAGAGCTGGATATTGGAATGCGATGAGCGTACTGCTAATCTATAGTGTTTGGGATTCAATGGCATTTAAGATTATGGTATTTTTATCAGCTATCCAAGGGATTGATAAACAGTATTATCAAGCCGCTCAAATTGATGCAACACCAAAATCAAGAATGTTTACCAAGATTACAGTTCCAATGATATCACCAATGGTATTTTATATTGTGGTGACATCAATTATTGGTGCTTTTAAGACCTATTCATCTGTTATTGCGATTTTTGGGGACTCAGGTCAACCAGCTGGAGCGACTTACACGCTTAAGACCATCGTATTCTATATTTATGACTATATGAATAATAGTACGCCAGGTAACTTGTCGTTAGCCGCAGCGTCCTCTATTATCTTATTCGCGATTATCTTAATGCTCACATTGGTTCAAATGTGGGTAGGTAAGAAACGCGTACATTACTAGGAGGCGCTTATGAAAACCAAAGAGATGTATTTTAATAAATCTAAAAAAATATCATTGGCGATTATTATAGTTGATCTTTTATACATATTACTCGTTGCGGGTTTATTTATCTATTTATTTTTAGTCATTAGAGTTCCATTAAAAGAAACGGGTTCTTATGATCCAAGTCTTTTAGATGAAGTATACATGTATGATTCAATCTTCGGACAACTTTCAACCCTACAAATAAACTTCTGGTTGACGATGTTTGCGTTCTTCTTAATCTTTACAATTCCATTACTCGTTGGACGTGTTAAACGCTATAAAAATCAAACAGTTTATGATATAAATGATTATACAGGGTTAGTTAATTTCTTCTATGGAATTATCTCTATATTAGTCTTAAATCCAGTTAGTGCTGTGTTAAATTTTATTAATACATTCACTTATACAAAAGTGACACATGATTATGGTTTTATTGGGTTTTTCAAAGATATTCCTAACCGGTTTGAAAAAAGACATCATAAGAAACTGGTTAAGCAAGAAAATAAAGAAAATCTTCAAGCAATTATTGATGAATCAAACCGTTTAGACTTACAACATTTTGGCGAAGGGTACATTAAGAATAAGACCTATCAAAAAGATGAATTATATTACTTAAAGAATGCCGGTAAGGATGAAAGAGAACGTTTCTTAGAGAGAAAACGAAATCGTAAAAAAGGCGACAATCAAGCCGATGAAGTGATTGCTGAAGCAGCAAGAATTAAAAAAGAAATTAGAAGTCAAAACAGTAAACTTGTTATCAAGTATATTGTCATCTATACGTTCTTAATCTTAATGGCAATCTTTATTATCCTTCCGTTCTATTGGATGATATTAACATCATTAAAGACTTATTATGAAAGTTCTAATGACCCAAACCCAAGTTTCTTCATTTGGCCATGGAATGCACAATGGATTAACTTCAGGGTCGTATTAGAAGAATTAAACTTCGGTAAATATATTGTAAACACCTTATTTGTTGGAGTTGTCTCAACTATCGGAACCGTTATTACAACCATTCTTGCAGCCTATGCATTTGCGAGAATTGAATTTAAAGGTAGAGAAGGCTTATTTACAACCTTACTTATGACAATGATGGTACCGGGTGAGTTATTTATTATTACGAACTTTATTACCGTGGGGCGTAACGGATTAGGTTGGACCGGAATGCCGGTTGGACAAAACCATTATTTCTTAGCCATGATTATTCCATTTATGACGAGCATTTCTTACATATTCTTCTTAAGACAAGCGTTTAAACAAGTTTCTAACAGCTTATATCAAGCCGCAAAGGTTGATGGCTGCAGCGACTTCAAGTTCTTATTAAGAGTGATGGTACCAATCGCAAGTCCAACATTATCAACCATTACGATTTTATCGATAATTGGTTCATGGAACGCATTTATTTGGCCAAGACTTATTACAGCAATGGGACCCGAAGGTGAAGGTAAGGCATACTGGCTTATCTCAGTTGCCTTAAGAGACGCAAACTTTAATGATGGGGACCGTTTAATTTACAGTTTACAGATTGCCGCAAGTGCATTAGTCACAGTACCATTGTTAATTGTGTTCTTAGCACTTAGAAAATTTATTATGTCTGGTGTCGGTAGAAGTGGCACGAAAGGATAAGGAGGAAATATGAAGAAATTGTTTAGTTTAATGATGATTGTCTCAATTCTTCTGGGGGTTTCAGCTTGCGCAACCATGCGTAACACACCACCAGAGTTTAAAGGATTAAGGACGGTTGTCGAAGTGGAATTAGATGCAGAATATGATCCACTAGAAGGGATTACTGCAGTAGATGCCCAAGATGGGAACTTGACAGAAATGATTGATGTTCAAGGATTCCAAGAAGCTTGGTTAAAAAAAGTAGGTATTTACACTTATAAAATTTATGTTGAAGATAAAGCAGGACTTTCTGCAGAAGCTTCAATCACATTAAAAGTTGGTAATCCAACTGTACAATTACGTGGGGTTCAAAATGGACAAAGTTATTATATTGGTTCAAAATCATTTGATCCAATTAGAGGGGTTACGGCTTTTGACTACACTGATCCTAACAATCCAGTTGACCTAACCGATCAAATTACTTATACACAAGACTATAACCTAGAAAGAACAGGTCGTTATTCAATTACGGTAAGTGTTGAAAATGACAAAGGTGAAGTAGCGAGTGAAGTCATTAGTTTAACAGTTAAAACACTTGCTAAAGATCTTCCTGCTGAACTTACAGAAGAACCAATAACCATAACATTATGGCATTCAAACGGGGATTCAATTGATGCGGCCGTTAAGAAATACGCTGCAGAATTTAGTAAAGTGTATCCTAATATTACCGTTAACGTGGTTAAACAAGGTAGCAACTATAGTGAACTTAAAGATTTAACGGTTAAAGCGATTCAAGGTGGGACACTACCTAATATCGTTCAAGGTTATCCTGACCATGTCATGGAATATATTGATAATAGAGCACTGATTAGTTTAACCCCTTATATTGATCACCCTATTCATGGTTTTGGGGATGCAGAAGATGAAGCATTTGTGGATATTCTGCCTAATTATCGTTTAGAAAATTCACAATACACGGCTGATGGCGAATATTATTCAATGCCATTTAATAAATCAACCGAAGTTGTGATTTATAATAAACAAGTATTTGATGAATTAATTGCCAATGGCGTTATTACAGAGTTCCCTAAAACTTGGCAAGAACTATTTGCCTTAGCACCTGAACTTGAAAAGATTAAAGACAAACACATTGATAGAATTGTGGGTGTCTTAAATCAAAGTTCTAATAAACTCTTACATAAAACACCAGATCAAATCAAGGATATTAAGAGTAAGTTCGTCCCATTTGCTTATGATTCCGCGGATAACGCATTTATCACTTTATTAAGACAATGGGGTGGTACTTATACTTCAATTAATGCGGCTCGTGGTGGTGTCTTGGACTTTAACGAAGATCCAGCAACCACAAGAATGTTAAGTTTTGTTTATGATAACAAAGATATCTTCACAATTCCTGAACATTGGCAAACTGATTACGCGTCTGACCCATTCAAAGTTGGACAAGCTTTTGTAACAATAGGTTCTACTGGTGGAACGAGATATAATACACCTGAACCAGGCACCTTTGATTTAGGAATCGCTCCAATGCTTTATAACGAAGATCTACCAGAATTTAACACAGCAATTCAACAAGGCACCAACATGAGTATTACCAATACAGGTACTGATCAACAAAAATTAGCTTCTTGGTACTTCTTAAAGTATATTACCAGCAAAGATGTTCAATTAGATTTTGCTATGGAAACGGGTTATCAACCAGTTAGAAATTCTGTTTATTCAATCCCTGAATACCAAAACTTCTTTACAGGTGTTGATGCTAATGGTAATGCACTAAAAGGTGAAAATTTAACTAAATCATTAGGCGCAAGAGCGGCTGCGATTCAAAAAGATACTTTATTCTTTGATCAAGCATATGTTGGGTCATCAAAGACTAGAGATGCGGTTGCGGTTGCCTATGAAAGAGTTGTCTTATCAGATAGTCTAGATAAAGATAAAGTTATTAGAGATGCAATTGCCTACGCGTATGATGAAGCACGGCGCGTACTGGGTAATTAATCATATTATTTGAATATTCATAAAATACACATAGGAGGAAAATTATGAAGAAATTCAGTAAGTATTTACTAGTGTTAGTTTCCTTAATAGCACTAGGGGTTGGTCTTGCAGCTTGTGGCGGCGATCCAGTTGATATGGAAGAAGTTAAACAAGAATTAATAGACCATTACAAAGACACCATTGGTAAATCAACTTATGTTGTTACAGATGATGTTGAATTAATTTCTACCATTGAATCTATCAAAGGTTTAACCATTACATGGGTATCAGCTGATACAAATTTTGTGGCTAATGATGGTTCAATCGTTAGATTCCCTACCGTTGCAGAAGGCAATAAGAAAATTGCTGTTGAAGCAACCTTAAAAGTTGGAAAAGAGGAAATTAAATACACATTCTATTTCTCTTTAAATCCAGAAATTGATTTAGATGCAGCCAAAGCAGCCTTAATTGCACACTATAAAGACACCATCGGTAGCAGTTCTTATACGGTTACAGAAGATGTTGAATTAGTAACAACAATTGAAGGAATTTCTGTTACTTGGGTATCATCTAATACAGATTTAGTTGCTCATGACGGTTCAATCGTTAGATTCCCTTCACATGAAGAAGGTAATACAAACGTTGGTGTTGAAGCAACAATTAAAGCGGGAACTTTAGAAGTTAAACAAATGTTCTACTTCTATCTAGAAGCCTTAGAAAAGACAGACGCTGAAAAAGCCAATGAAGCTTTAACTAAAGCAACTGCATTCCCAGCAAGTTATGAAACCGATGGTGTAATTGGGAACATTGAAATGTTCCCAACAACGACAGACCTAGATGGTGCAGTTTACGAAGTTGTTTGGACCAGCAATAATGCTGCTATCGCAGTAGCTTCTACAATTACGAAGAATGCAGATGACATTGATGTTTATGTTGGTACAGTTACACGTGGTCCACTTGAAACACCAGATGTGGTCGTTCAATTAACAGCAACCATTACGATTAACGATGTTGAATTTAAGAAGACTGTAAACGTTAAAGTATTATCATTAATGAAATCTATTCCAGTTGATACAATTGCTGAAATGTTCACACATGTGGGTGAATATGTGAAACTTCAAGGCGTTACCGTATTTGGAATGATTGCCGGTGGTTATTTCGTTACAGATGGCGTTCATACAACTTATGTATTTGACTCAACGATTAGAAATTTAATCAAAGTGGGTAACGTTTATGACTTTGAAGGTGTTGTGGCACACTACTATGGCGGCGGACAATTAGCAGCAGCTGAAGGAAGCCCTATTACAGCGGTTGCATCTACTGTAGGCGCAAAAGGTGTTGACTATATTGAAAAATCATTAGGAAACATTATTGAAGATACAACTCCACCAAGTGATACAAACTTATGGAATCATTATCCTTCATATCGAATTACAGCTAAAGTACACGTAGAAACAGATCCTATTTCTGAAAATTATGATACCTACTTAGTTCCAGTAGATTTTACAGGTACAACTGTGTTTAAAGGGACTTCAAAAGCAGATAAGACTTATGAATACGTAACGAATGATATTTTACAAGTTTACTATCAATCCAATAAAGAAGCGATTAAAGTATTTGCTAATAAAGTCATCACAATCGATTTCTTATTATATGGATTTAGATCAGATTATAAATTATTCTATGGACAATTTTTCGGTACTGAAGCAGACGTTATCGTTGAAGGCTTAACTGATGCTGAAAAGATGGTCATTGCGAAATCTCAAGCAAACAGTATCTTTAGTCCTGGTTATCCAACCGCAACTACGGTTGAATTACCTCAATCAGTTCAAGGTGTAAACTTTGCGTACGAAACAAGTCATCCAGACTTATTTGATGTTGCAACTGGTAAATTCACATTACCAACATCTGGTATCCAAGAAGTTACTATTACAATGACATTAACCGTTGGTTCATTAACTGAAACCGTTGTGGTTTCAACAATGGTTGGTGAATTAAGTGTTGAAGACATTGTTGATGCTAGAGTTAAACCTGACGGTTCAGTCGTATTAATCGAAGGGATCTTTACAGGTAATGCCGCAGCAAATTATTATATTAATGATGGCACTGCTGCAATTAACGTAAGATATTTAACGGATAAGATTGCTGACCTTGAAATTGGTGATAAAGTCAAAGTTGAAGGTGAAATTGATATTTATAATGCTCAAGTTCAATTAACCAACCTTGCCTCTGCAGTGGTTGTTTCTAAGGGAAATGCACTACCTGAACCACTCACATTGACTATTGATGAAGTTGTTACAACACTCCAAGGGCAAAGAGTATCAATTACTAATTTAACAGCAACAAGTTATGCAACAAGCAGCAGAACATTATTCTTGACTGATGGCACAAAAGAAATTGGTATTAGAGTAGAATCAAGTAGCGATACTGCTGGGATTGCATACTTACAAACATTTGTTGGCAAACAAGTTGACGTTATTGGTGCACACGTAAGCCAATTCAACACTAACATGCAATTAACTTATAGTGGTGAATCTAATCTTCGCGTTGCGGAAATGAATGAGACTCAAAAAGTTAATTCAGTGATTGCTGGTATTGAAATTCCAACAAAGATTACTGAAAATATGACTTTAACGCTTCCTGCAACGGGTGATTATGATACCGTTATTACATGGGAATCTGATCATGCATCTGTTAATGCAACCAGCGGTGCTGTGGTTGTTCCTACAACTGAAATTGTTAATGTTAAATTAACTGTTACAGTTACACTAGGTGAAACTACTCAAACTAAAGACTTTATGATTGAAGTTGGTGCGGTTTCAGTGATGACCGTTGCTGAAGCATTAGAAGTAGCTACAGGTGGATTTATTCTAACTGAAGGTGTTTTAACAGGTTATGTTAATAACAATACTTACACTTTACAAGATGATACAGCTGCAATTTCAATCTATGTTGAAAATGCACCAGAAGCCGTTAAGACTTTCTTAGCTGGAAATATTGGTAAAGAAATTAAAGTTACAGGGACTAAAGGGGCTTTTAATGGTTTGTTACAAGTTAACCCTACTGAGGCAGTTCTAGTTGGTGACGGTGAACTTCCAACAGCACTATCATTAGATGAAAGTCTATTAGATGCAGCTACATTATTACCACACCAAAACAAACTTGTCTCAATTAGTCAAGTTACCATTAGCAACTATGCTAAAGATAGTAAGGGTAACGTATCATTTACACTAACCACTGCTGGTAGTAAGACTATAGGCTTTAGATGGGATAACAGAGTTACTACAATCCCTGAAGCAGCTAAAACTTTCTTAAATGGGACAGGAAACGGTGTTACGGTTGATTTAACCAATGTTTCAATTGGTTGGTACAACAATCCACAATTATTACCTACACAATATATGACCATTGCTGAATCAGTATTAACTGATGCAGAAAAAGTAGCACTTGACCATGCAGCATTATCCATTGAATTAAACGTTCTTGGAGCTGGCGACATGGGTTTACCATTAACAGGAACAAATGGTTCGGTTATCGCTTGGGAAAGTGATAACCTAGCCGTTATCACTAATGATGGCGTTGTTACATTAGCAGCAGAAGAAACAACGGTTAAAATGACTGCGACTCTAACAATTGGATCAGAATCACTAACAAAAGAATTTAACGTTGTGGTTCCAGCTGAAGGGGCAGCAGTTGAAGCTGTTATTTATGAAACAGGATTTGAAGCACCTGACTTTACAGCAGCAACAGCTTATAATAATGAATCTGCAAAATTGGTAGGGCCAGCTAATTTTCAATGGAGTATTTTAATGGGAACACCAACGACTACAAGTCCATTGTTAGGCGCACAATCAGTTCAAATGCGTTGGTATACTGGAAAACCAAATGGTTATGCTTCAACTAATTTTGATGTTGTCGATGTGACAAAGGTTGAATTTAAAGCAAAAGCTAATTCAGGAACCGTTCTAGAAGTTTTAATTTCAAAAGATGGTGGAGTTACATGGATTAGCGGTCAAGAATACGAATTGACAACATCTTCAATAGATTATACGTACAATATTTTAAGTAGTGATTTATCTGGAAATTTTAGAATTAAATTTAGCTTAAAAACAAATAGCGGACGAACAGATTTGGCAATTGATGATGTTAAGATTTATGGTATGGTTGCACCTGGATAAGGCTAATTATACAAAAGCAGAGAATAACTTTAATTTTTAATTGGTTATTTGATAAAAATTAATGATTTAGAGCACAACCATCCTTGGCTGTGCTCTTTTTTTCTAAAGTGTTAATTAAGTACGTATTTAAATGAAATAAGTTAAGACTACTAAGTTAAGCTAATTTATGATAAAATATCAATGCAAACACTATTGAATGGAGAGTAAAAATGAAAAATATTAAAAGAGTATTATTGTTAATTACAGTAACACTGGCATCAATTGTTTTAGTTGCATGTAATAGTGAAGATAAAACATTAGATAAACCAGGAAGTGTTTCTTTGGCCACTAATTTTATTTATTGGGAAGCGGTTCAAAATGCAGAGAAATATAATGTGTATGTTAATGATTCTATATTTGACACAACCACTGAAAACGCATTTGACTTAACTAAGTTAAATAGAAAAGAAGGCGAGCTTACAATTTATATTACCGCTGAGGCAACGGGTTATTTAGTTAGTCCAAAAACTGCTAATTTGAGGGTTATTAGAGCGGGTGACGGGAACTATTATATTAGTGGGACTGAACCAGCTAATGCTTTAGAAGCCCCAACTAAATTAGAAGTTAATTCAACTAATGGAACTTTAACATGGGAAGCAGTAACGAATGCGGATGAATATGAAATTTACTTTAATAATTCATTGTTTGGAACGGTGACCACAAATGTCTATGAACTATCTAATTTGAATCGTCAAAATGGTGATTTAACATTATATGTTATTGCGAAAGGGGCAGAACATACGAATAGTGAACCATCAGTATCCGTTACTTTAGTTAGGGAAAATGAAGTTTATTATCTAAAAGATAAAAAACTAAGTGCCCCAACCAATCTAACTGTTCTTGAGAGTAGATTGTCTTGGACAAGCGTTCCCAATGCGAAGAGTTATGAAATTTATATAGGTAGTGAAGTTATTAGTAATTGGGGTTCCAATTCAATTAACTTAAAACTCTATAGTTCTTATATTGATAAAGAAACCCCACTCTATATTGTTGCGGTAGGAGATAGCTACAGAAACTCAGATCCTTCCCCATCTATCCTTCTTACCAAAGTAATGACAGATATTTACCTATCCGGTGATGAACCTGGAGCAGGTGAATATACGGGTTATTATAAAGATTTAACGGGATTAGAAGGTGAAGCCTTAATTGATAAGTTAGAAGATATCCTTAATACAGGTGTTTCATATTTAGCTTATGCTAGTACCACTAACGTTCTTAAACAAGCAGACCAACACCCTACAGATTCAACCAGTATTAGAGGCATGTATGATCACTTACCAATTAAAAAAGATCAATACCCAGATGTTTGGAATAAAGAACATATTTGGCCTCAAAGTTCATTTGGTGAAGCAGAACCATTTAAATCTGATATGCATCATATTAGAGCAGCTAACGCTGTTACCAATGAAACCAGAAGAAATTATTTCTTTAATGATGTTTTAGGGGCAACCGATGGATGGGCATTAGGCACACAACGTTTCTTCCCTGGTAAGAGAGATAAGGGCGATGTCGCAAGAATGTTAATGTATATGGCCGTTACCTATCGAGATGATGGGTTTAAGTTAGTTGTTCAACAAGGTGGATATACCAATGATGCTGGTAGAAAGATGGGGAACTTAGAAGTATTACTTCAATGGCATTTAGATGATCCGGTTGATGAATTTGAAAGAAACCGTAATGAAGTCATTTATAGTTATCAAGGTAATCGAAATCCATTTATTGATCACCCAGAATTATTTGAACCAATCTATGATTTCTTTATGTCAATCGCGATCGTAGCTTATGATTATTATGATGTCATAACAAGTATTGACTACTATAATCCAAAACAAGATTTATTCGTTTAATAACTAAAAAAGGAAGTTTGACAAGCTTCCTTTTTTTATCGGAATATTAACATAAAGTTAATGAAATTAGCAATATATTATCAGATAAAGTGTATTTTACTTAATCTATACAAATATTCTGAAAAAAAAGTTGAAGAAAACGCCTACATTTGTTATAATCAAGATAAATAAACCTTATAGGAGGGTAAAAGTGAATAACAAAGAAATTTATGAAGCACCACAAATTGAAATTGTGGAATTTGAAATTGAAGACGCTATCACTGCAAGTAGTGGTTTATCCGGAGCACTATTCGGTGAGGAAATTTGGGGAGAATAATGATGAGAAAAATGAAATTTTTTGGATTATTATTATCCTTCTTTTTACTAATTGGAACAGGGATTGGGTTAAGTGCTGCCTTTGGAGACATTACGGTTAAGCTAACTTATAATGTAGATAATGTAGATATCAAACAAGCAGATTTTAGCCAAGCCCATGGAACTACTTTGACTCATGAGGCACCTCTAAACGTAGGTGACAGTGGAGATTTTAACTATTGGTTGGTTAACGGAATTTTAAGAACTGACCTAGCAAGAAAATTATCAATTGTTACAAGATCAACCACTGAACTCGTCGCTGTTTATGGTCACCCAACCAATCCTACAGTCACTTTCATTGACTCAAATGGTAAATACATTAATCATTTGTTTGTTGAAAGTGGTTCTGTTGTAGCAGAAGCCTCTGTTCCAGCAGCACCGGGTAAACCGCAATCAACGTTTGCTGGATGGAAGGGATTAGGAAGTTCAGTTGTAATTAGTGATCCAATCACCAGTAATACAGTGTTTATTGCGATTTATACAGAAAACGAAGTTACAGCTGAGTTAGTTGTAGATGGTGGGACACCAACTACCTATCCGATTAATAGTGTTGTTTCATTAACATTAGGCGAAGGATTTACGCATTGGGAAGACGGAGATGGCAATGTTCTTTCTTATGCAGAAACATTTAAGTTTTCAATGTTAGTTGCGAACAGAGAAGTTGTTCGTGCAACCGATGGTGTAAAAGCACCCGTTGTTAATATGATTGCTGAAACTGGATTAAGAGAAGGATATACATCTTATATTGGGCAATTTGATTCAAACGGATTAGATGTGATTGAATATGGGTTTATTATTTCTAGAAGTAAAGATATATTAACGATTGACTCCCTTGGAGCAACTATTATTCCATCTAATGTCTACAACGAACAAACCAATGAATTCTTAAGAAGTTTCCCTAAAGACAGTTATAACTCTATTAGAGCTTATGCAATATTTGCAGGAGGCGTAACTGTTTATAGTGATTATTCTTATGGTTCACCAACAGGAACTTATGCGACAGATTTATTTATTTCTGAATATATTGAAGGTTCAAGTAACAATAAAGCGATTGAAATTTATAATGGTACAGGACAATCAGTTAACTTATCAGATTACAGCGTTAAATTGTTTGCAAATGGATCTGAAACAGCAACAAACACTCATACCTTTACTGGTGGAGTATTAGCACATGGCCAAACAGTTGTCTTAGTTCATGGTAGTGCTGCTGCTGCTTTTAAGGTTTTAGGAAGTATAGATAGTTTAGTGGCAAACTTTAATGGAGATGACGCAATTGGTTTGTATAAAAAAGAAGTTTTAATTGATGTATTTGGAGTTATAGGGAATGACCCAGGGACTGCTTGGACATGGGAAGGTGGATCAACAGTAGATAGAACACTTGTAAGAAAAGCCTCCATAATCACACCTAAGACAACATGGAATTCTGCTGAATGGGACATATATTCTAAAGATACAACCGAACATTTAGGTTCACACACTAGTAATGTACCTTTTGTGGAACATGAAATTGTTTATAACAACGAAGGTGTTGTTACAAAAAAATTTGTTATAGATGGATCTCTTATTCAAGATGTTTCTAAAGAAGGATATACATTTGATGGTTGGTTCTTAGAAGATACATTTGAAACTGAGTTTACAGGTGAAGTTAAACAATCATTAAAACTTTATGCAAAATTTACGATTAAGAGTGTTACATTAACCTTTGATACTGATGGTGGTTCATTAGTAGATAGTATTACACAAAATTACGGTACAGAGGTTACTGCACCAGCAGATCCTATTAAAGAAGGTTATACTTTTGTAGGGTGGACCCCTGCAATACCATTAACAATGCCTGCAGAAAATCAAACATTTACAGCAGTATGGGAAGCTAATGAATATACAGTTACTTTTGTGACTAACGGCGGTGAATCAGTTCCAGCAATAACTCAAGATTTTGGTTCAGAAGTTACATTACCAACAACTGTTAAAGATGGTTATAATTTCAATGGTTGGTATAGTGACATAGACTTAACTACACTTGTTGAAAGCTTAGTAATGCCTTTAGAGGGTATAACATTATATGCTGGTTGGGTAGATGCATCAACAACAGCAAAAGTATCATTTATGGATGGTGAATCACCTTTATTTATTGAAGTTGTTACAATTGGTACTCCAGTTACAAGACCAACTACCGATCCAACTAAAGATGGATATACATTTGATGATTGGTATAGTGATATTGGATTAACTACTCTCTATAATTTTGAAACACCTGTAACTACTAAAACTTCTGTTTATGCTAGATGGATTAAAATTATCTATCCAACTACGTATACTGAAACATTTGATAAGATAACTGAAACAGGAACAAGTTATACCATTACTGATAGTTATACCGACGATAATAATTTTGCATGGACAATGTCAGGTAAGGTAGACCAAACTCTTAACGGTAAAGCTTTGACGCTAGGTAATGCTGGAGACGAGAGTTTCGTACAAGTTATTGCAACAGGAGGAATTTCATCATTTTCATTAGATGTAGTTAGAGCATTTACAAATGAAAACACAAGAACGTTAGAATTATTTATTAATGATATCAGTTACGGAACCTTCAGTGTAGATGTTAAGAGTAATATAGCACAACAATGGACTGTTAATGATATTAATGTAGAAGGAAATATAACAATTAAGGTTGTGTCTATTAATACTGGTAAAAGAGGGGCAACTATAGTAGATAATTTCAAATGGACTGACTACCCAAATTAATACCCCCTACAGATCCTAATATTAAACCGATAATTACACCTCCCGAACAGGAGGTGTATTATCTCTCTGTAGGGGAGGCGTTTATTGCGCCAGAATTAGTTGCGTATGATAATAAAGGCAGTGTTAATGTTACTTATGATGATTCATTAGTTAATGTTAATATTCCTGGGACTTATAAAGTTATCTATACTGCAACAAACGAAGTGGGAACTTCAACTTATGAATTAACCGTTGTGGTTAGTGATGGTAGTGAGCCAAGTTATTCTGCCTATTATCAAACATTAGAAGGTTTAACAGGTGAAGCATTTAAGGTACAACTTCAAAACATTATTACAACATTTGAAAATTCAACAAATCCCAATTATACAACGTCTTACACGAGTGCGAATGATTCATTACAAGATGCCGATGAAGATTTAACAAACTCAAATAATATAATTCTTATCTATAATAGTGCGTCTATTCCAAGCCCATGGGATAGTGCTGCTACATGGAATAAAGAACATGTTTGGGCTAAGTCTTTATTGACTTATCCAACAGGTGGTTTAGCAGATACCAAGACTAACGGGCCTGGAGCAGACTTGCATAATTTAAGAGCTGCTAATCCTTCTATTAACTCAAGCAGAGGTAATAAACCATTTGTTGATGGAAGTGGTTCATACGGTGCAGTTGGTAGTGGTTGGTATCCAGGTGATGAACATATTGGTGATGTGGCGAGAATTATATTATATATGAACTTAAGATGGGGAGACAGTCTTGCTAATATAAATGATATAGGTACATTAAGCATATTCCTAGAGTGGCATTTACTAGATCCAGTAGATGACTTTGAAAGAAATAGAAATGAAGTTATCTATAGTTATCAAGGCAATAGAAATCCATTTATTGATTATCCTGAGTTTGTTAGTATGATATGGGGAACAACACCATCTTCTACCTATGAACCTTTCACAAGCCAATCTAATGTGCTATTAACAAACATTATTCAAGATGATATTGTCATGTATGATAATAGAAGTTCAATGTATATCAATTAATAAAAATAAAAACTCTCATACTTGTAAAAAAGTAAGAGAGTTTTTTTATCACTACAGGAGAAAAAAAGAGAAATGTTTATCGCATTTCTCTTTTTATTATTTAATTATTATCTAGGATTTTTGATGTTAGCTTGTGCAGCAGCGAGTTTCGCAATTGGAACTCTAAATGGTGAACAAGACACATAGCTTAATCCGATGTTATGGCAGAACTCAACACTTTGTGGGTCTCCACCGTGTTCTCCACAAATGCCAAGCTTTAAGTTAGGTTTTTCTTGTTTACCTAATGTAACGGCAGTTTGCATTAATTTACCAACCCCATTTTGGTCGATATGGGCAAATGGATCGTTTTCAAATATCTTAGTATCATAGTAGTAACTTAAGAATTTAGCAGCATCATCACGACTAAATCCAAATGTCATTTGCGTTAAGTCATTGGTACCAAAACTGAAGAAGTCTGCTTCTTTAGCAATTTCATCAGCTAGTAAACAAGCACGTGGAATTTCAATCATGGTTCCCACATGGTATTTAATATCTAAGCCTGAAGCTTTAATCATTTCATCCGCTGTTTTCACAACATAGTCTTTGATGTATTTTAATTCTTTTACTTCACCTACTAAAGGAATCATGATTTCTGGTTCAACTTTTAAGCCAGTCTTTGTGACAGCGATGGCTGCACCAATAACGGCTTTAGTTTGCATAACAGCAATTTCAGGATAAGTAATAGATAGTCTTACCCCTCTGTGGCCTAACATTGGGTTTGTTTCATGTAGTGAATCAACCGTTTCTTGAAGTTTTTCATAGGAAACACCCATATCTTTAGCTAAGTCCTCAATTTCAGCTTTTGTGTGAGGTAAGAATTCATGTAAAGGTGGATCTAGGTATCTAACAGTAACTGGATAGCCTTTCATCGCCTTGTATAATTCTTCAAAGTCTTTTTGTTGCATCGGAAGAATCTTCGCTAAGGCTTTTTCTCTTTCTTCTTTAGTAGAGGAAAGAATCATTTCACGCATTGGTTTAATTCTATCTGCTTCAAAGAACATATGTTCTGTACGGCATAGACCAATCCCTTGAGCACCAAAGTCATAAGCAACTTTAGCATCTCTTGGGCTATCAGCGTTTGTCCTAACTTCCATAGATCTATATTTGTCAGCCCAAGCCATTAATTCAGCAAATTCACCAGAAATAGTTGCTTCAGTTGTGGCAATCTTTTCACCATATACTTTACCAGTAGAACCGTCAAGTGAAATATAGTCACCTTCAACAAAACGTTTCCCATTTATTTCAAAGAATTTTTGTTCTTCATTCACAACGAGGTTTTCAGCACCCGCAACACAACAAGTACCCATACCTCTGGCAACAACTGCTGCGTGAGAAGTCATTCCACCTCTAGCGGTTAAGATACCTGCGGCAACTACCATCCCAACGATGTCTTCTGGAGAAGTTTCTAATCTAACTAAGATAACTGGAAGTCCGTCTTTTTCTTTAAGTTCAGCGGCTTTAGAAGCGGTGAATACCACTCTACCATAAGCAGCACCAGGTGATGCAGCTAGGCCTTGACCAACTGGTTTAGCAGCAGCTAATGCCTTAACATCAAAGGTAGGGTGTAAAAGTTGATCTAATGATTTAGGTTCAACTCTTAAGACAGCTTCTTTTTCACTAATTAAACCTTCTTTAACCATATCTGTAGCAATCTTAACTGCAGCAGGAGCAGTACGTTTACCGCTTCTGGTTTGTAGGATAAATAATTTAGATCTTTCAATCGTGAACTCTAAGTCTTGCATATCTTTGTAGTGATGTTCAAGCTTGTCGGTGATTTCATGGAATTGTTTGTAAATGATAGGAGAATCTTTTTCTAGTTCACTAATTGGTTTTGGTGTTCTAATACCGGCAACAACGTCTTCGCCTTGGGCATTAAATAAGTATTCACCAAATAATGTGTTTTCACCTGTAGATGGGTTTCTTGAAAAAGCAACCCCTGTTCCACAGTCATCACCCATGTTACCAAATACCATGGATTGGACGTTTACAGCAGTACCCCATGAATAAGGAATATGGTTTAATCTTCTATAAATATTCGCTCTTGGGTTATCCCATGATCTAAATACGGCTGAGATCGCACTTAGGAGTTGATCAACTGGATCTTGAGGAAATTTTTCGCCTTTTAATGCTTCGTAACGTACTAAAAATGCTTTAGCGATATCTTCCATATCTTGAGCGGTTAAATCTTTATCATCATGGATGCCTTTGTCATTTTTTCTTGTTTCTAAGATGTGTTCAAAGTTTTCTTTGTCGACACCCATCACAACATCCGCAAACATCATAATGAATCTTCTGTAAGAGTCATAAGCGAAACGTGGATTGTCCGTAAGTTTAGCTAACCCAACCACAGACGCGTCATTTAAACCTAAGTTTAAGATAGTGTCCATCATTCCTGGCATAGAAGCTCTTGAACCACTTCTAACAGAAACTAATAATGGATTGTTAATGTCGCCAAACTTTTTACCCGCATTTTCTTCAACTTTCTTAAGACTAGCTAAGATTTCTTGTTCAATCTCTTTGGCAATTTTCTTATTGTCTTCGTAGTATTTTGTACAAGCTTCTGTTGAAACAGTAAAACCGAAGGGAACAGGAAGACCTAAATTGCTCATTTCAGCTAAGTTTGCACCTTTACCACCTAGTAGGTCACGCATGCTTGCGTTACCTTCATTAAATAGATAAACGTATTTTTTACTCATATTATTTTCCTTTCTTTATTGAAATAAAATTTACCAAATACATTATATCACAAAGACCTCTCATTTCAACTTCTTGTAATAATGGTAGCGCATTCATTAAGCAACCGTATCTTGGTTTACTTAATTAACTAATGAAACTATCTCTTAAAATAGGCTTAAAATAATCCTTAATTTTAGGTATAATAGGGTTATCTATTATTAGAGGTGTTAAAATGAAGAAACGAATAATCAATTACAGTGGGTACTATGTTGTCTTGTTGGGGGTAATCAGTTATTTTGGTGTATCCCTATACTTTAAAAGAAATGAACTAGGAAACTGTTTATTTATTAGCGTCTTGTTAATAGGGTTCTTATATGGCATGTTTAAAGCGAGACCGAACAATACCGATGTTTTATTTAAACTAGATAAAGCGGTTTTTTTAAATATTTTGTTTGTCATTGTGGGGGGATTAATCCCTTACATTTTAAACAAACATTTAAACGTTAATGTGGTTTTAGGGTCTGCCTTAGTTGGGCTAACAGGGGGACTTGTTTTAAAGAAGTATGAAGCTGCTTTATATTGTGGCTCATTTATTGGGATGTGTTCAATCGAAGTATTTAGTTACCCTGAGTTTATTTTGGTAGCCTTAATAACCGGCGTCTTATTTATTTTAATAAAAGAAGTCTTTAATGGTTATGGGGGGAAATTAGGCACGACGGCTTTTATCTTTGGGTTTCTCTTTTATTTTATTTTTTATAATCATCCCCATTTACCAAGTACCTTTACCCCACTTCAAATAGTAATTGTTGTGGTGGGGTCATCGTTGGCTGCCTGGCTCACTTATGTGTTTAATGTGAAGTTTGAATTAGGCCCAGTTCTAGCCAGTGGCTTGGTGGGATTAGGGATTGGGGTTGTTTTAGTATTAGAAGGAAGCAATTTTTCACTTCATCTAGCAGGGATCATCTTTGGGGCAACCTTTATCGGAATGAGTTCAAAGGAAATAGCCAAGAATCAATGGTTTATCGTCATTGGCGGATTGTTGTTTGGCGTCGTTTATATTATGATGATTCCATTTAACGGGTTGGGTGGGATGTTAGGTACGACGGCTTTTATTAGCACGATTACCCTTTATGGATTAAGAAATCTTGTTTATAAAACGCAGCGATTCTTACCAAAATCTTAACAATTAATCCGCTATTGTGTTATACTAATATGTTAGTTAAGGAGTGGTAACTTGTACCAAGAAGTTGATAATTTAATTAAACAATATGATAAGATTATTATTCATAGACATAAAAACCCAGATATGGACGCGATTGGATCTCAAATGGGGTTATATTATTTAATTAAAGAAAATTTTAAAGATAAACAGGTCTATGTGGTTGGGGATACAAATAAATATGTTAGCGAACCATTAGATAGTATTGATGAGGCTGTTTATGAAGGATCACTTGTAATAATTTTAGATGTCGCAGTGAGTCATTTAGTCAGTGATGAAAGATATAAACTTGCTAAAGAGATATTGATAATTGATCATCATCAAAATGATTGTGATATTACGACAAACCATCTCTATATGGATGTTACTTATTCAGCTTGTGCCGAATACGTAACAGATATATTTAGAAGCCTAAACTATCGATTTAATGATAAGGTTGCCAATTACCTTTATGCGGGAATTGTGACGGATACGGGAAGATTCCAGTGGATGAAAGATCCAATTAAGTTATTTAACATATCCGCTTTTCTGGTGAGTCAGGGTGCTAATCCAAGGGATATCTACAATGGTTTATATGTAGAGTCATTAGAATCTCGTCAAATGAAAACATACTTTCAAAGTAAGTATCAATATGAAGACGGGCTTGGGATACTAAAAAACGATAAATCGATTTATGATCTTTATGATGTGGATACGTTTAGTATTTCAAGAGGGATGGTTAACTTGGCAAGCGGGATTGAAGAAATAAAAATTTGGCTAAGTTTTACTGAAGATAAAACATCTGATAATATTATTGGCGAGTTTAGAAGTAGACAGATTCCAATTGTGGAGATAGCTAAAAAGTATGGCGGTGGGGGTCACCTTAACGCTTGTGGGGCAACATTAAAGAGTTGGGATGAAGTAAATTTAATGATTAAAGATTATAAGAAATTGTTGGAGGAAAATAAGAATGGAAATTAAACAACTAATATTAGATAAAATCAAAGCGTATGATACGATTATCATTCATGGACATATGAGACCAGATGGCGATTGTTACGGGTCTACTTATGGGTTAAAGGGCATTATTGAAACAACTTTTCCTAAAAAGAATGTTTATGTTGTCGGTCAAGAGAGTGCTTATGTTAGCTTTTTGGGTAAACCAGATAAAATTGATGATTCTGTTTATGCTGGTGCATTATCCATCGTCTGTGACACAGCTACAGAAGATAGAATTAGTGATAAACGTTATAAATTAGGCAAAGAGATTATTAAAATTGATCACCATATTCCTAATGAAGATTCTTACTATGCGGATTATTATTGGGTAGAAGACGAATTACCAAGTTGTAGTCAAATGATTGCTGATTTCTTTAACACGTTTGAAGACCAACTTTTATTAAATCATGCCGGAGCTCAGGCAATGTATGTAGGGATCTTAACCGATACGGGCAGATTTAGATTTAGAGGGGTTGATCGAAAGACCCATGAAATGGCAGGACTATTACTGGATTTTGGGGTTGATGTTGAATATGTTGATTACCAATTATCGATTCAAACCATGGATCAAGTTAAATTAAAAGGGGAAGTATTATCTAACTTTAAGACAACAGAAAATGGCTTTATCTATTTTATTATGACAAGAGAACTAATCGACAAATATAAAGTGAGTGATGAAGATGCTGCGGCAATGGTATCTAATTTAGGAGGGATTGAAGGTTATCCTGTTTGGGCACTGATTATTGAATACCCAACCGATATTAGAATTAGACTTAGAAGTAGAACCCCAGAAATAGAATCTATTGCGAGAGAATATGATGGCGGTGGACACGCAAAAGCCGCTGGTGCATCCTTAAAGAGTTGGGATGATTTAGCTCAGTTTGTTCTAGATGTGGACAATCATATTAAAGCCAATAAGGAATAATTTATGGTTAATGAAGCCTGTTTAAACCTAGAGGTTAAAACGCCTTTAAAACCTTTAGAAGAGATTGAAAGAAGTCTTCAAAAGACCTACCGAAAACCACTCTTAGGTAAATTTATTAAAGCGATTAAGGCTTATCATCTAATTGAACCAAATGACAAAATAGCGGTAGGAATTAGTGGCGGGAAGGATTCTTTATTGTTGGCGAAATTATTTATGGAACTTCATAAATATAGCGAGATTCCCTTTGAACTTGAATATATCGCGATGAACCCAGGCTGGAATCAAAAGAATTTAGATCAACTGATTGAAAACTGCCGATATTTAAATATTCCAGTTAAGATTAAAGAATCAAGAATTTTTGAAGTGACTGAAAAGATTGCTGGGGATAACCCTTGTTATATGTGTGCCCGAATGAGAAGAGGGTTCTTGTACCAGTTTGCGAAAGAGGAAGGGTGTAATAAATTAGCACTGGGACATCATTTTGATGATGTGATAGAGACTACTATGTTAAATGTATTATACGGGTCACAATTTAAAACCATGGTACCTAAAATAGAGGCTGAAAACTTCTCTGATATGGAACTCATTAGACCGCTAGTATTAATTAAAGAAGAAGATATTATTAAATTTACGAGTGCCTCTGGAATTCAAACGATGAATTGTGGCTGTACGGTACAAGCTGAAAAATTTGGGAGTAAAAGAGCACTTATTAAAGAACTTATTAAAAAACTTAAAGAAGATAATCCAAATGTGGATCATTCTATCTTCACGAGTGCGACGAACATTAATCTAAACCAAGTTTATGGTTTCGAATATAATGATACAAATAAAGATTTTAATCAGATTTATGAAGAAAGGAAGAAAAAAGATGGCAAATAATGTTTTATTAGTTTCAAAGGAATTAGAATTAATCAAGAGTACTGGATTTTGGGAATATATCATTATTCCGCTTGCGCTAGTCTCTATCATTACATTTCTAATTGGGTTAGAACGCCAGAACATTGGGAAAAGTGCTGGTATCTCACCTCACGTCTTAATTGGAGTATCTGCAGCAGTCATCGCAATCATACAACGCTATTTATGGATTGACGGGGGAATGTTACAAGATAATCAACGTTTAATTGCCCAAGTACTACCGGGCATCGGGTTTATCGGTGCCGGTGTGATTATGAAAGGCGATAAAACCATTGTGGGCCTAACTACTGCCGCAACCATCTGGACTTGTGCAGTTATAGGGTTAGTCGTAGGGAGTGGCTATATTATTATTGGTGGGCTATTTGGGATCGCCGTCTTATTATTTATTTATATGAGAGATATTAAACGCGGAATCAACCCATTTAAACAACATGTACACTATGACTTTGGTGATACAGATGTCGATGAAGACGAAAGAAGACGTCACGCATAATCTAAATTTATAGACGATTAAAGACCCTAATAAGGTCTTTTTTTCGTTTTATAAGGAATTTGAAAATTTATCTTGACTTCATATACTATGTAATGTATAGTATTATGTGTAAGGGGGTATCGTATGAATCCACAACTTAAAAAAGGCTTTCTAGAAACATTAGTTTTAGCTGCGATTAAAGAAGAACCTTCTTATGGGTATAAGATCATTCAGGATGTTTCTGAAGTATTAGAAATGAGTGAATCAACCCTTTATCCAATCTTAAAAAGGTTGGAAACTCAAGGGTTTGTGACAACGTATGTAGAGGCACATCAATCACGTTTAAGAAAGTATTATAAGATTACTGCTAAGGGCCTAAAGGAAATTGAGAAGGCAAAAGATGATTTTAATGAAATAGAGAGTATCTATCGATACATAATGAGGTAGACATGAATAAGAAAGAATTTATCAAAGCGTTAAGTAAAGCGCTTCATGATTATGAAGACAAAGATGAGATTCTCAGTTATTATGAAGAGCTAATCGATGAAGCGGTCTTAAATGAAATGAGTGAAGAAACGTTTATCTTTAAGTTAGGATCACCGACACAAATTAGAGAAACTTTGTTAAATGACGGGTCATTTAAAAAGCGACTTAAAGAGAAAGAAAACTTTCAAGTTAAGCGGTTATTTTCGACAACCGCGAAGCTATTTAGTGGAATTATTGTTGGGTTTGTGGCAATTGTGATGGGGATTGTTGGGTTTAGTTTTGTGATAGGGGGATTAAGTAATTCTGTAGCGATTATGTTAAGATTTATTGTTAACTTTCCCACTAAAATTGAAGTCTTTTTCTTTATTATTAGCCAACTTATCTTAGGCATTGGACTATTATTATTGGGGATAGGTATCCTTTGGTATACAGTAGCCAACACAAAAATAATTTTTATGAAGTTAACTGGGAAAATAGATTCGTCCATGGACAAAAGGAGACAAGCATGAAAACATTTCTTAAAATAGGATTAATTGTTTTTATTATTGGAATAGTAGGTAGTATTGGGTTTGGGATATGGGCTTATCCAGAACTTAAAAAGGAGGAAGAAGTGGTGGATAAAAGTTATACTTATGAACAAGATGCTTATGAAGGCATTCATCTAGAATTTAGCAATCAAGCGGTTGAAATGAAAAAAAGTACGGATGGTAAAATTCATATTGATTTTATCCATGAAAAACATGAAGAAGTTACCGTAGTGGATACGGGTTCAACACTAACAATTAGTGTTACTTCAACCTGGTGGGATCAATTTATAAACAGTTCATTTATTAATTTTAATGATTGGTTTGTTGCGAGAAAAGCCACTATCCAACTCCCAGAATCACTTTATAAGGTTTACATTAAAACCACAAACGGGGGATTTACTGTTAACGGTGTTGATACAGAATCTATGGAATTGAGAACCACAAATGGAATAATTATGGTAGAAAATAGTCACTCAGATAGTTTCCTATTAAAGACATCCAACGGAGCAATTGTTTTAACCAATGTGGAAGCGGTAAATATTAAAGGAGATAGTTCTAATGGAAGACTTACATTCACCAACCTCACGGCTGAGGTTATCAATGCTGAAACTTCTAATGGAAATATTATTTTAGATGTTATTAATAGTCCAAAACTTGTTACAACAACTTCTAACGGTACCATTACTGGAACTAATATTACCTCCAATGACATGAAATTTAATACCAGTAACGGTGCGATTAATCTAACGGTTAAGGGTCTCTTTGAGGATTATAAAGTTAAGACAAAAACGAGCAATGGAAACGTTAAAATAAACGAGGCAGAATATGGTAACGCGACTTACCACGATACAAAAATTCCTTATTTAGAAGCAATGACTTCGAATGGAAATGTTAAAATAACTTTTGAAAATTGAAATTAGACACCACTTTAAGCAGTGGTGTTTTTTCTCATTAAATGATAAGTGAACTTTAAAATAAAAGGCAACAAAAGTTGCTAATATTTCTTACACAATCAATTTTTTTATAGTCTGTTTATGATATAATAAGCATACGGTGATAATATGATAACTGATACAATTTGTGCCATCTCAACAGCGTATGGTACGGCAGGTATTTCTGTAATCAGAGTGAGCGGAGACGAAGCCATCGAAAAAGTAAATCAAATATTTAAGGGAAAAAACTTATTAAAAGTTGATTCTCATACCATTCATTATGGACATATTATGGGGAGTGACAATAAAGAAATTGATGAAGTGATGGTTGCGGTACTAAGAAATCCAAGAAGTTTTACCACGGAAGATATGGTAGAAATTTCAACACACGGGGGTATTTTAGTCACTCAAAAAGTATTGAAGCGGTTATTAAGTATTGGGGTTAGAATGGCGAACCCTGGTGAGTTTACAGAGCGCGCTTTTGTGAGTGGAAGAATTGACTTAGCGGAAAGTGAAGCGGTCATGGATCTCATTAATGCTAAGAATGACAATGCGATGAAATTGGCATTAAATGCTTTAAAAGGGGAAACTTCTAAACTGATTAATGACCTGAGGGATAAACTGCTTGGCATTATTGCGATAATTGAGGTCAATATTGATTACCCTGAATATGATGATACTGTGGAAATGACCAATCAACTGGTTAAACCTGAAATTGAAGCTTTCATTAAAGACTTAGATGAAATCTTAAAAGGTTCTAATAAAGGAAGACTCTTAAAAGAAGGCGTTTCTACAGCGATTATTGGGAAACCTAATGTGGGTAAGAGTAGTCTATTAAATGCCCTATTGAATGAAGAACGCGCAATTGTAACAAATATCGCCGGAACAACAAGAGACACTGTCGAAGCTTCAATTAATATTGGCGGTATTACGCTAAATCTAATTGACACCGCAGGGATTAGAGAAACAAGTGATTTAGTTGAAAAAATAGGGATTGATAGAAGTAAAAAGGCGATTAATCAAGCTGAACTTGTGATCTTGGTGTTAGATTTAAGCGCGTCTTTATCAAAAGAAGATGAAATTTTATTAGAGTTAACCAAACATAAAAGAAGAATCTTAGTCGGTAATAAAAAAGATTTGGGTTATAAGTTAGAGTTGAAAGATATTATTCCTTTAAGTGCCCTGACAAAAGATAACTTAGATGCTCTCGAAAGTAAAATAATCAATATTTTACAGTTAGAAGATATTGGAGCTGATTTTAACTATATTTCCTCGGTTAGACATATTCAAAAGTTAGAAGAAACTAAATTTTTATTACAACAAGTATTGGGTGCTATTGAAGCAGGATTACCTATTGATATGGTAGAAATTGATATTAGAAACGCATGGCAAACACTAGGTGAAATCACAGGTGATTATCACCCAGAAGATTTAATTGACGAATTATTTTCTAAATTTTGTTTGGGTAAGTGAAACTGACCCTTATATATGATATAATAAAAAAAACAAGCAAAAAGGAGGTAAACTAAATGGCATATCAAGCACTCTATAGAACGTATAGACCAAAAAACTTTGATGAAGTCGTTGGTCAAGACGTTATTGTTAAGACGCTTCAAAACGCCTTATTAAACAACAAGATAGCGCATGCCTACCTATTTAGTGGACCTCGGGGAACAGGTAAAACGAGTATCGCTAAGATATTAGCTAAGGCGGTTAACTGTGAAAAATCCCCAACCGATAATCCTTGTGGCGTTTGTCCTACTTGTGTGGCCATTCAAGAAGGCAGTATTTCTGATGTGGTTGAAATTGACGCTGCCAGCAACAATGGTGTTAACGAAATTCGTGAACTAAGAGATAAGGTGAAGTATTTACCTTCACTAGGTAAGTATAAAGTTTATATTATCGACGAAGTCCATATGTTAACTTCCCAAGCCTTTAACGCTTTGTTAAAGACTTTAGAAGAACCACCTGCTCATGTTATTTTTATTCTTGCGACAACCGAACCGAATAAAGTCCCTCTTACGATTCTTTCTAGATGTCAACGCTTTGACTTTAGAGGCATTTCTAAAAAAGATATTATTAGAAAATTAGATGAAATTAGAACTCATGAGAATATTCTTATCACCACTGAAGCGATTAGTGAAATTAGTCGATTGGCTGAAGGTGGGTTAAGAGATGCGATTAGTTTATTTGATCAGGCAGTCGCCTTTAGTGATGGTGAAATTACGTTAGAGGATGTCTATAAAGTAAGTGGCAGTGTCTCAAAAGATAACTTATTACATTTACTGACAGATATCTTAGAGAAAAAAGCCTCTGAGGCATTAAAACTATTAAATGAAATTATTGAAGACGGAAAAGAAATACCTAAAGTCGTTAGTGATTTAGTGATGTTGTTAAGAGATATCTTGGTTGAAAAGAATGTTGTCTTTGACACAGAAAGAGCGACTTTGTATCTAGAAGATTTCTCTAAGAAATTTAGTAACGATAAAATTTATTTCTATTTAGATATCTTAAATAAGACCCAAAATGATATTAAGTGGACCAATCAAAAAAGAGCTTATCTAGAACTAGCCATTATCAAAATGATTGACCACGAACAACTTAAACAAATTGACTCAACTGAACAAATTAGTCTGTTGATGAACAAAGTCAACGCACTAGAACTTCAAGTCACTAAATTAAAAAGTGAGCCCGTTCGAGTGGTGATGCCTGTTGAAACAAAACCAGCCGAAGAACAAGCCGTTGAGAAGGTAAAGACGGATGAACCAGTTTATAAAAAAGATATTACCGTCGATGATGTTAAAGATATTTTAATGAATGGCGATGTTAAGAAAAAAACGAAACTGATTAATAACTGGGAAAACTTACTAAAGATTAAAGAACCGCATTTACAAACGGTTGCCAGATACCTTCATGAAGGAAATCTAGTGGCGTGTAGTCAAGACAGCTTCCTATTAATCTATCCAGATAAAACGACTTGTTTAATGATGTTAAAGGAAGCGTATAAAAAACTGGCTTTAGAAGTCATAAATTCTAAAGAACATCTCATTGATAACTATATTTGTTTAGATGAAGAAGCTTGGACATTTTTATTTAATTCTTTCAAAGAACAATGGGCTAGTGGAAATAAAAATCCCGAATTACCAAAACTACAATTAGATATTTATGAAACCAAAGAAGAAAAATGGCAACCAGAAACGGTAAAATTAGCCCTTGATTTCTTTGGAGAAGATATAGTAATAATAAAGGAGTAAAATGATGAACCAAAATATGATTAAGAAATTACAAAAGATTCAGAAGGAAATGCAAGAAACTCAAGAGCGTCTTCAAATGACAGAATTTGAAGGTAAAGCCAGTGGGGTTAGAGTTGTGATGTTAGGCAGTCATCAAGTCGTTGAACTTGTGATTAATCCTGACTTATTAGAGGATATTGATATGCTCCAAGACGCCATCTTAATTGCGATTAATGATGCTGTGGAAAATGTCGATAAAACAACTGCCAATGAAATGAGTAAGTATACCATGGGGATGGGATTCTAAGTGAAATACCCTGAGCCATTTAATAAGCTCGTTGAAGATTTAAGAGCCTTACCAGGAATCGGTGAAAAGACAGCTAGAAGACTAGCGCTCTTTATCGTAACCGAAATGGACAAAGAAAAAATTTTAAATTTAAGCAGTTCTTTAGCGACCATTAAAGCTAAAATTAAGAACTGTCCCGTCTGTGGGGCAATGATGGAAGAGAGTTGTCCAATCTGCTCAGACCCAACCAGACATCAAGAATCAATTATGGTGGTTGAATCGGTTAAAGATTTGTTTGTGATGGAAAACAGTGGGTCATACCACGGGTTATATCATGTATTAGGGGGAACCATTGATTTTTCTAGAGGGGTTGATCCTTCTAGCTTAAGATTTAATCAATTATTAATTAGGTTAGATAATATTAAAGAAGTCATAATTGCCTTAAATGCTTCAGTTGATGGAGATTTAACAGGCACTTATATTAAAGCGTTATTAAAAGAAAAAGACATTTTGATAAGCAGGATTGCCTATGGTATTCCTGTTGGGAGCGATCTATCTTATGCAGATCAAAAGACTTTATCCTTGGCTTTGGAAAACCGGACCAAGATAAAGTAACTATTAGGGGGGGAATACTAAATGGAACAAATACAAGAATTTATTGATTGGTTTAGACTGTTGTTTACTGACTTTAATACTTGGTTAAAGAACACAGTTAATTTTGACGGTAGAATTATGGATTTATATACGACCTATATCGAACCCTTGGATGAGTGGATTAAAATTGTTGGTTTCTTTGGGGTCGTTATCTTGGTGATTATTGGTCTCTTTGGCGCCATTAAGAAAGCTTATAAATTAATTTTGATTGTCTTATTGGTGTTAATTTTACTCGCTGTATTATCCATCGTATTATAATTAAGAGGGGCAATCGCTCTTCTTTTTAAAATACTTATAAATAAATAAAGGGTAAATTTAGACATTTACTAAAAAAATAAAAAAAATATTTTCATATTTTAATTTATCATATAAAAGGCCTTATAAAGCCATAAAATAAGATTTAATAAGGCTTAATAATCGCGAAATATGAATAAGATTAGTAAGTTTTTATAATTTTAAATAAATAATACTTGCATTATCAAATAGTTTCGTATAAAATAATGTGAAGTTTTTTATAGGAGGATTAAAAATGGCGCAATTTGATCAATCAAAATCCATGGTTGAAATCGCCGAAGAGTTCATTAGAATTAACGGCAAACAAAACATTTATACACTCATTGAATCTGTCGCAAATATTAAGGGAATCTCTTTTGAAAACACAGATAGACTAACCCAACTATATATCGAAATGACTTTATCAGCCAAATTTGTTTATTGTGGGAATGATGAGTGGGATTTAAAAGAAAACAATTTAGAAATGTGGGATAAGGATGGCTCTTATTTCAACAGACAAGATTATGAAGAGGAAGACGAAGACGACGACAACATCAGCTTAGAGGATTACTTCATCCCTGAAGAGATAGAAGAATTACATGCTAAAGATGATGATGACGAAGAAGATAAAGATCTTGACGATGAAGAAGTTATTATTATTGATGATGACATTCCTATTTATTCAACAGATGATGATGATCGTGACATCGAATTAGACTTTGATGATGACGATTATAACGAAATCATGGATGACTATGAAGATATGTATGATAAGTAATCCTAGTTAAACAATTTAAATGAATTAAAATAAAAAGGAGAATTCATAATGGATTCTCCTTTTAACTTATAAATCTATTTTTTTATCATAGGGAATAGTTAGGGGTTTATGAGATGCGATTAACAGTGTTTTGTTCAATCCTTTGAGGTTTTCATAAACCTTTGTTTCAGTTTCATAATCTAAAGAGGCGCCAATTTCATCTAGGATTAATATGGGGGTGTTCTTTAAGAGGGCTCTTGCGATCGCAATCCTTTGAGCTTGTCCTTGAGATAAACCTTTACCATCTTCTTGTAAGATCGTATCAAATCCATTATCTAGACTCATGATAGTTTCATATATTTCAGCCGCTTTAGTGGCCTCAATGATTTCTTTTTGTTGATAAGGATTACCAAGGGTTAGATTATCTAAGATCGAACCTTTAAATAAAAATGAAGCTTGAGGCACATAAGCCGTTAGAGATTGATTGACTTCATAATAAGGGTAATCTAGCGTGTTATAAGTAAGAAAAATTCCTTCAGTTTTATACAATCCCAATAATATTCTAAATAAAGTTGTCTTCCCAGAACCACTTGGGGTGTTTAGATAGATGACATTATTAGGTTCAATACGAAGATTAAGATTATTTAAAACAAGGGTTTTTTCATCATAAGAGAAAGAAACATTTTTTAGTTCAAGGTTATCAAAACCATCCAGTTTTGTTTGAGGCAAATCAGCTTCTAATTTCAAAATTGGGTCTAGCCTAGTTAGTGCACTAGATAGTTCAACATACTGGGTAATTAACCCACTAACATTTTTAAAGGGGGTTTGGATGTTTTGAACCAGTTGAACAAGCGCGGTTAAGTCTCCAACCGAAATATTGCCTGTGGTGATACGGTAAGCACCAAAAACAATTGAGAATAAATAACCAAATCCGTAAAATGTTTGAACGCCTAATTGGGTGAAAACAGTATACTTTTCTTTTCTTAATGACTGTTGATAGACTTGTTCAGATTTATTTACCATCACCTGCTTAGAATATTTATCAGAATAGGTTTTAATAATATCAAGGTGAGAGAATGTTTCATTAAGATGTGCTTCTTTTTCATGAACGGATTCTAAAAACTTAATGTTTAATTTTTTTAAAGGGGATTTAAATAATCTAGCCAAGATCAGAAGTAATGTGCCCAGTCCAACAAAGATAACTGCGAAGATAGGATCGATAACAAATAAAAAAACAAAGGCACCGATGAACCGGCTCAAGTTAAATATAAAAGAAGGAAAGATTACCATGATGTTTTTACTAATCATTTGCAGTTCTGTTTTAAAATAGTTTGTGATATCTTCTGAATGATAAGCTGAGATATATTCGTAGTTGGTTAGTAACAACTTATCATATAAACTAACGGACATCACTAGATAGAGTTTTTGAGTATATTTACTGGTTAAATAACGTTGAATACTAGAAGTGATTAATTGAAGGACAATCATGGAGGCTAAAAGAATAGCGAATAAATAGAATTTTTCCATGTTTCCCGCAATCGCGTTGTCAATCGTAAACTTAGAAAAATAGGCAAAAAATATCGCAGTAGCGGAACTAATAAGCGATAAAAATGAAAGTATGAATACTTGTTTGTGCGTATAGTGTTTAAAATTATCTAAGATATATTGTCTCAAAATATCACCAATTAAATTGTATCACACTTTAGAAGATAAATTAAGTGTGGTTTATATGAGTGTTTATTTGTTATAATAAGAAGTGAGGGATTTTATGCACACATACAAAATGATCGATTTAAACATTTTAATCGACTATAAATTTGATCGTTTCTATCAAGATAATATTGAAGCTTATTTAACGATGGATCAACCTACCCACTTTATTTATACCCATCTAGTTGATGAAATTATTGAACCCAAACTAGCTTTAACCCATCAAACCAATAAAAGATCATTTTATGAAGACGATCAGTATCGTTATGTGGTGTATCATAATGCGGATAAAGAACCCCTTACACTCATTAAACGAAGTAAAGATTTAACCCATTATGATATTTATTTAAATCAACATAAACAAGCACCCTTAGACGGAATAGAGTATTCAATTCATCAAATGGTATTTATGGAAATCGCGATTGAGAACGGATTTACGCCGATTCACGCCAGCGCATTTGCGTATAAAGATCAAGCTTATTTAGTATCTGCGCCTTCAGGAGGCGGGAAAACGACCCTCGCTAAAAGGATGGCGAGATTGTATCAAGCCGATATCATTAATGATGATAAACCACTTTTAAAGATTAAAGATAACCAACTAATGGTTTATTCATCGCCATTTTCCGGAAAAGAAGCCAAGAATCATAATTCTGTTTACCCATTAGGATTAATTATCTTCATTGAACAAGGATTAACCAATAAATTTAAGACATTAAAAACAGATGAAGCAATTAATCTAATTTTAAAGAATATGTTTAGACCAGATAAAAAAACTTTATGGGATACGGCCACTGAGGTAATGGGTAAGCTAATCAAAGAGAATAAGATTATTTTATATCAAGCACAAAATCATGATAATGCCGGTGTATCATTAAAAGAATATATCGATAATATAGGGAGAAAATAATGAAGATTAAAGAGGGGTTTATAATAAAAGAAATCGCTGGAAAAAATGTTGTTGTGACAACCGGTGATGAAGCATTAAATTTTAATATGATTATGCATCTAAATGATTCTGCAAAACTATTATTCGAAAAACTAAAACAAGGATCAACTACCGAAGAATTAATTCAATTATTAATGGATCATTATGAGGTTGAATTAGAAGTTGCGACAAAAGATGTTAAGGGTTTTATTCAAGTTTTAATCGATAAAAATATTCTATGAAAATGGAAGTCTCAAATGCGTTATTGTTTAGTGAACTTAAGACAATCCTAAAAGAAAAAGATGTCATTATTAGAATCAAAGGCAATTCAATGTGGCCCTTCTTTAAAAATGGGAAAACCTCAGTTTATCTACACCAAATAGATTTTATTAAAAAGTATGAAATCTATTTATTTAAATTAAATGATACTTATGTATTACACAGACTGATTAAAATTAAGAACGATAAACTTATTTTTAAAGGGGATGGGAATAACTCAACAGAACTTGTCACAAAAGATGATTTAATTGGGCGTGTGGTTAGCTATCAAAATAAAAAAAATATTAATGCCAAAAGTAAGTTTTATAAATTAAGAGTGAGACTATATTTATTATGCCCAAGAAGAATAACAATAAAACTATTTAAGAGGTAATAAAATGATTCAAACACTACTTAACTTAACTAAATATGGTTTAAAGAATGAGACGTATCCATTTTCCATTGATAATGAAAAAGAATTCTTAAAGCTTGCCTATGAATCAGGGTTGATCGGAATCATTTTTGAGAGTGTTGATTCAAGTAAGGTATCAGCATCTTTTTATCAGGCATTACAAAGCTTGTTTTATAACTTTATTGGGAAAGACAACGCCCAACTTGCCTTAATCGATAAAATAGATAAATTATTTAACGATCATGAAATCAAACATACCTTTTTAAAAGGCGCTCACCTAAAACAACTATACCCAAAATCCTATTATCGAGGGATGGGTGATATAGATTGTTTGGTTGATAAAAAAGATATTAAAAAGATTGGTAAACTGTTTAGAGAAAATGGCTTTAAAGTTTCATCTAAAAGTGAAGAACATGATGTTTATTCTTTTAAAGGGAATATGGTTGAAATCCATAGAACGATATCGCATTCGCTCAATAAGAAGACAGAAGCATTTTTTAAAAACCCTGAAGCTTACTTAATCCCCATTAAAGATTACAAATATCGATTAGATTATACGTATGAAGGGGTTTATTTATTACATCATTTATCCAAACATATATTATCAAGTGGGATTGGGCTTAGAAGTTTACTAGACATTTCTATCTTCTTTAAGCATTATGAAAAAGAGATCGATTTAAATAAATTAACAAACTATTTATTAAGCTCGGGATTAGATAAGTTTTTTGAAATCGTTTTATATTTTAATCAAGTTTCCTTTGAAATAACGAGTCCTTTTTTAGATAAGGATTTTAAGATGAGTGAACAAGCGTATACGAATCTATTAAACTATCTTATAACCTCTGGGATACATGGAAAAGGTGTAGATTTTAATGCGATGGCTCCGCGTACTGTGCACGAGTCTAAAGTGAAGGTTTTACTTAGAGTTTTATTACCTAATTGGGGCAATATGAAAATGATGTATCCTTGGTTGAAATATATCCCGATATTATTACCAATCGCTTATCTATTAAGATGGTTTAAGTTGGTTTTTTTAAGGACTAAAAATTCTTTTAGAAAGTTATCTAAGTTATCGAAATCCAAACAAGATAAAGAGGAACTTAAGAAACTGTTTAATGAGTTGGGGTTATAACTCAATTTTGTGAAATTTATGGAAAATGATGTTAATCACAGTAAAATATTTTTCTCTAGTATAATACAATAAAGAAGGGGTTTAAAATGAAAAAAATTACTTTACTTATTTCATTACTTGGTGTGCTATTATTAGCAGGATGTCATAGTCAAAATCAAATCATCGCTGGACCTAAAAATGTATACTACGACAACGATACATTTATTTTGTCGTGGGACAGCGTTGAAGGAGCGATTGAATATGAACTGGTTATTAATGATGAGAAACATCGCCTAACCACAACCTCGTTTGATTTAAAAGATTATGATCATGGGGTTTATCGTATTAAAGTAAAAGCTTTTTTAACCAATAAAGAATCCATTTATACTTCAACACATAGTTTCTTTGTGAATAAAGTTACCCATGTTTACATGTATACGGATAAGAATAAAATATATTGGAATGCTATTACCGACGCAACTTATGTATTAAGCTATCAAGAAATGTTTAGTCAAGTAGTTACTAACCTTCAACCCAAAACCAATGAATTTAAGATCCCTGATGAATTAAAAGATAAAAACACTTTGATCACATTAAAGACTTATTATGACAAACAACTGTTAGTGACTTCAACATTAGAACTTAATTTCAATATGGTTTTAGGGTTCTATGAATCAGACTATGAGATTGAAGTATCTGACCCCAAAGAGATCTATATTAATGGGGTTTTAGTAGAAGAAGGCTTTAGCCTAATGCCTAATAAAGTGATTTTATCCAAAGAATTAATTGCCGCTTATCGTGGTGAAACTCAAGTCTCAGTGACAGGGGATTCTAACATAAGTCATAATATATATTTTACCAACGAGATTCTAGTACTTTTAACGGATAAGACACAAACTTACCAGGGTGAAGATATTGTTTATGAATTTATATTAAATGGATTTGATTTTGTGAGTGAGGCTGTTTTTGATGGAATGTTCACCTTTGAAGATGGCACATTAACCATTCAAAAAGAATACTTTGAAACCATTAAAGAGTTTAATCCTAATAAAACGTTTATTGGGGTCAATGTTGTCTTTAAAAAACCTCAAGAACACACGATCTTAGTTTATCTAGAAATATTACTATAAAAGAAGTAAACCAATCAAGGTTTACTTCTTTTTTTCGTTATTTATTAATGATTATCTCATATCCATTAGAAAAGTAGATGTTATAATTATGCACCATCACATCTAAACCTTCCAATACTTGAATATACTTACATCCCACTTCAGGGAGGTTCGTGTTAAATGTATCTGTGTCAGTGAGATCATCAATATTAGTGATGACAATTAATCCGGTATCTGTCCCAACCCCATTATAAATACCATCGCCTAATGTAGAAGTCAAGTAGAAGGTTAACATACCTACTTGTATCTTTTGAAATTTGTCAGGCTCTTTATAGAATTCATCATAAATGGATTCTAAAATAGGGGTAGCTTTTTGGTTCTTTTTAAATAATCGTCCAGGATCACCGATATAGTAAGTTCCCGGTCTTAAGGTGTAATAGGTCATGAGAAGAGAACTTTTCTTTCAATGAAGTAATGCATCTGCATCATCATTACGGTAGGTTCTTCCTCAGTTAGAGGCTCAGTTAAATCTTCAATGGTTTTTCCTTCCCAAATAAGATGAACATATTCTGGTTTATCAATAAAGGGATTACGGTTACCTTGAGCCTCATAGATAACCTCATTTCGATTTCTTTCAAAGTCATCAACAGGATCTTCTTTATGCCATTTAAGTAATAACGTCAGTTGGCCCATTCTTGCCCCTTCAGGCAAATAGTGGTTAGATTCATCTAATAATAAATCTAAATCATCTGTTAATACCAAAATATCTTGATACATCACAGCCATATAAAGAATAATTCTTGCGACATCACCTTTATGGGCATCGCCTGGATAAAAACCGCCCACTTCTGTGGTAGCCCAAATACCCGCACCTTCTGTGTAAACACGATCACTTCTTGAAGAGTTTACCCGTGGGGTAATCGCTCTTAAATTATGAAGATCACTGGCTTGATTTTTTCCACTTTCAGTCACTCTAGCCATCCCTAATCGAGAGTTCGGCCAAACATGTTCTCTATGCCAGCTAGTAGAATCCCATATGGCATTCACAAACACACCATCATAAACGTTCATGACCTTGGTAGGATCATCAAGACTTTGGTCAGCTTCTGCTAATATTTCTTTTGCTTGAGCATAACTGGTTGGATTAAAACCAGTGTTTAATACTTCATTTAGTTCATCTTTTAAAGCCTCACCAACTAAGTTATTGGCTGAAGTATAGTAAGTGTTATTAGGGGCAGTACTGTAGTAGTAAAATCCATTTTCATCTTGAGAAGAACTGTAGGTAACAGGATCTTGTTTATCTAAATAGGGTTTTATGACATAAACCCACCCAAAATACCCCCCCACGACTAAAACCAAAAGTAATAGAATTGGTAAAGGTAATTTTTTTATTTTATTTTTTTGTTTTTTTGTTAGTTTCTTTTTTTGTGCCATAATTTCCTCCAAATAGTCTAAACTATTGTATCATGTAAACGATAAATTTTCACAATTATGCTATAAAAATGTAATTAACCAGTTTAATAAAGAGAAGTTCATTTGTTTTTAAAAATGATATTGTGATAAAAAAAATACTTTGGTATAATTAAAAAGGGCACACCATAGAAAAGTTCTCCTCAGGGGGACTTTTTTCTTTTAAAAGGAGGTCATTATGAAAACGAAATTTATCTTTGTTACAGGCGGGGTAGTATCCTCTTTAGGAAAAGGGATTATGGCTTCGTCAATTGGACAATTACTAAAAAATAGAGGTTTTAAAATCTTTATGCAAAAGTTTGATCCTTATATTAATGTTGATCCAGGGACCATGAGTCCTTATCAACACGGGGAAGTTTTTGTGACTGAAGATGGGGCAGAAACCGACCTGGATTTAGGGCACTATGAGCGCTTTATTGACGAAAACTTAAGTAAAGTATCGACTATCACAACCGGGAAAATATATTCAACCGTCATTGATAAAGAAAGAAGTGGTGAATATTTGGGCGCCACTATCCAAGTTATTCCCCACATTACGAATGAAATTAAACAACGTTTAAAGGATGCGGCTGTTAGCTCAAAAGCAGATGTCGTGATTACTGAAATTGGTGGAACGGTGGGGGATATTGAATCTCTTCCTTTCTTGGAAGCGATTAGGCAAACAAGAAGAGATATCGGTTTTGAAAATACCTTATATATTCATACGACTTTATTACCCTTTTTAAAAGCAGCCAATGAGATCAAAACCAAACCGACTCAACACTCAGTAAAAGAACTTAGAAGTCTAGGGATAACACCAGATATGATTGTTTTAAGAAGTGAAGTACCTGTATCTAGTGATATTAAAGAAAAAATAGCTTTATTTTGTGACGTTAAAAAAGACTTGGTATTTGAATCTGTTGACGTTGATATCATTTATAAGATGATTCTAAATTTGAAGAATCAACAAATTGACGATAAGATTCTAGCCCACTTTAATTTGGATGCGAAACAGGAATCTAATTTAATCCCTTGGGAAAACTTAATTAGTAAAATTAGTAAACTAGAACAAAGTGTCACGATTGGTTTAGTCGGTAAATATGTTAGTTTACATGATGCCTATTTAAGTGTCAGTGAGTCATTGAATCATGCGGGATACCATTTAGATAGACACATTAAACTAGTTTGGTTAAATAGTGAAAAAATAACGGAAGAGAATGTGGCTTTTACCCTAAAAAACTTAGATGGTATTTTAGTACCAGGCGGATTTGGTAAAAGAGGGACAGACGGAAAAATTCTCGCGATTCAATATGCGAGAGAAAACAACCTCCCCTTCTTAGGCATTTGTTTAGGGTTACAACTAACAGCCATCGAGTTCGCGAGAAATGTGCTAGGGATTAAAGACGCAACATCAAGTGAATTCCATCCTCATTCTAAATACGCAGTAATCGATTTAATGAAAGACATGGACTTAAATAAACTAGGTGGAACACAACGTTTAGGCGCAAATCCGTTTAAGATTAAAAAAGGAACACTAGCTTATAAAGTTTATAACGCGACTGAAGTGTCTGAAAGACATCGTCACCGCTATGAATTTAATAAGATGTATCAAAATCAATTTGAACAAGCAGGTATGGTGTTCAGCGGCATTAATACAGACTATGAAGGCATTGAGATTATTGAATACCCCAAAAATGACTTCTTCGTTGCTGCACAGTTCCACCCTGAATTTAAATCAAGACCGTTAAGACCACATCCGTTATTTTGTGGATTTGTCAAAGCCTGTAAAACATTTAAAGATTCAAAAATGTAACTGCATTCATTTGTAATATAAGATATTTAGGCGTATAATAAGGTTGAAAATAAATTATTTAGGAGGATATTAAATATGGCATTAGTTTCAGCAAAAGAAATGCTACAAAAAGCAAGAAAAGAAGGCTACGGAGTAGCACAAATTAACATCAACAACTTAGAGTGGACTAAAAGTGCACTTTCTGTTGCACAAGAATTAAATTCACCAATCATTTTAGGGGTATCAGAAGGTGCTGCTAAATACATGGGCGGTTTTAGAACGGTTGTCGCAATCGTAACAGAATTAATCAATAATTATGGATACACAGTGCCTGTGGCAATCCATTTAGACCATGGTACCTATGAGGGTTCATTTAAAGCATTAGAAGCCGGATTTACTTCAATTATGTTTGACGGATCACATTATCCAATCGATGAAAACGTTGAAAAAACAAAAGCAGTTTTAAAAGCTTGTCATGCGAAAGGTGTTTCAGTGGAAGCTGAAGTTGGTGGTATTGGTGGAGAAGAAGATGGGGTTGTTTCAACGGGTGAACAAGCGAACGTTGAAGAATGCCGTTTAGTTGCTTCATTAGGCGTAGATTTATTCGCCGCTGGTATTGGTAACATCCACGGCACATACCCAGCAAACTGGGCAGGCTTAAACTTTGATTTATTAAAAGAAATTAGTGATGTAACAGGCGGTGTTCCACTCGTATTACACGGCGGGACTGGTATTCCTGAAGATCAAGTTTTAAGAGCGATTAGCTTAGGGGTATCAAAGATTAACGTTAACACAGAATGTCAATTAGCATTCGCTGCAGCAACTAGAAAGTATATTGAAGAAGGTAAAGATAAGTTAGGTAAAGGTTTTGACCCTCGTAAATTACTCGCACCTGGTGCGGAAGCGATCAAACAAGTTGTTAGAGAAAAACTAACCATGTTTGGCTCAGTTAACAAAGCGTAAATAAAACGATTGAAAGAGTACTTTTGGGTACTCTTTTTTGTTTATAGATGAACGATAAATCAAATGTCATCCTACTTGATTAAAATTTAATAAACGGTATAATATAATTTATTGAAGAAGGTGAAAGAATGGATGATAAAGTATTTCATGATTATGCCAGTTGGTTAATTGAAAATTCAAATTTATTTGATAAACTAAATTTAGCAGAATCATCATTAATGGACAGATACAAGCATGTATTTGACGTTATTCAGCATTTATATGATAAAAATATCGAAAGTGAAGCGTTAGATGATGAAGAATTTAACATTTTTAATGCTGGGTTTTACTATCTATTCGAACAATTTGATCAAATTAGTCTCATCTTAGAACATACCTATAACGGAGATATTTATGCCCTTGATAAACAAGCACCGACCATTATTTTATTGTTGAATACTATTGAAATGGAAAATGAACTGTTTGATGCTGTCGAAGGTGAAGAAGAGAAGACAAAACCATTAACTGATATCGAACAAGAAATTCTAAGTATCATTGAAAGAAAAGAAGATGCCCCCGTAGAACTATATGAAAAACTAGATCAAGTGTCTGTAAAACTATATGATGAATACGGCTTAAACTTTTATCCGATTGGTGATATATTCTACGATATTGCCGGAGAATATGATCTACTTGAAGAAAATTAAACCATTAATTTGATGGTTTTTTTTAACTTCTTTATTGGGTTTTAAGTTATTAAAGTGATATAATACCGTTAAGTAAAAAAGGAGTGACTTTATGAAAAAAATATTAGTAACCATTAGTTTATTGGTGGTTTCATTAACGCTTGTGGGCTGTGGTTTAACCATCCCCACTCAAAGCGCAGAACAACCAAAAATAGAAAGGGTTGTTTTTCTAGAAGAAAAAGATAATAAACAAGAATATCTTATCTACTTTACTGATGGCACAACGCAAACTATTTATATTTCTAACCAAACCACTAGTCAATCCAATGATATCACAGTAGAAGCATTATATAACACGGCAGTAGAACATGGTTTTTCAGGCTCTATCTTGGAATTTATTGATGCCTATATGGATATCACCCTAACCACTGATACAACCAAGGCGATTCAAAAAGCATTAAAGAGTAGTCTTAGTATTAGAGCGGTCTTCAGGCGGGTTGAAACCACCAATCCAATCTTTGGATTTCCTAAAGAAAATATTGTTGAATATGGCAGTGCTGGGAGTGGAATTATCTACCAATTAGATAAAGCATCGGGAACAGCTTATATTATCACCAACCATCACGTTGTTTATGATTCAAAGAGTAACACAACTAATCATATAAGCGATGAAATCTATGTTTCTTTATATGGTCTTGAACAAGAAGAAAATTTAATTAGAGCCACTTATATAGGGGGCTCAGAAATCTATGATATCGCTGTATTAAAGGTGACAAACTCAGAAATATTAAAAAATAGTATGGCTCTAAAGGTGGAATATGTAAATTCAGATACTTTACAAGTGGGCGATATCGCCATCGCAATTGGTAATCCTGAAAACAACGGCATTAGTGCGACTCAAGGGATTATTTCACTTGAAAGTGAATACATTGAAATGGCAAATAGTGCGAACACAGACGTCATTACTTATCGAGTTTTGCGTGTTGATACCGCGATTAATAGTGGTAATTCCGGTGGTGGTTTATTTGATAGTGAAGGCCGCGTGATGGGGATAGTTAATGCGAAAATGGTCGATGAGGCAATTGATAGTATCGGCTATGCGATCCCATCCAATATTGTCTTTAATGTCGCGGATAATATCATTTATCATTGTGATAATAAAACAAATGAAAAAGTTAAAAAAGCTTTCTTAGGTATTACCATGCGTGTGACCGATACAGGGGTTAGCTATAATGAATTAACAGAACAAATCGAAATTAAAGAAACCATTGAGATCCAATCAATCAATACAGGATCTTTAGCTTCAAGTTATTTTGAAGTAAGGGATCAATTTCTAAGTATAACGCTTAATGATATCACCTATCCATTAGATAGACTTTATCAAGTTTCAGATGTTTTATTAAAAGTGAGAAGTAATGATACGGTTAGCTTTAAGGTCTTAAGAGATAGGGAAATAATTACTATCAATGTTACCTTCTTAGAATCAAATTTTAATACGATTGACTAAAAAATAAAGGGACTTGGAAGGTCCCTTTATTTATTTTGTTTCTTTATGTTTCATATGTGGAAATAAGATGATGTCTCTAATGTTGTTGACATCCGTAATTAACATCGCAAATCGATCGATCCCAATTCCTAAACCACCTGTTGGCGGTAAGCCGTATTCTAAGGCTTCAATGAAGTCTGTATCCATTTCATTGGCTTCTAAGTTTCCTAGTTCTCTTTCTTTTAATTGGTTTAAAAATCGGTCTTTTTGATCAATCGGGTCATTTAATTCACTGAAGGCGTTCGCATATTCTCTACCATCAATAAACAATTCAAATCTATCGGCAAAGCGCGGATCTTGTTTGTTCTTTTTAGCAAGCGGTGAAATTTCGGTTGGATGACCCATAATAAAGGTGGGCTGAACAATCTTATCTTCGACAAACGCATCAAAGAAGGCTTCAATGATGTGGCCTGTTGTGAAGTGTGGTTCAACTTTAATATGATGTTTCTTTGCGATTTCTTTAGCTTCATCAAATGAAGGGACTTCTTTAAAGTCAACCCCGGTTACCTCTTTAATAGAATCAGTCATACTGATCCGTTTGAATCCTTTTTTCAAAGAAATTTCTTTACCTTGATAGTTAATATCATATTTACCTAAGATTTCAAAGGTAACATAACTTAGAACATCTTCCACTAAATCCATCATCCCTTCCATATCGGAATAGGCTTGATAAGCTTCAACGGTCGTAAATTCAGGATTATGTTTCGCATCCATCCCTTCGTTTCTAAAAAGTCTCCCAATTTCATAAACTTTTTCTAATCCACCCACGATTAATTTTTTTAAGGGAAGTTCAGTGGCGATTCTTAAATAAAATTCCATATCTAAAGCGTTATGATGGGTGATAAAGGGTCTAGCAGTAGCACCGCCTAAGATGGGTTGTAAAACAGGGGTTTCAACTTCAACAAAGCCGCGTCCATCAAAGAACCTTTGGAAAGCCCGAATGATTTTTGGCCTTGTTAAGGCAATTCGTTTAGACTCTTCGTTCACGATTAAGTCAACATAACGTCTTCTTCGTGCTTCTTCAACATCTTGGAGGCCGCTCCATTTATCTGGTAGGGGTCTTAACGCTTTGGAAAGGTGAGTATACACTTTCGCTTTAATCGTTAATTCATTTGTTTTAGTTCTAAACACTAACCCAGATATACCGATAATATCGCCTAAGTCAGCAAGCTTAAAGACTTCGTAAGCTACATCACCAATCATATCTTTTCTAACATAAACTTGAATTTGACCATCAACATCTTGTAAAGTTAAAAATCCAGCTTTTCCCTGAATTCTTTTACGCATAATCCGACCTGCGATGGTTACTTCATGTTCCATTTCTAATAAGGTATCATGATCAAATGCGTCATATTCATCAAAGATCATTTTAGAGGTGTGGGTTCTATCAAATCGAGAACCGAATGGATCGACCCCTAATTGTTCTAATTCTTTTAGTTTATCTCTTCTAACCTGTTGTTGTTCTGTTAAATGTTCATCCAATTTAATCACTCCTTAAAATCTATATCATTATATCAAATACAAAGTAAAAAAGCGAGATACAGGGTAAAAATCAATTGATTAAAAAACCACAAGGGTTAGCTTGTGGTTTTAGACTCTTCAATTAATTCATACATTAAGTCATCTTTTCTTGGGTTGTCAGTCATTAAAACTTTTACCTTGACTGTTTTTAATCCAAATTTGATGGTGATGATGTCCCCTATTTTAACTTCATATGAGGGTTTTTGAGGTTTACCACCCACATAAATATGGCCTAGACTACTGGCGTCTTTCGCCACCGTTCGTCTTTTAATTAATCTAGATACTTTTAAATACTTATCGAGTCTCATTAGGCTTCTGGTTTAACATCAATGACGACTTCATCAGTCGTAGTTTGACCGTTTCCGTTTTTAGCGTCATAACGTTTAAGACCGCCTGTTTCAACAATTTCATCGATATCTTGTTTCGTTAAGGTTTCAACCTTTAATAAGTAATCAGAAATGGTATCAAGTAAGGCTCTATTATCAGTTAAGATTTGTCTTGCTTGATCATAGGCTGTCGTAATAATGGTTCTAACTTCTTTATCAATTTCTAAGGCAACTTGGTCAGAGAAATTCTTTTCTTTTAGATAATCTCTTCCCAAAAAGACATTGCCAGTATTGGATTCGTATTGGATTGGACCTAAGTCACTCATCCCATATTCAGTCACCATCGCTCTGGCGATTTTAGTTGCGGTTTGGAAGTCTTGGTAAGCCCCAGTGGTAACATCACCAAAGATGATTTCTTCAGCCACACGACCACCAAGATAACCCGTGATTCTTGCGGTTAATGATTCTTTAGATTCTAAGAAAGTTTCTTCCTCAGGCATCATTAAGTTATAACCACCCGCTTGACCTCTTGCCACAATCGTAACCTTTTGAACCACGTTAGAATGTTCTAGTTTAAGTCCAATCACCGCGTGACCCGCTTCATGGTAAGCAATAATCTTTCGTTCTTTATCGGTAACTTTTCTTGAACGTTTAGCAGGCCCTAACATAACTCGGTCCATTGCTTCATCAAGGTCTTCAAGTTCAATAATTTTTCTGTTTTGTCGAGCCGCTAATAAAGCCGCTTCGTTTAATAAGTTTTCAATATCGGCACCACTAAAACCAGGGATACGTTTTGCCACATCACTATAGTTAATACTTGGGTTTAAGTGTTTATTTCTCGCGTGTACTTTTAGGATAGCTTCTCGACCGGCAATATCTGGTAAGTCAATGGTAATTTGTCTATCAAAACGACCAGGTCTCAATAAAGCAGGGTCTAATACGTCAGGTCTGTTTGTCGCAGCCATGACGATAATACCAGCATTTGGATTGAATCCGTCCATTTCCACAAGAAGTTGGTTAAGTGTTTGTTCACGTTCATCGTGTCCGCCACCCATACCGGCACCTCTTTGTCTACCGACAGCATCAATTTCATCAATAAAGATGATACAAGGGGCGTTTTCCTTAGCGACCTTGAATAAATCTCTCACTCTTGAAGCACCAACCCCAACAAACATTTCCACGAAATCAGAACCGGAAATCGAGAAGAATGGGACGTTTGCTTCACCGGAAACAGCTTTTGCTAATAATGTTTTACCAGTCCCTGGCTTACCAACCAATAAAACGCCTTTTGGAATTCTAGCCCCGATGTCTCGATATTTTTTAGGATACTTTAAAAAGTCAATAATTTCTTCTAGTTCTTGTTTTTCTTCTTCAATACCAGCAACATCTTTAAATGTAACTGTTTTGGTCGTGGATAATCTTGCTCTTGATTTCGCAAAATCAAAGGCCTGTTTGTTAGCGCCACCACCACTCATTGAACGGTAGAAGAATACGCCTAAAACCACTAACATAATAATGGGTAACAGAATAGATAATATATCCCAAAAGGAGACCCCGGAACGTTCAACATAAGAAAGTTCAATACTATGCTGTTCAAAATTAATTCCTGCCGATAACGCTGTCCAGTTATCAACCGTCATGACGAAATTATAGGTTAATTTACCACCTTGATAGATTTTAATTCGGTATGAATTAATGTCTGTTGAAATAGGTGTTACTGTAATTTCTGAACCATTTAAGGCATTGCTTGTTATAGCTGATTCAAATGTTTGAGGACTTAATGTATCAGGATCTTCTGCTCTAAACATATTTTGTAAGAAAAAGAAGGATCCAAACAAGATTAAGGCGAAGATAATATATATCCCAAATCCTCTTAATGGACCTCTAGGGTTTTGATTGTTTTGTTTCTTTGGGTTTTGATTCATAATTTATTACTCCTTATCCATATAAACTGATTCTTTTAAGATGCCAACATAAGGTAGGTTTCTAAATAATTCATTGTAATCTAGACCATAACCAACGACGAACACTTTTGGTATAGTTGTTCCAATGTATTTTGGCGTAAAAGGGATAATTCTACCTTCAGGTTTATCTAATAAAGTTACTACTTCAATAGAAGCAGCCCCTCGATGTTTTAATAATTTAACGACCGTATCAAGTGTTTTACCTGTATCAACGATGTCTTCACAGATAATGATATGTCTTTCTTTAACGGAGACACTAATATCCATTCTAATTTTAATGTCGCCACTGGAATGGGTGCCATCATAAGATTTAACATCCATGAATTCAACTTCACAGGGGATGTCAATGTGTTTCATTAAATCACTCATGAATGGAACACAGCCTTTAAGAAGGCCTAAAAGAATGGGTCTTGGTTTATGCTTATAATCTTGTGTAATTTGTGCACCAAGCTTTTCACAAATTTCATTAATTTGTTTTGGTGAGACTAAAATTTCTTTAATTGATTCATTCATTTTATCGTTTTCTACCCCTTATTAAATTTCATATAAATAGTGTCTTTATTTTCAGGATTTTGGTTATAATAACGCCCTAAAACAGCTAATACTTGATTTGAAGAATCTGTAATAATAATATCAGAATCTCTCAGTTTTATAGGAATCTTTTTATCAATATAATAGTCTTTAAGTTTCTTATGACCAAAAGAGAAATATAAGGCGTCACCCTCTCTACGCGTACGCGCAATTAATGGTAACATTATTATATTATAGCACAATTTGATTTCATAATTAGTATTTTCAGTAATTTCCTCTGTAAAACTAATAGAAGTATTATCACTTAAAACATTATAACTCTTTAAATCCAAAAACTGATAAACTTCGCTTTTGATATTTGTTAATTCAAGTGACAGTTTATGATATGTTTTTTGTAAAACGTAATTGTTCCCAATATCATAGGTCGCATTTGGACCACTGGAATCAATAAAAGCTAAGATTGAACTTATTTTTTCAAACGATTGATCTAAGGTTTGAAGTTCTAATAAATGGGCAATAATATCTCTTTTTAAGGCAATATCTAATAGATTAAAATCGGGAATTAAAAAACTTTTTTTACCATTTAAAAATTTAATGGTTTGTTTTCTAATAAAGTCAAATGATTCAGTTAAGGTAATATTATATTGTTTTATTTTATCTAAAAATGCGTTATTTTCCTCAATAAGAGTTGGAACAATATGATGTCGATAGCGATTTCTAGTATAAGAATCTTCTTGATTAGATTCATCTTCAAAATAGGTGATATTTTGTTCTTTAGCGTACCTTAGAATCTCTTCTTTTGTGGTGTCTAATAAGGGTTTTACAAAATGCATTTTATATTTGTAATAATCTTTTCGAATACCAGCATAGCCTAATAAATTTGAACCTCTCGATAATTTCATTAAAATAGATTCAGCAAGATCATTTAAGTGATGTGCAGTGACAATCACATCGGTATGATATTTTTGAGCCGTTTCCATTAATAATTTTCTTCTTAATAGATGGGCTTCATTTTGAAAATTCTCTAAAGGAATATCTAAAACAAAATATTCATAAACAATATTTTCTTGTTTCATTAATTGTTCTAAGTAAAGCGCTTCTTTGATGGAAGAGGCTCTCTTTTGATGATTAAAGTGGACAACAACCAGTTCAAATTCAAGTTCTTTTAAGATATGAAATAAAACAAGTGAATCGACACCGCCGGAGACACTTAGGATTATTTTCTTATCTAAATAAGGATTCATTATTTTATTAATTGAACTTCTCATGTTTACTATCACCTTACATCAAATATTATAGCATATTCGTAAAAATTATCATTATAATAATCAATTATCGTGGTATAATAATTAAAATGATTGGAGGCCATAATGTTAATACTTGCGAGTAACTCCGAACGTAGGAAAAAACTACTAACTGACATAGGCGTTGAATTTATTAGCGTCACCAATAAAGTGAATGAAAAAGTTGATAAAAAATTAAAACCGAATCAAATTGTGATGATTTTATCTAAAAGAAAAGCCGATGCTGCTTTAGAGACTCATCCTGAAGACACGATTATTGCGGCTGACACCATTGTTTATTTTGAAGGTGAAGTTTTAGGAAAACCGAAAAATAACGAGGATGCTTTTGAAATGTTAAAAAAGCTTAGAGGCAATAAACATAGTGTTTATACCGGCGTCACTATCCTAAACAAACATAAAGAAAAGACATTTTATTCTAAAGCGGATGTTTACATGAATAATTATAATGATCTTAATATTTATGAGTACATCCAAACCAAAGAACCAAAGGGTAAAGCGGGCGCTTACGCTATTCAAGGTGAAGGTGGAAAATTAGTGGAAAAGTACACTGGTGACTTTTTCACAATTGTAGGTCTACCAGTTAAACAGATTAAAAAAGTATTAAAAGAATTTACCTATTAAATTAAAAAGCCACTCTATCCAAGCAGATATAGTGGCTTTTTTTATGATTCATTATATTTTTTTGATTGATTTTATCTATAAATTATCTTGAAGCTTTGATTTTGTGTAATTCATCTACCGAAAAATGATATTTGTTTTTACAATATTGACAGATGATTTCTGCTCCACCATCTTCATCAATCATTTCATCTAAGACGGCATTATCTAATTTTTGTAAGGCTTCAAAGTAATAATCTTTAGAACACCCACAAAAATATCTGACCGGTTTTTCATCCAAAATCTTCTCAGTTCCACTGGCAAGCTTCGTTAATAGTCCTCTGGTGTCAAGCCCATTTTCAAAGAGGGCAGTGACAGAGGTAATCTCTTTTATAGTTTTTTCGATTTGCGTAATAATTTGATCAGTCGCGCCAGGTAGTAATTGAAGAATAAATCCACCGGCTTGCTTAACACTTTGGTCTTCATTGACTAAGACCCCTAATCCAACCGATGAGCTGGTTTGTTCAGATAGATAAAAGTAATATGTTAAATCTTCCGCAATTTCACCATTAATCAAATTAACAGAAGAAGAAAACGAGTTCTTTAGATGGGGATTTCTTCTAACGGTTAATAAACCGTGGCCAACAGCATTCCCAACTGCGAGTTTATTGGAATCGTTATATTTTAAATAGACTTCTGGATTTTTAATAGTGGCCCTAAGTTCACCCACACTATTAGACTCAACAATCATTTGACCGATTGGCCCGTCACCTTCAACTTTTATACTTAAATCATTATCACCATCATACATGTAACTCATCATGGCACCAGCGGTTAAAAGCCTACCTAATGCGGCAGTGGCAGTGGGCCAAGTTTCGTGAATATTTCTGGCGGTTTCGACTAAATTGTTTGTTTTCGCAACATAAATTCTAACCATAGAATTATAAGCAGTCGCAATTAATACGTGATCATTCATAATTAACACCTCAAAGAGTATTTTAGCATAAAAAATAATACTTAAACGAAAATAACCTTATAAATTGTAATTTTAAAGATTATTCGTTATAATCATTCGTGGTGAAGTTACTATGTTTTATATCGGAAATGTTAAGATTGAAAACAACTTAATATTAGCCCCAATGGCCGGTGTTTCAAACGCCGCTTTTAGAGTTTTATCAAGAAAAAATGGGGCAGGTCTATCCTATGCTGAAATGGTTTCTGACAAAGGGTTAGTCTATGAAAACGAAAAAACATTCAATCTTTTAAAAAGTCATCCAGAAGAACACCCCTATGCCCAACAAATATTTGGTTCAGAGATAACCTCAATGGTTAAAGCAGCTAAATTGGTGAATGACCATTCAAACTGTGACATCATTGATTTAAATATGGGGTGTCCTGTCCCGAAAGTTGCGAGTCGTGCTCAAGCCGGCGCCGGGTTATTAAAAAATCCCAATAAAATATATGAAATCGTCAAAGAAATTAAAAAAGTTATTTCTAAACCGCTTACGGTTAAGATAAGAAGTGGTTGGGATTTTGATTCGATTAACGCGGTTGAAGTGGCTTTAAAAATTGAAGAAGCTGGGGCAGACGCAATCATTATTCATGGCAGGACAAGAAGTCAAATGTATAATGGCAAAGCGGATTTAGATATTATTAAAGCCGTGAAAGACGCTGTTAAAATTCCTGTTATCGGAAACGGCGATATCATCGATGGGCCCTCTGCTGATTATATGTTCAAGTATACGGGTGTCGATGCGGTCATGATTGGTCGAGCTGCTTTAGGAAACCCCTGGATATTTAATGAAATTAATACGTATCTTAATACTGGAAAAACAGTTAAAAGACCTGAGTTATCGGAAATTAAAAAGACGATGATTAAACACTATGATTTACTCGTTGATTTAAAGGGTGAACATCTGGCAACATTAGAAATGCGCGGGCAAGCAGCGTCTTATTTAAAAGGTTTAAAGGGCGCAAGTTTAACGAGAAACAAGTTATCAAAAATGAATAGTAAAGTGGAATTTCATCAAATTATCGATGAATTTTTCCAAGACATAGAATAAAAAAGCATTCCATGATTGGAGTGCTTTTTTATTGATTGTTTGAGTAGCCTGTTTTAACAATGTAGGGTTTATAAGGTTCTAGTTGTTTTTGATACATTAACGTCGATACTAAGATATGTTCATTTAAGTATTCAGTGTTTAAGACTTTAGTTTGTTCATTTAGGGTATGAATTAAATGTTGTTCATCATACGGTATTTCTAATTTAGTCGATATCATTGAACCAAATAAAACCTCATAAATGGACTCTACCAACCCTTGAATATGATAACCCGTTTTATTAGAGATCCAAAACTCATAATCTGGAGCTCTTTCATCTAATAAATCAGCGTGTGTATAGACAGTAATTTGATTAATCGCGTCGGCATTTAATTCCTTTAGGACATCAAGGGTTGTTTGGATGTGAAGGGCTTTTTCTGAATCAATTCCGTTGACAATATGTAATATTAAATTGCTATTGGAGACCTCACTTAAAGTCGATTTAAATGATTTGATAAACTCATGGGGAAGTCTGGTTAAAAATCCGATTGTGTCCGTGATAATAAAAGTCGGGTATCCTTTCTTTGTGATACGTCTAGCGGTTGTATCAAGGGTGGCAAATAACATATCTTTTTCAAATACATTTTTATTGTCAATTTCAAACAGTTTTAAGATTTGATTTAGTGTCGCACTCTTGCCAGCGTTGGTATAACCAACTAAAGATACTAAGGGGATATTACTACTAGAACGTGTTTTTCTGGAAGTATCTCTTTGAGTTTCTAAAACTTTTATTTGACGTTCTAATTTGATTATATTATTTTCAATGGTGCGTCTATCTAATTCTAGTTTTGTTTCTCCGGGTCCCTTGGCGTTATAAGAACCGCCACCTTGACGAGATAATATTTTACCCATCCCAATTAATCTAGGCAGAAGATACTTTTGTTGCGCAAGCGATACTTCTAATACTGCCCCTTTTGTTTTAGCACGCTCGGAAAATATCGAAAGGATTAAAAATGATCTATCAATAATTTGAGTGTCTAAAATTTCTTCTAAGTTTCTAATTTGAGCGGGCGATAATTCATCATCAAAAATAACCATATCCGCATTTAAAGCATCAACAGCTTGTTTGATTTCTAGAACTTTTCCACTCCCAACATAAGTGGCGCCATCTGGTCTTGAAGCTTTTTGAGTCATGGTTAAAAGCACTTCGATATTAAGTGCTTTGGCTAAGCCACTTAATTCTTTGATTGAAGTGGTCATATTGTATTGATTTAAATCTAGTCCAACTAAAATTGCTTTATCCATCGCATTTCACCTTAATAATAAAAAAGAATAGCAGAGATCGCTATTCTTATTATACTCTTTTTTCTTACAATCCACACTTTAATTGTGCACCACAGTTGGTACAAGTATTACAGCCACCAACGTCTTGAACAACCCCTTCACGACATACCGGACATAAATTACCAACCTCAGCACCGATTTCTCGGTCTTGTCTATCTGATCTAAGTGGAGTAGGAGATTCATCTTGGTGTGTTACTGATTGAGCCCCACCAAAGTCGACGCCTAAATCGGAAAGATCAACTTGAATTGGCGTTTCTTTCTTGGCTTCCTTAGATAACGATAATACTTGGGAATCACGAGAACCATCGACATAAACTGTTCCTCCCTTAGCATCACCTTTATATAATCTCATATAAAGTGTTTCAACGTCTTCAACGGTATACCCCTTTGGCGCATTTACTGTTTTACTGATCGATGAGTCAACCCAGTTTTGAATGGTTGTTTGAACATCAACGTGTTCTTCAGGGGCTAATTCCATGGCGCTTACAAAGATATTTGGTAAGGTTTCTTTGGTATATTCAGGATGTAAGTTTAAGTACTCTTCAACAATATTGGCATTCACTTCAATAAATTTACCAAGACGACCGCTTCTAAAGTATGTGAAAGCGAAATAAGGCTCAAGTCCAGTTGAGACACCCACCATGGTTCCAGTAGAACCAGTTGGGGCAATGGTTAATAAATGCGAGTTTCTAATCCCATGTTTTAAAATGCCTTCATGGATGTGTTTAGGTAATTTTTGAATGTAGTTTCCTTTGACAAAAGCTTCTCTAGAACCATGTGTTTCTAAGAATGGGAAAGAGCCTTTTTCTTTAGCAATCTCAATCGAAGTTTCATAAGCTTTTGTGGCAATAAATTCAAACAATTTATCAACCAACACATTACCTTCTTTTGAACCATATCTTAGGTTTGCGTGAATGAGTAAGTCATGGAGTCCCATAACCCCCATCCCAATACGTCTTTCACCCAATGCTTGTTGCTCATTTTGGTCTAAGAAATAATACGTTTTGTCGATAACATTATCTTGCATACGAACAGAATAGTGAATGGTTCGTGCCAGTTTATCCCATAAGATTTCATGGTTTTTTTTATCCACAAATTGACTTAAGTTAATCGCAGCTAGGTTACATACACTATATGGGGCAAGTGGTTGTTCGCCACAAGGGTTTGTACAGACCACTTTTTGTCCGTAAGATGTCGCGTTTGTTAAATCGTTCGCATTATCAATAAAGAAGATGCCTGGTTCAGCTGAATAGGTTGCACAAATATTAATTAGGTTCCATAATTCTTTAGCGGGTAAGGTTTGGTAAACGTGAGATTGATAACCTTTACGTTCCCATTCTCTGACATCACCAACTTGTTGCCAATGAAGATCATAATAAGCTTTTTCTTCTTTTGTATAATGATCTAAATCAGGGAACTTTAAATCATACATTAAATCATTCTCAACCGCGTACATGAATTCTTTAGTGATTGCGACACTAATGTTTGCGCCACTTAAGAAATCTGGGTTTTCAACTGTATAAACCCCGCCGTCATCTAAAAGTTTTTCAGCTTTATCAACAATACTCTTTGAAAAAAGTTTATCATTTTGTTCATCAATTCGAACAATCGCACTATATAGCTCAATTTCATCTGAGGTAAGTGGGGTAAATTTAAGTTTATCACTAGCAAATTTTTTGATTACTTCATTGGTAGATGTTTCGATTAAGAACCTTAAAATTCTTGGATTTTGCATCTTTGAAATAATGAATTCAATAATGTCAGGATGCCAATCGGCTAACATGATCATTTGTGCCCCACGTCTTGAACCACCTTGTTCGACTAAGTGGGTTAACTCGGCAAGGTCATGTAACCAAGACACGGAACCGCTTGATTTTCCATTAACTCCTTTTGCTAATGCGTTCTTTGGGCGTAGTGTAGAACCATTGGTCCCAACCCCACCACCGCGCGCCATTATTTCCATTACTTCAGCTCTATGTTTAGCTAAACCTTCTCTTGAGTCATCAATAAAAGGCATAACATAACAGTTAAAATAAGTTACTTTTGCATTAGAACCGGCTCCATATAATACTCTACCAGCAGGGACTAAATTAAGATGCTCTAATTCGTGAACGAAAGCTTGAATTGTTTCATCAGATTCATCTTCACCGAGATGATGGCCAACACGTCTAGCGATTTGTTCGTAGTAGATTTCTAATGGTTTTTCAATATCTCTGTATTGACGTTTAATTAAACCATTTTGATGTTCGTCACCGATCTGCCCGATAAACTCATCTTCAATTTGAACCATGAGTGTGTCGTCTTCTAAAATTTCTTGAACATATCCAATTCCTCTAGCAGGAAATTTTGGATCATGTTTAATGACGGTAACAACGAGGTCACCTACTTTTAGTGATTTAAGGGTCATGTCTTTTTGAGTATATCTATCTAACATGACTAACCTTGAAACACCATCAAAAGACATGTGCATACTATCTGTGACGGGGAAAATGTGAGGGTAGTATTCTTTTATATCTCTATTTAGTTGTTGTGTTAATGTTTGGCTATATTTTATCATAAATTTATCCCGTCCTTGTATTAGGTATTATACGCATAATAGGTTTCAAAAACAACCGAAAAATAAAAAGAAAAATACCTAAAAATACTGATTTTTTTTGGTTAATTGCGTAGGTGTGCGAATTTCAACTTAAAATATTTTTTTTTGTAAAATTATCAAGTGTTTTTTTCTGTGTATTTTTTACCATAAATCAAAAATACGGGATAGTTTAAAATGTAATTTCATAAAGTGTTAAATATGATATAATAAATTATGAGAGGTGAGATTATGCCTGAGATTCTTTCTATCGTACTAGATGCCTATTTACTTTGGATAATCGTCTATTTTATATTAACATTTTTTTTAGGGTCTAAACGCGTTTTTAGAATATTTTTAGTGATTCTTTTTATTTATATATTAACATGGGTAGCGGGCTTACTAAATTTACAAATTAGTTATCAAATACTAGATTATGTTTCTTATTGGATTCCTTTATTTGTTATCTTAGTGTTAAGTCCAGATATCAGAAGAAGTTTTGAATCCGCTTGGGTTTCAGAAACTGCTTTAGAAGGGATGACAATCGGTTCTCAAGAAACAAAAACACATGTGGTAGAAGCCTGTATGTATTTATCAAGTCAAAATATTGGGGCCTTAATCACGATTGAAAAATATAACTCTTTGGATCAATATGCCGAAAGAGCGATTATTATGAACGCTAAAGTTTCAAAAGAATTACTGATTAACATTTTCATTCCGAATACCCCACTTCATGATGGCGCCGTTATTATTCGCGGTGACGAAATTAGGTGTGCGGGGGCTTATTATGTATTAAGTGAAACAGAAAAACATGATAAGACAATGGGATCTCGTCACAGGGCCGCTTTAGGTATCAGTGAAGTTTCAGACTCATTAACCATTGTCGTCAGCGAAGAAACCGGAACCATCACCATCGTTGTTGAAGGGATTATGATTAAAGCTAACGACCGTGAAAAGATGTATGAATACATCAATATGTATATTAAATAGGTGAACTAACATGAAAAAATTTAGTGATATTCTCAATAAAATAGTCTCATTATTAATGAATCCTTTAAAGATTATTGGCACGGCTAGTGTTCCAGATAAGTTCATTGATTTTATGCGTAAGAATGACTGGATTAAGATTTTATTATCGTTTGCGATAATGCTAGCGATTATTATTGGATTTTATGTTTTTGATATGAAGTTTTCTTTTGACCTAACCGATATTTAGGAGGTAAGTTTTTGTTAATTTCAAGCATCATGTTTTTTATAGCCTTAATCACTGTAAGTCTTATTATCTTTGTTTCTATCCTAGATGATAAGTTTTATAGAATTCCCTTTGTCATTTTAGTTATTAATGCCATCGGGTTTTTAGTTTATATCCCGTTTTATGAAAAATATATCTTAGTTGATTGGTTTAAATACTTATTTATCATCCACTCTGGAATTAACATCTTATTTTCTATCATAATGGTGTACCTCTATTTTAGAAAAACAATGTTCTTTAAAAATCACTACAACATTTTTATTAAATCAATTAAGCAAACTAAATGGAATGTGTTTTATGTGGTAGATAAGAAAAACAGAATTAAACAAATGAGTGAACCCGTTTTAGAAGAGCTTGGATTCACGCTTGAACAAGTACTTAACAAACCATTTTTTGAAGTCATCAATAAAGCAGTCAGAATAACCACATTTGATGATGTTGATACCAACAACATGAGTGTCGAAACATACTATGATAATTATTTAAAATTAGTTAACAAAAAATCAATTGAACAACATACCTTTGTTTTTCAAAACTATCAAGGTAAAAGTGTCTTTATGTCGTTAGTCGAGCAGCCAATTTACATTATGGGAAAGTATAAAGGCAGAGTAACCATTGGAGAAAAACAAAGTGATTTTAATCTAGTCGGCATTGAAAGAGAATTAAAACAAGCCAATCAAGATTATGAATCCTTACGCTTAAAATATTTAGCTACATTAGAATTAGCCGACAGTGCTTTATATTTTATTGATTTAGATGAGCGTTATCTATGGGGATCAGAAAAGTTTGTTGAAATGACGAAATTACCGAATGCCCAGATCAATTTTGAGGCGTACCAAGACTATATTTATAAAGACGACTTAAACAGTTATTTGGGGTCTTTATCTAGTTTAACCGTTAGAAAACAAACCTTCAAATTAAAATACAGATTGTTAATTAATGGTAAATATGTGTGGGTAACAGATACCGGGAAACGTTTATTTGAGGATAAAAGTTCAAATATTATTTTAGGGGTACTTGATGTTGTTGAGGCTACTGGTTACGCAAGAACTGGATTAGAAGATATGGACAGTCTTAAAACAGAAAATGAATTATACCATCATTTAAGTGTTCTGTTTAATCAAAATAGAGTCTTTGAATTAGCCTTATTTGATTTAAGTAATATTCCTAAGATTAACCAAGAATACGGTAGAGATATCGGAAATATGTTAATTAATGAATATGTTAAAAAATTAAAAAATTCATTTATGAGTGAATCAAGTGATATTTTTAGAATTAGTGGGTTAGTGTTTGCGATAACGATTGTCGACCCAAGAAAGATGGAACTGTTAAGAACTGGTGTTTTATCGAACAATAAATTTTTAAATATTAAAATGAATTATGGAACGCTTAATCCGGAAATTGAAGTCATTTTAGGGGTGGCAAGTAGTCATAAAGATGCGAAAGACGCAGAAACTTTATTTGATTTAGCTTATAAAGCTTTAGGGTTAGCAAGACATAAAGATTTTATTAGTAACGCTTGTTACTATAGTGATATTCGTGGATAAAACACAAGCAAGACGTCTGGCGAAGGATTTAAAGAAAGTTATTACAAGCGCCGATATATTAAATCGCCAAAAAGAAATACTAACCTTCTTAATGACTTATGAACCATTTTTAAATGCTGAAAAAGTCGGTCTTTACCATCCCATTGAGAATGAAGTAAACTTACTAATACTAATGCATTTATACCCAGATAAAACCTTTTATTTTCCAAGAACAGAAAAAGATCATCAATTAACCTTTAGAGTTGTTTCTGATTTGTCTAAACTAGTCAAAGGCAAATTTGGACTTAAAGAACCAGATAAAAACACACCGGTTGAAGAAAATATTGATTGTTACTTAGTCCCTTGTGTTGCCACAAGTGGCCTTTATAGAATCGGACATGGGGCTGGTTTCTATGACAATTACTTTCAAGACCATCAGGGCCATAAAATTGGTATCGTGCATCAATTATTAAAAGATCTTAATGTTGAAATGAATGAATTTGATATTCCCATGGATGTTATAATATAGGTGGCTTATGAAAAGTGTTATTATATTAGGTGGCGGATCAGGTAGTAGAACCGGACTTAAAGAAAATAAAATTAAAATGATGATTAACGATAAACCGATGATTATGCATAGCGTCGATAAGTTTAGTCAATTAGGTTACAATATTGTTCTTGTGGCGAACAAAGAAGATTACCTCTATTTACAAACATTAAACCCAAACATTAAAATAACGCTGGGTGGAATGACTAGAAGTGATTCCGTTAGAAATGGATTAAAAGAGGTTAACACCAAATATGTTTTAATTCATGATGGGGCACGACCTTTTATTGATAAAACCGTTATTAAAAAGGTAGAAGCCTCTTTAAAGAAATATGATGCCGTTTTAGTCTGTAAGCCAGTGATTAATACCATCTACACTAAATCTTTAAATGTCCTGGATAGAAATGAACTTCTTGAAGCAGAAACCCCACAAGCCTTTCTGACTTCTAAGATAAAAGAAGCTTATCAAAGTAATCCAACTTTGAGTTTATCGGATGATATTTCCATGTATAAATTATGTTTTAAGGATGAAATCGGTTTGGTGTATCATGAAACCAACAACGATAAAATAACCACGAAGGAAGATATTATGAGCTTTAAAAGGCCAAGTTCTAAAATTGGATTTGCTTATGACATTCATCAAACAGATGTGAACCGGCCCTTAATATTAGGTGGAATTAAAATCGATTCTCCTTTTGGTTTAACAGGGCATAGTGACGCAGACGTTTTAATTCATGCCGTCGCTGAATCCTTATTAGGCGCTTTAGGGTTAGGGGATTTAGGGCACCATTTTCCGGATACAGATATGAATAACAAAGATCTGGATTCAAAAAAGATATTAGCTTACACGGCTGAAAAGTTAAAAAAACGCGGCTATAGGATAGAAAATATCGATGCATCAATTTATTGTGAGAAACCCAAATTAGCGTCTTATATTCCCAAGATGAGAGAAGTACTCGCCAGTATATTAAAGATTGATGTTTCTCAAATCAACATCAAAGCAGGGACCAATGAAGGTCAAGACGCGATAGGTAAAAGTTTAGCAATTGCCGCATCAAGCAGTTGCGTAATTTGGAGGTATGTATGAAAATAATTGAAACGACAGTCGGTAGTTTTGAATTAGTTCAAAACTACAAAGAGTCTTTTGACATTGTAAAATTTCAAGAAAGATATGTGGATGAAGTATACGACAAATATGATTATATTGTTGGGGATGTCTCTTCTGAAGTTTTAAGATTAAAGGGCTTTTATGAAGATATTTCTAAAGAACAAAGCCTAAAAGATATACCAATTCATTTAGCTGAATCATGTAATTATAACGTGGCTTATTATATTTTAAAAAGAGTAAAAACAGAAGCGCCTAAATAAACAATATTCCAGTTGATTAAATTAAGATAATTAATCTATTTTAGTTTTAATAACTGGTTTATTAATTTAATTTTAAATGGTTTTAATGATTATTTTAATAAAATAGCTTATAATGTCTTTAGGTTAGTCATTATATAGGTAAGGAGTATCTCTAATGGAACACAAACATACTACAAAAACAACCCGCTTTTTAAAATTGATTTTAATTGATGCCACCATGATTGCCTTAACTTATGTTTTGACGATCTTTATGTTTAAGGCAATTGAAAGTCCAGTTGATGTAAATCAGGCACTGATTGTAGTCCCGATTATTATTGTCTATAAAATTATCGTGTTTTATCTTTTTGGATTTTATAAGATTTTAGATAGACATTTTGGGTTTGAAGATGTGGCTAAAATCTCACTTGTGATTATCTTTAGTAATTTAATTATTGTCGGTGTTATCTTTTTATTTCAGCATTTAGAAAATATTGGTGTTGTACCCTTTTATTTAAACTTTATGTTCAAGTCAGCTTATTTCTTCATTACCATTACTGAAATTGTCTTTATTTTATTTCCAAAAGTGGTTCATAGATTGATTAAATTCATCCAAAGAACGCTCGAATTTAGAAGTCTATCAGGGAAAAGGACTTTAATTATCGGGGCTGGTTTAGCGGGTGAATATGTCATTAAAGAAATTATTAAAAACAAGCAACTGGATAATGTTCCCATCGTAATCTTAGATGACAATCCAGATAAGTTTAATAAAATCTTATTAGGCATCAATATTTATGGCCCTATTAGTGACTTAGAAGCCTATATTATGAAATTTAATATTGAAGAAATTATTGTTGCGATCAGTGATTTTCCACATAAGAAATTATCGGATGTGATTGAAAGTGCGACTAAGTTTAATATTAGAGTGAAGAAGTTATTAAGTATTTCTGATGTGGATGATAAAATTCATATAACAGAAGTTAGAATTGAAGATTTATTAAATAGAGATGAAATATCCTTAGATGATGATTCGATTGGTGATTTTATTAAGGATCAAACCGTATTAGTCACCGGTGGTGGCGGTTCAATCGGTTCAGAATTATGTCGTCAAATTGCCCAATTTTCACCTAAGAAATTGGTTATCTTTGATATTTATGAAAATAATGCTTATGATATTCAACAAGAATTATTAAGAAAGTTTGTTAAAGCTAAAAAAACGCTTAATTTAGAAGTGCATATTGGCAGTGTTTATAACTATACAAGAACCAAATCTATTTTCGAACAAGTAAAACCTGATTTGGTGTTTCACGCCGCAGCCTATAAACATGTGCCTCTCATGGAAGATAGTTCTGTTGAGGCGGTAAGAACCAATGTGTTAGGGACACATAATGTTGCGATGTTATCTCAACAATATGGCGTCAAGAAGTTTGTTTTAGTGTCAAGTGATAAAGCGGTTCGTTCGACCAATCTAATGGGAGCGACCAAGCGTTATGCTGAACTCGTTATTCAAGAACAACAATCCAATAGCGTTTATACTAAGTTTTCCGCTGTTAGATTCGGCAACGTATTAGGCTCTAATGGTTCAGTTATTCCCTTGTTTAAAAAACAAATATTAGATGGAGGCCCTGTGACTGTCACCCATCCTGAGATCACGCGGTATTTTATGACGATACCTGAGGCAGTTGGGCTTATCTTACAATGTGCTGTTTACGCTAATGGGGGAGAAATCTTTATTCTTGATATGGGTGAACCGGTTAAGATTGCCGATTTAGCTAAAAAGATGATTAGACTAGCAGGGTATATTCCTAACCAAGACATAAATATTGTTTTCACAGGCTTAAGACCGGGTGAAAAGCTTTATGAAGAACTACTGGTTAACGGAAATTCTAAGGAACATATTAAAACTGAAAACCAAAAGATATTCATTGAAAAACAAGGTTTAGTAGAATCTAAACAATTAGAATACGATACCATTATTGATTCTTTAGATTCAATGAGTAACGAAGAAGTAAAAGCATTTGTTCAATCGGTTATTAAAACGTATAAACCTGATCCAAACAATCATTAATGAATAATGTCCTTCAACGGACATTTTCTATAGTGTGAGTCGGTTTAATCGTTTTATTTGAAATAATAGGACCAATCGTGTATACTTTCAATAGTAAAAGAGGTGCATAGTATGGATGAGACAACAAAACTAGTCCATGAACTGATCGATAAGGTTAGACCTTATTTAAGAAGTGATGGTGGCGATATCGAAATTGTGTCTGTTGAAGACGGAATTGTCTATGTAAAAATGTTAGGTGCGTGCGACGGCTGTGGTTTAATTGATGTCACACTTAGACAAGGAATTGAAACCATGTTACTAGAAAATGTACCTGGTGTGATTGCGGTTGTAACAGTATAATAAAAAATAAAACACCAATTAGGCGACTAACTGGTGTTTTTTAATTCTAATATCTTGTTAAACGGTTATAAATCTTTTTACTATTTTGAATCGGGATTGATCCACAACTCTTTTGGTAAAATGGTTGAACTTGCTCACTAACTGCGCCAATGATGCCGTAAGCATAACCGTCATGCATCATGCCTTCTAAACAATGCAGTAATAAAGCTCTTCCAATCCCTTTGCCTTGGTGTTCTTTTGAAACACCAGTCGGTCCAAACATCCCTTTTCCGGTGGCGTCATAACAGGCAAACCCAATCACTTCTTTATTCTCTACGGCAATAAAACAAGTCGGGTGTGCTTGATATAAAGCGGCTTTGGCTTCGCTCACCCAACCAGCACTAAAGTTTTCTCCAATAAATTTCAAGACTAAATCACTGTCGGGTGATAAAACTCTTTTAATTGTAACGTCACATTCTTTTTTTGAATAATCGACCGCGTATAAGTCGACTAATAGATCTTGACTTGCCATCATTATTCTCCCTTCAACTGTCTAAATTATACCATGTAATAATTGAAAGTTACATTCAATAAATGATAATTTTATCTGTCTCAAGGCTTAAGAAGTGTTATAATATTGTGAGGTGTTAAATATGTTTAAAAAATGTGATACCATTATTGTTGAGGTAACGGCCTTAACATCATACGGGGTCTTTGTAAAAGTTGATGACTATACGGGATTAATACACATCTCTGAAATTTCAGATAAGTATGTTAAAGATATTAATTCTTTTGCGTTAGTCGGCGATAAAGTCAAAGTCTATATTTTAGATATCAATGAAGAAGAAAAACAACTCAAACTTTCTTATAAAAGATGTAAAGAAAGTAAAAAGATTATTATTCCCGATCTAGAAATCGGTTTTAAAACATTAGAAGAAAAATTACCGACTTGGGTTGAGAATGCATCAAAGAATAAGTAAGGAGGACTAAAAATGGTCAAAGTAGTAGATAAATATGTAAAAGGTTTTATTGACAATAAAACCATCACAAGAAATCAAGTTAAAAAGATTCATAAAATGATTGAAGAACAAACTGGTCTAGGCAGTGAATACACAGGGTGGGTCCATCAACCTATTGGTATTGATCAAATCGAATATGAAAGAATCTATCAAGCAGCGGATAAAATCCAAGCCCAATCTGAGGTGTTGGTTGTGATAGGGATTGGGGGTTCTTATTTAGGAACTAAGGCCGCTTTAGAAATGTTAAGAGATCCTTTTAATAATACCGGGGTAGAAGTTATCTTTGCAGGTCACCAAATTAGTGCGGCCTACACGAACAGTTTACTTAAATATTTAGAAGATAAACGTTTTAGTATCAATGTTATCTCTAAATCAGGGACCACGACAGAACCAGCGATTGCCTTTAGAATATTTAAAGACTTACTATATAAAAAGTTTGAAGATGCCGACCAAAGAATCTATGTCACCACCGATAAAGAACACGGGGCTTTAAAAACATTAGCCGATGAAATGGGTTATGATACTTATGTTGTCCCAGGTGATATTGGGGGAAGATTTAGTGTTTTAAGCGCGGTGGGGTTACTGCCACTTAAAGCAGCAGGGATTGATACTGATTTTATTTTAGAAGGGGCAGTTGACGCCTATTATGATTTACAAAATGTGAATAATGAGGCCTATAAATATGCTACTTTAAGATCAGAACTTTACAGGCAAGGCAAATCGATTGAAATGTTAGTTAACTATGAACCACAATTAATTTATTTGAGTGAATGGTGGAAACAACTTTTTGGGGAATCAGAAGGAAAGGATCACAAGAGTTTATTTGTTAGTAGTGCCTCTTTCTCAACCGATCTTCACTCTTTAGGACAAATGATTCAAGAGGGGACAAGAAATCTATTTGAAACCGTGATTAAAGTTAAACAAACCAAATTAGATCAAACCATTCCTTATGACCAAAAGAATCTAGATGGTTTAAACTATTTGGCTGGTAAGTCCATGCAAGAGGTTAATGAGAAAGCTTTCTTAGGAACTTTAGTTGCGCATACAGATGGTGGCGTGCCAAATATTGTGATAGAAATTGACACGATTGATGGCTATCATTTTGGCTATTTAGTCTATTTCTTTTTCAAAGCTTGTGCGATGAGCGCTTATTTATTAGAAGTTAACCCATTTAATCAACCTGGCGTTGAATCCTATAAAAAGAACATGTTTGCCTTATTGGGTAAAGATGGTTATCAAGATTTAAAAGAAGAAATTGAAGCGAAACTTAAAAAGGGTGTCTAAACACTCTTTTTTTCGGTCAAATATTAATACTTATTTATTAATTGTGATAAAATATATCATGGTGATTTATTATGAAAGAAAAATATACAAATAATGCATTAGAAACAACTTATTTAGGCCACCAAGTTGGCCTACTATTAAATAAAGGAATGGTTTTACTCTTAGATGGAGACTTATCAGCTGGAAAGACAACTTTCACCAAAGGGATTGGTCAAGCTTTAGGAATTAAACGAAACATTAATTCTCCAACCTTTGTCATCTTAAAACGTTATCTTGAAGAGGAGGCTAAACTATACCATATTGATTTATATCGAATGGATAGTGAAGGGGCTGACTTTGATATGGAAGACTATATCTATAGTGATGGTATTAGTGTCATTGAGTGGCCTTTTAATGTTGAGTCCTTGTTGCCAAAAGAATATCTATTAGTAAAATTTGAGATTATCTCTGAAGAGGAAAGAAAAATTTCCTTTATTCCTAAAGGTCGAGATTATGAAAAGGTAGTGAAATATATATGAGACAACTTTTTATGGATTCTTCAACCAATATGTTATACATGGCAATTGGAAACAACGGTGTCCTTGTTGAATCAACCTACCGAATTGGTAAAAAAGATCATGCCAAGCATGTGGTTGATAGGATCGATCAATTATTAAAAAGAAGAGATCTAACGATTGATGATATCGATCGAATTTATATTGGTAGTGGCCCAGGGTCTTATACAGGGTTAAGAATTATTGGGATGGTCGCTAAAATGTTAGCTTACACCAAGAAAATTGAATTATATGAAGTCTCTAGTTTATACTTTTTAGCATCGGGTTATGACTTTATTGTTGGACCAATGATAGATGCGAGAAATAACAATGTTTTTTGTGGTATTTATGACCATGATCATGTTTTAGTTAATGATGGACTTAGGGCGACAAATGACTTTCAGAATTTAGCGCTTCAATTTCACGCAAAACCTGTATTGGTTAATGAGCATCATTATGAAGTGAATATTCAAAATATTATGAATATGGCTAAAAAAGTCGAAGATGTTCATAAATTTGTCCCGAATTATTTAAGAAAAACAGAGGCTGAACAAAATCTATGATTCGAAAAGCAACCTTAAAAGATACCGAAAGCATTTTTACTTTATCCAGTAACGCGCTTGATTCAACTTTTAACCAAGATTTTATCAATGATTATATCATTATAGACAATATCTATCACTTTTTTGTTTTAGAAGAAAACACGAATTTGTTGGCATTTATTATCCTTTGGGAAAGTGATAAGTATGGTCAAATTATTGATTTGGTGGTGACTGAAGAACAAAGAAGTAAAGGATACGGGAAACAATTATTAACCTATGGTTTAGAATATTTAGCCACCTTAGGGGTGAAAACCGTCACATTAGAGGTTAAGGCAACCAATTTGGTTGCGATAAAGTTATATGAATTGGCTGGGTTTCGGTTAGATCATACCAAGAAGAATTATTATGGGGATACCGACGGCCTGTTCTATTTAAAGGAGGATTTAAAGTGATTGTATTAGCAGTTGAATCAAGTTGTGATGAAACCAGTGTTGCGGTTGTTAAAGACGGTAAAGAAGTCTTAAGCAATATTGTTTTATCGCAAATTGATATTCATAAAATGTATGGTGGGGTCGTTCCCGAAATTGCCTCAAGATATCACATTGAAAACATGACGATTGTCTTTGAAGAAGCCCTCTTAAAATCTGGCGTTACAATAGATGAAATTGATGTGGTGGCTGTGACTGAAGGTCCGGGATTAATTGGGGCTTTGTTGGTTGGGATTAATGCCGCCTCAGCATTCGCTTTTGCACATCAAAAACCATTAATAGGGGTGAATCATTTAGCGGGACATATTTACGCAGCCAATATTGATACCACCTTAAAGTTTCCACTCGTTGCCTTATTAGTCAGCGGGGGTCATACCGAATTAATTTATATGAAAGATCATATGGAATTTCAAGTATTAGGCTCAACCTTAGACGATGCCGTTGGTGAAGCATATGATAAGGTCGCAAGAATGTTAGGCTTAGGTTATCCTGGCGGACCAGTAATAGATAAACTTGCCAAAGAAGGCAAAGACACTTTTAATTTAACAAGACCCTATTTAGATAAACAAGATTATAAATTTTCATTTTCAGGCATCAAAAGTGCCGTAAACAACATTGTGTATCACGCTAATCGAAAAGGTGAAGAAATCAATAAAGCCGATTTGGCAGCTAGTTTTCAAGAAGCTGTCATTGATGTTTTAATCTACAAACTTAAATTAGCGGTTGATAATTATCACGTTGATCAAGTCGTCATTGCCGGTGGCGTTGCCGCAAACTCAAGATTAAGAGAACGTGCACACGCTGAACTACCAAATAAAGAAATATTAATTCCTAAAATGAAATATTGTACCGATAACGCCGCAATGATTGGCGCAGCAGGTTATTATACGTATTTAAAGAATGGGCCTCTAAAAAACTATATCTTAGGGGGCGTTTCTGATTTAGACTTAAGCTAGAAAGAGGAGAATATGAAACTAGTTTTTAAAATCATAGGGTTAATTGTAGGGATTTTTATAGCACTGGTTATTTTTTTAGCGATTATGTTTTACAAAGATTTTAAGATGCCGGTGGAACAGTATACACAATCTGAAGCATATTTCCAAAAGCGATTGGATGATGAGCTTCAACTCATAATGACAGATGACACAAAAGAAAATATCGAAGTTACTTTAACGGAAGTTTTTATTAATCAATTTATGATGCGAGAATTATCGAAAGATAATCCAAAATATCAAGATGAAGAGTTTAAAGATGAACCAGCATATGAATATATGTATCTATCTGCCACAAGTGGCATGAGAGCTGGAATTAAAGGGGTTAGTACCGATATTTTAGAAGACAGAATTGATTTAGTGGTTTCCGTTCATGCCTTAGCAGGTAGCACAAGATTGTATAAAACTGGGGTTTATTTATCGCTAGATGTTATTTTAGATGAAGATGATGAATATGTCTTTAAAGTCAGAAAAATCAATATTGGCAAATTAGGTTTACCAGTTAAAACGGGTTTAAACATTGCCAATTATATTACCAGTAAAATTAATGGAAAATCGATTAATGAGATGGCTAATGAAGCCTTGCCTTTTGGGGTTTTTGATTCAAAAACGGCATCCTTTACGGCAACTGAACAAACCGTATTAGATTACGCTACTTCTCAAGATGTAGGCTACGGCGCTTTACTAGAAATTATTTACACGAGAAATTTAATAAATATTGCGGTGGAGGATGAAAACATTTCTATTGGATTTGCGTTAGGTCAATTAAGAAAACTACCGACCGATGCCACCTCACCAACCTTTAATCCTATTACGGATACAGCTGGACAAGTTTCATTTATGAATGGGTTAGCCGCACAGTTTTTAGCTGAGATTTTAAACCCGTCTGCTAATCCTTATGTGGATTTAAATGAGATTGAAGCGAATCAGATTGTCGATTACTCATTGAAAGACTCCCTTCAATTTGAACAAGAGTTTAAACTAAAAATTGATGAAACCGAAGAAGTGATTTATCACTTTAATTCAAGCAAATTATTTTTAACAATGGAAGATAATATTTTGAGCCTTCATTTACCGTTTGCGATCACAAGAGATGGTATTACGGAAAAATTCGATATTTTATTTAATATTAATTCAACGGTATCTGTCGAAGCTGAAGACCTTGTTTTAACCATTACAGGGATGAGAATTGGGTCTTCTGTGTTAACAGAAACGGAAATTCAAATGATTGAGGATACTTATGGATCAGGCATGATTCAAGAGGGTAAAGTAAGAATTACTAAAGAACAACTCAGTGAAGCCTTTGCCGGTCAAAATATCGAGTTTAATGATGCAGAAGTTGTTAATGGGATGTTAAGGTTATATTACAACTTTAATTAAGGTAAAAAGAGTGGTTTGGGATGGTTCTAACAGTCGAAATGAGCACACATTTTTTCGTAATAAAGAAATTAAGAAACCTGCAATTTTAGACTATTATTTTTTATAGAAAAAGAACTGTAATACGATTTAACTGTTTACTAAATTTCTGATTGTTCTTTTAAATTTAAGGGTATTTGATATGTAATCGATGGTGTGTTGTTGTAATAAGATAGGTAATTAAGATGTGTTTGAAATAAAGGTCTGATACTAACCGTATCAAACCTTTTTCATTTACTAGAATAGAAGTCACTTCTTTAAAAAACTTTGTCAAACAAAAGGTCAGTTTATAATCGTTAATTGTTAGTATAAACAAAGAACAAGCTTGGTCTTTTCATAAGGAGAAAGACAAATAAACACTTTTATTAAATATAAAAACTGGTTTTGAGGTCAATGGCTAAATTTAAAAATAGATGAGATTCAGCAATTCAATATTTAATTGAGTTTTCTAAGATAATATCTTGAGGAAAAGTGTCCTTTAAGGTATACTATTTAGAGTAGGTGATATTATGGAAACACATTCCAATTTTATTAAAACAATTATGACAACTGATATCGAAACGGGTAAACATAAAGAAATAATTACACGTTTTCCACCAGAACCCAATGGGTTTTTACATATTGGTCATGCAAGAGCGATTATTCAAAACTTTGAGCTTGCGAAATCATTTGACGGTTATACCAATCTTAGGTTTGATGATACGAACCCTGAAAAAGAAGAAACGAAGTTTGTTGAAGCAATTATTGAAGATGTTAAATGGTTAGGTTATGAACCAAAAGCGATTTATTTTGCCTCAGATTACTTTGATGAAATGTATGATCGAGCCATTCTTTTAATTAAAAAAGGGTTGGCCTATGTGGATGACCAAACAGCCCAACAAATTTCTGAGACAAGAGGTTCTTTAACCAAGCCAGGTACCCCTTCACCTTATCAAAACCGATCCGTTGAAGAAAATCTCAGCTTATTTGAACAAATGAAGGACGGTAAGTTCAAAGAAGGTGAAAAAGTCCTTAGGGCTAAGATAGATATGTCTAATCCGAATATGAACATGAGAGATCCTGTGCTTTATAGAATCAGTTTTGATCATCATCATCGTACCAAAGATAGATGGAAAATCTATCCTATGTATGATTATGCCCATCCCATTGAAGATGCGATAGAAGGTATTACCCATTCCTTGTGTAGTATTGAGTTTGAAGATCATAGACCGTTATATGATTGGGTTGTTAGAGAAACTGAAATGCCCGAAGTCCCAAGACAAATCGAGTTTGGACGTTTAAATATTGAAAACACTGTTATGTCAAAAAGATACCTACGTCAAATCGTTGAATCTGGTTTAGTAAGCGGTTGGGATGACCCAAGAATGCCAACATTATCAGGGATGCGAAAACGTGGATTTACACCTGAAGCCATTAAAGAATTCATTTTAGGCACTGGTCTATCCAAAACCAGCAATACCGTTTCAACGGATATGTTAGAATCCTTTGTCAGAGATGACTTACAAACCAAAACGCCAAAGATGATGGGGGTTATTAACCCATTAAAAGTAACCATAACCAACTATCCTGATGATAAAATCGAAAGTTTTGAAGTCCCTATGGATCCTAACAATGAATCATTAGGCAATAAAACCATCTATTTTTCAAAACACTTATACATTGAACAAGAGGATTTTATCTTAGAAAAGCCAAACAAAAAATGGAAACGGCTTGCGAAAGAGGTTGAAGTAAGGTTATTTAACACCTACTTTATTCATTGTCATGATGTTGTTTATGATCAAGCAGGAAACATCGTTAAATTATTAGTAACTTATGACCCACAAACGTTAAGTGGTTCAGGCTTTGATGAAAGAAAACCAAATGGAACCATCCATTTTGTGGAAGCGTCAACCGCTAAGAAAGCACGCTTTAATTTATACGGTCCATTGGTGTTTGATGGAGAAGGCTCATTTATGGATCGATTAAATCCAAATTCATTAGAAGTCAAAGAAGGCTATGTGGAAAAAGCAGTTGAGGGCATTACAGGTCCTGTTCAACTAATGCGTGTTGGTTACTTTAAACTTGACCACAAAGAAAAAGATATTGATGTCTATAACAGAGTAGTTGAACTTAAGAGTTCATTTAAATAAAAAAGGGACTTTCCCTTTTTTATATAGGAGACTTAATGATAGATTTAACGTTATTAAACAAAGAACAATCAAAAGCTGTTACGCATATTAATGGTCCTGTTTCAGTGATTGCCGGGGCAGGCTCTGGTAAAACTAAAACACTAACTTACCGAATCGCTTATATGATTACAGAAGGCATCGACCCACAATCAATTGTTGCCGTTACCTTCACTAATAAAGCAGCAGCTGAAATGAAAGAAAGAGTCATGAACCTAGTTGGAGAAAAAGGGTATTTAACCCAAATTTCAACATTTCACGCTTTTTGTTCACGCTTTTTAAGAAATGAAATTACGAATTTAAATCAGGGTTATACCAGAAGATTTTTAATTATTGACGAAGATGATTCTAAACAAATTATTAGAGATACGGTTAAAGAACTAAACTATGATTCCAATAAGTATAGTTCAAATAGGCTTAAAAATCTTTTTTCTAAAATCAAAAACGGTCAATATGATTTCTTGGATTTTGATGAAACTAAAATATTTAATGCCTATAATCAATATTTAAAAGACAACAACGCTTTAGATTTTGATGATTTGATTTTGAAGACAATAGAAGTTTTTAATCGTTGTCCAGAAGTTAAAGATTATTACAACCGGCAATATGAATATATCTTAGTCGATGAGTTTCAAGACACCAATAAAACGCAATATGAATTATTGAAACTTCTCATCGGTTCTAACAACAACATTTTTGTCGTCGGTGACCCAGATCAAAGTATCTATTCATTTAGAGGCGCCCATTACGAGAATCAAAATCGTTATATGATCGAATTTAGTCCTAAGGTTTATGTTTTAGATCAAAATTATCGTTCAACGACCAAAATATTAGATGCTGCCAATCGTTTAATCAGTTATAATTCGGGAAGAACTGTTCAAAAGAACTTAATGAGCAATTTAGGTGAAGGCCTTAATGTCGTTCATCAAATTAGAGAATCCGACCGAGATGAAGCTTATTTTGTCACCAAGGCAATTGAAGATTTAGTGTTTAAAGGCATTGAATATAACGATATCGCCGTATTATACAGAGCCAATGCCATCAGCCGTGTCTTTGAAGAATCCTTTTTAAAATATAATATCCCTTATGTTATTTATGGGGGCTTATCTTTCTTTCAAAGAAAAGAAATTAAAGATATCTTAGCTTATATCCGCTTGTGTCTTAACCCGATGGATAATATTTCTTTAAAACGGATTATTAATGTGCCAAGACGTAAGATTGGTCAAGTCACCATTCAAAAATTAGAAACTTACGCGACCATTTATAATGTTAGTCTGTTTGACGCAATTGATAAAGTCGATTTAGGAAAAGCGGTCAAACAAAATCTCATCGATTTTAAAAATTTAATTATTAATTTAACAGAATCCATTAGTAAAATAAATTATCTGCCTGATGTGGTAGATTTAGTGGGTAAGAAGAGTGGTTACTACGATATGTTAATTAGCGAAGGCAATGAGTCAAAAGATCGCTTGGATAATATCAATGAATTAAAAGCGGTTTTCTATCAAGGCACTTTTGATTATCAAATGCCGCCTTTAGAAGCCTTACAACTTATACTCGATGATTTATCTTTAAAAACAGATGTTGATTTTGATAATTCAGCCAACACCGTCAAACTAGCAACCATCCACCAAGTTAAAGGATTAGAATTCAAGGTCGTCTTTTTAGTTGCCTTAGAAGAAGGCATTTTCCCAAGTGAACAGTCTTTTAGTGAGTTTGATATTGAAGAAGAAAGACGGGTTTGTTATGTGGCAATGACACGTGCTAAAGAAAGATTAATTATCTCTCATGCCCGAACAAGATTTAGATATGGTGAAATTCGGTACAATATGCCTTCTAGATTTATTACTGAAATGGATATCCTGCCCGATAAACCAGTCACCCCGGTAAGAGAACAACCCCTTTCCCCTTATGATTTCTTAGATAATATTAATCAAACAGAAAAAGAAGAGATTATCCCAGGTGATCGAGTTAAACATGAAAAATATGGCTTTGGGGTAGTGGTTGGGTTAGATGAAGATGTGATAAAAATTGCCTTTGGGATGGAGTTTGGAATCAAAATGTTTACCCCAGGACACCCTTCCATTAAAAAAGTAAAAAAGGACATCTAAAGCTACTTATTATAGTAGTAGGTGATGTCATGTTAAATAAGAATCAATTAAAAGCGGTCATGGCAAATGACCGCTTTATCTTTTTACTAGCTGGTGCTGGGACAGGTAAAACAACCGTGATTGAAAATAGAGTTAAAAGGTTAATTAAAGAAGGACATAATAAGATGTTATTAATATCTTTTACGAAAAAGAGTGCTGAATCATTAAGAAGAAGAATCAATACAGAACTTGAAACTGTCATTACTTCGACTTTCCATGGGTTTTGTTACCAAGCCCTAAAAGATATTTATAAACTGGATATTGTTACCGAAGATCAGTTACTAATTAGTGGTTTTACCAATCATGAGACTAAAGAAATTGATTGTTTTAAAAGAAATAATCAAACGAATTATTTAGTTAAAAAATATAATCAATACTTGCGTGATAATAAATTGTTCGATTTTACAGATTTAGAGGTTTTAATGTTAAAGAAAATGAAAAGTGATAAGCTGTTTTCGAAGCGAATAAAAGACTCGTTTGATTATATTTTTATTGATGAATTTCAAGATACCTCCGATATTCAATATGAACTCATTAAAACTTTAAAAACAAGCACCAATGCATTCTTTTTTGTGGGTGATCCTGATCAAAGTATCTATGCATTTAGAGGGGCATCAAGAAGAGTCATCGATTTATATTTAAAAGAATTTAAAGCCGCTTTATATTTGTTAGATTTAAATTACCGTTCTTCTCAAGAAATTATTCGATTAGCGAACAATCTTATTAAACATAATGACAATCGCTATGGTAAAAAACTCGTCTGTTTTATCAAGGAAAAAGGGCATATTGATTTAAAATATTTTAAAAATACTGAGATAAAAAACCAATATATTTTAAATGAAATTAGATTATTATTAAATAGGGGCATTAAACAAGAAGATATCGCAATCCTTTATCGTAACCATTTTGTTGCCAATAAACTTAAAGATTGTCTTTTTGAAACGTATTTTGAACGGATTCAATTGATGACGATTCATCAAGCAAAAGGGTTAGAGTTTAAAGTGGTTTTCATGATTGGAATGAATGAAGAGATCCTTCCCATGAGTCAAATAGACATTGAAGAAGAAAGAAGGTTGATGTATGTTGGGCTCACCAGATCACAACGATATTTATATTTAATGGTTAATCTAGAAACCCATCAACCATCTAGATTTATTTTGGAACTTTTTAGGTCTTAACTCCACATACTTATATTAAGTATGGTATAATTAATTTGGTGATTTTAATGGATCAAATTAAAAAAAAGATGGCCGAATTAGAGGCGATTATTACTGAGGCTAATTACCAATATTACACTTTAGATAATCCTAAAATTAGTGATTTTGCCTACGATGCTTATTTAAAAGAATTAATAGAACTTGAAAACAATTATCCTGAATTAAAAAGTAAAACCTCTCCAACCATGAAAATTGGCGGGGTTGTTTTAGATAAATTTAACAAGATTACCCATAAAGTACCGATGATGAGTCTTTCTAATGTCTTTAATTATGATGAGTTAAGGGCCTTTGATGCGCGCGTTACGAAAGAAGTTAAAGACTTTACTTATGATTTAGAGTTAAAGATAGATGGGTTAGCGATTAACTTAATTTATGAAGAAGGACGCTTAGTAACGGCTGCGACACGTGGTGATGGTGTTGTTGGCGAAGACGTTACCGAGAATGTAAAAACCATTCAAAGTATTCCATTGAAATTAAAAAAACCTTACACTCTAGAAGTTAGAGGTGAGGTTTATATGCCTTATAAATCGTTTGATAAATTGAATAAAGAAAAAGAAGAAGCAAATGAAGAATTATTTAGAAATCCAAGAAATGCCGCGGCGGGAACCATTCGTCAATTAGATTCCAAAATTGTCAGTAAGCGCGGTTTAGATATGTTTTCTTATACCCTATTAAATCCTGAAAATTATAACCTTAAAACGCAAACGGACAGTTTAGCGTTTTTAAGTGAACTTGGTCTTAAGGTTAATCAAGAATACCAAACCGCAGCTTCCATTGATGAAGTCATCGAAATAATTGAAATGTTTGATGAAAAGCGGAAAAAACTCACTTATGATACCGATGGCGTTGTGATTAAAGTGAATGAATTTAATTTATATGAAGAAATTGGTTATACAGCCAAATTTCCCAAATGGGCAACTGCCTATAAGTTTAAACCAGAAGAAGTTGAAACAAAATTAAACAGTATTACTTATCAAGTCGGTAGAACGGGCGTAATTACACCGGTTGCGGAGTTAGAAAGTGTTTTAATAAGTGGTTCGATGGTTGCCAGAGCGACCTTGCATAATGAAGACTATATTAAAGACTTAGATATCGAAATTGGCGATATCGTTGTTGTAAGAAAAGCCGGCGAAATTATTCCTGAAGTTGTCAAACCGGTGGTTGAAAAAAGAGTTAACACCACCAAGTTTGAAATGATTCATGACTGTCCTTCTTGTCATTCAAAATTAATTAGAGAAGAAAACGAAGCGGACTGGTATTGCGTGAACCCTACTTGTCCAGCCCAAATTGTGAATAAAATGGTTCATTTTGCCTCTAGAGGCGCCATGAACATTGATACTTTAGGGGAAAAAGTAGTCCATACGTTATATGAAGCGGGCTATTTAAAGGATATTTTAGATATCTATAAACTAAAAGACTATGAAACAGAATTGATTGATTTAGATCGAATGGGACCTAAGAAAGTCGCAAACTTATTAGAGGCCATTGAACAATCTAAAAATATGCCATTAGACAAATTAGTGTTTGGATTAGGAATCAGACATGTTGGGGCTAAAGTGGCTAGAATATTGGTTGATAATTATCCTTCTTTAGAACTATTAAAAGAAGCGAAGGCAGATGACTTAAAGAACATCTTTGAAATTGGCGATGCTATTGCCGGTAGTGTCGAGGCGTATTTTAACACGGATTATGCGACACATTTAATTGAATCTTTAAAATCGTTCGGTGTTAAAACAACTTTTGAAGTAGAAGAAAAAAACTTAAATCACCAATTTTCTGGTAAAACATTCGTTTTAACCGGAAAACTGGAAAATTATACTCGAGAAGAAGCCGCACAGTTAATTGAATCTTTCGGGGGAAAAATTACCAGTTCCGTCAGTAAGAAAACGGATTATGTTATCGCTGGTAGTGATGCAGGTTCAAAATTAGTTAAAGCAAGAAGTTTAAATATTACCATATTAGATGAAAAACAATTGAAAGAGATGACTCATGAATAACGATTATATCGTCATAAAAGGCGCAAAAGAAAATAATTTAAAGAACATTGATTTAAAACTGCCTAAAAATAAATTGATTGTGATGACGGGTTTGTCTGGTTCGGGTAAGTCAAGTTTAGCATTTGATACTTTATACCAAGAAGGTCAACGCCGCTACGTTGAATCCTTAAGCAGTTATGCCAGACAGTTTTTAGGTAGTTATGAAAAACCAAATGTGGAAAGAATTGACGGATTAAGCCCCTCAATTTCAATTGACCAAAGATCAACTTCTAAAAATCCCAGAAGTACGGTAGGAACCAATACCGAGATATATGATTTTTTAAGACTTCTATATGCTAGAATTGGTGTCCCTTATTGTCCTGGATCTGATATACCACTATCTAAACAAACCATCGAAGAAATGACTCAAAGGGTAATGGAATTAGAAACGGGGAGTAAAGTAGTGATCATGTCTCCTGTTGTGAGAAGACAAAAGGGGACCCATAAAAAGCTTTTAGATGCATTAAGAAAAGACGGTTTCACCAGAGTAAAAATTGATGATGTTTTAGATGAATTAGATGAAACCATCGTCTTAGATAAGAATAAGAATCATGACATTTCTTTAATTATCGATCGATTAATAGTTAAAGAAGGCATTGAATCAAGATTATCTGATTCTATTGAGCTTGCCAGTGGTAAATCGGGCGGCTATGTTGATGTTGAAGTCAATGGCAGTAGAACGCTTCATTTTTCTGAATTTTACGCTTGTGAAGGGGTCGACTTTACAATTCCTGATTTAGAACCAAGATTATTTTCCTTCAACTCTCCCATTGGGGCTTGTGATGAATGTAAAGGCTTAGGGAAGAAACTTAACATTAGTGAAAATTTGGCCCTTAATTATGAAAAATCAATTAATGAAGGTGGAATCCTTCCTTATAAAAATCAAGATGATGAAAATCTTCAAGGTCAAGAATTAAGTCAAGTGTGTCAACATTATCAAATTGACATGGATGTTCCAATTAAAGAAATAGATCGTGATAAATTAGATATTATTTTATATGGTTCAAAAGAAAAAATTAGAATTAAGACAGTTAGTTCCAGTGGCCGTATTTACGATACCATGAGACCTTATGAAGGGGTTTTGACAAACCTAGAAAGAAGACATGGCGAAACAACCTCGGAATGGATAAGGGAATGGATTGAATCTTATATGACTGAATCTGCTTGTCCAAAGTGTCAAGGCAAAAGATTAAATGACGCTGCCTTATCCGTTAAAATAAATAACTATGATATCGCAAGATTGACTGATTTATCCGTATCTGAAGAATTAGAACTGTTTAAAACACTAAAATTAGATAAAACGCAAGCCTTAATTGCCAAATCAATTTTAGATGAAGTGATTCAACGCTTAACCTTTTTAGAAGACGTTGGTTTAGGGTATTTAACCTTATCTAGAGAAACTTTAACCTTATCCGGTGGGGAAGCTCAAAGAATTAGACTAGCGACCCAAATTGGTTCTAGTTTAAGTGGGGTTTTGTATGTTTTAGATGAACCTTCAATTGGTCTACACCAAAGAGATAACCATATGTTGATAAACACATTAAAGAAAATGCGTGATTTAGGAAATACTTTAGTTGTTGTCGAGCACGATGAAGAAACCATGTTAGAAAGTGATTGGTTGGTAGACATCGGACCTGGTGCAGGGATAAATGGGGGTTATGTGGTCGCCGAGGGGACACCAGAAGATGTGATGAAGGTAACTGAATCAATTACTGCCCAGTATTTGACAGGAAAAAAGAAAATTGAAGTGCCTAAAAACCGGAGAAAAGGTAGTGGCAATTATTTAGAAGTTATTAATGCGAGACAAAATAATTTAAAAAATATTAACGTGAAGTTTCCCCTTGGCAAACTCATTTGTGTAACGGGGGTAAGTGGATCGGGTAAATCCAGTTTAGTCAATGAAGTCTTATATAAGGGACTCCATAGAATGTTATATCGTGGTAAGGATGAACCGGGCTTATTTGATGAAATAAAAGGGTCTGAATCGATTAAAAAAATGATTGAGATTTCTCAAAGTCCGATTGGGAGAACCCCGAGAAGTAATCCAGCTACTTACACCGGTGTCTTTGATGACATAAGAGATTTATTTTCAATGACCAATGAATCTAAAATACGCGGTTATAATAAATCAAGATTTTCTTTTAACGTTAAAGGGGGACGCTGTGAAACTTGTAAAGGTGATGGCGTTACTAGAATCAGTATGCACTTCTTACCAGATGTGTACGTTAAATGTGAAGTTTGTGGGGGAAAAAGGTATAATAGAGAAACACTCCAAGTTAAGTTTAAAGGTAAAACCATCGCGGATGTGTTAGATATGACGGTTGAATATGCTCTAGATTTTTTTGACAACGTGCCGAAAATTAAAAATAAACTTCAAACTATTTATGATGTTGGGCTAGGCTATATTCAATTAGGCCAATCCGCAACAACATTATCTGGTGGTGAAGCTCAAAGAGTAAAACTTGCCAGTGAACTATACAGGAGAATTACCGATACATCATTATACATTTTAGATGAACCGACAACCGGTCTTCATTCTGATGATGTTAACCGGTTAATGCGTGTATTAAACCAAATTACCGATGAAGGGGCGACAGTCATTATCATTGAACACAATTTAGATGTGATAAAATGTGCTGATCACGTGATTGACTTAGGTCCTGAAGGTGGTTTGTTAGGGGGGTATATTGTTGCTGAAGGAACCCCTGAACAAATTGCGAAAGTAGAAAAATCTTATACGGGACAATATTTAAAGAAGGTATTATAAACAAATGAAAAATGAAGAAAATGATAAGAAAGATCCTTTAACGGAAGAAGAAAAAGAACAAGCCCAAAAAAAGCTTGAAGAAGAACTCTATAAAGCGATGGAAAACGACGAAACTTTTCAAAAACGGAAACGCTTTGCCTTGATGTTTTCATATGGACTTAGTTTAAACCTATTGACACACATATTATTATCACTCGTGGTTAATATTGTGATATTTAGTGTTGTTTTAGGGATTACTCAATTAGGATTAATTCAAGATCACTTCATTTATTTGTTATGTATCATTTTGTTTACATTCGTTGAAATATCGATTAAAATAACGTTAAGAAAGTTAGTCCCAGGCTTATTGATTAGAAGTTTAGGTATTGTTGATTTAATCATTGAAGTATTATTGTTTTACACCATTTTTGAATTATTAGAAGGCATCGTTTTCAACCATGCCTATAAGCTATTTGTTTATGTATTGTTGTTCTCAATATTAAGGTTTATCGTTAGTTATCAGATTAGAAAGTTCTTTTACAATAAGAAAAGAGGGTTAAGATGAAAGTAATTAAAGTGATTCAACTCGCTAAAGAAAATGATTTGGAAATGGTTGCAGGAGAAACTGGATTAGATAAACCAGTCACAGAGGTTATGATTTCAAGACCAGGGATTGAGTTAGCTGGTTTTATGGAGTTTTTTGATCCAGAAAGAGTCATCTTAATTGGTTCAAAAGAAGCTTCATTCTTAAATTTATTAGATGCGTCACTTCAAGAAAAACGTCTCACTGAAATTTTCAAATTAAATCCGCCAGCTCTTATTTTTTCAACCAATGTTGAGATAAAAGATATCTTCATTAAGTTAGGTAATAAGTATCATGTGCCGATCTTAAAAAGTAAGTTACGAACAACCGCCCTAAATTCCAAGCTATATAGTTATCTTCAAGAAAATCTAGCCAAAAGACAAACCGTTCATGGGGTTCTTATGGATATCAATGGGATGGGGACTTTAATTATTGGAAAAAGCGGGATTGGTAAATCTGAAACCGCTTTGGAATTAATTAAAAGAGGACATATGTTAATTAGTGATGATCGCGTGGATATCTTTCAAAAAGATGTAGGAACCCTCATCGGTGAAGCACCAAAGATTTTAGAAAGGTATTTAGAAGTTAGAGGCATTGGGATCATTGATGTTGTTTCAATGTTTGGGATTGGTTCATATCGAGAATCTAAGAAAGTTAGGTTGGTGGTTGAACTAGAAAAGTGGGAAGAAAAGAAAAACTATGATAGACTGGGTTTAAACACCAAAACAACCAAATACTTTGATACAGAAATACCAATTGTTACCATTCCAGTATTACCAGGAAGAAACGTAGCACTATTAGTTGAAAGTGCAGCCATGAATGAGAAATTAAAATATCTGGGTTATCATGCAGCATTTAATTTAACCAGAGAAGTGATGAGGAATATAAAAGACAATGAACAAGAATAAAAATACCAATGAGAATAAATTCAAAGCCCATTTTTTAGATTATAAAGAACCATACGCTATCGGTATTGGTTTCGTGTTATGGTTTATTATACTATTGTTAATTGCGACCCTAGGCCAAACCCCACCATTTGAAAAGAACGCCCTTGAGTTAGGCTCTTTAAGAGTTGCTTGGTATGCAATCTTTATTCTAACAGGAATCATCTTCGCGGTGATTTTGGCGATTAGAGAAGCTAAGTATTTAGGCATCGATGTTAACCATCTCACAGACGGCATCTTAATTGCGGTTCCCCTCTCAATCATTGGGGCAAGACTATACTATGTCATCTTTGACCCTGCAGGGCATGCCGGCTATAACAATATTGGTGATGTGTTTAACATTGCTGGGGGTGGTTTGGCTATTCATGGGGCAATTATAACAGCCATTATATTTGTTATCATTTATACAAAGGTAAGAAAAATGAATCTCTGGGCCCTTTTAGATATTTTAGCGCCAGGGTTTTTAATTGGTCAAATCTTAGGCCGTTGGGGGAACTTTTTTAACCAAGAAGCCCATGGTGGTCCAATTTCAACCAATACCTATAATTTCTTAAAAGTAATTCTCCCTAATTTTATTTTAGAAAACATGAATATTGGCGGGATCTATTATCATCCTACTTTCTTATATGAAGGATTATGGAATTTGGCAGGGCTTATCACAATCTTAATTGTAAGACGAAAAAGAATCTTTAAACTGGGTGATTTAATTGGGTTATATTTGATTTGGTATGGATTAGGAAGAGGTTTATTAATTGAACCATTTAGAACAGACCCATTAATTATATTTGGTTTAAGAGTTAACGTTATCTTCTCATTAGGGATTTTTGTGGTAGGGGGGATTGCCTACATGATTATCAAAAACCTTTTAAATAGAGATATTCCTTATTATTTAGATATTGTCAAAGAAAATGTTCCTTTAGTTGAAAAAGAAAAACAAGAAAAGGCACTACAAAAGAAAAAATGATTGACACAATTCTTTTTGATTTAGATGGCACTTTAATAGATTCCAATCAACTAATTATCGATTCATTTAAAGAAGTATTTGAAAAACAGTATCCCAACCTTGAAGTAAGTGAAACGGAATATGTTAGTTTTATTGGACCGACCTTATGGGAAAGTTTTGGTAAATATGAAAAAGATCCAGTTAAAATAGATGCCTTAGTGGCGCTATATAAACGTTATAATAAAAATAAGCATGATGACGCAATTAAGCCTTTTCCTCACGCTATAGACTTACTTAGAACCCTTAAACAAAGGGGATATAAAGTCGGGGTTGCTTCATCTAAAATGCATGAAGTGGTTAATCAAGGTTTAAGCATTTCAGGTCTAATCGATTTTGTCGATGTGGTCGTGGGGATGGATGATGTCACTGCACACAAACCAAATCCGGAAGCATTACTTAAGGCTCTTGAATTATTGGGTGGTAATAAAGCTATTTATATCGGTGATCATCCCAATGATATTATAGCTGGTAAAAATGCCAACATGACAACCATTGGGGTTAGTTATACATGGCACTTAGATAAGTTAATAGCATCAAATCCTGATTACTTAATCAATGATTTAATGGAGGTTTTGAACTATGTATGATTTAATTATTATTGGTGCAGGTCCTGCAGGGATTACCGCTGGGATATACGCTAAAAGAGCGAACTTGAAAGTGGCAGTTATTGAAAGAGGCGCTCCAGGTGGGCAAATGGTAAATACGTCAGAAATTGAAAACTATCCGGGTTATGAAAAGTTAGCCGGGGGTGATTTATCATTAGCGATGTTTAATCATGGAATGGGTTTAGGGGTAGAATATATTTTTGATGAAGTTAAAATGATTATTCATGATCACGTAAAAGAAATCGTTTTAAATAATGCCACTATCAAAACCAAAGCCGTTATTATTGCCACCGGTGCCAACCCGAGAAAACTTGGATTAAAGCATGAGGACGCCTTATCCAGTAGAGGGATTAGTTGGTGTGCCATCTGTGATGGTCCGATCTATAAAGGCGAGGATGTTGTTGTCGTAGGAGGCGGTAATTCGGCTGTTGAAGAAGCAACCTATTTAGCAACACTTGCAAAAAGCGTTACCGTTGTTCAAAACCTAGATTCATTAACAGCTGATGCAAAAGCAACCGAGTTATTACTTAAAAAAGAGAATGTGAAAATTCATTATAATTCAGTGGTTAAAGAATTTTTAATCAACGAAGATGAAACATTAAAAGGGGTTAAGATTGTTAACAATGATAATATTGAAACAAATATCCCAGCAAATGGGGTATTCGAATATATCGGCTTTAAACCATCTACAGAAGCATTTGTTGATTTAGGTATTTTAAATAAACAGGGTTATATTGAAACCGATGAATTTATGGGGACAAAACTAGCGGGAATATACGCTGCTGGAGACGTAAGAGTGAAGCAAATCAGACAAGTTGTTACGGCGACTAGTGATGGCGCGATCGCGGCTCAAAATGTATTAAAATATTTAGAAACGTGGGAATGAAATGACATTTGCGAGAAGTGTAAAAGAAGAATTAACCAGAATAGATTCATCAAAATCAATGATATTAGCTGAACTTTCAGCTCTTTTACATTTGTCTGGAGAAGTCGTTTACAATAAAGAGGGGCTATTTATTGAATTTACTTCTTCAAATATTGCGATTACAAGACGGTTTGTGAGTTTGGTAAAAGATTTATATGACGCTGAGGTGGAATTATTTAAAAAAGAAGGTTCTAATTTGAAGAAGTCTGGGATGTTGGTCATTATCAAATCTCACACAAAACAAATTGTGAGTGAACATAGCTTATTAGAGGAAAATACCTATAACTATGATTTATTAACCGCATCTAATGAGGAAAAACAAGCTTATTTAAAAGGGGCTTTTTTAGCCAGTGGGTCAGTAAATGATCCGATTAAACCAAATTACCACTTAGAAATATTTACAAAGAGTAAAAATGAAGCGATTTATGTTCAAAGATTAATGAATCACTTTGATTTAAATGCGAGAATAACAAAAAGAAGAAATGGTTTAATTATTTATATTAAAGAAGCAGAAGCAATCAGTGAATTTTTAAAAGTGATTGGGGCTTATGATTCAGTTTTTAAATATGAAGATTTAAGAATACAAAGAGATTTTAATAACTCAATCAATCGCGTGATTAATTGTGAAATTGCCAATGAAAAGAAAACCTTGGATGCGGCTAATAATCAACTTTCACAAATAAAACTAATTAAACAATATAAAGATATTGATTCATTGGATTCTAAAACAAGGGAAATTATCTTGTTAAGGGAAGAAAACCCCAACAGTAGTCTTAATGAATTAGCAACAGCTTATGAACAAAAAACAGGCGATAAGATGAGTAAAAGTGGAATAAATCATCGGCTAGTAAAGATTAGAGAACTTGCGTTAGATATTGTTGAACAAATAAAAGAAGGTCAATAGAAATATTTTTACCTTGTATATTGTTGTCAAATTAGGTATAATTATAAAGATGTGAAGGAGAATTGACATGTCTAAAAATAACAATCAAACAAAAACATACAAGGGCAAAAAACCAACACCCCAAAAACAACAAAAACCAAAAGTAAGTAAATCACTTTGGATTACCTTAAGCGTTGTTTTAGTATTTGGTTTAGTGGTTGGAATATATTTTATTATAGAAAGTTTTAAGAAGGAAACAGAAGTGACTCGTTATGATAATATTACCCATCTTGAGTTAGATCAGTTTCAAGCATTATTAGGTGAAGATAAAACACCACTTGATGATATTGAAGATGCCATTAAACATGATATATATGTGTTTATTTACAATGAAGATTATGATGTTTGCACAACGTGTGCTGAACTTGAAAATCTGATTAATGAAAAAGCTTTAAAGGAAGGTAGAACTTATACATTCTTTGTCTTAAATTACACAGACTACCCTACAATTAAAGAAGAACTTTCAACCAACTTTTTACCTAATATGCCTGTCTTGGTTCATATTGAAGGTGAATCAATCCTTGAAGGTAAGACTTATACGAATAAACTTGAGATTCAATCTGCATTAAGCAAATTATAATTAAAAGGGTCCTAGGACCCTTTTAAGACGATTTTAGGAGGTTATATGAATAAAGAATTAATAATCGAGGTATCAAAAAGTCTACAAGTAAAGCCAGAACAAGTCGTAACGGTTTTAAATTTACTTGAAGAAGGAAACACCATTCCTTTTATTGCGAGATATCGTAAAGAAGTGACTGGTGGGTTAGATGAAGAACAAATTGGTGAAATTCATAAAGAATGGAGTTACGGGGTTTCTTTACAAAAACGTAAAGACGATGTTATCCGTTTAATTGACGAAAAAGGGTTAATGACCGAAGCGTTATTAAATCAAATTAATGTGTCTACTAAACTGGTTGAAGTTGAAGACTTATATAGACCTTACAAAGAAAAGAAGAAAACCAAAGCAACCGAAGCGATTAAGAATGGATTAGAACCATTTGCAGAATGGATTAAAACATTCCCAGTTGAAGGTAGTTTACAAGAAGAAGCTTTAAAATATTTAAACGAAAACGTTAAAAATGAAGCCGATGCGATTCAAGGGGCAAAATTTATTATTGCTGAACAAATTAGTGATCACGCTGAATTCCGTAAGGCATTAAGAGAACTGATGGCAAAAGATGGTGTGATTACCTCAAAAGCAAAAAAAGAAGCTGCTAGCTTGGATGAAAAAGGATTATACGAACAGTATTATGATCATCTTGAAAAGGTATCTTCGATTCCACCACATCGCGTATTAGCCATGAATAGAGCGGAAGCTGAAAAAGTGATTACCGTTACCATTGATGTTGATAAAGATCAAATGCAAGCCTACCTTGAAACAAAAATGATTGGTACGCATCAATCATTTGTCAATGATGAAATTAAAGATGCGATTGCAGATTCTATTAAACGTTTAATTTATCCATCAATTGAAAGAGAAATTCGGAGTGAATTAACTTCGATAGCTGAAGATCAAGCGATTGAAGTTTTCGCAGTTAACTTAAAAAATTTATTGTTACAACCACCGATGAAAGAACAAGTGGTTTTAGGAATGGACCCAGCCTTTAGAACAGGCGTTAAGTTAGCCGTTGTTAATCAACAAGGGACTGTTTTGGAAAAAGGCGTTATTGAACCACATGAAAAGTATATTGGTGAAAAAGGCGCCGCTTCTAGAATTCCAATTAGTCAAAGAACTGTGGTTCAAATGATTAAAAAGCATAATGTTGACATTATCGCTATTGGCAACGGAACCGCCTCAAGAGAAACAGAAGCATTCGTTTCAAATTTATTAAAAGAATATAAATTACCGACTAAGTATGTTATCGTTAATGAGTCAGGCGCATCGGTTTATTCAGCTAGTGAAATTGCGAGAAAAGAATTCCCAGACTATAGTGTTGAAGAAAGAAGTGCTGTTTCAATCGCAAGACGTCTTCAAGATCCACTTTCTGAACTGGTTAAAATTGATCCAAAATCGATTGGGGTTGGTCAATACCAACATGACGTTTCTCAAAAGAAATTAAGTGATACACTAGATATTATCGTCTCTAACGCAGTTAACAGCGTTGGTGTTAATGTGAACACTGCCTCAGAATCTTTATTAAACTATGTATCAGGTTTTGACAAACGGGTTAGTGAAAATTTAGTGGCGTTTCGTGATAAAAATGGCGCCTTTAAGAATAGAAAAGATTTAATGAACGTGCCTCGCTTAGGGGAAAAAGCTTTTGAACAATCCGCTGGTTTCTTGAGAATTACGGAGGGATCTGAAGCATTAGATATGACTTCAATTCACCCAGAAAGTTACGAAGCAGCTAAAAAAGTGATGAATAAGTTAAAGTTATCACCTGAGATGATTGGTAAACCAATGGCACAACTTTATGTTGGAATACTTACGCACCGTGAGAAACAAGCGATGATGGAAGAATTTGGGATTGATAAATATACACTTGAAGATATTTTAGATGCTTTCGTTAAACCATTAAGAGACCCACGTGATGAATTTAGCACACCTCAACTTAGAAGTGATATTCTCAACTTAGAAGACTTAAAAGAAGGAATGCAGTTAGAAGGAACGGTTAGAAATGTGGTTGCTTTTGGAGCCTTCGTGGATGTTGGTTTACATGAAGATGGTTTAGTCCATATATCTAAAATGTCAAAATCGTTTGTTAAAGACCCATCAACGGTCGTTTCTGTTGGAGATGTCATTAAAGTATGGGTAATTGGAATTGATAAAGTTAAGGGGAAAGTTTCTCTCTCAATGATTCCCCCTAGATAATAGTTAGGAGTACTGATAATTTCAGTACTTTTTTCTTTTCTTGGTTGACTAAAAAGGTTAAATACGGTATCATATAATAGCGCATTTGGAGTAGTACTCAAGAGGCTGAAGAGGCGCCCCTGCTAAGGGTGTAGGTCGACTAAAATCGACGCGAGGGTTCAAATCCCTCCTGCTCCGCCATATTGAAGCATAGGTTTGATACAAAAGCGATTTACTAATCGCCTTAAGTGTCAAGCCTTTTTAATTGTATAAAAGTGGTAAACATACCACAAAAATTTAAGAGATGCAAAAATAATAAGGGGTGCTAATTTGAATCAAAATTAGCACCTAACACATTTTAAATTGAACTGGCTTCCAAAACTTATAGATAAGATATACAACATAACTTATCAATAACAAGGAAGCCTTTTTTATTATCAATGACTGAGATAAATATACTTTAACCACTTATACAAACGAATAAAAAACTATCGACTGACTTTTCAAACGAATGAAAATCTATCGACTGATTTTTCGAACGAATAAAAAACTATCGTTGATATTGATGATCTAAAATGCTATAATATAAATGAAAGGACGGATGAATATGAATTTTAGTGAAACTAGACAAAAAGAATTGAAAAGAGAATATACCGATAGTATTTTAAAGACTGTTTCAGCTTTTGCTAATTACGATGGTGGCCAAATAGTTATAGGCGTCGATGAAGCAAACAAAAAGATTGTTAATGTCATAGACTATGTAAATCTTAAACTAAAAATTGAAAACAAGATAAACGATTCAATTAAACCTAGGCCTCGTTATGATATAAAAGTTTTAAGTATTGAGGAAAAGAATTTACTAGAAATTATTGTTTATCCAGGAACAAATAAACCGTATATGTATAAAGGGGTTGCCTATCAAAGAAATGATACATCTACGATTCCAGTTGATCAATCATTCTTGGTAGAATTATCCCTAAAAGGTAGAAACATTTCATATGATCAATTGGAGATTGATGAAGACGATTTACAGTTCACTGTTTTAGAAAAGAAACTAAATGAGGTTAGACCAGTCTCCAACTTTAATAAAGATATTCTAATAACTTTGGGGCTCTTCACAAACAATCATTATAACATTGCAGCTCAATTGATTGCTGATGAAAATAAAAATATCACTTTTGGGATAGATATGGTACGTTTTGGTCATTCGATTTCTGAATTCATTGACAGAAGAATCATTACAGGAAAATCCATACTATCGCAATATGATGGTGCTATCGAAATGTTTATAAAACATTATCCTGAAATTGAAAAAGTTGAAGGTATTCAAAGGATAAAAAAACAGCCAATACCTTATGAAGCCTATAGGGAAGCAATAGCCAATGCGATAGCGCACAGGAATTATTTCATCTCATCTAACATTAAAATAGAAATGTATAATAATAGAATTGAAATTACATCTCCCGGTGGACTTCCTGATGGCGTCACAAAAGAGAATTATTTAAAGGATAATCTATCCATTCCAAGAAATACAATTATATCTCAGGTATTGTACACCTTAGGCATTATTGAAAAGTTTGGAACTGGTATAAGAAGGATGAATGAGGCCTATTTCAGCTATGATAAAAAGCCTGCTTTTGTTATAAAAGACGCATTCATAAAAGTTATACTACCTAATGTTTTATTCAATGATGTTGACATGAATGAAGAAAAAAGGATACTGAACTTATTGGATATTAAAGTAGAAATAACTAGACAAGATGTCGAAAGTTTGCTGAAAGTTAATAAATCAAAAGCTATAGAGTTCCTAAACAAATTAATAACAGATGGTTTAGTCAAATCCGTTGGAACTGCTAAAAATTTAGCCTACATAAAAAAATAGATATCAACAATCGATTACTTAGCCAGTTGAATATACTAAATATCATGTTAAATTAGCGCCCTTTATTGTATCTATTGTTTTAATGGGATGTCTAATATTTATAAAGGGTGCTAATTTGGATTAAAATAAGTACCCCAACACATTTACATAGATTGTTACCTTAGGGTAACTTTTTATTTTAAAAACCTAACTAAACAATTAGTTTGTTAATAAATTAATAAATAAAATTAAGTTTTTATTCCTGTATATACGGTCATAAAGCCTTAAATAAAATACCTTATAAAAATTTTAAATTTAGACTTGCAAAAAGACTTTGTGTATAGTAAAATATACAAGGCTTACAAATTGGCCGATTGGAGAAACGGTTAACTCACATGCCTTTCACGCATGCATTCACGGGTTCAAATCCCGTATCGGTCACCATCTCTCTCTTTAGTTGTCGTATGACAACTTTTTTTTACCTTTTTATTGATAAAACCAGCTTATAAGGCTGGTTTACTTAATAATAGGATATTTTAAAATGTACTAAAAGCTGTTTTTTTTAATCTTAGGCTATTTTTCGTTTAATGTTTCTGGCGTATTCAATGGAGTCATAAATTACTTTAATGATTCTTCGGTATAATTCATCTTTTAGGATAACGTCTTCAACCAAAAAGTCGACGTTAGGATTGTCATTAACTTCAATGACATACACTTTCCCATCTAGCTCTTTTAAATCAACCCCATAAAATCCATCGCCCATTGCTTTACAAGCTTTTAAGGCAGTTGAAACAACCTGTTTTGGGGCATCTTCCACTCTAAGAGAGTCGGCATCACCCATTAGATTACGTTTAGATTTAGATTGCCAGTTAATAACTTGCCAGTGGTTTTTAGCCATATGATAGCGGCAGACAAAGATTGGTTTATTGTCTAGAACGCCAACACGCCAATCGTAGGCGCTTTGAATAAAGGCTTGCGCAACAATCAGTTCTGATGAGATAAAAAGTTCATTAAGTTTGCAGGTGAGTTCTTCTTTATTATTAACTTTAAATACACCCATTGAAAAAGCACTGTCTGGTTGTTTTAAAATGATTGGAAAATTAAGGTTTGAGATAAGTTCATCGAGATTCGTATTCTTACTGACAAAGTATGTTTTAGGAATATTAATATCTAGTTTCTTCATACTTTCAGTTAAATAGAGTTTATTTGAACATTTTAAAATAGACCAAGGATCGTCAATAACAATTAAGCCTTCTGCATAGGCATATCTTGAAAATTGGTAAGTATAATCATTAACGTTTGTTGTTGCCCTGATAAACAAGGCATCAAACTCAGCGATTCGATGGTAATCCTCTTTGGTAATAAATTCAGTATAAAATCCCATCTTATCAGCAGCTATCTTAAATTTGGACAAAGCGACTTTATTTGAGGGTGGGTATTTTTCTAGTGGGTCTACCAAGATTGCTAAATCATATTTATAATCTTTAAACTTGGTAATATTATAATGTTTTTGATTAAAGTAGTGGATGGCGGCTTCTTGAATAAAGTCATCGGTTTCAACATCTGATATCGGAATGACTTTAACATTTTCAATTTTCCAAAACAACCCTTTAGAAAACGTAAAAATAATAAACGGTGATTCAAATAGTTGGTATAAAGATTTGATGAGGCGTTGATATTTTTTGATTGGTGTATAGCCAAAGTAAGATACGATTGAAATGGTATTCGATTTAAGGCCCTTTAGTGTGCTTTGGATCTGGTTTAAGGCCTCGTCCCCAATGGATTCAATGATTAATTGATCGGAAAAGTCTCTTATAGTCGCAACATTTGGAATCACTCTTTGGAGTCGTGCTGAAGCAAGAAGTGATACATAATACCCCAAGGATTGATAATCATAAGAGGAGCATAAATTAAAAATCCTGAGTCCTTTCATTTTTTGATACTTTTCATCGGTGATATAAGTTTCTGGATTAATGATGATTAGATTAGGAATATTATCTAGCCAAGGAATTTCAATGTCGGTTACAACAACGTTTAAACTTGGTTTTGTTCTAGTTAAACTATCGGGATTGATTTCTAACCACATGCGATAAGCAGGTTGATTTTCACCATAATAATTACTGAGTTCTTTAATAATCTTACAACCAAAGTGTTCATAAAATTTTATTAATGAAAGATTGGTGGCGTCAACTTCTAAAGTTAATTTGCCAATGTTGTTCTTTTTGGTATATTTAATGATGTAATGCATGAACTTTTTGCCTAAACCCTGATGTTGAAATTCAGGTTTTATGGCAACAGAATAGAGCCGATAACTATTCTTATATAAAAATAAAATTGCATAGCCAACCACTACTGAATCAATTGTCCCTAAAAATACGGCTTGATGTTTAGAAACAATACTGTTTTTAAGTGATGAAATAGACATTTGTCGTCGTTCATCAAAGGTTATTTTTTCGATGTTATAAAGCTCATTTAAATCCTTTAAATCCGCTATTTTGATTTCCATTTTTTTATTACACTCTTTTCAATTATTATAGTAGCACAACAAAAATTAAAAGATAGTCATAATTGAGATATTATTTATATAATTTATGAATAATAAAATAGGACAGAACTATCAAAAAAATAAAGTTTCATTTCTTCATATTTAGGGAATTGTGATTTAGAATTATTTGATAATCATCTTTTAATTTTAATATGGTAAAATGGGGTTGTGGTGATAATATGAAAATAGCTTTTATTTACAATCCTGAAAGTGGCTCTGGGAAAATCACTTTACTCTTAGATTGGATAAATAATCAATTTAGTTCTTATAATCATGAACTTACTTTTTTTGCGACCAAAAAACCGAAAGACGCTCAACTATATGCTGCAGAACATAAAGAATTTGATATGTTGTTGGTGGCTGGAGGCGACGGGACTTTAAATGAAGTTGTAACGGGGATAATGGAGAATGAAAAAAGACCGATCATCGGTTATATTCCGACCGGGACGGTTAATGATGTGGGTCATATGTTGGGGATACCGACGAACATTAAAAAAGCCGTTAAGATGATGCTAGATAAGCCTAAAATTAGAGAAGTCGATGTCACTAAAATAAATTCTCATTATTTTGTTTATGCAGCCGCAACTGGGAAGTTTGCCAAAGCCAGTTATGATGTGGCCAGAAAAGATAAAAAACGGTTTGGTTTTTGGGCTTATTATAAAAGTGGTTCGAAAGAGATATTTAAAGATTATAAAATTCCCGTGAAAGCGACTTTTGACGAGGGTGTTTTTGAAGGTGAATGTGCCTTAATTTTATTTTTAAATGGTCCGAGAGTTGGCGGGTTTAAATTATTTAATATGAAATCAAAATTAGATGATGGTTTAATCGAAGCCCGTTTCTTTAAAAGAGAACCTGGGGTTTTATTTAGGTTATTGGGATTCTTTTTTTCAGGGGGCTTATATTCAACTAGAAAAAACAAAACCATTCACAGTTCCAAATACACGCTAGAAATCCCTAAAGATGTGGAATGGAACACCGATGGTGAATTATCTTGTAAAGGATCTGTTAGGCTTGAGGTTGTTCCTAAAGCGATTAAAATACTCACGCATCCAACAAAACATAAACGTTATTTTTCTAAACAATAAAAATGCTCTAACCAAATTGAAAAATGCTTGAAAATATGTTACTATTTAGGCGTTGCCGAAATAGCTCAAACGGTAGAGCATCTGAATCGTAATCAGAGGGTTGCGGGTTCAAGTCCTGTTTTCGGCACCATTTACTTATATCGGAGGGAAAAAAGAATGTCATATAATATTAATTTAAGATTAGATCCAAACTTTACACCAATGATTAAGGTGTACCAAGACTATTTGAAAAGGGCAGATTTTAATCAAATCATGACGATTGGTTTAGAGTCTCATAATCAAGTCAGTTATCATGAACTCCCCCTAATTCCTAAGTACAATAAAAAAGATTTAAGATTTATTGAAAGGTATATTAAAACCTTACTCTGGGTTAAGGGTGGTCACACTATTTTTTTAGATGCGCCTAAAGTCGTTGGTAATTACATTAAACAAGCTTTTAGTTTAGAAGGTGAAAGAGGGTTTGATGTTGACTTCATGGAAACCGTTTATAAAAGAACGTTTCAAGTCATCTTAACTCAAAAACACACATTTCCTAGTGAAAAATCGCAACCAGAATCAATTGGGAGAAATTTAGACGGCTGTAGAATTGGGTTTGACGCTGGTGGATCGGATCGAAAAGTATCAGCGGTTAAAGATGGTGAAGTGGTTTACAGCGAAGAAGTAGTCTGGTTTCCTAAACTTCAATCGGATCCAAATTATCATTTAGAAGAAATTAAAGCCGCTTTTCAAACTGCTGCCTCCCATCTACCCCGTGTCGACGCAATCGGGATTAGTTCAGCGGGTGTTTATATCGATAATCAAACGAGAGTTGCCTCATTATTCATAAAAATACCAAAGAAGGACTATCACCTGGTTGAAAACATATATCATGAAGCGGTTCAATCCATTGGAGATGTTCCATTTGTGGTAGCAAATGATGGTGATGTGACAGCTTTAGCTGGGGCAATGGGCATGAATAAGAATGGTATTTTGGGTATCGCAATGGGAACAAGTGAAGCGGTTGGTTATGTAAATCAAGATGGTCATATAACCGGTTGGTTAAATGAATTGGCATTCGCCCCAATTGACTTTAATCAAGAATCAATGGTGGATGAGTGGTCAGGCGACTATGGTTGTGGGGTTAAGTATTTATCTCAAGATTCAGTGATAAAACTTGCCACGGCAGCCAAACTACCTATTGATGAAAAGTTATCTCTAGCAGACCAACTTAAACAAGTTCAAGGTTGGGTTAATGAAGGCAATGAAGATGCTTTGGAAATATTTAGAACCATCGGTGTCTATTTAGGTTACGCCATCCTTTATTATCATTTATTTTATGATATTAATTCAGTCATGATCTTAGGGAGAGTGACCTCTGGAGTAGGTGGCGATTTAATTTTAGAAAACGCAAGAAAAATAGTTGAACTAGAAAATCCAGTTTTCGCTGAATCTTTAGAAATCAATTTACCGAATGAACAAACAAGACGCGTGGGGCAATCGATTGCTGCGGCAAGTCTTCCAGTCATTATTTAAATAATAAAACCATTAAGATTTAATTCTTAGTGGTTTTTTATTTTTAAAAAAAGCAGGCAATTGCCTGCTTAAATCATGATTTTTTAACGTTATTAATAATAAGATAGATAATCGCTACTGGCCAAAATACAATTAATAAAAGAATGAAGATGCCCCAACTAAAATTGTTATTAGATTGAGCTTCGTTTGATGAAGGGAAAGTGAAATTGTAATTGGGTTTGGATTCTTTTTTGAATGATGGATTGTTGGTACCGCAGTATTTACAATTGCTTTCGTGTTGCCCCATTTGATAGCCACAATTTGGACATTGTGTCATTTATTTAAGCCCCTTAAATTGATTGTTTTCATCATAGAGCTCTTTAGAGTCTTGGATTGGAATCGTGTTACCTTGATATTTTTTGTCTGATTCTAACATCTTATCATTGCTGATAACAGTACCACCCAAAATTAATAAGGCAATAATCAATGATACGATTAGTGTAATAACACTCCAAACCATCGGATTGTGACTGGAATTTAAGAAGAATCTAATTAAAAGGGGGATTAATTGGTAAATTGACACGGTACTCATCGTTATCACGACAACCGCATTGGCTTTTTTAGAGATAATACTGTAGATAAACGCGACAATCAATAAAATGATTGCGACCATTTTACTAACAATATAAATAGTCAAATAACCATTATTATTGTCAAAAGTATTATCCAATAAAAATGGTAAGATAACCACTAAGGCTAAAAGGAGTGTAAAGCTGACTGAGGCTAAGATATTCTTTTTCATTCTTTTGTCTCCTTCTTATAAAGTGACTCGCCACATTCGTTACAGAAGTGGTAACCTTCTGGTACCTTATGTCCATTTGAGCATTCAACAACAATCTTTATGCCACATTCAGGACAAAATTTGGTGCCTTTAGGAATTTGTGAATCACAGTTTGGACATTCAAATGTTTTAGTTTCATTGGTAGAAGCTTGAGGAATAATCGAACTCATTGAACCAGTGGCTTGATTTGCCATCCCCATCCCTAAGCCAACTCCCATCATTTGACCAGCTGAACCTTGATTAGAAGCGCCTTTTTCTAAGACATCATAACCTCTTGAAGTTCGATAACGATTATCGCCTAATTGTTCAAACTCGGCACGACGAATTAAGATATCGTTTAAAGCTTCTAGGTCACTATCGGGAACATTGATTGATTCAATGGATAGGTTAACTAGATTAAATCCAAATTTGATAAAGTCTTCCGTTAATGAAACTTCTAATGCTTTTTGAATTTCATCAATTCTTGGATTAATTTCATAGAATGAGACTTTGTTGTCTAACATGAAACTAGAAATAATTTTCTTGAGTCTTTGATTCATTATCCCTCTAAAGTAGCGTTTGATGATTTCAAAAGAAATAAAGTTTCCTTGAATTAAACTACCGACTAAGGTTTCGAAAAAGAATTGATAGTTAGATAATCTAACCGCTAATTGACCTCTAGATCTAATGTTTAATTGAATTTGATAGACGGGGTCAAGGATCTTAATAGCGTCTGTTGTTCCCCACAAAAGATCAAGTTTTAAACGTTTGTTGATGAAATAAACTTCCATCTTGTAAGGACTTTTACCAGAGTGGACTGCTTTAACCATTCCAGAAATGAAAGGTAGAAGTTCAGTGTCTAATTTATAAGTGCCTTCTTCACATATTTTTTCAATGTGTCCATTGTGGACAAGAATCGCGACTTGACTAGTGGTTACTATGAGTTTAGAATTGACGTTAAACTCTGTTCCGATAAACTTGTATAATAACCAATCACTCGACGAGCCCTCAAAACTAACAACATCATATAATGCCATAATTTCCACGCTCCTTAACGTAATTTTAGTTTAACATAACAATGTTATTTTTTCAATTATAAATCAAGAAAAACCGTCATTGTTTACGAAATAATGACAGTCAAATATGATATAATATGAATAGGTGATAGTGTGGATCAAATTATTAAATTACAAAAATTAATCAATCAATCCAATCATATTGTCTTTTTTGGTGGTGCGGGTGTTTCAACTGAATCGGGAATACCTGATTTTAGAAGTGCTAAAGGAATCTTCAATGAAAAAACCCTTTATCCAGCCGAAACAATCGTGTCACATTCATTCTTTTTTGAGAAACCGTTCGAATTCTACCAATTTTATAAAGAAAAAATGATTTATTTAGAGGCTGAACCAAATGAATGTCATAAAAAACTTTTTAAACTGGAAGAGGCAGGTAAACTTAGTGCGATAGTGACTCAAAATATTGATGGACTTCACCAAATGGCGGGCTCCATAAATGTATTAGAGTTACATGGAACGATCCATAAAAATCATTGTTTAGTCTGTGGGAGGTTTTATGGACTGGAACGTATTTTAGAAAGTGATATCCCGCATTGTGACTGTGGCGGTATGGTAAAACCAGATGTGGTATTATATGAAGAAGCTTTAGATAATGATATTTTATTAAGAAGCATTGAGGCGATTAAAAATGCCGATTTATTAATTGTTGGGGGAACCTCTTTGAGTGTGTATCCCGCTTCAAGTTTAATTTATTATTACCCTAAAGGAAAACCACTCGTATTAATTAATAAAGACTTAACGGGTAGAGAGAATCTTGCCGACCTCGTTATTCAAGCCCCAATTGGGGAAGTGTTCAGTAAGATTAAAGTAGACTAACTGATTTGTAACTAAAAATAAAATGATTATTTGATATAATAAAATAAGAGGTGAAGATATGGCACATAATACAAGACTAGATTTAAGAAGTATCAATATATATCAAGTATTTTTAAGACAACATACTAAAGAGGGAACTTTTATCAGTTTAATTGATGATTTAAAGCGGATTAAATCATTAGGGATGGATTACCTTTATTTACTTCCTATACACCCAATTGGTAAACGCCATCGTAAAGGTAGCATTGGATCACCTTATTCTATAAGTGATTACCGAGCGACGAACCCTGATTTTGGGTCGATTGAAGATTTTGAACAGTTGATAAGAAGTGCGCATAATGAAGGATTAAAAGTAATGATTGATGTTGTTTTTAATCATACCGCTCATGATGCCGTTTTATTAGAAGAACACCCAGAATGGTATTATAGAAAAAACGGTAAACTCGCTGGTAAAGTTGGTGACTGGTGGGATATTACCGACTTAGATTTTAGAGTACCTGAACTGTGGGATTATTTAATCGAAACCTTAGTTTTTTGGACCAATAAAGGGGTAGACGGATTTAGATGTGATGTTGCCTCATTGGTTCCCATGGAGTTTTGGTTAAAGGCCCGAAAAGAGGTTAAAAAAGTAAATCCTAATGTTATTTTCTTAGCCGAATCAATTCATTCGGGTTTTGTTAAACACACAAGAGATTTAGGCTTTTATGCCGCCAGTGATTCAGAAACCTATGAAGCTTTTGATATATTATATGATTATGATATTCATGATGAATACATAGACTATGTAACGGAAAAAGGTAGTTTAAATACTTGGTTAAAAGCCATCTTGAAACAAGAATCTATTTATCCCGCTAACTATGTAAAACTAAGAAATTTAGAAAATCATGACCAAGAAAGAATTGCCCATTACATTAAAGATGATACGAGATTACTGAATCTAACAGGGTTATTGTTTTTCTTAAAAGGGGCGACGATGATTTATGCGGGTCAAGAATACGGGGTTTCTAAAAAGGTTGATTTGTTTGAGATTGATAAGGTTAACCTAACCCCAAATAACATGCACATTAGAAATTTGATTCATAGAATGGGGCACTTAAAGAAGGACTCTTTATTCCAAAAAGGTGTCTTCAAGATTCATTTTCAAGCCTTAGAAGCGGCAGTCATCACTTATGAAAATGAAACCTCATGTACAGTTGGAATATTTAACGTCGGTAATACAGTAGGTGAAGTAGAAGTACCACTAGATAATGGCGTGTATCAAAATATTTTATATCCAAATCAAGTGAAAATCGAAGATCATAAAATCACTTTAACGGATAAACCAATTGTCTTGTTTACCATGAAAAAACAAATTTAATCAGTAAAAAAGCGACCCAGAAGTCGCTTTTAATTTATTGATGGCAGGGCCAGCAGGATTTGAACCTACGAGTGATGGAGTCAAAGTCCATTGCCTTACCACTTGGCTATGGCCCTATTTATTTTGTGACATGGGGCGGCTAAAGGGACTCGAACCCTCGGATGCCGGGACCACAACCCGGTGCGTTAACCACTTCGCCATAACCGCCAACTGTCGCAAACTCTATTATACAATATTTTTATATTATGTAAAGTCTTTTTATTAAAAAAAGTTAGAGATGTGTTAAAATAATTTGGAAATGTGATATAAATTTGGTATTATTGTATAGTACGCAAGTAGGAGGTTTATTATGAAGTTGTTAGGAAGAGTATTATTTGGTTTCGTCATCCTGATCATCGGGCTTAATGTTTATACACAATCAAGAAATTATGCCTATACTAAATCAATTGGATTAAATGGCGATGCAGCAGTTAATGAAGGAAATTATGATTATTTTAGAGGACTTAGAGGTTATTATTTAATTGATGATGTTATCAATGAAACGATAACTTTAGAAGAAATATCTTTTAATCTACATGCCTTTTTACAAAGTAATGGCGATTTTAATGTGATGACGGTTGTGGTAGACCACTTAGAAGGTATTGATACCCAAATGTTAAATATAAAGGTTACTGGAACAGGGGGTAATTTTGAACAACAATTAGTTAAACTCAGTGAAGGTAATTGGTTTATTCAATATATCTTCTTGGAAAACTTATATGTAGACCAACCAGACTTACGAGATGATATTTTAGATGTTGCGATTTGGTATGTTGACAGCGATGAAGAAGAAACAATCGTTCCATTATATGATTATGATGAAACACAAGGACCACTTTTATCAGCCAAAGCGTCCAATTTAGCAGCTGTTATCAGTGGCTTAAATCATTTAGACCATAATCCAAGTAAAACGATGGTTCAATCAGAAGCCATTCAAACTGTTCCAACTGAACAAACCAAAGGCACTTCAAAAACTTATAAAGATGTTATCTTTAGAGTTAAAGCACCAAAAGATGTCACAGGCGATGCGTATATCAGTGGTAACTTTAACAACTGGGCAGAAGCTGATAGTAATTATAAATTGACTTATAATAAAACGACAAAAACATTAGAAGGAAAGTTTAATATTACAACTGACTATACCACAATTCAATACAAAATTAATTTTTCGGACAACTTAGTTGAAGTTGATGCCGATAATAATGTGGTATTACATACACATACCTTATTAACACCAGATAATGTCACTTTATCTGATTACAATATTGTTACAGTTGAATCAGGATTACCCGAATACAAGTTTAATGAATATAATTGGGTTATTTGGAGAAACATGGGAATTTTCGCCTTAATATTCGCCGTGCTTACCTATTTATTATTCTTTAGAAAGAAACAAAAGAAGACGAAAAATGTTTATGTAGCAGAAGGGATTAAAAAGGATGAAGTTGTTAAAAAACAACCTCAAAATTTAAACTTAAAACAAATCTCTGATGTTGAAGAGAGAGATAAAGTTTATGAAGCTTCACAAGAAGTCAAAGAATCTGCTAGTTCGGTTGAAGTTAAAACGGAAGATAATCAAACTGAATAAAGTTTAAGATTGTAAAAATATTAAACGTGTGCTATATTAATAATGCACGTTTAAATTAGGGATATGGTGTCAACGGTAGCACAGCGGTCTCCAAAACCGTTAGTCCGGGTTCGAATCCTGGTATCCCTGCCATTAGTATCAATTAAAACCGAATTATTCGGTTTTTTTATTTAATAGGAATTGATAATGCGGGGTTGGACTTTTGGGTTGTTTACTTTATAATAAGTGTGAGGTGATTCAAGTGAGAGTAGCATTAGTAGCACATGATAAAAAGAAAGATAATATTGTCCAATTAGCAAAGCAGTACGAAAAAACTTTAGCGCAACACGAATTGTTTGCGACAGGAACCACTGGAAAATTGATTATGGAACAGACCCATCTTCATATTACAAGAATGAAAAGTGGACCTTTGGGCGGTGACCAACAAATTGGGTCAATGGTTGCTGAACAACAACTAGATTTAGTTATTTTTTTAAGAGATCCTTTGACGGCTCAACCACATGAACCTGATGTATCCGCATTATTAAGATTATGTGATGTTTTTGCGATCCCACTCGCAACCAATGTTACCAGTGCTAAGATCATGTTAATGGCATTAGAAGAAGGGCATATTAAGGTCCAATACGGGAAAGAAATATGATTGTTGATTTAACGAAAACGATTAAAGATAAAATGACTGGATATCCTGAAGATCCTATCCTTAGTTTAAAACAAATCAAGCATTTTATTAAAGATGGCTATAATGATTATTTGTTAAAGATGAATATGCATACAGGGACCCATATAGATGGACTAAACCATATGGGCAGTGGGTCTTTGATGAGTGAAATTGAGTTAACACAGTTTATGGGGACTGCGAGAGTTGTTGATCCGCTTAATTATACTTATCAAGGTGAAGAGGTCGTGGTGATAGAATGCCATGGTCATTATTTAGAAGAAAACTTTGTAAGGCAATTAATCGAACACCCCTTAAAATTTATTGTGATCGACAATGATTCAGTGGATACGGCACCTTATTTTTTACACAAATTATTATTTAATAAGGGAATCTATATTGTGGAAAATGCCATTAATTTAGATAGACTACCGAATGATTCTTTTTTTGACATATTTGCTATTCCTTTAAAAATAGAAAGTGATTCAAGCCCGATTAGACTTTTCGCAAAAATAAAATAAAGTAAATATTCTCTTTCATCTCTATATATTATTTAGAGGTGAAGAACAATGAAAAAGATTTATTCGATTTTATTTTTAAATGTCTTATTATTGTTACAAGGTGTTTTGATAAACGCGGAAGGGATAGAAGATCCGAGAAGAAATTTAATCGACTTGACGAATTTAGTTGTTAAAGATTATCAAACGGAAGGGTTAGGAAATACTAGAAGTCTTGAGATGGTTAATCCGGTGGTGGTATCGGAGAATCAAACATGGTATACCTTCGTGATTGGAAAAGAATTTTTCCCGGATGATTATTTTCAAACACCCGATCCAACCGAAGATTATTTATATATTGATTGGGGCGTTGGTATTGATAATTATAAATTAATTCGTTCAGCAGATGGTAATTACTTTTATTCGTTTTTTGGCCCTGAATCTAATTCATTAAGAATTGATCATGTGATGATTTTTGATGAATGTTTAGAATCGATGCCTGCCAGTATTATGTTATATGCTGGTAAGATTGAAGATTTCACTAAAATTTATTCTGTTAAATCTAATTTGACACCACAAGTTGGTTATTATTTGATGGATTATGATCAGTTAAAAAGTCCAGCGGATATCCTAGGTGAACTTAGTGCCATCGATGAGAACTCGGATGTCTCTAACCATATTATTATTACTCAAGATGACTTTACGCCAAACAGTTCGATTTTAGGAGAATACTTAATCCGTTACGAAGTATCTGATCGTGTTTTTAACACATCCATCTATGATATCTATGTGAAGTTAGTTGATGTTACGGCACCGGTCATTGAAGGCACAAACAACCACACCATTGAACTTGGTGTTGATAATCTAAACGCTGAAGATATTAAAGCTTTATTGAGTGTATCAGATAATTATGATGTCCAATTATCAAATAATGATTTGGTATTAATAGAAGATACATTTAGTGATTCCCAATCACAAGTAGGAACTTATAAAGTGGTTTATGAACTCAGTGATTCTTCATTAAATAAAGCGACTTACCAAGTTAATATTGAGGTGGTTGATACAACAAAGCCAGTGATTGATGGACCACTTGAGGTGTTTCGCTATACAACCGATCCTTTTATTACTTTAGAAGAGATAAAGACCTATTTTTCAGCTTATGATATTGTGGATGGGGATGTCTCATCGGCGCTTGTTTTTGAGGGGGAGTACCCTAATATACCGGGTAGATACCCTTTAACAATCAGTGTTCATGATAGTTCTAATAATACCCAATCAACCACCATTTACGTGAATGTGGTTGATGGAATCCCACCAGAGTTTACAACCTCAGAGCTAATTATTAGTTTTGATGCGTTAAGTTCAATGGATGATGAAGCTATCAAAGCTTGGTTAAGTGATAAGTTAATGGTCAATGCTGAGGCAATCGAAATCTTATTGAATGAATCAAAGTATACAGAGGCTTCTAAATCAAGTTATGTTTACTACACATTTGAAAAAGATAACCGGCTTAATTATGGCAGGATAACCGTTCAAGCCAAAGAACAAAGTATTTTACCCGCTATCATCGGCATAAGCGTAATCGTCTTGAATGCTGGTTTTACCGTATTCTATTATAAAAAACACAAATTTTAAAGGGGATTAGTTCCCCTTTTTCTTTTAAAATGATTTAAAATGGTTTATACTATGACTTAGGTGATAAAATTTGAACAAGCATAATCAAAAATTATTAATATTTATACTACTATATTATGTATTGAATATAGTAAACACCTACTTTGTGACAACAGCACCACTGAATCGTTATTTAACTGCGTTTGAAAGAACACCCTTATTTGAATTAAATTCAATAGTGGGTAATTTTGCGGTATTAACGATTATTCTTTTTGTGGGTTTTTTGATATTCACTAAAACAAACAAAAGATTAATCTACTTGATTGTGGTGACATTTTTATTAAATGGGTTAATCTTTGCCTTAGGGATTTTTACCAAGTATTACCAAACCATTTTCTCATTTTATGAAATGACTTTATTTAAAAACCCAGCGACGACATTAGGGATATCAATTTTATTAGAATCGTTAAAGGAATTAGTTGTTTATTACAGAATTATCGTTTTTGTCCCAGGGATTACTTTAATCGTCTATTATACTTATTTAAGAAGATACTATAGTAAAACAGAAGTGAAGATTAAAGAAGAAGCATTATTAAGCTTTAAACCGCTAAACGCAATGTTTATGGTAGTGGGAATCGTTTTAAGTTTTACCGCTTTAGGGATATTTAATATTTCAATGAATTCCAATTGGACCATTTACGCTGAAAGACCACTTTATGGGGTTCAAACAGCGGGGTTATATAATTATTATTTCGGACAAGCTTTAGGCTTTAAATACGATTTTGAAAATATTGTTGAAGCAGATCCGAGTTGGTATGTTGATTATAATAAAAACCAAAATACCTATATCAATGTTTATGGTGAGGTTTATTCAAATAACTTAACTAAATCTCAAGCCTCAACTGTGATCCTTGATGGCAAAATAGATAATAATAAGTTAAATGGTATATTGAAGGATAAAAACTTAGTCTTAATTCATCTTGAATCATTTAATCATTTTTTATTAAATGAATCAGGACCTTACCTAGATGAAACTTACTTACCCACTTTAAAAGCCCTGTTAGAACAATCTTATGTATTAGATAACTTTTACACAAATGTCGGACTCGGCAATAGTAGTGACGCTGAATTATCTGTTTTAACGGGATTATATCCTTCAGGGGACACAACGCTTTATTGGAACTATAAAGATGGCAATTATACCTTGCCAGCCTTGCCACAACTGTTTTCTAACCGGTTAAGTATTTCACTACATGGGGATGTATTAGAGTTTTATAATCGTGGGGTTGTTCATGAACAACTGTTTGGGTTTGATGACTTCTATTACTATAATCCTCAAGAAAATAACTTTGAAGAAACAAAGAATGGTTATTATAAGTTTGAAGATATTACTTATGCCTCAACGGAAGACTCACCTTGGTTAAGTGACTTAGCATTATTGGAATGGACAAAAGCTGTTTATGATACCAAAGGGGACCAAAAAGTGTTTTTATTTCCGATTACGATACAACCCCACACCCCTTATGAATACAATCCTTTTGAAGATAGATTTACAAACGAAGATATCAATCTTGAAGCGACCACATTAAGATATTTAAATTATGAAGCTTATCTTGAATCTTTTTATAAAAAATTTATTGAAGTTTCTCATGAATTAGATAACACAGCTTATGTGTTTTATAGTGATCATGGCTCAGGCATCCCACAAGATGATTTAGCAACGATTCTTGGTTTAGAATCATCTAATGGAACCTCTGAAGTAAATGATAATGTCTTGTCTAGATTAGAGTACCAAAGAGAAATGATTAAAACTTTAGCCTTTATTTATGTCCCAGATGATACACATGAAACAGACGGACTAAAGCGTGGATTAATGACAGGCACACAATCACTGGTTCGATCACAAGTTGACCTATATAGAACGATTATTGAACTATTTGACTTACAAACAGATAATTATTACTTTGGGGTTAACGCCTTATCGGATGAACATACTTTCTCTATCGACTCAAGAACTTTCAGCGTTGTTACCGATGATTATTATATTATTGGGAAACGTTTGCATAACACAAATGATCTTGATAAAGATAATATCTTCATTATTAATGAGAATTATCAATATGATCCAATCAAATTTTTAGAATATGTTTATTTATATAAATACCGCATGGATAGGGCGATGCGAACCAATTTATATCAACACTTGAAGAATTAAGTCGTAATACTCTATTGACTTATAATTGAAAAAACGATATAATTCTTTTTGCGCGGGTGTGGCGGAATTGGCAGACGCACTAGACTTAGGATCTAGCGCCTTAGGCGTGCAGGTTCAACTCCTGTCACCCGCACCATATTGAAAGCATAGGTTTGATACAAAAGTATCAAGCCTTTTTTTGCTTTAATAGGGGCTTTTTCTCACATGGCCGAGTATATTTTGATGTGAAGAACAATCAAAAATGAGGATAAAAATCGAGAGCAGTTTAGATGTTTACACGATTTGCTTGATTTTTACACGATTACAAGTGATTTTACACGATTTGAATGACTTTTACACGATTACATGTTAATCATTAAGTATTTGAGAAAAAACATCAAAAACCATTAATTATTGATAATGTCTTAAGTTTTTTTTATCAAAAGTGCTATAATGATTACAAGTCGTTTACAAGTAAAAGGTGATATCTATGAACTATAAAAAAATAGTGAAAGAAATAAGAAAAAAACTAATAATCACACAAGTTGAGTTAGCAGAACTATTAGGTGTTTCTTTTTCATCTATAAATAGATGGGAAACTGGCAAACACGAGCCTACAACTAAGATTAAAAGGAAGTTAGTTGAAATTTGTAAAACTGTTTAAAAAAGTGTGGACATTCCAGTACGTGAAATAAAGATATTCATAACAATCTAGTCTTTCAATAAAAATCTACATATAAGGACATTTGTTTTATGGACATTCGTTATTTTTTAGCCTTGCATTAGTGGCAAATATAGATAAAGTTAACTTTGTCAATTATTATATGTACATGGTACAATAAAATTAGATTGTAACTCCGGAGAAATAGTATGCCATTTCAAATCATAAAACACGATATAACAAAAATGAAAGTCGATGCTCTTGTTAACTCAACAAATGCTAAACCATTTATTGGTGGTGGAGCAGATTTTGACATTAACGCTGCAGCGGGACCAAAGTTATTGGAAGAAAGAAAATTATTTGGAGACATTAAAAAAGGATGCCCTATATTAACAAAAGGATATCAATTACCTGCAAAATATGTCATTCATCTAGTTGCTCCGATCTATATCGATGGACAACATCACGAACAAGAAGACTTATATCAATCCTATATGTCTGCTTTAAACTTAGCAAAAGATCATGAAATCGAATCAATTGCTTTTCCGCTGATATCATCTGGGACATATAGATTTCCTAGAGGAGAGGCTTTAGAAATCGCACTTTCCGCAATAAAATCTTTTTTAGATCTTCATGATATGATGATTTATCTTTTAGTTTATGACAAAGCCTCATATCAAGTATCATTGGAGAGATTTGTATCAGTTAAGAACTATTTAGATGATGATACAAATATATCTCCTGATTTCATCTATAGTGAAAAAATGCCATTATGGGAAATAGATTCGTCTATAACTATCAAAAAATCATCTCAACAAAGAAAACTTGATGATCTTGAATTTGAACTTGGTGAAACTTTTGCAGAATCATTGTTTAGACTGATTGATGAAAGAGAATTAAATGACGTTGAAGTCTATAAGAAAGCAAATATTGATAGAAAACTTTTTTCTAAAATTAAAAGCAATACCGATTATCAGCCTAGTAAAATGACTGCAATTGCATTTTCGATTTCATTGGAACTTAATCTAGATCAAACAAAAGATTTACTTAATAAAGCTGGATATTCACTATCTCCTAGCTCTAAGTTTGATAAAATCATTCAATATTTCATAGAGGATGAAAACTATGATCTTTATGAAATCAATCAGGTCTTGTTTGCCTTTAATCAAAAAACAATTGGTGGACTAGATTAATATTTGTCGCTTATCAAACGACCATTTATAAATTCATTTGATGTATCCTTAAATCAAAAACAAGGAGAATTGAAAATGAAAAAAGATTTAGTAGAAATGGTGTTTATATTAGATCGAAGTGGATCTATGTCAGGATTAGAGTCAGATACAATTGGTGGCTTTAATAGTATGATTGATAAACAAAAGTATACAGCAGGAGAAGCTATTGTTTCCACAGTGTTGTTTGATGATCAATTTGAAGTGTTGCATAATAGAAAGCAAATTAGTGAAATCAAACCTATTTCGCAAAAAGAGTACTATGTTAGGGGCACGACGGCATTATTGGATGCCATAGGTAGAAGCATTGTTAAAATGGTAAGTGTTTATAGAAAATTAGAAACTGATGAAAAACCAGAAAAAACCATATTTGTTATCACGACAGATGGCATGGAAAATGCAAGTAGAGAATTTTCAAAATCTCGTATCAAAGAAATGATTGAATACCAAAAAGAAAAATTTAATTGGGAATTTATTTTTCTAGGAGCAAATATTGACGCAATCAATACAGCAAGAGATTTTGGTATTCGTGAAGATAGAGTTGCCAATTATCACTCTGATAAAAAAGGAACACAACTAAACTACAAAGTTTTATCGGAAACGATTAGTGAGTTAAGAGTTAACAAATCGATAAGTTCAGATTGGAAAACTGAAATAGATAAAGACTTTGATAATAGAAAATAGCCTTTTGACATTAGAGTCAATCACTTATCAAGCAAAGCATTAGATTTAAAAAAATAAGAACATTCACATGGAGTTAAGTGAAATTGACAGGTGAAATTTTAGATATAGTGTTAGGTATAACATCATTATTAATTGTAATCAACTCGTTTGCAACTACAGTTTTAGTGGTTAATATAGCAAGAATAAATCACTAGACTAAAGTATTCTTTTCCTCAAAAAATGTTTGTAATAAGTGGGTATGTTTTAATAAAAAATAGATTGATGTTTATAAAATATAAGTTGATTAGGTTTAAGATAAGAGACAAGGTATGTGAGAGTAATACATATGGATAATATAAAAGCCAATTCAAAACTAAAAATCAAAGATATTATTTTAAGAGTCATATTAGTTATGACTATTATTTCTATTGTGTTTTTCTTTATATCTATTAGCGTTGAAGTGTCATCGGGAGATTATGGTACACCTGGAACTCGAATTGGAGCAATATGCAATGATGGCTGGAGATCTAGTTCAACAGGATCTGGAACATGTTCATCTCATGGTGGAGTTGATTATTGGCTATATCGAGGTGGCATGGAATCAACATATCAAAGCCATAGATTAATACAAGATACATGGATTTATCACATAATAGCAAACACATTTATTTTAATGCTCTTTTATATGTGGCATAGAATTGATTCAAAAAATGACATAAATCAAAAAAAACTTATCTTTGCTACCTATTTTAGTGATGTTCAGAAAAATATAAAAAAATACAAAGATATACTTAGTAACTATGAAAATTCAAATAATAGTTTAAATTTTGATGGTAATGAAAAGGAGCTATTAAAAATTACATTATCTTTAATGCAAGTGCAAAAAGATCGAGTAGGTAACAAATATTTGCAAAAATCCTATAAACATGAGCTTTTTCAAAATGATTTTTCATACGTTTTGATATTTTATTTTATTTCAGTTGGATTTTTATTTTTTGCACAAAGTTTTGCTGTTGGGCTCACAATTATATTTTTTTCATCGCTTACAATGAATTACTTATATTCACATTGCTCCTTTTTAATTTACACTATGAAATCAAAAAGAAAACTTAAACATGTTAAGAAATTAATTTGATGTTTTCAAGAGAATTGATATAGTTGCCTTAAATAATTTGAAAAAAGTAAATATAACCAAATGAAAAACATATGGGTTTTGTTAAAAATCATCTTAAAACAGACATAATTTTTAGTTAATTTCTTTTTGTCAATAATCTTTAAATTTTAACACAAGAAGATCAAATAACTTGATATTGAAGATAAGCTCTATATACATGCAATGACTCAACCAACATATTGAAATGTAGAGTTTATATTTATTTTCTTCCAAAAAAATCCCCTATTCTATAAACATCTACAATTAATTATTTGTAGTGTCTACTCTAAGGGGGTCAATTATGGACCAATGTTTTTCTTGTTAAAGGGTCAATTATAGAGTATCATATACACCATCCTGAAAAAGGATATCGAGCAGTTAAAAAAGATATATTCAATGATACAGGATGGATAGTTTCAAGTTATTTAATGTATCAGTGTTTTAGAGAGATGGGCATCTATTCTAAATCTCGTAGAAGAGCGTTTAGAAGACCAAAAGGTGTGTCTGATAAGTTTCCAAACATAATCAGTGGAAACTGGCAAACAAAAAGACCATTTGAGATAGTTTGTACGGATAAGACCATGATTGTGCATCAGGGAAAGAAATATGATTTAAGTCTTCATATCGATGTATTCAACAATGAGATTGTAGGATATGACCTAGCAAACTATCATCATGGCAATGGTGTGATGAATCATTTAAGAAGTTTAGAAGATTTCTTACGTATTAAAGAACAAAGAGGCTATGGTGAAGATCATACGATATTACATAGTGATCAAGGTAGGGTATATTCATCAGTTAAATTTGAGAAAACACATAAAGACTATCCAATCACTAGGTCAATGAGTAGAGCAGGGACACCTACAGATAATCCTGTTATTGAATCACTTATTGGATGGATCAAAGGTGATTTGAAACACTATCTAAAATTACATGACTTCAAAGATATCAATACAGCTATAGAAATTTATGTAGATTATTTTAATCATCATAGAGTAGCTTATCGATTAGATTACTTAACACCAGTAGAATACAGAACGATCAAAGGTTTTAGTTAAAAAATCTTACAGTTAAAAAAAAGATATATGATAAAATATCAGCATTAAGGATATAAAAGTATCACTTTTTATTTATCAAGGGTGGTACCTATGTGTCCTAGAAAATCATAGCAGTGCAGAACACAGGGGGAGAGTAGAATGAAAAGTTTAGAATCCTTAAAAAGTATATTCAAAGAAAGATTATTCAAGATTCCAGACTATCAGAGAGGTTATGCTTGGCAAAAAGAGCAACTAAAAGATTTCTGGGAAGATATCACCAATTTACCCAAAAATCGTTATCACTATACTGGTTTGCTATCGCTGAAAGAAGTGAGAAGTATAGATTATAATGGTGGAAATTGGGCTAGCGAAAGATGGTTAATTAATGATCAGGGTTATAAGCCATTTCATGTAGTAGATGGACAGCAAAGACTGACAACATTTGTGATTTTCATCAATGAAGTTATTAACCTGATTAAAAACCTTGATGTCAATAAGGGTAAGCCTCTTGACGATATATATATTGGCACAATTTGTTTAAAAAGAATTATAGAGGATTATATTTATATAAAGATGCCACCAAACTATAGTTTAAGTACTTATAAATTTGGTTATGAAGTAGATAATCCAAGCTTTAAGTACTTGAAGCACAAAATATTGGGTGAACCAGATGGTGGAGTTGTTACAGAAACTTTTTATACTTTAAATTTAGAAAACTCAAGAAAATTTTTTAAGGAAAATCTTGAAAATTACTTTAATGAGTATGGGCTAGAAGAAATTGAAAGTTTGTTTAAAAAAGTGACTCAAAATCTAATGTTTAATCTGCATGAGATAGAGGATGACTTTGATGTTTTTGTTGCCTTTGAAACAATGAATAATCGCGGCAAAAAGCTTTCAAACTTAGAATTGCTAAAGAACAGGTTAATCTATTTAACGACTCTATATGATGAAAAAGAACTTAGTGCGGATGGTCAAGAAATAATAAGAAACCAGATTAACGATGCATGGAAAGACATCTATTACAATCTTGGTCGTAACAAGAAAAATCCTCTGCCGGATGATGATTTTTTAGTAGCTCACTGGATTATGTATTTTCAGTATTCTAGAGAAAAAGGCGATGATTATATTAAATTTCTGTTGAATGAAAAATTCACTCCTCAAAATGTTTTTACTAAAATTGAAGCTAAAATGGAAACAATAGATGAAATTGAAGTAGTTAGAGACTTAGACACATCCGATGATGATCTATATGAAAATGGTGATGTTCCCAAAATTACGATTATATCTAAATTATCTAGTGTTGAAATTACAAATTATATTAATAGCATTAAAACTGCATCCGTTCACTGGTACAACTCATTTAATCCAATAAACAACAATGATCTGACAGAGGATGAGCAAATATGGGTTGAAAAACTAAATAGAATTGGAATTGCATATTTTAGACCTCTTGTCTGTGCAAGTTTTATGAGAAGTGATATTAGTTCTAATGAACGTGTTGAATTATTTAAGAGCATTGAAAGGTTCATTTTTCTTGCATTTAGAATAGGTCGAGCAGCAGCTAACTACAGAAACGCAGCCGTTTATAGACTTACTAAGCAATTAAGAGCTGGAGAAGTTTCTGTAAAGACTGTAATCAACGAATTGAATGATAGAATAGAAAGCTGGCTTACACCAAGCAGTGGAATAGATGTTCAGTCGTTTGTAGCTTATATTCAAAGAAAATTTAAAAACAATGAAGGTTTTTATAGATGGAATGGTATTCATTATTTTCTTTATGAGTATGAAAGTAAAATTGTTGAAGAAAAAGGTAATCCTAAAATAGATTGGAAGATGTTCATAACAGGTGAGCAAGATAAGGTATCTATTGAACATATTTTTCCTCAAACACCATCAAAAGAATATTGGAAAACAAGGTTCGGAGATTTTGACAGCAATCAAATTAACTATCTTAACGGTACTCTAGGAAATCTATTACCTTTATCACAAAGCATTAATGCTTCATTACAAAATGATGGTTTTGATGAAAAAGTTAATCCACTAAACGGTAAGAGAAGAGGATATGCTGATGGCTCGCATTCGGAGATAGAAGTTTCAAAATATCCGGAATGGACAAGAAAAGCAATATTTGAACGCGGGATGAAGTTGTTAAAGTTCATGGAAGAAAGATGGAATTTTAAGTTCAAATCAAAAGAGGATAAGTTAGATTTTCTCGGGTTAAGGACTGTAGTTGAGAATGCCGATCAAGAAAGTGAACAGGTTGATATAGCATAGAATAGTATTAAAGTTTGGTACGAAGGGTAATGCAGGAAAATCCTGTAAATTAAATGGCATTAGCCAGGAGGTCTAGTTTATGAAAACTAGAGAAATGATCGTACCAAGAGATTTGATTAAAAAGTTTTACCCACATCCAGAACCATATGGCGATGGAGACTATGTTGTTGACTTAGTTAACGACATGTACACTGATGTATTTTATCGAGAAGAGGGAGATTTTATTACCGTTACCAATAATAAGGCTTTAATCTCTTACCTTCAAAAGAATCAAATGAAATCTAGAGAATACTTCTTTAGAAATGGTGTCTATTCATTACGGCATGTAGAAGATTTTGATAGTATACTCATTAAAGACTGGAAAAAACGAACACCAATTACTGTTCAACTAGAAATACCTATAGAGCATAATTTACCCTCTGAGTTCATGTTATGTTTTTATTGGATTGAAGTTGGAAAAGCAACAGTACAAGATAACAAAATGACTCTTGATGTCTATGAAAAAGATTTGATTCGTATGATTGACATTGGTGTATCAATCGATTTAATAATTGAGCAGATTAAAAAAGTAGATCAACGATAAGGAGGGGCTTCAACTTCATCGCTAAATAAACAATTTTTAGGGGTGCTAAAAAAACTTAATGGGTGCTAACTTGTATTAAAATAAGTTACATCACACATATAAGAAGCATAGGTTTGATACAATCGTATCAGACCTTTTTTGTTGAATAGGAAATCATAATTAAAATCTTAAAAATGGTTAACAAGAAAAAATCTCAGGAAAGAGACTAAAACAGATAACGATCAAAAACTTATTTCAAAACATTTATAGTTAACTTGTTATAGATATCTTTAGGAATAAGATGTTGCAGGCCACAATTGGGACACCAGTCAAGCGGGAAAGGCGTGGTAAAATCTTCCATATCAAGTGCGTAATCACCAAAGTGGGTACGCAATTCATGATGACAGTTTAAACATTTCATATCGACATAAACATTGAGATTAGGCACTTTTTTAAAAGCGTTAAAAGACATAGGATTCATCACATCACACATTGGATGTGATAAATATTCTTGATAAGCGGATTTAAGAAACAAAATATGATTTTGATTTGTAATGGTATAATCTACTATTATAAAATAGATTTATAATCATGCGTTTTCACAAAAAATAAAAAAAGTGTGAAATTGCATGATTTTGATGTATAATGTATCTAAAGGTGGTGATATCCATGAATTTACTTTTAGAAGAACTCAAAAAATATGAAAAAAAGAAAATTACATCCGATATACTTATAGGCATCATCAAAACATATTACCCTCATTATAAGGACACATCCATAAGATGGATTATCTATGAATTATCAAAGAAAAATGTAATTACAAAAATAAGTAGTCAGTTATACTTTATAGGTAAACTAAAAGTATATAATCCACTTTTTTCAAATGTTTTAAGCAAAGATATCAAGAAACTTCTTGAAACAAAATTTAGTGATATTAAATTTGTTATGTATGAATCAACATGTTTAAACGAATGGGTCAATCACCAAGTATCAAGAGCTGTTATATTTATAGAAGTAGAAAAATATTATATGATGGATATTTTTAGAGTGATACAAGAAAAATATATGAATGTACTTTTTAAACCAAATCAAGATACATTGTATCGTTATCAAGGAGATTTAATTGTTGTTAGTCAACTTTTTACACAGGCACCAATTAACCGCCAAGAAAGAACAATTAAACTTGAAAAATTAATTGTTGACTTTTATACGCACGATTTAATTAATGAGTTTATAACTGATGATGAAAAAGAAGATGTCATTGATTTAATGTTTCAAACCTATGTCATTAATTATAAAACGGTGATTGCTTATGCTAAAAGAAGAAAGAATGAAGATAAAGTAATCAGTGCACTGTTAAATCTTAAAATTAATGAGGGAGGAGCTATATGATATCAAAGATAAGTTTCACTAAAGGACATATAGATACAATCAAAGAAAAATATCCTAAATTGGATATTCAATTGATTGAAAGATCCATATTTGCTTTTGGATTATTAGAAGCACTTTCTAAGGTTAATCTACCATTTATTTTTAAAGGTGGAACAAGTTTGATGTTGCTTCTTGAAAATCCTTATAGACTATCAACAGATATTGATATTATTGTTAAACCTGATTGTGATGTTGATTCATATTTAAAGGAAGTTTCTAAAATATATCCATTTATAAGATCAGAAGAACAAGTTAGAAAAGGGAAAAACAGTATTATTAAAAGTCACTACAAGTTTTTTTACGAATCACCAAGTACTCAAACTGAAATTCCAATACTTCTTGATATTCTTTTTGAAGAAAACAATTACGAGAGAATATTAAGAAAGAAGATAAAATCCGAATTTTTAATCTTGGAAGGTGATAATTTAGAGGTATTTGTCCCATCAGTTGAATCCATTTTAGGTGACAAACTCACTGCATTTGCTCCGAATACTACAGGTATAGAGTATGCATATATCAATAAAAATGGGCAAACAGTAGAAAAGACGTTAGAAGTTATCAAACAATTTTTAGACTGTGCACAACTCATAAAGGAAGCAAAGAACTTCAACGAAGTCTTATAAACTTATAAAAGAATTGTTTTATCGGAAATAGAGTATCGCGGAATAACAGCAAGTTATGAAGATTGTTTAATCGACACTTTCAATGCTGCGCTATCAATTTTTACAAGAGGTTCACTTTTTAGTGACCAATATAAACATTTATTAAAAGGTATTAGAAAAATTCAAAATCATATTTTTGGATTTGATATTAATGGAGAAACGGCGTATCAGTATGCATGTTTGGTCATGTTGATGTGTGCAAGACTAATTAGACAAGTTGATTCAATAAGTATTATTCAACAAGAACCATTTACAGATAAAGAATATAAACCAGTTAATAGAATTAAACGATTAGATCAAGAGGCTTTTGATATAGCTGCAACAGCAATTAGATTATTAGAATCAAAAATTAAATGAAAAAACACATTAATGTAGCAACGACAACATAAAAAGAATTGATATTTAAATTGTTATTTACACCGAATCAAAAGTACAAATAGAACAACTCTTTATCTTTTTGAAAATTCATTTTATTGGTATAATATAGTAAAAGCATTTGATATAAATAAAGAATGGAAGTGTTCCAGAAGGTATTATATTGATCAAGCAATTAATCGTATGAAGATATGGCAACAGGAAAATAATATATGAAAAAAATTAGAAACATATTATTATAGAAGGTTTTTTAGTTGTTTTTTTAGTATGCCTATCATTAGTCCAGTTATGGTGTGATGATACTTTTTGGAAATTTTCAATGGTTGATATCTTAAACGTATTTTTCACGGCTACTATAGGAATCTTAGGATTATATATAACTATAAGTATTGTAGAAAACAACACCTGGAAGAGAAGAAAGAATGACTATGTCATTGAACAACTAAAAGAATTAGTCTCATTACTAGAAGGAAGTACACTGAAACTTTTAAAAGATGATGGTAAGTATCCAATAAAAGAACTTTTTACTACTATGGTTCAAAAGGGCAGAGATTATATAGAAATTGTTAATGAATTAATTGACTTAAAAGATGATTATAATTGTTATTTTGATAATTTGAAAAAAAACTATGCTGAGTTTTCTAATGTTTTAGATTATTATGATCATGTTGCTGCTATAGATTCCAATATAAATAAAATAAATCAAAAAAGAGAAGACAGTATCCATAGCGTTATGAAGATTATTGTATCTGTTTATAAGTCGAATTAGGGCTTAACTCTTTGTTGCTTTTTTGTAATGAAAACAACTATATATAGCAGTGGGGATTTATTGAGTAAATTTAAGTATGACTTCATTCTTTAACAACATAGAGTAAAAAAAATCATTTTTATTAGACTTTATTAAATCTATATATTTTGAGTTTGTTAGAGAGTAAATCATAGTAACTTGTTAGATTAATGTTTGAATCTTATAAGCAACTAAAAACATAAGAACGATTATTTACCTCTATTTATTCTAAGGCATCTTAAAAAGTATACAAACTAATAGTATATCAAACAACCGATTTTTCTGCTATTTACTCAGAGATACCACTGGTTACTCATATTTACCCAAAAACGGACTTTAACTTACAGTTTGATTTTTTATTTGAGGTAAAAAGGTGCTGCCATATTAGTAAAAAGAGACACCAAAATAATCTTTAATTACTCGCTAAAAACGAGCGAAAATTAGCAAAAACGACTCCAAAACGGGTCATTTTTTGTTTTTATAAGACCATATCTATTTTATTTCGTTACAGTCCCTTTTTTGTTTAATAAAGGAGTAGTACTCCTTATCTACTGGCATTTTTATGTATATCATACTAAATTTAAAGAGCATGTTTAAATTAGTAAATATCTGCTCAAAAAAACTCAAATCTAATTTTTATTGCAAAATGATTCAAGAAGTTAATTCTTGTTGCAAAATATCAATCAATATTATATTGCTGCTTATTTTAGATTTACACGATAGATCTGTTTTCAATATGATACTCATAAACGATAGATTTTAAGGGTTAAACGATCTCAAGTTATTAACGTATTTTGAAAAAACCGCAACAGTACACTAAAAATAAAAAGAGAAGTTAAATGGATGATAAAACGTGATACTTATTTAATCAAACTTATTTCTAAAAAAGAGAACTCAGCAATTAAAGTAATGACAGGGATGAGAAGAACTGGCAAATAGTGGAAAAATCGAGTAAATTAAATCTATTTTATTTGGTATAATTAAATTAGATTAAGGTGGTGGCTAAAATGATAAAGAAAACTTTAATTTTTGTAACAGTTTTTTTATCATTTTTCATGTTGTCTGCTTGTGATAACGAAATACAGTTTACTGAAGAAGCCGTTATCATTCAAACTGACAATTACCAAATGACTGGTATGTTGACCTTGCCAAACGGAAATAAAGAGAACCTCCCAGCGGTAGTGCTCATTGGTGGATCAGGACCGACTGATATGAACTCTAGTGTGGGTGAGTTGGAACCATTTAAAGATATTGCATATGGGTTAGCAAAAAAAGGAATTGCCTCCATAAGATTCAATAAAAGAACTTTAGAGTACCAAACTGAGCTTTTAACGGATTATAGCTTTACACCAAAAGATGAATATATCGATGATGCACTATCAGCCATTAATCTTTTATGGGATGATGAAAGAATCGACAATGAAAATATATTTTTAATTGGACATTCACAAGGTGGACAGTTTGCGCCAATTATTGCGAACCAAACAGATAAATTAAAGGGTATTGTCATTATGGCTGGCACAACTTCACATATTCTTGATTTATTAATGGAACAAATACTAATCAATTATGGTCAAACACAATATAATGAGTATTTACCCTATTATGAAGCTGTTATTGATATTCAAGCACCAGACACTAGTAAGTATAACTATGCTTACTTTGGAGCATATTATAATTATTGGCTTGAATACAACAAAATAGATTTTGAAGCAGAATTGTTAGAATGTGCTCAAAATCACTCTATTTTAGTGATGCAAGGTGGAAAAGATATTCAAGTCTATCCAAAATACTATGAAAGATATCAAGAATTATTACCATATAGTACCGAGTATTTAGTTAGTCACGTTTTATATCCAAAACTTAATCATATGTTTGTTGACGGGGGTAATGAAACAATTTATACTGCCTATTCTAAGAAAGCAAATGTCGACCAAAATGTGATTGATACACTCGCAGATTCTATATTTGGAATTTGGCCGGATTAGTTAAGATAAAATCAAATAGTAAGTATTTTAAAAAAAATTGAAAAAAGTCAATTTAAAATAGAACAGAAAACCGCATACTCCATAAAGCATCAAAACGTAATATAAATTTATCAGAAAAGCGTTTGTTAAATGAGGAAGAAAAATATAGGTTGGTAAGCTATGATGGAGAGATACCATTTAAGAACTATATAAAAATTGATAATTCTGAATTAACGCCTGATGAAGTGGCAGAATTAATTAAGAGTACATTTGATTTATAGAGAGAGAGAAATTCTAATTTAGTTGACGACATAATCATTTCAATTGTAGCTGGACTGTCCAGTAGTTTAGGATGTCTTAAATAGGAAGAACATGTACTTGTATGGATAATGGGTATGCAAATAGTGGAAAAAGCGAGTCAATAAGGAAGGTGTTTGTAATATGCTTGTAAGAGACTATAAAAACATTGATCAATATAAAATTATTAGTATTTATTTGAAAATAATATCAAAGCATTTAGGTAATAAACATCATACGATTGCGCACGCTACATTTAAGCATGACATCAATGCTCAAATCATTGCAGTTGTAGACTTTAAACTATTTTCTATTTCATCCAAAAACATCTAACTATATATGGCAAAAAACCCCTATTGATATCGACAAAAAAACCGTGTTGGTATTGACAAAAAAACCGTTTTGGTATTGACAAAAAAACCTTATTGATGTTGAAAGGGAAGAATATAATATATATAAAAAACAGATAAATATAAGCCATCCCTAAACCACTCAAATAGACTTAAAAAACAGCTCAAATCTAACTCTCATTGTAAAAATGAATCGATATATTATTTCTCGTTGCAAAATGAATCGATAAGAATAATCTCGTTGCAAAATGAATCGACCAATTTTTTCTCGTTGCAAAATATCAATCAATATGATATAGTATAAATGTGAGGTGTTTAATGATGAATTTTGTAGAAAGTAAGACAATGGAATTCAAACAATCTTTTACGACTAATATTTATAAAACGATATCTGCCTTTTCTAATTTAGAAGGAGGAACTGTTTTATTGGGCGTTCGTGATGATGGAGAAATTGTTGGTTTAGAAGAAATTAAAAAAATTAAACTAAATATTGAAAATACAATTAATGATGTGTTTAACCCAAGACCGATTATTGAGTTTAAGAATCTTATTTTAAATGATAAAGAAGTATTAGAAATAAAAGTAGAAAAAGGTAAATTCCCACCATATTTTTATAAAAATGTTTCTTATATGAGAACGGATACTTCAACTGTTCCAATGGACATGAAAACATTAGCCAAATATATGTTAACAAGTGAAAACGTTAGTTTTGACGAACTTGATATTAAAAATACAGCATTAAACTTTGATTATCTAGAAAAAGGCTTGAAAGAAGCATTAGGATTAGAAAAGATAAATGACTCTGTATTAATTACATTAGGACTCAAAAAAGACGGATTATTTAATCGTGCTGCCATGCTTTTGTCAGATGATAATAGTATCAGTAACGCATATATTGATATTGCTAAATTTAAAATAAGCACTGATCAATTTGTCGATAGAATTAAATTCGAAAAAAATTCACTTTTAAAATACTATGATGATTTACTAGAGTTGTTTAATAAATATTATCCAAAACTAAGTATCGTGAGTGTTCCAAAAAGAATTGAGAAAGAACAAATTCCTTATGGCGCTTTTAAAGAAGCTATTTTAAATGCCATTATTCATAGAGACTATTTGATTGATCGCGGTATTCAAATTTCAATGTATGATTATATGATCGAGATTAATTCTCCTGGTGGATTACCAGAAGGCATCAGTAAAGAAGTATTTTTAAGCGGTGGCACATCAATACCAAGAAATAAAGTTTTAGCATCAGTCTTTTTTAGACTAGGTATTATCGACCAGTTTGGGACGGGCATCAAAAGAATTATAAACAACTATCATCATACTGATGAAAAACCATCATTTGTCATTAATGACAACCAAATAAAAATCATTTTACCAGTTATCGGGTATGAATATCATAAACTAAATACTGAAGAAGCGATTGTCACGTATTTAAAGGCACATCCTTATTCAAAAAGAACAGAGATAGAAAGTAGAATTAATGTTGAAAAAACAACATTATTAAGAAGACTTAATGAACTAATTGATAAAGGACTTATTCATAAAACAGGCGCTAGTTTAAATACTACCTATTATATTTGAATAGGGGACTTGTTAGGATGTAATTAATAAGAACATTAAAAACTGCAATTTAACAATAAATATGATCAATTAAAAAGTAAAAGAGTTGACTTAAGAATTATCGGTAAGAATAGGGGAAATACTGATGAAATACCCTGTTATTACGATGATATTTTACTAAGTCATACAATCACTCAAATTGAATAATAAAGGTCAACAAAAATAATGTTCACTTTAAAGATTTTGATGCAGATGGCGTATGACAAGACAATGAATTAATTATTCCTTTTTCAAGCATAACGAGTGTAACACTTCGAAGTAGATATATTAATATTTAATAAGAAAACCACAGATTATTTTTATGTAATCTGTGGTTTTCTGATGTAAAATTCAGTTATTAATTTTTTTTCTCTAAATTGTCTAACATCAATAATAGATAAAACAAGAGGAGGCATAATTGATGCTGAAACGACAAAATTTAATGCAATTTGCATAAACGGAAAAATCAATAGAATAGCATTTATGCCTATAAAGTTTTATCAACTAAGATTTTATCTGTTTTAAGAGAGTTAATTTCAATTTTTAAGTCAAGTGCGTCAAGTATTTTAATTAATGTATCAAGTTGAGGTGAATTGACATTATTTTCAATTCTAGCAATTGCTGGTTGTTTGAGTCCAGTCATTTTTGCTACCTCTTTTTGAGTTAACCCTTTCTTTTTTCTTGTTGAAATTATAGTATTTATAATATTTTCTTCAAACCCTATACAGAATAAAATCCAGCTAGACAAAAGTGAACAAAAATGCCGTTAATGGCAAAAATGTTCACTTTATAGTTGATTTATTGTTGATTATGGTGTATCATTAAATTGAACAAAAATGCCGTTAGCGTCAAAACTGTTCAAAGGTGGGAGTTATATGATTATAAATAGAAGCGAGTATTTAAATAAGTTGATAGAAAGTAAGCATATCAATCTAATTAAAGTTGTTACGGGAATTAGAAGGAGTGGTAAATCATATCTACTAGACCCTCTCTTTACTAACCATTTAAAGGAGACGGGTGTTGATGAGCACCATATCATTAAAATGGATTTGGATCAACTTAAAAATCATAAGTATCATGATCCATACTTATTTGATGAATATATTAGAAGTAAGATCATTGATGAGAAAATGTACTATGTTATTCTGGATGAGATTCAACTTGTATCAAACTTTGAGGCGTTACTCAACGGCTATTTAAACATGAGTAACGTTGATGTTTATGTTACAGGGAGTAATTCAAGGTTTTTATCATCAGACATTATTACTGAATTTAGAGGAAGAAGTTATCAAATCAAAGTTTATCCATTATCATTTAAAGAATTTTATGAGGCAAGAAACATTAATAAAAATGAAACTTATCAGGAGTATATTCGATATGGGGGTATGCCATTACTTATTAGCCTAAAAAGCGACCAAGAAAAATCGAGTTATTTAAAAGACTTGTTTGAATTAACTTATTTTAAAGATATTATAGAGAGAAATAATGTGGAAAAAAATGATGTTTTAACATCTTTAACAAAAATTGTTGCCTCTTCTATTGGATCATTAACGAGTGCAAGAAAACTAACAAACACCTATAAAAGTAACGGAAATGCTAAATTATCAACTAATACTGTCATATCATATCTAGGGTATTTAGAGGATTCTTTTTTGATAGAAAATGTGCATAGGTATGATGTTAAAGGGAAACGATATATTGAATCACTGTCAAAATACTATTTTACTGATATTGGGTTAAGAAACGCCGTGTTAAATTTTAGACAACAAGAAGAAAATCACATCATAGAAAACATTGTCTATTTAGAATTAAAAAGAAGAGGGTTTAATGTTGATGTTGGCATCGTTGAAATTAGAGAAAAGAATACGAGAAAACAACTTGAAGTTGATTTTGTTTGTAACCAGCATAATAAAAGATACTATATACAAGTAGCACTTAATTTAGATACAAGAGAAAAAACAAAACAAGAAATTAAACCTTTTATTAATATTGATGATAATTTCAAGAAGATTATAATTGTCAAAGACAATAATATACCTTGGGTAACAGAAGAAGGGATACTGGTTATTGGCATAATTGATTTTTTATTAAATTTGGATAGTTTAAATCTATAGTTAGTGTAAACTAAGATATAGGTAGAAGGTATTAATCTCTTAAAGAAAAAACACACATTAAATTAACGACAAAAACAACATTGGTAAGTCGACAAAACATACATTTGTGATTATTATTTATGCGAATTTGAGTGAATATAAACAATAGGAGTTTCAGTTAGTGGAAATCAAATACAATAAACCCAAATGCCTTATCGCACTGATATTATCTGGAATGGTTTTATCGTTTGGAATAATCAGTTTGTTAATGAATCAAGAAGGAACTAAAGTATTATCAAATCTCAGCATAATTTTTGGCTCGCTTGGGATGATATTTGGATTACTAATGTTATTCTATGGATATGTCTATATTTATGAAGCTAGTTTTGATAATAAAGGTATTAATATTAATAAAAGAAAAAAGGAATTGTTTATAGATTATTACGATATTAATGATATGGAGTATGAAAAACCCTCACTATTCAATTATATTACTTCCTATGGTAAACTATATCCAGGAACCTTAAAAGTAAATTTGAAGAAACATAATGGGAAGATAAAATCATATTTTATTCGCCTTAAGTACAAAGATTTTAAAAGTCTTGCTAGAAAATATCAGGACTTAATGAAATATCCAATATAATCAAATCAATTTAGAGGAAGAACGTAAAATGAAAACATTTAAAGATTCAGCAGCATCAATAGGACATCAGACCAAAATCTTAATTGTTGAATTAGTTTGTTCTGTTGAGGAAAGAGTTAAACGCAATGTTTCAGAGCATAGATTGAATAAGAAAAGTTCAAAGAGAAATATCAAATGGAGTCAAAAGGATTTAGAAAACCAAATTCTAACGCAACAAATTGATTCAAATGATGAAGATATCAGACGCTTTAAGGCTGATGGCTTTATCAGAATTGATAATACGAATTTATCAGCTCATGATACCGCAAAATTGATTGTAGAACAATTCAATTTATAAAAGTAAAGTAGCAACGCTAATCTCATAAACGAAATTTAGTTAAAAAATATTTATTCGTAAAACGATAGTTTCAAGTTAATTTATATTATATAGAATTAAGGAAGAAATTAATAAAACAAAAGTAATAGGAGAAACAAATGGAAAAATATCTTAAAGAAACAACGATGATTAATTCAATGGAGAGATTGTTTGAAAAAACAGTCAACAATTATGTGAAACAAGGACTTAATCAAGATCAGATTAATTTTTTAACGAATTACTTAGATTTAGCAAATAATGACAATCATGACCAAAGATTTACTGCCTTTTTTACCCTATTTTCTTTGTACCGAAGAGAAGATAATAATGCGGCAATTGACAAGTTATTTAAGAAGTATCGTGAAGAATTTAAAGATTTACCGTTATTCACCCATGTTGATTTACTAAGGCTGTCTATGATTAGTCATAGTAGAGATGATTTAAAAGAAATTATGGATAAATCTAAAAGATATATCAATGATTTAGAAAATAAGTGTAAAGATAAAAAATTAAATCATACAGGCATACTGCATTATTATGCCCATGCAGTATGCAACTATTATGAAGTATCAGATTATGATTATAAATATGAAGAAGTTTCTCAAAATAAGTCAAATACGAAAGTGGTTAATGAAAATATTGAACTCGCTAAAGAAGTGATTGAAGTATGCATAAATAATGAGAAAGATTATGCTAAGTTTTATGCCACTAAAGGACGTATTTGTTTACTGAATAAAGATTTTGATGAAGTCATTAGTAATTTTTTAATCGCTAAAGCTAAAGAAGATACGACAAGGAAAGATTACCGCTTAATTATCGGTGGCTATCAAGATTATTTGTTATTTGCTAAACAATTAAAACAAGCCAATATCTTAATGGAACAAAATAAAACATTAGAAACAAGCATTAAAGATATACATGCGGGTAATATCCGCCTGATATCTTTATTTACTGGTTTGATTACTTTGGTCATTGGAAACTTAAGTGTTATTACCAGTAATGATGAACCAGTTAAGTTAATGTTTATCTTTAATGGGATGTTTTTTATCTTCTTTGGGGTTATCATTGTATTTACAAATATTCTTTTGGGCCATTATGAAGATCAAAAGAAGAACAAAGGGCTTAATTTACTTTCACTATTACTGATATTGGCTGGGTTACTCATCTTAGGTTGGTTCTTTTTTAAGGAGATGGTGTAGTTGAAGGTTAAGGTTATCACTAAGCCATACAGATTATATAATGAAGACGGGATCGTCATCACACCACACTGTTGGTGTGTTTTAGATGGCGCAACTACACTCTTTGAAGATCAATCTAATCAAACGAGCTCACTAGCCAGTAGACTAGTAGCTTATGTAGAAATACATCTCCCTAAATTATTAAATCAAAATTATCAATTTAAGGATGCGATTGATCAATTAAGTATAGATGCTTATAAACACTTTAATTTTAAAACGAGTGAACCGGCAAGATTACCAACAATGGGGATTGCTGCTGTAGTGGAGACAAATAAATACTATGAACTCTATCTTTTAGGGGATGTCGCCATTAGCTACAAAACGATTAATGGTTTAGATTACCGGTTTACAGACACCAGTCTAAACAAACTAGATGATGAAATCATTTCATTGATGCATAAAGAAAACAAAACAAGAAAAGAAGTTATGGCTAAACTGATCGAAAACCGAAATAAACTCGGGATCGATTATCAAGCATTTATACCGAGTTTAAACCCGGAGTTTAAATTTAGATTTAAAAGAATATTAAAATCAAATATTAAAGAAATACGTCTATATACGGATGGGTTTTATAGTCTAAGAGATACATTCAAACAGGTTAAAAACCATAAAGAATTTATGGATTATAAGTTGGATGCTGCTGTAGAAATGATTGAATCTTTAGCCTATCAAGATAGTGAACTTAAGACTTTTCCTAGATTAAAAGTTATTGACGACATTACCGTATTACAACTTCAAACAAAACCAAAATCTATCTAGTATATTGATAACTCTTGTATTTTAACAGCATCCTAAGATGAAACCGTACAGCTATTTGTATGTGGTTGAAGTGGTCAGATAAGAGATATGTTAATAGATTTTAGTGGGGTTTTATTAGCAGTAACATTAATATACACATACAATTTAGTATATAGAAAAAATATTTTTTCAAGCAATGAATATTTATATAAATGAGGTGAGAGAAATGTTTATATTAAAGTATTATTTTTCCATTAATAACTCTAGACGAATTAATATTGATAAGACTGAAGTAGAATTATTTAAATCTGGTGATTTAGAAGCTTTTTTATCATCTAAAGATATTTCTGAAATGATTTCAAGTTCATCTGATTTAAAAATTACTATTAAAGGCTTTAAATCAGAAGATGAGGCAATAAATTATATTCCCCGACTTGAATTTATTTTAGATTATTATGGGATTCAACAAAATATACGTATTATAAAAAATAATGATGCAAATGTATCAATTGAAAAAGAAGAAAGTACCCTCTTTGTTGATTCCGATGGTAAGACAAGATATAATACTTCATTTGTAGATGAGCTAAAATTAAGTTCCGAGGTAAAATTTTTTGTTAAGCATGATAACGATAATGAGCAATTACAAAAGTATTTTAACCTTAGCTTGAATAATGATTTATCAAAGCATGAACAGATTGTATTGGCTGTTAAATTATTAAATAGTTCTATTGGTGATTCAAGTACTATGTCATTCATATTAATAGTTACTTCACTTGAAGTCCTTTCTAACACTTTAAGCAAAGTGAAGAAAAAAAACAATAAAAATATAATCCAAATCATTGGTTTACTAAATAAGTATCTAAATTCACCAGATATAGAAGGAAAGACAGAGGATAAACAAAAAGTAAAGTCGCATATTGGTAAGTTTAAGAATAAATCTAAAACCAATCTTATTAAAGAAGTATTTAAAGAGTCTGGAATTTCTATGAATGATTTGGTATTCGATTACACAATAGATAACTTTATAACACAATGCTATGAGATACGATCTGGAATAGTTCATGGCAGTGAATATAAAGACAATGAGTTATTAAAAAAATACTCGTTTTCGGACGTTGTTAATGAATTAAGAAGACAAACCAAAAAAGTGATTGATTATCAAATAAAACACAAACTTGAATCCTAACATATATTTATTTTGGTTATCTTTATATCACAATTACAATATAAGAGTGCATTCTTTAAAAACGCACCAGCAATTTATATTTTTAAAACCATAGATAAAAGAACAAAGTAACGAAATGAATACAAAAATAGACAACTCGATTTATAGTGAGTACAAGAATTATATAAATTCATAAAATGGTTCTTTAATAATACTTCATAAATAGAATGGATTAAATTACTATATTATAAGGAGATTGGCAATAAAATGAAAAAACCCGATGAAAATATTAACAACATTTATATGTTTAAAAACCCTATTAGATTCTTTATAGACATTAGTAAATTTGAAGGATTAATTACTGAAAATGATTATTCTTTACAGATACAAGAAACTCTTAGTTGGACATGCCCTATTGATTTTAAAATCAGGAAAAAGTATGGTGAAGATTTTGTTAGGTTTATTCGACTACCAAATATATTAAATTTTTACTATTTAAATAACAAAATGAAACTAATATCGGGGTATCCTAAATTGAGCATTCATGATAATTCAAGGATGAAATTATCGTTGAAAACTGGAGATTTTTATTCAACATCTTACAAAAATTCATTGAGTGATGATTTAGTTAATCTAATAAGATATGATGAATTAATAAGATTAGATATAAAATCATTTTACGATACAATTTATGTCCATACATTAAATAATGAACTAAAATTACCTTTTCTGGAAACGTATATTTCTAATCAAAACAATGGTAATACGAGTGGTATTTTAAAGGGGCCTTATACTTCGCTTTTTCTAGCAGAACATTTTCTAAGAAATATCGTCGAAAAAATTAAAACAGCTCTAAAAGAGTATGATTTCAAATTAAATTTCTTTTCAGATGATATCTACATATTTTCTAATTATAAGGATTATTCTAAAATAAAACAGGTTATTTCTGATATATTACAGGACCATGGATTGAGTATAAATTTAGATAAAGTAGAAACACACACATATAAAGATTATTCAGCCAAGAATATTATAGATAAATATTGGAATTCAGTAATAAGAGATCAGATTAATTATGAAAAAAACGCCGAACCAAATAAAATATATTTGAATTTTATTAACCAATTAGTATATAGAATGGAAAAATTAGATGATAATAAACTAGAATCGATTTTCATAAAGGGCTTCTTCAAATCAAGGTTTTTTATTGATTTAAAGACAGAAAAATATATAATGACCGAGGATGATTTACATAAAATACTCTATATTTATAAGGAACATCCTGAAACAATTTTATATAGTTTTAATAAGTTTATGAAGTTTGATTTATTTATACAAAATGCTTATAAGTATTTAGACATCATGTTTGATAAGTCTTTGGAAAAAGATTTCCATGAAGAGCAAATATACTATGGCTATGCTCTGTATAATCTAAAAGGTAAAAATGCTTTTAAGCAAATTCACATGGAGAAGATTATCAAATCTAGTAATCAAATTCTCATCTCGTATTTTGTTGAGTTAGGATTGATTGATAATAAGTTACAAGAACTATTACAAGAAGAAGAAAAAAACTGGTTTTTAAACTACCATATAATACATAGAATGTACCTAGTAAATAATATAGAATTAGATAAATTTATTAAAAAGTACTTAATACCCAAAAAAGCCAAAAAGAAACAAGTAGATAATTATTTTAAATTTTACAAACAAGGTTTAGAAAGAAAATTTGTAATGATTAATTTATCAGTTGATGAAAGTATAGCTAATTATTTGATCCTTAAAAAGAAAAGCCATGAAGAGAATTTACATTTATAGCTAATTTTCGGTTTGTACATAATATTATAGATAAATTAAAAATATACTCTACGATTGCGAGTAATAAAATAGATAATCATGGTTCAAACACAATTAAGATATTGCATTATTTTATATGAATGTTATTGCTGAATTTCAAAATACATAACCCCAAATTTAAAGATTGGATTGGTAATGAACTTGATTTGATTGGAGATTTGAAATATAATTCTTATAAAGAAATTCAATTTAATAGCATAGGGTTTCTTTGAAAAAAACGAAGAATATTACATCTCTTAGCAATGATATAGAATAGTTGAATATAGTTATGAACGGTGTGGATTTGGGGAAAAAATGCTTTACATTTATTATGGCTTAAAATATTCCTTTTTTATAACTTTATTCGGAATTGTTTTCTAATTTTACTAACATTATTGTTCCTTAGTCGAACAAACTTCAAAATAAGCCTTGTATTTAATAAAGTAATGTTGTAAAATTAAATTATTCAATTACCGAACAATGAAAGGTATTATAGTGATGAGTGAGAATCAGTTCTTCAAACCAACCGTATTATACAAAGAGTACATGATATTAGATATGATTGAAAAGAATTCTAATATCACTCAAAGAGAAATGAGCGAAACTATAGGTATAGCGGTATCCATGGTTAATTATTATTTAGATCAGTTTGAACAAGATAATCTAATTAAAAGACAAAAACACTCTACAAAAACAGTAGAGTATTTTATCACGAAAAAAGGGATTGAAAGAAGAAAGCTTCTTAATATATGGTATTTAAAGTCATCTCAAAGCATCTACCTTCAAGCAAAAGATAATATTTATACCTTTTTAACTCAAATCATTGAAAAAGGATTTAAGAAGATATTAATGTATGGGGCTGGAGAGGTTGCAGAAATAATGTTGGTTGTGATGAATGAAGATTACAAGTTACCTTTAGAAGTATTAGCTGTTGTAGATGATAATAAGTCTAAACAAGGAACACTTATTGTTAATAAACCGATTATTAAAAAAGAAGATATCATCCATTACCAACATGATGGCATACTTATATCAAGTTACAAACACCTAGACACTATTAAAAATAACTTGAAATCTATGAATTATGCAAAAGAAAATATTCTTTATTTCTTTGATAATTAGTAATCAGGAGAAATAGTAAAATGCTATATTTAATATTTAAAAGAATTATGGATACACTATTATCATTTCTAGGATTAATTATATTATCGCCACTATTTTTACTAATTATTATTTTAATAAAATTGGATTCTAAAGGACCAATTTTATTCAAACAAAAACGTGTTGGTAAAAATAAGAAGCATTTCAATATTTATAAATTTAGAACCATGCGTATTGATACACCTAAAGACACTCCTACTCATTTATTGGAAAATCCGGAACAGTGGATTACTAAAATGGGTAAGTTCTTAAGAAAGACAAGTTTAGATGAATTGCCACAAATAATTAACATATTTAAAGGTAATATGTCTATTATTGGACCAAGACCAGCATTATGGAATCAATTTGATTTAATTGAAGAACGTGATAAGTATGGTGCAAATAATCTATATCCAGGCTTAACAGGATATGCTCAAATTCATGGTAGAGATGCTATATCAATAGAAGAAAAAGCAAAACAAGATGGATACTATGTAAATCATATGGGATTATGGCTAGATATAAAGATATTCTTTGGAACCATATGGAAGATATTTAAATCAGATGATGTTGTTGAAGGTGGCACTGGTACCTTAGAAAAAGAACAACAAAAAGAAAAGTAGGTTTATATGAAAAGGGTATTAATCACAGGAGCAAATTCATATATAGGGACTAATGTTGAAAGATGGTTACTAAAAGAACCAGATAAGTATCATGTAGAAACATTAGATATGAAAGACCCCAACTGGGTCAATTTTGACTTTTCTAAGTTTGATGTAGTATTTCATGTTGCAGGGATTGCACACTCAACACCTAAGAAAAGTGAAAAAGACCTTTACTATAGAGTAAATACTCAACTTACTATTGATACGGCTAAAATAGCTAAAGAAGCTGGTGTTAAACAATTCATTTTCATGAGTTCAATGATTGTATATAGTAGTAAAGAAAGAGTTATCACAAAAGATACTAAACCTAATCCAGATAATTTTTATGGAGATAGTAAACTTCAAGCTGAAATTGGATTAAATAAATTGAGTGATAAAACATTCAAAATAGTAGTACTAAGACCACCAATGATATATGGTCCAAACTCTAAAGGAAATTTTCCTAGATTAATGTCATTTGCTAGAAAAAGTTTTATCTTCCCTAATTTTAAGAATAAGAGAAGTATGCTATATATTGATAATTTATCAAACAGTATTAAATATTTAATTGACAATGAAGTAGAGGGCTTATTTTTTCCACAAAACAGTGAATATATGTGTACATCAGAAATTGTTCGTATGTCAGCCAAACTAATTAATAAAAGAATATGGTTTACAAGAATTTTCAATCCAATCATTTATTTAGCTAGAGGATTAATTAGTGTTGTAAACAAGATGTTTAGCGATTCTTACTATGATGTAAATATGTCAAAAGAGTTAATTAAATTAAATATTGTGACGAACTCAGATTCTATTAATAAGGTTTTTATCAAATGAAAAAACACATATTAGTGATATCCCAATATTTTTATCCCGAAAACTTTAGAATTAATGATATGTGTGAAGAATGGATAAAAAGAGGATATAAGGTAACAGTAATAACGGGTATACCTAATTATCCTAAGGGAAAGTTTTTCAAAGGTTATAGCTGGTTTAAAAAAAGAAACGAAAATTATAAAGGTATTGATGTAATTAGACTACCAATTATTTCTAGAGGTAAAAGTTCAGTTAGATTAATTATGAATTATTATTCGTTTGTCATATCGGGATGGTTTTGGAAATCTTTTAGCAAATTAAAACCAGACTTAGTATTCATCTTTGAAGTTTCACCAATGACACAAGCTTTACCAGGTATTTGGTTTGCTAAAAGAAGAAAGATACCTTGTTATTTATATGTACAAGATTTATGGCCAGAGAATCTTCAAATTGTTGGGGAAATAAAAAACAAGTTTATTCTAAAACGAGTCGGAAAAATGGTCGATAAAATATACGCCAGAACAAATAAAATTTTAGTAACATCACCAAGTTTTAAGGAATCTATAATGAATCGAGCGGTTCAAAGCGAAAAAATACTTTATTGGCCACAATATGCAGAAGATTTTTATAAACCGATAGAATCAACTGATAATAAACAAGTATTTAATATTATGTTTACTGGAAATATCGGTGAAGCACAAGGCTTAGAAATTTTACCTTTTGTTGCACTAAAACTAAAAGAAAATAATTATGATAATGATGTTGTGTTTACTTTAGTAGGTGATGGAAGAAATAAAACCAATTTGATGAAACAAGTAGAGAACATGAAGGTTGACCATATGTTTAAATTTGTGGGTCAAATACCTGCTAATGAAATACCCAATATGCTTAGTAAGGCCGATGTTGCATTTATAAGTTTTAGTGATAATGAACTATTTAGAATGACAATTCCAGCAAAACTTCAATCATATATGGCTTGTGGTAAAGCAATACTAGGTGTAGCAGAGGGTGAAACGAGTAAAATTATTATAGATAGTAAGTGTGGTTTGGTATCTAGCCCAGGTCAGTTAAATGAATTATATGAGAATATTATTAAATTTAAAGACATGTCACTTGATGAAATAGCCAAATATGGAACTAATGCATTTAAGTTTGCCGATGTACATTTTAATAAAAATAAATTAATGAATCAGTTTGATGAATTAATAGAAATGGAGCAATAAATATGTTTAGAGACAAGATATTATTAGTAACTGGCGGTACTGGATCATTTGGTAATGCGGTAGTTTCTAGGTTTTTATCTAGTAATATAAAAGAAATTAGAATTCTTTCGCGTGATGAAAAGAAACAAGAAGATATGAGAAAGTTATACAATAATGACAAATTAAAGTTTTATATTGGTGATGTCAGAGACTATAACTCGATTGAAGGCGCATTTATCGGTGTAGACTTTGTCTTTCACGCTGCTGCTTTGAAACAAGTGCCATCATGTGAATTTTACCCTATGGAGGCAGTAAAAACAAATGTTATTGGAAGTGACAATGTCATTTCAGCTTGTGTTAAAAATGGAGTGAAAAAGGCAATATTCTTATCAACTGATAAAGCGGCTTATCCAATCAATGCTATGGGTATGAGTAAAGCCATGATGGAAAAAAATGTTGTTGCAAGATCTCGTCAATTAAGAGAAAATGATACTATATTGTGCTTGACAAGATATGGCAATGTTATGGCTTCACGTGGATCAGTGATACCGTTATTTTTAGATCAAATAGAGCATAATAAACCTATAACCATTACAAATCCTGAGATGACCAGATTCATGATGACTTTAGAAGATGCAGTAGATTTAGTATTATATGCTTTTGAACATGGAAATCAAGGTGATTTATTTGTTCAAAAAGCACCTGCTGCAACAATCAATGTATTAGCTAAAGCGGTACTTGAACTTAAACAAAGCAAACTGAAACCAGTTTATATTGGTACAAGACATGGGGAAAAATTATATGAAGTTTTAGTTACCCAAGAAGAAATGGTTAAGGCTGAAGATTTAGGAGAGTTCTTTAGAATACCTGCGGACAATAGAAACTTAAATTATGACAAGTTTATTGAACAAGGAAGCCAAAAACTTAGTGTAGTAGATTCATATCATTCACATAATACGGGTAGACTAGATGTAGAAGGTATGAAAAGGCAATTATTAAAATTAGATTTATTTAAGTAGGTATAAAATGAAAATATTAGTAACTGGGTCTAAAGGTTTTATTGGTAAAAATTTAATAGTAGAGCTTAAAAATCAAGGTTACAAAGAAATTTACGAATATGATTTAGATTCTACACTAGAAGATTTAGATAAATACACTAGAGACTGTGAATTTGTTTTTCATCTTGCAGGTGTAAATAGACCTAAAGATGAAATAGAGTTTATAGAAGGTAATTTTGGATTTACATCTACACTGCTCGATAGTTTAAGGGAGCATAACAATAAGAGTACCATCATGTTATCATCTTCAATTCAAGCAGAATTGAACAATCCTTATGGTATAAGTAAGAAAAAAGGTGAAGAATTACTATTTTCTTATGGGAAGGAAGCTAATTCAAGAATACTTGTTTACCGTTTTCCAAATGTATTTGGAAAATGGTGCAGACCGAACTATAATAGTGTAGTAGCGACCTTTTCTCATAATATAGCAAATGAATTACCTATTACCATTAATGATCCAAATGTCGATATGAGTTTAATATATATTGATGATCTAGTTAACGAACTTATCAACGGGCTTAAAAGCAATCCAAATAAAAAAGGCGATTATTGTTACGTAGAACCTGTATATAAAGTTAAACTTGGACAGATTGTTGATTTACTCTACTCATTTAAAGAAAGTAGATTAAATAAAGAAATACCAGATACTAAAGATCCATTTACAAAGAAACTTTATGCAAATTATTTAAGTTATTTACCAAAAGATAAGTTCAGTTATGAACTTAAAATGAATGTAGATAATAGAGGATCTTTCACTGAGTTTATAAAAAGTGATGATAGAGGACAAGTTTCAATTAATATTTCTAAACCAGGTATTACAAAAGGTAATCACTGGCATCATACCAAAAATGAAAAATTTTTGGTGGTATATGGTGAAGGGGTTATTCGCTTTAGAAAGATTGGCGAAACAAAAATAATAGAATATTTTGTGAGTGGAGATAAACTAGAAGTGGTGGATATTCCACCAGGATACACACACAATATAGAAAACTTAGGTAAGACGGATATGGTCACAATTATGTGGGTTAATGAACTTTATGATCCTGAACATCCAGACACCTATTATGTGGAGGTATAAGTGTGAAAAAACTTAAAGTAATGACCGTTGTAGGTACAAGACCAGAAATCATTAGGTTATCAGCGGTAATTCAAAAACTAGATTCATCTGAAGCAATAGAACATGTTTTTGTCCATACAGGTCAAAATTATGATTATGAACTTAATGACGTTTTCTTTAAAGATTTTAATTTAAGAAAACCAGATTATTTTTTGGATGCTGCCGTTGGAGCTGCCATTGAAACAATTGGAAATATTTTAATTAAGATTGATCCAATTATGGAAAAAGAAAAACCGGATGCATTTTTAGTTCTAGGAGATACCAATAGTTGCTTAACTGCAATTGCTGCAAAAAGGCGTCATATACCGATTTTTCACATGGAAGCAGGTAACAGATGTTTTGATCAAAGGGTTCCAGAAGAAACCAATAGAAAGATAGTAGATCATATTGCAGATATCAACCTTCCTTATAGTTCAATAGCAAGAGAATACCTGCTTTCAGAAGGTTTTCCTGCAGATAGAATCATTAAAACAGGAAGCCCGATGTTTGAAGTGTTAATGAATAAGATAGATGAAATTGAAAAGTCTGATGTTCTTGATAGATTAAGCCTAGAAAAAGGTAAATACTTTTTAGTGTCTGCTCATAGGGAAGAAAATATCAATTCTGAGAACTTTTTCAAACTGGTTGATACACTTAATACGATTGCTGAAATATATAAACTACCGATTATTGTATCAACACATCCAAGAACTAGGAAGATGATTGAAGCAAAAGGTGTTAAGTTCCATCCGCTTATTCAGACATTAAAGCCACTTGGATTTATTGATTATAATAAACTTCAAATTGAATCAAAGTGTGTTTTATCAGACTCAGGTACAATCAGTGAAGAATCATCTATATTAAAGTTTAAAGCTTTAAACATTAGAGAAGCTCACGAGAGACCTGAAGCGATGGAGGAAGGTGCTGTCATGATGGTTGGGCTCAATAAAGAACGCATCTTACAAGCATTAAACTTTGTAGACCATCAAGATAAAGACACCATTCGTTATGTAGATGATTACAAAATGCCTAATGTGTCTGAAAAAGTTGTAAGAATTATGATAGGGTATACGGATTACGTAAATAGAAAGGTATGGAATAAATGAAACAAAGAGAATATCAAATTTGTACAAGATGTGCTATGGATACATCTGATTCAATGATTACATTTGATGAAAATGGGGTTTGTGATCATTGCATAAATTTTGAGAAAAAAATTAAACCAAACTGGCATACTGATCATGTTGGTGAAGAAAAACTAGAAAACTTAGTTAAAAAGATAAAAAAACACGGTAAGAATAAAAAATATGACTGTATTATAGGAATTTCTGGTGGGATAGATAGTTCATATTTACTATATTATGCTAAAGAAATACTTGGATTGAGACCTATGGTATTTTCAGTTGACACAGACTGGAATACAGAAATTGCCAATAATAATATAACTAAAGTAGTCAATAAGCTGGGCCTAGATATTCATACGGAAAATATTAATTGGGAAGAAATGAAAGACTTACAATTAGCCTTTTTGAAAGCACAAGTTCCATATCAAGACCTCCCGCAAGATCATGTTATTTTTGCTGCTTTATATAATTGCGCTGTTAAACATAAGATTAAATATGTGTTGACAGGTGGGAATATTTCAACAGAATGTATTAGAGAGCCTATTGAATGGGTTTATCAAAATGATTTAAGAATGATAAAAGATATTCACCGAAAATTCGGAACAATAAAAATAAAATCATTGCCTATGGCAGGGATGTTTAAGTATAAAATTTATTATAGATATTTTAAGGGCATGAGGGTTTATAAACCGCTAGATTTAATACCTTATTACAAAAGCGATGTACTCGAAGTTTTAAAAGAAAAATTCGATTATGAACCTTATGCAAATAAACATTATGAGAGTATATTTACTAGATTTTATGAAGGGTATTGGTTAGTAAAAAAATTTGGATATGATAAACGTAGAGCTTATTTTTCCAGTTTAATATCAACAGGTCAATTAACTAGGAGTGAAGCTTTAAAAATATTAGAAAATCCACCATATGATGAAAAATTAGCTTTCCAAGATATGACATATATTTGTAATAAACTTGGCATAACAAATGAAGAACTTTTAGATTTGATGAAAAAAGAAAATAAATCATATAAAGACTATAAAAACAATTTCGGACTCATTCAATTTGCTGTTAAATTAGCACGTTTGTTTGGTGTAGAAAATAAACAGTATAGATGATTTAGTGTAACAAGAATATAATTCAAGTAATGATAAGTTGCTGAAGAAAGGAGATTGTAATGAAAGTTGTACAAATCGATATTAATTATCAAAAGAGTAGTACCGGAAAAATAGTTGAACAGATTCACAATAATCTCCTTGATGAGGGTTTTGACAGTTATGTGTTTTATGGACGTGGAGAAAAAAACAAGGATAAGAATGTTTACAAATTCAGTTATAATGTCGAAACATATTTTCATGCGTTGATGACTAGGTTAATTGGATTAACAGGCTTTTTCTCGTTTTTTTCAACAAGGCGTCTTATCAAAAAAATAAAGAAAATAAACCCTGACATTGTTCAGATCCATGAATTACATGCGTATTTTGTAAATTATGGAAAATTACTCAAATTTCTTGCTAAAAAGAAATATAGAGTGTACTTTACCTTTCATTGTGAATTTATGTATACTGGAAAATGTGGACATGCTCACGATTGTAATAAATGGAAAACATCTTGTGGAAAGTGCCCTTTACTAAAAGATTATCCAAAATCGCTGTTTTTTGATTTTACTCACTTTATGCATGAACACAAGAAAAAAATATTCAAGAATTTTGACAATATGACCATTATTACGCCCTCTAATTGGTTAATGGGGCGTGTACAAGAATCTTTTCTTGCGAATTTTCAGCAAAAGGTCATACATAATGGAATAGATCATTCAAAGTTCCCATATATGTATGAAGAAAAAGAAGGACTGCGTGAAGAATTGAATATACCCAAAGATGCTTCGGTGGTGTTAACGTTAGGTCCAAACATTTTTACGGATGCCAAAGGTGGCAGAAATTTAATTGAAATAGCTAGTTTATTAAAAGATAAGGATATATATTATATCATTGTAGGTGCAGATTACAGTAAGCACAATGAAAATATAATAATCTTAGAAAAAACTAGTAATTTAGAAACATTATCAGCTTATTATTCGCTTTCAGATTTGTTCTTTATTGGAAGCAAGCGAGAGAACTTTCCAACCACTGCCCTAGAAGCTTTGAGCCATGGAACGCCAATCATTGGATATGACTCTGGTGGAACAAAAGAAACAGCGCCTCATCCATATGGAGCATTTTTTAAGTATGGAAACAATGGTGAAATTGCTGAATTCATTAAAAAATATAAAAAAGATAGAACATTACTAGCAAATAAGGAACAATGCTTAAATTTTGCTTTGCAAGAATATACAAATGAAGTGATGGTTAAAAACTATCTAAACTTATATAAAGAAGGTGATAGTCGATGATGTTACTAGTATATTTGATGCTTTTCTTGATTGTTTTATTGGTGGAATATATAAGACATAAGCGTTTTGTTGCACCTAACACATTGTTTACTTTCATGTGGACTTTTTTTCCTGGTCTATCTTCTTTAGGGTTATACAACATTTATAAACCATCTATCTTAATACATGTTTTGGTTGTTGTAACAGTGCTTGTTTTTAATATAGCATATTCTTTTTTTACAAGAAGCGAAAATGAAGAACATAACGACATCATCTTTGGTAATATAAATCGAAAAGCTTTAATTATTGCAAATCTGGTAAGTTTTTTATATTTATCTTTCTTTTTGTCAAAAGCGATTGCAATAATTAGAGATTTTGGCTTTGATTACTTGAGAACTGCTGCTTTCGATTCAAGCATGGGGCTAGCCAATACTGCTGAATTAGTGATCATTACTTGGGGAATTCAAGCGTTGTTTATCGCCACCATTATATTTGGTGTTATTGATTCAATTGTTAATAAAAAACATTTGTTACTAATCATAGCGATTATAGGCATCATTCTTTATACAATATTGTTTGTAGGTAGATATCTACTTGTTGAATTAGTGTTTTCTTATATTATTGCGTTTGTCACAGCAAAAAAACATATTAATAAAGAGATTAGATTTAATAAATATATGGTAACAGCAGCGTTGGCTCTTATCATGTTGGTTACATCTTTACGTAGTTTTGGAGATTTTAATATGGTTAAATCTTCAGTGATATACTATTCGGGTTCTTTTACATATCTAGACAATTTACTGTCCTCAGGTGAATATGTAAATAATTATTTATATGGTTTTGCTACCTTTGGTTTTATATTAGATATTTTTCTTGCACCACTCACTTTTTTGTTTAAAGTTGATTTTATTGGGGCAAGTAATACAATCTCACAAATCACGTCGACACCAAGATTTATATCGCCAAATCAAACCTATAATGCGATGGCTACAATGTTGTATTCGTTCATCTTTGATTTTGGTTTTCTTGGTGTTTTGCTCGGAACATTATTCGTATCCGGTTTGAGTGCATTAGCATTTAATAGAATCAAAAATAGAATGTCCTATTTTTCACTAGGGTTTTATTTATTTATGATGTTTGTCTTGTTTGATAGTGTTATGTCCTATCAATTATTGTTTGCTAAAAGAGGATTTGCGATTATTTTCCTATTTTTATTTACAAAGAGGGGAGATTAAAATGAAAACCGATTTAATAAGCATTATTATGCCAGTTTATAATGCTGAGTTATTCTTGCAGCAATTGCTGGAAAGTTGCATTAAACAAACATATCAAAATATAGAAATTATATGTGTTGATGATGGATCAACTGATAGAAGCAGTGAAATCATTCAAGCGTATATAGCCAAAGACCCGAGAATAGTTTATATATATAAACATAATAGTGGGGTTAGCACGACAAGAAATATTGGTATTCAAAACAGTAAGGGAAAATATATTTTTTTCATTGATTCAGATGATCTTTTGGTTAATGATGCCATAGAAAGCTTGTATAACCAAAGTAAAAAAACATTAAGTGATATTACTGTTGGGAATTATATAAACCGTTATCCAAACTATGAAAAGGTTAATAAAGTAGTTATAGAATCAGGAGATATTGATGTAAATGATTCGAAACAAATGATTCAGTTTGTTTTTGATAGTGGGTTGGGTACAGCTATTTGGAATAAACTATACAAAAGAGAAATCATTGGAGACACTAGGTTTGCTGAAGGGGTTCATTTTTCGGAAGACTTTCTCTTTAATTATGAAATTTTCACTAAGAAACCAACCATTGTTTTTTTTAACCATAATACATATATTTATAGAATCCATACAGACACACTTAGTTACAAGAAAAAACCTAATTTAGGCAACAAATACATAATCATATTAAACAGAATGTTTGCATTAGATTCGGTTGCAGTAGACAGTTTAAAAGATCTAAAAAGTTTTTACATGTATCTGACTCTTATAAACGTGTCAAGTAACTCAAATCGAAATAAAAACAAGAAGGATATAAAACACTTTATCAAGAATATAAATAAAGAAAAGGAAATGTTTAAAAACTTAAAAAATCTAAAAAAATATGTTCGGAAAAAAAATTCTGAAGTATCCTTTAGCCATAAGAGATTAATTGGTATTATTTTATTTTTATTAAAGATGAGATGGATGAATTGTCTATCAGTCATACTTTATAAAGTAGGTAAGCATGTTAATAAAAGAAACGAACATTTTAAATTAGGTGATGTGAATGAATAATTTGAAGTTTTTAGGTAAAGCAACGATTATCTATTTACTGGGAAATGTATTAACTAGAATCATTGGCTTTTTAATGATTAGAGTATATACGGTTTATATAACGCCTAATGATTTTGGAAAATATGATGTAACGTTGACCTATATTTTACTGATAAGTTCCATAGTTTTCTTTGATATATGGAATGGCATAATGAAGTTTTATTTTGAAAAAAAAGAAACTGAAGCTAAAAATAAAATAGTAAGCAATGGTATAATGATCTTTTTAACCTCAATCATACTCTATACAGTAACTTTTGGGGTGGCACATGTATTCTTAGACTTTGAATTTATGTTTTTGGTATACATATATGGAATTTTAATATCACTCCAAAATTTATATGGATATGCTTCAAGAATGATGAAATTTAACAAAGCATTTGTATTTTCAGGAATACTATCTTCTCTATTAAATTCAGGACTTGTTTTTTTATTATTAAGTGTTTTTAAAATGGGTTATGAATCAATGTATATTGGTTTCATTGTTGGTATTATTGTACAAGTTCTATTCTTAAACTATTATGTAAAACTACATAAATATTTTAAGAAAGATTATATTGATAAATCGGTCATAAAGAATTTATTCATTTATTCACTTCCTTTATCTATTAATTCAGCAGCATATTGGTTATTAACTGGTTTTGGGAAAATATATATTAGCCATGTTTTAGGAGAAGAGTATAATGGTTACTTGGCGATAGCAGCAAAGTTTGCAATTTTCATTACTTTAATATCAACTGCATTTACCATGGCTTGGCAAGAATTATCATTTAGAAAATTTGAAAAAACTGAAAAAAATATCGCTTTTTTTAATCAGTTTTCCAAGTTTTTCATGGAACTATTGATTTTTTCTTCGGTATTTATAATGGCATTGATCTATTTTATATTTCCTTATATGGTCACAGAATCTTATACTCAATCCAAAACGTTGATTCCACTGTATTTGAGTTCGACAATATTCAGCATTTTATCAACGTTTTTCGGTACCATTTTACTAACGTTTAAGGTTTCTAAATGGATTTTTATTTCTACTATAAGCGCAGCTGTCGTGAATGTGTTGGTTAACGTTTTATTTCTTCAAAGATTTGGCATTATCATAGCACCAATTGCTCTATTGGTTGCTTGGTTTGTAAATGCCACAATAAGAATAATTACCATCAATAAAGTGATAACCTTTAAACCAGTTTCTTTTAAACTATTTGTATTTATGGCTATGCTAGGCGGTTCTATTCACTTTTTTGATTTGCAAAACAAATGGTATATTATAATGTATAGTTTTATATGCTTACTACTTGGTTTATTATTGTATTATAGAGATATCAAATCGGGGTTAAGATATCTTAAGAAAGGTGTTAACATAGAACATGAAAATTGATATGAAATTATTGAAAGAAGAACAACTAGAGATTTTGACGTTATTTGATGAATACTGTAAAAAAAACCAGATACAATACTATTTAGCATATGGAACGTTATTAGGGGCTGTTCGCCATAAAGGTTATATCCCTTGGGATGATGATATCGATGTTATGATGTTCAGAAAGGATTATGACTTTTTGGTTGATCATAATATTATTGCAGAAGGTATCCAATTTACATCTCTTGAAAATGATCCAAAGTTTCCTTATCCATTTGCAAAAATTATCAATACAAAAACGATTCTGCGAGAAAAAGCAGATTTCAATTACCCTGATTTTGGGATAAATATTGATGTATTTCCACTGGATTATTTTCCAAATGAATATTCTAAAAGAAAAAGAAAATTAAGACGAATTAAGCGATTGAAGTTTATCTGTGATATTAAGGCAATTAGTTATTCTAAGGACCGTAGCTTATTCAAAAACATTATTGTCAATATTTTAAAATGGATGTTAGTTTTTGTTCCGCGACAAACAATTATGAAAAAAATTGTTAAATTGTCAAGAAAGGACAAACTAAGTAATTATTGTGGCATTAATGTCTGGGGATATGGAGAAAAAGAAGTGTTTAAATGTAGCACTTTTGATGGAACAACCACTTTGGAATTTGAAGGAAAACAGTATCAATCGCCTGAAAAGTATCATGAAATACTAACACAATTGTATGGTGACTATATGACTCTTCCTCCAGAGGAAAAGAGAGTGAGCCATCACGAATTTGATGCATATTATAAAGGAGAAGAATAGTGAAAAAAGTTTATATCGCAATTGGTGCAGATATATTGCACACTGGGCACATTAATGTTATCAATGAAGGTGCCAAACACGGTAAAGTAATCTTAGGCATTCTAAGTGATGAAGCCATTGCATCTTATAAGAGACTGCCGGTTTTTAATTATGAAATTAGAAAATCTATTTTTTCTAATTTAAAAAACGTTTCTGAAGTAATGCCACAAAACACAATCGATTACACCGAAAACTTAAGAAAAGTTAAACCGGATTATGTCATTCATGGTGATGATTGGCGTGAAGGATCACAAAAAAGAATCCGTGAAAAGGTTGTTGAAGTTTTAAAGGAGTGGGGTGGAGAACTTATTGAGATTCCATACACTGAGGGATTAAGTTCAACAGAAACACACGATCTTATTACTAAAGACTTAAAAGCCCCAGATTATAGAAGAAGCTTACTTAGAAGAATGATTAATCTCAAACCTTATGTTTCTGTTATTGAAGCTTCTAATGGTTTAACAGGTTTAATCGTAGAAAATACAAAGATTATAGATAAAGAAACATCACTTCCAAAAGAATTTGATGCGATGTGGGTTTCGTCATTATGTGATTCTACGTTTAAAGGAAAACCTGACATTGAACTCGTGGACTTAACTTCAAGGCTTAATACCATTAATGAAATTATGGAAGTTACCACAAAACCTATCATATTAGATGGGGATACAGGTGGTAAAGAAGAGCATTTTGTCTTTAATGTTAAGACATTGGAGAGAATAGGTGTTTCAGCTATCATTATTGAAGATAAAACAGGTCTTAAAAAGAATTCGTTATTTGGAACAGAGGTAAAACAAACGCTTGAAGATCCTCAAGTGTTTGCAAGTAAAATTAGAGCAGGAAAACAAGCTCTTACAACAAAAGATTTCTTAATCATTGCTAGATTAGAAAGTTTAATAGCTGGCTATGATGTTGCCCATGCCATGGAGCGAGCAAAGATTTATATTGAAGCTGGTGCTGATGGTATTATGATCCACAGTAAAGAGAAATCTGGGAAAGATATTATCGAGTTTATGAAACAATTTAGAGAATACAGCAAAGATATTCCAATTGTTTTAGTACCAACTTCCTATAACCATATAACAGAAAAAGAACTCAGTGAATATGGTGCTAACATTATTATTCATGCAAATCACTTGCTAAGAAGCGCTTATCCAGCGATGGTTAAAACCGCTGAAACGATATTAGAACACGGTAGAAGCAAAGAAGCTGATGAATATTGTATGCCTATCAAACAGATTTTAAATCTTATTCCTGGAGGTAAATAAAATGATTCCTACTAAGAGTTTTTATAATTATTTAATTAATAATAAAATAGACACATTTTTCGGTGTTCCTGACTCTTTATTAAAGGAGATTTGTGCATATATTACTATAAACACACCTAAAGAAAAGCATATTATTACTGCTAACGAGGGCAATGCAATTGCTCTCGCTGCAGGAAAATATATTGCAACTGGTAACCCAGCCATGGTTTATATGCAAAATTCTGGATTAGGAAATGCTGTAAATCCACTCATATCACTAGCCGATGAGGCAGTTTATAAAATACCAATGTTACTAATGATTGGATGGCGCGGTGAGCCAGGGAAAAAAGATGAACCACAGCACGTAAAACAAGGATCAATAACAAGAGAACTATTAGACACTATGGGAATCAAATATATTATATTGTCTGATAATTATGAAGAAAACATAAGTGAAGCTGTTGACTATATGAATAAAGAATCAAAACCAGTAGCTTTATTAGTGAAAAAAGGGATGTTTTCTTCAATTGAGCTAGAAAAAGAAACAAATGATTTTGATTTGACAAGAGAAGACGCTCTAGAATCGATAATTACCAAATTGGATCATAATGACATAATTGTGAGTACTACTGGAAAAACGAGTCGAGAAGTATTTGAGATAAGAGAAAAACATAATCAAAGTCATGAAAATGATTTTTTAACTGTCGGTTCTATGGGGCATACTAGTTCTATAGCAATGGGAATTTCTTTATACACTGATAAAAATGTATATTGCATTGATGGAGACGGTTCTATGCTTATGCATTTAGGATCATTAGGTGTAGCTGCAAAAAATGTAAAAGAGAACTTCAAATATATTCTTATTAATAATGGCTCTCACGAGTCTGTCGGTGGGCAGCCTACTATTGGATTCGAACTTGATATTTCAAGTATATTAGGAGGATTAGGGTTTGACAAAGTAATTCAAGTCGATTCAGTAAATCAAATCAATGACAATTTTTGTCAACTTCAGGACAACAAATTAACTGCTTTAGTGATTAATACAAAACAAGGTAGTAGAAGTGATTTAGGAAGACCAACTAAAACACCACAAGAAAACAAGGAAGCTTTAATGAAATTCATTAATAGAAAGTAGGAACACATATGAAAGCATTCATATTTAATTCAGGCATAGGAAGTCGAATGAAACATTTGACAAAAAACAGTCCGAAAGCCCTTGTTAAACTTTCGAATGGTGAAACAATTTTAGGAAGACAAATTCGAATATTAAAAGATTATGGAATAAAAGAGTTTATAATTACTACAGGACCATTCGAACAGAAAATAAAAGATTTTACTAGTAATATCAAGGGTATAGAGATTACTTATGTCAAAAATGAAATATATGATAAGACTAACAGTATATATTCACTATATTTAGCTAGAGACTTATTTGATGAGGAGTTTATAGTATTGCATGGTGACCTAGTTTTTAATAAAGAAATCATAAAAAAACTTATAGATAGCAATAAACCTAATATCGGTCTTATTGGTAAAACAGTTCCTTTACCTGATAAAGACTTCAAAGGACTAGTTGTTAATGATAAGTTGAAGCAAATATCTGTAGATCTCTATGGTGAAAACATTTATGCTTTACAGCCAATGTATAAGATGAGTAAGGATACGATTCATTTATGGTTAAATAAAGTAGTAGAAATGGTAACTAATAAAACACTTAATGTATATGCAGAAAACGCTTTAAATGATGTTTTGGATGAATCTAATATTTCTATTCTTGATTATTCAAATGAGTATATCGATGAAGTTGACAATTTAGAAGACTTGGATCGAGTTTCAAAAATAATTGGTGGATTTGATTACAATGATCAAGAAATTAAAATTGATTCAGATTATAGTACAATAATCAATCAATATATAAAAAGACATAATTTAAAAAAACCACTACTTGTTCATGGAAAACATTTACTTAGTGATTCATATTTTTTAGAGTTTAAAACGAAACTTGGGTGTCCAACTTTCTGTGATTACTCACCGAATCCATTATATGAAGAAGTTATAAATGGGCTCAATGTTTTTAATCAAGAAAATTGTGACTCAATAATTGCGATTGGTGGTGGCAGTTGCATCGACGTTGCTAAAGCAATAAAACTTTATTCACCTTACGATACTAATCAAGAACTTATTAACACTAAGTCTGAGTATGTAGATTTAAAATTGATTGCATTACCTACTACTGCAGGAACAGGAACAGAATCTACAAGATATTCAGTCATTTATTACAATAATGAAAAACAGTCTTTAGTTAATGATTCATTACTTCCTGATTTTGTCATACTTAATAGCGAGTTTTTAAATAATTTACCTATATATCAGAGAAAATCCACTATATTAGATGCACTATGTCAATCAATCGAAGCATTTTGGTCTGTAAACTCTACAAGAGAATCAAAAGAATATTCAAAAGTAGCTATCAAAATTATATTAACGGTATATAAAAGATATATTAATGGAAACAATGATAGTCTAGATCTTATTATGAAAGCTAGTAATTTGGCTGGCAAGGCGATTAATATAACTCAAACGACTGCTCCACATGCTATGAGCTATAGGATTACAAGTTTGACTGGGGCTTCCCATGGACATGCAGTTTCACTTTGCTTACCAGAGGTATATTCGTATATGATAGAAAATATAGATAAAACAATTGACCCGAGAGGTGTTCAACATGTTAAAGAAACTTTTAATGAGTTGGCAAATATATTTGGAGCATCTAACTATAATCAGTTAAATAACCAGTTTAAAAAGATTTTTGATAATTTTCATGTTGAAATGCCAAAAGTAAATGATGAATTAATTTTCAAATTAGTTGATTCCGTAAACCAAACAAGATTAAAAAACAACCCAGTAAAGTTATCAAAAGATGCAATTGAGAAAATATATAGGCGAATATTTAATCTTTGAATTTTTGCTTAATCTTTATTGCATCATAGTATATTACATTGGTTTCACAAGAACCGACAGTTCAAAGTAAAGGGTCAGGGCAATCCGGTTTGTGGAAACATCTTGACATATCAAAAATAGTATGATTTGGTCTTTATCAAGACTAAAAGTGTCTTTCGTTTTTCGAGGAAAAAATTTTGTTATTTTGATCTACTCCATGTAACAGTTGCAAAGATATAGACAGTTCTAAGTGTAGATTTTCATAGTAACAGACAGTTGTTGAATACCCCTCAAGGCAACCCGGAATAGGGAAACAACTTGACTTATCGAAAATTGTATGATTTGGTCTTTATCAAGACGAAAAAGTGACTCTCTATTTTTAAGAAAAAAATCACCATTTCATGATCTGTCTTATTTAACAGCTCCAAAGATATCGACAGTTCTAAGTGCAGATTTTCATAGTAACAGACAGTTGTTGAATACCCCTCAAGGCAAGTTCTTTGACATCTATAAAGCCAATAAAGATCCTAAGATTAAACAAATCATTGAAAAAATAGATGATATTTTTGAGCTTGAAAGAAACTTTAGAAAAGAAAACTTAAATGCTGAACAAATCCATAAAGCAAGACATACAAAAGCATATTTAGACGTCCTAAATGGTTATTTTAACCATCTAGAGACTCAAAACTACTCAACACATCAGTTACAGGTAAAGCCATCCAGTACAGTATGAAAAACAAACAAGGGCTTATGACCTATTTAAATGATGGAAACATTCCAATAGATAACAATCTAGCAGAACGAGGGATTAAACCCTTCGTTATCAATAGAAAGAACTTCTTATTTTCAAATACAGAAAAAGGAGCCCAAGCATCAGGTATTTATATGAGTATCATCCAAACAGCTAAAACATGCGGTCTTGATACCAACAAATACTTAGAATACTTATTTGAAAATCTTTATAAGATAAATCTTAATGAAAGTGATTTTAAAGATAAAGAGATACTTGAAGCTAAGTTTAAAAGCATGGAACACTTATTACCATGGCATGATAAAATTAAAGAACAATTTAAAATGAAAGAGGCCTCTAGATGATACTAGGGCCTCTTATCTTTTAATACGTGCTATATTAAACGCTCACAAAAAAAGATTCAAAAAATATAATTTAAAAAACTTTAGAGGAGAAGATAATAATGAAATTAGAGATAAGTAAAATCGAAGAATCTGGGAAATCTCAGTTAAGCGTAAAGATTGTTACTGCTAAGGGAGAAGAAGTGTTTGATTACATTAAACTTATTGAACATCTTTATTTCAAACCTCTTGAAGAAATTAAACTTTCATATTCTAATAATGTAACAGAGGAAGAAAAAAATAAGATTCAAGAAATGTTTGATGACATAAAAAAAGAAGCACAAAAAAAAGTTGAATCTACGGAAAATAAGGAAACCTAAGCTATTCAATAATTTACTATAAAGAGTCTAAAGAGTAAAATATACAACCTTTATATGTCTTTTATTAGCAAAACCGATAAACAAGTATTTTTAAAAATGAAAACAATTTTTATAAAAAGGCTAAGATAATTAATTTTTATATATGTATATCGGCAAAGGTAACTCTTGACGAGTTTTGCTTTGGTTTAACAATATAGAGAGGATGAGTAATATGTCTGAATTAATTAAATATACATTGATTGAAAACGGATTAGATTTTTTATTGTCTTCTATAGAAGATTTTCCTTTAGATAAGAATAAACCAGATATTGCAAAAAAGAAATTAAAGTATTCACTTTTACATTTATCAGCATCTCTTGAACTTTTTTTAAAAAAAAGACTTGAAAAAGAAAATTGGGTATATATATTTGATGATATGAATAAAGCTGATAAAACAAAATTTGAAAATAGAGATTTTAAATCTGTCGATTTAGAAACTGCTATTCAAAGGTTAGATAAGATATCAGGAGTTCAGATATCAGCATTAGACAAGACCGCGTTAAACCATTTTAGAATAAAGCGCAATAAACTAGAACATTATGATTTTGAAGATACGATTACGGCTCTAGAGAATGATATAATAAAAGTCGTACGAATTGTTGTAACATTTATCTCAAATAATTTACTAGATACCATTGTAACTGAAGGCGAAGAAAATGTTTTTGAAGAAATTAAGGATAGACTGAGAGAATTAGGTCAGTATACCGATGAATTAACGAACTTAGCAAGAAAACAACTAGATAACGATGATGTATCTGAAGAAGATATTGTGACATGTCCATATTGTTTTGAAGAATTCTTGGCATTAGCACCAAATAAAAAAGGAAATCATTATTGTTATTATTGTAATTGGTCTCCTAAAACTGATAACGGATTTAAAGAAGTTGCTGAAGCATATATTGAAAAAAATATTGGAAGTATTTATGAAATGAAAAAAGTTGGAGATAACATTCCTTTATATCAATGTTTTGACTGTGAATCAGAGACAATGGTGCTAAATGAAGAAATTGCTCATTGTTTTCAGTGTGGAGAAGATTTTGAAAATATTGATTGGTGTCTTAATTGTGGAAGACCAATCCATTTAGTAGGTGAAGATAGTATATTGATATGTAGAGAATGCTTTGAATATAAAATGAGTAAGGATTAATAAATACTTAATTTATCTATTCAATAATCACTGGGACTGTCCCCACTATTTATGATGTCTTACATGTATATATGGGGATAATAATGTACTTGTATGGGACAATAGATGGGTAAATAGTAAAAAAATCGAGGAAATAAAAAAACCAACAATAATAAAGATAATAAGTGCGATATATAGTAACTTAACTTAATTTAAATGCGTGTTGACGAGGTTACTAAAAGAGATTTGGGTTTGATGTTTAGAAATGATTTGCATGATCTAAATTCAGTTGATTAGGCATTTTTGAAAAAAATGATCTTGTTGAATGAAACATCATTTCCACATCTATATGACAAAAACCAACAATTGGTGCTGATGTTTTTGAAAACAACCTTTATCGGTTCGTACAAAAATTTAAAACAAAGGGATCGAGTATCCAAAATAATTTAGTAAGAGGAGCCTTGTAATGAAAAGCAAAGATTTGAGTGTAGTAATTGAAGAGTTTGTAAATAGCAACCACAGATCTATTCTAATAGATGGTCCTTGGGGATGCGGAAAAACATACCAATATCAACAATATCGCGAAAAATCTAAGAAAAAAAAGATATTTTATGTTTCGCTTTTTGGTAAAGAAAGTATTGATGAGATTAATACAGAACTCTATAGAATAATCAACCCCAAAATTTTTAAGACTAAAAAAATTGCTTCAACAGGGTTACACGTAATTTCAAAAGCAATATTACCAATTCCTTATGCTAATAGTGCAAGTGGTAGCGTTGATGCTTTAGGATTTTTGATAAACAATTTACCAAAAAAAAATATAACAAAAAATAGAATTATAGTATTTGATGATTTGGAACGAGTTGATAACAAATTATCATATATTTCTTTATTAGGATATATAAACTCTCTTTTTTTGACTCAAACACGCATTATTTGTTTGTGTTCTACAGGAAATATTGAAGAAGAAAAGGTAAAAGAATTTCATGATTTCAAAGAAAAAATATTTGATAGAATGTATGTAATAGATGAGTCTGATGAGGAGATTATTTCAAGCTATTTTGATGAACATAATGTCGAAAACTTATCTATGATAATAAAAGAATTTGATAATAACTTGAGACAAGCACAAAAAGTTGCTTTATTCTTCAACGAAATTATTAGATATAGTAAAGAGAAAGAATACAAGTTAACTACCAATATAACCTATTTACAGCTTATACGCTGTTGTAATCAAACAATAAAAATATGTTTTAACCAACATAAGAAACCTATGTTCGATTCATCAACAGCTGGTGTTACGGATTCCATATATAAGCTGACCTATGACGGAGATGTCAAAGCACTAGGCGAAAACATTGCAAATGGAATCCATAATCTTTTGAGAGTTGAGAATATACCTCATAATGATCCTAATTTACAAAGATACTCTGAAGAAATAATTAAAGGGTTAATTTGTGTGTTTTTATTCAGAAACTATGCTAATTTTGATAAAAATTTCAAACCAAAACCATCAGGAATTTCTGCACCTGATTTCCTTGATAACGAGGTGTATTATTTATCTGATGAAAATAAAGATGAATATGTCAAGGTATTTTTTAAACGTTTGTATGCGGGAGAGATTTGTTTTGATAAAACAAATACTGGAAGATTCGCTGACATTTTAAGATACACAAATCGCCAGTTTAACGCAGAAGAAAGAAATAAATTAATTGAAATGATGTTTGAACACTCAACTGAAAGTGAACACGGATATATGGATGTTGGCGATTCAATTATGAGTGTAATTCGATTTGTTTCAGGAACAAAAGATCGAAGTGCATTTGAACCATGGGTAGGAGGAATTAACAAAAAAAGAAAAAGTATAGAAATACAAGAAATCATTGATAAACTTAAAAATAGTAATGAATTTAAAGAATATACAGGTATGGATTTATTTATTAATCAGTTAGAATCTAGATCATATGATAAAGATAATAAAGTAATCATAGACTTTATTGTTCAAAATGATTTTTTATTACCTGATCTTTCTGGAGACATTTCATATGCAAGCTGGAGATACGCACATGCAATGGCTAGGTATTCAAGTACAGTTAATAAAAAAGTTGAATTCATTGAAGTGGCATTAAAAACGTGCAATTCTAATTTAAAAAATGAAAGTTTAATTGACAGATTTGATGCATTAATCTCTTATAACATTAACAGTGACTATAAACTAAGAGAGAATCTAAAAAAATAAGTTTTAAGTTAGTGTTTGTTGGCTTAATATCAATTATGAGATATGATGATTTGAAATAATAACGACACAAAAAGTCAAATATGAAATAATTTGACTTCAAAGAACTATTTCAGTAAATAAGAAATATGATGGATGGAAAATAAAATATGACTAGTGAATTAAAAAATAGCATTACGAAGTTTGATATGCAAAATGCTTTTATTGATTATCTTAAGAAATATAATTATAAACAAGAATCAATTGACCAAATTATATACTTATTGGAAGAAATATGTACAAGAGAAACTATAAAATTTGAAAACTTAGATCATTTGATTGGTGGGTTAATAACTAAATATGATCAAGGTGGTACTGAATCCACTTTTGGATTGGCGAACAATAAAACAGCCTTGAATTCATTGAAAATATATAGAGAATTCAATGTATACTTTATACAAATAGTATTACTGAATAAAGTAGTTATGGCTTATAACCTATTGTTTGATTTGAGAGGAGTTCAGTCTTTTGATATTGGAACTCATTTAGAAAAAGACACACAAGCGGAATCCTATAGAATGTTAATCACAAATTATATTTGTGTTTTAACAGGTAAAAGAAAAAATGATAAGATATCAATTTCAAAGTTTCCTCCTATAAATCATAAAAAAGAAGTTATTTGTTTTTATAATAAGTACAAGGTAATACTCCAAGAACTTGAAATTAATCGAGACCAACTATATGCACATTTTGATCACAAAATTTTTTCAGATAAAAGCAGAATTATTGAGTTTGAAGAACTAACGGACTTAATTCAACAACTAATTTACTTATTAGATTATGGAGCTCCAATCGAGTTGAAAAGATCTATGCATTCATAGTGGTTTATGATGTTTTAAATAGGAAAACGATTTACTTGTATCGGCAGCAGATAAGCAAAAACAAGTGAATATGAGTAAATACAAATAAAAATAACTATTATTAGCCGATAAAAAATTGAGGGAGTTGAAAAAATGGCTTTATATGATTTGTTAATTAAAACAAAAAAATACGAGAGCTTTAAGGACTTTTTTGATGATGTACTGAGTCCCTTAGGAGAAATCGGGAAAGAATTATTTAGTTCAGATTTTGTGTTTAGGGGAGAAAATAGTAATACCTATAGTTTAATTCCTTCTTCATTAAGAACTTTAAAAGATGAAGATAAAAAGTTATTTTTCCAATATGGTGGTGAGCTAAGTGAAGCCACAAATGAGTTTGATCAATATCATTATGAACAAGCAATTATTAATAGATTTTGTAAACTTGCAAATCAGCAGGGACTTTTGTTGCCAGATAAAATTGACGATTTTTTAATTTCATTGTCATCAACCTTTGTTAGGCTTGAACCTATTGGAGAATGGCCAAGTAAAAAACAAATCGAACTGTTTGCTTTGGCATAACATTATGGTATTCCCACAAGGTTACTGGATTTCACTTCTGATATATTGATTGCATTGTATTTTGCAGTTTTTACACACAAAAGTTCTGAATATATAAGATTATATGCTTTGAGAACAACTGAACTACAAAGATTTGGTGATAAAATTCATTTTCACGTACCACAGTATGCTCATAATCCTAATTTGTCTGCACAAAAAGGCGTCTTAGTTTATGCTAAAAATATCTACGATTTTACAGAGTCAGAATCTTTAAAAATGGAGATTAATAGAGAACCCCTAGATATAACCTTAACCAATAATTTTATGCAACTTGGAAGAGTAATAATTCCGTATATGTATAAAATCGATTTAAGTAAAAGTGTTATTCCTGCTTTGAAAAATTATTTGTTTAAAATGGGTTACTTTCATTCAAGGGTTTTTCCGGGATTTACTAGTGTTAAGAATACTATGATTCAAGAAAACGAAATGGATAATTTTTCAGATGAAGAAGATGATTTAAAATTAATTAAATAATCTTTTGTAAATAGTATTATAAAAAGATTCAAGAAAGTAATATATGGGAAAACTTATCTAAAAAACCACATATTTATCTATTCAATAATTTACTATAAAGAGTCAATAATTCTAATAATATAAACAGTAAAAGACCTCAATTTCGAGGTTTTATACTAGATTTAGTTAAACAATTATCAATATTTGCTATCTTTGATGTTTAAACTTAAGATTTTTGATTTAAAAATGATACATCATTCGAAGTAATTTTTTAGTTGCATGTGAGATAGAAACCCAAGGAGTTTTACCTTCAGAACGTTTCTTTTGATAATATTCATAATACTCTGGAAAAAGAATTAAGGTGGTTTATATGCAAAATTATAATAAAGTAGATGAAAAAGAATTAAATGAAATCGATTCAATTAAAGAAACGAAAAAAATAGAAAAGAGAGCAAATTTCAAATCTGATGTTATAAATGCACTATATAAATCAGTTGGTGGATTATGCTCGAAATGTCATAGATATACGATTGCTAGAAATCCTAAAACAAACAAATATGTTTCTATTGGTGAAGCAGCCCATATATTTGGAGCAAAAAGATTTTCTAATTTATCTCCTAGAGCAAATTCTGAAATGACAGATAAACAAATTGCTAGTTTTGAAAATGCAATATGGCTTTGTAGAAATTGTCACAGACAAGTAGACTATGATCAAGTAGAGTTTAACAGTGATGATTTAAAAGAAATGAAAGAAAAAGCAGAACAATTAGCTTATGATTTGTTGAATAAAGATATTGAAAAGATTGATAATACCAATTATGAAAAATTTGAATTGCATTCATTCTCAAAACTACAATTATGCTTGATTCATCGTGAGTTAATACTGAATGATGTTGGTTTTGATCTTACTGATGGAGAAAAATATATAGAATTTGTAAGAAAATTAAGAAATAATCCTCTATATGTTAGATATATTACAGTGACTGAGGATGATACTATGCAAACTACTGATTTCAGATGGAGTAAAGTTTGGAATTTGTTTCAGAAGTACGGTTTTGGCAATATTGATGAGAATTACTACAGTATATATTTTGATAAATTACTTTTATTGATCTATAAAAACTATACCTATCTTCTTAAAGAACCAATTCTAGAAAAGGAGATTGAAAAACTTATACCAGATGTTTTATACTTAACTAAAGTAGAAGTTGATAAAGTTTTTAGTAAGGACTTAATGGGATATGAAAATGAGTTAGAAAAAATAAATGAAGAAATAATTTTGCTTATACAAAATATGTTAAATCCCCCTCTTTCTCAAAAAAGTAAATAATAAATCCACACTGAATGCCCTCATCTATAATAAGTGGTTATAATAAGTGGTGTAATTTTTTTGAAAACTTGAAATTTGAAGACCATCAAAACTTTGAAGACTGACAGAAATGTTGGTCTTTTTTGCTGTTAAAAAAGTCATAACAACACCTCTTATAATCCAGTTATTAAATATTAGTTTCGTATGATATAATTAAAGTAAATTCTAACAGATTACATTATTAATAAGAGAGGATAAATTGTATGATAATTGAAAAGTGTCCCTATTGTAATGGGAAATTGAAAACAGGGAAATTAGTTTATAGATTTGCGTATAGAACTCCAAAGATTATCTTTGACGACGGTTCAGAAAAACTAGTCAATACGTTTAATCCATTTAAAGGGGCAGTAATTAATAAAGTGTTTTACTGTGAATCATGTCGTGTGATGTTAGCTGATTTAGGTTCTGAATCTAAGTAAGTAATTTAAAAAAGACTTATCTATCAATTAAATACTTTAAACACTGGGACTGTAAAGAAATGAAGAATTAATTTTCTTCATAGGACTTTATGGTCCTTTT
>ENA-UOOR01000022-UOOR01000022.1-fermentation-metagenome-genome-assembly--contig:-NODE-22-length-222681-cov-102.968737_pt1 | contig 222681 bp, 240 predicted proteins | sample MGYA00245780_ERZ724029 | MGnify/ENA primary metagenome ERZ724029 (study PRJEB28704, sample SAMN03018315) | fermentation metagenome | biome: anthropogenic terrestrial biome; feature: soil...
GGACTGATTCACCTGGCATGCAGCGTCATGATCGCGAGAGTATTGGGATGACCTCTCTATCTCCTCGGCACATCCGCCGTCGTTCTCCTTCTCTGGCACGCCTGGCCCCGCCTCACCGGCCGGGACCGGGGCCGGATCACGACAAAGGAGTATGCCCTGATTGCCTTCGTCATCGTCCTCCTCTCCATGCCGGTCCCGTTCCGCTGGCTCAGTTTCATCGTATGGGAGATCTCTATCCTTGCGGCCCTCATCACCGCCGCTCTCTTCGTCTGGTTCTTTCGGCCGTTCTTCACCGGGGGGAGCGTCCCGGTGCGGGAGTATGCCTGGCTCGTCGTGGTCGTCTTCTGCCTGCCGCTCCTGTTCCTCTTCTGGTGTTTCATGGGGAACGACATGTGCTTTGAGTACTCTTGCGACACCCGACATGGCGACGCATCGCACGACAATGCCCGGAGGATCAGTGAGACGAAAGGGGTCGTCGCCGGATACCAGTGATGAGGTGAGGCGGAGATGCGGGCAGCAGCGTTGGTGACGGTTCTTGCTGTGGTCGGTATTATGGTTGTGGCCGGTACGGTTATTTTCTGCGGAACAGAACAGGAGTCGCAGGCAACTCCGCCCTGCAGTTCACACCTTTTTCACGTCTTTAACGCCTATGACGTGCCGCACGAGGTTAACGTAACGGTGTTTGACGCCAACGCCACTCGCATTCGTGTTCCTGTCTGTACGGAGGTATATCGGCTTGAGGCGGACGAGGATGTAACATCGTTCATCAAGAACGACGGGACGTCCATCAAGAATGACGGGGGGGAGTATCAATTTGAAATATCGATCGACGGTAAAGATCCGGAAGTATTTGCGTTTTCTATCTCACGTTGCCATTCTCTTGCAATCTCCGTCCTGGCGGAGGGCGACATTCAGGCTCTCATGATGACGAGCAACTATGCGGTGGCCGAGTGTACGGATGCCCTCCCTGCTTGACGCCCGGATGAAGAACTCCACAAGCCCGGAGGCTGCTGATGAGATGTACGCATTCCGTGTACGTAACATGTGTGCTTCTCCGGCCTCCGGGAAGAAATCGAGGAGAACAATCATGAGTGAGTTATGCAGAGCGGGGAAATCCATCCTTTGGGGAGTGCTGTTACATCCAAGGTAAAAGCATAGAGGAGATCCTGAAATCGAAAGTCAACAGACGTTTGCTCGTTATCGGGGTTCTGGCGTTCATCGGCGTCGTTCTCCTCGTCGCGACGGTTGTAGTTGCGTATACCGCCCTTGTTGCCCTGATCACGGGGATCGACGGTCCCCCTCAGGCGCTTGTCGTCCAGAAGGTTCCGGATGCTCCCCCGGAGAATGCATCCGTCATCCACCTGACCGATCAGGATCTCAAGCAGCACCCGGTGCTCGACTCCGCGATTCGGGACGCCAACAGGAACCCCGACGTGCAGGTATCCGGTGTAGCCCCGATGACGGGGATCGAATATCTCGTCCTTATTGAGTCATTTGGTATCGATGCAAGGGAGGAGGACCGGCCATACCTCGAGTACGACGGTGCGTATTACCTCACTCGCGTTCTGCTCCACTAAGACCGGGTCGGGAGGTGTAATCAAAATGGCAGAAGATGTTAAAACGGAATCCAGAAACCGGCTCAAAACGGCAGGAATCATCGTCGCCTGCGGCCTTGCCGGTCTCGTCGCCGTCGCGCTCGGGTTCATGCTCGCCGACGCCGTCATCCTCTACGCTCACGAGAACTCGGGCGGGCAGCCGATGCTCTACGTCATGGAGAGGGCAGAGCCGGGGGAGAGCGCGGTCGTCTCCTTGACCGAGAAGGACTTCGAAGAACATCCCGCGCTCGACGCGGTGATCCGGGGCGGGGAGCGGAACCCTTCGGCGCGGGAGTGGGGCGATCGGAGCCGGCGCGTCGTCGGGGGCGCTCCGGTCTCGTACGCGGCAGGGCGCTTCGCGACACCTACGGTACGAAGGCGCATACTACGTGGTGCTGACGACGTGGCCTCCGGGCGGGGAGATCCGGTGAGGGCGGCGTCGCGATAACCCCGTGTCCGGATCTATCCTTACCCGGAACCATACTTGCCTGGAAAGGTTACACGGGCGCTTTTGGGGTGAAAAACCTCCTGGTCCACGCCTCTCAGTCCTCTTTGCCGAGTGCCTCCATCAGGCGTTTCCTCAGGGTCCCGACGGTTCTCTCGTTCATCGCGCTGACGATCGCCGCGCACTTTACCAGGAACCGCGGAGCGGCCCGGATTAGTTCCTCACAGAGGGGGTCCGGGACCTCTCGCGAGATGTAATACTGTGCGTCGACTCTTGCTCCTCTCGCTCTCTCGACGAGTGTCACCTCTGCAGGAGTGAAATAATTGGAGAGAAGCCGTTCCATAAGCAGGATAGTGCAGGAATGGTTCTCACACCGTATCCCAAGCCGCGTGAGGACAGCGTAGAGGGAGAAGTACATCGCATAGTACGCGGTCGTTATCTTCCAGTCACGGGCAGTGATTGTCTGCATCGTCTCAAGGGCTTCTTCGGCTTTCTTCAGGTATGCAGATGCCAGGGTTTCGTTTGGAGCGGTAAGGGAGATCCCGTTCTTGATCCGGCCGCACCACACAAGTTGATCCATTATCCCACCGCCTGCTCAACGAAGTGTTCGGTGCCTTTGATCAGCACATGGTTCCGGAGCACTTCCTGGAGAAAGGGATCTGTGTGGAGGCTACGGTCAAAGATCTCCGGAGGGTAGACGGTGAGGTGAATCGGGAGGCCGTAAGTCTTTCCGATCTTCTCGACCTCGTCCCTCCGGCATTCTCCGGCGACGAAGAGGTCGAGGTCGGACTCTTCGTCCGCGGTCCCCTCTGCGTGGCTCCCGAAGACCGCGCAACTCCCGTTGATGTGGGGGGCGATCCGGTCGAGGACCCCGGCGACGAAGGGTTCCTCCTCCCCAAAACAGATTCTCCGGTAGATCTCTGCAAGAGTGCAGAAGTCCCGCGCGTGGCTGCCCCGCTGCAGGGAGAACAACCGCGTCCTGCCCCGGGTGATGGAGCGGAGGACCTGTTTCTCCTCAAGGTATTCAAGGGCTGTCTGGGCCGATCCACGGCTGATCGGAAGATTCCTGCAGACCTCCCGGATGTAGATCTCCTGGTTGTAGCCCCGGGTGAAGAGGAAGAGGACCCTGAGGTGGTCCTCCCGAATGTCCAATTTTTTAGACATATGTCCAGAATTTTGGACGGTCCACGGCATCAGGGTTTCGGTCGGCGAGCGGCCGCCGGGATCGTTCCTGCCTCTGTCATCCGGCGCTGCCCACGTTTTCAGCCTATTGCGGTCGTTTGAGGGGTGGATCTCCACCTGTAAGGCCCGATGTGCAGATGCCTGTCACGTGAACTACCCCGCTCCTTTTGGGCGTGGCTTCCTGCTTCATCGACCGTGCCCTTTCGGGTCTTACTCGATCTCCACAGGCGTTGAATGTTCTGTTCGGGCAGTTTCTGCCTTACAGCAGACTGTGTATTCCGGTTGCTTGGTTCTCGCAACGCAGACGCCTTCCAATACGAGATATGAGAAGAAAATGTATCGTCTCGAACCAAATGGGAAGGGTGGCTCCGCTTCACGGAAGATGCTCTGCATCTTCCTGTCAGGAAACTTCCTGTGGAAGTTTCCGTGTCATCCCCACTGAAGGGTGGGTCTTCTCGCTCCGCTCTCTTCACCCCCGCAAGATAAAAGGTATCTGGGAGAACCGGGGGCGGGGCCGAACTTCATCCACGTCGTGTTGAAACCGGGGAACGCGGCGGTCCCGAACATCCCGCTCGCCCCGGGGGAGATCCTGGAACGGTTTGTGCGGGCGCTTTTGGGGTGACCCTCGGGAAAACTTTCCTTTCTCCGGATCGCGCGACCTTTCAGGCACTCTCCGGACGGCTGCACCTCTCTCGATACAGGCCGATGTTTTTTCCCCGGTGACGGTTCTGTCCCATTGGTTTCGGGAACACTTCCCGGACATGTAAAGAAAATGGACAGAATTTATAAATAGACCTACGCCCAGGTCATTGTGTGGGCGCGAGGGTACGTTCGCAAACGTTCGTGGGGTCCCTCCATCCCTGCTTGACGGCTGGATGATAGAGCCCCGCAAGCCCAAAGGCTAATGAGATGTACGCATTCCAGGTACTTAAAACGTGTGCCTCTCCTGCCTCCGGGGACTGAAAATGGAGTTGGAACACATGAAAAGAAAAAAGTCGACGGAGGGAGATAAGGCATGAATGTTATCGGTATCGGCAGGGGACGGTTGATCTGCATTGCCCTGCTGCTCTTCATCCTCGCCGGTAGCGGCATGGCACATGCATCCGCTCAGCCGGATGAAGACGTGCGGATCGATTCGACGGATGACGGATTTTCGGTAGCGGATACGGAAAACGCCCGGCAAACGGCGCTTGAAACACCTGGGATAGGGGATACCGCGGCGTATCACGGGTCTAAAAGCGCATTCAGCGTATTTTATGATCCTGTTCTTCTGGGAGTTGCTCTGGGAGCCGTGATCGTGCTCTCGGCGGGGTACTATCTCATCCGAACGTATCGCAGGAGGAATGCGCCGTAATTCGGCGAGATTCGCGGTTTTTTCTTTGGATGACGAACTGAGATACTTACTGGGGTTTCGGTCTGGGATGAGGACCGGTTTACGGTAACGGTTTCATAAGAGGTGGATGGAGCATGCGGCAAAAGGTATCGATGGACGCAATCGTAACGGGACTGTTTGCCGTGATGCTCTTCCTCTTACTCTTCTACGACCCGCTCAGGAGGTTGCATCCGGCGCTCGATCCTCTCTTCATGCTCTTTGGTCGGGCTATCGGTCTCATTTTCCTGACGCTCCTTGTATTCTGCATCGTCGGCCTGATACTTCTCGTCATCCGGCGCCTGTATGGCTTTTGCCGTGGTGGATGGCGGCGATCTTCCGGCTAGAATCCAGTCGGGATACCGTCCTGGGTGCGAACGCCGGAGATTCACGACGGGATGTAGAGCGTCGTGACAGAAGATATCATATACGCCCGAACGTTCAGTTCATTGTAATCCCTCCCGGGGGAACGGGGCCGGGAATCGGTCTTTAGGCGATTGTCGGGTGCCTCCCGGCGATTCTTGTCCCGGGTCCGACGGCGGTGTCCGGGATGTGCATGACAGATGCAGGGAAAGGGGTGGGTCCACCGCAATCCCCGTGAAAAATGGTATTGGCAGGAGTTTATGAGGTACGTGCAGTATTCAGGCGGAACATTTCCGTCTTTTGCAGCATGCATCCACACGACTGAGGAATTCATCTGCGAAGGGCTGCATCCCCGACCCGGCGTATTCCGACACGCACCGATGAACGGCGGCATCCAGCACCGCCACATCGTCGTTGCCGATGTACCCGGCAAGGGCTTCGGCGGCCTCATCGCCGATCTCCCTGCAGCAGGTCGAGAAGGCAGCCGCATATCCGCTGCCTATATTGCTGACGGACAATTCAGGTCTGAGTACCGGCTCTTTTACAGTAAAGAGTGATGAATAGTCACCCCTGCCAGGGCAGCAGGGGATCCTGCCGACGGATGCAGGGGAGACCGAGGAGGGGTCGCGGATGTAGCCGATCCAGACACCGGCAGTGTGGGAGCCGTAGGTACAGGCAATGCCGATGCCGGCGAGCGTCTGGACCTTCTCCGGGCGGTTGTCCGCGGCCGCGGCCTCACGCACCCACTCCCGCAGGCTCAGGAGTTCTTCGGAGTCCCTGCCAGTGACGGAAGATTCCAGAACGGACAGGTACTTCCGGAACAGCGGTGGTAGCGACATGGTAATCTACGGGTCTCAGATCATCCGGTAGAACGGGTGATTTTCTTCCTGAATCTCCCCACCGAGTTCTTTGCATGCTTCACCGAGCACGATGTCGCAGAATGCGGCGGTGGTTGCCATCGGCTCCATGCTCTCGATCGGGCCGTACATGATGAGATCGGCCCCGAGGGTCATGGCAATGATATTGCAGCCGATATCGGGAGACGACCACGCGGCCTGCCGGATGCCGTCGATTCCCCCGAAGTAGTGGTGGAACATCTGCTCGGCGAGGGCTTCTTTGCCTTCGTATATCTGAGCCAACCCGTTCTTCCGCCAGCGCTTCAGCCAGGTCCAGGAGACGGTCATGTTGTGGTAGGCGCCGCCGCACGGAAGCCCGTGAATTGCCTTGCAGGCGAGGATATGCCGGAACGACCCGGCGGAGCCGAGCCCCAGCGGTGTTGCGGCGGTATCCAGGATCGGGCGGGTGATGCCGCAATCTTCCGCAATCTGCTTCATGCTCTTCTCCTGGCCGGCAACCCCGCCTTCGTTGAGCACCTTCTCTTTTCCTACGACCGTTCCGTCTCCCGGATTGAAGGCGAGCACGATGGCCGAGTTCACATTGCTGTTTTTGAGGGTCTCGATATTTTCGGGAGTGATCGACCCGTTGATCGAGTTGTAGATGGCGCGATCCGAGAGACCGACTTCATCGACGAATTTCGTGGCATGGGCGAGAGCGGCGGGGTCCGACGAATCCATCAGGAACGGAGTCCTGTTGTCGATGCTGTCGAACCACTGGAAGTAGTTCTCGAACGCCTCTCCGTGCTCCGAGATGATCTGGCAGAAAAAGGGGTTTCCAGTGAGATCGTAGAGCTCCTGGGTCCTGTTCCAGAGCGCTTCTGCTTTTTCCTTATCGATCTTCCCTGTGTGCTCGTCAAGGACGATCTCCTGTTTGTTGTAGAAGATGGATGCACCCAGCACCCGGGGGTGTTCTCCTGGCTGACCACCGATCTTTATACCGTTAAAATCCAGTACTGTCTGTTCTTTATCAAATCTAAACACAGTTCTCACGTCCTTTTCGTGACGTTGACAGCACAAATAAAGTAGATTTTCGTTAAAGAAAACTATTTTGTGCTATAAAAAAGTGGTGCTTCCGGCCATAAATATTTGTTGAAAGTGCGGGAGGTCGGGAGCGCGAGGAATGATACTTATTCGCGCTGATGAATCGGACGGTATCCTCTGCATATCTGCAATTATTAATTTTCTTTGAGAGGATACCGGGGATGTACTCCCGGGAGAATGAACAGGTGCGCGCCGTACAATACGCTGGAGCAACGGCACATGCCCGGGGAGATAGTCTCCGTCTTTTCGGACGTAACGGCTGCGTATTCGCTTTAATAACGCCCGTGCGACGACCCGGGGGCGGGTTATCCGGGCGGCCTGGCGGCGTCCCCGGATGTGGGTCCCATCGGAGTTTCTTTCTCCTGGAAAGAATCGGGTCCGCCGATTTTCTGGAACAGTCGCCGGAGATGCCGGGAAACGTGACAGAATTTATCATAACCCGGTGCTTCACATCATCTTATGAATGCTCAACGTAGCGTCCGGCGAAGTTCGTGGAGTCCTCTGATTTTTTTCCAGCGGCTTAACGAAAAGCCGCTGCAGTACGATCTTCAATTCTTTTTTGTGGTTGTTGTTGTCACAGCCGTCGTGTTCATGCTATTACCCCTCTTTGCGGGGTCGTATCCGCCGGATGAATTCGAGATTGGATTACACCGGCTCGGGGTTCTGGTGTCGGGAACTTTCATCGGTTTACTGCAGGGTCTGATCTGCGGGGCGGTCGCCCTCCTGGGGATCAGCCTCATTGAGCATTTTTCCTGCTTTTCGTTGATGTACATCGGGGATTTGAAAAAAACAATGAAATCGGCGATCTATGCCCTGGCTCCCTTCGTCCTGTTTTTCTGGGCGGTTGTGATTGTACAGATCCCGTTTATGGACCTGCTGCTTCTCCTCGGTTTCGGTCTGGCGACCTATTTCGGCGTACGGATATTTCATGAGATGTCAAGGGATCGGGCCGCATTCCTCTCCCTTGCAACGAGCGTGGTTTTTGCGATCCTTTTCCATAGATGGGTCTTCGATTTTGGGTCGCTACTGTGATCTCTCCTTTTTTTGGCGGGATGTTCCCCTGTGGATGGTTGTTTCTTCAATGAATATTCGGATGGTCCGGACCCGCGGCTCCTGACCGGGGCGGTCTATGCCGCGGCGCTGATGATCGGCCGACGTCTAGCGATCCGTTCCGAGGCGGGCCACCCTGCGCCCGGACGCTGGAGGCGTCTCGATCCCCGACCCCCCGCTCCCGTCCGTCACCAGCATCGCCTCGATGCGGTTCACCTTCTTCTCCATCTCCTCGACGTGCTCGACCATTGCCTGTATCTTCTGTGCTTCTTCCTCTTTTCCGTGCGTTCGCTGTCCCGGAAGCGTATCGAGATACTTCTCGCTCCATCTCTTCACTCTGTTTACGAAATAGCAGACGGTGAGATAACCATACGCAAGGATGAAGACAGGGAGCAATGCCGGCCAGATCGAACGTGCGACAACGGGGTTCGCCAGGGATACGAGGATGCTCATGACCAGCCACACCGTGATCGCGATTGCCGTCCCGGCGATCCAGTCCCCTTTCCGATTTAACTGTTCCTCCGTACCGTCTGCCGGGTCAATCGGCGTTCTGCGGCGCACCGTACTTCAGCCGGGTGATCTTTCTCTTCGGGGATACCGCCACGGAGACGGCGAAGAGGACACTGAACAGTACGGCGCTGAGCGGGGCGATGGGAAGGTTGTATGTGAATGCGAGATATGTCCCGACGAGACTGACCGCCGCCGCAAGGATGGGGGCGGCAATCATCATCTGCTTTAAGGTGCTGCAGAACTGATACGCAATCGCCGCCGGCGTGACCAGCCAGACGTAGAGGAGCAGGCCGCCCACGATCGGCATCGTGAGGGTCACCATCAGCGCGATCATGAACAGCAGCGCATACATCATCGGACGTACGCGGATTCCCGTGATCTCGGCAATTTTTATATTGAAGATCATCGCCGAGATCTCTTTGTAGAAGAGTGTCACGAAGACGATCACAAGGAGCATGATGGCGGCAAGGCCGTAGATCTCTTCGCGGTAGAGCGAGATCACGCTGCCGAAGAGGAGGGCCGATGCGTTGTACCCGATCTCCAGCTGCTGCATCCACGCATAAAAAAATATGGCGACGGCCATCATGGTGCCAAAGAGCACCCCGAGCGTGGTATCGATCGACATCCGGGACTTGTCGCTCAGCGGACCCAGCAGGCCTGCAATGGCGATGCTTCCTGCCAGCGCCGTGACCGTAATGTCGATTCCGAAGAACATTCCCACCGCGGCGCCGGCAAACGCGCCGTGAGCCATCGTGAACCCGATGGACGAGATCTTCATCTGGGTGATCAGCACCGCAAGGACGGCGCACCCGATGGAGGCGAACAGCATTGCCTCGGTCGCATGGCAGACCATGTTGTTGGGGATGAGGAATTCCAGCATCAGGCACTCTCCTCCGACGTCGAGCGGACGGTCTGCTGAACGTCGCCCGGCGGCACAACCCTGTTGAGCACGATCGTTCCCGCTCTCATCACCACGACCCGGACGTCCCGCGACGGCAGCGCGTCGAACGCATGGGAGACGATAACGACCGTTACGCCGGTATCCGCCACGCGGCAGAGCACATCGCACACATGTTCGCGCGTCGCCAGGTCGAGGTTGCTGAACGGTTCGTCGAGCAGCACGACATCCGGTTGTTTGGCCAGGTTGTGCGCAATCAGGACCTTCTGCTGCTGACCGCCGGAGAGTTTCCCGATATGGCTCTTGCGGAGGTCCGTGATGCCCATCTGAGCGAGAGAACGGTCGACCGCGTCGTAATCCTCTCTTCCCGGTCGCCGGAAACAGCCGATCCGGCCGAACCGCGCCATCAGCATGACCTCCTCGACTGAGAACGGGGTGTAGGGATCGAAGTCGAAGTTCTGAATCACGTAGCCCACCCTCTTTCGCATCGCGTTTCCTTCGCGTGCGGCGTCCAGTCCGCAAACGGTTACGGTCCCGTTCACGATCGGCAGGAGGCCCGCCATCGTCTCGAGCAGCGTTGTTTCCCGGCACCGTTCGGGCCGCCGACAATCACGAACTCGCCCGGCCCTATCTCGAGGTCGATATGATGGATCACCGGATATGCGGCCCCCTCATAGGTGGTCGTCACGTCCTGTAGGCGGATTATCGGTTCGCCCATGTCGGTTCCTCGACCGTGAAGAGTTCGCCTTCCGGCATCGAGTAGATCGCCTCGGCGAAATTCTCGAGAGCGAGCTCCCTGTCCGGCCCGTCGAACTCCGCCGCACGGTCCCGGTACGGGCCGGGCTTGAGCAGGATCGTCCGGCCGTCGGCATGCCGGAACTGGACCCAGATGCGGGGAGAGACGACGAGGTCGATATTTCTCTTCCCGAAGGTGCATCCGCTTCCGATCTGCACCCCGTCTACCAGACAGGATTCCGGCGGCGTTCCCGAGCAGTAAACCGTTGCGGACAGCGCAAACGGATCGCTCCCGAGACGGTGGAGTGCATGGCGTCCCATCCGGTAGCCGAGGACGATGAACGGTCCCAGGTGACCGTGGAACTTTGCCAGTTCTTCGACGGAGTAATCCCGCTCAAGCCCCATGAACCTGCAATGTTCGTGCCATTTCATACCGGTATATTAGAATGGTTGTTTTAATAAAGTAGCGAAAATTAATGAAAAGTAAGAAAAATGAGTGTTCCTATCACAATATTCAATCTTACGTTCTCTTCTTCTCCTCCACCAGTTCCGCGAAACGGTCCGTGGTCTCGGTCATTCCCTCCTCACCCGACTGAAGCATCCCGTCGCGGTCTTCGACCGTCGGGAAGACCGCTCTGTCCGTCATCTTTGTTCTGCCGTTCACGTCCTCCAGGGTGATCGTTTCGAGCAGCACATGGCCAGGTATGCCTTCGTACTCAAAGGTGAAGATGAGCCGCTCGGGCGGCGCGATATCGTGAAACACGCCGTGGAACCCGTACTCGTTGCCCTCGGCGTCGCGCTGGACGAAGCGCCAGATACCCCCCGGCCTTGCATCCATCTTCTCGATCGTGGTCGTCAGGTCTTTCGGCCCCCACCACCGGGGTATCAACTCCGGGTCCATGTAGGTGCCGAAGACGAGGTCCCGGGTCGCGTCGAAGACCCTGGTTATGACGATCTCCTGTTTTCCGGGTTCAGCGGTGAGGTTCGTCTTCGTCATATCGACCTCTCCCTTCTCAAGCACCCGGGCGAGTTTGTCGAGTGACTCGTTCCAGCCAGCGCGGGCCATGTCGAGCATCTCGCCCTCCGGGACGCCGTCCTCCTGCAGGGTCATCAACGTCCCGCCCTCGTGCTCTTCGAACGTCACGGTCACCGGCAGCTCTTGCGGCCAGTCTTCGCTCATCCCGTAGGCCGAGGCCGGGACAACGTTACCGTCCGCATCCGAGAACGCATCGGTGTAGGCGATCTTTGCGGGCTCTACGATCTCGCGAAAGACGCCCGTGCTCCAGAAGTCCTTGCCTTCGAGCGAGCGCATGCACCAGAGGTACCTGCCGCCCACGCGGAAGTCCGTCCTGACGACGGGTGCGGTGAAGGTTTTGGGCCCCCACCACTGGTTGAAGTACTCAGGTCTCGTCCATGCCTTCCATACGAGGTCACGCGGTGCATCGAAGGTGCGGGTGATGGTGAACTTCGCTTTTTCTCCGGTCAGAATTGCCTCTGCCATATCCTGTCTCCCTCCATTTTTCCGGGATTCGGACCCTCACGGGTAAAAACTTTTCTCGCCTACAGCAGCATCGTCGTGATCAGCGGGATGGTGACGAGCGACCCGATCGTCGAGACGAAGACGATCTGTGACGCGAGCCGTGAGTCGGCGCCGTACTGCTCCGCGAAGATGACGGTGTTTGCGGCGGCGGGCATCGCGGCCATCGCGATCATGACGCCGTTGATGAGGGGATCGGGAAAGATCGGGGAGAAGAGATAGACGTAGGCCACGGGAATTCCGAGGAGGAGAACGGCGCTCGCCGTCCAGACGCGCCAGTCTCCGATCATCTCCCGGGCCGGGAAGGTCGCAAGCATCGCCCCGACGATGATCATCGCAAGCGGCGTGGTCACCCCCCCGAGGAGGTCGATTGCGTCGATGAAGGGCCCGGGGATCTCCACCGAGCCGAGGAAGAGGAGGAACCCGGCGACGGAGGCCGCGATCCCGGGATTCGCGAGGAGTTTCGGGTCGAACCGTTCTCCTCTTCCCCCGGCGAGCATCGCTATCCCGACGGAGAAGACGAGGACGTTGAAGACGAGATTGAAGATGGCGACGTAGAAGAGGGAACTCTGGCCGAAGAGCGTCAGGGCGACCGGGAACCCCATGAACCCCACGTTCCCGAAGACGATGGCGAACTGGAGAACCCCTTCCTCCGCGGGCGGGACTCGCATGGCTTTTGAGACGGCCCAGGCGAGGGCGAACGAGAAGACGTAGAGGGCTCCGGTCGCGAGGAGCAGGGTCTCGGCGCCGACGAGGCGTTCGGGGGTGAAGGGCACCTGCATGGAGGCGATGATCAGCGCAGGGATGGTGATGTTGATGAGAAGCCCGGAGAGCCCCCGGGTGGTCCGGGGGTCCACGATCTTCGTGGCGACGGCGATGTAACCGGCGGCAATCAGGAGAACCAGGATGAATATCTGGTCCGCGACTACCAGGAAATCCGTGATCATGCCGCTCATGAAGTACTGCTCCGTCCGGTTCACCAGTATGGGTGCCGGTACCTCTTTACGGTTCTGCCGTGGGGGAGGTATTTGTATCGGCAGGACTTATGTCGTCGTATGCCGGAAAAACCGTTCTCCCTTGCCGTTTCGGCGCTCATCCGGGACGACGAGGGGAGGGTCCTCCTCCTGAAACGTGCCGCTGCCGCCTCCATCAACCCGGGAAAGTGGGACCTCCCCGGAGGGGCGCTCGATCCCGGGGAGACTTTCGACCGCGCCCTCTGGAGGGAGGTCCGCGAAGAGACCGGGATGCGGGTCACCCTCCGGCACGTCGCGGGTGCCGGGGAACTCGCCCTTCCGACGAGGAGGGTCGCCTACCTGGTCATGACATGCGATGTCGACAGAACCGAGATCAGCCTCAGTCCGGAACACGAGGACTACGCCTGGGTCGCGCCCGGGGAAGCGGCGACGATGGACCTTGTGGAGCAGTTCCGGGGTTTATTCTGAAGCGGTGAGCGGGCGGGAGACCGGGTGGACGTTCTCCGATGGAGTTTCATCTCCTCCGCGCCCGCACCGCGAGCCCCCAGAGCATGAACGTCGCACCGAGGAGCGCCTCGCCCGCGTAGAGGAAAACAGGGTCCCGGACGATGCTTCCCCCCAGGACGGCGAAACACAGTCATCGACCAGGTATCGAGCGATTTGGGGATTGCGACCCGGACATCGGAGGAGAGAACGGTGAGGTCGTCCTGGTCGAGCGTGACTGATGGACCTGCGGCGACACTATTTCCAAGCCGGCACCCACAGATATTTCCCGGCGACATGATGAACTGTAATAGTAGTTCCCTATGAAAAGAGTATCATCCGGTCCGGCTGCCGTGCCGAAACCGGGGAGATTTGAGTTGCCCGATCCCGGTTCACCGCGTGTTACGAATATCCTATTCGCATTTGCCGCCCATTCCTGATATGGAAGGCAATGTAGTACAATATTTATTCTTCTTATATTTTAATATTTCCGTATGTCATCGGGTTGATCTATGGGTTTACTCGTTAAATTCCGGGATCGCGGCTACGGGAGCGTTCGGCTTTGGAACAATGGGCCGGAGCGCCGGGTTTCTTTCCCGGACGAAACACTGGCGCCGGATGGCCGCCCCCGGGTCCGGTACGGACCCGATATCGCGGGGCATGGGTGGGCCGGTTCGGCGTACCGCCCGGGAAAACGGGTTGTCCTCTAACCGGGACCGGTCCCCTTCCTTGGTACATAGTTCTTTACGAAACCAATAGTTCCTATATACTCATTTGGAAATATCTATATCCCTCCCAATCCATACTCTAGGCTGATTACTCCCTGTAATCGGGGTGCCGGGGTTCTGCATGTTTGATCGTGAACGCATATTGTCGCTTTTACCGTTCCGAAACTCGACCGGAGGATTTCATCTGCCGCCTCTCGACCCGGAAAAACTGTTCGAGAAGTACAAGCAGATCTGCTACCGCCTCGGAAAGCACCTCGACAAAAGCCCAAACGAGGATATAGCCCGGATGATCTATCAGGCCGATCTCGAGATGACGCCCGGCCTGTTTCTCTCTCTGCTCGCCGTCACGGCTGCGCTTGCAGCCATGGTCATGTTCGCCGTCTCGCTTGTCATATTCCTCGCCCCATTCAGCCCCTTCGTCTCCGAGAGCGCCCTGCTCTACATCTTCGCCCTCACCTTCCTTGCTCCGGTTGTCGTCGCGGTCGGCTTTCCCTTCTACCTCACCAGCCAGATCTCGAATAAGAAGATCGATATCGAGAAGAACCTCCCTTACGCGCTTGCCTTCATGTCCATTCTGGCCAGCTCCGGCGCCACGCCGCTCGATATCATCAGGAGGATTGCGCGTGAAGATTACGGTCATATCTCGCGCGAGTTCGGGAAAGTCGTCTTTCGCGTCGAGATCCTCGGCGAGGATGCGGTGACGGCGATGAACGGCATGGTGAACTCCACGCCTTCCGAGATCTTCCGAAACATCTGCATGGACTTAACGAACCTCATCTACGGGGGTAGCGGCCTTGCCGGGTATCTTGCGTCCAAGTCGAAGGAGTTGATGGAGATCCGGCGGCAGACGGACAAGGAGTTCGTCGAGTCGCTCTCCGTCTTCGGCGAGGGCTACCTCGGCGGCATCGTGATGACACTCACCCTCGCCGTCCTCGGCATCGTGATCAGCAGCGCACTGGGGGTGGAACTCGGTCCGTTCACCCCGGACCAGCTCTTCTTCTTCCTGGTCTACCTCGGCACGCCGCTCATCAACGTCCTCTTTCTGCTGATGCTCGGCGTCAAATACTCCACAAATCCCTGATCTACCATGGCGTCCCAGCGAAAACACGCAAAATCCGGCAGCCTTCCCGGCGGCATTACCCTCTTCATCGAGCGTCTCCGTCTCCGCTACGACCTGAAGCGGGAGTACTTCACGATAGGGGTCCCGGTAGCGGTGGCGCTGCTCTTCATTGCCGGGATGCTGCTCTCCGGGATGACGCAGATCGGCGGAGACGACGGGGGAGGGGATCAGAAGAGCGACCGGCAGAAGGCCTACGAGGAACTTCTCCGCCAGGAGGAGGCGGAGGAGCAGGGGGTCGAACTGACGCCGGAGGAGGTGGAGGAGCCGCAGGAAGAGGAGGAGAAGATAGGCATCGACCATGTCCTCATCATCGCAACGCTCGTCGCCATCACCCCCTACGGTTTCGACATCACGCTCCAGAAGATGCGGCGGCGCAAGAAGGAGGAACTCTACACGGAGTTTCTCTTCAAGCTCTCGGAGATGATGCGGGGCGGGCTCGACCCCATCAAGTCGGTCATGGAGCTTGCAAAGACCGATCTCGGCGCGCTGGATACCGACGTCCGGGTTTGCGCGAACTCCATGAAGTTCGGGAAATCGTTCGAGGAGGCGATGAAACAGATGGCGAAGAACCTCGACAGCGAACTGATCGCCAGGTATACCGAGCTCGTCATCCAGGCGTCCTACAGCGGGGGTTCGGTGGCGGACCTGATCCTCAAGTCGTCGGAGGATATGCGGGGCATTCTCGGGATCGAGCGGGAGAAGGAGGGAAACCTGCGGCAGTACGTCGCCATCTTCTACATGGCGCAGGGAATCATCTTCTTCATCGCCTATACCCTGAACACCTCACTCCTCCCCTTCTTCAGCGATGTGGGGAGTTCGGGGTTCGGTGGCATCGGCGGCGCCGAGATCGCCGAGATCGACTTTACCCAGGGCTTCTTCCACCTGATCATGCTCAACGCCCTCCTCGGCGGCCTCATCATCGGCAAGATCTCGGAGGGGGATGTGCGCTACGGGCTGAAGCACGCGACGATCCTGGTCGGGGGGTGCTACGTGGCCTCTCTGCTGATGCTCCTCCCTGCTGGTGCGGGCGAGGAGTTGATCGAGGCGAACGTCACGATTATCTCGGGATTCGACCAGGAGGGGCTTGTCGGTCTGCCGCTGAAGGAGCCGATCGTCGTCTCGGCTACCGACCTCGAGGGCAATCCTCTGTCCCGGACGACGGTTACGTTCGGGATAGACCCGGGCGGGAGCGTCGAGCCGGAGACGGTGAAGACCAACGAGAAGGGGGAGGCCACGGTGAGGGTCACCCTCGGTGCGACGGAAGGGACCTATGCCGTCAGCGCGACCGTCGGGGCAACGACCGCCCGGACGACCGCGGTTGCGATGGGTGGGTGAAGGATCACCCGTGGCGTTCACGGGTGTCGATGAGGATACCCTCTTCCGTGACGGAGAAAGGCGCCATCCGTTCCGGCGGGAGTTCTCCTTTCATCTTCGGGACGTTGAGGTACCGCTTGATCTTCCCGCCTTCATTGACCTCCAGGAACTGGATGACCCCGTCTGCAAGTGAGCGGATGAGTTGTTCGTGACGATCGGAGAGGATGCCGGTCGTCATGGTCAGGAGGATGGTTCTTCCGTTCCTGCTGGCGTCGATGAGGGCGCAAAGAGTCGTTTTGAGTCTCGCAAGGTCGGCGTCGGGGCAGAACGATGCGAACTGGTCGATGACGCAGAAGTCCCCCGTGCAGGACGTCGTGATGGCGGCGGTGGTCCTGGCGCACTCGGCGATTTCGAAGCGGTCGAAATACTTGATCCGGTAGAGATCCATCTGGGTGCGGACGTCATCCCTGTACTGCGGGGTGATGTAGGTGACGCGTTTCCCCTGCCCGGCCGCACCCGCCGCAAGCTGCAGGGCGTAGGTGACGTTCGTGCTGCCCAGCGCTTCTTCGAGCACGACGACGGCGTTCTCCGGAAGGGTGATGAGCCCCCATTCAAACTCCATTTCCCACTAGTATGGCGGTTTCATTTGATATGGTTTCTGCATGCCCGGACAATCGCCCTGGAGTGAGGTGTTGAATACATCCGTTTCTCCGACCGGAACGGGGGCACCGGTGCCGTCTGCACCTTGATATATCATGGGGTGAGCGTCGGCAGGCGCGGCCGCGCACCAGAGATGAGGCCGTGGGTATGCAGGATCGTTGCCGTCGGTCTGCTCAACGATGACAGAGAATCGTACATTTTTTCCGTGTCCTACCCGTCCACTTCGATCATCTCTATGCCGTTTTTACTTCCATCGCACGGACGCCCCGGCATTCACATTTTCCCGGGATGCCCTGCCTTGCCCCGGGAAGAACCGTTATATAGTCACGGGTGCCACCGTACCTCCTCCGGCGCGCCAAAGAGCGCCAGATTCTTCCGTGCCGGTCCGGTCCGGCCGGACATCTTCATAGGAGGGCAGGTAACGTGGAAATATCGGGGGTTATGGCGGATTATCGCATCGTAGCCTGCATACCGGCTCTTGCAGTGCTCTTCGACTACTCCATGACGTTCATCTTCTCCGGGGGAAGGGACGAACTTCTCCGGCTGGAGTTCAGTCCGCTCGTCCGGTATGCCGTGGCCAACGATATCGTGATCGTCTACCTGCTTTTCATGATGCTCTTCTACTACGTCGTGGCGTTCGCGGCGCTCCGCCTGCTCCGCCCGACCGGTCTCTATGGGTTCGGGGTCGTGCTCCTCCTGCTCGTCGCCGCGACCCACGTCCTCGGCGGATTTTCATGGGTCGTCCGGAGCGCGGTCTACTCCCTCGCCGTTCACGGTGTCTCCATCGCCGCCGTCGTCGTGGCGCTCGCCGCCTTCGGGTATGCAGTCCTGCAGCGGCCGGAAAAACAATAGGTCTATAAGAGGGTCCGGGCCGGGGATGTAGCGTCCCTGAAAGAACTGATGCCTTTCCGAACTCCCGACATCGCAGGTCCGGCCCTCTGATACGGCACCTCCGCCCGGCTGAAATGCAAAGGAGGTGGTCCGCTGTTCCCGGAGGGGACCGCCGTCCCTTCGCTTTCGGTGGAAGACGGCCGGGAGCATCATGTCTCTGCAGTCTCAACAAAGCATTTCATTGTCCCAACGGTCATAGTGCTCTCACGGAAGTGTGTCCGATGCCGGTAGAAGTCGAATGGATGATTGATCAATGATATGATAATCCAGCTCGATCAATCCCTGAGACGTGGGGAAGGAAGATTGCAACGGATAACAGAGCGAATCCGCTCAACCCGAACAACGCAGCCACGAAATCCGGCAGGGGTAAGAAGTGAATGCCCCAAAATTACCTTCTGTCATCCTTGAAACCGTTAATTACACCTGAATATCATTCTTTTCAGGATCGTGGGTCGATTCCTCCCCCGCCTTAAGGCGGGGGAGGAATCGACCCTCGGCGTGTCCCCGTTCACTTTCACCTCGCAGGGAAAAGGTTTATGCCGGGAAATCTCGACAGACATATGTTGCGCTACGGAAGGCACGAAGCAGGAGCCTCTCCTGCGGATCACGGCTATACACCTGCGCAAACGACACCACAGTGCAGCGACATTGCTGCCAGGGCCGCCGTCAACCGGCCTATTGCGGTCCGCTCCCCCACACGCGGGGGAGAGGTGGAATCGCGAAGCCTCTAAAGAGCATGATACCACTTCCGGCATCATGCCCCCTCCTCTCGTCGGGGGTAGTTGACCGGGATCATTTCGACGACTATCTCGCGTACCGCATGTTCGCCAACGGCGTTCCCTGTGCAACACCACTCGACCAGCCTGTCATCGAACACGTCGATGCCAGGGTGTCGAAGACACCGGCGACGATCCCGAGATGGCCGATCAGGACGCTGGATCCTTCGATGAAAACAGCAGAAGTGTGCACAGAGGTTTTTCTGAAAGTATAAGGATTTTGCGGGGTGGGCTCCTGCGGAAGGGGGTTAATCGAGTGTGTACTAATTTAAATTTAACAAAGTCAAAGTGGCCAATGAGATGTCCGAATTCATTAAGGAACTCTATTATATTGTCGCTATCGAAAATATCCCATCAGTATTAAGGCATGGGATCCTGTCATACGATATGGCAATGCGGCTACGTCACGTTTCCGTTGCAAATCGTGAGGTGCAGGGGCGCAGGGCTAACAAAAAAGTTCCCAATGGTCTGTCCCTTCACAGTTACGTGAATCTTTATCTTAATGCAAGGAACCCAATGTTGTATACGTTGATGTGTAACGGATCGGATGACATCTGCATATTGAAACTTGAAAACAGATTGATAGAGTTTCCGGGTGTCGTGATAACCGATGGCAATGCTGCAAGTGACTGGGTATCTTTTTACTCACTTTCGGAGGCCATGGATAAACTTGATTTAGACATGATATATGCAAGATATTGGACACATGAAGATCCCCATGAACAAAGGAGACATAAAAGTATTATGTGCGCCGAAGTATTAGTACCGAATATCGTTGCCGCGGTTCACATAAATGGAGCATATGTATCATGTAGTACCTCTAAAAAATGTCTATCTGAGGTGGGATTTGATCGAGAGATAATCATAGATGGAGATATGTTTTTCAATAGGCAAGTACGGGGGAGGAGTTGATATGGTAACCGTCCTGGTTGGGGATGTCCTGAAGAGCAAGGCACAGACGCTTGTCAACACAGTGAATTGTGTGGGTGTTATGGGGAAAGGAATCGCTCTTCTCTTCAAGCAGAAATACCCGGACATGTACCGTGATTATACTAGAAGGTGCATGAATTTACAGGTCAAACCCGGTGTTCCATACCACTATACCGACATATTCGGCAATTCTATTGTAAATTTTCCAACAAAAAACCATTGGCGTTCCCCATCACGTATCCAGGATATCGTTAAAGGGCTGGATATTTTCGTGAATAAATACAGGGAATGGGGCGTAACATCGGTAGCGTTTCCGCCATTAGGGTGTGGAAACGGTGGCCAGGAATGGCGTGTTATTGGCCGGATAATGTATCAAAAGTTATCCCGGATAGACATTCCTGTTGAAATATATGCACCGTTCGGGACTCCGCACGACGAATTAAAAGAAAATTTCCTCTCCCAGAAGGTATTACTTGAAGATTACAATCAGGTAAACCAGACGAAAAGTGAACTCACGCCGGAAAAAATTGCAATCCTTGAAGTATTGAATCGGCTCGGACAGCAGGCTCATGCAGTCAGGGTAGGCCGAACTATGTTTCAAAAAATTTGCTACATTATCACGGAGACGGGAGTAAATACTCAGTTTACATTTAAGAAGGGGTACTATGGACCGTTTTCCCCGGAAGACGTAAAAAGAACAATTCATCTCTTTGCCAACAGCAACCTCATTGCCGAGAAACAGCTCGGTCGGATGGTGGTCATCTCAATTGGCCCCGAGTACCCGAAAGTGCGGAAAAAATATGAGCGTCAACTGGTCGAACTTGAACCGAAAATTGAGAAAACCGTTGATCTATTCAGCAGAATTAAGAATACAGAGCAAGCGGAGGAAGTCGCCACGGTATATTACATATATCGAGAGTTGGCGTATTTGAAACCCGGGCAATCGGTTACCGAACAAGAGATATTCGACAGTGTTCTCTCATGGAAAAGAAAATGGAACGATCCGATGAAGCGTGAGAGGCTCGCTTCTGCAATCCGCAACCTTGCGATGTTGAAATGGATCTCTGTCTCATACAGTGACTCGTTGCCGGTTGACGAGTTAGTGTGACTGCTCTCCTCACTGAGGCGAGGGCATCCCTGGCTGAGATTGCAGCCCCAATCTCAACAGGTTGATTGCCGCGATTTGTGACCCTCCCGGGGTTATCGGGGCAACGTTTCATCTTTGCCGGCGTCAACTACCCCTCCCTGACGGGAGGGGCTTGTCGGTTGACGCGGGTCCTTTGCCGATCGACGCGCCGGGAAGAGAATTGCACATATCGGTGCTCCCGCGACGCTCCTCGCGAATCGTCGCATCCGGAGCCACCGTTCTTCCGGAGTTACCCTCGACCGACTGCTACATAGATGGCCGAAGACCGCGAGCGGGGAACCGGGAGCTCCCATATCGGCCGCCGTGTCTGGCTGCGATCTCGAGGATCTCGTCCCTTTTTTCGAGTAGTTCCGCATGCAGACTCATCCTGCCACTCTCCTGCATCGATCTTATGGAGCAGGGAATAGAAGGGTTCGCCCGGAAGCGTTGGTATGAAAAATCTCCGGGGGTATGCAGAGCGTCCACTAGAACAGGCAACTATTATCCCAGAAACGAAAAAGATACGGGTCAATCGTCCCACCGTTTTTCATGCTCATAGCGCGCTGTGCAGTATGGCCCGGACGTGAAAGCGCTCATGACCTATCTCTGCGTCTACAGCTTCTCCCGTATGACCGGATCAGAGAACTCTTCGGTGATCTCTTCAACTACTCCCAAGCACGGCAACCACTTTCAATGCGGTCATCGAATGCCCCCGGCGTCCAGAGGGGGCCGAGCACGCCGGGAAGAGAATCGCACATCGTCGCTTCCTGCGCCTCCATTCTCCGGAGTTACCCTCGACCGACCGCTACATAGATGGCCGAAGACCTCGAGCGGGGAACCGGGGCCCCATCCTCCCGGAGCCCCTCGATGTGGAGCTCGATCGCCTCGTGCATCTGCTCTTCCGCTTCCTCACGGGTCGCCCCGGTGGCCACACACCCCGGAAGGTCCGGGGAGTACGCCGAGTAGTTGCCGTCGGTCTGCTCGACGATGACAAGAAATCGATACATTTTAGTCCCTCATTTTAAGTCCAGCCTGTTTGAGAACACTGTTCAGCGTCCCCGGTGCAAGAACGTCTGCCGGGTGCCCGGCGATGGTGATCCGGCCGAGTTTTGATGGATGCTTGTACTGCCGGTGACTGCCCCGGGTCGCCACCAGGTACCACCCGTCCGCTTCGATCATCTTTATGCAGTCTTTTACTTTCATTCTTTCCCTACCCCTTTTCTCGGCGACCGAACTCCACGGTCGCCCGGCGGCGTGTCTCGCTGCTGCTCCGTACCAATTACGACGGGAGGAATGCTCATATCTTTTGTGCTCTGGTTGCTGTGCTGAATAATTCCGGTCCTCCGGCCGCAAGAATGAAGGTGTCGGACGCCCCTGCCGGTCATTTCTGAAAGGATGCATCGGGAACCTGCCCAGTCGGACGATGCCCGCGAAAATATGAAAGAACAGATGAGAAAACCATCCGACGAGTTTGCGAGGATCTTCTATCAGTGCTGTGAAGGGGGGGCCCGGTCAACCGCCCCGCGCTCACCGGTACGGGGTACCGGGGATGATAGCAGACCATCGCACCCTGCATCCTCGGCCTTCGCGGCGGCACACTTGATGGATATTTCTGCTTATTCGTCCTTCTCCGCTTCAAGAATACGCCGGTAGAGGGCATCTCGGACCCGGAAAGATCCGGGGATATCTATACTAGAGAGAAAAGCGTATATCCCGCTCAGGAATGGATACTGTCACCCTGCAACCCGGCGGGGAGTGTGCGAGGATCATCGGCATTCTCCGGGAAAAAAAGGCGTACCTGAAGGAGGCCTACCACGTCGGGTCCATCGGAATCTTCGGCTCGTGTCGGCGCGGCGAGGAGCACGAGGGAAGCGACGTGGACATCCTCGTCGAATTCTCCGAGGTGCCGGGGATCTTCGGGTTTCTCAGGCTCGAGCGGTACCTCTCCGAACTTCTCGATAGACCGGTGGATCTGGTCGAAAAAAGTGCACTCAAACCTCATATCGGCCGCCGTGTCCAGAAAGAGGTCATATATATATGACAGTCCAGCGAAGCACCCTCGATTATCTGGACGATATCCTTGATGCTGTCGATAAGATCGAGATCTTCACCCGGGGTATGTCGTATGAGGAGTTTTTCGGGGACGACAAGACCGTCTATGCGGTCACACGGGCACTGGAAGTGATCGGTGAGGCGACAAAGTGCGTTCCCCGACAGGTCAGGGAACGTTACCCTTCTCTTCCCTGGAGTGAAATGGCCGGTATGCGTGACAAATTGATCCACGCCTATTTCGGGATCAACAGGGCGATCATCTGGAGAACGATCCGGGACGATATTTCCCCGCTCAGATCTGCGGTTCAGAGCCTCCGCGACGACCTGATATCAGAGGAGATCATGGAGGGTTAACGTCGCCGCCGGTCATGCTGTCGAGCGATTACTCCGCGACGACCTGATATCAGAGGAGATCATGGAGGGACCTCCGTCCGGTCCGCGGGGTTCATGATTGGCCCGCCTCCCTCCCGGAGCTGACGGCCGGTGAACTGGACCTGGCAGCCGCCCGAAAACTCCATAGGCCTATGGGGGATCCAGCGGGGCGGTCTATCACCCCTCGGGGGATCTGATACCCCGATCCCGATGCCTCCCCGAACCAGCCCGGAGTCCCGGGACACCCCCGTCGAATCTCCCGCACCCTCGAACATCCTGCCCGCGCCGGGGGCCCTGGCCGGCCGTTCCTGGCGTTTGCCGCGTTCACCGTGCTCGCTCAACAGAGCACTCGGTTATATTCTGCGAGGAACTTCTCCCTTTGTTCCTTTCCCCTGATAAAAACAAATGGTAATTCCGGATCTCTATCGTGGTAAATACTTCTTTCAAATATTTGTTCGAAAGGCACAGCATCATTATTAACGATTATATATACTGGATTTGTTTTTAGCTGACTTTGTTTCATCATGTATGGTACAAATGGTTTATATTCCGCCACCGCGATGATCAGATCGCTTCGGCATATACCAATTTTTTCTGCGATTATTTTCTCACTCTGCTCAAGGTCCTGCAAATGTTCTCCAATTAACCTCTTAAATCGCATTTGGTTCATCCGATTGGGAATATATCTTTTAAAATTGTCCGGTTTAGAAGAGAAGGCCCCCGCCCCCTCCTCCACCGAAGAGGAGGTCGTCGTCGAGGGAGTGGACCCGGCGCACCTCCTCACGCTGCTTGCCGCGTCCCGGGGCAGGATCTTCCGCGAATCGTCCTGACCTCCCCCGGGAGACTCTATACCCCTATAGAGATCCCTGAGGAAAGGCATATCCCTCTCGAAAGAGATGATGCCCCGATCCCATGTCTCTTCAAACAAGCCCGGAGTCCCGGCACGCCCCCGTCGAACCTCCTGTACTCTCGAACGTCCTACCAGCGCGCGGGGGCCATGGTCGGCCCCTCCTGGCGTTTGCCGCGTTTTCCGCGCTCGCGCTCATCACCGCGGGATCGGTCCCCTGGTACGGGGCCTCCGCGCTCTCCTTCGCGGCGGCACCGGCGGCGGGGATCGCCGTCGTCCTCTATTTTGCCTCGGTCAGACTGAAACGCGGAAGATGACCCTCTTTTTCGGGACGGAACGCTGCCCGGCCGCCTTCTCTCCGGACGGTCTGGCGCCGCCGCCGGAACGCTTCCCGGGGCGCCGGGAATTTTTATCTGACATTTTTATTGACACTATATAAAAATATATATTATTGTGCTCTTGCTATATCAAATTCGTCAGAAATATATAGTACCAGATCCAACAGGATGGATGGTGAAGATTTTCCTGGAACCATTCGCAGGCTTCACCGCGTGTTACAAAAACAAAGGTGAGATGGAACATGAAATTCCTGAACATGAATGAGAACGCGGTCTCTCCGATCGTCGCGACCCTCGTCCTGATCGTCGTCGCTGTCGTCGGTGCGGTCGCCGTCGGTACCATCATGGGTACCTTCAGTTCCGATGTTGCCGAACAGACGAACGTTGGAGACGTCGGTGGCTCCGCCTCCGCCGAGGTGCTGATTGCAGGCTCGACCACCGTCCAGCCCGCCTCCGAGCTCCTCGCCAAGGCCTTCATGGCCCAGAAGCCCGGCGTGAAGATCACCGTCCAGGGCGGCGGCTCCGGCGCCGGGGTCACCTCCGTCGGCATGAACATTGTCGACATCGGCTCGGCTTCCCGTGCTGTTAAGGACGCTGAACTTGGAAAGTACCCCGACCTCCAGACCTACCAGATCGGCGGCTCCGGTGTGGCAATCGTTGTACCTGACGATGTCGACGACTTCACAGGGGTGACCAAAGAAGGTCTGAAGGCCCTCTATGACCAGACCATCACCGATGACAGTGCAACGGTTGGTGCAGTTGTTACGGACGGCAACATAACCGGCGCTGCTGCTGCTGGTGCGGGAACTGTTGATGTCACCATCTACCAGCGCTCTGAGGCCTCCGGAACCGAGGAGACTGTTGCCAAGGAGTACCTGAAGTACCCCGGTGACAGCTTCGACAACACCGGGGCAGAGGGTGTGAACGGCAACGCAGGTGTTGCAGCCGCCATCGCCGGCGGTGACAAGGATCACATCCGCCTCGGCTTCATCGACTACGGCTACGTCACCAGCAACCACAAGGCTCTGGATGTCGACGGCAAAGAGTGCACCAAAGACAGCATCCTTGAGAGCCTGAAGGGCAACGACAATGATGACTCATATGTCTCGGCTCTCGCCCGCCCGCTCAACTACATCGTCAACGGCAACCCGTCCGCCATCGTGAAGGACTACATCAACTTCGCCCAGTCCCCCGGTGCGGTCGACTCGATCCACGAAGTTGGCATGTTCAGCATCATTGAGTTCGTGTAAGCATAGAGGGACGGAACCACCAAACCCACCTTTTTTATGAGCCAGACATACGACATTCCACGATTGTTCTTCCTGTCTTCGGCAGCAGTAAGCGCTCTCGTTGTTTTCCTGATCTTCGGATTTATCTTCCTCACCGCTGCCCCTGTATTCGAAAAAGAAGGTGTCGGATTTCTTACCGGCACGACCTGGAACTACTCTACCGGCGAGTACGGTATCCTGGTCTTCCTTGTCGGCACCATCGTGTTGACCGCAGTGACGATGGTCATCGCCTGTCCCCTGGGCATATTCACCGCGATCTTCCTTGCAGAATGGGCACCGGTATGGCTGGAGAAGACGATACGGCCGCTCATCGAGCTGCTCGTCGGCATCCCCTCGGTCGTCTACGGCATATTCGGCTATTTTGTTCTTGAGAATATTTTTCGCTACCACATAGACCCGTTCATCGATGCAACCCTCGGCTTCATCCCCATCTTCCGCGACCCGAACCCCGGGAGCGGGACCGGTATCCTGCTTGCCGCGTCCGTGCTTGCCGTCATGATCCTGCCGACCGTCACGGCGCTTGCACAGGAAGCGATGCGCTCCGTCCCGCGCGAGTACCGGGAAGGATCGCTCGCGTTGGGCGCCACCCGGTGGGAGACCACCCGGATGGTGGTCATCCCCATCGCGGCCCCGGGGATACTGACCGGCATCATCCTCGGGCTGATGCGTGCGATGGGGGAGACGATGGCCGTGGTCATGCTGATCGGCAATACGTCCCGGTTCCCCGTCTCCATCCTGGACACAGGGTATGCAATGACGTCGAAGATCCTCAACGATATCGGCTACTGGGTGTCGGTGGACGAAGCGCGAAGCGCGTTGTTCGGGATAGCGGCCGTGCTCTTCTGTCTTGAGATTGTCTTCGTCGGGCTGATCCGGTTCGTCGAAAAAAGATTGAGGCAGAGCAGGAGATGATGTAGTGGCAACAAGAACGATGCGAAAAGCAGAAGAACTGTTTTTCAAGCTGTTTTGCACGGCGGCAACAGTGCTCTCGGTGCTCGTGCTCTTCCTGATCCTCGGCACCGTTACCATCGAGGCGCTCCCTTCGCTCAGCCTGTACTTCCTCATCACCCCTGAATCCGCATCTCCCGGTCTCGGCGGCGCGATAGGGAATGCAGTCGTCGGGACGCTCATCATCTCCGTCTGCTCAACCCTGATCGCAACTCCCCTTGCTCTCGGGACGGCGATCTATCTGCAGCGATACGCCCCGGACAACAGGTTCACGCGGCTGTTGCGGTTCCTGATCGAGGTGCTCTCCGGCACCCCTTCCATCGTACTGGGTATCGTTGGTCTGATGATCCTGGTCTACTACATGCGTGCATACACCGGGGGCTTCTCGTTGATCTCCGGTTCAATCGCGCTCGCGATACTTATTCTTCCGGTCATCGAACGTGCTATCGAGGATGCAATCGCGACAGTGCCAAAGAGCCTGGAGGAAGGGAGTTACGCTCTCGGGGCAACGAAATGGCAGACTATCCGGAACGTCACCATCCCCACAGTGATCTCCGGCATTTTGACCGGGATCATCCTCGGTTTCGGCAGGGCGGCGGAAGAATCGGCCGTGGTCATCCTGACCGCGGGCTACACACAGTTCTTCCCGGAGCTGGCGATCAGGAGCAATGAAAATCTCATATTCGGCATCAAACTATACCCCTTACAGGACCTCGTGGGCACGCTCCCCTACGCGGTGTACCATGCTTACGAGAACTCCAACGTCGTCAAACTATCGGACGGATTCGCTGCAGCCTTCATTCTCATCGGGGTTGTTTTCCTGATCAATCTGACGGCGCGGATTCTTCTCCGGAGGTATCGCTATGGTTGACCTGAAAGGACCTGTCAGGACGCTTCTGGTATGGACGAAAGGAACGGAGCCGCAAATCGCTCCCGGCCTGCACGGCGTTCCCGTCACCCTCCCTCCGGGGACGGATCATCCCCGGCAGGACAACGGAAAAATCGGCCGTGGCCGTCCCGACCGCAGGCTCCGCACAGTTTTTCCCGGAGCGGGCGGTCGGGAGCGGCGAAAATCATATATCCGGCACCCGACCACATCCCCCGCGGGGCCTCGCATCCCCGCTCCCCTGCCCGGCGCACCGTGCTTACGGGAACTCCGGCACTCTCAAAATATCGGATGGACTCGCCGCAGCCTTCATTCTCATAGGAATTATTTTTCAGTTCAATCCTACGGCGCGAGTCCTGCTCCGGAGATATCACCATGGTTGATCTGAAAGGACCCGCCGAACCCCCCCTGAGAACGAAGAAAGAACCGGAGATCGTGGACGACGGCCCCGGCGACACCCTCCGGCGAGCTCACGGCATCCGGGAGCCCGACCTCCGCGCGGCGTCCGGGAGAAGCCCCGGTAACGGCGACAGCCCCCTGGACGCCCTGCTGCGCCCTCCCGAAGACCCTGAACCCCCTCTCCCGGAGACCGGCCCGCACCCCCGGGATAGCGGCGATCCCGCCGCCCTCCCCCCGGAGACGGACGATCCCGGCGACGACGACCTCCTGCGTCGTCCCGGCGTCCGTGATATCTCCGCCGGCGGCCTCTCCTACGCCCTCCCCCCGGAGACGGACGACCCTGACGACGAAGACCTCCTGCGTCCTTCCGGCGTCCGTGATATCTCCGCCGGCGGTCTCTCCTATCCTTTCCCGGCGGAACCCCGCCCGCACCCCCGGGATAGCGGCGATCCTGCCGCCCTCCCCCCGGAGGAAGAGGGCCCCGGCCTCCCGGACCGTCCCGAAAAACCCGTCCGCCTCGCCTCCATGGAGGACATCCTTTCCCGCCGCCCGGAGACCGGCAGCGCCCCCTCCCGGCTCGCCCGCATCCCCGGCCTTGCAAAACTCCTCTCCCGCTTCCCCGAGCCCGGCGACCTCTTCGCTGCTCTCCAGTCCCGGCTCGCCCCCCTCGCCGCCCGCTACCCCGCCCTTGAAAAAGTCCTCGCCCTCTTCGCTCCCGAGAAGGAGCCGGAGCTCACGTCCCCCGACTTCTTCGTCGGGGATACCGGCGAACCTTCCCTCACCGGCTCCCTCAAGGACGTCCGCATCACCTACCCCGTTGACCCCCCCTACCAGTACGTCCACATCGAATACGACCGGGAGGCGCGAGCGCTCTCCTACCGCGTCGTCGAACCGTCCCTCTCCGAGGGCGAAGAGCACTACCTCGGCCTCATCAAGAAGGCGTTCGAGAAGATGATCGGCACCGACATCGGCCTCCTCTCGGCGGAGCGCCGCGAAGAGTACTTGAAAGAGCGCTTCCTCTCGATCATCACCATCCTCGGTTTCAAGTTCACCGACGAACAGCGCGACCGGATCTACTTCCATCTCAAGAAGGAGTACATCGGCTACAGCAAGATCGACACCATGATGAAGGACCGCTACATCGAAGATATCAGCTGCAACGGCGCGAACCTGGACCTCTACGTCCAGCACCGGACCTACGGGCCGATCCAGACCAACGTCCGGTTCGGCGACCTCGAACTGAACAACTTCGTCCTCAAACTCGCCCAGATCAGCGGGCGGCACATCTCCCTCCTCCAGCCCATCCGCGACATCACCCTCCCCGACGGGAGCCGGGGCAACCTCACACTCGGCGGCGAGGTCACCCGCAAAGGGTCGACCTTCACCATCCGGAAGTTCCGGTCGAACCCGATCTCGCCTGTCGAGATGATGGACTACGGGACCGTCGACGCCCGGCAGCTCGCCTATCTCTGGATACTGATGGAGTACAAGCGCTCCCTCCTCATCTCCGGAGGAACCGCGAGCGGCAAGACCACCTTCTTAAACGCCCTCTGCGGGTTCATCCCGACGGAGTACAAGATCGTCTCCATTGAAGACACCACCGAACTGAACCTGATGCACCCCAACTGGCTGCAATCGGTCACGCGGGCGGGGTTCGGCACCGGCGACACCGGGGGCGCGCCGTCCGGCGTCGGCGGCGGCGGCCGCAAGGCTCCGGGCGACATCTCGCTCTATGACCTCCTCATCGCGGCACTCCGGCAGCGGCCGGAGTTCATCATCGTCGGCGAGGTCCGCGGCGAAGAAGCCTTCACTCTCTTCCAGGCGATCGCCGTCGGCCACGCGGCGATGGGCACCATCCACGCAGGCTCGATGGACGAACTCCTCGCCCGTGTAGAATCAAGCCCGATGAACCTCCCGAGAAGCCTCCTCGCCAACCTCGACGCCGTCATCTTCCCCATGCAGATCCGGAAGGGCGAGCGGAACGTCAGGAGGATCACCGCTATCGTCGAGATCCTCGAGATCGACCGCGAGAAGGGCGACCTCGTCACCAACACCGTCTTCCGGTGGCAGCCCGCCTCGGACGAGTTCCGGTTCATGGGCCGAAGTTACCTCTTCGACAAGATCCGCGACCTGTTCGGCATCTCCCTCGAAGCCCTCAGGCAGGAGATGGACGACCGCACCGCCCTCCTCCTCTGGATGCAGGAGCAGCATATCCGGGAATATAAAACGGTGCTCGGCTTCATCCGGGCATATTATAAAGATAAAGACGAGATCATGGCCCAGGTCAGGAGCGGCGCCGAGATCACCGACGACGACATTGCGGCGCTGGTCGCCCATGCAGCACCCGAAAACGGCAACGGACAGGAGGCATGAAGCCTCTCTCCCTCCCCGTCTTCGTTGCCGCGAACATCGCCGTGAACGCCTCCCTCTGCCCGCTGCTCTTCTTTCTGCTGGTGCTCGAAGCGACCGCCACCGGATACATCTCCGGGTTCAACGCACCCGGGGCGGGGGGTGAGATCATAGGAAGCATGGTCGGCGTGGGGCTGGGGACCGCCGTAACGGCCCTCATAACCGCCTCCCTCGTCTCCTTCTACTACCTCTTCCGGAGGAGAGAACGCAGGGTCCCGGCCCGCGTCTCAATAACGACGATCGTCATGACGCTGGCGATGAACGCCGTGCTCACGATCTTCTTCCTCGCGTTTCTCGTCGGCATGCACTCGACGTAGGGGCGGCGAGGTCCGGGACGTTCCCCGAAACAATCGAGCGCGTAACCATGACCTAAACATTCGGGTCATGTTCCTGTTCACACCTCCTGCACAAGGTATATCCCGCGGATGGTAGACACCATGTACATGCAAACGATAGAAGTATCCGATAACCTGTATAAGGAGATTCTTGCGCATCGGCGGGGAGATGAGTCGATCAGTAAAGGAATAGAGCGTACGTTTAAACAGGATAGGCCGGGGAAGAAGAGCAAAGCGCTACAAGAAATAGACGAAATAAGGGAAGGTAAATTCTATACCAGAATGGAAGTTGAAGGTGCCCCGGAAAATTAACGGGGGATATCGAGCTCCTCGATAACGGAATGAAAGGAACCGGCGAATGCAAATACGCCGAAGATACGTAAGAATGATGATTCAAGAGAAGGAAGGTCTCGATCATGAATAAGCCCATACTGGAAAAAATTCATCTAAAGAACATACTATCGTTCGGACCGGATACCAAACCGCTTCCGCTCGGGCCCCTGAATGTGCTGATCGGTCCCAACGGTTCCGGAAAATCCAACCTCCTCGAAGCGATAAGTCTGTTACGGGCGGCACCAAAAGATCTGTCCGCACCGGTTAAAGAGGCCGGGGGTGTGAGCGACTGGTTGTGGAAAGGTACGAAGAACCCCACGGCTTCCATCGAAGTCATCATCCATAACCCGGTTAGCCCCGGCATGCCGCTCCGGCATAAGTTTTCTTTTGTCGAGCATGGCCGGCGATTTGAGGTAAAGACCGAGCAGATTGGAAACGCGGAACCATACCCGGGTTTTGCCGAGCCATACTACTATTATCGGAATGAGAAGGGGCATATTTTGTTGAAGGATACATCAAATTATGAAGCGAGAAATTCGGGACCGGGAGATGGTGAAGAACGACAACTGCCGAGAGATAGGATAGATCCTGAAGAATCTATCCTTTCGCAGGTCAAGGACCCTGAGCGCTATCCTGTACTTGCCTACTTAACAGAAACTTACGGAAAATTTCGTCTTTACCGGGAATGGTCCTTCGGACGTTATACTGCTCCGCGAAAATCGCAGAAGGCCGATCTCCCGAATGACTACCTGCTGGAGACATGCGAAAATCTACCCCTCGTCTTAAACTCACTCCGTCCCTCTGCCGAGCACGATATCCTCGAGGCGCTGAATTACCTCTATCCAGAGATTAACGGCTTTTATGAACAGGTAGAAGGGGGCGGAGTTCAACTTTTCCTGAAAGAAGGAACGTTCACAATCCCGGCAACCCGACTCTCCGACGGCACATTACGATACCTGTGTATGCTGGCAATCCTCTGCCACCCGAACCCGCCGCCGCTGGTCTGCATAGAGGAGCCGGAGTTGGGCTTGCATCCCGACGTCCTGCCGTATCTTGTAAAACTGATGATATCGGCATCGGAACGCTGCCAGCTCATTGTGACGACGCATTCGGATATCCTGGTGAGTGCTCTGACGGAGGTTCCCGAATCCGTTATCGTCTGTGAAAAGAAGAATAATCAAACCGAGATGCAACGGCTTAGCAGCAAGGAGCTTGCCGGATGGTTGAAGAAGTACCGTCTGGGGGAACTCTGGCTCAAAGGAGAGATTGGAGGAACCCGTTGATGACGGCAAAAATATACCTGGAAGGAGGGGGTGATTCGAAGGACCTGCACATTCTGTGTCGTCAGGGGTTCAGGCAGTTGATGGAATCGGCGGGTTTTTCAGGGAGGATGCCGCGATTCGTTTCATGTGGCGGCCGCGATGCGGTGTATGACGACTTCAAAACAGCACACGAACAAAGCAATGCCGATTACGTCGCTATGCTGATTGATAGTGAAGATCCGCTTGACGACCAGGAAAGGACCTGGGATCATCTCAGGAGACGTGACAACCGGGAACAGCCGGACGGTAGCGATGACCGGCAGGTGTTGTTCATGGCAACGTGCATGGAGACGTGGATTGTAAGCGACCGTGACACCCTCCGGCAACATTATGGTCACAATCTTCAAGAATCCGCTTTGCCGCCGCTTGATAACCTTGAGCAACGCAGTCGGCAGGAGGTTCAGGAGAGCCTGAAACGTGCGACGCGCAGATGTCAGAACGCCTATCGGAAGGGCAAGCGTTCCTTTGAAGTGTTGGGCAAACTCGACCCCGCAACGCTTGAAACTCATCTGGCGGCTTTCCGGCGCACGAAGCGTATTTTGAATGAAAAACTTCAGTGATCACTGGCATCGGGGATACCCCCGTGCGACGGTCCCGGCCACGGACCCCGCTGATGAAGATCGGTAATTTAGCGCCCCCTTTAAATATCGGGTCGATCCTCATGGGCGGGAGTTACCTCTTCGTCGTGAACGCCTCCCTCTGCCCGCTGCTCTTCTTCCTGCCGGTGCTCGAAGCGTCCGCCACCGGGTTCATCGCCGGGCTCGGCGCACCCGGGGCGGGGGGTGAGATCATAGGAAGCATGGTCGGCGTGGGGCTGGGGACCGCCGTAACGGCCCTCATAACCGCCTCCCTCGTCTCCTTCTACTACCTCTTCCGGAGGAGAGAACGCAGGGTCCCGGCCCGCGTCTCAATAACGACGATCGTCATGACGCTGGCGATGAACGCCGTGCTCACGATCTTCTTCCTCGCGTTTCTCGTCGGCATGCACTCGACGTAGAACCTGCGGGCGCCCCCGTCCGTCGGTGGAAGGTATTTGGCCGTGCAAAAGGAACGATCGGGCAGATTACAGAGAATCTGAGACGTTGCCTCAAAACTATCGAGCGCGTAACCATGACCGGAATAGCCGGGTAGCGTTCCGGTTCACGCTTTCTACTCGTTCATCCCGGCGATGATCTCCCCGGCACACCCCTGCACGGTCTGCCGGTACTCCTCCGGGCAGAAGAGGTAGAAGGTCGTCCGGGGCTCGCCGGTATAGGTGAGGGTGGAGAACGAGTCGATCTCTTTGACCGTCCCGTCCCTCCTCTCGATCAGGAACGGGAATTTGTCCTCCTCAAGGAGAGTGGAAGCCGACTTGAAGAGTGAATTCTCGATCTTCACCAGGTCGGCGATGATACAGTCGGGACTGCACCCGCATTCCCCGGCCACCGCCTCTTCAATCGCCTGCGCCCGTTCCGGGGTGAACTTTGTCCCGAGGTGGTATCGGAGGAGGTAATCCTCCTCCTGCGGGACGTTGGACTCATACCCCCGTTTGAAGAGGTCCCTCCTCTCCAGTCTCGTGACGAGGTCCGCTGCGGTGCTTTCCGGTTGCCTGAGTATCCGTGCAAGCAGCCGCGCATCGTCAAGAGCGAGGTAGTTCTCAAGGAAGTCATCCCTTCCTATCCGGATCTTCTCCGCATCCACGACATGGTCGCGGATGGCAACCTTGATCGCCCGCTGGAGCATCCCGTTTGCCACGACGTTGGTGTGATGATAATAGACCTGGGCGTGCATCAGGAACCGGGCCAGCCTGAAACTTTCGATAGCATCTATACCCTTTTCATGAATGACGAGATCCTCGCGTTGCCTCTCCCGGGTCTTCCGGGTCTTCCTGAGGGTGTGGAGAACACGTTCGAGGTCGAAGTTCCCGTAGGCCACGCCGGTATGGTAGGAGTCCCGCCGGAGGTAGTCCATCTTGTCGGCGTCAATGTTTCCCGAGATGATCTGGTGAAGGATACCGTTTCGGTCCAGAGAGAGGATGGCGGCGACGTCATCGGTCGCTTCACCGAGGACTGCGTTGACCTCTTCATCCTCCCTGATGATACGGCACGTGATCTCCTCATGCGTAGCATCTTTTTCGTTGATCTCCTGAAGGGGTGCCTCGAAGACGTGAGAAAACGGCCCGTGGCCGACGTCATGGAGCAGGGCGGCATAACGAAGGGCCGTAAGGTCGTTGCCCTCGATCTGTAGGTGCCGTGCCATGAGAGTGGCGGTCTGCAGGACGCCGAGGGAGTGCTCGAAGCGGGTGTGGCATGCGGCCGGATAGACCAGGTGTGCGTTGGCAAGTTGCTTGATCCGCCGCAGCCTCTGGAGCGGCCGGGTATCCAGAAGACGCAGTTCATCCCCGGTCAGCCCGATATACCCGTAAAGCGGGTCCCGGATATGAGCCTTATAGGTAAGCGTGCAAACTCACCCGGTCACGCAAAATGAAGGTTTTTGAGGAGGGCCACCCCCCTCCCGATCTGCTCCTCCGTGAGGTCCCAGTTCAGGGTTCTGGCAATCTCCCGGATCTCGTCGTGAGGCATATCCCGCTTCTCCCGCGTCCGGATATAGTGGACCTTCGCAGCCCAGGAGAGCACCCTGGAGTCGAGGTTCGCGGTATCCCTGCATACGCCGACGATCTCTTCTATCTCCAGGGCTTCTGAGGGGTGCTCTTCTTTCAATCGTCGAACCAGCTTCTCGCCGTCACCCGTGAGACTGTAGGTGTAGCGCTTCCAGTCGGGCGTCGATGCAGACCCGGGGGCGTCGGGCATCTCCACTCTCTCCTCAATGAAGCCGTAGGAGACGAGGGCCTGGATCGCGCCGGCGATGTCTGCACTGTAGGGGCCGTAGTAGTGCGGGCGGTAGTGTGCCTGGATGACCTCCGGGATCGTCGAAAAATATCCCAGTTTCTGGATCGTCGTCCGGCCCGCGATTCGACCCCCTGCCGCCATCAGCATTACAAGAACTCCGTCAAATTCATCCATACGTCAGGGCCTCCGGTGGGTTTACGGCATAATCGTAGGTACCCTATTTATAGGGTACGGTAAGTATGCGACTGTTATGCTGGTATCATGTTCCATTATATGAACGTGCCGATTCTATTTCTCTCCATGGTTCATCCGGAACCTTCTTTGTTGTAAAAAGAATGGTTCTAGGCGCCGGAATGTGATGCGGCTTTCCCTGCCGGCCGGGATGCGGGAGTGTAAGCCCTTGTCCGGGTACGAAGAACCCGGGCATGGGAAGACCTATGGTCTTCGGGTGCGGCACCGATCTTCAGGAAGTGCCGTCGGGATCATGTGGACGTCGAGGTCCGGGCAGTCCCCGTAGTGAACAATAGATTAAAGCGATCCAGCAGCGAAATGGAACGTACAGCAGGGGTGTAACGCACATGAAAACCCGTAACGAAGTCCTCGACATCCTCCGATCTTTGAAAGGCGAGCTCAAGGAGCGGTATCATGTCGAGCGCATCGCCCTCTTCGGATCGTATGCCCGCGAAGAACAAGGTGAGGACAGCGATATTGATGTACTCGTAGAGTTCGGTTCCGGTGCAGATCTCTTTGATTTCGTCGGACTATCACAATACCTCGAAGAAAAACTCGGGTCCGGCGTGGATGTCGTGCCGGAGGCGGCACTTCGGCCGGAGATCCGCGGACAGGTTACCAGAGACCTCCTTGTCGCATGAGATCGCAGATCCTCTACCTCCTGGATCTCTCTGCTGCCCTTGAGAAGATCGAGGAATTCACCGCTGTCATGACCTACGATGAATTCCTTCACGACGACAGGACCCGGAGCGCCGTCATCAGGAAGTTCGAGATCATCGGTGAGGCGGCAAAACGTATCCCTTTGTCCGTCCGGACAGAGTATCCCGGCATTCCCTGGCGTGAAATGGCCGGAATGCGGGATAAACTAATCCATACGTATTTCGGCGTCGACACGCTGCTTGTCTGGCGAACCGTCGTCAACCGCGTTCCGGAGCTCCGGCGGGAACTCTGCCGTATCCTCGAACGGGAGCGCGGACGATAACTTCAAGATGCCCTTTCCAACCGTTTCACCAGAGCAGCCATCACCCAAGCCGACCTCGCCCGGGCTGAGGTTGGGTGCTATAGATAACCCTTCCAGGAACCGGCGGTACCTCCCCTCGTTTGACACCGGGTTCCCGATTCGATCGTCCGGGAACTTTCCCCCGACGGAAGTGCATCCAGTTCAGGGATGGGAAACCCCCACAGATACTCATTGGGTAATGTATTCTCACGAGTTAGGGTTCGATGAGACGAGAAACCTGAAAGAAAGGAGTTCGAGTACCGCAGGGTGCGGGTTCGCCACTTCTTCCATCACCCAGGGACAAAGTGTCGGGTCGTCGTCTCGGTGTACGGGCGGGACCTCCTGATCGGTGCGCTTCTGGAGCCCCTCAAAGGCCGGGACTGAGCGGGAAGAAGTTGAGGATGGCTCCGTCCCTCCCGCTTTATTTTGCGGAGGTGAAGGGGGCGGAGCGGGAAGACCCCGCCCTGAAGGGCGGGGCAGTTCACAGTTGCAGCAGCTTATCCACGGGCGGGATCTTCGCCGCGACGACGCGTATCGTTCCGTTCCCGCTCTCCCACGTAGAACGTGCGTTGCCGTATTCATCGGTCGTATTCGCCCAGCGCGTCATGTTCAGATCGCCGTCGATCCTGACGAAGTTAACCACGACGCCCTCCACCGGCGCCCCGTTGATGTCGCGCACCGTTGCGTTCATCTCTCCAGCGGGAGCCGTCGGAACCTTTGTCACCTGCAGGTTGACCGCCGGGTTGAACATCGGGTTGGCGGGAACAAAGACGTAACCCGACGGTCCGGTCATGCCCGTATCGTCGGTCACGGTGAGATTGACCCGGAACGGCCCCGAGGAATTGAGCCGGGCGGTCGCCTTCCGGCCTTCCAGGAACGATGTACTGATGTTGGTCGAATCCGACCAGCTCCCGACAGGCACGGTCCTTGATCCGTCTTCAATTGTCCAGTTCCACTTCGTAATGGCCCCGTCGTCGAAGGAATCGGACCCATCAAGCACTAAAAGGTCGCGGTCGACGAACCCGAGGTTCTCGGTCTCGATGGCGAGGTGTACGACCGGCGTCGGCTGCTGGAATGTCCGCTCGAAGGTATTGTAGAGCGATGTCATCACCCGAATATTGAGGGCTTCGCCGGTGCCGACGAAGAAAGGTTCGTCAAAGTTCGAAGTAAAGTTGACCTGCACCTCTCTGCTCTTCCTCGCCGGGATCAGGAGCCGCTTGGACTGGTTCAGGTCGTACGGCGTCTCGTTGTAGGTGTAGTTCTTAACGTACCTGCCGTTTACGCTGATGGCGGTCACGTACGAGTCCACGATATTCATATTCTGGATGGTAAGGTTGAGCGTGCTCCAGTTCCCGGAATAGTCCATGGTAGTATTGTAGTCCTTCCAGAACGTCTTGTTGTTCGTAGGATCGATATACGGCAGGCTCAGGTTCTCGTTCTCTACGCTCCGGATATGGCTCTGCCGCTCCATATCCTCCTTCTGGAACTCCGAGATCATGATGGCGAGGCCGACCGCTGCAGTGACGGTGATCAGGATGAGCAGGAGCGTGCCGACGATGACCGACACCCCCTCTTCGTTCTCTCGCAGGCGAACCGCAGCCATATGAGATTATGGGCGTTTCAAGAATATAGAAATTTCGAAAACACACTATAGAGTTATATAAGATCTCAAGGGATTATATCTTGCGTGCCGCCGGGTCCCGGACGGAGGAAGCATGGGACGCCTGCGTCTCACGACGCACCGGGCGTCCCCTGCGTATCAGCCCTAATCGTCCTCGGCTTCGAGTTCCGCAAGCTTCGCAAGCCTCTCATCCATATCCCCCTCCGTGTGTTCACCCCCTCCGGAGAAGAACCCGGTGATGAACTCGGCGATGCCGCCGAAGAAGCCGGAGACCCCCTCGATGATCCCGCCGATGACCGGGATTCCCTCTTCTTTCGGGACCGGCTGGAGGATGGCCGAGATCCTGGTCGTTTTGCTCCCCTCCACGTCGATGCTCGACGACCAGGTGTGGTAGCCGGTAAGGTTGACGGCGACGATATGCTCGCCCGCCGCGATATCCCTGAGGGTGTACGGGGTGGTCCCCTCCACCCTGTCGTCTACAATCACGAGTGCCCCTTCCGGCACCGACGATATGGAGAGGATTGTAGGGGCGGGCGTGGGCGTGAACGTGGGCTCCGGTGTCGGCGGCACGTACTTCTTTGTAATCGTACCTTCTTTCAGGTGGGTGTAGTGGCTTTCGGGAAGAGGAGAGCCCGTCGGGTCCACCTGCCAGACCTTGAGCAGCGTGATCTCTGTGCCGACCGGTTTTTCCGGCACCTTCCCTTCGACGGTCAGGTTGATCTTCATCGACTGGCCCGCATACTCACTGTACGAGAGCGAAAAACCGGGGATGATGAAAGAAGGGTCCTTGGCCGTCTCTCTGAGCCGTATATCGCCGTCAACAATGACTTCATACGTCCACCGTACTTTTTCCAGATCGCTCCGGCAGCGAACGGTATGGTCTTTCGGGAACGTCGAGCCGTTCAGGTACTCGAACCGGATGACGGTGGATAGGGTCACGTCTTCCTGCGTCGTGAGCGAATCCGGGTTCACGGAGATCCGTTCCCTGTAGCCTTCTACATGGAACGCGGAAACGGACGTGACGACTCCTGCAGCAAGCAGGATGAAGACGAGTAAAATTATATATCTGTCCTCTTTCATATGGTCCCCGGCCCTATTTGCGCGACACTATATACTTTGACAATTTACAATATATCCTTTCCGGGTAACGGATCGGGACGAAGCGCGGAATTCCGCACATCGGACCCGGGATCGATACCGTTGACCCCCGGGGAGTGCCGTACCGCTCCGCGGATAAGCCGGTGCCTGCAACAGGTGCGGTGAAAACCCACCGCGACGGCAGGGAAGGAGTCCACGTCCCCCTTTGAATGCATCGTAGAACGAGGGAGTGACCCGGAAATGTTCCGCTCTCTGATTTCGGGCGTGAACCCGCCAGGTTCCTTCTCCGCCGGCAATGTTCGTAACAAACCGAATTAATTATACGTAAGGAATCACCATCCCTTTGTATGGCATTCATGAAGTGGTCCGACGACCTCTCCGTCGGCGTCGGCGAGATTGACGGTCAGCACCAGCGGCTCGTATCGCTCATCAACGCCCTTCACGACGCGATGCTGGAAAAGAGAGGAAAGGAAGTCCTCGGGAAGGTGCTCGCGGACCTTGCCGCCTACACCCAGTATCACTTCTCGGCCGAAGAGCAGTATATGCAGAAGTTCGGCTACGGCGACTATGCCGCGCACCGGCGCGAGCACCAGGCCTTCGTCGCGAAGGTCGGCGAGTTCGCGAAGGGGTTTGAGGAAGGCAGGCTCGGCCTCTCGATCCAGGTGATGAACTTCCTCCGCGGGTGGGTGGCGACCCACATCCGGGGGTCGGACATGCGCTACACCGGCTGCTTCCATGAGCACGGCCTCTCCTGACCGGCCCGAGAATTAGCTTTTTGGCACAGAAAAGATATATGGGCCCGGGCGAAATCCTCCTCCGTGCGGATACCGGCATCGGCCCCCCGCAGGGGAGCAACTTTCCTCTGCGTCCGGCCGTACAACTCCGCACAGGATTCCCGAGGAACTGCTATGAAGTATACTCTCCTCTTTCTGGCTCTCTGCCTCATCATCGCTGCCGGGTGCACCGGCACGGAACCCGAGGCGGCCACGCCGGAGTCTGCGGGCACGCTCGATGAAGCCCGCGAGGTCTTCGGCCCCGATATCCCCGAACCGTCTTACCTCCCCGAAGGCTACACCTTTGAAAACGCCGTCCGATACCCCGACGGCAGCGTCACGCTCATCTACAACGGCACCGCCGGCGACCTCCGGGTCACAAGGCTCTCGTCTGCAGACGCCCCGTGCCCCGACCCGACGGTCTCCGGAAACAAAGAGTGGACCTCCCAGGGCAACGGGATCGTCGGCAGGTTGGTCTACGAGAACGACGACCGCTCGGAAGGCTCCCTCTGGCGGCTCCGGTGGGACTGGAACAACGCCTCCTTCTGCATGACGGGCAGCCTCCCCGCAGAAGAAATAATGAAGATTGCCGCATCGGTGGTCGTCGGGAGATGACCGGAACGGTCGCGAGCCCGTCGTTCTCTCTTTTTTGTAACGCCTCCGCCAGCGCTCCCTCAGGGTTCCGGTATTCTTCCTACGTATTCCGGTGACGGCTGCCCGTGCCCTTCACCGGAAACCGGGGCCCGAACCGGGATCTCCCGCGCCCGTCTTGCCCTCTATAGGAGTGAAATAATCGGGAGAAACCGGGTTATCGTTCCACCGCCTTCTCGACGAAGTGTTCGACGCCTTTGATCAGCACATGGTTCCGGAGCACTTCCCGGAGGAAGGGGTCCTTATGGATATCGCGGTCAAAGACCTCCGGCGGGTAGACGGTGAGGTGGATCTCGAGGCCGTAGGTCTTCCCGATCTTCTCAACCTCCTCCACCCGGAATTTTCCGGCAACGAATAGGTCGAGATCGGCTCCCTCGTCTGCGGTCCCCTCAGCGTGGCTCCCGAAGACCGCACCGCTCCCCTCGATCAGGGGGACGATCCGGTTGAGAACCCCGGCGACGAAGGGTTTCTCCTCCTCGAAGCAGATCCTCCGGTAGACCTCTGCAAGGATGCAGAAGTCCCGTGCGTGATCGCCCTGCTGCAGGGAGAACAACCGCGTCTTGCCCTTGATGGCGGAGTGAAGGACCTGCTTCGCCTCAAGGTACTCGAGGTCCAGCTGGACCGTTCCCCGGCTGATGGGGAGGTATTTGCAGACCTCCCGGACGTATATCTCGCGATCGTAGCCCTGGGTGAAGAGAGAGAGGATCCTGAGGTGGTCCTCTCGAATGTCCAATTTTTTAGGCATATATTCAGGATATTGGAGAGTCTTCCGTATCAGGATTCCGGTCGGCGGGCGGTCCCCCTGCGCGGTCCGGGTGAAGAGGGGAGTATAACCGCTGTCGGGTCAGCGGAGGACGAGAGCCCCGGTCCCCGCGGCCTCTCCGTCACCCGCGCTGCAGGAGATGCTCCAGCGGTAGAGCCCCGGTCCGTCCGGTTCCAGCCAGAGCCCGATCTCCTCCCTCCGGGTGTCGTTGAGGAGCGGAACGTCGAAGAACCGACGATCCAGGTTCCGGTCGCCGGGACCGTTCATGCGGAACTCCACCGTCTGCAGGAACGCATCCCCGGTGTCCCGGTAGTCGCACCCCACCGTGATCCCGTAGACCTCGCCGGGGCTGTAGTTGCGGGTGTAGTTGCGGGCCGACGCAGAACAGGCAATACCGCCGGTCTCGTCGATCTGCAGGAGTCCGCCGTCGAGATCGACCGTCCGGGCGTTCCGCAGCGAGAAGTCGGCCCGGTCGACCCCGAGGACCGCTCCGTCGGTCCCGTAGGCCGCGATCGTGAAGGAGTGCGGCCCCCATCCCGGGAGCACCGGCCAACCGTCTTCGAGGTCCCGGATACGTATCCCGTCGAGGTAGCCGTCGACCCGGGCAACCTCTTCCGGCCGGTCGAGGCGGTAAGAGAGGGGGACGGTCACAACGGTGAAGTCGCCCCGGAGATCGTCGTCCGGTTCGGGCCCCCAGGGGATGGTAATTCCACCGCCCGATACGGCCGGCGGCGCGATCTCCGCCCCCTCCCCCGTGGCCGTCGCAACGGTTTTCGCCCCGCCGGGGCCGTAAGCGACCGCCTGCACGACGTGCTGGCCCTCCGGAAGGGTGACCGACCCCGGCGGGAGCGCCCCGAGGTTGATGCCGTCCACGATCGTCTCGACCGGCGCATTACCCGGGGGCGTCAGGACAACCGTCCCGTTCTCGACCCGGATGGCTATCTCCGGCCCTTCGTCGGCCGCGTCGATCCCGACAATCGCCCCGGTGACGATCCGCGCGCACTCCGCGGCGAGGGTGTAGTTGAGCCTCTCCGGCCGGTCGTCGGGTGTATGGACAACCGAACGACTATCCTGCTCGTAGACCCGGAGCACCGGTATCCCCGCGGCCCGGAAGGCGTGCCCGTCGTCCCGTGCAATATCAAACGGCAGTTCAGGCTCCTCCCCGATGCAAGCCGACGGCGGGAGCGCTTCGAGGACCCACCGGTGCTGGGGGAGCACCGAGACCAGGAGCCGGTCCCCGGAGGCCACGCAGTCGAGGTTCACCGCGACCTCTATCCGGTCGCGGAGGTCCGGGTTGTCGGCAAGCCACCGTGTACTCCCGTCAAGCCCGGTCTCCTCGCCGCCGAAGGCGACGAAGTAGACCGTCCGGTTCAGGGGAGTGTCGCCGAGGACCCTTGCGACCTCGAGCATCGTCGCCACGCCCGCGGCGTTGTCGTCGGCGCCGGGCGTCTCCGGGATGGCGGTGTCGTAGTGCGCGGAGACGACGACGATCCGGTCGGTCGCCCCTTCCCTGACGCCGATGATGTTCGAAGAGAGGGCAAGAGGCGGATCGAAGTAGCAGTTTATATACGCGAACCGCCCCGTGCCGACGGAGAGCCCGAGTTCCTCCATCGCCCCGGCGATATATGTCGCCGCTGCAGTTCGCTCTTCCGACCCTAACGCCCGCTCGAAGGTGCAGAGGTCCCGGGTCGTCTCCTCGATCCCTGCGGGGTCGGCCGCAGAGCCCTCAAGGGCGGCCGTCGGCGTGGTCCCGGCAAGCACGATCAGGAGCATGGCCCCGACCGCCCATATCGATCTTCGCTGCATCTTCAAGTCTTCCCGGCTGCGGAGTACCCGGGACCGCGCCGGTCTCCCGATTGAAGGATTCAACTTCGCGATATAAGAGATTTTGGCTGCAGGAACGGACCGGCGCGGTCCCGGCCCGTTGCGGCGGTTTCAGGATCGAAAGTCGGTCAGATGGACTCGACGTTTAACTTTTCGGCACAGAAAAAGCCCATAGAAACACAGATATCTTCATTGTGGAAGGAGAGAATCGTTACCGAGATGCGCGGGGGTCCCCCCATCCCCGGTTGACAGCCGGATGAGAGAGCCCCGCATACCCGGAGGCAATCATTACTTCCGTATCAATAATATTTAAATATTCCGTATTCCACCTCCGGTACCGAAACGATCCGGGGGGTCGGACCTGCCGGAAGGAAAAATCGGCATACGGGCCGCCTCCTCGTCGCAGGGGTGCGGTGCCGTGACGACAGGACCAATTCCCGTTTCTTGCGTGGCCCTCGGGCCCGGGAACCTCCCGTCGATCCCGCCGTATGATCGAACGGAGAACAGCGGCAACCGGCACGGCGTTCTCCCGGGTGGTATGAGGCGCCGGACGCCGAAATACGGTGCCCACATCCCCTTCCGGAGAAAAACTGCCGGGTTGCGGAGCACTCTCCTCTTCAACTGCTGTCGTTTCTGTTTCGGGGCAGAGGGGCGCGCACCGTATGACAACCGTATGACAACCCTTAAGAGGAATCTTAAGAGAGATACTACTCAAATGCTCGATCAGTTCAAGGGCTGTCTCCTCGGGGCCGCCATCGGGGACGCGCTCGGCATGGCGCGGGAGAGCACGCCGCCCGACTTCCAGCGCCTCCACGACGGCTACCGCCGGGCGTGGCGGGGGCACCCGAACGCCGGGCTGAAACCCGGGCAGTTCACCGACGACACCCAGCTGATGCTCCTCGTAGCCGGGATGCTTGCCGACGGCACCTACTCGGAGAGTGCGTATACGGCCGCCCTTGTCCGGATGTACATGAACGAGGAACTGCGGTTCCCCGACGGCGCCGTGGACGCCGCGTGCCGTCACCTCCTCCTCACCGACGGCGGCAAACCTGGCGGAGTCTCCTCCAACACCGCCGGCTGCATCAGCATCGCCGTCCCGTTCGGGCTCGCCTACGGCGAGCCGGTCGACGTCACCGAGCGGGTGGCCCGGGCCTGCAGCGTCACCCACACCCATCCGGCGGCGCACGCGGGCGCGATCACCGTCGCGATGCTCGTCCACTACGCCGTCCGCGGCCGCCCCGACGCTCTCCCCCTCGCCGAGAAGCACGCCTGCCTTGAAGACGTCCCCCTCGGCAACAAGATCCACGCCGCCGTCCGCCTCGCAAACGAGGGGATCAGCCTCGATAGCGCTCTGTCGGTGATCGGAAACGACGTCACCGTCTACCAGACCGTCCCGCTCGCGTTCTTCCTGATCAGCCGGATTCGCGACATAGCCGACCTCCTCACCACCGCCGCTCACGTCGGAGGAAATACCGACACCATCGCGCTCATCTGCGGTGCCTACGCGGGCGCGATCTACGGAAAGGCCGCTCTCCCGCGTGACCTTCTCGACGGACTCGAAGGACGGGACGAGATCGAGTCTACGGCCGCCCGGCTTTACGAACGATGCACCGCAAAGCCTTAAGATTCTGTAAAAGACACCCTCTCTTATGGATATTGCGATCATCGGTGCATCCGGATACACCGGCGGCGAGTTGATGCGGCTCCTGCTGAACCACTCCTCCGCCGAGGTCGTCACGGCGACATCCCGGAAACTGGACGGCACCCCCGTCGCCTCGGTCCATCCCCACCTCCGGGGACTGACCGACCTCACCTTCCGGAACATCGGAGCCGGCGATATCGATGCCGATTTCGTCTTCCTCGCCGTACCCCACACGGCGGCGATGAAGGTTGCAGGGACGCTTGTAGAGCGGGGGATCAGGACCGTCGACCTCTCGGCCGACTACCGGCTCGCGAAGGATGTTTACGAGAAGACCTACGGCGTGCCCCACGAGGCCTACTTCAAGGCCCCTTACGGTCTCCCCGAACTCCACCGCGACGAAGTCCGCGGCGCCTCCTTCGTCGCGAACCCGGGGTGCTTCCCGACCGGGGCGACGCTTGCGGCGGCACCGCTTGCGAAATACGCCCACACCATCATCTACGACTCGAAGACCGGGGTCTCCGGGGCCGGAAACGCCCCCTCCGCGACCACCCACTACGGAAACGTCGGGGACAACTTCAGCGCCTACAAGTGGACGAACCACCGTCACCTCGCGGAGATGAAGCAGGAGGTCGCCCGGCTCGGCTCGGACGCCCGGTGCTACTTCACGCCGCACCTTCTCCCGGTGAACCGGGGCATCCTCACGACGGCCCATATCCTCCTCCGGGAGCCGATGGAGCAGGAAGAGGTCGAGGCGCTCTACCGGAAGTTCTACGAGGGCGAATTCTTCATCCGCAACCAGAGACCGACCCTCGCCGCCGTGCGGGGAACGAACTTCTGCGACGTGGCCGTGGAGAGCGAGGGCGACCGGGTCGTCGCGGTCTCGGCAATCGACAACCTGGTCAAAGGCGCAAGCGGCCAGGCGATCCAGAACATGAACCTGATGTGCGGGTTTGCGGAAGACGACGGTCTCCGCAGCGCCGGGATGCTCCCCTGAGGTGGCGATGATGCTGGTCAGGGACGTTATGACCCCGGACCCGGTGACCGTCCGGGTCGATTCGCCCGTGAGCGAAGCCGCGGGGCTGCTCCGGAAGTACCATATCGGCGGGCTTCCCGTAATGGACGGGGAGCGGGTGGCGGGCATCGTCACCGAGACCGATATCCTCTCGCTCCTCGATACCGGCGACCTCTCCGACGACCTCTGGCTCCCGTCGCCGCTCGAGGTGATCGAGGTCCCGGTCAGGGAATTCATCAACTGGGGAAAGACACGGCGGGCTCTCGCCGATATCGGCAACCTGGAAGTGCGGCGGGTGATGAGCAGACCGGTGATCGCCATCGACGAAGATGCCGATATCGTCGATGCGGCAAGCCAGATGCTCCACGAGGGGATCGCACGCCTCCCGGTGCTCCGCGATGGAAAACTGGTCGGGATCGTCACCCGGGCCGACATTGTCCGGGGCATCGGCGCCTCTCCCCGGGAGGAAGAGGCATGAAGAGCATCTGTGCTGTCGAGGGCGTCGACGCCGCCGGGATCAAGGAAGGAAAGTTCGGGCTCGCCCTGATCCGGGCCGGCGGTACGGCGGCCGGGGTCTTTACGTCGAACAGGGTGCGGGCGGCCCCGGTCGAGGTGATGATGGACCGGATGCGGAGAGGGACCCTCGACGCCGTCGTCGTGAACAGCGGGTGCGCGAACGCCTACACCGGCGAACGGGGATACCGCGACGCGGTGGAGATGTGCGGCATCGCGGCCGGTGCACTCGATCTCGACCCGGCGTCGGTCGGCGTCGCGAGCACCGGGGTTATCGGGAGATACCTCGACCTTTCCCTTATCCGGGACCAGTGCGGGCGGGTAGCCCCGCTCCTTACCCGGAGCGCCGGGGCCGAGGACGCCGCGGCACGGGCGATCATGACCACCGACACCTTCCCGAAACACGCGCTCGTCAGGACGGAGTCGTTTGCCGTCGGCGGGATCACCAAAGGGAGCGGGATGATCGCTCCGAACATGGGAACGATGCTCGCCTTCCTCTACACCGACGCGGAGGTCCCGGCCCCGGTTCTCCACGATATCCTCCGGCAGGCGGCCCGGAGGTCCTTCAACCGGGTCGTGGTCGACGGAGATACGAGCACGAACGACGTCGCTCTCTGCACCGCGACCGGCGCCGCCGGCCGGGTGGACCGCGATGAACTTGCGCGAGCGGTCGAGACCGTCTGCCGCGACCTCGCGGTCCAGATCGCCCGCGACGGCGAAGGGGCGACGAAACTCCTCGCGGTCACGGTTCGCGGCGCTCCCGATGAAGACGCCGCCGCTGAGGTGGCGCGGACGGTCGTCGCCTCCCCGCTCGTCAAGACGGCCGTCTACGGCGAAGACCCGAACTGGGGCCGCGTGGTCGCGGCCGCCGGCAGGGCCGGGGTCGCGTTCGACCCCTACGCGGTCTCGCTCTCCGTCGGGGAGGACGCCGGGCGGACGCCGCTCGTCCTCCGCGGCGAGATCGTCGCCGACCTCGCAGGAGCGAAGGCTGCAATGCGCGGCGATACCGTCGCGTTCGACCTCGACCTCGCCGCGGGCGACGGAAAGGCGACGGCGTGGGGGTGCGACCTCACCGAGAAATACGTGGAGATCAACGGGAAGTATACGACATGAAACGAGAAGACGTGCTGATTGAGGCACTCCCCTACATCCAGAAGTTTCACGGCAAGACGATCGTGATCAAACTCGGCGGCCACGCGATGGTCGACCAGGTCATCCTCGAGACGGCGATCCGGGACGCCGTCCTCCTCCACTACGTGGGGATGAAGGTCGTCCTGGTCCACGGCGGCGGCCCCGAGATCACCGCAAAGATGCAGGCGATGGGAAAGGAGCCCCGGTTTGTCGGGGGGCTCCGGATCACGGACGCCGAGACCCTGGAGATCGCCCAGATGGTCCTCGTCGGCAAGATCAACGACGGGATCGTCTCCCTCATCGCGAACTGCGGCACCCGTGGGGTCGGAATCTCCGGCAACGACGGCAACCTCCTCATCGCCCGGAAGATGGAGCCCCGGCGGGTGAAGGTGGGCGAGGTCATGCAGGAGGTGGACCTCGGGCAGGTCGGCGAGATCGAGGAGGTCGACCCCGAGGTGCTCCACTGCCTCCTCGCTCAGGGCTACATCCCGGTGGTGGCACCGATAGCCATCGACCGGCAGGGCCGGAGCCTCAACATCAATGCCGATACCGCGGCGGCCGAGATCGCGATCGCTCTGGGGGCCTTCAAACTGGTCAACCTCACGGACGTCGACGGGGTGATGAACGCCGACCGGAGCATGGTCTACCACCGGCTTGCGCTCGCCGAAGCGGAGGCGATGATCGGCGAAGGGGTCATCGCCGGCGGGATGATCCCGAAACTTGAAGGGTGCATGAAGGCGGTCAGGAACGGCGTCGCGAGCGCTCACGTCGTGAACGGCAACCGGGAGCACAATCTGCTCCTCGAGCTCTTCACCGACCAGGGCGTCGGGACGATGCTCACCCCGTAACTTCTTTTTTCACGGCAGGCTGCCGTCCCCGCTGCACTCCCGCTGTCGCTCTTCGTTCATCTCGACCAGGACCTCGAAGATCTTCCGGACGGCGACCGGGTCGATCCGGCTCTCGGCGGCGTAAGAGAACGCCCGGTCGAGGACGGCCCTTCGCTGCGCTTCGTCGCGGATGGAAAGACCGTTCTCCTGCTTGAGGCGGACGATCTCCGCCGCCAGCCTCTGCCGCTCCGCAACCAGATCGATGATCTCTTCGTCGATCTTGCGGATCTCGTCTCTCGCGGCATCCAGGGACATACTCCATGGTTGGCCGTTGTTGGGGGATAAACCTGTGGATCTGACGCCGGTCCCGCGGGAAGCGAAGGATATTATGATCCCGATGCAAACCTGATACCGGATGCTGGAACGAATACCCGCTCGCGAACGCCGTGACCTCCTGATCGCGTGGCTTGCCATCTCGATAGCCTTCACCCTGATCTTTGTCAGGGGCGGGGTGACGTTCGACGAGTTCATCCTCCTCTTTGTGATGTCCCTCGTCACGGTGGGGGTCGCCTTCGTCCTCCACGAACTGGCGCATAAATTCGCCGCCATGCGCTACGGCTACTGGGCCGAGTTCCAGAAGGACAACCAGATGCTCCTCGTCGCCGTGGTGATGGCGGCGCTCGTCGGGATCGTCTTTGCAGCGCCGGGGGCGACTTACATCTACGGAAACGTGACAAAGACCGAGAACGGGCGGATATCGGCGGCGGGGCCGATCACGAACCTCCTGCTCTGCATACCCTTCGCGGCCCTGATGCTCCTCTCCGGCGGCGGGTTCCTTGCCCTCGTGGGCCTCGTCGGGCTCCGGGTCAACGCGATGATCGCCACCTTTAACATGCTCCCGATCAGCGTCCTCGACGGGGCGAAGGTCCTTGCCTGGAAGCCGACTGTCTTTGCCGTGCTCATGGCCGCCTCCGCCGGGCTCCTCGTCTGGTCCCTCCTCTGAGGGGTCGGTCCTTCCATCTTTTTGCCGATTGCAGCGCCTTTCGGACGGTTCAATGCCCTGTCGCTCTCCCGGCTCCTGCTCCGCGCAAAAAAAGAGTTTTTCGGCCTATTTCGTCTCGTCCGGGTCCGACGGCGCTCCCGGTGAAGGTCGAGTCTCCGCATCGTTCTGCGCCCGCATCTCCCGGAGGAGGGCGACAACGCTCCGCCCTTTCCCTCGGGCCTCCGCGAGCGCGGTGGGATGCCCCGCGATCCCGCCGTAACGGTCCATGTCGTTTGCGATGACGTTGTCCCAGTACTCGAACCCGGTGGTGTTGAAGAAGGCGGTGACCGCCGGAAACGCCGCGTCGAAGACGTTGTCCCACCCGAGCCCCGCGGTCGAGACGAAGAGCCCTTTATGCCGCCGGATGTGCCCGGCAGTGAAGTAGAGATCCTTCAGGATGAACTTGCGCGCCCAGAGGTACTGGGCCCGGTCGATCAGCCCCTTCGTCTCCGCCGTGATCCCCATCGAGTAGATCGGGGAAGCGAGGACGAGGACGTCGGCGGCGGCAATTTTCTCGAAGACCGCCGTCAGGTCGTCCCGGAGAACGCAGACCCCCGTCCGGTGGCAGGCGTTGCATCCCCGGCACGGGGCGTAGTCGAGCGTCCGGAGGACGACCTTCTCCACGTCGGCCCCCGCCTCGCGGGCGCCCTCAAGAACGGCGTCGAGCAGGGTCTCGGTGTTCCCGTGCCGCCGGGGGCTGCCGGAGAGTCCGAGGACCGTTACGGGCTCGCTCACGCCACTCCCGCCTCCCGCAGGTGCCCGACGACCTCTCCCGCCAGGGCCCGCGCGTCGGACTTCGCGGTCGGGTGACGCTCGATTGCGCCCTTCTCATCGACGCCGTTCACCATCAGGTACCGGATATCCCGGTTCCGGACGTCGATGACGTGGAAAAAGCACTTCACCGAGGGGATCGCCGCATCGAAGACGTAATCCCAGGTCTGCCCGGCGGTCGCAAGGAAAACCCCGGCCCGCTTCCCCTTCCGCTCCGGCGGGACGACCGGGAGATGGAGGACGTACTTCCGGGAGCGGAAGACCTGAGCCCGGTCGACCAGCGCCTTCGCCTGGGCGGGAAGGCCCATGCAGTAGATCGGCGCCGCAACGACGATGCAGTCGGCCGCGACGATCCGGTCGTAGAGGTAGTCCATGTCGTCCCGCTGGACGCACCTGTTGAGCGTCTCACAGAGGTTGCACCCGCGGCAGGGCCGGATATCGGCCTTTGCGACGACGATCTTCTCGACCGCGGCCCCCTCCTCCTCCATTGCCGCGAGCACCCAGTCGAGGAGGGTCTCCGAGTTCCCGTGGCGGCGGGGCGAGGTAGCAAACGCGAGGACGTCGATGGTCATTATACAGAATGGTATCCGGGCGGAGCAAAAAAGATACGGGTTTAGAGTTTCTTGAAGCAGAGGTACCAGTCCTTGCACTCGTACCCCTCCTTCAGCCTCTTCTCGATCCCCTCGGGGGTCGTCGGGGCCGGGACGAGGACCTTGTCTCCCGGCTGCCAGTTCGCCGGCGTCGCGATATGGTGCTCGTCCGAGGTCTGAAGGGCCTTCGTGAGCCTGAGGATCTCGGGCATGGATCGGCCGTTGGACATCGGGTAGTAGAGCATGGCACGCATGATCCCCTTATCGTCGATGAAGAAGACCGTCCGGATGGTGGCGGTGTTGCTCTGCCCGGGATGGATCATCCCGTAACTCTTCGCAACCTTCATGTCGAGGTCGGCGATGACCGGGAACGGGATCTCCACACCCATCTTCTCCTTGATGCTTCGGACCCAGGCAAGATGCGAGTGGACGCTGTCGATGGAGAGACCGACGAGCTGGACGTTCAGTTTCGCCAGTTCGTCGGCGATCCCGGCAAACGCCATGAACTCCGTGGTGCAGACCGGCGTGAAGTCGGCCGGGTGGGAGAAGAGGATGACCCACTTCCCCCGGAGGTCGGAGAGTTTCAGGCGTCCGTGGGTGGTCAGCGCGTCAAATTCCGGTGCCGCCTCCCCGATGACCGGAAGGCGCGGCACAATCTCTTCGGTTTCCATAATTTTCACTTCCTTGGGCGGTTGCCCAGATACTCCTCGAGGGCGGTCTTGCCGTGGACGTAGGCCGGCATCCCCGCAAGCAGGAACGCGACCCGGAGTCCCTCCTCGATCTCCTCCTTCGATACGCCGAGGCTCCCGGCACCGGCCATCTGTGCCCGGACGGCGTGTCCGTCCCGGAGCGCGGCGGCGATTGCGATAGCGATAATCTTCTTCGTCTGTTTCGAAAGGGCGCCGTCGGCCCAGATCAACTGGTCGAGCCCCATGACGCTGCCGTAGAGGTCGGGGTCTGTCTTCTTGAGTTCTTTGAAGATCTCGGGCACTTTCCCGATCTTCTCTTCCAGTTTCTTCTCTTCCATCTCCATCACTCCTCAAGCACCATCGGCTCACCGCAACAGACCAGTTCGCCGCCGCCGGCTTCCAGAACCTGGACCACGTTTCCGCAGATCTCACAGCGGTAGACCTGCCCTTTTGCTGATACGTTCACCATTTCTCTCACCTCAACTGACCCGGTCACTCCTTCCTCTTCGGGGGGTTCATGACGTCTTCCGGCGTCTTGATGTCGGGCCTGATATGGGTCATCGGGAAACAGTTATACATTTCGCAGGCGCAGGTCGGACACCTGACGAGGTCCGCATCGGTGCTTTCGATCCGGACCTCCCGTCCGCAGTCGACACAGACGTAGCGGCCCGGGCCCGGCTTCTCTCCTGCCTTTGCTGTTGTTCTTGTTCCTTGTTCAACCACAGAAAATCACCAGACTGGTAATATCATTTCAAGGTATTTAGCAGTTGTCACCCTGACAAGAACCGGTCCGACCGGGTTATCCGGCTATCCGGGCCCGTGCCGGGGGAGGTCGCATCTATTTAATAGAGCCGTGCATAACCTTGCACCATGCCGAAGAAAGTTATCGCCCTGCTCGGGAGCCCCCTCCTCGACGGGAACACCGCCCGCCTCCTCGACGAGGCCATCCGCGGTGCGGAGGAGGCCGGGTGCGAGGTCGAGCGGATAGCGGTCGCGCATCTGGACATCCTGCCCTGCATGGAGTATTTCCAGTGCAAGGAGAGCGACACCTGCCTGATCCCGGACGAGATGGCCGATTACTACCGGAAGTTCCGGGAGATGGACGGCCTGATCATCGCGACCCCGGTGATGACAATGGGCGTCCCCGGGAGGCTCAAGTCCTTCATGGACCGGTTCCAGGTCTTTTACATGGCGAAGTACCACCGGGGGCGGTCTTTCATCTCCCCCGAGAGGCGGAAAAAGCGCAAAACACTCCTGATATCGATCGCAGGGATGAACATCCCGGACGTCTTTTCGGGCGTCAGGCTGACCGTCCGGGCGTTCGGGGAGATCATCGACTGCCCCCTCTGGGGTGAGGTGCTTCAGAACGATATGGACACCGTCCAGGATATCGCGACGCGGTCGGAGGTGATGGAGGCGGCGTACCGGAAAGGCTACGAACTCGGAAACCTCCTAGGCTGAACTCTCTGGCTCGATATGGACCACGATCTCGACGATCTCCGGCGCCGCCTCTTTGAGCCGCCGCTCTACCTCGTCGGAGATTGCGTGGGCCGCGGCCACGGGGAGAGCCGGATCGACGGTAATGTGGATGTCGGCAAAGATCTCCCCCCGTCTTCCCCGGCACCGGAAGTCGTGGCACCCGACCACGCCGGGGGTGTTCGTCACCACCGCCCGGATGAGCGCCGGGTCGCAAGGAGGTTCCATTGTGTCGGTGAGGACCTGTGCAGCCTCGTAAATGACCTCGACGCCCATCCTCGCGATGAGGATGCCGATAATGAAGGCGATGACCGGGTCGGCCGTGGGATAGCCGAGCCTGACCGCGAGGAAACCCGCAAGGACGGCGATGGAGACGAAGACATCGCTTCGGGTGTGCATGGAGTCGGCGATGAGGATCTGACTGTGGTACTCTTCGCCTTTCCTCTTCTCGTAGGTGGAGATGGCGATGTTGACGGCGAGCGTCCCGATCATGACCCCGACGGTGACTGACGTGATCACGGGGGCGACGGGGGCGACGAGCCGCCGGTAGCCTTCGAAGAGGACACCGGCGGCGGTCAGGAGAAGCATCGCCCCGATGACCAGGGTCCCGAGCGTCTCGATCTTGCCGTGGCCGTAGGGGTGCTTCGGGTCGGGGGGCTTTTCCGCGAAGTAGAGGGCGACTATCCCGACGACGTTCGAGAAGGAGTCGAACCCCGAGTGGAGTGCGTCCGCTACCATGCTCACCGAACCGGCGAGGAGGCCGAATACCGCTTTTGCAAGTGCGACGACGAGGTTTAGGATGAGGACGGTGATGAAGACCCGCCGCACCCGGGGATCCTGCATACGCCCGTGTAGGAGTGCTCCGGCGGCATAGGGTTTGCGGGACGGATGCAAAGGTTAATATGAACATCCCGAAATGGTACTTCTATGTCGACTGACGAGAATGCTAGGCACGCATACGCCGGGGAGTCCCAGGCGAACAGAAAGTACGCGGTCTTTGCCGAGAAAGCGGCCGCTGAGGGGTATCCGACGGTAGCCAAACTCTTCCGGGCGGCAAGCGAGGCGGAGGCTGTCCACGCAAAACGCCTCCTCTTCGTCCTCTCCGCCGTCGGGAGCACCGAGGAGAACCTCAAAGGCGCGATGGAGGGAGAGAACTACGAGTTTATGGAGATGTATCCCCCCTACGTCGAAGAGGCGAAGAAGGAGCGGAAGAACGAGGCCTCGATCGTCTTTACCCATGCGATGAAGGCCGAAGAGGTGCACGCGAACCTCTACCTTCAGGCGCTTGAGTCCGTCCGGGGAGGACAGGACCTCGAGGGGGAGAAGATCTACCTCTGTCCGGTCTGCGGGAACATCGAGATCGGGCAGGCTCCCGAAAAGTGCCCGATCTGTGGAGTCCCGGAGCGGATGTTCCGCGAGGTTCAGTAATCTTTTTTTTGATCCGGGCTCGTTCGTTCAACCTTCTATGTTTTATAGGGTTCGGACGATACTCATCTATGGCAGGTGTAACGGTCTACACGACAGAGAACTGCCCATACTGTCGGATGGTCCAGGCGTTCCTCCGGAAGTATGGGGTTACCTACGAGACCGTCGATGTCGGGAAGGATCGGGAAGCGGCCCGGGAGATGATCCGGGTTTCGGGGCAGCGGGGGGTGCCGGTCACGGTCTTTGGCGATGTGGTGATCGTCGGGTTCGATGCGAAGAGACTCCGGGAAGTTTTCGGGACGTCGAAGGCGGAGGAGGTCAGCGATGTGGTGATCGCGGGCGCCGGACCGGCCGGGCTGACGGCTGCGGTCTACTGCGCCCGGAAACTCATGAAGACCGTCGTTGTATCGGAGAACATCGGCGGGCAGGCGACCTGGAGCTGGGCGATCGAGAACTACATGGGGTTCCCGACGATCACGGGGGCGGACCTCCTTAAAAAATTCGAGGACCAGGTCCGTGGACACGACGTCGACCTTGAGCTTGACAGTATCGAGAGCATCCAGAAGGAGGATGAGGCCTTCGTCGTCCGGACGGTCTCGGATGCCGTCTATCGCTGCCGGACGCTCATCCTTGCTCCCGGGAAAGAGCCCCGGACCCTGGGCCTCCCGGGAGAGGCCCGGTTGATGGGGAGGGGCGTTTCCATCTGTGCGACCTGCGACGCTCCGCTCTTCCACGATAAACCTGTCGCCGTCGTCGGCGGCGGAAACGCGGCCCTCCAGACCGCTATCGAAATGACGAAGATCGCAAGTTCCGTGGCCCTGATCGCCCGGAGAGCGCTCCGGTGCGACGAGGTCTACATCCTTCGGGCGGAGGAGGCGGGGGTGCGGACCTATCTCCACCACGAAGTGACGCAACTTCACGGGGACGCGACTCTCTCCGGGATCACGGTTCGGGACCGGGATACCGGGGAGGAGGAGGCCCTCGATGTCGAGGGGCTTTTCCTCTCGATCGGGCTTGCGCCGAACACGAAGTTCCTTGCGGGCCTGGTGGCGTTGAACGAGCGGGGGGAGATCGTCATCGACGAGAACGGCCATACGAACGTCCCGGGGATCTTTGCGGCCGGGGACGCGACCTGCGTCAAGGCCAAGCAGATCATCGTCGCCGCCGGCGACGGGGCGAAGGCGGCGCTCGAGGCGCACGAGTACTTCGAGCGCCTCATGGGCGGGCAGTCCACCTGCGCGTGAATTATACCCGGATGCCTTCGGCGAGGGCCCGGCGGATGAGGGGTTGCCGCTCCGGACCATCCCGGCGAACTCCTCGCCGGTGTAACAGAGGGGTTCGATCGGGAGGTCGGTGAGATCGAGGATGGCCGCTGCCCGTTTGTGGTGCCGCTCGGGGAAGTCCCCGACGACGATCAGGTCGACGTCGCTTCCCTCGTGGAAGTCCCCGCGGGCGAGGTCCCGGACCTGCCCGATCACCCGGAGAGCGACCGCCTCGCGGCACTGCAGATCGAATCCGCGTACGCGATGCATTCTTCGGCATCCTCCCGTTCGTAGTATTCCGACGGCTATTGTAATAGATGCTCCGAGCAGGATGCACCAGAGGTTTGAGAGACCCTTTTGCGACGACCTCTCTCATTCCCGGGTCCTGGGTGGAGAGGGAATGATTATACCCATAATTATTATGGATATAATCATTCCGCCGCCCGGTATCAGGAAGCATAACCTCGACTGACGGAGCACCTGTTGGCCGTGGGAGAGACACGCTTATCTCTCTGCAGGGTAGATTTTCTCTCATGATACGGTCGGTGGCGCCCGCAGCCGTCCTCCCCCGGGAGACGGGTCGATGATCGAGGGTTTTCTCCGGGCACGGACGAACGGGGTGCTCACGCGGGCCGCGAACCTCATCGCCCGGACGGGGGCGACCCCGGACCTCCTCACCGTGCTCGGGTTCCTCGGGATGGGGGGTGCCGGGGTGCTCTGCACCGCCGGTTCGTTCTTCGCCGCCGGAATCGTCGTCGCCGCATCGTGCATCTTCGACGCCCTCGACGGTGCGCTCGCCCGCACGAATGGTGCCGCTTCGGCTTTCGGCGCGTTCCTCGACTCGTTCCTGGACCGCTACGCGGAGGCGGCGGTCTACGGCGGACTCCTCGTTTACTACATCGGGGCGGAGACGGCGTGGGGCGTCGAGGCCGCGTTTGCCGCCACGGTCGGGTCGCTGATGGTCAGTTACGCCCGGGCCCGGGCAGAGGGGCTCGGGATCGAGTGCCGGGCCGGATTCTTTGCCCGGCCGGAGCGGGTCGCGGTCATCATCGCCGGGCTCGTCACCGGCCTTGTCCTCCCGGCTCTTGTCATCCTCGCGGTTGCTACGAACGCCACCGCGGTCGAGCGGCTCTTCCGTGTCCGGCGGGCTACGCTCTCCCCGTCACGGCCTCCTCGGTCACCGTGAACTCCCCGGTCGCGCCGGCGATCGAAAAGTTCCCGACCGTCTTTACGCCGTAGGGGTTGCCGGTCGTGGAGTAGGGGACGACGAAGGTCCCGTTCTCGCTCTGCTGCCGGTAGACGAACTCCCGCCCGGTGTTGGTGACGACCGTGACCTCAATCACCCCCTCGCCCGGGATCACCGCGCCTTCGACGCGCTCGAAGACCTTCACGCTCGTCGTTCTGTCGGGGGAGGACTCATAGATGAGCCGGTAGTGCTTGAGCGCCGGGATGGCCTCCGGCGGGCTTGCGATATCGCTCCCGAAGATTGCGGCCTCACCCGATCCGGAGTACGCCTCGACCGCCTCCCGTGCCCCGGCGGGGTCCATCCTCTGGCTGGCGGTAAGCCCCGCGTAGCCGGTCTCCGGGACCGATCCGGTGTCGTACTCGGCGTAAAGAACCTCTGACGGCTCTACGAGTGTCCCGTCGAGGGTCTGCAGCCGCGCGACCATCGTCTCGTAGTAGCGTGCTTTGAAGAACATCTCGATCCTGTAGGTATCCTCTCCCACCGGCACGAGGAGCGCCGTTGCGTACGGGTTGATCCCCGCCGTCGTGTTATGCCAGCTGGCGATGGACGGGAACGTTGCGACGGCCATCCTGCCGTCGGTGACGATGTAACGGGAACCGGCCGCCGCAAGGGCCGCATCGGCCTCTCTTTCCGTTCCGGCGAGGAAGAACCTGGTGGCGGCGTCGACGTGGTCCTGGAAGGGGTTGGTGGCCGGTATCCTCTGCGCGATGAAGGTGATCCAGTGGCCGTAGTCCCACCAGGACATGACGCTGTAGGAGTCCGCAGGGTAGGTGAAGTTGTCCTTCTTGTAGGTGGCGTAGTAGTCCACGCCGAGGTCGGGGGTGTTCGCGTTCATCCACTCGAGGGCGTCCCGCCAGTCGTCGGCAAGCATGGTACGGGAGACGCCGTTTTGCGCGTAGCCGATGTTTTCTGCGGCCGAGGCCCCGACGAGGATGACAGCGAGCGCGACGGCGAGCGCGACGGCGCCGACCTCAGGGACGGGGACCGTCTTCTTTCTCTTCTTCTTTCCTTCAGGCTCCCGGAGATATGCGACCGTCTTCCCGAGCCCAAATCGAAGCGCCCACGCGATGAAGACCGCCGCAAGGAGCGCAAGGTTCACGGCCAGGTAATACTCGAACCGGAGGTGCTGGATGGTCGCGACGAGGATGACGACCGACCAGACGATGGCAAAGAGGAGTTCGGGGCGGTTTTCGCGCCGGGCCCGGAGAGCGAGCACCGTAAGTCCTGCCGGGATGAGGAGGAGACCGACGTTGAAGCTCTGCCACGCGAGTGCGGGGTCCCAGGCCCCCATCTCCCGGATGGCGGCGGCCGTCATGTCCTGTCCGAAGAACGTCACGAGCCCGTTCGTCATCGTCCTCCCGACGGCGGAGAGGTTGAGGAAGGCGACCGCGGCGACGGCGAGTGCCGCGAGCGCGGCCAGGTACTCGCGCCGCCTCCCCCGGAGGGCCACGGAGACCCCGGCAAGGAGGGCGGTCGCTCCGATCAGGAGGAGGTAGGCGTAGACGTGGGCGACGGAGTAGAGCGAGAGCGACATCGAGTCGACCATGAACCCCGATAGGGGCAAAAAGACCGTCGGGACGGCGAAGGCGACGGCGTTGACGACGAGGAGCCCCTCCGGTCCGGTGCCGTCGAGGTGGTTCCGGACGGCCTGGAGGGCCGTGAAGACGCCGGCGATGAGCACAAAGAGGATGATCGTCGGCATGACGAGGAGGCCGAGGAGGTATGCGATCCCGGCGCCGAGGGCGAGGAGCGCGACGGGGAGAACCGTCCTGTAATCCCGGAACGAGACGGGGTGCCGGGCGGCATACGCGAGCGCGGCGATGTAGGCGAGGCAGAAGAGGGTCGAAAAGAGGGTTTCGGCGACATGGTGGTCGACGAACCCGAAGATCGACCGCGCGAAGAACGACGCCGAGACGATCGGGATGAGCCCGGCGGCGATGAGTCCGGTCTTCCTTCCGGCGACGGCCTTCCCGGTGAGGTAGACTACCGGGACGACGGCGGCCGCGAGGAGCGGGGGGACCCACGCGGCGACGTAGACGATCTCGGGGCGCGATGCCGCCCCGGCGATGATGCAGGCGGTGGCGGTGATGAACGGGAAGAGCGGTCCCCATGCGACTTCTTTACCGGTCGGGTAGGCGGTCATCGGATCGAACCAGGCGTAGCCGGGGTAGTTCGCCACCATCGCCTCGATCTGGCGGAGGTTGTACCAGGAGTCGGTGCCGATGAGGCTGGTGAACGAGCCGTCGACGAGCGCGGCACTGGGGATTGCCCGGAGGAGGACCGCCACGATCATGAAGAGGAGCAGGGCAGCGGCGGTGAGGGTGGATGTATGATCTTTTTGTGCGGCAGGAGACATAGGTCGTAGGTTGATCTTGGCGGCTGCCGGTAATTAAGGGGTATGACTGGAGGGGGGCGGGTGAGATCTGTGGTCCGGGCTATCTATCTCACCAGTTTCAACAGGGCCAGAAAATGAAGAGGTAACTACAGGAAAGCCTGGAATCCTTCAGGCGAGGTTCCGGCCTGAAAAAGAGTTGTCTGAAGCGTCTTTGGCGCAAGGGTCTTTCCGGGGTGTACGGGAGCGGTGACGATGGTGCCGCTCCGGGGGATCTTTTCCCGAACAAATGCATCCGTGCAGTGTGGATGGGGATGCGGCCAGCACCCGGCCTCTCCCTCCCGGCCGGGGCCTCACCGGCGAGAATACTCCTTGTGCGCCCTCTCGATCGTCACGATCTTCTCGATCTTGACGATGCTCTCCTCATGCTCGACGATATAAAAAACGGTGAAGGATCTGCTGATATGGAGGCGATAGACTGCAGGGGGATGGGGATACTCAAGTTTCTCTTTGTTCCCTCCCGGAAACGGGTCCTCCGCGAGTTCCTGGATCTTTTCGACGACGATGCGCCGGGTTTTTGGGGGGAGCCGCTTTAAGAACTCCCGTGCCTTCCTCTCGATCAGAACGGTGAACACGCTCTCCTCTCACCGGTGCCTCAGTCGTCCTGCAGGAGGTCGTCCGGGTCGAAGGCTACGAACTCGCCGGTCTCCTCTATCTCGACGATCATCTTCCAGTCGCGATAGTCCCGCTCGCGCCGGATCATCCGGCCAAGCAGCTCATCATAGCTCTCTCCGGCCTCTTTGAGGTCGTGCAGGTCCCTCCAGGTAGGCTTTTTCACGGGAATGCGCTTGATCTGGCTGCCGGTATCGCTTGTGGCGGAAGACATGCATCTTCGTGGATCGCCATGATATTTATTGGTGTGCACATTTATCACAGTGAATAAATGTGCCCTAATGGGCACCCCGACAGGACAGGTACCGGGGTGCCTGCTCCGATCCTGCCGAAACGTCGCACCTTCGGTCTTCTCGAACTCCTGCCCTTCGGCCAGTCGTTCCCCAAAACGAATACCCTTATCCCCCTCCTCCCGCAACCTATTCCCTGAGGGTATCCCCTGAAGATCGCCTATGTCTACGACGCCGTCTACCCCTGGGTGAAGGGCGGGGTCGAGAAGCGCATCCGCGAGGTCTCGGTTCGGCTCGCGGACCGGGGCCACGAGGTCCACGTCTACGGGATGCGCTGCTGGAGCGATCCGGCGACGATAGAGCGGGACGGGGTGACCATCCACGGCGTCGCTCCCGCCGAGGCTCTGTATGCCGGCGGACGGCGGACGGTCCCGCAGGCGCTCCGGTTCGGCCGGTCGGTTCTCCGGCCGCTCCTCTCCTCCGGCGCCGACGTCGTCGACTGCCAGAACTTCCCTTACTTCTCCTGTTTTTCGGCGAAGGCGGCGTCGGCGCTGCGGGGGTTCCCGCTCGTGGTCACCTGGCACGAGGTCTGGGGCGACTACTGGTATGACTACCTGGGTTGGCGGGGGGCGTTCGGGAAGACCGTCGAGCGGCTGACCGCCGGGCTCACGGATCACCACATCGCTGTCTCGCCCTCGACGGCCCGGGCCCTCGAGGGTCTTGGGGTTCCGGGCCCCATCCCGGTCGTCCCGAACGGTATCGACACCGCGCGGATCGCCGCGGTTGTCCCGGCGGCGGAGGAGTCGGACGTCGTCTTCGCCGGCAGGCTGATCCGGGACAAAAACGTCGACGCCCTCCTCCGGGCGCTCGTGCCGGTGCGGGATGAGGTCCCCGACCTTCGAGCGCTGATCGTCGGCGACGGCCCGGAACGCCCGGCGCTCGAAGCCCTCGCGCGCGACCTCGGGCTTGACGGGGCGGTGACCTTTACCGGTTTCTTTCCCGATCACGACGCGGTCATCGCCGCGATGAAGGCATCAAGGGTCTTCGTCCTCCCCTCGACCCGCGAGGGCTTCGGGATCGCGGCGCTGGAGGCGATGGCCTGCGGCCTCCCTGTGGTGACGGCGGACCGCCCGGGGAACGCAGCGAGGGACCTCGTGCGGGACGGGGTGAACGGGTTCCGCTCGGGGCTCTCGGCGGGGGAGATGGGGGAGAAGATCCTGGCGGGGCTCGACCTGCGCCGGGCATCGGACTTTCGGGCGGCGGCGGCAGCGTACGACTGGGGGCGGATCACCGATATGCTCGAAAAGGTTTATCAAAAGATCTAACCAACCCTGACATCAGGTTTACGCCTTTTGATTTTCAAGACCTCTACGGGGAACAGATTGCATGTCATGGAAAGATCGGAGCGTTTTAATCACCGGGATAAGCGGGTTCGTCGGGTCGTACCTGGCCCGATACCTGATCGACGAGGGTGCGCACATCTATGGACTTGTCCGGCGGCGGGCGGACGGTGCCATCCCTCAGAACATCGCCTTGAAGAAGATCGAAAGCGGCATCACTTTCCTTGAGGGAAATCTGGAGGATATCTCCGGGCTTGCCACGGCGCTCGACGTCGCCCGACCGGATACTATCTTCCACCTTGCTGCTCAATCCTTCGTTCCCCGCTCGTTTTCACACCCCATCGAGACCGCCCAGATCAACTCCATCGGCACGAACAACCTCCTTGAGGCGGTGCGCCGGAAGGACTGCGACCCGACGATCATCTTTGCCGGGTCGTCCGAGGAATACGGGCTGGTCTTCAGTTCCGAGGAGCAGTACGAGCGGTTGCGGGCGAAGTACGGGACGATCTATCCCGCACCGACCTCGATCCCCGAAGTGCCGATCAAGGAGACGAACCCCCTCCGCCCCATGTCGCCGTACGCCGTGAGCAAAGTCTACGGCGACCACCTGATGAGGAACTACTTCTACACCTACGGCACGAAGGCTATCGTCTCCCGGGCCTTCAACCACGAGGGGGCCGGGCGCGGGAGTATGTTCGTCACCTCGGTCGTGACGAACCAGGTGGCGAAGTATGCGGCGGGGGATCTCGACCACATCACCATCGGAAACGTCAACGCCTTCCGCGACTGGTCGCACGTCATGGACACCATCCACGGCTACTGCCTGATCGCCGATGCGGGTCACCCCGGCGACGTCTACAACCAGGGCTCGATGCGGACGACCTCCGTCCTCTCTTACATCCTCCTCTCCCTTGAGAACGCCGGGATGCCGGTCGACCGGATCGAGAGCGTCAAAAACGGTAAGGTCGTCGAAGCGCCGACCGAGAAGGACGCGTCGGCCATCTTCGGCGTGCCGTTCGAGAAGACGAAAGTCGACCGGATGCTGCTCGAAGGAGAGATTGAGTTTACCGCCGGCGACCAGGGCATCATCGTTAAATCGGGCGAGAAGAAGATCTCGGTGCTCTTCGACCCGGAGCGGTTCCGGCCTGCCGAGGTCCCGATCCTCTTCTCCGATACGACGAAGATCCGGCATCTCGGGTTTTCGACCACCTACAGCGTTGAGGACATCATCCGGGACCAGCTCAATTTCTACATGGACGAGAAGAAGCGGGTATGAGAGTCGCGATCTTCCATGACTATTTCGGGGCGATCGGGGGCGGCGAACGGGTCGTCCTCGCCCTCGCGAAGGTCCTGAACGCCGACGTCATTACGACCGACACGGATGCGGCCGCGAAACTGGACAACGGCGTCCGGGTCACGAGTCTCGGAAGTACGGTCAAACTCCCCCCGTTCAAGCAGATCTCCGCCGCCCGGAGGTTCGCCGCAGGGGATTTCTCCGACGACTACGACTTCTTCATCTTCACCGGGAACTGGAGCCACCATGCCGCCCGGCACCACCACCCGAACCTCTGGTACTGCTATACGCCGGTGAGGGCGTTTTACGACCTCTACGGGACGTTTCTGTCGCGGCAGGGCTTTGTCTCCCGGCAGGCGTTCAGGGCATGGGTGGCGCTCTCCCGGAGATCGGACCGGCGTTCCGTGGGCCGGGTGGATACCATCGTGACGATCTCGGAGAACGTTCGGCAGAGAATCCGCACCTGCTACGGCCGCGATGCGGAGGTCGTCTATCCTCCCGTCGACGTCTCCCGGTACCGCTGCGAAGGTTACGGCGACTTCTGGCTCTCGGTGAACCGCCTTTATCCGGAAAAAAGGATCGAGCTGCAGATCGAAGCCTTCCGGTCGATGCCGGACGAGCGTCTGGTCATCGTCGGCGGGTATGCCGCCGGGGACCATGCGGGCCGGTATGCAGCCCGACTTATGAAAGACCTTCCGGAGAACGTCGAAATCCGGGGTGAGGTCTCCGAAGAGGAACTGATCGACCTCTACGCCCGGTGCAGGGGCCACATCTGCACGGCCCTGGACGAGGACTTCGGTCTGACGCCGGTGGAGGCGATGGCTGCCGGCAAGCCGGTGGTCGCGGTGGACGAAGGGGGATTCCGCGAGACGGTGACGGCGGATACGGGGGTGCTCGTCGATGCCGACCCCGGAAGGATTGCATCGGCGGTCCGTGCGGTCTCGGCCGACCCGGAGCGTTACCGGGAGAACTGCCTGGCGCGGGCGAGCGTGTTTGATGGTTCCGTCTTCGCGGAGCGGATCCGGCGTGTGGTGAACGATGGCGTTTGAACATCTGCGGACTCTCTATGATTACCGGAACCTCATCTGGACTCTTGCCTGGGGAGATTTCAAGCAGCGCTACAAAAACTCGGTCCTGGGGTATTTCTGGTCCCTTCTTGAGCCGCTCCTGATGCTCGTGGTCCTCTATGTGGTCTTCTCGAACTTGATGCGCGTCCAGGTGGAGTATTACCAGCTCTTCCTGCTGCTCGGCATCATCCTCTGGAATTTCCTCTCCCGGGCGACGTCCATGGGGCTGAATGCAATTCTCGGAAAACCAAGTATGGTGCAGAAGATCTACTTCCCGCGCGATATCCTCGCGATCTCGTCCTGCATCACGGCGCTCCTGATGAGCATCTTTGAGTCCCTGGTCTTTGTCGCCTTCATGGCGGCCTTTCGGGTGCCTCTCTCGGCAAACCTCATCTACGTGCCGCTGGTCCTGGTGCTCCTCTTCCTGGTAGCCCTGGGGCTCTCTCTTGCCCTTGCCGCGCTGAACGTCTTTTACCGCGACGTCCAGTTCATCTGGGCGGTCGTCCTCCAGGCCGGGTTCTTTGCGACCCCGATCCTCTACCCGGTAACAATCTTCGGCAAGGAACTGCAACGGATCTTCCTTCTTAACCCCATGGCCCACATCATCATGGCGGCACGCGACACGATCATCTATTCCACCCCTGCGGCAGCCGGGTCGCTCCTCTACGCGGGGGTTGCGGCCGTGCTCATCCTCCTGATCGGATACGCCGTCTTTGCCCACTACGAACCCCGTTTTGCGGAGGAGATGTAAATGAGCGTCATCGACGTCGAGCATGTAGGGAAGGTCTTCCGCATCCCCCACGAGAAGCGGACGACGGTCTTCGAGGCCCTGACCGGTCTTCTCAGGCCGACGGACTACGAAACCTTCCCCGCCCTGCGGGACGTGACGTTCTCGGTCGAAGAAGGGGAGATGCTCGGGATCATCGGGGAGAACGGGAGCGGGAAGAGCACGCTCTTAAAGATCCTCGCCGGGATCATGCGGCCGACGTCGGGGACAGTCTCCGTCAACCGACGGCTCACGCCGTTCCTCGAACTCGGTGTCGGGTTTAACCCGGACTTCACGGCCGTCGAAAACATCCGGACCTACGCTACGATCATGGGCCTCTCGAAGCGGGAGATCAACGATAAAGTCGACGAGATCCTGGCCTTTGCCGGGCTTGAAACATTCCGTGACGCGAAACTGAAGAACTTCTCTTCCGGCATGCAGGTGCGGCTCGCGTTCTCGACTGCGATCCAGACCGACCCCGAGATTCTGCTGATGGACGAGGTGCTCGCCGTCGGCGACATGGAGTTCCAGCAGAAATGCATGGATGTGCTGAACCGGTACCGCAACGAGGGCGTCACGATCGTCTTTGTCTCCCACGACCTCGGTTCAGTCCGGCGGTTCTGCGACCGGACGCTCCTCTTGAATCACGGAGAGCAGGTGGCCCTCGACGAGACGGACGTGGTGATCGACCGCTATGTCTACGGGAAGATGGCGGAGGAGCCGGTGGCCCCTGCTGCCGAAGCGGCATCCCGGGGGAACATGAAAGTGGAGATCACGGGGGTGACGTTCTTCAACAAGTTCGGCGCAGAAAGCACCCGGTTTAACGCCTTCGACCCGATGACTGTTCGGATCTTCTACTCGGCACGGGAGCGGATCGCCGGCCCGGTCTTCGGGATCGCTCTCTACTCCGAACGCGGGGAGCACCTTTACGGGACGAATACCGAGTTGAAAGACGTTTCGATCGGGTATATCTCCGGTGAAGGACATATCGATCTCCGGATAGACCGTATTCCGATGCTCGCCGGGCGTTTCCTGCTGACGGTTGCGGTTCACACCCACAGCGGGGAGCGTTACGACTGGCAGGATAAAGCGTATTCGTTCGACGTTATCCCCACAGGGAGAGATGCCGGGCTCTTCGATATTCCCTGTATATGGCGGCGGTGAGGAAGGTATTATGAGTGGCACTCCGTTTGAGATCAAAGACGACGAGATCAACGTCGAAGAAATCATGCAGAAGATCCGGGAGAACATCCGGCGGCGGAAGGCGGCGGGGGTCTACCCGGCGGACCCGGACCCCGCCGGAGTTCCGCGGGCTCCGGCCGGTGGTGACTCCGGGATCGCCCGGGACCTTGCCTACCTCTCCGGCAACTGGAACATCCAGAACAACAGTTACTTCATCAGTTCACACCGGCCCGTCGCCGGGAAGGTCCTGGTGAAGGGTCGGGAACTCATCCACGGGGAGGTGCGCCGCTACGTCGACCCGGTGATCTGGAAGCAGGCTGAGTTCAACCGGGCCACTGGTCGGGTGCTCGAAGGCGTGACCCGGCAGGTATCCGGGATCGAGAGCCTCCGGGAGGAGATCCTGTCTGAGGTTGGGGAGCAGGTCCGGTCTGAGGTTGCGGCATTGGCCGCAGAGATGAAGGCCGAGATCACCCGGGAAATCAGGGAGCAGGTGCAGGCCGCGATCCTTGCCATGGACACCGATATCGAGAACCGGACCTGGCTGGCGAAGGTTCTTGAGGAGAGAGCGCTCCGGAGTGCACCCGGGGCTGTTGAATCTCCGGGCTCTCCCTCCACCGATGCCGGGGTGAACTACTTCGCCTTTGAGGACCACTTCCGTGGCTCCCGGGAGGATATCAGGGAGCGGCAGCGGGCGTTCGTCCATTACTTCGAAGGCTGCAGCAATGTGCTCGACATTGGCTGCGGCCGGGGGGAGTTCCTGGAGTTGATGCGCGATGCGGGCGTCAACGCCCGCGGTGTGGACCTCGACGAGACGATGGCGGAGTTCTGCCGCTCCCGGGGTCTGGAGGTCGAGTTGAACGATGCGGTCTCGTACCTTGAGCACCTCGACGATTCGAGCCTCGACGGGGTTTTCATCGACCAGGTCGTCGAGCACCTCGAGCCTGCCTATCTTGTCCGGCTGCTTGAGCTCTGTCACCGGAAGATGAAGTTCGGCTATTATCTCGTCGCGGAGACGGTGAACCCGCTCTCGTTTGTCTCACTTGCAAACTTCTACATCGACATGACCCATGTTCGGCCGGTCCATCCGGCGACGCTGAAGTTCCTGTTCGGGGCTGCGGGTTTCAGGGAGATCGAGGCTCAGTTCTCTTCACCGGTGCCGGATGAAGTGAGACTGCGGAGGTTGCCGGTGGATGAAGGGATGGGCGAAGCGGAGAAACAGCGGGCTGAGATCTACAATATGAATGTAGACCTGCTGAATGGTACGCTATACGGGGCGCAGGACTATGCGGTGATCGGGAAGAAGTAATCTTGGTTGTGGTGGGGCTATGGCATATGAGTATCAATTAAAGTGTGAGGGCATAGGTTTTGAAGAAGGTGTGGAGTTATTGAAGGAGCGGGTAAAAAACCCGGTAGTGATAGGAGCCATCAATAATACCAATAGCGAATGTGTAGCAGAAATTATTGATACTCTATCTTCTATTGGGGTTTCAGTAAGACATTTTAAAGTTGATAAAAAGGGGTATTTTGAGTTTATATCTAAGGCAGGATATAAAAACAAATATCCAGACTACTATAAAGATAACTTCTACGAAAAAACGGTGGAACATTTCCTATGCTACAGTTTTCTAGATCTTAGGCATGATGACAAATTCATAGATATTGCAAGTGAACATTCTCCCGTCAAGGATATTTTTAGTTCTCTTACCGGTTGTGTCGCTTACTCCCAGGATATTATGTATAAGCCGGGGATTCATGGGGATAAGATTGGCAGTAATGCTTCAGACCTTCCTGTTCTAGATCAATCGTTTAACGCTGCCGTTGCCACATGCAGTATAGAACATTTTGAAAACAAGTCAGATGTTCTCTTTATGAATGAAATGGAACGAATACTGGTTAAAGGTGGGAGAGTTGTCATTGCTCCGCTGTATATCTACTCTAAATGTTGTTGTCAAACCGATCCTCGATATTCGATCCCGGGAAACGTATCCTTCGATGACGATGCGACTATATATTGCACCAAAGGCTGGGGCAATCGGCATGGGAGGTTTTATTCTCCGGAGTCTCTTTTCAAGAGGCTTATCGCGCCAAATAGAAATATGGAATTTGTGGTATATGTACTTGAAAATTTAGAAGAAATAGATCCTTCTGTCTATTGTAAGTTTGTTCTGGCAGGGACACGCATATGAAAATCGCGATTGTTGCGCCAAGCCCCGTGCCGTTTACCATAGGTGGAGCAGAACAACTCTTTTGGGGCATGCAGGATGCAATACATGAGTATACCCCTCACCAGTGCGAACTCGTTAAAATCCCCACAAGAGAAGATAATTTCTGGAACCTCATTGCGTCGTATTACTCGTTTTACACCCTCGATCTCTCGCATTTCGACATGGTCATCTCTACCAAATACCCTTCCTGGATGGTTCAGCATGTTAATCATGTCGTGTACCTGATTCACCCCCTGCGAGGGCTATACGACACCTACCACTTATGCAACCTGCCCCGGGAGACTCCCGGGCATCTGCGTGTCGGGCTGGTTGAAGAGATCGTTGAGGTTATTCATGGGAACCACTTCCATCAGGATACTGTAAATGGTGTCTTCGAAAACCTTCGGCTGCTGAAAGAAGATGAGGCACATTATAGTCCGGAGACGTTCCAGTTTCCCGGGCCTTTTATTCGAGATATAATTCATTTTTTCGATAGGTTCGCACTCTCCCCTGAGAGAATTCAACGGTATTGCACGATGTCGGAGACCGTGCGCCAGCGGCAAGATTATTTCCCCGTTGGTGTAAACGTCGATATCATCCATCCACCACCGAAGTTGGACTACTTTACTAACACTGGATGTGATTATCTTTTTACGGCGAGCCGCCTTGACGAACCGAAACGGATAGATCTCATCATTAACGCCATGAAATACGTTCCTCATGACCTCAAGTTGAAGATTGCCGGCACGGGACCCGATGAACTGAAGTTAAGGAGAATTGCGAAAGACGATAAGAGGATTGAATTTGTCGGTTTTGTGCATGAACACGAACTCCTCGATCTCTACGGGCGGGCGTTGGCCGTCGTATTTACTCCGTGCGCTGAGGACTATGGTCTGATCACGCTTGAGGCAATGCTAAGCAGGAAACCTGTGATTACGACAACGGATAGCGGTGGACCACTTGAACTGGTGCAAGAGGGGCAGAATGGATTTGTGGTGGAGCCTGATCCCCGGGAGATTGCTGAAAAGATAAACTACTGCATTGAACACCCCGAAGAGACCAGGCGAATGGGTGAAAACGGCTACAGGACTGTGCAGGATATTACCTGGGAAAATTTTGCCCGTCGGCTTCTTGGTGACGACGGCGTTTGGCAGCAGAAAAAGAAAAAGATCCTGGTTCTGGCTACTTATTCGTGCTATCCTCCAAGGGGCGGCGGTCAACACCGGCTCTACAATCTGTATTCGCGTTTAGCAACGCGCTATGATATAACCATCTGTTCCATTGTCGAGTCGAATAAACCGTATCAAGACCTCACGCTTAAAAACGGGCTCCGGCAGATCTGCCTCCCTCAGAGCCCGGAACACGCCGGGGCACAGTGGAAAGCCGAGAGAAAGGCGGGGGTCAATCTCTATGATGTTGCGATGATCGATCACGTTGCATTATCGTGCAATTACGTTGATGCTGTAAAAGAGTTGATGGAACAGTCCGATATCGTTATTTTTGCCCACCCATATCTCTTTTCTTTGTATAAGCCTCTTGGGCAAGGGAAGAGAGTTATCTACGATGCGATTGATGTTGAATATCAGCAAAAGAGAGATTATATCAAAAATGGCGATTATCTCGAGGAAGTGTTTGAAATTGAGAAGATTGCCTGTGGGGCGTCGGATGTTATCTTTGCGATATCAAGTGAGAACAGGGAGCTTCTTGTAAAGTTATATGACGCCGATCCCGATAAGATCTTCATTGTGCCAAATGGGGTTAATTCTCATCTGTTCCGGGCAAGTAGCGATGAAGAAAGAGAACGGCTGAAAGAAGGTGTTGGAGTTTCAGGAATTCCAACAATATTGTTTGTTGGAAGCTGGCACCCTCCTAATCTCAGAGCATTACGGTTTATTGTCAAAGATCTCCTGACTCAGTGTAAAAATTGCCTCTTCCTCATCATCGGCAGTGTAAAGGATTATTACAATCAGGAGTATGGTACGTTGCCAAAGAATGTACTGGCGTTCGGCACAGTGGACGAGGATGAAAAGCGTGAATTGTATAAACTGGCTGATATTGCCATCAATCCTATGTTCGGTGGTTCCGGTACAAACCTGAAGATGCTGGATTACATGAGTGCCGGTATCCCTGTTGTAACTACACCGATCGGTGCGCGAGGTATTCCCATAACGAATTATGAGCATGCTATTGTATGTCCCCCTGAACAGATGGCCGGGAAGATTCAGGAATTGATCTCCGATAGCCGGCTCCGTGAGCATCTTCGGAATAATGCCCGAAGTCTTGTAGAGGATGGGTTCTCCTGGGATTCTATCGCCCGTCGTCTGGAGGAGCGTTTGCAGAAATTGCTCGATACTGAATTGCTTGATCGAGAGTACTGAGTATGAAGATTGCTTTTGTCGTTCAACGGTACGGAGCGGACATCGTCGGGGGGGCGGAGTACTTAACCCGGCTTTTTGCAGAGCACCTGATACGCTATCATGATATCGAGGTTCTGACTACCTGCGCGAAAAGTTACCATACCTGGGAGAACGAGTACCCTGAAGGGACCGAAATCGTCAATGGAATTCCGGTTAGGCGGTTTAGGAACACTGCAATAAGAACTCCGGCGAAAATTTTGCAACTTCAAGAGCGAGTTTTTTACCATGCTCATTCTAGAGACGACGAACTCCGCTGGATCGAGGAAAATGGTCCGGTTTGTCCCGGTCTCATTACATACCTCAAAAAAAACGCAGACGAATTCGACTGTGTCATTTTCTTTACATTTCGATATTACCAGAGTTATCACGGCGTAATCGGCGTCGGGAAAAAAGCAATAATTGTGCCGTTTGCAGAGGATGACCCTGCACTGGATCTCGCAACCACCAAAGAGATCTTTTCCCATGCTGCGGGAGTAGTTTACAGTACTCCCGAAGAGCGCACCCTCATACGGCAGAGGGTGCGCTTTGATGAAACCGGGAAAATTGTGGATGTCGTCGGGTCCGGTATTGAGACCCCCGGGGCCCTTCGGCCGGTGAAGGTGCCATCCGAATATATCCTCTATCTTGGAAGGATCGAGGGTTCCAAAGGGTGCTACACGCTGTTTGAATTCTACCGGCGAATGGCAAATGAAATGGGATCGGTGCCTTATCTCGTACTTGCGGGCCAGGATGCGATTGGAGTTCCCAGACACAAGAAGATTGTCTATTTAGGGTTTGTTTCTGAAGAAGAGAAGGCTTCACTTCTACACGGTGCGAGATTCCTGATCATGCCTTCGCCGTACGAAAGTCTCTCGCTGGTTACACTTGAGGCAATGGGGTGCGGGACGCCTGTCCTGGTAAACGGGGAGTGCAGTGTACTGAAGGGCCATTGTGTTAGGAGTAATGCCGGTTTGTGGTATCAGGATTACGACGAATTCAAAGAATGCACCCGATATCTGCTTGAAAACGATCGGACCCGGGTTCGTCTGGGCGAAAACGGGAAGAGGTATGTTGAAAGCAATTATCAATGGGATCGCATCGAGCAGAAGTTCCTCTCACTGCTAAGAAGGTTTCAGGATCTCTCTGCAGACGGATCTCGATGAGATCACCTCCGATGGGCTACGAACTTCCGTTACACCTTACTCGGAATACTCGTGTACAATAGTTCGACCCTTGAGCCGTAGAGGAGGTCGGAACGTGGAAACGACTTTTACCCTGAGAAGCACCTTGCGGTGCTTCCGTTCCGGTTCTAGCGAACCCTCGCGCGTCTCACCCGGCGGTGCTCCTGTTCCGGGCTTTCTATCCGTTGCACTCGCAAACTCTTCGCATTTTCCCATGCTCCTGCCCTCCGGCCCGGCGCGTATCGCCTCGCGGGGAGCGATTGCCGGTCCGGCAGGAGTTTGAGAAACTCGAAGAATTTCGAGTGGGGGCCGGGGAGGTGCACCCGGCGGCAGGGTGGCAGGTGCATGAGCGTCGCCGGGTACGATTGGGTGTTCCACTCATGTTAGAAGATTTTAGAATAACCCTGTATTTTCAGTCCGGGCAATTTCTTATTTTTTTATCCGGCATGTGCCGAAATATTGGAGTATTTGGGTAATAATAAGGGTCTATTTTTATATTTGAGTTTTTTTAAGCGTTTATTGATTAAATAATCAATTAAAAACATCAGAATGATGTTTTAACCATTATTCGGTGTTTTATATTAATTCTGATCATCTTGAGATCCTATTTTTATGTTATGATCTTTCAGAAAGATCTGTTGATCATTATATGATCTCTGGATCGTCCAATCAATTTGAGAAATAAAACGCATTTAAATTTGAATTATACGGTTTTTTATTGGATCTATGGTTAAAACAGATCTTTATAGTGCTGTAAGGTATAGAATGATTTATAATTGGGTAATGCATAGACAATACTTGCGCAACCTCTCACTGGGGGGCCAGACCGGTGTGTACTCGCTCTATACAACTACATCTCGACAGGAGGGAGTTCCGGTGAGGGGGGGCCGCGCATTGCTGAATGATGGAGATGCAAAAGGGATTTAGTGAGTATTCAGGTGAAATGGATGATGAAGCGTAACGTGAATAAGTTCACCCTGGCAACCCTGGTACTGGCTTTTCTCGTTGTTGTGCCTGCAGTGGCGGCACAAATCGAAGAGGGCCAGTCCGTCGTTTGCCGCGACGTGAACGGAGAGATCGAATGGATCATCGGGATTCCCGGTGAATCGAGACCCGTTGACCAATTCAACTGGGGGGTGACGGGTGACACGCCCGTCGTCTTAAACGGTCAGGCTGGCGTTGTCCGCGAAGTCAAAGAAGGCGGCCTCAAAGGCAACCTCGAGTGGTTCATCAAGAACCCTGACGGTTCGACTGAGCGGTTCTACTGGGGGCTGAAGGGTGACATACCCGTCGTCTTAAACGGTGAGCCCGGCGTTGTCCGCGAAGTCGGGAGCAACCTCAAGTGGTTCATCAAGGGTTCGCCCGCGTTCTGCTGGGGGCTTACTGCGAAGGGTGACACACCCGTCGTCTTAAATGGTCAGGCTGGCGTTGTCCGCGAAGTCAAAGAAGGCGGCCTCAAAGGCAACCTCGAGTGGTTCATCAAGAACCCTGACGGTTCGACTGAGCGGTTCTACTGGGGGCTGAAGGGTGACATACCCGTCGTCTTAAACGGTGAGCCCGGCGTTGTCCGCGAAGTCGGGAGCAACCTCAAGTGGTTCATCAAGGGTTCGCCCGCGTTCTGCTGGGGGCTTACTGCGAAGGGTGACACACCGGTGTTCGTGCCGGTTACAGGCGCGCCCGTAGTGCCCAGCGTTACGGCAGTTGACGAGATCGCCGACATATCTGTTGCCTTTAACACGACGTTCGACAAGATCGGTCTCCCCGCCCGGGTTAACGTTACTCTGAGCAACAGTGAGGTCGAGGAGGTCGGAATCGACTGGACCGCGGCCGAAGGCGTCTACAGCGCAACAGAGGTGGGCACCCAGACACTTGAAGGCAACCTCACCATCCCGATCGGCATCACCAACCCCGGTAATCTGACGGCCAGGGTGAACGTCACCGTAGGAGAAGCGCCGTTTATCGTCGCCAATGTTACGGCGGTCAATGCTACGCACATCAACGTGACGTTCGCGGAAGGCACCGGGATCAAAGAAGCCGACCTCGAAGAGAAGGTCATCAATCTCAGCGCGGCTGCGGCCACCCTGAATGCGACCTATGTCGCGGGAAGTCTCGATGGACTGACGACGGCGTTTGCCCTTGACGAAGGTCTTACTCTTGAGGATGCACGGACCTACGACTTATCTGCCGACTGGGCGGCCTTTGCTGAAGTTTCCTTCATGGCAAGGATTGCCGACCCGACCCTCACAAAAATCGTGAAGGTGACCACGGGGGTCCCAGCGGTCCCGGCGGGGCAGCGAACCGTCATTGAGTTCAAGGCGCTTGACCAGTATGGCGACCCGATTGCAGTCAATGCAACCACCATGGCGAAGACAACTGCAACGGTCGCGGTCGGGACCGTGGAACTCCGTCCGCTGATGGATAGCGAATACACGTATACTGTCGGTTACAACAACGTTACCCTCAGGCCAGATCTGCCCCTCAACGAGGGTTATAATCTGAACGTCACGATCAAGAAGGACGGAACAGTCCTTGACACCGACCTTGAGTATACCGTCGGGGCGAAAGAGACGCGGGTTGCTGCCGCACTCGAACTGACCGCCGATAAGACTTCGATGCCGGCACAGGATACCGCAAACTTCACCGTCCGGGTGACGGACCAGTTCAACACCACGATGAAGGTCGGCGCTGATGATATCAGGTGGATGGTCGATAGAAACAAGGCTTCCATCAGCGGTTACCCCATAGATGGTAGCGACACCCTGAATCTTACGCTTGACGAGCCCGGCACCTACGAGATAACGGCAGCATACGGCGATAATCTGAATCTGCAGCAGTCTCTGCCCCTGATTGTCGGCGCTGCTGAGTTGACCAGCATCAATGTTACATTTAATGGTTCAACGAACGTTACAGGCACCAATTTGGAACCGTTCGTCTCCGATAGGGTTACCGCGAACAAGGGCGCAGCATTTAACGAGGGCGATCTGAAGTTCAATGTGACCGCCTGGCCTGAAGGGGCTACATCGGACGACATCTGGCTCAAAGCCGGACCTGAAGGTGCTACACTTGACGACGGCATCTATGTCACCGTCAAGACGTATGTCGCAGGCAATTACACATTTATTGCCTATGTCGGCGAAAACTATGCGAATGCCGTCTCAGCGCTTGCAGTGACCGTGAACACCACTCTTAACACCACCGTCACCTCGATTGAACTTGAAGAGATCGGGGAGAACGAGGTAACTGTCGGATCTACGATCACGAAGAACCTTACCTTCCGGAATATGCATGGGGAAGAGCTCCTGGTCCCGGAGGGCAAGGTAGAGGTATCTACGTCCAACGCGCGGATTAACGTTGGAAACGTCACCGATGGTGTCAACAATGTTATCGCACTCAATATCGCGGGTGTTGCCGAAGGTAAGGCCGAAATCCGCATTGTTGAGAGCGAGGGTGCCAATCTCCCGGTGTCGTTCACGGTGAAGCCTGCGGGAACGATTACCTACGCCACCCTGGGAGACCTAGTCAGCGAACACAATGAGTGGGCTAAAGAAGATGCCGTGGCTTACATGCCGGTAGAGTTCATCGACCAGTACGGCAACACGATGTCCCTGGAAGCCACTACGGGAACGGACATGGTTAAAGTCTACAACACCACAGGCGATGTGACAGGCAACTTCGCGGTCGATTGGGCAAAAGCCGATGCGACTAAGGAAGGGTATGGGCAGTACACCAGTGCTTCAGGCACCGACGTTATAGCGGCGATCCAGCTGAACAGCACCGTTGCGGACCCGGGAGACTACACGCTCAAGATCGTCAAGGGCGGTGAGACATTAGCCGAAAAGGCGTTTGTTCTCAACCCGGCGAGAGAACTGACGAGCATCACGCTCTCCCCGGCCAGCGCCAGCGTTACCAGGGGAGCACAGACTTCTGACATCACCGTATGCGGATACGACCAGTACGATGCGCTTGTCAACATTTCCAGTATGACTGTGAGTGTGAACTCCGACCCGTCCACCGTCAATGTCACTATGGGTGATATAGCCGCCGACGGCTCAAACCTGACCTTCACATTACAGGCTAATGCCTCGTGCACGGCCACGATCTCCGTCAACTCCGGTACTGCGACTGCGAATACCGACTTTGCGTTGACTGTTGGCAATGTAATCGACCGTATCAAGATCCAGGGCCAGGCAGCAAATGTAACACCGAGCGGTAACGAGTCTTACAGAGCAGACCTGACAGGCGACAAGCCGGCATGGGTTATCCTCGGCGCGAGCGACAATACGATCGCGCTTGATGTAATAGCATATGGTGCCGATGGTAACGAGGTTGGGTATGACTGGAGCGATTTGATATGGGAAATCACTGGTAATCAGTCTGAGTGCATTGTTACGGTTGAGAAAAACGGTAACCCTGGTATCGTCACCATTGACGCTTCGAGTTCCGCAGGGAATCTCGGTCCCTTTACCGTCGAGGTAACCGCACCGACTGGTGGTGACGCGGTTGTGAGCGACACGCTTAGCATCAGCATAAGCGCGGAAGATCCGACTGCCACCTCCGATTATTACGTTGCTGAAGATTGGGCAGGTAAGACCCGGCTCGACAGCATCTCTCTTGACATTACGGAGAATGAGTCTGTCTACATCTGGGCGACAGACCAGTACGGCCGGCTCACGTTTGTACCTGCAAACGATGGTTCCCTGACTTATAAGGATAGCAGCAAGATCCTTGTCTTCGATTCGACGGGAGACGCACTCAATTTCTCCGCCACAGAAGTCACAGGAACCGAATTGCGTCTATTCGAGGGCTCGGATAAGGTGTGTGGGGTACCGGTGACGGTTACGGGGTCCACGGTGTTGTCCACTGTACTGGTTGGGTTGACCGGCGCTGAGGGCGACTACGATCCGGAAGTTGAGGCGAACGTCACCGTGACGGAACCCACGGCAGAACCGACAGTGGAACCGACAGTGGAACCGACGGAGGAACCGTGAACACCTCAGGGGTGTAGAGGAGAGAAGTAATCACCCCCTTCCCACGGGAAGGAAGAACCCCAAATCCCCCGGGGAGCATCTCTCCCGGGGATCTTCTTTTTAACGACGACACCCCTGGATTCGTTGTCCTATTCCTGTTCGCGGGCGAGAATATGCGGTTTCGTCCTTCGCGATGAAACCCGGTAGCGGCGGCATCGTCCCTCCCGGGAAAGTCTCATGTGCCTAAATCTTCCTCGTTGCCGGTGAACGTTATAGGGGAGACAGGGTCCTGGTCGGTCCATCCCCTGGAACGGGTTTCCACCGGATTGCGCCCTGCCTTGAGTTCGGTTTACGGGGCGAACCAGGATGTGAAACGGATTGTCGATGGTTCGCCGGGGAACCCCCGGGCCTTACAGGAGTTTTTTTGCGGCGACTCTGTTGTTGCGATGGCGAACGGCATCCGAACGTAAGCGATGACAGCGAGGCCTCTGTCTTCACGAAAAAGTCCGGCCCGGCAGGAAAATTGCCCGACGGTTTCTGCTCTCTCCTTCAGGTTCCGGTCACTCGGCCGGTGGCGTAGAGAGTATACCCGTCGCGGGACCGGCTCGCAACAGGGTAGTCCAGGGAACTGTTTGAGACAAGGTAATCGGATTCCGCTAAAAAGCTCTCCTCGATCGGCAGTACGGTTAACTCTCCCGGAGACCAGAAGGTCGTGGAGAACCACCCGACGGGGTACCACCCCCGGTCGAACGCCACGGGGTCCACCATCACGGTACTCCCCGGGGACGCGTGCTCCTGCAGGTAGCGTCCGATCTGGTTCACGTTCTCTATGTGGTCGGAGAATGCTACCTCTGCGCTGTACGTGGGAACGGTCAACAGGACCGATCCGATGATGAACAGCCCGATAACGGTGAGGAAACCGTGAGGGTGGTTCAGCAGTGCGGATGGTACGACGACGCAGACAACCGCAAGGAGGAGCATGATGCCGGCAAAAGGCACATACTCCTGAAGATAGGGAAGGTAGTTGATCCCGAACATATTCGGGAACTTGTAGTAGGTGTGCGGCAGCGAAACCGCCATGATCGATACCAGCACGAGACCGGGAACCAGAAAGAGCTTCCCTGCCTTCCGGTTCTCGTGCGACAATGAAGAGCCGCTTGCACGCAGATATCCGGTGGCAAGTATCCCGAACAAAAATAGGACCGGAACGACCGGGTCCAGGTAGCGCCCGAAGATGGCGTAATACTGGTCGCCTGTGGTATAGATCATCTGCATATGCGTAACCGTGATCACCAGCAGCCCGGCACTGAAGGTCAGGCAATACACGATGACCGCCCGCAAGGCCGGAGCCTTCTCCGGACAGAACTGCCGGAGATGGACACCGGGGCCCGGGATGCTACGTTTAAGGGCTCCAGCGATGAAGGCCAGCGCGATCACAAACACGAAGATATACCCGGACAATGCCAGGTACTCGATCTCGTGCAGCACGAGGGTGGAGATGGTCACGAACAGTTCGATATCCGAGATGGCTTCGACAAGTGTGCTGACATAAGCTCCCGTGCTATAAAGGGATGGCCCGGTTGCGACAGCCCTCTTATAGATGCCCCAGAGGAGGAACGGCACCACAAAAGAACCGAGCAGCACCGTCTTATCCTTCACCGCCTTGAGTCTCTCTCCACGCTCCATACCGATGATGAAGAACGCCAGTGCCGCGAACAAGGCAATGCAGAAGACCAGGCCGGTCTCCCTGGTAAAATATAGATAGAAAATAGATATTCCTGCAAGAAAACCCCACCCTATCGAATTATGTTCGAAGGCTTCATGCAGGAACCAGATAGAGAAGAGTGTCAACGGGATGAAGAGGTTCTCACTCATAAGTACGAAGGTGTAAAGCGTTACTGCAGGGAGTACCGCTATGAGCAGCGATCCAAGCAGGGCCTGTTGTTGCGTGATGTATTTTTTGAGGATGTAATATGATGGGAAGATTACCGAAGAGGTGAGGACGCTGTTCACGATCAGCATGATATGGTATATTACGGTTTTATCACCGGAGAAGAGGTAGGCGGTCGATAGAAGTATCGAATATCCCGGCGGATACGTCTGACAGTACAGGAGATCGCTGAACAGTTCGCCATGCACGATATTCTGAGCAATATTGTCATACACGGCCTCATCAGCAAAAATCCATGGCGTTTGCATGGGCATTGTGAGGATCGATTTGATCACTACAAGGGCGAAGAAGGTCCCGATCAGGTAGTAGATCTCGTTGTTGGTTCTTAAATTCAGGTATTCCGGCTGGAATCTCACGGTGATATCTCCTGTTCACTCCCAATTGTTTGAGCGCTACCTTCCTGCTTGATCATTCTTTTTCAGTCATAAAATACCTTTAGCTTCCCTCTCGTCACCCCGCGGCCGTCTATTTTCTTCCTTTCGTTAACCTCTGCTCCTCTGGCAGAAGCACGTTCACGGCGACGACCATTATGACTGCGAGTCTGGAACATCAGTAAAATCTCCGTAATGAAAACGATCCTCTGGCTAAATAAAAAACGCTCTATCCTTTCATCCCGGCAAGTTAAAATCAAAGTGATGGATGATGAGTAGTGAGAATCTATTCGTCTTTCACGCTACACTCGCTCGCACGTCACCGGGACCAGACGGTCGGCGAAATGAGCGCCCTCGCGTCTTCCGGAACAATTCGGTAGCGCTCCTCCCCTCTTTTACCAGAATCAGAAGCCCGCCGTGAGTCGAGCGGGGCTCGAGACTTTTCTTAGAATTTGATGTTTTCAGTAATATTCTCATACACTACAATTTGATTTAAGCCAATCTCAAACTGACCATAATATTTCAATGTCAAACCCGTCTTCTGAGAGATATTGACAAAATCCTGCTTCTTCAACAGGCTTTGGTGCTGCTCAACCCCTTCCTTACTGAAGAGTCCGAACTTTGAACCCAATTTAAGGATCTCATTGGCTAGCGGTGTGGGTGTCGTGATGATAATCCTCCCCCCCTCCGTTAGATTCTTCTTCAGTTTTTGCAACGTATGGGCAGGCTCATCTAGATGTTCGATCACGGCCGCCATAATTATGGAATCATATCTATGATCTTGGAATTTAAAATCACCAAGAGCATGGAATTGTACCTTCTCCTTGTCCGAGTACAGTTTCCTAGCATACTTTATGGTTGAATTATCTATATCTATTCCAATGTATGTTTTTCCCGGGAACGCCGCTGCAAGTTTTCCGTAACCACATCCATAATCAAGGATGATGTTGCCTGCTACATGTTTCATGATCTCGTTCATTCTCCGTTTTTCAAGAAGCGGAGAGAGCAGGCCGGTAATTTGACCTTTACATTTTTTCATACCATAACTCCTCAGGACCGTGGATGTAGAATATCCATCCTTCCGGATTTTACCATATGCATCATACTCCCGCATTGCCGCTTAGATGTCCATTCTTTTCTTCTGTTTGGGAGACCATCTCTGTATCGGCACTCGGTTATGATTTCATTCATAATAATGTTCAAATTCGAACCTCCGGTCGATCACTCCACCTCGCATAACGCCATCACCCAGAGAGTCGACGGTTTAATCTCGACTATATCTAGGTCAGCACTAATTAGGAGCTTTTCGAAGTCCTGTAATGACCAATGGTTGATATGTCCTGGAGTGTTGCCGAAATTCTCCAGGTATTTAAGTCGCAGGATATTCCCAAACCTGAAATATGGCTCATTTGGTACGCTAAAGAATAGATATTTTCTCGCAACATTCTTCATTTCCTCAATGGCCCTGTTGTAATCGGTCAGATGCTCTAAGACTTCGTTCGCCAGAACGAGATCATAAGTCCCACCCAGCGACTGTAAGTCGTAAACCGAGCATTCTGAGAACCGTAATGAAGGATGACTTTGTTGAGCGATTTTAATAACTCTCTCTGAGATATCGGTGCCTTCTATGGCGATACCGAGGTTCTGGATATGCTGAGTAACATACCCCTCTCCACATCCGATCTCGAGTGCGAGGTTAATTCTATCTTTTATTGGGACGATGAGCCCATCCAAATCTTGGAAATACTTCCGCATTAACATCTGCACGGCTGGATTATTACTTTCATACTTATTGTAGTAATTTCCCCCACCATCAAACTCCTTGGGCATTCTGATCACCTTATTCCTCTGTAATTGTTCTCACGTTCGGATCTGTAACTCAATAATGTGCCTGCATTTTATCTAAATGTCCATACATATCATGCATCTGAACTGCCTGATCTCATGAATAAAACGTACCCCATCAGTCCGGGGATCAGAGTGATTATTCCGAATAAGATGAGTGAGAACGAGAATCCGTATATCCCCTCGATACCTAGGAGGACAAAACAGAATGTCCCAACCGACTCTCTTAGACCTAAACCGGAGATGGTAATTGGTATATTTCCAATAAGGACGATGATCGGGATAGTTATCACTGCGATTACATCCACATCAAGTGCGAGTAATACGAAATATCCAATAATATAATTTATTGCATAGTAACTGACCGTTGTTAACAACACCCCTCCCACCAGAGGCTTATGTTTAAACAGAGAGAGGATGCTTGCAATATAGGTCTCCACCTCTTCCTCCGTAACCCCAAAACGTTTGACAACATAACCAATAGATTTGCGGTTTGTCAAAATGCCCGCTCCAATAATGAGCATACACAGAAACGCTAAGAGCAGGCTTATCATAACCCCCTGACTCGGAAAAAATATGAAGACTGTTGTCAGGCCAAGGGCCGAAAGGACAAAGAGGTCAACAATTTTTTCTGCAATAACAGTTGGAATCGTCACCGCTTTACTCGCATGCAAGTGATACACTCTGCCGAGTTCGCCCAGTTTCCCTGGTGTAATTAATCCATAAAATTGGCCGATCATTAGAGTTTTTAATAATTTTGGAAAATGGGTATCAACTCCTAGGTGTCGCAGATAGAGTTTCCATCGGTATGTTCTCAAGATATAGAGTATCGGCACAAAAGATATAGCTATTATGACGTACCCAGGGTCAATTTCCGAAAATACTTCAATGATCTCCTCTGGATTTATTTTGTAAAATATTGCTATAAATAGCCCTATTGTTAATATAAGTTTAATAAGCGTATTTTTCTTCATCGCTTCAGTCTGTACAGGATCTCCTCGGTGAGCATCCTCTGCGTCTTCATCATATCGGCGAGCAGACCGAAGACGATCGCCTGCAGCCCGACGATGACGAGCACGGTGGTGAGGACCGCTGAGGGGAGATACGGCGTTACCATCCCGGTCTCAAAATAATGTGTCAGGACTCTGAAACCTACGGCCAGACCGGCCAATATCAGGATGATCCCGATCCAGGTGAAGACCTGGATCGGGTGGTAGTCCCGGAAACTTCGTGCTATTGTCTTCCCGGCCGAGGTGGCGTACCCGAACAGGCTCGAGATCAACCGTGAATTCCCGTCCCGCTTCCGGAACTCCACCGGCACCTGGACGAGGGTCAGGTTCTTGTTCGCCGCCTGGATGAGGGTCTCCTGCACGTAGGTGTAGTCGCCGGTGAGGTTCATCCTGCAGGCGGCATCGCGGGTGAAGGCACGAAAACCCGTCTGAGCGTCGCGGACCGGCCAGCCGGTCACCCACCGGGTCACCCAGGTAGCGAGTTTGTTGCCCCAGACCTTCCCGCGGGGCATGTGGTCGAGGGTATCGACCTGGCGGTCGCCGATGACGATATCCGCCTTTCCGTCAAAGATGGGCTGAAGAAGTTTCGGTATCTCCGTTCCGTTGTACTGGAAGTCGGCATCGGTGTTGACGATGATGTCGGCCCCGAGTTCTATGGCGGCATTCAGGCCGTCCCGGAAGGCCTTCGCGAGCCCGAGATTCCTCTTGTGGAAGATGATGTGGTCGGCGCCGGCGTTCCGTGCGACTTCCACCGTGTTGTCGGTCGAGCCGTCGTCGATGACGAGCACCTCAACCCGGTCAATTTCATCTATTGTGCGGGGGATCTCCCGGATAACGTCGCCAATGGAGCGTTCTTCATTATATGCGGGGATCGTTACGATAAGTTTCATGTTGCACGCTCTTTAGAGGTTGTCTCCGATCGTCTCGTCTCGCCGATTGCTTTCCACTTTCCGGCCGGGGATTGAGGGTATATCGCCCGTGTGCCCGTTCTCCCTCAAGTACCACTCGTTCGCCCTCATCAGGTCCCGGGGCGTCCCGACGTCGATGTGGATGCCGTCGATGACCCGGTAACGCACATCCCGGCCCTCGGCGATCTCGAGCCGGATCGCGTCGGTGAGCTGGTATTCGCCCTTGTGGCCGGGTTTGGTCCGGGCGATGGCGTCGAAGACGCCCGTCTCGAAGACGTAGGCGCCGAGGGCGCCGAGGCTGCTCGGGGCGGCCGTCGGCTGGGGCTTTTCGACCATCTCGACGACCCGGTCGCCGTCGGGGAGGATGATTCCGTGGCGGGTGACGTCCTCCACCCGGGCGACGCCGACGGTGGTCTCGGGGCGGTGGGCGACGTGGTAGTCGATGAGGTCGGCAAGAAACGTCTTCGGGGAGAAGAAGTTGTCGCCGAGGACGACGGCAAAGGTGCCGTCGATGACGTGCTCCCCGGCGGCGACGGCGTTCGCGAGGCCCAGCCGCTCGTCCTGGACCACGTAGGTGAAGTCGACGCCGAAGCGCTTGCCCGAACCCAGGTAGTCGGAGAGGCCGTGCTTGTGCGGGGCGACGACGATGACGATATCGGTGATGCCGGCGAGGTGCATCGCCTCGACGACGTGCTCGATCACCGCCTTCTCGCCAACGGGGAGAAGCTCTTTGGGGATCGCGTTCGTGAACGGCCCAAGGCGCGATCCTGCGCCCGCAGCGGGGATCAGCCCCTGCCTCACCGGCATGGATCGCCCCCGAAGAGAGAGGGGATCGGACCGCAGGACGGGGACGTGATCATGGTTACTCACTATGAATCTTGACATCAGGCAATATTAACGGTTCTCTTTTGGCCGTCCGGGTATCGAGCGATTCGGGTGATATTCAGCGGAAAAAGGGGCGGGTGGACTGCGCGCGCCCGTTGCTCCGGGAGGAGGCGGCCCCGGAGCGACAGCCGGATCTGGTCCTGATACTGCTTCAGCCAAGCACGCGAAGGCGCCGCCCTCGCTGGCCGGATCAGGACGGTCTTTCCAGTGAAGGTGACGTAGTCGTCGCCCGAAGGGTCGCGGCACCGAGGCTGACAGTAGTAGGTCTCAGCGGGGCCGTTCCGGATGGCTCCGTCGCCCATCGCGAATCGCACCTTCGGTGCTCACGCTCCGGTTCTGATGAACCGTCGCGAGTCGAAGCCCTTTTCCCGCTCCCACGGAACTTCGTTCCTACCGGGAGCAACGCGGCCGCGAGGGCCGTGTTGTTCATGAGCGCAACGGCGTTCGCCTCGAACGCGGCGATCGGCGGGGACTGGAGCGAGACGATCCCGACCCTTTTCCCGTTCCCGTCGACTAAGTTCACCTTCGCGGTGGAGTGTTCGCAGTTGCGGATGACCGGTGCGCCGGCTCCCGGGAATATGACCGACGATTATAGGTAGCCCTGGGAGGGGATCGGCCTGACTTTTTCGGGAAGCATCGGCCTGCTGTTTCCGTAGCGAAGACTGTCTTATCGGCGCTTTTTTGCGGTATGATCGTCAGGGGGCAAATTTATATCTCCAACTTCCGATAGAACTTGGTGAACAGCCATGCCCGTCACACAGGATCTAATCCGGAAGAAGCGGTCCAGGATCCTCGCAATAGCCGGGCGACACGGTGCCAGGAACCTGCGGGTCTTCGGCTCGGTCGCCCGCGGCGAGACGGGTCCGGAGAGTGACCTCGACCTCCTCGTGGAGATGGAGCCGGGCAGGAGCCTCCTCGACCACATCGCACTTATCCAGGACCTGGAGGATGCCCTTGGGTGCCGGGTGGACGTGGTGACGGAGACAGCGCTCAAGGAGCGATACAAAAAGAGGGTCCTCGAAGAGGCAGTGCCGTTATGAGGGACGGAAACGAGCGGCTCCTCGATATCCTGGAAGCAATCGATGAGATTGAGCGGTATGCGGTCAGGGGCAGGGATGCTTTTTTGCAGGATGAACTGGTGCAGGTCTGGATGCTCCACCACCTCCAGGTCATCGGGGAAGCAGCCGCACGCCTTCCCCCGGACCTGCGAAGCGCTTCTCCCGGCGTTCCCTGGAAACAGGTAATCGGCCTTCGGAACGTTCTGGTCCACGCATACTTCCGCGTGGATTCCGATGAAATCTGGGCAGTCGTGGATCGCGATATCCCCGCGCTCAAGGGGGAGATCGTGGCGCTCCTCTCTGGCACTGAAGATCCCGGATAAACACCCCGCCCGGCTGGCTCTGAAACGAGCAGATGACAATTTTTCCCGATACACCCCTTACGGTCGGCCTTTTTCCCCCTTCGACCCCCTCATATTCTCCAGGAGAGTTTCCAGGATGATCGGAGAAAAGACCCTCCGGGAACTCGTCTACGAGACGAATCGGGACGTAATCGCCGCCTACATACCGGCTGACCAATACTGGATCGATACGCGAACGAGGAGGAAATAAATGATTCCAGAGAGGTGCACGTTCTGTAGAGGGACCCTGCAGGAAGGGAAGACCGAATTCATTGCACGGGTCGGGGACGAGATTGTTATCGTCAGGGATGCCCCGACATTAATGCGTCAGGACTCTGAAACCTACGGCCAGACCGGCTAATATCAGGATGATCCCGATCCCGGTGAAGACCTGGATCGGGTGATAGTCCCGGAAACTTCGCGCGCTCGTCTTCCCGGCCGAGGTGGCATACCCGAACAGGCTCGCGATCAGCCGTGAATACCCGTCCCGCCTCCGGAACTCCACCGGCACCTGGACGAGCGTCAGGTTCTTGTTCGCCGCCTGGATGAGGGTCTCCTGCACGTAGATGTAGTCGCCGGTGAGGTTCATCCTGCAGGCGGCGTCGCGGGTGAAGGCACGAAAACCCGCCTGAGCGTCGCGGACCGGCCAGCCGGTCACCCTCCTGGTCACCCTGGTGGCGAGTTTGTTGCCCCAGACCTTCCCGCGGGGCATGTGGTCGAGGGTGTCGATCTGGCGATCGCCGATGACGATATCCGCCTTTCCATCGAAGATGGGCTGGAGGAGCTTCGGGATCTCCGTTCCGTTGTACTGGAAGTCGGCGTCCGTGTTGACGATGATGTCGGCCCCGAGCCCGCAGCGGGGATCAGCCCCTGCTTTACCGGCATAGACCGCCCCCGAAGAGAGAGGAGATCGGACTGCCGGGCAGGGACGTGATCATGGTTACTCACTATGAATCTTGACATCTGGCGATATTAACGGTTCTCTTTTGGCTGTCCGGGGATCCAGCAATTCAGGCGATATTCCGGGGAAGAAGGAGACTGACGGATAACGCGCAGTTGGAAGGTGTCCCGGCCGTCACTCCGGGAGGCGGCGGTCCCGGGGCATCGCCCGGATCGGCTGTCCACGGGCGATACAGCGTGGGGTTAGCCCTGGGCGGTTCAATTCCCGGTCTCCTCCACGGCAAGATCGCCGAGAAGGCACTGCACCGCAGATCTGAGCGGAAGGATATCATCCCGGATCGTTCTCCAGATGAATCGCCCTGTTGATCCCGAAATAGGCATGGATCAACTTGTCACGCATACCCGGCCATTTCGCTCCAGGGAAGCGAGGGATACCTTTTCCTGACCTGTCGCGGAATGCACTTCGTCGCCTCACCGATCACTTCCAGTGTTCGTGTGACCGCATAGACTGTCTTGTCGTCCCCGGAAAATTCCTCATAGGACATGCCCCGGGTGAAGATCTCGATCTTGTCGACGGCGTCAAGAATATTGTCAAGGTAGTCAAGGGTACTTCGCGGGGTCTTCACACGTATACAACCTCATTCTGAATGTGGCGGCCGATACGGGGTTTAAGCGCACTCTTTTCGACCAGGTCCACCTTTCGCCCGAGAAGTTCGGAGAGATATTGCTCAAGCCTGAGGAACCCGAAGATCCCCGGTACTTCGGAGAACTCGACCAGGATGTCCACGTCGCTTCCTTCGTGCTCCTCGCCACGCCGGCACGAGCCGAAGATGCCGATGGATTCAACGTGATAGGTCTCTGCCAGGTACTTCTTTTTTCTCGCGGAGAACGCCGATGATCCGCGCGCATTCTCCGCCGACCTCGCAGGTGACTCCATCCATTCCTGATCGGGTATGTGCCCTCCTCTCTAGTATAACTATCCCCGGGGCATGCCGGTTCGCGGATCTGGTCCCATGGTGGTTCTCCCGGTGTCGGCTGGAAGAGCAAGGCCTGATCTCGGTCGTAGAGCTGTTCCGGGAGACGATCCGTGAACGCAAAGGACTTCGGGGTCGCGGAAGAGAGGTTGGTCGTGGTGGAGAAGGGAAGAGTGTGCCATATGTCGCTCTGGAGGAGAAGGGCTTGCTAAATGAGAGGTGTGTGGGATGAATGCGAACGCAGGGCGTACCAGATGACGAAATGGCCTTCTGCCGTTGAACTCTTTGGGAGCCAGATGGAAACGCCTTTTGTGCGTTGGAGCGGGGTGGACTGGGGGCATAAAGGATATGGCTTCGCTGCATAGATAGGGTGGAGTAGCGTGACATGCCGCCGGGGCTCCTGGAGGTCATCGGCATCCGTCAAAAGCGGATCGGATCACCATTGCCGGGCATCCGGCGGACGAACTTGCGCCGGGAACGCTGAACAGTGTGCTCAAACAGGCAGGGCTTAAAGGGAGGAACGAATAATGTATCGATTTCTTGTCATCGTGAGCGAGACCGACGGCAACTACTCGGCATACTCCCCGGACCTCCCGGGGTGCGTGGCCACCGGGGCGACCCGTGAGGAAGCGGAAGAGCGGATGCACGAGGCAATCGAATTCCATATCGAGGGGCTCCGGGAGGACGGGCTCCCGGTTCCCCGCTCGCGGTCTTCAGCCATCTACGTAGCGGTCGGTAGAGGGTAACACCCGTCACAGAAAATATCGTCGTTCAAAAAGAGAATCCCGGGCCATATCATGCCCTAGGTAAGCAGGACCCGGTCGAACCAGTCGAGCGTATCTTTGTAGCCGAGGTACAGGGAGAGCACGCCTGCCCCGTACCGGACTCTCCTCTCCCGGTCGCGGAAGAATACAGGTCTACCGCTCTTGACGGCCTCATGCTGGAGCGAGATGAAAATCTTCACATCGGCCTCAAAACGGTAATTCATATCCCCGGGCAGAAGTCAATGCAAACATCGCCGCCCAGTTCGGGATCTGATCCGGGGCGAAGAGACGCATCGGGTTGGTCGTCCGGCTGAACAGATCGAGGCCGCATGATTCTCCTCTCAAGGCCCATCTCCCGGCTGCGAATGAAGACCCCTCCACCTAGGCGGAGCAGACGAAGATTGATAGTTCCTGCAACCGTAGAGAGATGAGGGGGGTTGCGGGCATATGGGTGCAACAGGAGAACAATACGTCGTTGATGAACACGGAGACCGAATCGCGGTGTTCCTCCCCCTGCGGGAGTACGAACAACTCCGGGAAGACCTTCACGACCTTGCCATGGTAGCGGAACGGCAGAAAGAGCCGACCATGGAGTTTGGCGAGTTCAGAAAACGGTACGAGCGGTAATGGCCGGTTACGCGATCCGTGTCAAGGCAGGCGTCGAGAAGGGTATCGCAGCACTATCGCGGGATCTCACTCCACGCATTCTCCAGACATAGAAGACCTCTCCGAAACGCCCCTGCCGTTTGGTGTCCGCAAGTTAAACGGCGGCAAGAGCACCTCTACCGGACCCGCATAGGGGACTACCGGATCGTATATGCCGTGCATCATGCAGACTACATCGTCACCGGGAAAAACATAATGCCATTGCAGCGATTATCACTATCTATGACTCAGAGCGCAAGTCCAAACGATTCTGATATGGTGAGTATCCGTGTCAGCCGCGCGACCCAGAAGAAACTGAAGAAGCTGAAGAAGGAGAACATGACATACGATGATGTAATCTCTCAGATGGTCGACGATGAAACTTGGGATGTTGAAAAACTGGATGCCGATCTAGATAAAATCGAGAAGAAATCTAAGTTTTACTCCTTCGAAGAGGTCTTCAAAGGTGTATGAACTGATATTCAGCGAGGAAGCGCTCAAATACCTATCACAAATACCGAAAAAAGACCTGGTACATGTAAAAGAGGTCATCTCTTTATGCCTTGGAGAATTTCTGAAAAAGACAACTAAGCGATGCAACAAGAAACTCCTCAAGGGATCTAAGAAGCATACGTATCGCCTTCACATATCGATGACACACACCGCATTCTATCGCATCGATGACGAAAACAAGCGCGTCCTCATAGATGATGTGATGGGAATTAATCAGGCGCACAGCAAATATGGGTTGTTCTGATCCCCCATTCTATTAAACACATGGAATCTACCATAAATTTCTCTTGTCCCGGTCGGTCCTCAGGTCTTCGAGGGTGATGGACCGGTAGCGCTCCGGTCCCGGCTGCTTCGTCAGGTCCCCGGAGCATCGCCCGCCGTATTCGTGGTCGTATACTCTGGGGTCTGGTTCGGGCAGTTCAGATGCGCCCATGCCTTCGATCTGCTTGCATGATGCGGGTGATCGCCGTCAGGATCGATGTTGTAGGTTATGGTGGGTCAACTGCCCCTGTCCTCGGGCACGGTTTGTAACAAACTTCTTTTCTCGGCGGAGGGGTTGGGCGCGACGGCGCTCATGGCCCGGGGGCAAGCGGTGCGGGATGGAGAGGGTGCCTTAGACCTGGATGCCTGCCCGGGCAAGCGCATCCTTGATGGAGACGAGTTCCTTTCTGATATCCCCAAACTCATCATCAAGATGTTTTCTGGTGTCGTTCCGGAGCCCGACAATCTCTTCCTTCGTCTCTCTCGCGATCTGGTCCTGCTTGTCCAGACTCAACTCCGGGTTGTCAGCTCCGGTACATAGTTTCGGCGAACCGCAGGAGAATAGAGTCAGCCCTCTCAAATATTTCCTCCTGGATGTCTCCCCGGATGATCTCAAAATCGGCATACTCTCCCGTTGCTTCTTCCCATCTGACGGTGAACGATCTGACTGCAATGGGTCTACGTATGATATTGATCTCGTTGATAAGACCCCGGAGATCGCTTTCGCTCCCCTCTGCAACGATCTCGACCTCTCCGGTATCGAGATTCTTCACGTATCCCGAGATATTCCGTTCGAACGTCTCGTTGTATACATGCTCTCGATACCCGACTCGCTGGACACGCCCTTGCGCGACGGCCACAAATCGTTTCATTCAATTTCACTCTGTATGATGAACAGAAATAGTTTCGCCGGACAGGCACCTCACCCGATGAAGTTCCCGTCCGCGTCCCGGTCAGCACCCGGAAGGGGTGGCAGAAAAAGTATGCATGATGGTTCTGGTAGGAAACCGCATCCTGATATGGCGCAGGATATCGCTCATTTGTCGAAAGTATGTTCTAATCAACGTAGATCTTTAATTGCGAGGCATTTTTGGGATGATTTGCGGTGATCTTCCCGCACCCTCGCTCACCAGCAGATCCCCTCTTTCCCGTCGCAGGAGAGGATCCGGCGCCCCTCGATGACGATCCGGGAGTTCATCAGGTCGAACTCCCCGTTGAGGGTGGAGAACTCCGGCCACTCCGTCATCACCAGGCAGGCGTCGGCACCCCGGAGGGCGTCCGCGGCCGAGGCGGCGTAGTCGATCCCGGGAAAGACCCGCCGCATCGAAGCCGCCGCAAGGGGATCGTAGGCGGCGACCGCCGCCCCCCGCTGGAGGAGCCCTGCGATCACCGGGACCGCCCTTGCCTCCCGGATATCGTCGGTGTTGTCCTTGAAGGCGAGGCCGAGGACGGCGATCCGCTTCCCTGAAAGATTGCCGAGCCTCTCTTCGAGCATCCGGACCATGCGGAGGGGCTGGCGGTCGTTGACGTCCAGCACCGACCGGAGGAGTGCGGGTTCTTCGCCGAGCCCCTCCGCGAGGCGGACGAGGGCGGCGACGTCCTTCGGGAAGCAGCTCCCACCGAACCCTGCGCCGGCGGAGAGGAAGTGCGCCGAGACCCGGTGGTCCATCCCGACGCCCCGCATCACCTCGTATACGTCGATCCCGAGGCGTTTGCAGACGTTCCCGACCTCGTTTGCAAACGATATCTTCGTCGCGAGGAGGGCGTTCGAGGCGTACTTGATCATCTCCGCGGCGGTGAGCCCGCACCGCACCACCGGGGCCGAAACCCCCGTGTAGGCGGCGGCGACCGTATCCCCGGAGCGGCCGTCCCGGCTCCCGATCACGATCCTGTCCGGGTGCAGGAAGTCCTCAACCGCACGCCCCTCCCGGAGGAACTCCGGATTCATCGCGAACCCGGTATCGGCCCTGTGGGAGTGGTTGCCGACGGTGGGGGCGACCAGGTTCTCCGTCGTCCCCGGCGGCACCGTGCTCTTCACGACGACGGTGTGTGCGCCCTTCCCTTCGCGGAGCGCCTCCCCGATCGACCGGCTCGCGGCCGCGACCATCGAGAGGTCGGCGCTTCCATCAGCCGCCGGCGGGGTCCCGACGCAGATGAACGCGAGGTCGGAGAGTGCAACCGGGCCGTAATCCGTCCCCGCACGGAGCCGCACGCCCGCGTGTTTCGCGAGGAGCGCGTCAAGGCCCCGCTCGTGGATCGGGGCGCGCCCGGCGTTGATCGCCGCCGCTTTTCCTGCATCGATCTCGACGATATCGACGGTATGCCCGAGTTCGGCAAAGCAGGCCCCCGTGACCAGACCGACGTAGCCCCCGCCGACGACAGCTATCCGCATCTTTTCATCTTCCTCCGGGTTCTCGCGAGAGTTTGGGTCCTCTGCGGTTAAAAGGCATATGATTCGAGGAGAGGCGTCGCCCGGATATCTCTTTCACGGGGTGCACAGAATCGGCGGCGTTATCGTCAGGCCGTACATGATAACCCCTCTACCTGCGATAACGCCTGCGGAAAAGAGAATCAGGCGTCCTCTCCCCCACCCCTCCGGATTATCGGCCCTGCTTCCCGAAACATCTCATCAACGAAGCGGACCGCTTCTTTTGCTTCACTATAGGGAACATGCGGCTTGAGTTCGGTGATCCGACGTGCCCTGGCCTCGCAGTTCTGGTTCTGCAACTCTCTTGTCACGTAGAGAGCCGTGGAGATCTTCTCGAGGTCTTTTACCCCCTGGTTCCCGAACTTCCGGGAAACAAAGGAGATTGCAGGGTGGTATTTCTCCAGCGTCTTCGGTACTCTTGCTTTGAGTTTCTCGCCCTCTTCCGTCGTTTTGAGGGAATTCCCATACGGTGCGGGCTGGATCTTCCACTCCAGAAGGGCATCGGCCCGCATCAATGCCAGTTCGTCCGATAGATCGAAGGAGAAAGGGCCGTGCTTGTACAGGACGTATGAGAATCCGAGGGGTATCTCCATCATCTCTTCAAGAAAGTAAGCAGCTTTCTGGATATGCGTCTCGCCGCACCAGCTCCCGTACCTCGTGAGTTCATCTATAAGTTCGAACAGCAACCCATCTCTCTGTGTCGGTTTCATTGTTCATCCTCCGATTCCAATGCGGATTCAATAATACTTTCGCGATTCTCATGCAGCCATCTCCTTCCATCATCCAGCAATCCAGGGTGGAGGTACACCGCCTCCGCCGCCACTTCGGGGATGTACCGGAGCGTATCGGATTTCAGGAGGGAGGAGACAATCCGCTCATCCGGCTCGAAGACGGGGAACCCTGTCTGTCCTGCAGATGTCTTCGGCTTGTCGTGGCGCACATTCTCTTTGCCGAACCTGTCACATGCGGCCATGTAGATCGCCGATCCTGCCTCCCTGTTCTTTGAGATGTCGTTTGGATTTCGCGTATACAGCACCCGATAGTGGGTTCGCGTCACGATCCTCTGGGCAGCGTCATGGCCGGGGAGATCCGGGTCCCTGCTGGCTTTCCATATGGCAGACATCACCTCGTTATCCGTGAGGTTAAGATGTTCTTCGATGTCAACAGGAAAACGGCCCCCCTCAAGCCATGCCTGTAAGTACTCTTTCAAATGTATATCATAGATCCGCCGGACAGGGTGAAAGTATAACTGACTGAACATAAAGTATCGTGCTAGCAGGAGCGCTTCTGCCGATTGAAGTCCTCCCCCCTCTACACCGAGGGCAGGCTCCTCTGATCCTTCGTATGTTTTAGGAAGGACCCGGAGGGTCTCTATCAGGCGGTAGTGATCGAATCTGCCGTATGCGACTCCGGTGTGATGCGAATCCCGTAGAAGATAGTCCATCCGGTCAGCGCCGAAAGTATCACCTTTAATGATTTCCGAGAGTATTGTTTCTGTATTGGAGAAGATCTCCTTTTTATCGTATTCCGGACCTACTGCGAGCTTCGCTACATCCTCCGCCTGGATCTTCAATCTCTCCCAGAGTCTTTCCATCTCTTCACTCTCGATGAGTCTAAGCGTCATCATCTCGTGATTTATGCCCGGAGGAAAGAGATCTTCTGAAGCATGAGAGAAGGGTGCATGGCCGATGTCATGGACGAGGGCGGCCATTCTCAGGACACGCCGGTAGTATGTCTTCTCATATTCCCCGCGGATACCCAGAATATTTGTGTCATCGTTCTCCAGCAGAGTGTTGTAGATCCGTGTTGCCAGTTCCATGACGCCAAGAGAGTGCTCGAACCGCCTGTGGGTGGCGCCCGGGTAGACCAAATTCGTCAATGCAAGTTGATGAATATGACGGAGACGCTGGACCGGTATGGAGTTCAGAATCTCCCTTTCATCCGAGTCCATATGAATAAACGCATAGATAGGATCCCGGATTTCGTGATTATTTTTTGATACCATACTCCTTTCTTACTCCAGGTGCCCCCCGTTCTCCGGCCCCCTTTGTGCCTCCGGTGATGTTCTTTCCCCGTGCATGGATGGAGATCCAATATTAATATGTTTTCCGATCTCGATCTGATGTATCGCTGGCCGAGATCTCAATATCTGGCGAGTTTCTCTTCTAGAATGATGATCCCAGGGTCTATTGCATCTCTTTTCTTGGCAAAGCCGTCCAGTACCGAAATCAAGCAGGTTACCCGTGAGGACGGGTATTAACTGCTGCGGCAATTTCTGGGTGAAAATCGCAGATCGGTAGTGGGTAAGGAAGACAAGAATCTACCACTGATACCATCTCTCCTCAAGTTGTCTGCTTTCGAAGCGGATCTTCTTCAGGAAATAGATTCTGTTTTTTACCAGTCGAGCCTGTGGCCGGCGCGACCTCATGTGCGTTTTGGGACCTCGCCCCAATTTGCGTCGAAGGAGTGTCCTCTCTCTGGATCCCTGACCCGCTCTCGGTGTTCTGCCGGCGCTCCGAGGGTGCTGTCCATCGTAGGCATCCCGCACCATACTTCTACTACCCGCCGATCGGGATAACGCTTTTCCCGGGTTATGCCGAGGAACATTCATCGTTTCAGGCATTCGTCGAAATTTCGCGATCTCCGGCGGCTCAAGGACCGCTCCTCAAAGGTTTGGGGACTTACCCTTCCCCGCGCGCACCGCTCCGGGGCGTCGCCGGTTCGCGAGGACCCGATGCATATCGAGGTATTGGGCACGGGAGAGGGCGTAATTTTCGGCGTTCGCGAGGAACGCGTCATCAAATCGGCCTGTTCGCGGCTCCAGACCTCGTTTGGAACCTTCCTCGCCCATAGAGCATGTCGCCGGACGAAGGCCAGCCCCTCCTGCCGGTTTCTCTCACGATCAAACCTCAATTCCATACGGCTTCCCCCGGACATACGGGCTCTCCATGAATGATCGCAACTGATCGGTATCCAGCATCTCCCGGAACAGCACCCGGAGGTAGACCGCATCCTCGATGTCCTTGTCGCTCCCGGGATAGAGTTTGTAGGGTATCTGCAGCTCGATGGGCGATATGACAAACTGGATGTCGTTGAAGGTCGCTGTCCTCGCCCGGGGCATGACGTTACGTTGCAGGGTGACGCTCCCGGCTGCGGTCGATCCCCGTCCTGGAACTGAGACGTTCTCGCCTGCACCGCACTAGCCCATGAACATCTCCTTGACGAGGTTGATGACGGAGGCGGCGAGAGCCAGGGCTTTCTCACCTTCCTCCCGGTCAAACGCCTCGTACGGCAGGCCTCCCGGGATACCGTTCGGATAGCGGGTCGGGATATAGTAGAGGTCAAGGGTCCTTGCCCGCGAGACGGCGTCGAAGGCACTATTGAGTGAGGAGGCCCGGCTAAGGAGATCCGCGACGGAATGGCCGAGTACTCTCTCCTCTCCGGAGAGATAGAGAAATGCCTTGATGGCCTTCTCCGCAGCCTGCTGGGCGAGGAAGCAGGTCAGGTTGTACCTCTCGCCGGAAAAAGCGTACTGTGCATCGTCAAGGTCACGTTCTGCCTGTTTCAGCCTCTGGTCCCCTCTCTTCCGGGATCCTGCCTCATATAATACAACACCGTCCTGTAGCGCGTTCTTAAGAAAGGTTCCATTCTGCATGGCAGCGAACTCATCCGGGGTATACACCAGGATATCCATGGCGATATGGGCATCGCGATAAAACGGCTCAAGACGTGATAGAAACGTCTTATCCGTCTCCTGAACAACAACGAGATCGAGGTCGCTGTCGCAACGAAGATCGCCCCGGGCAGCCGAACCGAAGAGAATGATCTTCCTGATCGAAGGGTCCCGGCTCCAGCGGTCGACGAACGTCTCCAGCTCGTTTTTGAGTCGCAGTTTGTGCTCACATGCGGTGCCGGGGGCAGCCATACTACTGATCGCGCCGTTGGGCGCGATAAAGGTATCGAGCGACAACCTTTATCTGAACGGACGTGACCCACCTCCCGCTCACGGTCCTCTCAAATGCTCTTCGCAGATCGTTACATCCAGAGAATCCCACATCAACATCTGACGCCGCCAGCATCGGTCGAAAGTGCCCGGAAACTGGTCCCGGAGACAAAGGATGCGGGTCTCTGGAACTCCGCACTCCAATCGATACACTCTATACACCGAAAGCCCGATACTATTCCAGAGTCTACTCTCATGGATACCCCCGCCCTCTCCGTCGTCCTTCCCGCGCTCAACGAGGAAGCCACTATCGGCGAGTGCATTAGAAAGATCCGGCGGGTCTTTGCCGACCTCGGCGTCGACGGCGAGATCATCATCGCCGACTCTTCCGACGACCGGACGGCGGCGATCGCCCGGGACCTCGGGGCCACGGTCGTCCGGCCGAAGGAGAAGGGCTACGGTAACGCCTACCTTGCCGGGCTCGCCTGCGCCCGGGGGCGCTACATCGTCATCGGGGACGCGGACAACACCTACGACTTCCTCGAGATCCCGCGCCTCCTCGCTCCGCTCGATGCCGGCGCCGACATGGTCCTCGGTTCCCGGATCCGGGGCGAGATCCGACCCGGGGCTATGCCCGCCCTCCACCGATACATCGGCAACCCCCTCCTCACCCGGCTCCTCAACCGGGTCTTTTCCACCCGGATCTCCGATGCGCACACGGGTTTTCGGGCGTTCCGGCGCGAAGCATTCGACCGGCTGAACCTCAAGACCGGGGGGATGGAGTTTGCAAGCGAGATGATCATTGAGGCGGCGAAGGCCAATCTCCGGATCGAGGAGGTCCCGATCACCTACTCCGCCCGGGTCACGCCCTCGAAACTGGAGAGTTTCTCCGACGGCTGGCGGCACGTCCGGTTTATGCTCCTCTACCGGCCGATCCCCTTCGTCATCGTCCCGGGGCTGATCTTTGCGATCTTCGGCTTCGTCCTGATGGTGCTCTTCCTCTTCCGGGGCGACGTCGAGACCTCGTTCATCCACTCCTTCATCCTCGCCGCCCTCTTCTTCCTCGGTGGGTTCCAGGCGCTCTTTGCAGGGGTCAACATCGCCGTCTACTCCGCCGTCCAGGGTTACGGTGAGGTGGGGCCGTTCATCTCCCGGCTCATGAACTACCACAGCCTCGAGTGGGAACTCCTCGCCGGCATCCTGCTGATGGCTGCCGGCGGCCTCGTCGGGTTCGGGATCGTCCGGGAATGGGCGGCGTCCGGGTTCGGATCGCTCTTCCAGGTCGCAAACGCCGTCTGGGCGCTGGCCCTCTTTCTTGCCGGGATGCAGGTAGTCTTCTCCGGGATCTTCACGAGCATGGTGCTCTTAAAGCACGGCGATGAGCAGGGCTGACATCTTCCGGGGCTGGGTGCTCTGCCTCCGGGTACTAAAGCCGCTGTTCCCTTCACCGCCGTCCGGAAGCCGGCATCTTCGCGGACAATACCGGTGTCCGCGGCGGTTTCGAGCGTACGGACTTCAGGGATCGAAGATTTCGACCGGTAATAGCATCCCGCAAAAATCCTCCGCCTTGCTCGTTGCTCCACGCACGGACTACGTCACACCCCACACGTTACTGCCGGAAAAGAACGTTTCCGCGACGTCGTTCTCCGGGCAGGTAAAAAAGGTTTCCGGGGTTATGCAGGCTTCTGCCGCTCCGCATCCTTCTTTCTGTAGCCGTCGAGGAGAACCGTCACCAGGTTCTTCACCGGGACATCCGTACAGTCGGCTATGTGGAACTCGCAGAACGGGCAGACCGTCACCATCACGTCGGCGCCGGTCTCCTTCACGGCCTCGCCGCGCATTGAGCCGAGCGCCTTCGCCTCCTCAGGCACCCCGGACCGGACGCCGCCGCCGGCGCCGCAGCACTGTGCGGGCATCTCCACGAACTCCCTGACGGCCTCGCGGAGAAGCGCCCGCGGCTGCTCCCGGATCCCCTGGCCCCGGAGAAGGTGGCAGGGGTCGTGATAGGTCGCCCGGACGTCGAGTTTCGCCGGGGGCTCGATCCCGTACTCCGTGAGGACCTCCGTGACGTCCTTGACCTCGAACGGCGTCTCGTAATCGTTCTTCAGCGTCGCCCCGCACCCGGCGCAGATCGTCATCACGGTCGTAACCCCCCGGCGGGTGAAGGCCTCGATGTTTTTGCGCTTCAGATCCTCTATAAACGACGTCTGCCCCGTCCGGATCAGCGGCGAGCCGCAGCAGACCTGGTCGTGGGGGACGATCACCCGGATGCCGTTGCGCTTCATGACCTCCATCGCGTCGAGGGCCGTCTGCGGCACCCGGCCGTTGAACATGCACCCGACGAAGAACCCGACCTCGCCGCGGACCGGGCCGTCGGGCTCGATCACCTCCGGCACCTGCTCGAGGAACGTCGTCTTCGTCCGCTCGACGCTCCGTCCCGTTTCCTCTATCAGCCGTGCTATCTCCCGGTGGTGGGGGAGGGTCAGCCCGCGCCGGTTTGCAAGTTCCCTGAGTTTCTCGATTGCCTTGCCCGGTATATCGATCTCCTTCGGGCAGACCTCCAGGCAGCGCTTGCACGTCGTGCAGTAGAAGAGCCCCTTCTCGATGGCGTCGGTGATCCTGTCCCCGGAGTCCCGGGGGTCGAGGGCGAGGCGCATCTCCTGCCGGAGCACCGTCGGCCCGGCGAACTCCGTCACCTGGAGGGCCGGACAGGCCGAGACGCAGGAGAGGCACTCGATGCAGTCCCGGAGCGGCTTGATCGCCTCGATCTCCTCCCGTGCCGGGAGCCCTGCATCCGGCGCCGGGCAGATCCGGGCGATCTTTGCGATGACCGGGCTCATATCCACCGCGAGGTCCTTCACGACCGGGAGGTCCAGCGGCTCGACCGTCATTCCGTCGCGGGCCTCTTCCATGCAGGCGAGACCGGGCGTCCCGTCCACCCGGACGGCACAGCTCCCGCACTGCCCCGACCCGCAGCAGTAGCGGTAGGTGAGCGTCGGGTCGTGTTCGTCGTGGACCGCGTGGAGGGCGTGGAGCACCCGGGCCCCGTCGTTGACCCGAACCGTGTACTCCTCGATGTGCGGCCCCTCGTCCGCGGCCGGGTCGTAGCGGGAGACCCGGAGGGTGATCGTCTTCATGCCGCGACCTCCCGCCGCTCGATCCCTTCCCGGGCAAGCGATATGTAGGTATGGCCGAACGGCGACTTTGCCGGCTCCGTTATGACCGTTGCATCCCGCCGGACGTGGGCCCCCCGGTTCTCGGGTCGGAGGAGGGCGCACCGGACGATCAGGGACGCCGTGGTGCACATGTTCCGGACCGTACAGCACTCGAGAAGGTTTGCGGTCGATGCGGCGCGGAGCGGCTGGTCGGCGAGCCTGCGGATCTGCGCAAGCGCCGCGGTAAGATCGGCGGCGTTCCGGAAGATCCCGGCCTTGCTCCACATCGTGAGTTTCAGGTCTCTCCTGACCGTTGCGGGACTGACCGAGCCCTCGAAATAGGCGTCAAGCACCCCGAGCACCCCGTCGATCCCTGTCCGGTCGATTCGGCCGCTCCGTGCCGGCGCCTTCCCGGAAAACTCCCCGGCACGCTTCCCGAAGACCTGCGTCTCCGCAAGCGCGTTCCCGCCGAGGCGGTTTGCGCCCTGCACCCCGCCGGCAACCTCTCCGCAGGCGAAAAGGCCGGGAATGGTCGTCCGGCACTCCGGGGTGATCCGGAGCCCCCCCATGATGTGGTGGGCGGTGGGCGCCACCTCCATCGGCTCCCGCCGGATATCCACGCCGTAGGTGAGGAACTGCTCGAGCATCACCGGGAGCCGGGTTTCGATCTTCTCCGCAGGGAGATGGGTCACGTCCAGGTAGACCCCGCCGCGGTTCGTTCCCCGGCCCTCCAGCACCTCGGTCGCGATCGCCCGGGCCACCACGTCCCGCGTGGAGAGTTCCATCCGTTCGGGGTCGTAGCGCTCCATGAACCGCTCACGCCGCGCATTGAGGAGGATACCCCCTTCCCCCCTGACCGCCTCCGTCACCAGACGGCCGCGGGCGTCGTAGGGGTAGACCGCACCGGTCGGGTGGAACTGGACCATCTCCATATCGATCAGTTCCGCCCCCGCCCGGTAGCCCATAGCGTAGCCGTCCCCGGTCCCGGCGGCGGAGTTCGTGGAGATATCGTAGACCTTCGTCCCCCCGCCGGTCGCCAGCACCGTCGCGTCGGCCCGGAAGAGCACGGGGTTCCCGTCCCGGTCGAGAGCGATAGCCCCGGCGACCGCACCGCTCTCGTCTTTTGCGAGGTCGACGACCGAGACTTCCTGGTAGAGTTGTGTGTCCGTCGCGTCGAGGCGGTCGAGGAGGGTCATGATGATCTCGTGGCCCGTCCGGTCCCCGGCGTAACAGGTCCGGGGGAACCGCTGCCCCCCGAACGGCCGCTGCGCCACCTGCCGGTCGTCCGTGACGTCGAAGACCGCACCCCACCGGATGAGGTCCGCCATCCGCGCCGGGGCCTCACGGACCAGTGCGTCCACGAGCGCGGGGTCGTTTAAGTACGCCCCGCCCTTCATCGTGTCCTCGCGGTGGGCCTCGATGGAGTCCCCGTCCCGCATCACGGCGTTGAACCCGCCTTCCGCCATCGTCGTACACCCGCCCTTCCCGGCGATGGTCTTGGAGACCAGGGCTACGTCGCCGTTCCGGGAGGCCTCGATGGCTGCCCGCACCCCGGCGCCGCCGCTCCCGATAACCAGCACATGCGCGTCCACAATCTCGTCTACAAGCATCTTATTAGCCGGTGCGTTGTATAATACCATAAAGAATTGCAGGGAACGTGTGAGCCAGAATGAGGCTTTTAATGAAATTCGGTGGCACCTCCGTCGGAGAAGCGGACTGTATCCGGCGGGTCGTAGACATTGTGGAATCGCACCGGCGGGCAGGAGACGAGGTCGCGGTAGTCGTATCGGCATGCTCGAAGGTCACCGACCAGATCATCGCGGTGGCCGACGAGGTCGTATCGAGCAGAGAGCAGCCCGAGATCGGGGCGCTTCTCCTGGAGATGCGGGCCAGGCACGTCCGGCTCCTCGCGGAGACGGCCCCCGATTACACCGATGAGGTGACGACGGTCATCGACGAACGGCTTACCCGGCTGCAGAACTTCCTCACCGCAGTCTACACCTTGAAGGAGCTGACGCCCCGGTCCCGCGATTACATCATCTCCTTCGGCGAGCGGCTCTCCGCCCCGATCGTCGCGGCCGCTCTCCGGCAGCGCGGCATCCCCTCGGTCTCTCTCGACGGTGCCGAGGCCGGGATCGTCACGACCGCCAACTACGGGGACGCCCGTGCCCTCCCGGCGAGCGAGGAGAAGATCCGGAACCGGGTCGCCCCGCTGCTCGCCGATTCCGTCCCGGTGATCATGGGCTTCATGGGAGCGACCGAGCGGGGCGTCGTCACCACCCTCGGGCGGAGCGGCTCCGACTACTCGGCCGCCGTCGTCGGTGCCGGGATCGATGCCGACGAGATCTGGATCTGGACCGACGTCGACGGAGTGATGACCTCCGACCCCCGGATCATCAAGGACGCCCGGGTCCTCGACGACATCTCCTACCTTGAGGTGATGGAACTCTCCTTCTTCGGCGCGAAGGTCCTTCACCCGCGGTCGGTCGAACCCGCGATGCAGAAGGATATCCCGATCCGGGTCAAGAACTCTTTTCGGCCCGACGCCCCCGGGACCCTCATCCTCCGCGATAAGCACCAGGAGAAGCGGGTTGTCAAGGCCGTCGCCCTGATCGAGAGAGTGGCCCTGGTCAACGTCAACGGTGCCCAGATGATCGGCCGCCCCGGTGTCGCGAAGACGATCTTCTCCGCGCTTGCGGAGCGGGAGGTGAACGTCATGATGATCTCGCAGGGCTCCTCCGAAGCAAACATCTCGCTCATCATCGACGAGTCCCACCTTGAGGCCGCGGTCGCCGCCCTTACTCCGATCGTGAAGCAGGGTATCGTGCGCGAGGCCACCTACGACCGGGACGTCGCTGCGGTCGCCGTCGTGGGTGCGGGAATGGCCGGCACCCCGGGAACGGGCGGCCGGATCTTCTCCGCCCTCGGCCGGGCCTCCATCAACACTATGATGATCTCGCAGGGCTCAAGCGAGGTGAACGTCTCGTTCGTCGTGAAGGCCGCCGACGGGAAACGGGCCCTGCAGGTACTGCACGACGAGTTCCGTCTCTCGGAGAACTGTGACGACGCGGAAGATACAAAGGAATCTTCCTGCCGGGCGAAACCCTCCGGGTTGTGCCGTGCCGAACACACCTATCGTGAAGCCGGGGTCGATATCGACCTTGAGGGCCGGGCGGTGCGGGCGCTGATCGACCGCCTCACTTATCGGAGGGCCGGCGCGTTCTCGATGCTCGGGAAGGTCGGGCACTTTGCCGGTCTGATCGACTGCGGACCCTATGTTCTCGCGCTCGCGGTCGACGGCGTAGGGACCAAGATGCTCGTCGCCGACGCCCTCCGCGACTGGCATACCGTCGGGATCGACTGCATCGCGATGAACGTCAACGACCTCTACGTGATGAACCTTGAACCGGTGGCGTTCGTCGACTACATAGCGACCGACGCCCTCTCGCCCGAGAAGATGGCCCAGATCGGTGAGGGCTTAAACGCAGGGGCGAGGCTTGCGAACATGAACGTCGTCGGCGGCGAGACCGCGACCCTCAGGGGCCTCGTGAACGGCCTCGACCTTGCGGGGACCTGCCTCGGGGTCCAGAAGAAAGAGAAGATCGTCACCGGCGAGGCGATTGTCCCGGGCGACCGGATCATCGGCGTCCCCTCAAGCGGCATCCACAGCAACGGTCTGACGCTCGCCCGCCGGATCGTCGAAGAGTGTGCTTCCTACAATACCCGGCTTTCGAACGGGAAGACCCTCGGAGAGGAACTCCTGACCCCGACCCGGATCTACCACGAGGCGCTCCGGGTGACGGCGGCCTGCCCCGTCCACGGGATGTGCCACATCACCGGCGGCGGCCTCCTGAACTTCACGAGACTCACGAAATACGGGTTCTCCGTCACCCATCCCCTGACGGCTCCTCCCGTCTTCCGCTGGCTGCAGGAGACCGGCGGCGTCGGGACCGTCGAGATGTACCGCACCTTCAACATGGGCATGGGCTATGCCTTCGTCGCCCCGGAGGAGAGCGTCGCCGCGATCCGGTCGGTCGTCCCCGATGCCCGGGTGGTCGGCGAGGTGACGGAGGAGCCAGGCGTGCGGTTCAAGGGTGTGGAGATCCGGTGAAGGGCTCGCTCTCTCTTCGTTTTTTTGAACTCAGCGCCCGAGAACCTCGGCGGGCGAGATCCTCCCGCCGGGCGTTCTCTCAAAATCGCCGTCGAACGATACGAGCACGAGGTTGTGCTCAACCGCTGCGAGGTATTGGTATGCGTTATCGAAATCGAGAAGATACAACTCCATCGTCCGGGCGAGGAGCCTCAGCCGGGCGGGATCGAGAGCGATCACCGTCACCGCGCCGTCGATGAAGAGGTCCTCGACAAAATCGCAGAAGGCCGGCGTGCCCCCGAGACGGCCGAGGATCACGCCGATGGAATGGAGCGAGAAGTCCGTGATGAACAGCCGTTCTGAAGGAACTGAGGAGAGGAATTCCTCGACCTCTCCCGACCGGTCCCGATCGAGAAGACGCTCCAGCCAGACGTTCGTGTCAAGAAGATACATCGTTTTACCCGGTGCGCCACGACAACGACTTTTTCTGCAGTTCAAGAGCGGTATAGGTGTCCCGGTGCCGCGAAAGCGCCCCGGCCCAGGTCTGCCGGAGCGGTTCGCCCTGCTTGCGCTTCTGCTTCTGGAGGAGATAGGCGATAAAGTCGAGCGCCTCTTTTCGGTGTTCGGGAGAGAGTTCCCTCACGAGTTCTTCGATATCTGCCATGACGTTCATCCCCGTAGCGTCCCCACGGGTCCGGCCGGTCGGAAGCGCCATCCGATCCGTGGGTCCGGATAGGCCCTATTGTTCAAGTGTGACAAGAATGTTTTCCTCCCATGATGCCTATCGGGATGCCTTAGTTCCGGGTGTCCGTACGGTGCTTTTGCAGGTTCGCGGTCCTGCAGATCGTTGCCTCCCTTACCGCTCATCCCCCGCCGCCCTGCTCCTCGAAGTAGTGCAGTGCGTCGGGGGCCTGCTCCCTGACCCGTGTCAGGAAGCGGTTTGTGAGGCGGGCGTCGGCCACCCGAAGCGAGTGCTGCATAGCCTGCTCCGTCTCCCTCGATAGCGCGCCCTGCCGGTCCATCTCCGCCCGGATATCATGAACGGCGTTCTCGACATCCGCTTCGTTCTCCCACTTCAGCACCGAGATCGTTTGTGCCATATCTCTTCACCTCACGGCGTCGCGTATGGGAGGAGGTCCTATTTTTAGGTTCCCTCCAGTGTACAAAAAAGAAATATTCAGGATTCGTCCCGATCAAGAAGCATCTTCTCAGCTTTCTCCCCGACAAGCGCGCTGTTTCCCATAGGGTCCTCGAGGATGACCGTGAACGGGAAGGCCACCTCCCGCGCGGAACCGATCTTCGCGAGCATCCGGAGGGCGGCCGCCCGCTCCTCGTCGCTCTCCGGATTCGCAAGCACCGTCTCCACCGCCTGCTCGAAGCGGGCGAGGACCCCCTCGACGTTGGTGACGAACCCTTCGCAGGCGGTCCCGGGCTCGACTGCGAGACCGAGCTCCGGGATCGTGATCGTTCCCGTCGTGCTCCGGGCCACCCGGATTGAGAGGTCGTCGGGCTCTTCCACCCGCATCGTCCACCGGACCGGGTCGCCCTCTCCAAGGATGATGGTGTCGGTGTGCCGGTAGCCGCAGGCGTCGCAGGCGATTGCGACAAGCAGGAGGTCCGGGAAATGGGGGATGTCAAGGCGGTGATGGACGATCTGGATCACGCCGCCGCACGCCGGGCAGGTCCCGGGGTGGCACTCCCGCACTACACGCCACCGCCGATCTTCTCACGGGAGACCTTAACGGACATCGGCGTGACGACGACGTATTTCTGGTCCCCGAGGCCGACGATGTCGCCGTTCACGTCTTTCGCCACGTCGCGGAGGTCCTTTAAGACCCGTTCGAACGTCACCTTATCCATCTTCAGCCGCCCGATATCGATAATGACGATGTTGCCGTTGTAGACCTCGTCTTTGACGCGGGGGGTATCCTTGAGGTCGGCGATGGTGGCGATCTTGACGTACATGGACGCCGGCTCCTCGCTGGTCGATCCCTCATAGGAAGCGAGATCGAGTTCCATGTATTCATCTTCGCTTTTTACGGGGTTCTTACCGAGGATACTGTCAAAGAGCTTTTTAACCATAACCAAATTGTGGGAAGAATTTTATTTAATAGTATCTTTATTTTTGCCGTCAGATCTCAAGATTCCAGAGATCGTCCCCAACGCAGTGGATGCTTTTGACCGATTTACCCTTCTCCTGCCGTTCCATATCGGCGGCATTAAAGAGGGCAATTCCGACGGCGAGCGGTTTGCCGTAGCGTTCCTCGACGACCTGCACCGGACGCCCCTCGCGGACGTCGGGCGAGATCGAGACAATCCCGGGGCGCATGGCATCCGCGCCGTTTGCGACGAACCTGACCGCGCCGGCATCGACCGTCACCCGCCGCTCGGGGATCGGGTGTTCGATGAGGCCGCGGAGGGTGGGGAAGGCCCAGGCATCGGAGGACATCAGGAGCGGCTTTTTGTCGACGAGATACAGTTCGAACGGAGCGTCCGTCTCCATCCGCTCGATCCGGTCGGATCGGAAAAGGTCGGCCGACGGACCGATCTCGTCGGCGAGCCGGTCCATGAGATCGGCTATCTGTGATTTCCGGATGACGTGACGTTTTTTTACGGTGATCTTCGACATTGTGTTCGTGACCTCGCGAAAGTATTGGTTCTCGCGTAACCGTGCGGTTATATTTAAGTAGCTTCCTCGCTCAAATATATTACTCCAGAAAAGGACGGCAAAGGGTAATCATATGACGCCAAGACCGTTGGATATTTTAGATCAGGTACTGAATCGTCAGCCCGTTATCATCAGCCTCAAAGGGGGAAGGGAGATCCGGGGAATCCTCCAGGGATACGACGTTCACATGAATCTGGTACTGGATAAGGCAGAAGAAGAAGTGGACGGCACGGTTCAGAGACTGGGCACGCTGATCGTCCGCGGCGATAATGTGATCTACATTACCCCTTCAGTTGAATAACTTCAGGTGAGAGTTTATGTCAAAAGGCACACCTTCAATGGGCAAGCGGCAGAAGCGTACCCACATCGCCTGCAGGCGGTGCGGCAAGATCTCGTTCCACGCGCAGCACAAGGTCTGTTCGGCCTGCGGCTTCGGCAGAAGCCGGAGGATCCGGAGTTACCGCTGGACGGAGAAGAAGGCCAAGGTACCGACGCACTAGAGCTGGACCATGTGTGGTATCGTTGGCATCGTCGATGCTGGCGGTGTCTCGTTTCCGCTGTATTATGCCCTGTACGCTCTCCAGCACCGGGGGCAGGAGAGCGCGGGGATTTCTACTTTTGAAGGCGCGACCCTGTACACGCATAAGGCCCAGGGGCTCGTTGCCGAGGTCTTCAACAGCCATACCCTGCAGGAGCTGCGGGGAACCGTCGGAATCGGCCACGTCCGCTACCCGACGACCGGGTCGAAGGTCCCGGAGAACGTTCAGCCGTTCAACTTCCGGTATCAGGGACTCAACCTCTCGATCGCCCATAACGGCAACCTGGTCAATACGGCCGAACTCCGGGAGGAGTACGAGCGCCGGGGCCAGATCTTCTGTACCACGACCGATACCGAGATCATCGGAAACATCATCGCCGATGCGCTCCGGACTTCAAAGAGCATGGAGGACGCCGTCCGGTTCTGCATGCGGCGCCTGCGGGGCTCCTACTCCGTCGTCGCACTCTTAAACGACACCGTCTACGCCTTCCGCGACCCGCTCGGCATCAAGCCGCTCTGTATCGGTGGCATCGACCAGGGCTACATCGTCGCCTCGGAGAGCGTGGCCGTCGACGCGCTGGACGGCACGTTCATTCGGGACGTGCGGCCGGGAGAACTTGTCCGTATCGATGAATCCGGGCTCTCTTCAATCCAGATCGCGACCGCAAACCGGACGGCCCGCTGCATCTTCGAGTACATCTACTTCGCCCGGGCCGACTCGGTCATCGACGGGACGCTGGTCTACGACGTGCGGCGTCGGATCGGGCAGAAACTCTACGATGCGAACCCCATAGAGGCCGATACGGCCTGTCCGGTCCCCGACTCCGGCATCGCCTACGCCGCCGGCTACGCCGAACGGTCCGGGGTCCCGTTTGTCGAAGGGCTGATGAAGAACCGCTACATGGGCCGGACGTTCATCATGCCGACGCAGCAGCAGCGGGAGCGGGCCGTGCGGATCAAACTCAACACCGTCAGGGGGAACCTGAAGGACAAGCGGGTGGTCCTCGTCGACGACAGCATCGTCCGGGGGACGACCTCCCGCCGGATCGTGACCATGATCCGGGATGCGGGGGCAGCGGAGATCCACCTTCGGGTCGGTTCCCCGCCGATCGTCGCCCCCTGCTACCTCGGGGTGGATATGCCGACCCGCGCGGAGCTCGTCGCGAGCGGCAGGGATACCGAGGCGGTGCGGGAGAGCATCGGTGCGACGTCGCTCACCTACATCCCGCTTGAAGACCTGGTGGAAGCGATCGGGTGCGGCGAGCAGAACCTCTGCACCGGGTGCCTGACCGGGTGCTACCCGGTGGATATCCCGGGAGAGAAGAGCTGCCACTGCGTCGTGGACTACGTGGCCGGAACCCGTCAGTCCGACCTCTCGACCTTCAGGGCCGGAAAGGAACAGTCATAGACGGTTCTTTTCCTGTTTTCCCGGATAAAGAAGCGCCATTTTCGTTTCCCGGAGATGAACCGGGCATCCCGGTTGCCCCGCGCGCCTGGCTCCCGCCCGATTTTTCAGCAAAGCAGCGCGCGATCTCGTGCGAATTCGCGCCGGACATGAAATCAATCGAAGATTGCAGAAAATTATTGAAGAAGTGAGTATAGCGAGGGATGGATTTGAACCATCGGTCTACGGGTTATGAGCCCGCCGGGATTTCCTGACTACCCCACCTCGCTTCCGATCTGTCGGGTATACTATATTGTACGTATTCGGATATAACCCTTTGTGCCGGACGGACCCCCGGTTCGCAGCCAATCTTTAATACGAGCGTAGACCATACCTCCGCTGTATGGATGAAAAAAGACCGGTGGACGACGAACTGCAACGGCTCCGGGAAGAGCGCCTCCGGGAGATGGAGGCGCGGCTCGGGGGCGACAGGGGCGGTGTCATCGAGGTCGCCGACGATACGTTCCAGGAGACCCTCCGAAAGCACCCTTCCCTGGTCGTCGATGTCTGGGCGGAATGGTGCGGCCCCTGCCGGATGGTGGCCCCGGTGATCGAGGGTCTTGCGCATGACTTTGCTGGCAGGGTGACCTTTTCCAAGTGCAACGTCGATGAAAACCCACGGATGGCGATGAGTTTCAGTGTCACGGCGATACCGACGCTCCTGTTCTTCTCAAACGGCATGCTCGTCGACCGGGTGGTCGGTGCGCTCCCGAAAGAAGCCATCAAGGCACGGGTCATGCGGGCCTTCGGCACCGGTTAGAGGGTCCCGCCCTGCCGGGCCCGGAGCCGTTCGGAGAGCCGTGCGGCCATGATAAAGTCGTTCCGGGAGAGCCCGCCGATGGCGTAGGTGTACCAGGCGACCTCCACGATCCGGCCCCGACAGATGCCGATATCCGGGACGTGGTTCTCCCGCGCGGCAAACATAGCGATCTCCTGGAGGAGCGTTACGGCGTCGTTGAACCCCTTGCAGGCGAACCGGACACAGAGATGCCCCTCTTCGAGCGACCAGGCCGGGACTTCCGGCAGGAGGTCGGCGATCTCCCGCCGGGTCAGGGGTGCCGTATCCGCGACACCCGGGCTGATCGATTCGGACGAAAGATCCATGGTGATCCCTCTCCCGGAAGAATGAAAAAGGTTCTTCTCCGGCGCCGACCTCTAACGCAGTTTTTCGATCAGGAACGCCACGTTCTCGGCGAACCGCCGGATCGTCCGCATCCCTTCTTCGTCGTTTAAGGCCTCCCCCGGCTCCAGCCCGAAGACCATGTTCCAGTAGGTCGAGCCCGGCACGATCATGTCGTTCATGAGGTAGAACATCAGTAGTTCTTGGAGCGTTGCGGTATGCCCCCCGCGTCGCGCCACAACGATCGGGCCGCCGACCTTCCGCGAGAGGAACGAGTCCGACGCCGTCGAGACCATCCCTATCCGCTGCAGCGCCGCCGTAACGTCACCCCGTGCGGTCCCGAAGTAGACCGGAGCCCCCACGATAAACCCGTCCGCCTCCCGGATCATAGTGATGATCTCGTTTACGTCGTCGTCGAGGGCGCACTCCCCCTCGCTGCAGAGCCCGCAGGCGGTGCAGGAAAGGATGCGCCGCCCTGCAAGCAGCACCGTCTCGGTTCTGAGCCCCTCGCGTTCGAGGACCTTTGCGCACGCCCCAAGCACCCGTTCGGTGTTCCCCTCGCGCCGGGGGCTCCCGCAGAGCAGCACCACGGTTCCGGTCGTCATCTCACACCTCAATCAGACGGTAGACCGCTTCCCCGAGGCCGATAGCGGCCGCGTAAGCGATCTGGTAGTCGTCGTCCGTGTAGTCCCAGACCCCCTTAAACTTGTCTTCTCCCGGCGCAAGGTTCGCTGCAAGGTGCGTCCCGGCGAACCCCTGCTGGCCGTTGATGAGGTCGATGCTCGCGCGGTCGATCGCAACCGGGTCGGTCGATGCAAGGATGCCGATGTCCGGGACGATTGCCGCGTCGCTCCAGGGCAGGCAGTCGCAGTCCGGGGTGATGTTGAGGAGGAAGTTGATGTAGCCCACCCTCCCGGGTTTCCCGCGGACGGCGCCGAGGGCGTACTCGCAGAGCCGCTCCAGGAACGGCCGGATCTCCGTCGTCCAGTCGAAATCGATCGCTCCCTCGGGACAGGCGCGCACGCAATCCCCGCACCCGACACAGTGCTCCGGGTTGAAGAGCGCCTTTCCTTCAACGACCGTCATAGCCGCCTGCGGACAGACCAGGGTGCACCGACCGCATCCGATGCAGTTCTCCCCCTCCAGGCACGGCCGGGCGGCGTGCTGCTCCGCCTTCCCCGAGGGCGGGGCGCAACCCATTCCCAGGTTCTTGATCGCGCCCCCGACTCCGGCGGTGTCGTGACCCTTGACGTGCGAGAGGATGATCATGCTGTCGGCGTCGAGGATGCTGCCCGCGATCCGGACGCTCCGGAAGTGCTTCCCGTCGACCGCGACCTCCCTCCAGTAGCCGCCCGAAAGGCCGTCGGCAACGATCACCGGGGCTCCGGCAACCGCGTAGGCGAAGCCGTGCTCGATGGCGGTGACGGTATGCCCGACGGCATCGGCCCGGCTCCCCGCGTAGAGGGTGGCGGTATCGGTGATGAACGGGCGCGCCCCCCGTTCCTTCACCTTATCGACCACCTGCCGGGCAAAGACCGGGTGCAGGTAGGTGTCGCACCCCCGCTCCCCGACGTGCAGTTTGACGGCCGTAAGGTCTCCCGGCCGGACGACCTCGCCGAGCCCGGCCGCATCGAAAAGGCGGCGGATCTTCTGAATCTTGCTCTCGTGGTGGCTCCTTGCCCTGAGATTCGCGAAGTAGACGTCTGCCATTGCTCCCCTCTCTTGTGTATTTTTCTTCTGCAGGGGATAAGAAAGATACGGCCGATTGTTCGAGACGGTGACAGCCTCTCTCCGTCATCGGTCAGGTAACCACCGCCCGTTGAAACGTCCAGCGGGCGAGGAGGTACATCACCGCTGCAAAGACCGCAAGGTAAGCGAACGATACGAAGACGTCGGCCGTGGTGTAGGCGTAGTGGGCGCCGACGGCGAAGAAGTCGTCTCCGAGGGCGAAGTAGCGGATCCCGTTGACCAGGTGCGTGAGCGGGTTGTAGAGCGAGAGGGTCTCCAGGAGAGGCGGAAACGCCTGGACCGGGTAGAGAGCGTTCGAGACGAAGAAGATCGGCAGGGTGAGGAGCGTTATTACCCCCTGCAGCCCTTCGGGGCTTTCAAGGCGCATCGAGAGAGCGGAGGAGAAGAGCAGGAATCCGAGCGAAAAGACGCCGACGAACGCGAATATCCCGAGGACCGCGAGGGCGAGCCGGGCGGCCGAAAACCCGGAGAAGAACCGCACCCCGAGGAGGGCCCCGAACACCATGATGACGCCCACCTGGATGAACGATTTCGTGATCCCCGAGAGGCTGACCCCCATCATGATATGGGTCCGGGGCATGGGGCTCGCGAGCATCTCCCGCATCAACCCCCAATTTTTATCGAAAAGGAGGCTGATTCCGCCGAAGAGGCTCGTAAAGAGGGTCGTCATCGCGATCACTCCGGCGGCCATGAAGGTGAGATAGTCGACCGGAACGACGCCCGCCGGGACCGGGATGGCCGAAGTGAACTGGTTGAAATTCGAGGACATCGCGACGCCGAAGAACGCCATCCAGAGCGCCGGCTGCAGGAGTGATGTAAAGAGCTGCGTCCTGAACCGGACGAACCGGATCATCTCCCGCCGGTAGATGGTAAGGAACTCCCACGCCGTGGTGCTCACACCCCGGTGTCCCGCAGTTCCCTGCCGGTATAATACACGAAAACGTCGTCCATCGTCGGTTTCTTGAGGTTTATGCTCCTGATAGCGATCCCGGCGCCGTGCACCGCATCGACGATCTGCGGGAGACAGCGGCTCCCGTCGGTCGAGATTGTGATTGAGAGGCCCCGGGGCGACTTCGTGACCGACCGGATCTCCCCGATCCCCCCGAGGGCTTCCCGCGCTTTTCGGTCGTCCCCGGTCTCCAGGTAGACGACATCCTCGCCGAGGGTGTTTTTAAGCTCCTCCGGTGTGCCGGAGACGATGATCTCTCCGTGGTCGATGATGCTGATCCGGTCGGAGAGCATATCGGCCTCCTCCATGTAGTGTGTCGTCAGGAAGATCGTCGTCCCGGCCCCGTTCACCTGCCGGATGTACTCCCATATCCGCATCCGCGTCTGGGGATCGAGCCCCTGCGTCGGTTCGTCCAGGAAGAGGACCGTCGGCCGGGTTAAGAGGCCGCGCGCGATCTGGAGCCGGCGTTTCATCCCGCCGGAGAGATTCTTCGTCAGTTCGTCCCGTTTAGTTTCGAGCTCCACGACCCGGAGCAGGTCGTCGATCCGCCGCCGCCGCTCGTCGCGGGGGATGGCGTAGAGCCGCCCGTGAAACTCCATCGTCTCCCGGACGGTGAGGTCGCGGTCGAGCACGTTCTCCTGGAAGACGATGCCGATGGATTTCCGGACCTGTTCGGGCGCTCGTGCGACGTCATGGCCGGCCACCCGCACCGTGCCTTTCTGGAGGGGAAGGAGCGTCGTCAGGATGTTGATGGTGGTGCTCTTGCCCGCGCCGTTGGGGCCGAGGAAGGAGAATATCTCGCCTTTTTTGACGGCAAAACTGATTCCGCGCACCGCGGCAAAGCCGTTGAACGTATGTTCGAGGTCCTGCACTTCGATGATATTGTCCTCTCCCATCGGCCACCATCCGCTCCCGTATTCCTACATACACAGCGCCGTCATATCTCCTTTTCCCTGTCGCTATGCACCGGACCGCCGGGATGTTTGCGCGGTCTCCGGGGCCTTCGCTCCGTCTCGCCTCAGGGTGCGGGTCCGGGACGGTTTTACCGTTTCGGCATCCCTCCTGCGGCCGGTCCCAACAGCAATTCAAAAATACCAGAACCTCCCCATCCCCTCTCAGAGATGGTATGCGCGACTGCGATCTTCTCCACGACAACGGCGGTCCGGGAGCCCCTCCGGTCTATAGCGCCGCTCTCGGCGCCAGCGTGCTGAAACGGGAAGAGCGGATGCTCCCGGAGAAAGAACGGGGGAGTGAGCGGCGATGACTTCGTCCCTTCGGGCGGCTGTTGCCTTCCTTGCGGTGCTGGCGCTTGTGACGGCGGGAGGCGGACTCGTGGTCGACAACGCCGATCTGACCCCGGAAGAGGTGAACCTCCTCTTTGCGATGCGGGAGTATACCCTGACTTACAACGAATATGCCGACCGTCTCCCGGGATGGGTGACCGGGCCGTTCGAGAACGAGAGAGTCGACCTCCACGTCGAGTCCCCCGATGGCGTGCTGGTCATCGGGATCACCTTCAAGGACGGCAAGATCGTCCAGTTCGATGCAAAGGGCTGCCCGGACCCGATCGTCACGGTGACCACCGATCCGGAGACGGTGGAGGAGGTCATGGTGTCCGACCGGCCGTTCGATGCCTTCCGGGCGGCGATGCAAAACGGCACCGTCACGATCAAGGGAGAGACCTTCATCGGGACGTTGCGGCTGGGGCTGGTCCGGTTCGGGTTCTGGGTAATGGATCTTATCGGTCTGTGACGGACGGAAAAGAGAGGCTCCCGGCCGGGGCGTCAAAGCCCCGCGAGGCGCATGCAGAACCCGAGGATCATCCCCGACATTGCCGATGTCGCCGAAAGGGCCGCGAGAACGGCGGCGTTCACCGCCGGGCCGATCCTGAGCGGGATGTAGGTCGGGTTGCGCTGCAGTCGTCGCACTATTCTGAACGGTTTTACGGTCGTTGAGATCGGGGGTTTGTAGCGTCGGATCCTCATGTGAACACCTCCGTGATGGATAATATTTCCTGCGTCCCGGTTGTTCCCTCGAATAATAATTCTTACGGTTTTATCTCTGCGGAGCCGGAGGCGAGCCGCCCTCGACCCCGGTGCCCGGGCCGCGACAGGTTTATCCCCTCCTCGGGTGAGGGTGTCCCCCGGATGCATCGATACGTTAAACTCCTCCTCTATGGCGTGCTTGCGTTTGCCGTCTTTGCCGGAATCAGTTTCGCCGTCGGCGGGAGGGTGAACTGGGAACTCGCGGTCGCGACGGCCGTCGGCGTGATGATCGCGTATTTCTTTGCCGCTCCCCGGCGCGGGCGGTGAGCGGGATGGCAGCGGGAGTGCGGGCGGAGTGGGACACCCTCCGGAAGGTTGTCATCCACCGTCCGGGGATCGAGATGTTTTTCGGGCTGCTGGAGCCGTATGCGGCACTTTACGAGAGGGCGTTCAGCCGCTACGAAGCGCGCCGGGAGCACGATCACCTCGAACGCACCCTCCGGGAGGAGTTCGGGGTCCGGGTGCTCCGGTTCAAGGAGACGATCCTCGATGCCGCCGACCACGACCCGGCGGTGCGCCGGCGACTCGTTGATCTGGCATACGAGACCGTCACCCTCCGGGGCGGGAAGCGGGAGGTGGAGGAGGCCCGCCGGAGCATGGCGGAGAACGCCGATGCCCTGGATTCTCAGCACTTCTTCACGCTCCTTCTCTTGAACCCGGTCATCGAGGTGGGGCGGGGAGGGGTGGATGTCCGGGTACTGGGGCAGGAGCCGCTTGCAAACCTCTACTTCATGCGCGACCAGCAGGCGGTGACCGACTGCGGTCTTGTTGTCGCCCGGCCGGCAAAACGGCAGCGGACCCGGGAACCCGGGTTCACCCGGCTCCTCTGGGAGGTCCTCGGCGTCCCGGTCGTCGGGGCGGTGCAGGAGCCGGGAACGTTTGAGGGCGGCGACTTCATGCCGATGGGGGAGTTCGCTCTCGTCGGCACCGGCGACCGGACAAACCAGGACGGGATACGTCAGTTCCTCGGCTGCGCCCCGGGGTTCGACGAGATCGGCGTCGTCCGCCAGCCCGGTCACCCGCTCATCCCGGGCGACCGGCCCGACCCGATGGTCGATATGCACCTCGATACCTACTTCAACGTCGCGGGGAGCGGCGTGGTGATCGGCTCTGCGGTCCTCCTCCGGCGGGCGCGGGTCGATGTCTACCAGAGGGCGGGCGGCGGCTACGAACCGTCGGGCGAGGTCGCGAACCTCTACGACTACGTCCGGTCAAAGGGGTTTTCCGTGATCGACCTCTCGATCCTGGAGCAGCTCGCCTACGCCGCAAACGTCCTCTGCGTCCGGGACGGGAGCATCCTTGCAGTGGAGGGGGAACGCGTGATGCGGACGGTGCTCCGGAACCTGGAGCGGAAGGCCGCCCGCGATCCGCGGCGCTACGGACGGCTCTTTTTGCAGGCAAAGGAGGATCACCGCCGGGTCCGGAACGAGGGGCAGGTCTTCCCGCACAAGGCGGAGTTCTACCGGCACGATATCGAGGTCTGCCCGCTCCGTCTTGAAAACCTGACGGGAGGCTACGGCGGCCCCCACTGCATGACCTGCACCCTGGAGCGGGGGTAGGGTGATGCCCGGGAAGGCCGTGGTGATCGCGCTCGGCGGCAACGCCATCCTCCGCCACCGGGAGACGGGGACGGCCGAAGAGCAATTCGCGAACGTCCGGAGGACCGTGCGGCACATCGCGGGGATTGCGGGAGACGGCTACGCCGTCGCCGTCACCCACGGGAACGGCCCCCAGGTGGGGGACATCCTCCTCAAGAACGAACTCGCGAAGGATACTCTCCCGCCGATGCCGCTCGACGTCTGCGGGGCGGAGAGCCAGGGGATGATCGGTTACTTGCTCCAGCAGTCGCTGCAGGAGGCTCTTTTCGCGGCCGGAGTGGACTGCCCGGTTGCGACGGTGCTCACCCAGACCCTCGTCGCGGCTGTCGACCCGGCGTTTCAAACCCCCGAGAAACCTATCGGCCCGTTTTATACCGCGATGCAGGCGAGACGGCTCGAGAACGAGAAGGGCTGGCGGATGACGCAGATCCCGGGGCAGGGCTACCGTCGGGTGGTCCCCTCGCCGCGTCCGATAGCCCTCGTGGAGGGGGAGGCGATTGCCCGGCTCTGTTCGGCCGGAGCGGTCGTGATCGCCGCGGGCGGCGGTGGCGTCCCGGTAGTCGCGGGTCCCGGAGGCACCCTCAGGGGAGTCGAAGCGGTGGTGGACAAGGACTACACTGCGGCGCTCCTCGCCCGGCTTGTCGGCGCCGGCGACCTGCTTATCCTGACCGACGTCGAACGCGTTGCCGTAAACTACGGGCGGCCGGGTCAGCGGGACCTCCGCGAGATGACGGTTGCGGAGGCAAGGCGGCACCTCGCGGCCGGGCAGTTTCCGGCCGGGACGATGGGGCCGAAGATCGAGGCGGCTATCGGGTTCCTCGAGGCCGGTGGGGAGCGGGTGACCATCGGTTCGCTCGATTCTGCCGCTGCCGCCCTTGCCGGGCGGGCGGGGACCCGGATCCGCCGTTGACTGAAGCCGGGCCACTACTCTTATATACTACATCTTCAAAGTCCCGGCGGTGAAGGAAGGTATGGCTAATAACTTCTGGACTGGTGTCATCATCGGGTGGCTCGTGGGACTCATTCTCGGTTTCCTGTTGCCGGTCATCGGACCGCTGGTCGGCGGGTTCGTCGCCGGCTGGATCTCCGGGCGCGGGATTGGAAACGGTGCAAAGGCCGGGCTGTTTGCCGGCATCCTCGGCGCCATCATCATCGCGGTGCTGCTTCTCGTCGGCGGCACGGTTATTCTCGGGGCATTCGGGTTCATTGCAGGCCTCGGGACGTCGATAGTCCTCATCGTCGTGGCGTTCATCTACCAGGGGATACTCTCCCTGATCGGCGGTGCCATTGCCGGGGCGATCCGGCGGTAACGGACGGCAAACACCGGGGAGGGGGACCTTCCCCGGCTCTTCTCGGCCCCGGTAAGGGCGTTTTGTGCCGGTGCCGTTCAGTGGAGGGTATCGATCCGGCGTGGACGGCCGGCAGTGCCCTTATTTGCGGCGAGCGCAAATATTCCTATATTCGGGGCACGAGGAGTTGCGGTGAAGCAGGAGGACGGGCACGCGTATTCACGAAGATTTATCCTGTTACTGGTCACCGTCGTCACGTTCCTGAATCCGTTCACGGGTTCCGCAATCAACCTCGCCCTGCCTGCCATCGGGGCCGAGTTCTCCGCCGACGCCGCAATGCTCGCCTGGATCTCCAGCGCCTACCTCCTCTCGTCGGTCATCTTCCTCCTCCCGGCAGGCAGGCTCGGCGACACCCGGGGCAGGGTCACCGTCTTTCTGGTCGGGGTCGTCGTCTACACCGCCGGGTCCGTCCTCACCATCTTCACGCCTTCGCTCGACCTGCTCCTCGTCTTCCGCTTCCTGCAGGGGGCCGGCGGCGCCCTGATCTACGCAAACAGCGTGGCCCTGATCACACACCTCTACCCGCCCGGCGAACGCGGTTCCGCGATCGGGCTCAACGTCACCGCCGTCTATGCCGGGCTCTCGCTCGGGCCGTTCCTCGGGGGCGCCCTGACCCAGTACTTCGGCTGGCGGAGCATCTTCATCGCGACCGCGCTCCTCGCCGTCCCGGCCCTCTTCTACGCCGGAAAGTTCCCGGCGTTCCTGAACGAGCGGCAGCACGGAGACTTCGACTTCCCCGGCATGGTCCTCTCTTCCGCTCTGATCCTCTGCCTCTTCCTGGGCCTGGCCTCGGCGACCACCCCGACCGGCGCGGCGCTCCTTGTCGCGGCCCTCCTGCTTGGAATTGCCGCATTCCGGGTGGAGCGGCGGCAGCCCTGCCCTCTCCTCCCGGTTTCCCTCATCGCGAAGAACCGGGTCTTCGCCGCCTCGAACGGTGCCGCCCTGATCAACTACAGCGCCACGTATGCGGTCGGGTTCCTCCTCTCCCTCTACCTCCAGTATATCCGGGGCTACGAACCCGTCGCTGCAGGAACACTGCTCCTGGTCCAGCCGATCATCCAGGTCTTCGTCGCCCCGGTCTCCGGCCGTCTCGCCGACCGGATACAGCCCGGGCTCGTCGCCTCGGTGGGGATGGGGATCTCGGCTGTGGCTCTCTTCGGCTTCGCTCTGCTCGGTGAGTCGGCGCCGATCTCCCTGATCCTCGCCCTCCTGGTCCTGCTGGGTGTGGGAGTCGGGCTCTTCTCGTCCCCGAACACCACCGCCATCATGGGCTCTGTCACGAAGCGGGAGTACGGGTGCGCATCCGCGATGACGGCGATGATGCGGTCGTTCGGGATGATGCTGAGCATGGGAGCGGTCCTCGTGGTCTTTGCGGTCGTTATGGGGTCGACCACCGTTACGCCGGTGATATTCCCGGAGTTCCTCCTGAGCATGCAGTTGCTCTTCCTCGCTTTTGCGGTCCTCTCGGTTTTAGGCGTCTTCTTATCGCTCGGGAGGAATAAAGGTCGATAATTATTGTTGATTTTTAAAATCGGACACGCTTGAAACCTAAGCGAAGCGTTAACATCCCTGCCGTCGTGTGATCTCTTGAACGCATGGACCTCGTAATCGGGAAGGCCGGCGACCGGGAGATTGCCGTCGATGCTCAGGAACTGGTCACGGGAAGGACCTGTATCATCGCGCAGTCGGGCGCCGGGAAGAGCTGGGGCATCGCGGTTCTCTGCGAGCGGCTCCTGCAGGCGCGGGTGGGGTTCTGCCTCATCGATACGGAAGGAGAGTACTCCTCGCTCAAAGACCGGTTCTCCCTCGTCCGGGTCGGTTCCGGCGACGGCTGCGATGCGGATATCGGGCGGACGAACATCCGGGAACTGATGCAGGACGCGATCTGCTCCCGGACGGCGGTGATCTTCGACGTCTCGGAGATCGATATGCGCGAGAAGGTAGCGACGCTCGCCGACATCCTCTACGACCTCGAAAGCCGGTTAAGGCAGCCGTACCTCCTGATTGTGGAGGAGGCGGACAAGTTCATCCCCCAGTCCGGCGAGTCCATCAAGAAGATCGAGGAGATCTCCCGCCGGGGGCGCAAGCGCGGGCTCGGACTGCTGGTCGCGACCCAGCGGCCGTCGCTCGTGGCAAAGAACGTCCTCTCGCAGTGCAACAGCCAGATCATCGGGAAACTCTCGATTGAGAACGACCTGAAAGCGGTCGGCCTCTTCTTCTCGTCCCGGCAGGAGGTCGGCGAACTCGCGGAACTCGAACCCGGCGAGTTCTTTGTGATGGGCGGTCTCTCCCGGGAGAAGGTGCGGATGCGTTTCGGTGCGCGGGTGACGGCGCACCGGGGGCTGACCCCCCGCCTCGTGCCCGCACCTCCGGCCGAACCGTGCGCCGGGCCCCGGGAGGAACGTGGGGAACCGGAGGCGCCCCGCGCCGCCGGGGATGCGGTGGTCCCGGTTCTGCTCCGTGAGGAGGCGCTCGATCTTGCAAAAACGAAGCGAAAGCGTCGGTTCCTCTTCCTGGAGCCCGATGAACGGATCGTCTCGGGGGAACGTGTCTACCGGCCGCTCCACCGGGTGGAGGTCCGCTACATCGGCGGGCTCATCCGGAAAGCGACGAAGACGGCGTCGTTTGTCCTCGATGGCTGCACCGGCTGCGTCGTCGAGATCGACCGGGGGCTGAAGGTCAGGCCGGGGTTTTCGGACCTCCTGGGGCTCGATGAGGCCGCGGTGAAGATCGTCTCGGGACTCGCGAACGGCGGCTCGACGATGACCGAGATCGAGGCGGACACCCATCTCGCATCCGGTGTGGTGAAGAAGGCGATAAAAAGCCTCGTGGAGGCGAAACTCATCACGGAGGTGAAGACGGTGGGCGATACGGTGGTCTACGTGCCCCTGCTCGCCGCTGAGATTCCGGGCCTGCACACCCTCCGGCGGGGTACAGACCTCCCGATGGAGCCGCTCCGGGGGCCGCCCCCCGAAGCGAAGGTCACGGAGTCCTCTCTCCGGACCATCCTGAAGGGAATTGAGCCGACGGCGGAGATCGTCGGGTTCGATACGATCTACTACCCGGTCTATCTGGTCCGGTTTGCATCGGAGCGCGGGGAGCGCTCGATTCTCCTCGACGGCTGCACCGGTAAGGAGGTGTCGTTCCCGATCTCCTGACCGAAGCGCTTATCGATGCCCGAAAATAAATGGGACACTGTGTCCCTATCGGCCCCGTGCGGCCGGTCGGGGCGGAAGGTGAAAAGCGATGGATTCATACCGATGCGCCCTCTGCGGCTACGTCTATAATCCCGCAATCGGGGACTCCGCTCACGGCATCAAGCCCGGAACCGCCTTCGAAGACCTGCCCGACACCTGGCGATGCCCCCGGTGCGGCGCGGCGAAGAGCCGGTTTAAGAAGCTTTAGAGAGCAACGGTTCGGTCCCGGGCCTCAATTGTATCTATTTTTACTTTCCGGAAGATGAGGGGCCTTCCGGGTATGACGTGAGCCATATAAGAAAACTCATATATTTTCTGCTCTGAAGTAGTGTATGTCTCGGTTGTATGAGAGGAGGTAATACAACGATGCCGTCTGCCCGGAAAAAGAGGATCTACAACCCTGTGACCGGCAAATATTATGAGGTCCGGCAACACTCAAGCAAATACGGGACTGCCGGACAGATTCAGGGTTTATGGAGTTCAAAAAAGAAAAAATCTTCGAAGTAACCTATTTTGGAGGCCACAAGCATTTCTGGGAACATCTGGTTCATCGATACGAACGTTCTTGCGCACTGGGTGCTCGGTGAGGGCGGTGTCCTGAAGTTTTTTTGTGAGCAGCTGAAACTTCCTTGCGATTTTCTCAATGTCTACCTTGGACGATATCAAACTTCGTTGATGTTTATCGACGAAATTGTGCGGCAACGAAGGAACGGATTGCCGGACGAATTCTATGTCTCCGCACTGGCGACAAATGAACTCTTTTCGTCAATCCGAGATGAAGTGCGCAGTATCCTCCTGTTCAAAGGCGGCATCCCGATTTCACGGTGGAGGGACTCCCGAAATAACCCGCAGATCCCAGAAGAGTGCTACGAGCATATCTACGGATTGACGCTTGCTTCCTTCGATACACTCTTCGAGAACCATGGGATCACTATTATCCCGGAGGCCTCACCCTGGGAAGACGGCACCTACTGGTCCATATGCTCCTCGATTCTCTTTCTAATCCGGGAGTCAAAGACCCAGGACGCAACGTTGCTGACGACTGCAATCCTGAATCGGGCGGATAGTTTCGTCACTCTGGATACCCCTCTCATCCGCTCGGCGAAACAGGCCCTTCAAGATGGGTACGGGCTGCACCTGCTCAACCCGACGGAGGGACTGCAGGCGCTCAGAGGGAAGGGCGTTCCGCAATTTTAACGCGACAACCGGCAAAATACCGGGTATCCCGTTTCACACAAACTGCATAGACTCCGTGGGCGGCAGCGCCGAAGTTCTCGTCACGGCCGATATCACAGTGGTCTCTTCCGGAGCGCAACTCCTGTCGCCCCAGTACCGGACGAGAAGAGGGGGGACGAACGCATCGGTGGATATGCCGAACCGGGTGGCAAAGGCGATCTCCTCCCGGATCTCGCCGATCCCCGTCAGGTGTCCCAGTGGATCGGAACCCGGGGAAATGCTGTGCCTGCTACCTGGCAAAGACGTGGACTGCGGAAGCCTTGAAGGTGACGTAGGCCGGCTCCCCTTCGGCGAGGCCCAGGCGTGCGATGCTCTGCCGGGTCAGGACGGCGACGAAGGGCCGGCCCGCATCCACGACGACCTTCGAGAACATGCCGTTCTGCTGGACCTCCGTCACCGTCCCGGAGAAGACGTTTGTGGCGCTCGACTCGAACGGTTCCCGGGATACGATCACCTCTTCTGGCCGGACGCCGACGCAGACGTCGCCCTCGACGGCCGTGACGGTCCGGACGGTGATCGCCCCGAGGTCGATGGCCGCCTCCCCGTCCCGGACCCGTGAGACACCGCGGTAGACGTTCTCCATGCCGGTGAAAGCGGCGACGAACTCGGTGGCCGGTTTCCGAAAGACCTCGTCGGGCGTGCCGGTCTGCACGATCCTGCCGCCCTGCATCACCGCCACCCGGTCGGCGAGGGCAAATATGTCTTCGAAGTGGTGGGTGATGTGGACGACCGTTGTTTTGGTCGTACGGTGGACGGCTTTCAGTTCCTTCCGGAGCCGGTCCCGGGTGACGGCGTCGAGCGCCGAGAGCGGCTCGTCCAGGAGCAGGACGCGGGGCCGGAGAACGAGCGCCCGGGCGATTGCCGCCCGCTGCTGCTCTCCGCCGGAGAGCGTCCCCGGTGTGCGCTCCAGAAGGCGGCCGATCCCGAGCAGGTCTGCGGTCTTCCGCACCGTCTCTCGTATCCGGGCAGGGTCGTCCCCCCGCTGCCGGAGGCCGAACCCGACGTTCTCCCCGACGGTGAGGTGGGGGAAGAGCATGTAGTCCTGGTAGACCATGCCGATCTCCCGGTCCCGGGGATCGGTGCGGGTGATGTTGCGGCCGTCGAGAGTGATCGTCCCTGTCTTCGGGGTGTATATCCCCGCGAGTGTCTCAAGGAGTATCGTCTTTCCGGCGCCGGTCGGGCCGAGGATGATGAAATACTCGGCGTCGGCGACGGTCAGGTCCACACCGTCGAGCGAAAATTCCCCGAGCGAGAGGGAGAGGTCCCTGATCTCGAGCATCAGAAGGCCCCCCTGCTGCCGACGGAGTAGCGCTCGAAGACGAGGAGCGACGCCACAGCGATCACGATCAGGATGACCGATGCAGCGATGGCGAGGTCGAGGTCTCCGGTCGACATGTTCAGAAAGAGCGCGATGGGCAGGGTCTCGGTCTTCATCCGGGTTGCCCCTGCGAGCATGAGAACGGCACCGAACTCGCCGATGGACTTGGACCAGGTGATGACCAGACCGGCGACGAGGCCGTTCCGGGCCAGGGGGAGGGCGACCTCCCGGAACGCGCCCCATTCGGTACAGCCGAGCGTTCTGGCGACGTACTCGTAGCGCGGGTTGATCGTCTCGAAGGCTGAGCGCACGACCCGGATCATGTAGGGCACGTTGACGAAGAACTGAGCGGCGATGATCCCGAGCGGGGTGTAGACGATATCGAGCCCCAGGGACGAGAGCACCCTCCCGAACGTCGACGGGCCGTAGAAGATGAGCAGCGCCACGCCGGCGACGAGCGGCGGGAGGGCGAGCGGGAGGTTCACCAGGGTGTTTACGATCCACCTGCCGGGGAACGAGAACCGGGCGAGGGAGTAAGCGGCCGGGACGGCCACGAGAGTGCAGAGGGCGGTGGAGACCACCGAGGTGGCGAGGGAGAGTTCGACCGCAGCGATGATCTCCGGGGATGCCAGGCTCTCGATGAGGGCCGGCAGCGGCGGGTAGGCCACGAGGCCGGCGAGGACGACGGCCATGTAGCCGATCAGGACGAAGAGGACGGTGAGAAAGAGGATTTTAAACGGGGTTCGGCGGGGACGGGCGCCCCGGTCGGCAAGCACGGCTAATCAACCTTGAAGGAAGCGCTCCGTCTCCGGATCTGCTCTACGTGCTGCGGGGTCACCCACCCGGAGGCGGCAGTGGGGACGCTGTCGAACGCCGGGATATAGGGCTTGATGTCGAGGACCGGCGTCCCGTCCAGGAGGTCGACGCCCTCGACGGCGAGCACGGCGCCGTCGATCCCGGCGAGCCTGACGACCGAGAGTCCGAGCCGGTTCGGGCGGTTGAAGTGCCGGGTGGCGAAGATGCCGTGCGGCTCCGCGCCGTCGATGAGCGGACGTTCGCTGAGTTCTTCACCGGCGGCCCGGTGGAACCGGTAGATGAGGATAAGGTGGGAGAACCCCGCAAGTGCCGAGAGCCCGTCCCGGAACTCGGGGAAGACCTCCACTGTCCCGCGGGCGGTGGAGAAGGCCGCCTGGATAGGGGCGGCGGCCGGGTCGGAGAACGGCGTCCGGACGACGCCGATAGCCCGACAGGTGTAGTCCGTACCGATCATGGCTCAATGCCCATATACGCCGGGTCGGGGTAGGTCGGGAACCCGTGCTTTGCAAAGATCGCCTTTCCTTCGTCGGAGGTGACGAACTCGACGAATTTTTGGGCGGCGTCGGGATGTTCTGTGAAGGTAGTCGCCCCTATCGGGACGATGAGGGTGAGACCGTTCTCCTGCGGGATGTCGATGGTGTCCATCGTCCCGGGGTTTATCTGGTCCAGCGTGAGGAGCGCGGCATCGGCGGTGCCCATGTTCATCGCCACCACCACTTCGTTGATCGTCGGCGCCCGGAGGACGACGTTTGCTTCGACGGCGTCGAGGATGCCAAGTTTCTGGAAGAGTTTGTCGCCGGCGCTGCCGATTGAGGTGGTGTTTGCGCCGCCGAGTGCGATCTTCAACCCGGACCGGGCAAAGTCGTTCACCGACGTGATGTTGTGGGGGTTCCCCTTCTGGACGGCGATCACCGGGACATGGTAGGCGACGTACCCGGGCTCTTCGACAAGGTCTTTCTCCTGTGCGATCCGGTAATCGGGTGTCCCGCCCGGAATGAAGACGTCGCCCTTTCGGGAGAGGTCCATCTGGGTGATGAGCGTGCCCGATCCGGCGAAGGTGTAATCGACACCGATACCGTAGTTCTCGGTGAACACCTCTCCGATCTCGGTCATCGCCTTCTTGAGGCCTGCGCCGGAGTAGACGAGCAGCGTGATGTTGGTGTTGTCGTCGGTGGTGACCGTGGCCGACGGCTGGGTGGTGCATCCCGCCGTACAGAGAAAGACGACGAGGATAACGATGGCTATCAGTGTGACGGCTTTTCCTGTCATGGATAGCATTTAATATCCATTTCGGCTGTATTAAAGTACTGCAATTTACCTAAGTCTAATGTTAATGTTTTTTGGTTTACCCGATCTCTTTCCCATTAACAGAACCGGTCGTCCGACCGCATGGTGCGTGCGGTCTCACATGTCGCGGCAAGCCACCCGGCACGTTCGTCGGGATAGGCGTCGAACGCCGGGACGTAGGGCTTGATGTCGATGACCGGGGTGCCGTCCAGAATATCCACATCCTCGACGGTAAGCGTTGCGCCGTCGACACGGACAAGTTTGAGGACGGAAAGCCCGATAGCGTTCGGGCGGCGGGGCGCCCGGGTTGCAAATATGCCGTGGGGCGTTTTATCGAGAAACGGCACGACCTCGAGTGCGTACCCCTTCGAGCGGTGGAGGTGGTAGAGGAGGATGACGCGGGAGAACCCTTCGAGGTCCTTTAATCCGGCGGTGTAGGCCGGGTCGAGTTCGATCCTGCCCCGGACGCCCCGGGCGCCGATGGGCTGGATCGGCATGTCGCGCGGGTCCTGGAAGGGGGAATGGACGGTGCCGATGGGGTTGAATACGATCTCTGTCATGCGTACCACTCTCCGGGCGGGACAAAGAGGGTTTGTGTTCGGGCAGGACCGCGGGGAATGGTATCGCCGGCTGTATGAACCCATGCCTCTCCTCCGGAGGACCTGTCGGGCGGTTTTATCGGAAATGGGAAGCAGACCCGGGATGGCGGCCGATGTCCGGGCGTTGATCTCCACCGGAAGCCTCCGTTGCCGTCCCCCCTCTCCGGAACTCCTAAAGAAAGAGTTAGCGGCTTCTCGCCTTTGCGGCGGCGATCCGGCTCCGGAGGTCCCGTGCGGCGGCGGTGACATCGTCCTGCCCGACGACCGCTGAGATGACCGCGACCCCGTCCGCCCCGGCGGCGATGACGTCGGCGACGTTCCCCGCGGTGATCCCGCCGATGGCGACGAGCGGGAGAGAGACCGCGGAACGGACCGCCGAGAGGGTGGCGAGCCCGTGGCCTGGCCCCGCATCGTCCTTCGACGTGGTCGAAAACGTCGGGCTGAGCGCCACGTAGTCGGCCCCCTCCTCCGCGGCCAGGACCGCCGTGGCGACGGACCCGACCGATGCCCCGACGATGAACCCCGGCGGGGCGAGACGCCGGGCCTGCTCTATGGGGAGGTCGGTTGCGCCGAGGTGGACCCCGTCGGCGCCGGCCGCGAGGGCCACGTCCAGACGGTCGTTCACGATGAAGAGCGCTCCTGCCTCCCGGGTTACCTCGCGGACGGCGACCGCCGCATTGAAGAAAGACCGGCCGGAGAGCCTCTTCTCGCGGAGCTGGACCACGTCAGCGCCGCCGGCGACGGCGCGGCGGGCGATCTCCGCGTGGGAGAGGCCGCGCCCGATCTCCTCGTCGGTGATCACGTAGAGGTCATACGCCATCACAACTCCTCGATCCGCGCGTGCTCCGCGAGGTCCCGGGGCTCAAGCCCGGCGAGTTCATCGAAGAGCGCCGTCCGGAACGAGTAGGGGCCGCGCGCTCCTGCCATAGCGGCCCGCTCCCCGGCCCGGCCGAAGGCTGCAAGCGCCGCCGCCGACGAGACCGCGTAATCGTCGGCGACCGCGGCGAACGCCCCGACCATCGATGCGGCCATGCACCCCGTCCCGGAGAGGCGGTCCATCGCCGGGTCGCCGTTTCTGACCAGGTATGCCCGTTTTCCATCGACGACGATATCGACCTCTCCGGTCATCGCCACCACGGTCCCGGTGACCCGGGCGCACTCCCGCGCCGTCTCGACGGGGTCGCCTGCAACCCCGCCGGAATCGACCCCCCGGACGCTCCCGCCGGTCCCGGCAAGGACACCGATCTCCCCGGCGTTCCCCTTCAGGACGGCGACGTCGAGGGCCTCGAGGAGACGCTGCACGGTCCCGGTCCGGAACGTCGTTGCCCCCGCACCGACCGGGTCGACGACGACCGGGATGCCGAGTTCGTTCGCCCGGCGGCCGGCGATGAGCATCGCCTCCACCTGCACGGCGGAGAGCGTCCCGATGTTGAGGACGAGAGCGCCGGCGGCGGCGACCATCTCGGCGACCTCCTCGGGGGCTTCGGCCATCACCGGGGCGGCCCCGGTGCAGATCGTGATGTTCGCACAGTCGTTGATCGTGACGCTGTTCGTGATGTGGTGCACCAGCGGCCGCCGCTCCCGCACGGAGGCGAGGAGACCGGCGGGGACCGTGCCGTCCATGAATGTTGCCGGGGATTTCTTCATCATATCTGCCGTTATCTGTTTGGATCGTACTCCAATAAAACACCCGTCGTCCGGCACCACGCTATGGAGCCGGGGCGGCATCGTCATCGTTGCCCCTGCTTTTCGGAGCGTCTTCTGCATCCGCACCGCGCTACGGCGCGCCGACAGGGTAGACCCAAGATTCGCAAAGTGGCCACGGATGATCAGTCGAGTCCTGGGGCTCTCCCGGTTCATTGCCGCTGCAGCGAAGCGGTAGTCCCGTTCACCCCTCTCCACACCGCACCGCCATGGACGGCATACCGGGGGCGGATAACTATATAGTTTTGAAGGCCGTACTATAGTTTTGTATGTACTCGCGGATCTACACCGACGGGGCTTGCCGAGGCAACCCGGGCGACTCCGCGTGGGCGTATGTCAGATTCGACTCTTTTGACGCATTCTCACGGGTGATGCAGGATTCCGGCTACATCGGCGTCGCAACGAACAACGAGGCCGAGTACTGGGGCATCATCCACGCGCTTCGCTCCCTGGCGGAACACGACCCCAGGAAGAACGTTGCCCTTTACAGCGATAGTCAGGTGGCTATCCGGCAGATCACCGGCGAAAGCGTGTGTACGTGCCGTACTCATCTGCGGCTTCGTGAGCTCATTGCCGACCTGGTGCAGCAGATAGGGCATGAGAGAGTTCGTTTCTGCCACGTCCGACGGACGGAACCCGGCGTACAGATTGCCGACCGACTCTGCAACCAGACCCTTGATAGAGTTCTGACGGGCACACCATGGCAATGATACGGCAGGCGGGGCGCTACGGTGCGTAAGAAGGGTATATGCAAAGGAATGAATGCACCGTTGGAAAATCGGGACGGTACATGGACCGTTGTGAAACCCGGGCATTCATCATCGCGTTTCGTCGCTTCCGGCTTTGCGAAGGCGGGCCTCCCGCCACGGGATGTCCATAGCCGAACCGGACCAACCCCGGGAAGAGGTTCACGGCATTCGGGGAGACCGGCTACTACGGCCCGTGCCCGGAGAGTGAAAAAACCGTGTCGCGTAAGGGATCGGCTCGGCACGTATCCGGTCGATGCCGTCATGCCCTTCGTCTCCGACCTCTCGGAGCGAGTCGGGAACCGGCACCATGTTCGATTCGAGGGCGTCCTCGTCAACATGGCTTCCGATCGGATGCGCTGCTTCCTGTATTCGGGGACAGTCTGTATTTGTTGCGGACTCAAAGCCCGGTACTTCGCTCTGGAGCGGTTCTGCGAGGCTGACGAGTATCGCCTGAACCTTTACGGGATCAAAAACGGGAGAGAGGTAATGTTCACGAAGGACCATATCGTCCCGAAGTGCAAAGGCGGCCCCTCCTCCCTTGAGAATTACCAGACGATGTGCGAGCACTGCAACAGTGAGAAGGGTTGCGGGATCGAGACCCCGATACTGCAGATGAGCGCCGTCCCACTCTTCGATACCTCCTCCATGGAACCCATCCGGATGACGTGGTCCGCGGGAACCGCTCCGTGAGCAGTTGACGGGTGTCCACTCACCGTCGGAGGAAACCCCGGACCTTCCGCGACTTCGCCCCGGGCCATGGTCCGACAGTTCCCCTTTCCCGGGGTCACCTGCGGGGGCCGGTGTGTGGGAGATCGCGCGAGCGCCGGCACGGTTCACCCGGTGGCCTGTCTGTGAAAGGCTCCCCTCCTTCCTTTTACTGCGGACGCAAGCAACGGCAAGCGACGTGGCTAACCCGGGACGGCAGTAACCGGCTCCAGATTGGCCGGACATAGAGCAAGGATCGGATAGCGGTGAAATTTCCAGGTCAAACCATCAAAAATGGACGCCGAGGGGGAGATTTGAACTCCCGAGGTGCCGAACACCAGTGGCTTTCGAGGCCACCGCCTTCCCGGACTAGACTACCTCGGCACAGAATCAGCCTACAGTATTTGGGCTCTTCGGCTATAATGGTATCGCGATAGCCTCGCGGGGCTCACCTCTATCACGGAAGGAAGCCTGCCGCAGAATAAAAAGGATCGAAGAAGAAGGGCCGGAAAGTGCCGGCCTCCTCATGCGGTCAACTTACTGTGCGCCCGCTGCGCCCGCCTTTTTTCCGGACTGGGTAACCATCATATCGTCGACGCGGACGAGGAGCATGGCCGTCTCGGTCGCGCTCTTGATCGCCTGGGTCTTCACCCGCAGGGGCTCGATGACGCCGGCCTCCCGCATATCCATAACCTCGCCGGTATAGACGTTGAGCCCGGTGTGCTTCGCGCCGTCGGCGTGGGCCTTCCTCAGGGCGACGACCTTGTCGATCGTGTCGAACCCGGAGTTCTCCGCAAGCGTCCTCGGAATGACCTCGAAAGAATTTGCAAACGCCTCGATGGCGAGCTGGACCCGGCCGCCGACGGTTGCGGCGTAGTCGCGGAGGCGTATCTGGAGTTCGGTCTCCACCGAGCCGCCGCCGACGAGGAATTTGCTGTCCTCGATGGCGTCCTGAACGACCCTGGCTGCATCGTAGACCGCCCGCTCGAGTTCGTCCACCAGGAGTTGGGAGGTGCCCCGCAGAAGGATCGTGACGGCTTTCGGGTTCTCGCAGCCGGAGATGACGGTGAGATCGGCGTCGGGGACTTCCTCGGCTGCTTCCGCGTGGCCGAGCGTCGCCGCGGTGAGTTCGTCGGGCTTGTTCACGATAGTGCCGCAGAGCGCTTTCGCGGCAAACTTCATATCCTCTTCCTTCACGTCTTCGATGGCGTAGACGCCGTGCTTCGCGAGGTAATACTGCACCGCGTCGGCGATCCCTTTCTGGCAGAGAACGACGTTTGCGCCGGAGGCAACGACCTGCTCGGCGAGTTTCCGGAGTGACTCGCGTTCCTGCTCGGTAAACGCCTTCATCTGGTCGGAAGTAGTGATCTTGATCTTCGACTTCACCTGAGTCTTCGTGACCTCGAGCGGCTGGGCGAGCAGGGCCACTTTAACGTCCGTGACCGCATCAGGCATCTGCTCAAAGACACGCTTCTTGTCGATGACGACGCCCCGGATCAACTTAGCGTCGCGCATCGTGTCGCCGACCTGCTTCTTGATCTTGACGTCGTCCTCGTCCACGGAGTAGGTGCCGTCGTCGTTCCTGACGGCGACCTGCCGCACCGCGTCCACCACGATGCCGGAGATCTTCTCCTTGGCCGCTTCGATGGACTTGCCGGTCATGGCGGTGTCGGCGAGTTTGAGGAGATTCTCGCGGTCGTCGAACCCGACCGTGATGGCCAGTTCGTCGAGGATCGAGAGGGCCTGTTCCATGCCGAGCCGGTAACCCTGCGCGATGATTGTGGGGTGAACCTCCTGGGCGAGCAGATCTTCCGCCTCCTCCATCAGCGATCCGACGAGCACGGTCGCGGTCGTGGTGCCGTCGCCGACCTCGTCGTCCTGGGTCTCGGCAACCTCCACGACCAGCTTGCCGCCGGGGTGCTGCACGGACATCTCGTGCAGGATGGTTGCCCCGTCGTTCGTGATCACCACATCACCGCTGGAGCTGACCAGCATCTTGTCCATTCCCCGGGGACCGAGCGTCGTCCGAACGGCGGCCGCAATTGCCTTTGCGGCCATGATATTCGAGCGCTGCGCCTCAAATCCGCGCGTACGTTCAACGTTGTCCCGCAAAATAACGATGGGCTGTCCAGCAAGCATTGTATAATCCTCCTTTGTTCGTTAGGTTTGTTCAGAGGTTCTATATATATTCGTCGATAGACCCCGGTCCTCCCCGGGTGCCCGGGCCTATCGGTATGGGTGGATCGCCCATCGGCTGGCGCTCCGCGCCCGTCGGCCGTGATGGTGCGGTCACCCGAGCCGCGATATCGTAAAGAGTGACTGGACCGGGACGCCGTCGATCTCCCGGACGCCCCGCTTGTCGAAGAGTGACCAGACCGCCACCGGCATGGCCCCGTGCTGCCGGAGGAACCCTATCGCTTCCGCAAGCGTCGCCCCGGTCGTGACGACATCGTCGACGATGATGCAACGCTGCCCGGTGATCGTGGAGAAGGTGCCCGAGAGGGACCCGGTGGGCGTCTCGCTCCGGCTGTGCTTTGCCGGGAGGTAGACCGCGAGTCGCAGCCCCTCCTCTGCGGCGATGAGGGTCGCGAGCGGGACGCCCGAGAGCGCGACACCGACGATCGTCTCCGGGAGTTCTCCCGGAGGACGGACGGCTTCCCCCTCTCCGAAGTAGAAGAAGCGCCTGAGCATCATCATTGCCATATCGGAGAGGAGCATCCCGTGGCTCCCGACTGCCGTCCAGTCGATATGGACGTCTTTTGGGGCCTCCATGCCTTTTTGCTGGGTGAGCAGCCAGGTGACTGTCTCCATTGAGACGCCCAGTTCATCGGAGATCTGGCCGGGGGTGTGCCCGTCTGCCTGGAGCGCCTTTGCCTTCGTGATCAACTCTTCAAGGGAGGACATGGAGAAGAGATCTCCAAGTAATCTATTTAAGTTTTCTTTTGATCGGTGCGCCGCAGACCGGGCAGTCGCCGGGCTCGCGCCAGTACCGGCCGCACCCGCTGCACCGGTAGCGCCACCGGATCGCCCGGGCCGGCCGCTGCCGGATGCTCCGGGTCTCGATCCCGAGGCGGTGGGCGACGTTCTGGACCGCGAAGTCGTCGGTGACGAGGACGGCCGAGAGTTCCAGTGCCAGTGCGAGGATCTCCCGGTCGGTTGCGGAGAGCACCCCGGCATCCCCGGTCCGGGCCGCAGCCTCTTCCACCCGTGAAAGGTCCTCTTTGCGGGGCTCCCGGACGAGGAGCCCCGTAGCGGAGAGCGCCTCGAACCGGCACTTCGCGTGGAGGTCCCCGAGTTCTTCGACAACCGACGGGGTAGTCCAGGCCCGGCCGACGACCGGCACTTCCGAGAAGAAGACGGAGGCGTCGAGGACCAGCGTCATGCTGAGAACTCCACGGTCCCGTTCTCCCGGCACCGGACCTCGTAGCCGAACGCCGACAGCAGCCAGCAGGCGGTCTTTGCGTGCATCGAGAGGGTGTGGGTGCTGTACTCCCCGCCGTAGCACGCAAGGTAGACGAGGAGCTGGTCGGCGAGGTGGACGTCGACCGTGCCGGGGCTGCGGACCTCGCGAACAAGGGCCCGGGCGGCCGCCCGGCCCACCTTCTCGGCGGGAAGCCCTCTCTTTCCGAGAGCGACGGCACCCTTCGCCCCGCTCCATACGGTGACGGAACTCCCGGTGCTTGCCCCGCCTTCCCGGGGGTCGAGGGTTGCAGCGCAGGAGAGGTTGAGTTCGCTCTCGATGAGAGCCCGGGCAGCGGCAGCCTGGCGCTCCGCGACATGCACTGGGAGGCCCGCCGAGCAGGAGACGATCCCGCACTCCCGCTCTTTCGCCCCGATCACGATCGGGCCGGGGCGGCCCGGCTCCACCCGGACGTGCACCCGCCCACCGCCCTCCGGGTAGTAGCCGCGTTCGAGCACTTCGGTCTCGACCGTGGCCCCGGCGCGCCGGAGCACCGGCGCGAGGACGTACTCCAGGTAGTCGATGGTCGGGCTCCACGTCACCTCGGTCCCGCCCGTGACCGTGATGCTCCCGCCGGCGTGGAGGGCGACCGGGAGCCACGCCTGGAGGATGAGGGGGATGCTCCCGGCGGTCCCGGGGTCGATCGCGAGATCGGCGCGCCGGAGCCGGCCCGGGATAAAGGTGATTTCGCTGCTCCGGACGACGAGCCCCGTGCATTCGGCGCCGCAGGCTCCGGCGACCGCCCGGACCGCGGCAACGTGCTGGGGGGCGAGCCCGGGATTCTGCCGGTTCTGCCGGACCCGGGTGACGGTGACCGGGGTGGCGGAGATCGCCGACACGGCTACTGCAAGGCGGAGGACCTGGCCGCCCCCTTCGAGGTAAGACCCGTCAATGGTGAGCATCTTCTCTGATCGCGGTGGCGATGGCGTTCGCGGCCGATATGAAACTTGAGGCGTTCTCGTAGGTGTCGCTGGAGACGACCGAAGAGATTCCTGCCGCCCGCAGGCGGGTGTAGGCCCCGCTCGTGAACACCCCGTGAACGCAGGCCGCGTGGATGGACACCGCTCCCTGCTCCCGGAGCATGCAGGCGGCGGTCGCGAGGGTCCCGCCGGTGGATATGATGTCGTCCACGATGACGGCCTCCCGCCCGTCGACGTCGATGGATTTCGGGGCAATCCTGACCTCTTCACCCGAGAGCCGGGTCTTTTCGAGGTGGTCGCAGTCCCACTCGCCGACCGCCGCAACATTGGCCGCAAACGCGGTCGCCCCTTCGTCCGGAGCGAGGATCAGGGGATCATTCAGGTTCAGGTCGCCAATGTATCCGCCGACGGCCGACGCGATAGTGACGTTCTCCGCCGGAACGCTGAAGAAGTCCAGTACGCCAGGGTCGTGAATATTGACCACAAAGGCCCGCTCGATGCCGGCCGAGAGGGCTCGTGCGACTGCCCGGGCGCTGATCGGCTCGCCCGGAAAGAAGCGCCTGTCCTGCCGGGAGTAGCCGAGGTACGGGACTATCAGCGTGGTCCGCGATTGATCAGCGGCATCGATCGCAAGAAGGGTCTGCACGAGCATATCGTTATCCACGATGCTGCTGACGATCAGGGTCTCACCGTCCAGTTCTCCGCACCGAAGATACATCTCGCCGTCGGGAAACCGGGTGAATTTTGTTTCAACCAGAGGAACTCCCAACTTTTCGGCAATACGAGCTGCCAGGACCTGGGACCGTTCTGTACTGATTATTCTCATAGGTCACCTTTGCTAGAAAGTATTTGAACGAGCATGAATAAATTATATAAGTATCAGTGCAGCAAAGAGGTAAACTCAACGATGGATTCAACAGTTTCAAACGAAATACCCAATATCGAGCTCACGAACGACGAATTGACGGATACAGACGTCTTTTCAGGTCTTGAACTGAGTACATCGTCGGATATTGAAGTACCTCCGCATCTCATCGATCAGGTTATCGGCCAGGAACACGCTGTCGAGGTGATCCGGAAAGCTGCGGTCCAGCGGCGGCACGTGATGATGATCGGCACTCCCGGAACCGGCAAATCGATGCTGGCGAAGGCCATGGCCGAACTCCTCCCGAAAGAGGAACTCCAGGATATTCTGGTCTACCCAAACCCCGAGGATAACAATAACCCCATCATCAGGACCGTGCCTGCCGGCCGCGGCAAGCAGATCGTCAATGCGCACAGGGCAGAGGCGAAAAAGAAGATCCAGATGCGGAGCACTCTCGTCATGCTTCTGGTCGTCGGTATCATCGGCTACGCGATCATCACCTACCAGTGGCTCATGGGCATCATCGCCGCCGCCTTCGTCTTCATAGCGCTCCGGTACTCGATGCCCCGCGAGGAGGCAATGGTCCCGAAGCTCCTGATCTCCCATGACCCCAACACCTCCGCGCCTTTTGTCGACGCCACCGGCTCGCACGCAGGCGCCCTGCTCGGTGATGTCCGGCACGACCCCTTCCAGAGCGGCGGTCTTGAGACGCCGTCTCACGACCGTGTCGAGGGTGGAGCCATCCACCGGGCACACGGTGGAGTTCTCTTCATCGACGAGATCAACACCCTCACTCCGCACTCCCAGCAGAACCTGCTGACCGCGCTTCAGGAGGGCTCGTTTCCAATCACCGGCCAGAGCGAGCGCTCAAGCGGCGCGATGGTCCGGACCGAACCGGTCCCCTGCCGGTTCGTGATGATCGCCGCCGGCAACCTCGATGCCATCCAGGGGATGCACCCGGCGCTCCGGTCGCGTATTCGCGGCTACGGCTACGAGGTATACATGCGCGAGACGATGGAGGACACCCCGGAGAACCGGAAGAAGTTCCTCCGGTTCATCGCCCAGGAAGTCAAAAACGACGGGAAGATCCCGCATTTCGACCGCAGCGCCATGCTCGAGGTGCTCCGGGAAGCCCGGCGCCGCTCGAACCGGAAGGGTCACCTGACCTTAAAGCTCCGCGACATGGGCGGACTCATCCGGGTGGCGGGGGACCTCGCCCGGCAGGAAGGGGCCGAGGTCACTTCGGCACGGCACGTCATCGCCGCGAAATCGGCTTCTCGCTCGATAGAGGACCAGATCTCCGACGAGTACATCCGGCAGAGCCGCGACTACGACCTCGCCGTCGTGGAGGGCACCCGAATAGGACGGGTGAACGGGCTTGCGGTGATGGGAAACGACTCCGGTTCGGTCCTTCCGGTGATGGCCGAAGTGACCCCGAGCCAGGGAGCGGCCGGCACGGTCATCGCGACCGGGATGCTCAAAGATATCGCGAAAGAGTCGATCACGAACGTCAGCGCGCTCATCAAGAAGTTCACCGGCAGGGATATCCGGAACATGGATATCCATATCCAGTTCATCGGCACCTATGGCGGTGTGGAGGGCGACTCGGCTTCCGTGACGGTCGCGACGGCGGTGATCAGCGCCATCGAGAACATCCCGGTGCGCCAGGACGTTGCGATGACGGGGTCGCTCTCTGTCCGGGGCGACGTCCTCCCCATCGGCGGCGTCACCTACAAGATCGAGGCGGCTGCAAAGGCGGGGATCAAGAGGGTGATCATCCCGCGGTCGAACCTGGAAGACGTCCTCATCGAGGACCGCTACCGCGACATGGTCGAGGTGGTGCCGGTCGAACACATCGACGAAGTCCTCCGGAACGCGCTCGTGCCCGAGAACCGCGAAGGGTTCCTCTCGAAACTCCGAAAGTTGACGGTCAACCCGACGACCGGCGGCATCTTCGATTCGAACGTCGGGCGTTCCCTGATCTGATGCCTATGGTTGATGTGCGCTACTACGACCTTCGGTGCGTGCGGGGCGAGAACACCCTGATCGATATCGACAACGGGGTGGTCGAGTCCGCAGGCACCTCATTCTTTGACAGAACCGTGGTCCGGGTGCTGGGGCAAAAAGGCTGGGGCGTCCTCACCCGCGATCACGTCGATATCGATTCGAAGCGTGAGATCGATGCCCTCGTCGAGGCGGCGGCCCGCCTTGCGGCGGTCACAGAGGACCGCCTCGACCTTGCGGATGCGCCGCGCGGCATCCTCCCCGTCCCCCCTCTCGGGGAAGACCCCCGGGACGTCGACCTCGAGGAGAAGACCCGGCTGCTCGCCGGGATCGAGGCGTCGGCACGGGTCCCGGAGGTCGCCAACACCCGGGCCCGCTACACCGAGGGGATCGACTCGGTCCGGTTCCTGGATTCAAGCGGGAATGAGGCATCCTACGAGGCGACCCGGTCCGGGTTCTCGGTCCTCGCGATTGCGTCCCGAAACGGAGTGATGCAGATGGGGAGCGAACGCGACCACGTCATCACCGGGTTCAACCTCCGGAACAGGCAGGACCTCGGGCGGAAGGCGGGCGAGATCGCGGTCTCGCTGCTCGACGCCAGACTCGCAAAGGGCGGGACCCGACGGGCGGTGCTCGACCCGGAACTCGCCGGCGTCTTTACTCACGAGGCGGTCGGCCATGCGAGCGAGGGGGACCTTGTCCGCGAAGGCGCATCGGTCCTTAGCGGGAGGATCGGGGAGCGGATCGGGCGCGAGGGGCTCGTCATCGTCGACGATCCCTCCCTCCACGAGTTCGGGTTCATGCCGGTGGACGCCGAAGGCGTGGCGGTGCGGCGGACCGAGATCATCCGCGACGGCGTCCTCTCTTCCTACCTCCACAACCGGGAAACCCTCGCGGCGGTCGGGAACGGCGTCGCCGGGCACGCCCGGGCCGAACACGGGGCGCCGCCCATCGTCCGGATGAGCAACACCTTCATCGAGAACGGCGATGCGGCCTACGACGAGATCCTTGCCGAGTGCAAAGACGGCATTCTGCTGATCGGGTCAAGGGGCGGCCAGGTCGACCCCGGCCGGGGCGTCTTCCAGTTCAATGCGGAGTACGGTTACCTGGTCGAGGGCGGCGAGACGACCGATATGGTCCGTGACGTCTCGCTTTCGGGCGAGATCCTCTCGACCCTCCATAACATCGTCCTCATCGGGAACGACCGGAAGATGAGCCCGGGATACTGCGGCAAGGGCGGGCAGAACGTCCCGGTAAGCGACGGAGCGCCCCATCTCCTGCTTGAAGGCGCAATCATCGGGGGGCGCGGAGAATGAACGGCGAAGACCTTATCGAGAAAGTTCTTCGGGCGGGTGGACGCGCGGCCGACGAGGTCGAGGTCTTCTACGTCCGGGAAGAGAGCGTCGGCACCGATATCAAGAAAGGGATCCTCGGCGCCGCCGAGGAGTCGGAGGCCTGGAGCATGGCCGTCCGGACGATCAAGGACGGCCGGATCGGGTTTTCAAGCACCGGCGACCCCGACCGGTGGAAGGAATGCCTGGACGCGGCGCTTACAAGCGGGCGGATGGCCACCCCCCAGCAGTGGGGCGGTCTCCCGAAGCCGGCCGAGATCCCGGGCGCGGCACCTTCATCGGACCCGGATCTCGTCGTTGCGGTGGAGGACGCGGCGAGGATGGTCGACGACCTCCTGTCCGGTGCCGCGGAGCACCCGGTGGATGTCGTCGGCGGGTCGGCGGATCTCGCCCGGGCGTATCTGGCGGTTGCAAACACAAGCGGCGTCTTCTACGGCATGGACCGGACGGCGGCGTCGGTCTCCCTTGAGACGATCCGGGAGCAGTCCACGGGCTACGAGTTTGATGTCTCCCCGTTCCGTGCCGATATCGACGCCCGGTCGGTCGGGGAGCGGTCTGCGGACCTTGCCGCACGCTCTCTTTCCGGCCGCGATATCGAGACGGGCCGCTACGACGTCGTCCTCTCCCCGATCGCGGCGGGAAGTCTCCTCGGGCAGATCCTCCTCCCGGCCCTCTCCGGGCGGAACGTGAAGGCCGGCCGGTCGCCTCTTGCGGATAAACTCGGCGAAACGGTCTTTGATGAGAATCTCTCCATCTACGACGACCCGTTGGCCCCCGGCCTCGGAAGCACCGCCTGGGATGCGGAGGGCGTCCTCACCCACCGCCTGGATTTCATGGAGCGGGGTGTGCTCAGACTGTTCGCCTACGACCTCAAGACCGGATACCGCTACGGCGAAGAGAGCACGGGAAGCGCCGTCCGGTCCAGGAGCGGGGTCCCCGACATCGGGTTCCATAACCTCTTCGTCGACGGGCCGCGGATGAAGGATCTCGGCGATGAGCGGGCGGTCTGGATCCACGATGTCGTGGGCGCCCATACCGCAAACCCGTTCTCCGGCGACTTCTCGGTGGAGGTCTCCAACCCCTTCTGGATGGAGGGAGGGGACCTCGCCCGCCCCATCCGGACGGCGATGTTCTCCGGGAACGTCTTTGAGATGTTCCGGGAGATCGGGGGGCTTGGAAAAGATGCAAGGCGCGTCGGACGGTTGACGATTCCATCAATACGATTAAATAACCAGCAGATCATTGGTAAATAGATGATGGAAGAGATCCTTGCCATCCTTCTTGCGGTTGCAATAGCCGCCGCGCTCTACTATCTGATGAAGAAGGCCCTGACGCTTCTCATCAACGCCGTCGCGGGGCTCGTCACGCTCTGGCTCCTGAATTACTTCAATATCCTCGCGTGGTTCGGCGCCCCCGACCTCCAGATCAACCTGGTGACGATCCTCATATGCGCCCTCGGCGGGCTCCCCGGCGCCCTGGTCCTCGTCCTGCTGCATCTCGTGGGGATCACGATCTGAGAGGGCCTCCCGGACACTTCTTCTTTTCGGCGGCCGGGTTAATCCCCGCCGTTTCAAGGGGGGCACACTACCGGAGACCCGATCATACGGGTTTCTCCAGTGCTTCCCGCGGACTAGTGCATCGTGCCCCCTAATTTTAGGAATTCTGATGCGCAGGAGCGCATCAGTCACTTTCGATTGATCGCACTGGCACGGCTTTCCATGGCTATCGCCCCGCACTGCCCCCGTCCCGATGGCGGGGGAGGAGCGCTGAAAGCGCGGGCGGGGTGGGTGAAACAGGGGAGGCATGCCCGGGGTGAGTCCTCATCCCTTCATCGGGCCCACATTCATATCCGATTCAGCGGAACGAACTTTGGCATCTTCGCGTCAGGCAACCCGGGACGAAGTATGGTTCCACACAGATGGTCGTGCTATGGAATTCATAGTATTAAATGACCATGAGCACTAGAAGAGAATCGCTTCCGAGTAGACCATGATCTTGTCCTGGAGGATCTCAAACGGCTTGATCTCGCGCGAATGGGCCGACCGGCGCATCTTCGCGACCTCAAGGGCCAGGTGCACCTCGGTGAGCCCCGGAGACCGGATACGGTGAAGGAGGATCACCGCATCCGCCAGGTACTCGGCAAGTCCATACTTGCTCTCTTCCGGGTTTGCCGTGTTGGCCTCGCTCGTTAGCATCAGGGTGCAGGCCTCGTCCCGCATTATCTCGATGAACCCGAACATCTCCCGCCGCCGGACGGATGCGTCCTCAAAGAGCCCCTCGAAGAGCGATATCGGGTCGATAATCACCCGTGCGGCCCCGAAACTCTTGATGAGTGAAGAGAGTTCGCTCTTGATGCTGTTGATAGCGAGGTTGAAGTCGGTTGGGTCCAGCCTCACGAGGTACAGCCGGTCGTCGAAAACCCCGGTATCCCACCCTTTCTGCGCGATGGTGGTGCGGAGATGTTCTTCGCGTTCTTCGAGGCTGATGTAAATGACTTTTTCGCCCCGGCGGAGCCCCTCGTACGCAAACTGGAGGGCAAACATCGTCTTGCCGGTGCCGTAGGTCCCGACGACCGCACAGATACTCCCCTCAAGAAGCCCCCCGAGGAGCATCTCGTCCAGTCCTTCGACCCCGAACTTCACCCGGTCCGCCATTACACCACCACCCTGATGTTACGCACCTCGAACCCCCCCGTTGCCGAGACCGAGACCGCGAACTTCACCAGATCCTTGCTCTCAAGGTGGGGCATCACGCCCCGGAATTTTCCGAAGTACATGACCCGCTGCCGGCGTTGCGCACCGGCCTCCTCCCAGTGAAAGAAGATCGTTGCGTCGACGCAGTCGGCGATCTCAAGTTCCTGCGACCGGTCCAGGATGCCGGAGGTGAGCAGGAGATAGACGGTAGTACCCCAGCGTTTCGTCGCTCGCTGCAGTCCGCGCAGGAAGGCGACGAACGCATGCCGCCGTGTCCCCTCCATCAGCGGCGGGGCGATATCGGTCAGCGAGTCCAGGATGATCTGGCTGTTCTTCGGGCACTCGTCGAACAGCCGGACAATCTCCGCGAGGATGCTGTCTTCCTCCCTGCGCTGCTTCTTCTGCATGCGTTCGATGACGTTCCCCTCCCCGTACCAGCCCGGGGGGACGGTGCTGGCATCGAAGTAGAGGTTCGAGAGGTCGTGGAAGACGATCTCCTTCTCCAGTTGTTCGTAGAGGTCCGGGTTGAACGAGAGGGCTATCTCCTCCAGGATATCCTCCTTCATCCGGGTGAGCGTCACGTACGAGACGCTCTCCGGGAGCATGAGGTGCTCCCCGGCCGCACCCTGCTTCCCGATAGCGAAGCTCATGAGCGAGGTCTGTACAAACTCAACGCTGCCGGCACCGTCCTCCCCGAGGAGCAGCACCACCGATCCCGGCGGGACCCCCCCGTCCAGCACGGGGTCGAGCGAAGCGATTCCCGTCGGCATCCGTAGTTGGAGGCGGTCGTACATGGTAACCAGTATACGTTGATCGCCGTTAAAACGTTCCGCTTCGTGGTACGGGAGAAAGTTGCGTCCGTGAACCGCCCCGCCCCTTAAGAGGAGGCCATCCCGGCGGGAGCGTGTCCATCGGCTCGACGGCGCTGATCCGTCGCCTGGAAATGCGAATTATTTGATAATTGCGGCATTGATAGCCCGGTAGCCGCAGACCGAACAGGTCTTCACGGAGGGCTCGAACGTCCCGTTCTTGAGCAGAGTCTTTTCGCTCATGCTGCCGAAGGGTCCCGCAGGAATAAATGGCATCCATTGCTGAAAAAGCAGGTTTATCATGGGTGCCGCTCCACACATATATACATAGTCTCCCGCACAGCCCCCGGTGCGCTGCCCGTCACCCCGAACGCTGGTGAATGGCGGCGGGGGCCTGTATCCGGGATGGGATGGGTCACGGAACATGCGGAAAGTAGCCTATGACCGGCAATTGAGAGAGCCCGGGATGCCGCGATGACGGCAGAGAGAGAAGGCTCTTCGGCGGCCCGGGAGCGGTCCGGTTCGGTCCATCTTCTGGATCGCCTTCTCCGCTTCCGGAAGGGTGGCGCGACCGTGGGCAGGTACGACCCCATGGTACACGGCCACCTCGCGGAAGCGGAGGTCCCGGCGGGCTACGAGGAGATCGACCGCTACTGGATCACCCGGGGCCTTGCCCTCGCCGTGATAGCCCGCAATGCACAGACGAATCAGGTCGAGTTCCTCCTCTTCGAGCCGGTGCTCTCGGAGTTTGAGTACGAACTCCTGGAACGGCTCTTCGACGACCTCCACGACGTCCTGATCCTCGACGACCACGCCATGGCTTCTGATCGCCGGACGGTCCTCTCCGGGAAGATGGAGAAACTCCTCGCGGAGTACGGCCTCGCCCTCCCCGATGCCTCTATTTTCCGGCTCCGCTACTACCTCGAGCGCAACTTCCTCGGTTGGTCGCGCATCGATGCGCTGATGAAGGACGCCCTGATCGAGGATATCTCGTGTGACGGCGCGGGGGTTCCGCTCTTCCTGTATCACCGCAGGCACCAGAACATCAAGACGAACATCAGGTTCGACGAACCGGCTCTGAACTCGCTCGCGATCACGCTCGCCCAGCGTTCGGGGAAGCATATCTCCATCGGAAGCCCGCTCGTGGATGCAACCCTCCCCGACGGGTCGAGGCTGCAACTCACCTTCGGCAGTGAAATCACCACCCGCGGCACGTCGTTCACGATCCGGAAGTTCCGCGAGGTGCCGTTTACACCCGTGGAGCTGATTGAGACGAACACCTTCGACGTCGACCAGCTCGTCTACTTCTGGATGGCGATCGAGAACAACAGGAACCTGCTCTTCATCGGCGGCACCGCGTCAGGAAAGACCACGTCGCTCAACGCGGTCGCCCTCTTCATCCCGCCGCTTGCGAAGGTCGTCTCCATCGAGGACACCCGGGAGATCACACTCTATCACGAGAATTGGGTCGCGAGCGTCACGCGTGAGACGGTATCCGGGGGGCCCGGCGCTCCCGTCATCGGGATGTTCGACCTCCTCAAGGCCGCGATGCGGCAGCGTCCCGAGTACATCCTGGTCGGAGAAGTCCGGGGGAGCGAAGCCCGGACGCTCTTTCAGGCGATGAACACCGGGCACACGACGTTCTCCACCATGCACGCCGGCGGCGTCGATGCAGCCATCCACCGCCTGGGGAGCGACCCGCTCAACGTGCCGAGGAACATGCTCCAGGCGCTCGACATCATATCCGTCCAGGCGCTCACCCACCGGGGGCCCGACCGTGTCAGGCGTTGCCGGGAGATCGTCGAGATTGCCGGTATCGACCCGCTCACCGACAACCTCCAGGTGAACACGGTCTTCGAGTACAACCCCGTACCCGACACTTTCTCCTACAGCGGGCGGTCCCGGATCTACAGCGAAATCATGGAGTACCGCGGCTGGAGCCGGACCCGGCTCGAAGAGGAACTGCAAACCCGGCGCCGCGTTCTCCTCGCTCTCGCCGCGCAGGGTATCAGAGACTACGGTGCGGTCGCCCGGATCATCCAGATCTTTGCGGTTGATCGCGACCGGGTGATCGCCTCCCTTGACGACCTCGGCGGGCTGGTCCGGTGATGCTGCCCGCCGGCGCGCACCTCCGCCGCTTTGTCCGCCGGCGGGTGGAGCGCGACCCCGTACGATACCGGAGCCTCCACGAAGACCTTGTTGCGGTGAACATGGGGGTGACGCTCGACCGCTACCTCCTCCGGGCATACCTCGTCTCCGTGCTCTTCGGCGTGCTCTGGGCCGTTCTCGCGTTCCTCGCGATGCGCCTTGCGGTCTTCCCCCGGGTGAGCGTCGGGGTCTACAACGTGTTTGCCATCCGTCTGCCGGGGTTCGAACTGACGGATACCTGGATCGATCTCCTGCAGGTTGCCGCAAGCGCGGTCATCTTCGTCCTCACCGCCTATGCGGCCTATATCTTCTTCCTGTACTACCCGTCCATTCTGAAGAAGAGCCGGGCGACCCGGATCAACCTGCTGCTCCACAACGTCGTCTCCTACATGTATGCCATGCGCCAGGGAGGGACGGAGATGATGGAGGTCTTCCGGGCGATCAGCGCGAACCCGGCGGTCTACGGTGAAGCGGCCCACGAGTTCCGGCGTGTCGTCCGGGACGCCGACTACTTCGGCTGCGACCAGATCACGGCGCTCCGGCACCTGCAGGAGACGACCCCGTCGGAGAAACTGCGTGAGTTCGTCGAGGACCTTATCTCCGTGGTCGAGAGCGGGGGAGACATCCTCGCGTTCCTTGACGTGCGGGTGCGGATCTACCAGGAAGATGCCCGATTCGAGCAGAAGACCTTCCTCTCCACGCTTCAAATGGCAGCCGAAGTCTACGTGACGCTCTTCGTTGCCGGCCCGCTCTTCATCATCATCGTCATGGTCGTCCTGGGTTTCATAAGCAGCACGCCGCTCATGGAACTTTCGATCGTCATCTATCTCCTCGTCCCGCTGGGTTCACTCCTCTTCCTCCTTGCTATCGACGCGATCTCAATCAAAAGCGAGCCGGTCGAGCGGTATGCCAGTATGAAATGGCTCCATGAGTTCGACGATGTCCGGGTCGAAGAGCGGTCCGGTGACGAGCCGCATTTCCAGCGCCTGGAGCGTTACGACCGGGTCAGGAAGATCCGGTCGTTTCTGCATCATCCCCTCCAGGCGTTCCTCGTCGAGCCGAACCGGACGTTTTACGTGACGGTGCCGGTTGCGCTCGCGTACGTCGCTCTCACCGTCCTCGCGACTCCGGCCTACCCCGACACTGAAATCCTCATCGATGTGCTGGACGACCATCTGGTCGTGGGGTTGCTGATCATCCTCATTCCCTTCGGCGTCTTCCATTGGTTCTGGCAAAAGAGGGTGATGGAACTCGAGGCGGAGATCCCCGAGTTCCTGAATCGCCTCTCCGGGATAAACCAGGTGGGCCTGACGCTCGCGCAGGCCATTGTGCTCCTCGTAAAGGCGGACCTCGGGGTGCTGACCTACGAGATCAGGAAGATCAAGCGTGACATCGAGTGGGGCGCCAGCGTCCAGGAGGCGCTTGTGCGGTTCGAGGAGCGGATACGCACCCCCACCATCGCCCGGACGGTGACCCTGATCACGACGGCGAGCCGGATGACCGGGAATATCAGTGAAGTGCTCTCCATCGCGGCGCGCGATGCCGCGATCTCGGAGAACCTCAAGCGCGAGAGGCGGGCCGAAATGTTCATCTACACCGCTATCGTCTATCTGGTCTTCATCGTCTTCCTCTTCGTCGTGGCCGTTATCGATCTCCAGTTCCTCTCCGTGCTGGCCGACGTCAGCGTCCTGGTCGCGGATGCGGGAGCTGGCGCGGTGCCTATCGGGAAGACGCCCCTCATAACGTTCGAGCGTCTCCTCTACCACGGATGCATCATCCAGGCATTCTTTTCGGGCCTGATCGCCGGGCAGATGGGGGAAGCGTCGCTCCGGCGGGCGTCAAACACGCAGCTGTGATGCTCATCATCGCGTTCGTGGTCTTCACGGTCTTTCTCTAGGGCCGGCGCCTCCGCGGATCGTCCAACCCTCCCTCATGCGGGTGTCGGGGTGCCGCAATAGGTTTTATACCCTCTGCCTTCCATCTCTCTTTCGGTGATGCCAGATGTGTACAGTCGGTGGACCCGTCGATATCGAGTTCAATGAGCGGGTGAAGGGCAAGAGTTACCGCTGCAAAGAGTGCGGCGAACGGTTCAAGGGCGTAGGAAAGCGGCCCATGTGCCCGAGCTGCCAGTCGGAAGATGTCGAAGAAGTCTGAAAGCGGCGCTGCCGGGAGGTCGTCTGCCGGGCCGGGCGTGACGACCCTGCCCCTCGGCGACGAACTTCTCCTCATCCGGGGAGAATGCTCTTTTCTACTTGTTGCGAAGGCCGGCTCAAGGTTTCCGCTCTGTATTGAGACCCCGGACGACGAGTACTGTCTCGCGGTCGACCCCGACGACCTGGTCGCCGTCTCCATGCCGGAAGGCGGCCCCGTTGAGCAGGCACGCATGATGCTTGAACTGGTCCGGCGATACCACGTCCCGCTCGTCGTCCTTCCGAAAGACCATCCCGGCTCGAAACGGTTGTCGATGGTCGTCTCGGTCGCCCCGGAGATCCTTCTTGCCTGCGACATCCGGCGGGGGACCCATCCCGGACAGCACCTGCTCTGCTCGTCCGGGGAGTTCTCCGGAGTCTCGATTGCAGGAATTCCCGGGGGCGTTGCGGTGAAAAACCTGCCGCCCGGGGCGGTGGTGAAGCATCTGGATGCGGAAAAATCCTCCGCAGACAAACAACAATAAATATATGCTCAATTTCCTCAAATATTCATGAGCCGTGAGAAGGAGGGTTTGATGAAGACCGATGTCCTGAAAAGCATCAGGGAAACTGAAGAAGAGTATCAGGCAATGATCCGTGATGCGCAGGCCGGGAGGAAGAAGAGCCTCTCGGATGCCGAGGTGGAGGCTGACAACCTGATCCAGAAGGCGCAGAAAGATGCCGAAGAATACAGGAATCAGCGTCTTGCCGAGGCGCGGGCCCAGGCGCAGAACAGGTATGCAGGGATCGTCAAGGAGGGTGAAGCACGCGCGGATGCCTTGCAACAGCAGGGCGAAAGGAACCTTACAAAAGCTGTAGACTTTATTGTCGCACGGTTCAAGGAGCAGCTGCATGCTAAGGCCTGAACGGATGCGCCGGCTGCTCATCGCGGCCCCGAAGGGTGAGATCGACACCATCGTGAGAGTTCTCTACCGCCACAACGTCTATCATATCGAAGACTTTGTGCCGGAGAGCGCGTCAGACGAAGCGCTGTCGATCGGTCACCCCCTCCCCGGGGCGAGCGATGCGGCTTCGGCGCTGATCAAGGTCAGGGCAATCGAGAATGCGTGCGGGGTAGACCCGGAGAGCGTAGAAGTCGGGGAAAAGGTCCCCGCATCGAAGGTTCGGGCGATGATCCGGACGGACCTCCCCGCCATCCAGAACGAGGTGGAAAACCTCGTTTCAACGCGTTCGAGACTGGAGACGCGGCAGAAGGAGCACGAACAGCGCGTAAAGGAACTCGAACCGTTTACCGTGGTCCCCCTTGACCTGGAACTCTATCGCGGGTACACGCAGTTTACCGTTTTTACCGGGCATATCGCACACGATGTCGAGATCGACGTCCCCAACGAGAAGTTTTTTTCCGGCGAGGTGGACGGCAACATGATCGTCGTCGTGGTGCAGAGCGAACACCGCGAGCAGGTCGAGCGGTTTCTCCTCGATGCCGGTTTCCAGGCGATCCCCGTTCCCGATGAGACGGGCTCCCCGAAAGAGCGCCTGGAGTCCCATGCAGAAGAAGCCCGGAGGATTAGCGACGAAGTAACTGCGGTCAATGCAAAGATCGCGGGTATCTGTAAGCAGCACACCGGCTTCCTGGTAGCATGCGATGAACTACTCACGGCTGACGTAGAGCGGGCGGAAGCCCCGTTGCGGTTTGCTACCACGGAAGAGACCTTCATTACCGAAGGGTGGGTGCCGGAAGACCGGGCGGAGAGGGTCCGGGATGCGCTGGAGAAAGCGACCGACGGGAAGATCTACATCGAAGACCTGGAGATCGACGACGACACCGCGGTCCCGGTGGAGTACGAGAACCCGTCGTTCGCCAGACCGTCGCAGTTGCTCATGGACCTCTACGGGCGGCCGCGCTACTCCGAGCTTGACCCGACGCTGCTGCTGGCCATCGTCTTCCCCATCTTCTTCGGGATGATCCTCGGAGACGTGGGCTACGGCGCCGTGCTGCTGGCCCTGAGTCTCGGGCTGCGGAAGTTCCTGAAGGGCGAAGGAGGAAGAAATCTGCTCAAGGTGCTCGGGGTTTCAAGCATATCAAGCATCATCTTCGGCGTACTCTACAGCGAGTTCTTCGGGTTCTCGCTCCCGTGGGCGCCGGTGATCTTCTCCCGGCACCTCAACATCGGGGGAGCCGCGAGCGGTCACGGGCCTCAGGTTGTCGAACTGATGATCGTTGCGATCTGGATCGGTATCCTGCACATCACGCTCGGGCGCCTTATCGGCGTTCGCAACGCACGGAGCCTTTATCACGGCAAACACGCGACAAAGGCGATGATCTCCAACCTCGGCTGGCTCGGGGTCATGTGGGGCATCCTGCTTCTGATCTGGGCGTTCTTCCCCATCCCGCTGATGCCCGACCTGACGGGTCTGCCCGTTGTCGCCATGGGATTCAACGTCTCCGCTGTGGCGGGGATCGTCCTCTTAGTGGCCGGCGTCATCGGGATCGCGCAGGAGAACCCGCTCGAGATCGTCGAACTTCCGACGATCGTCAGTCACGTGCTGTCGTACGCCCGTTTGACGGCGGTGGGCTTATCCTCGGTCGCAATCGCAATGGTGGTCAACTACATCGCGATCGGGATGATGATCGAGCCCCAGCTTGCAGCAATCACGCCGGTCGGCGTGGTCCTCATTATTGTCGGCATTCTCGTCTTCCTGCTGGGGCACGTGCTGAACACGGCACTCGGCCTCCTCGGCGGCGGTCTGCATTCGATTCGTCTTCATTATGTTGAGTTCTTCACCAAGTTCTACAAAGGTGGAGGCAAAAAGTACAACCCATTCGGTATGAAACCCAAGTTTACGGAGGAATAAGAAAATGGTAGATGTTGGCACAACTCTTGAAATGGTACAGGCATCGCAGGCAGGAATGAGCGCAGTCGGCGCAGGTCTCGCAGTGGGTCTCACCGGCGTCGGTACCGGCCTTGCTGAGATGGGCATCGGTGCGGCGGCCGTCGGTGCGACCGCAGAGAACAGGGATATGTTTGGTCTTGCGCTGCTCTTCACTGTGATTCCGGAAACCATCGTCATCTTTGGTCTTGTGGTTGCACTGCTGCTTCTGTTCTGATGGAGTGAACCATGGGACTCGAAGCAGTCGTCAACGAGATCCGGGAGAAAGGGCGAAAAGAGGTCGAGGCGACCCGGGCGGAGACCCGGGCCGAAGTCGACGCGATCCTCCGGGACGCACAGGAACGTGCTGCCGGGATCAAGGTGTCGGCACAGGAGGAAGCGGACCGGGCGGCCACCCACATCATCAACCAGGAGACCTCTGCGGCGAACCTCGTCGTCAAACGACAGGTCTTAAACGCCCAGAAGACGCTCCTTGACCAGGTCTATTCGGCCTCGCTCGCCGCTGTCGGTTCGCTGCCGGCCGAATTCCAGGAGAAGGCGCTCACCGAGTTGTTGAAAAGAGCGGCGAAGGTGATCAAGAAGGGCGTCGTCCATGCGAACGAGCGGGACCTTCCTATGGTCGAGGCGATTATCTCCCGGCAAAGGACGCTCTCCGGCTATACCGTGGGCGACCCGGTCGAGATTGCCGGAGGCGTCATCGTCGAGAGCAACGACGGCGAACTGCAGATCGATTACAGTTACCGCACGTTCCTGGACGAAGTCTGGGAGTCCGACCTGAAGGATGCGTCAGATATCCTGTTTACATGAGGAGGGTTCATAAATGGCAGGAGTAAGTAGCGGATCGGCCCAGTACATTTACGCCTGCACCCGCATGCGGGTGCGTAAATCGCTGCTGATACCGCGCGAGGATTATCTCCGCATGCTGAATATGAGCCTGCCTGAGATCACCCGGTTCATCGGCGAGACCAATTACCGGTCCGAGATCGATGAACTCGGCACCTCCTTCTCCGGTATCAACCTTGTCGAGGTGGCCCTGAGCTGGAACCTCGCGAAAGAATATCAGAGCATCCTGGAACTTGTCCCGGGAGACCTGAAGCACTTTACCGTCAGTTATCTGCGCCGCTGGGATATCCAGAACGTCGTCACGATCCTGCGCGGTAAGCTGCAGGGGATGCAGCCGGGCAAGATCAAGGAGGTCCTGGTTCCGGCCGGCGGGCTTGACAAGGTCGCTCTCGATCGTCTTCTCGCCGAAGAGTCGCCGGAGAGGGTCGCCGAGGCGCTCAGGGGCGAGCGGTTCTATCCCGTCATCGAGAGGGAACTTCCCCGCGCGACGGAGACCGGGTCGTTTGCCCATCTGGAGAACGAACTCTACAAAGGGTATTATGCCCGGCTCATCGCCGACGCGAAAGCGGGCGTGAAGGGCGGGGATATATTCCTGAAGTACATCGAGCTCGAGATCGATATCCGGAACATCCAGAACCTCTTCCGCCTCCGGGCGGGGCACGTTCATGAGGATGTCCGGGAACTGATGCTTCCCGGCGGCTCGTTCTCGGTGGAGGAACTGCAGCGGCTCTCGGGGATCGAGAACCGGGACGAGTTCATCGACGCTCTTAAGCGGCAGGTGAAGATGGTCCCGCTCTTGAATGCGCTCGAAGGGGTCCGGGACAAGAGTGCCATCCACGAGATCGAGGTTGCATTGACCCGGGTCCAGCTTGAGCAGATGGAGCGGATGTCGAAACGGTATCCGTTCTCGATCCTCCCGGTCCTCGTCTACCTGGAGGAGAAGAAATACGAGGTCGCGAACCTTCGCGCCCTCGCCCGGGGCAAGGAAGCCGGCCTCCCCGGTGAGCGGTTACAGGGCTACCTGGTGATGTAGAAATGGAGATCGCAGTTGTCGGTACCGGTGAATTCATCCTCGGTTTTCGGCTTGCAGGTGTAAGAAAGACCTATACGGCCGAGACCGACGAGCGGCTGGTCGAGTACATCAACCAGGTGCTGGATGACAGAGATGTCGGCATCCTCGTACTGAAGGGCAGCGACATGGAGCGGATCCCTCTGCGGCTTCGCACCACCCTTGAAAACTCCGTCAAGCCGACGGTGATCGCGATTGGCGGAGAGGCGGGCGGCCTGTCGATGAGAGAGAGAATCAAGAGATCGGTGGGTGTTGATCTGTGGAAGTAATGGAAAAAGCAAAAGGAAACAGGACTCAGGGAGTCCTGAAACGGATTTCAGGGCCGGTCGTCACTGCCGTCGGTCTCGACGCACACATGTACGACGTGGTGAAGGTCGGCAATGAAGCACTGATGGGGGAGGTCATCAAGATCCAGGGTGAGAACATCATCATCCAGGTCTACGAAGATACCGCCGGCATCAGGCCCGGCGAGCCGGTGGAGAATACCGGCCTATCGCTCTCGGTGGAGCTCGGGCCCGGGCTGCTGACCAGTATCTACGACGGGATCCAGCGGCCGCTCGAGGTGCTCGTGAACAAGATGGGCAACTTCATCGAGCGCGGCGTATCGGCCCCGGGCCTCTCCCACGAGAAGAAGTGGGAGTTCGTACCCGTGGTGAAGGCCGGCGACGAGGTCCGGGCCGGGGATATCCTCGGCACGGTCCAGGAGACGAACATCGTCCATAAGGTCATGGTCCCGCCCCGGTCGAAGGGCGGCAAGATCAAGAAGATCTCGGGCGGTACTTTCACGGTGGATGAGACCATCTGCACCTTCGAGGACGGCACCGAGGTCACCATGCTCCAGCGCTGGCCGGTCCGTGTGCCCCGTCCCGTGAAGGAGAAGTTGAACCCGGACGTCCCGCTGGTCACCGGCCAGCGAATCCTGGACGGCCTCTTCCCTATCGCTAAAGGCGGAACGGCGGCCATCCCCGGACCGTTCGGGAGCGGCAAGACGGTCACCCAGCAGCAGCTCGCGAAGTGGTCCGATGCCGAGATCGTCGTCTATATCGGCTGCGGCGAACGCGGAAACGAGATGACCGAGGTGCTGACCGAGTTCCCGGCGCTTGAGGACCCGAAGACCGGCCGGCCGCTGATGGAGCGGACGGTTTTGATTGCAAACACCTCGAACATGCCTGTGGCCGCCCGTGAGGCATCCGTGTACACGGGGATCACGATCGCCGAGTACTTCCGGGACATGGGCTACGACGTCTCCCTGATGGCGGATTCCACCTCCCGGTGGGCCGAAGCCATGCGTGAGATCTCGAGCCGTCTTGAAGAGATGCCCGGCGAGGAAGGGTATCCTGCATACCTTGCGGCCCGCCTCTCGGAGTTCTACGAACGGGCCGGCCGCGTGGTGAACACAAACGGCACGAGCGGTTCGGTCTCGGTCATCGGCGCGGTATCGCCGCCCGGCGGCGACTTCTCGGAGCCGGTCACCCAGAACACCCTGCGTATCGTCAAGGTCTTCTGGGCACTGGACGCAAAGCTCTCCCAGCGCCGGCACTTCCCGGCCATCAACTGGCTGAACTCCTACTCGCTCTACCTCGATTCGCTCAGCGAGTGGTACGACCGCGAGGTCTCGCCCGAGTGGAACACGCTCCGGTCCTGGGCGATGGGCGTCCTCCAGAAGGAAGCCGAGCTCCAGGAGATCGTCCAGCTGGTCGGTTCCGACGCCCTGCCCGACGAGGAGCAGGTCACCATCGAGGTGGCGAGGATGCTCCGTGAGATCTTCCTGCAGCAGAACGCCTACGATCCCGTGGACACCTACTGCTCGATGACCAAGCAGTACGACATGATGCGGGCGATCAAGCACTACGCCGACCTTGCCCGTACCGCCCAGGCGGGCGGAGCGACCCCGCAGCAGGTCATCAGCGTGAAGAGCAAGAACGAGCTCCCGCAGATCAAGTTCACCCGGGACTACGAGCCCATGCTCGATGCGATCATGAAAGACATGGAATCTGAATTCGATGCGTTGAGGGCGGCGTGACCATGAAGGAGTACAGGACGATTTCACAGATTGCCGGCCCCCTGGTCTTCGTCGAGAAGACGGAGCCGGTGGGCTACAGCGAACTCGTTAACATCGTGACCGCCGACGGTACGGTCAAGCGCGGCCAGGTGCTGGACACGAGCGACGAGATCGTGGTCGTTCAGGTCTTCGAGACCACCGCGGGCATCGGCAGGGACTCGGGCATCCGCTTCACCGGCGAGACGATCAAGATGCCGGTGGGAAGGGATATGCTCGGTCGTATCCTCTCCGGCGGCGGCAAGCCGATCGACGGCGGCCCGGAGATCGTGCCGGAAAAGCGGCTCGAGACCACCGGTGCGGCCATCAACCCCTACGCCCGTTCGTCTCCCGCGGATTTCATCCAGACGGGTATCTCGACGATCGACGGGACGAACACCCTGGTCCGAGGTCAGAAACTCCCGATCTTCTCGGCATCGGGTCTCCCCCACAACGATGTGGCGCTCCAGATCGCCCGGCAGGCAAAGGTGCCCGGCTCGACGGAAGAGTTCGCCGTGGTCTTTGCGGCCATGGGCATCACCCGGGAAGAGGCCAACTACTTCATGGCCGACTTCGAGAAGACGGGCGCTCTTGAGCGGGCGGTCGTCTTCTTAAACCTCGCGGACGACCCGGCGGTCGAGCGGATCATCACGCCGCGTCTCGCGCTCACCACCGCCGAGTACCTGGCGTTCGACCTCGGCTACCATGTGCTGGTCATCCTGACGGATATGACCAACTACTGCGAGGCGCTCCGCCAGATCGGCGCGGCCCGTGAAGAGGTACCCGGCCGGCGCGGCTATCCGGGGTACATGTACACGGACCTCGCCAGCATCTACGAGCGTGCAGGCATCATCAAGGGCGTCAAGGGCTCGGTGACCCAGATCCCGATCCTGACGATGCCGGGCGACGATATCACGCACCCGATCCCGGACCTGACCGGCTACATCACCGAAGGGCAGATCGTGGTCAGCCGTGACCTGCACCGAAAGGGTATCTACCCTCCGATCAACGTGCTGCCCTCGCTCTCCCGTCTGATGAACCTCGGTATCGGGAAGGGGCACACCCGCGAAGACCACAAGAAGGTCTCGGACCAGCTCTATGCGGCCTACGCGGAGGGTAACGACCTTCGCGGGCTTGTCGCCATCGTCGGGAAAGACGCGCTCTCGGAGCGCGACCGGATGTTCCTTGAGTTCGCCGACCTCTTTGAGGACCGGTTCGTCAGGCAGGGCCTCTACGAAGACCGGTCGATCGAGGAGACGCTCGACCTCGGCTGGGAACTCCTCGCGACGCTCCCCGAAGAGCAGCTCGTGCGCATCGACCGCGAACTGATCCAGAAGTATCACCCGAAGTACCGGAAGAAGGCCCAGGAGTAAGTGTCCATGGCGCTGCAGGATATCAAGCCGACCCGGTCGGAGCTGATCAACGTCAAGCGGCGGATCAAGCTCTCGGAGCGCGGCTACAACATCTTAAAGATGAAGCGCGATGGGCTGATCCTGGAGTTCTTCAAGGTGCTCAAGCAGGCAAAAGAGAGCCGCGGCGCACTGATGGAGCGCTATCGCCACGCGATGGAGATGATCGCCCTCGCCGAGACGGTCGAAGGTGCGATCGGGGTGAAAGCAGCCGCCTTCTCGACGGCGGACATCCCCGCAATCTCCGTCAAGAGCAAGAACATCATGGGCGTCGTCGTCCCGGAGATCCAGGCGTCGTCCGTCCGGAAGGGCGTGCTCGACCGCGGCTACGGGATGCTCGGCACCTCGGCCGTCATCGACGAGACCGCGGAGGCGTTCGAGGACCTGCTTGAAGCCGTCATCGAGGCTGCTGAGATCGAGACGACCATGAAGCGGCTGCTCGATGAGATCGAGGGCACCAAGCGGCGCGTGAACGCGCTTGAGTTCAAGGTGATCCCCGAGCTCACTGAGGCCAGAGACTTTATCAAGATGCGGCTCGATGAGATGGAGCGTGAGGAGCTCTTCCGCCTGAAAAGGGTTAAGGCAAGGAGCGCCTGATCGGGGTTAGGTGATATCCGGTGGGGATCGGTACGCTTGCAGATGTGGGGACGTTGACGGGGACGGTGATGCTGCGGGTGGATTTCAACTCACCCATCGATCCCTCGTCAAACCAGATCCTGGACGACAAAAGGTTCCGTGAGCATCTGCCGACGGTGCAGGCACTTGAGGACGCGCGGCTCGTCGTCCTCACGCACCAGAGCAGGCCCGGCAAAAAGGACTATACGACGCTTGAAGCGCATGCGGCTAAACTGGAGCGGCTCCTCGGCCGTCCGGTGACCTACGTCGACGACATCTTCGGGCGGTGCGCCCGGGAAGCGATCAGGAACGCGGAGCGCGGGGACGTCCTGATGCTCGAGAACCTCCGGTTCGCCGCCGAGGAGAACCTGACCTTAAAACCCGACGCAGCGAAGAAGACCCTTCTTGTCCGAAAACTGGCGTCGATGGCCGACTTCTACGTCAACGACGCCTTCGGCACGGCGCACCGGTCGCAGCCGTCGATCGTGGGGCTGCCGCTTGTGCTCCCGTCGGTGGCCGGCCTCCTGATGGAGAAGGAGGTTGCGAACCTTTCAAGAGTTTTCACCGGTGCGCCGCGCCCGGTCACCTTCGTCCTCGGGGGGACGAAGGTGGACGACTCGATCGCGGTCGCACGGAACGTTCTCGAGCGGGGCACCGCCGACCACGTGATCGTGGTCGGTGTGGTCGGCAATGTCTTCCTGCTTGCGGCAGGCCACGAGATCGGGCGCCCATCGGCCCAGTTGATCGACCAGCTCGGTTACCGCGACGAGATCGAGAAGGCCCGAGACCTCCTTTCGACCTACCGGGACCGTCTCTTTCTGCCGGACTCGGTCGCCGTCCGTGAAGACGACAGGCGCGTCGAGTACCCGGTGGACGCCGTTCCTGAGGACGCTCAGGTGCTGGATATCGGGAGCGAGTCTATCGCCCGCCTCTCAAAGGAGATAACGGGGTCGGGAACGGTTGTGGTGAACGGGCCGGCCGGGCTCTTTGAGGAGGAATCGTTCGCCGTCGGCACGTTCGAACTCCTGAAGGCCGCTTCTACCGTGGAATTCTCGGTGGTGGGCGGCGGACACTCCGGCGCGGCCATCGAGCGGCTCGGCATCGAAGACCGGTTCACGCACATCTCCACCGGCGGCGGGGCGGCAATCGAGTTCCTGACCGGGAAGAAGATGCCCGCCATCGAGGCGCTGGAGATGTCCCGTAAGATCTTCTGGTGAGGCGCACCCTCGCTCCTCTTTTCCCTGAGTTTCCCTTTTTTCGGCGGGAGATCTTGCCTATGCCGTCGGTGCTTGATAGGAGAAGGGCACCGCGTGGCAATGGCTGCGGTTCTCAGTGACCGCGAAAAATGAGGCGGGGACCACACCCGGAGGTTTCATGGGCCGGTGTAATCTCACTTGTGGTCGCTGGAATGCTGGTGGAACGGCCCTGTCTTCGGGCCGTATCCCGACCGAACCCGTTGTGCCCCTGGTCTTGGGAGGTGTGGACGGTTGTGGTGATTGCTGACTGGTAATGAATGAGTGACTGATGGTCGTCGGGTGTGGTTTTCCCCACACCTGTATCTATATTTGGATGATATAATAATTTCCAAAGAATATTTCAAACAATATGCTTGTCGAATCGCTATCCGGCGTCATTGAACGCGTCGTCATGCAAAAGGGAGCGTTATACCCCGATAACTGCCACCGTCATCCTTATATTGCTGTGATTGCCGGACAAGGATGCCGGGGCCTCCGCCGGAACCCGGGGCCGGCTACTCGCGGAGGAGGGCGACCCTGGAGCCGACGGGTAGCCCGAGGTCCGCCCCGATCGGGCCGCACTTGACCGACATCAGGTAGGCTACGGGAGGAAGGTCGCGGTCATCGGAGAGCGACTCGTAGTTTGCCATGCCCTTTGAGATGACGAGCGTCGCGCGGTCGAGTGCGTCGACGAGGGCCGGCGGGGCGAGTTCCCGGTTGAGGCCGAGTTCGGCGACGCCGTCGGTGGTGGTGGTGAGCAGGTCCACCCGCTGGTCGAGGCCGAGCGCCGTTGCATCCTCAAGGGTCGCATCGTTTAAGATCGGTGCGCCCCGGACGGCAACCGTGACGTGCGACCCGTTCTTCTTGAGGCGGTCGGCAAGGAGGGCGTCAAAGACGATCTCCCCGCAGTTGTCGGTGAGGTAGACCACCCGGGAGGCGAGGGTTTCGATCGCATCGGTATCGTCGACGGTCAGCCCCGCCGCAAACTCCCGACGAAAGAACTCGACGAAGTTGTCGGTGACGGTGTGAGCCGAGGAGCCGTAGTCCAGCGTGTTGCCGACGACCGATGCAAGGACGAGGTCGCGGAACGTCGAGAGGCTGCCGCGCACCGCCAGAGAGACCGCCGCCGCGTCTTCGTTGTTGGCCCTCTTCAGGGACCGGTAGGGGTCGGCGTCGCCGATCATCTCGTAGGCGAGGCGGTGCACCCTGCTTGCGATGACCGGTGCGGGCACCGGGTCGGCGGCGATGCGCTGGAGAAGGGCCCGGCACGCCTCGACGGTCTTTCGCACGCGCGCAGGATCGTCGACCGCGAGCCGGCTTTCATATTCTACCCGGGAAATCAGACAATCCGTGCAGTTCCCCTGAAATCTCATGCTACAGGTACTGGAACCTGATACGGGAAAAATGGTATGATGGGGCCACTGCGATTTGAACGCAGGTCAGAAGACCCCCAGTCTCCTAGGATGGCCAGGCTACCCTATGGCCCCTCCCTCTAGTATATGCTCGAATTGCACATATATCTTCTCTTCCGGCGGGGCGTGATCCGACCCTTAGCCCCGCGTTCTCTTGTACTCCTCAACGCTTCGTGTCAACTGTTCCAGTTCGCTGCCGGTAATCTCCATCCTGCCTGTCAGTGCGTTGACCTCGGCGAGAAGCTGCTGAATACGCACGTACATAATGTACATGATAAACAGCAGACAGATGATGATCACCGAGAGCAGGACTATCATGATTGCATTGATGTCCATCATGTTTCTCTCCTGAAAAGTGCGCGGGCAAGCCGCTCGATAAAGCCTTCTTGTACCTTTTCGGGCTCCTCCTCAGCGGGGAACCCCACAAGACGAGCTGCAATTCTTCGGAATGCTTTTGACGATTCGGATCCGGGGGACCCGACGATGACCGGTGTCCTCGCCGCTGCAGCTCTTCGTATGTTCACGTCCTCGGGGATCGTATCGATGATCGACACGCCGAGAGTCTTCTCGATCTTTCCCCTGCTCACGTCGCTGTTCTCCAGGGTCGCCCGGTTGAGGATGGCTCCTCCGACGGCGCCGTCGATCATTTCCGTCAGGATCTTGATCTTCAGGGCATCCACGAGCGAGGATATCTCGGGATTTACGACCAGCAGCACTTCGTCCGCAACGGTGAGCGGTATGACCCCGTCCGCGCCGATGCCGGCGGGCGCGTCGAAGAATAGGAAGTCGCAAGCGTCGGTAAGGTCGCACATCACATCTTTGAGCTTCTGCGGGTCGGCGTTCTGGAACCCCTGGAGCGACAGGCCGCTCGGCACGATCTTGAGACCGTACGGGCCCTCGTACATCGCATCCTGAATCGATGCCTTCCCCGCGAGGACTTCGTGGAGCGTGACCGGTGTCTCCGTGAGCCCCAGCACCAGCCCCAGGTTGGCCATACCCATATCTGTATCGACGACGCAGGTCTCTCTACCGTACTGGGCCAGTGCCGTTCCCAGGTTCGCGGTGACGGTCGTCTTACCGGTCCCGCCCTTTCCTGAGGCGATGGTGTAAGCCCTGATCATCTAAAACCGTCTCAAGGATAAATAGCAGCCGTTATATTTAATCTTATTTGTTTTGCCCTCCCCCTGGGGAGACTCAAATACACTTTTAACGCCGTATGATATCCTTTCTGGGGCATATCTCCGGTTATATGGTTACGGGGTCGGCGCGGTCTTCTCCCGGAGTCGATCTGCAGGCGAACGCCGCTTGCGGGCGGGAGTACCTGCGGATCGGCTCCGGGCTCTATAGGGTGCTGCGATAGCGTGTATATCCTGCGCTCTGCGGCAGGAATACCCTTGTAATTGCAGTGAAATCCAGGAAAAAGGCAATTCGAAGGCAAGAAAGATTCGATATTCATATATTGTGCAATGCAGATATACATGTGATGTGCCTGGGGTTACCTGTATGAATCATCAGCTTTCCATTGTAGAAAACGCCCAAAGATGTATCAATGAGGTTCGGTCCGTCGCCGGTGTCGTTTCCTGCGCTCTTGTATCCAGTGAGGGTACGGTTCTAGGCAGGCACTTCCGGGAAGATGAACAGTCGTCGCCCCTCTTTGCGGTCATGTGTGCGACGGTTCTTGCGTCGGCAGATGCAGCGTGCGGCAGCGTTCATGTTCGGCGGCCATCCTCCGTTACCGTCGCCGCGGCCGACGCTACTATCTTCATCGTGAGTGCGGGGGAGGCCGCTCTGATCGCAGCGGTAATACATAAGTCTGCAGATCTCCCTACAGTACAGAGACGGTTATCGGAACTTGCGGTCAGGTTTGGAGAGGTGGCATAATGTATACGATACTTATCGTCGACGACAGCCCCATGATTGTCGACGTTTTCAGTACCATGCTGGAGCGTGGTGGCTATCGGCCAGTCACCGCGTTTAGTGGTGAGGAGTGCCTGAAGGTCATGAAAACGGCTCCGCCGGATCTGGTCCTTCTGGATATTATGATGGAGCCGATGGACGGCTGGGAGACGCTCGAGAGAATCAAGGCCGATCCCGAGACGCGCGACATCCCTGTGCTCATGCTGACCGCAAAGCCCCTCACCCCCGAGGAGGCCAACGAATACGGGCCCTATATCGAGGACTACATTCTCAAACCCACAACCCACCACCAGCTCTACGAGGCCATCGAACGTGTGCTGGCACGTCGACACTCCATCGCCGCCGATATCGAGCGGGCGCGCAAGGCCGGCGTCGACCCCCAACTCGTCGATGAGTATGAGCGCCTCTCGCGGAGCGTCGATATCAACAAACGCCTCCTGAAGATTCTGGAAACGACCTACAGCATCAAGGATGCCCGGACGGGAATCGGCGAGGACATCACGCGGGCCATAAAGAGCATGGCGGCAAGCATCAAACTCCAGGAAGAGCGCCTGAACCAGGTCAGGATCAGGTTTGCGGATCTCCTGGAGGCCCGGTGATCGCGTTTATCTTCCCGCTCCCGGGAAACCCTTTCTTAGAGCGGCGCGTCGGCCTTTTCCTGCCAGGAGAATGCCGTTTTTAATAACTGTTTTCGCGCTCCTGCCGCCCGATGTAGATGATCGCGATTGTCAGGACGAGGATTGCAGCAAGCGTCATGCCGATATCGAGGGGCGCGACGGACTCGACCCCGAAGGTCAGTACCCGCCGCACCATCGCGGTGATGCCCGCGATCAGGATCGGTGTCACCTGCACCCGATTGGTCCTGAAGTACGCCGTTACCGTCTCCAGGATCTCGACGATGATGAGGGTCAGGAGGAGCGCGTGCAGAACCCGGAGCACGCCCGCGGTCATGTCTTCGGTATGGACAAGCGCTACTATCTGCAGGGCGACGTCGTAGAACGAGATGATCGCAAGCAGAGAGAGTGAGACGGCGATGAGCAGGTATATGCCCTGAGATACCCATGATATGGCGGATGTGACCGTATCGGCATGGTCTTTATAGGGATTCATGCGGACACCCTTGCTCCGGTAAGATATACCTATGAACAGGCTATCGGGGGGGCATTAAACGTTCCGGTTGGTCTCGCGGGGATAGAGAATTGAAAAGTTTATATCGTTGGACTGCGAATTATATGATACGCCTGGAAGTAAGTTATTTATACTATTCTTGCATTGTAATAATGCTGGATGGCAAGTACGCGCGGGGTCTATAGCTCAGTTAGGTAGAGCGCCTGGCTTTTAACCAGGTGGTCGGGGGTTCAAATCCCCTTGGGCCCGTTGCCATGGGCGATGTCTATGGATTTTAAGGTGATGCATCTGATACGCAACTTTTTCGTCGGTGGGGTGTAAGGCGATGGGCACACCACTTGACGTACTCAAACATGAGATGGTTCCGGACCATCAGATTATGGGTGAAGCGGAGGTTTCGGACCTCCTTGCGACGTACCATATCTCCTTAGAACAACTGCCTAAAATTTATCACGACGATCCTGCAGTAAAAGCTATCGGGGCCGATGTCGGGAACGTCATCCGGATTACCCGTGAAAGTCGTACGGCGGGCAGAGCCGAGGCGTATCGCCTCGTCGTGAAGAGACCGAAGAAATAATACATTAGGCCGGGAGCTGATCCATCTGTTAGATAGAAGTGTTTTGTCGAGAGCATACTTTTCACGGGAACACGTAGCACGTCACCAGTTAGATTCTTACAACTACTTTCTTCTGCACAACCTCCAGAAGGTCGTCGATGAACAGCGTGTTATCGAGACCGATATCGAGACCCGTGGTAAAGGTAAAGAGGCCGTATGGGTTGAGCTGGGTAAGATTGAGGTGAAAAAGCCGCTTGTCCGTGAGGCAGACGGCTCGCAGTCCGAGCTCTTTCCGAGTGAGGCGCGCCTCCGGAACCTCACGTATGCGGCACCCATTCAACTTGCGATGACGCTCGTCCAGGGCGACGTTCGATCGGACCCGATCGTCACCACCATCGGGCAGCTGCCGGTGATGGTGGGCTCGGCCGCCTGCAACCTCTACAACATGAGCGACGCCGAGCGAACCGAGCACGGTGAAGATCCCCTCGATCCCGGCGGTTACTTCATCGTCAACGGTACGGAGCGGGTGCTGATGACGCTTGAGGACCTTGCCTCGAACAAGATCATGACCGAGTTTACCGAGCGCTACAACGAGCGGATCTACGTCGCAAAGGTCTTTTCGCAGTTCCGGGGTTACCGTGCGCTTGTGATCGTCGAGCGCAACAGGAAGAACCTGCTTGAGGTCTCGTTCCCCTCGGTCGCCGGGCACCTTCGCTTCGTCGACCTGATGCGGGCGCTGGGGCTCCAGGGCGACCACGACATCGTGGAGGCGGTCTCCACCGACGAGGAGATCCTCACCTTCATGATGCAGAACCTGGAGGAGAGCGAGTGCGACACGGTCGACGACGGCGTCATGTACGTCGGGAAGAAACTCGCCCCGAACCAGACCCGCGACTACCAGCGCAAACGGGCGGAGTTCGTCCTCGATAACTACCTCCTCCCGCACTTAAACTACCTGATGCCGGTGGGCTTGAAAGAGGAGGACCCCGGATACCGCGCGGCGGTCGAGGGTGTCCGCCTCGCAAAAGCGCATTTCCTCGGCCGGATGGCCGAAGCCTGTTTCGACCTGGTGCTTGACCGGCGCCGGATCGACGATAAGGACCACTACTCGAATAAACGGCTGAAACTTGCCGGCGACCTTATGGAAGACCTCTTCCGGATCTCGTTAAACCGCCTGACAAGAGACGTGAAGTATCAACTCGAACGGGCCAGCATGCGTCACCGCGACCTCTCGATCGGCACCGCCGTGCGCGCGGACGTTCTGACCGAACGGCTGCTGCACCCGCTTGCCACCGGCAACTGGGTGGGCGGGCGCACCGGCGTCTCGCAGCTCCTGGACCGGGTAGACCACATGGCGGTGCTCTCGCACCTCCGGCGCGTGATCTCCCCGCTCTCCCGTTCGCAGCCGCACTTCGAGGCCCGTGACCTGCATCCGACTCAGTGGGGCCGGATCTGTCCGAGCGAGACCCCTGAGGGTCCGAATTGTGGTCTGGTAAAGAACTTCGCCCAGATGGTCGAGATCAGTAAGGGCGTCATCGATGAAGAGGAAGTGAAGAATATTCTCTATGATATAGGCGTCATTGCCCTCCGGAGGGAGACGGCATGAGGCAGTCGCGTGTCTTCGTCGACGGAGCCCTGATCGGGCTTGTGGACGACCCCCGTGACCTTGTCGCCCGGATGCGCGATATGCGTCGACACGGCGAGATCTCCGGCGAGGTCAATGTCTCCTACAAGGAGTTCAACAACGATGTCATCATTCACACCGATCGCGGAAGGGCGCGCCGCCCATTGATCGTGGTGCGCGACGGCAGGCCGCAGGTGACCGAAGACGACATCGAGCAGCTCCGAAACGGTGAGATGGCTTTTGTGGATCTCGTTCACAAGGGCGCGATTGAGTTTGTCGACGCCGAGGAGGAGGAAGACCTCTACATCGCCATCAACGAAGAGGACCTTACCCCCGAGCATACGCATCTCGAGATCGACCCCTCGCTCATCCTCGGGATCGGTGCGGCGCACGTCCCCTTCCCCGAGCACAACGCAAGTCCCCGGGTCACCATGGGTGCCGGGATGGTCAAGCAGGCGCTCGGGTTCGGGGCGGCAAACATGAAGCTCCGCCCCGATACCCGGGGGCACCTGCTCCACTATGTCCAGAAGCCGCTCACCTATACCCAGACCTCCGACGTGATCGGCTCCGACGAACGGCCTGCGGGCCAGAATTTCGTCGTTGCGATCATCTCGTATGAAGGCTTCAACATTGAAGACGCTCTGATCATGAATCAGGCTTCCATCGACCGGGGCCTCGGGCGCTCGCACTTCTTCCGCACCTACGACGGCGAGGAGCGGCGCTACCCCGGCGGCCAGGTCGACCGGATCGAGATCCCGGACGAAGAAGTCTCCGGCGCGCACGGTGCCGAGTACTACGCGAACCTCGATGTCGACGGCGTCATCAACCCCGAGACGGTCGTCCGCGAGAAGGATGTGCTGATCGGAAAGACCTCTCCGCCGAGGTTCCTTGAGGAACCGACAAGCGAGTTGATCTCCGTCGAGAAACGGCGCGACACTTCGGTCACGATGCGGAGCAACGAACACGGTATCGTGGATACCGTCATCATCACGGAGGGCGAGAACTCCTCGCGCCTCGTAAAGGTCCGGACCCGGGACCTCCGGATACCGGAGATCGGCGACAAGTTCGCGTCCCGGCACGGTCAGAAGGGTGTCATCGGGCTCATCCAGCCTTCGGCGGACATGCCGTTCACCGAGTCGGGCATGACGCCCGACCTGATCATCAACCCCCATGCAGTCCCGAGCCGTATGACCATCGGGCATATGCTCGAGATGCTGGGCGGCAAGGTCGGCTCCCTCGAGGGCCGCCGGATCGATGCGACGGCGTTCCGCGGCGAACGCGAGGCCGACCTTCGGCATTCGCTCAAGGAACTCGGTTTCTCCCACAACGGCCGCGAAGTGATGTACGACGGCATAACCGGCCGGCAGTTCGACGCCGACATCTACATGGGTGTCATTTACTACCAGAAACTCTACCACATGGTATCGAGCAAGATGCATGCGCGGTCGCGCGGCCCCGTGCAGGTGCTCACCCGCCAGCCGACCGAAGGGCGTGCCCGTGAGGGCGGTCTCCGGTTCGGTGAGATGGAGCGGGATGTGATGATCGGTCACGGTGCGGCCATGGCCTTAAAAGAGCGGCTGCTCGACGAGTCAGATAAGGTGACCCAGTGGGTCTGTGCGAAGTGCGGCATGGTGGCGATGCTCGACCGGAAGAGAAAGGTCACGCGGTGTCTTGCCTGCGGCAGCGAAACCGACATCTACCCCGTCGAGATGAGTTACGCTTTCAAACTCCTCCTCGATGAGATGAAGAGCATGGGCATTGCTCCCCGCCTGAGACTCGACGATATGGTGTAACGACAAGGGGGCAGTTTCAAACTATGACCAGTCCAAAACGTGTTGGAAGGATCGAATTCGGGCTCTTCTCCCCGAAGGAGATCCGCAAAATGAGCGTCCGGAAGATCATCTGGGCGGATACCTACGACGACGACGGGTTTCCCTACCCGCAGGGCCTGATGGACTTAAACCTGGGCGTCATCGACCCGGGGCTCCGGTGCAAGACCTGCGACCAGAAGGCGGCCGATTGCCCGGGTCACTTCGGGCATATCGAACTCGCGAAGCCCGTCATCCACGTCGGCTACACCCGGCTGATCCGGAAACTCCTGCGGGTGACCTGCAGGTCCTGTTCCCGGCTGCTGATGACCGAGGAAGAGGTCGAGAAGATCACCGGGCCCGATGAAGGCGAGCTTGCGGGAGATATCGTCTCCGAGAAGGATATCAAGAAAGAGCGTGTCTGCCCCCACTGCGGAGAGCAGCAACTCAAGATCAACTTCGAGAAACCCACCACCTTCTCCGAAGTCTTTGTGGAAGACGGGAGGAAGGTGGAGCACAAGTTGACCCCGGCGGATATCCGGGCGCGCCTTGAGAAGATCCCGGACGAGGACCTGCGGGCGATGGGGGTCAACCCGGACGTCGCACGGCCGGAGTGGACGATCCTTACCGTCCTCCCGGTCCCGCCGGTCACGATGCGCCCTTCGATCATCCTTGAAAACGGGCAGCGGTCTGAAGATGACCTGACCCACAAACTTGTGGATATCATCCGGATCAACCAGCGGTTCAAGGAAAATCAGGATGCCGGCGCGCCTCAGTTGATCATCGAGGACCTCTGGGAACTCCTGCAGTACCACGTCACCACCTATCTCGACAACGAGGTGGCGGGGTGCCCGCCCGCCCGGCACCGGAGCGGCCGGCCCTTAAAGACCCTCTCACAGCGGCTCAAGGGGAAAGAAGGGCGGTTCCGCGGCTCGCTCTCCGGCAAGCGTGTGAACTTCTCCGCCCGTACGGTCATCTCTCCCGACCCGAACCTCTCCATCAGCCAGGTCGGGATACCGCTTGCCATCGCAAACGAGATGACCGTCCCGATCCGGGTAACCCGGTTCAACATCGAGGAGATGAAACAGTACATCCTGAACGGTCCCGAGCGCCCCACCATCAGGTCGCCCTGCGGTGCAAACTACGTCATCCGGCCGGACAACCGGAGGATGCGCCTCTCCGATACGAACCTGGAGACGGTCACGGAGATGATCGAGCCGGGCTGGACTGTGGAGCGGCAGTTAAAAGACGGGGATATCGTCCTCTTCAACCGGCAGCCCTCGCTGCACCGGATGAGCATCATGGCGCACCGGATCGTCGTGATGGACGGGAGGACCTTCCGGCTGAACCCGGCCGTCTGTCCTCCTTACAACGCCGACTTCGACGGCGACGAGATGAACCTGCACATCCCGCAGACCGAGGAGGCGCGGGCCGAGGCCGAGATCCTGGTCTCGGTGCAGGCAAACATCCTCTCGCCGAGGACCGGCGGCCCGATCATCGGGGGTATTCACGACCACATCTCGGGGATCTTCCTCCTGACGCACACGGTCCGTTACTTCGACAAGGAGACGACGCTCTACCTCACCCAGCACCTCCCGATCGAGCACCTCCCCGCACCGGCCAAGATGGATGAGGCCGGTAAGCCTCTCTGGACCAACAAACAGATCTTCTCGCTCATCCTCCCCGACAGCCTGAATATGATCTTTCGTGCCTCGTCGTGCCAGAACTGCGAGACCTGCCGGCGGGAGATGTGCGAGAACGATGCGTACGTCCGGATCGTCGACGGGAACCTGCTCTCCGGCACCATCGACAAGAAGGGTATCGGCGCGTTCGACGGCCAGATCCTGCACCGGATCATCCGGCAGCACGGCATGAAGCGGGCGGTTCAGTTCATCGACGACGTGACGCAACTCTCGATCCGGGGCATCATGCTCAGGGGGTTCTCGTTCGGCATTGACGACGAAGACCTGACCCGGACCGAATACGGCCAGATCGATGAGGTCCTTTCGGGTGCTCTCGGCGATGTCGAACGCCGGATCAAGATCTACAATGAGGGGCAACTTGAACCGATGCCGGGCCGGACGCTTGAGGAGACGCTCGAGATGCAGATCATGCAGGTGCTCGGCAAGGCCCGTGACCGCACCGGTGAGATCGCCGGTCGGCACCTCGGGATGGACAACAGCGCCGTGGTGATGGCGGTCTCCGGCGCTCGCGGTTCGATGCTGAACCTGACGCAGATGGCCGGTTGTCTCGGGCAGCAATCTGTCCGTGGCGAGCGGATCATGCGTGGTTACGAGGACCGGACGCTGCCGCACTTCCGGAGGAACGACCGCGGTGCTGAGGCGCACGGATTCGTCACCAATAGTTACAAGAGCGGTCTTACGCCGACCGAGTTCTTCTTCCACTCAATCGGCGGACGTGAGGGTCTTGTGGACACGGCGGTCCGGACGTCGCAGAGCGGTTACCTGCAGCGGCGGATGATCAACGCCCTGCAGGACCTCAAGGTGGAATACGACGGTACCGTCCGAACGACGGGAGGCCGGATCATCCAGTTCCGCTACGGCGAGGATGGAACCGACCCCGGCCGGAGCAGTTACGGCGCCCCGGTGGACGTGAAAGGGATCGTTGAGAGCGTCTTAAAGGAGGAGGTCAAATGAACAGCGATATGGAGCAGCGGATCGATGCCCTCGATCTGCCCTACCGGACCCGGCAGGACCTGATGACGAGTCTTTCGGGCGTGGATGTTACGGAAGAAGAATTTGACCGTATCCTCTCGATGGTCTTCTCCGAATACGAGAAGAGCCGGATCGAGCCCTGCGAGGCGGTCGGTATCGTGGCGGCGCAGTCCATCGGCGAGCCCGGCACCCAGATGACGATGCGAACCTTCCACTACGCCGGTGTGGCCGAGATCAACGTTACCCTCGGTCTTCCCCGTCTCATCGAGATCATGGACGCCCGGCGCGAGCCGAGCACCCCCACGATGGCGGTCTACCTTCTGGACGACTGGGCGTTCAACCGTGACCGCGCCCGTGAGGTGAGCTGGCAGATCGAGGCCGCGCCGCTCCACGAGTTCGGGGATATCACCATCGACATGGAGAACATGCAGGTTCTCGTCCTGTTGAACAAATCGGTCTGCGACCGGCGTAAGATTGCGGTGGAAGAGATCTTCGAGACGGCGCCGAGGAAGATCCGGGAGAAGCGGCACTTCCGCGACTTCGATGTCGAAGGCGACGTGAAGAAGGCCTCACTCACGTTCACCCCGAAAAACCGGGAAAGTTACCAGAATCTCTTCCAGCTTGCAGAGCATGTCAGAAACGTCATCGTCCAGGGCATCGACGACATCGAGCGGGTCGTTGTCAGAAAAGAAGGCGGGGAGTATATCCTTTATACTGAGGGCTCCAACCTAAAAGATGTCTTCGAAGTTGAGGGAGTCGATACCTCCCGCACCCGGAGCAACAACATCAGCGAGATCGCCGATGTGCTCGGTATCGAGGCGGGCCGGAACATGATCATCCAGGAAGCCTTAAGCACCCTGAACGAACAGGGTCTTGGCGTCGACGTCCGCCATATCATGCTCGTCGCCGACATGATGTGCATGGACGGCGAGGTCAAGCAGATCGGCCGGCACGGTATTGCCGGTGAGAAGGAAAGCGTCCTCTCCCGGGCCGCATTCGAAGTCACCGTCAACCATCTGCTGGATGCAGCAATCGCAAACGAAGTGGATGAATTGAACGGCGTCACGGAGAACGTGATCGTGGGTCAGCCCATTCAGCTTGGCACCGGTGATGTGAAACTCATCGCAAAACCCGTAAACCTGAAAACCTAGGAGAATTACAGTATGGACTTTAATGCTTCGCTACGTAAAGCTGTGAAGACCGGAACCGTGTTCCTCGGCCAGAACAAGACCCGGGAATGCATCGAAGAGGGCAAGGCCAAACTTGTTGTGGTGGCCGCCAACAGCCCCGAATCCGTCAAAAACCTTGTGAAAGAGATCGATATCCCTGTCTACGTCTACGAAGGCTCGAGCGTCCAGCTCGGGAAAGCCTGCGGTATGCCGTACGTCGTCAGTGCGCTTGCTGTGATCGAGCCGGGTGAATCCGATATCCTGAATGCTGCGAGAGTGTAGGACTATGCCACAGGTCGTGCTGACTGAGGAGTGCATGCGCCTTATCTCCCAGTTCGAGAGCCTCACCGGCGCAGGCAGCCGCGACTGCATCGTTGACAACCGCAACGAGCGCATCATCTTCGTGATCAACCCCGGCGATATGGGACTTGCCATCGGCAAGGGCGGGTCGAGCATCAAAAAGGCGTCCGACGTGATGGGTAAACGGATCGAGGTCGTGGAGTACGCTCCTGACCCGGCCCAGTTCCTGCGGAACTGTTTCCTCCCCGCTCAGGTCACCGGTATCGAATTCTCTACCAATGAGGAGGATCTGCAGGTCGCCCTTGTCGAGGTGCGGGATGAAGACCGGGGTCTTGCCATCGGTAAGGGCGGGAAGAATATTTTCAAGGCAAAGGTTCTTGCGCAGCGGCAGCACGATATCGCCGATGTCCAGCTGGCACAGAATGAGGTTGCCTGAATCCCTCTTTTTTGGTCGTTGTTCGTGTTCCACCCCGCGGGTGAGCGATCCGGAAATTCCGGAGGGGCATCTCTATCCGGGAAGTCCCGGGTGTTTCCCGATCAGAAATCTATTTATATTCGTCCGTGCTCCATGAGACTCTCATGAAGAGGGGGTCCGGTGGGCGCGTGGATCTTCACGTCTCTGCAGTGGAACGGGCAGCGTTGTCAGGGGGCCTTCTCCTCGCATCCCTGGCCCTGGTGCTCTGTGTCGGCCTGGCTGCTCCTCCCGCGTCCGCTCTCCCGGACACCGGGGAGAATGCGACTGTGACGGCAACGACCGTCCCCGAGACGGACGACTTCGACGACGAGGAGTCTGAAGAGACGGCGATACCGACCCTGGAAAGGTATGCACCGCCGCGACCGGGCGCAACGATGGCGAAAGCGCACCAGTCGCACGACCGCCCGCTGGTCCAGAGCAGTCACCACCTTGTCGGCCCCGCCGCAGCCTCCCGCACCTCGGAGGAGAATGAGACCGAAACGCCGCTTGAAGCCGCCGGGCCGCGCGACGGACTGTTCGTCAAAGGTGTCGGGGTGCTCCTCCCCCGGACTCCGGAGGACGTCGCCCTCACCCGGAACGGGGTTGAGATTGCAAACCTCGAATGGCTGCTCGACACCGCCATGCACCTCGGCGGCCGGCACCCCCGGGTCGCGTTCGAGGGGGAGACGTTCACCGTCACCGTGACGGTTGAGGCCCGGAACGTGTCGATCACCGAAGAGAACCCGGCCTATGTCGTCCTGGTGCCGCCGCCGGGCGAGACCGGGGTCTACGAGATCACGCGGACACGCGAACTATCGGGTCTCCGGGACGGGGAGCGCGGCGCCTGGGAGTTCTCGGTCACCACCCGCACCGGAAGGCTGACGCTCGACAACCTCACCCTCCCGGAGGAGCGGCTGGTCACCAACCTGACGTCGAACCCGGACGTTTTCGCCTTCCAGGCATACGCTTTTACCGGCGACCAGGAGGTCCCCTCTGCAGGCTTCTCCGACCCGGTGATCGCCGTCCGACCCGACGCGGGAGCGGGAGCGGCGGCGGAGTTGCCCCTCCCCGAACTCTACACGCTTGCAGGCATCGAAAATTCGACGCTCCTCCCGTCGGAGACATTGACCGACGCGTGGGGGCGGGGCGTCGGCCACGAAACAATCGTCGCCGGGGCAACCGGGCACCTTGAGGCCCTGCAGGGCCTCGGGACGGAACACCTGGGGGTCATCTACGACAAAGAAGAGGGCGGCGCGGCGGAGGAATCGGGTGTGTCCCCGTCGTCGCCGCTCGACCTGTTCGCGAAGTTCTTCCGCGGGCTCATGGGTCAGATCTCGGGGACGACAGAGGCAGGCTCTTCGTGAGACATGTTACCCCGATCACCCCTCCCGAAACCGCTTCCAGAGGTATGCGAGCCCGAAACACCCCGAGAGCATCATGTCCCCGAAAGGTGCCGCCTGGTAGGCCTCCGGCAGCAGCCGGAGCCGGTTTGGGCCCGTGACGACCACGGCATCGGTGGCGAGGGGTTTTCTGATCGCCGCCCCGTGACCGCCGTCGTCGAAGACCTCCTTCGAAGTCAGCGTGCCGTCGGTGAGCCGCCGGACGTAGTGTTGCAGTTTTGCGGGGTCGAGCGCGCCGGTGTGATGTTCAAAGAGCCCGTAGATCTCGTGTCCTTTCAGGGTAAAACAGAGGGTGTGCCCGTTCCCGGCGTTGACGAGGGTCACCCCGGTCTCCGCCATCTGCCGGACGTTCGGGTCGCAGAGCGCCCCGATGAGGGCGACCGGCCCGGTGTCGGTGACGAGCGCACCCGGGGCCTGCTTTAGCGCCGCCTGCATCCGGGTCATATCGGGAAGGGGCGGGTCGGTGGCGAGCGAGAGGAGGTTCCAGTCCCCGTCTTCCAGCCGGTCCCGCATGAGCTCGAACCGGTGGATACGGTTGCTCCGGTGCGGGGAATAGCCGTGATCCTGGACCGCGATCGCGACGTTCTCCGGGTATTCGACGCCGAAGAGCGTGAGCGCTTTTCGGATCTCCGGTTCCATATAGTCGGTGGCGTGAACCCTCGCCGCGTCCTCCGGCGGGGTGTCCCTGATCGTAACGCCAATCGCACGCACCCTCTCTAAGTCGTCGTGGATGGTCACGGCGGCTTCGGGAGTGGCATAGACGGGAAGACCTGCTGCGAGGTGCGCCCGTATCGCGTCGGTGCTTGCGCCGCCGCCCATCAGGAACCCTTCCAGGAAGACCGGGCGCCCGGCTTCGGTCGCCTGCCGGACTCTCTTTGCCGTCACCACGGTCGGGGAGGGGAGGACCAGTTTGATGCTGTTCTCAATCGTTCGGCCGGGTTCGTAGACCAGGATGTCCTGGGTGCCCCGGCCGACGTCGATAGCGAGAAGTGATGCCGTCAGATCAATCATCGATCAGAATCTCCTTACACGGCCAAAAAAGGTACGATAGCGGTCAGGCGTCCGCCCGGTTCGCCGCCGGGGACACCCCGCCCACCTTCCCCTGGTCCGGGTGCTTCGGCCTGAGGTCCCGGTACTCCTTCAGGGAGACCGTCAGGTCCCGGGTGAAGGCGAAGTAGCCGATCTGGGTCGTCCGGCAGAGGTTCATCGCCATCTCCATCAGCCCCCGGGGGTCGGGGCGTGCCTCTCCGAGCCAGATATGAAAGATGTTCCCGCCGTCTACGATGGGGAAGAAGACATGCTCGATCTCGATCCGTTTCGTGAGCGGGACCGGGGCCGCCGGAGTGACATGGGTCCCGTTGGTGTAGTAGATGGGGAGGTCGAGCGTCGTGCCGAGCATCTCGAGCGCCCGATCCGCGTCGCCCTTGACGACCTTGATCGCGTGGTCCCGGAACCGCTCGTCGAGGAGGTCGGCGACCGCAAACCGCTGGCCGGTCGTCTCCGCCGGGGTCCGGGCAAGAGCAATCGTCATGTTGTGCTTCTTTGAGAGTTCGCGGGAGTACATCTCGAGTTCGGTCATGGCCCGGACGGCGAGGCGGAACGCCTCTTTTGACTCGTGAAGCTGGTGGCCGGTGAAGTGCTGCACCATCTCGTTGACACCGACGACGCCGATGGTGTAGACGAGTCCTTCGAGGTCGACGGCAACCGCACCGCGTTCACCGGTATTCGGGTCTTTCGGGCGCTGCATCGCAAACGGCATCCGCCCGTTCGCTCGAATGAGGGACATCCACCGGCGCTTGATCCGGTAGAGTTCGACGGCGGTGTCCATGAGCGACTTCAGCTCGGCAAAGAGCCGGTCCTGGTCGCCTTCCGCCTTATATGCCGCCCGCGGGCAGTTGATGGACATCACCTGCCAGGAGCCCATCGAGAAGTGCTTCCCCTCCCGGAAGTAGAGTTTGTCTTCAAACTCGTCGTCCTCGTTGGCGAGGGAGGAGAACTGATAGGCGCAGCAGTTTCCGGTCACGATGCCGAGCGCGGTCGAGAAGGTATGGGTGCCGGTGACGTCGACGAGGTCGTAGACGTAGCCGTTGTAATCGACCGGTTCGATCGAGCGGATGCGGAGCGGGTGGATATCTCCCCGGGCGAGCCTTCCCGTCCCGGCATCGCGGACGACGGGGGGGAGGACCAGCGATACCTGGATTCCCTCTATTCCGCCGAAATTGCATCTGCTCGCGCAGGCAATGCCGACGCACCCGGTTCGGGCTTCTCTCTCCGGGAGGTGCGTGAAGGTCCCGTCGGTCTGCCGGCCCTGCGGCACCTCCGCACGGCATCCGGTCTCCGCGTAGAACCTGTCGATCTGCTCCTGAGCCGTGATCCTGCAGATATAGGTCTTTTGCGGGGCTTTCCTGGTTTCCCGCTCGGCGTAGCTCATCTGCACGCCGAGTTGTCCCGCAAGCCAGATCAACTTCTGGACAGCGTCCCGGGAGGCTGTATTCAGCCTGATGCTCCGGGCACGGCGGCCGGAGGTCGTCCTCCCCGTCGTGCAGAAGGCCGCACCGAGGTAGTTGCCCGCGAGGGTGCGGTCGAGGTTGAAGAGAAGGTCGGGCACCGTTTTATTCTCCCCGGAACCGCACCCGAGGGCGTCGACCAGGAGATATACGAGTTTGCTGTTGATGACGACGGTGGTTCCCGTCGCCGACTTGCGGACCTGCGGGACGCAACCGAGAGCGGTGCGGACGCAGGCAGCGGCGTCCGCCGCAATCTCCGATTCGTGCCCCTTAAACGAGAGCCTGACGGTGTACCGCCGCCCGGCACGGTCGCTCGACCCATCCCTGAGATAGTAGCCGAGGAGCGTTACGAGGTCGCGGCCGACCGGGAGGGTGCGGGGCAGACCGGGCCGTCCGGCGCTCCGGAGCCTCACGCCGTCTTCGGTGACGCGGACTGAATCGGCGTATCCCGCCCGTGTGAGGACCTCGAGAACATCGAGCTCCGTGATCGGGTCTTCGCAGAATCCGCTGGTTCTTAACACCGGCAGGTAGTCGCCGGTCTCGAGGTCCCCGGCGGTCTCTTTCGTGAACCCGTCGCCGTTCAGGACATAGACCGGGTGATCGGGGGTGACGGTGATCTTCCGTCCCGACTCCAGGGTGATCCGGAGGAGGTCCCCGGTATATCGCCGGCGCATCACGCCCCGAAACGGACGGAGCGACGCTTCCAGAGTGGTGAAGTCGACGCTCGGGGCCTTCCCGTCGTAGTAGGCGAGTTCCGTGCCGAAGGGATCGACCCGCCGTCCGTTCGTCGCCGCGGCATCGAAGAGGTCCCGGATCGCCCTGACGGCAACCCTGCCGTCAGGGTCGGCGACCGGGACCAGTTCGTCGCCTGCAAGGCACTGGTAGCATGAGATCCCCTCCCCGGCGCCCCGGTAGCCGGGGATCTGGTTGTCGTAGTAGGGGGTGCCGTACTTGGACGCGAGTTCGAAGGTCATCAGGTAGAGGTCCTGGTAGGTCGGGAGGTCGGGGTGCTCGCGGTTGAACTCCTCGTTCTCGACGAGGAAGTCGGGTTCGATGCTGATCTCGGGTTTCGGGAAGGAGAAGGGCTTGCCCCAGTAGTCCCCTTCGAGCATCACCTCCATCAGCGCCTTGAAGAGGAGCCGGACCTCCCGCTCGAACTCGCCGTAGGTCCGGAGCGGCGCCTGTTTTCCGTCCCAGACCTTGCCGCGGTAGACACAGGGTTTGTCCTTCCAGAGGGTGGGGACGCCCGGGGAGAGCTGGACCGACGAGAAGACCACCTGGCCGCCCCGGGCGACCATCATCTGGGTCATCTCGTAGACGAACATCTGCATCAACTGCTTGATCTCGCCGTAGTCCATCCCTTCGAAGAAGGGCGCCATGAACGTGAGGAAGTTGTAGTAGCCCTGGCCGCCGGCGAAGTTCGTCTGGGCCGAGCCGAGCGCCTTGACCGCGTGGAGGACCGCCACCTCGGCCCGTTTCGCGGGGCCGGCGACCGATGCTTTCGTCCCGTTTCCATCGGGCATCAGGCCGTAGTAGAAGAAGTAGCGCAGGTCCCAGTCCTGGCAGTTGTGGATGAGAAGGCCGTCCGATGCGTAGAACGTGTGGCTTTCCTCGCTCCCGTCGCCGTCGAGGAAGAGGTCGTAAACGTACTCGCCGGTGGGCTCCGCAGGCCCGTTATCGAGAACGGTCTCTTCCCGCCCGGCGGTCTGTATTCCCTTCACCGTGGAGAGGAACCTGTCGATGTGGTCCTGCCGTTCGTCGAGGAACGTGGCGTACCGGGCGAACGTCTCGATGTTCCTTCTCCCGTTGAGCTGGAGCCGGTAGAGCGTCCGTCGCTCCTCCTCGCCGTAGGGTTCGACGATATACGGCGACATCCCGAGTGAGGCGAGCAGAAGCGAGAGTTCCTGCCGGAGTTCCGGCGATGCGGTGGTGTAGTTGACGATGCAGTCCGACTTCTCCGGGCGGTAGTATGTCGAACCGTCTCCGGTGAAGAGAGCGGAGAGGAACTCGTGGAGGAGCACGTCGTCTAAGTGGTAGACGATCCAGGGGAGGCGTTTTCCTGCTGCTCCCTCAGGGATGGCAAAGACGTAGCGGAAGAGCAGATAGGCCGCCTTGCCGCCGAAGTAGACCTGCAGCGCCCGGTTTCGCTCCACCTCGACCCCGTAGATGGTCGTGGTATCGGGAGCGCCGCCGGCGATCGTTGCGTAGGTGTTCAGGCAGGTACGCGCCGAGGCCGTGATCGCGGGCGCCTGGTGGTTCTCGGTTATCGCGAGGTTGTACTGCCCGACTGCCGGGACGGCGTTATAGTTCCCCTCCGAGACGAAGAACCCGAGGAGCCGGACGAGTTCCGGTGTAAGTTCAAGGAGTGCGGGCAGTTCGTGTTCGCTCCCCGTAACCCCGATGGTGATCCCGGCGTAGTCCTCGATGCCGTAGCGGCGGGAGAGGGCTGCAAAGAGCGCGACCGGCATGATTCCGCGCGTATACCACTGTTTCTGGTGCTCGACGCCGAGTTCCCGCGAGATCTCGGTGTATGATGCGGCCCGCCCGCTCTGCACCACGTGACTAAAGACCTCTTCGGCCCCGCGGACGTAGACGTTATCGAGGAGTTCGGCCGGAACCGATGCAGATAGTTCCCGGACGAGGTCGATCGATCCGATCGTCTCCCCGCGGAGACCGTCGGTCCCGGAGATCCGGTAGAGAACGTCTCCGGGCCGGATCTCGTCGGCACGACGGATGGCCATCCCCTCTCCGGTCCGCACCGGGATCCGGTGCTCGCCGGTGACCAGGAGCGACCGTCCGCCCGATGTCCGGATCCGGCGCATCTCGCCCGGGTTCACCTTCCGGCGGGTCACCTTTGCGACGCGCCTCCAGCCCTTCGGCGTGAGCGCGGAGAGGTCACGCGGGTGCCATACATCGCCCTCAATCGGGAGTTCGTCGAGGCGAAGACTCCGGATCCGGTTCTCCATCCGCAGGGGTACGACCGTGCTCCCGTCGATACAGAACGGGCGCGTCCCGAAGTATTCCAGGTCGTGGATATGGAGGTCACCACGGAGGTGGTGGTCCGCAAGGGCCGGCGGGAGCTGCAGGAGGTACTGCTCCTTGCTGATCTTGTCCGCCTTCTTCTTGTGCGAGGTCTCGGCGTTCTCCTGGAGGTTGGCGTTGTCGTGGGCTTCGAATCCCCGCCCGACGTCGATGAGGTGCGCGTCGAAGACCGGGGTTCCCACCCTGGTGCAGACGTTGCGGTAGGAGACAAGACCGCGTTCGAGAAGCGTCATGTTGACGATCTCGCGGATCAGGGGCCCGGAGAGCGTCTGAAGGCCGAGCATCTGGATCTTCCTCTCGACCAGCCGGGCGATCTCCTTCGCCGTCTCCTCGCCGGCTCCCCGGGAGTTGTAGAAGGTCTCGACCAGCCGGGTCTCCTCCGTGATCTGCCGGATGATCCGGTCCCGGTCCCAGTTGAGGAGATACCCTCCCGTGGTCCGGACTTTGGGGAGGGTGGGAAGGAATTTCCCGAACAGGGTTGTTTGCGTTGACCTGTGCGCCGCCAACCTCATGCCCCCGCGATCAGGTCGGCGACAAGGTCCTCCTGGAACGCGCCGCCGGCGAAGAGGTCGCCCGCCGTATAGAAGGCGTCGCCTTTCTGCAGCACCGGCGCTTCCTGGACGAATACGCCGTTCATCCGGAGTTCCGTCAGCCCCTCAGCGGACGCCATGTCGCACTCGACGAAGGAAACACCCCTGGAGGCCAGGAACTCCTTGAGAATTTCGCAATTCGGGCAAAATTCGAGTGTATAGACGATGAATTGCATTGTATCGGAAATGATGATTACCCCCAAGAACGGTCGTTATATTTTGGCTCAGAACGGATATATCCTCTGTTATTTGTGTGAGGGTGCCGTTCGCTGCCGGTGAGGGGCTGTCGCGATCTCTCGCGCCGGGTTTGCGCATCCACCGTCTGCCCGGTGCGGCATCCCCGCACAATCACCATTTTGTAGCGTGAGGTGCGATAGTAGATACTATGGTCAGGACGTTCGTTGCAATCGATCTGCCGGAGGATATCCGCGAGCGGGCTCGCGGGTCCCTGGAGGTCCTGAAACGGTCCGAGGGAAGACTCGCCGTCGTCGATCCCGGGAATCTCCATATCACGGTGAAGTTTCTCGGGGAGGTCGATCCGGCGCTGATCGAGCCGATCGTCGCGGCGCTCGGGGGCGTTCGGGTCGACCCCTTCGATCTGACGGTCGGACATCCGGTCTGCAACCCCCCGAAACGGCCGCGGGTGGTCTGGTGCGACGTTGCGGACGCCGGGGAGAGCGCCTCTCTCGCCCGGCAGATGGACGACCTCCTCGCGCCGCTCGGGTTTCCCCGGGAGAAGCGTCCCTTCCGCCCCCACGTGACCCTCGCACGGGTGAAGGAGTTCCACCCCTCGCTTGCCGACGGGGTGGCCTGTCTCTCTCCCGAACCGCTCGGCCGTTGCCGGGTGGAGAGCATCAGGCTCAAGAAGAGCACGCTTACGCCCCGGGGATCGGTCTACGAGGACCTTGCGGAGGTGCCGCTTTGACCCGGTGCCCCTGCGAGGAGGAGGTGCTCGCGAAGATCCGCCCCACGCCTGAAGAGCAGGCTTACGTCCGGGCGATCGGACAGCGCCTGATCGAGGCGGTGGAGCGGTCGGGGATGGCGAAGGCGATGATGGTAGGGTCGGTCGCCCGCGACACCTTCGTCCGGGGCGACCGGGACCTCGACATCTTCATGCTCTTCGACCCCGCTCTCTCCCGGGAGGAACTGCAGGAGCAGGGGCTTTCCCTCGCGCACCGGATCGCGGAAGAGTTCGGCGCGACCTGGCGCGAGAAGTACGCGGAGCACCCTTACGTCAACGCAACGATCGATTCGCTCGATATCGATCTCGTTCCCTGCTACGCCGTCCCGAGCGCCACCGAGATCAAGAGCGCCGTGGACCGGACCCCGTTCCACACCCGCTACATCCTCGCTCACATTGACGGTTATACCGACGACGTCCTCCTTGCGAAGCAGTTTACGAAGGCGGGGGGGGTCTACGGGTCGGACCACATGACCGAGGGGTTTTCGGGCTACCTCTGTGAGGTCCTGACGATCTACTACGGCGGGTTCCGTCCGCTCCTTCTGGCCGCCGCCCGCTGGAGGCCGGGGGAGGTGATCGATATCGAGGAGCACGGGGCAAAGCGGTTCGAGGACCCGCTCGTCGTCATCGACCCGGTCGACCCGGAGCGGAACGTGGCGGCGGCGCTCTCGACATCACGGATGTTCGAGTTCGTGGAGCTCGCCCGCGGCTATCTCGCGGAGCCGTCAGTGGCGTTCTTCTGCCGGCCGCCGTCTCCGCCGCTCACCCGGGAGGTCTTTTCCCGCCTGCTCGCAGCGCGGGGGACGCACCTCTTCTCCATCACGTTTGCCACGCCGGACTACACGCCCGATACGGTGGTGCCCCAGCTCCGGAAGTCTGCGGGGTCGATCCGGGAACTTCTCGAACGGAGCGGGTTTCCGGTAAACCGCATCGATGTCTGTATGGGGGAGGAGCGGTGCATGCTCCTCTTCGAGCTGATGGCCGGGACCGTCCCGGCGATGCGCCGGCATATCGGGCCGCCGGTCTCGTCGAAGGGGAACGCCGGGAAATTTCTCGAAAAGTACGTCCGGGAAGAGGTCTTCGCCGGTCCCTACGTCGAGGACGGCCGCTACGTTGTGGAGATCGCCCGTCCGTTCACCCGGGCCGCCGACCTGCTGCGGTCGAACGCCCTCTTTGACGTCGCGCTCGGGAAACACGTCCGCGGCTCGATGCAGCAGGGATGGACGGTGCGCGCCGGTGCGGAGTGCTGGGATGAGGAGTTTGCCGGGTTCCTTTCGGGGTTCCTGGAGCGGTCGTCGCCGCTTGCGAGGATCTGGCGGACGACGAGACGGTAGGGCGGCGTTCCCGAATTTCACGGCGGCCTGTATATTGCCTGTCGGCTCATTTTCGAGCCTTGCTGGCCCCCTCTCTCGATAGTCGGTCGTGATCCCGGCGGGTATCGCCATGAGGCGGCACTTCGTCGAACTTCTTTGAAGAAGCCGCGGGAGGTCAAATTGCCGATTTTTTTTCGAAACCCGACGGCTTCTCGAGTTCCCGCCTCTTCGGGGGGACCGTGTTTCACGTGAGGCTTCGGTCCGCCTCCCCCCCGTCACCCCGTCCGCCTCAAAATCTGCTCACCCACCTTGCCTTAAGGGATCATTTGATAAACAAATAGTTTGAATATCAAATAGTTTGAGTGTGAACATATGACGGACATGGAGACGATTGAGCAGCTGAATGCGGAACTGGTCGAATTTTTCAACCGTTTTTCGTCCTGGGAAGCATCGGTGATTCAGCCGGGCCCTCTCACCCTTGCGGAGACGCATGCCATCGAGGTCCTGGGCCACCACGGCAGGATGAACATGAAGAGCCTGGCGCAGAGGCTCGGCGTGACGACCGGCACGGTCACCGTCACGGTCGACCGGCTGGAGGAGGGGGGGCTCGCCCGCCGGACGCCGGCGGAGAAAGACCGGCGGTCCTACATTATCGAGCTCACGCCTGAAGGGGAGGCTGCGTTTCTCGACCACCACCACCACCACCTGCAGCTCGCAAAAGAGATCGCATCGGCCCTGGACGACGGGGAGATCGCCGGACTCGTCGCGATCCTGCAGAAGATCAACGCGATCATCTGAAGGGACCGCGGTATCATGGCTCTGGAATGCGACACACACGGGTGGTCCTGCTCGCCCTCCTGCTGCGGGTCTGGCGGTCTGGACGCCCGCGAGGCAGTCAGGATCGGGGCGGCCGGTGTGCTTCTCGGCGCGGCTCTCGCGGCGGAGCACTTTGCGCTCTCTCTCCCGATCCCGGTCGCGGTCCTCTCTCTCGGGTCGCTCGTGCTGACCGGTCTTCCGATCATCGTGGGGACGGTGCAGGGGCTCCTCCAGCGGCAGCGAAACGTGGGAGAACTTGCGAGTATTGCGATTGTGGCTGCGCTGTACCTGGGTGAATTCACCGTCGCCGCGGAACTGGGCTTCATCATGGCCCTGGGCGAAGTGGCGGAGGAGTACGCCCACCGGCGGTCGCGGCGCGATATCGAGGCGATTGCGGCCGATACTCCGAGGTATGCTTTTGTCGTGCGGGACGGGGAGACCGTCCGGGCGGCTCTCTCCGAGATCGGCCCCGGGGACCGTGTGCTGGTCCGTCCCGGCGACGTCGTGCCCGTCGACGGAACAGTCGCGACCGGCACATCGGCCGTCGATGAATCCCACCTTACCGGGGAGAGCATCCCGGTTGAGAAAGGGCCGGGGGATGCGGTGTATGCCGGGACCATCAACCACGACGGCGCACTGCAGGTGACGGTCCTCCGCGTCGGGGACCGCTCGGCCTACGGGAAGATCATGCAGATGGTCCGGGAGGCGGAGGAGCGCCGCCCTCCTTCCCGCCCGCTTGTCGACCGGCTCGCGGTCGTCTACACCCCGGTGATGCTTGCGGCCGCCGGTGTGGTCCTGCTCGCGACGGGCGACCTGCAACGGTCGATCTCGCTTCTCATCGTCGCCTGCCCCTGCGCCCTCCTGCTTGCAACCCCGTCTGCGGTGCTTGCAGCGATCGGCGCCGGCGCCAGGCGAGGAGTCCTTATCCGGGGCGGCGAGTACCTGGAGGCCTGCTCAAAGATCGATACCGTCGTCTTCGACAAGACCGGCACCCTTACCCTCGGAGACCTGCACGTCACGAAGGTGGTGCCGTTCTGCGGGAGAACGGTTGAGGGGGTGCTCCGGGTCGCGGCCGTTGCGGAGGCGGGATCGGAGCACCCCGTCGCCCGGGCTATCCTCGATGCGGCGCCCGAGCCGGGGAGCCACGCGGCGGACGCGACGGAGATGCACCTGCACCCGGGAGGGGGGATCGAGGCGCGGTCCGGGGAGGCCCGCATCGTCGTGGGGAGCGCCCGTCTCCTCGCCCTGACCGGCATCCCGCTGCCGGAGGAGGCACGCGCGGTTCGGGACACCCTTGCGGCTTCCGGCGTCACGCCGGTCTTCGTGGCGGTGGATGAGGAGGTCGTCGGCGTGATCGGGCTGCAGGACCGGCTCCGCCCCGAGTCCGTCGAAGTCATCGAGCGCCTCAGGCGCGAGGGGATCGAGACTATCGCCATGCTCACTGGCGATCACGAGGTGGTCGCCCGCAGGGTCGCGGCGGAGGCGGGAATACTGGAGGATGCGGTTTACGCCGGTCTGCTGCCCGGCCAGAAACAGGAGTATGTGGAAACCCTCCAGACCGGCGACCGGACGGTCTGTTTCGTCGGCGACGGGACCAACGACGGGCCGGCGCTCGCCCGGGCGGATATCGGGGTCAGCATCGGTTCGAGAGAGGATACGGTCGCCCTCGAGACCTCGCACGTCGTCCTGATGCGCGGGGGCTTAGCAGAGCTTCCCGACTTCCTCCGGCTCGGGAAGAGGGCGGCGCGGACGATCACCGCAAACGTCCTCTTCGCTCTCGCGTTCTCGTTTTCGATGATAGCGCTCGCCGCTCTCGGCATCCTCTCTCCTGCCGGCGGCGCGATAGCGCACCAGGCCGGAACGCTCATCGTGCTCGCGAACTCGGCAAGCCTCGCCGGGAGAGCGTTCGTGGACCTTCCCGGCGGGCGGTTCGGCCGGCACGGGCCCGGGTCCTGTCCGGCAGCGGACGGTCTGTAATGCCGGTGGCAAGGAGGGGTAGAACCCCCCCGTTGTCGTTTTTGCTCGGGCGCGGTTCTCATTCACGCAATTTTTCCGGCGCGTCCCTGAGCGTTATTGCGACCCCATACTGGCCGTTGAAAAGCACGACCGGGACATACGTCGTCAGGGTGAGCGCCCCGGTTTTCGGGTCCGCCCGAATCTCCTCTACCCGCTCCGTCCCACGGATTGCCCGGGAGAAGGTCTTCGATATGACCAGATCTTTGAGAAACGGTACGCAAGCAGCGGCTCTGTCGACGGTCTCCTCCTTTACGAGGCCGAGGCGGGTGCAGCAGGCCGGGTTGATGGCCCGCACCGCAAGGTCCGCGTCGACGACGATCACGCTCTCCTGGATGTAATCGAAGAGTTCAAGGAGCGAGGGGCGGGAGGAGAGGAGGTACACCTTCGCCGAACCGACGGTGCACATCTCGACCCTGCCCGCCGTCACGAGCATGCCCAGGTACTTGGCCGTCGAGCTGCGGTTGAGGCTGATCCTCCGGGAGATATCGGAGATCGAAAGGCCGTGCGCCTCTTCCTTCAGGAGACTCAGGATTCGTGCCGCCCCATTCCCCGACCCGGGAAGGTTGCGGTGGGGGTCGCCCAATTCTGCTGTCATTGTCCAGATCTGTTTTATCTGGCTCAATATATATTGATTTAGTTAAAGATTGCTTGCTCGTGGCCCGCCGGAGGTGGGGAGGGGCGCTCCGTTGAGATGCCGGTGTATGCGGCGGTCTGTCTCTTCCGGGGTGAGACACCGGTTTGTCGCGGTGCCGGGGATTGTACCGTCCGGGGGTGCAAGATCCCGGGAAAAAATGGGTTTTCGGCACCTTACCAGAGTACAATCGAACCTGTCTGAACGGTTTTGCCGCTGACCCGGTCGATGATCGAATACTCAAGAGGCGTGTTCACCATCGCCCTGAAAGTGCCGCTTGCGCCGTCCGGCGTCCAGGTGATGAACCTGCCCTTCTCAACGCTGGTGCTTTCGGAGTTGTCGTAGCAGCCGTCCGCCGTCAGGATGAACGCGTCCCCGGCCATGAGGACGTCGCTGGCGCTGCCGCCGACGCGCCCGAAGTAGCGCGAGTAGGTGTCGTCCTTCGCAATCAGTTTGCCGGCATCGGCGCAGTACTTCGTCGATTGTGACGGGTCAAAGACGGTATCGTAGCCGATGGCAATGACAGTAGTATCGCGGCTCTTGAGCTGGACGGTGATGTCCCGGAGGGAGATGGGGTCTCCGCCCGTGTGCCGGAGCGTGATCCCGTTGTTGACCGTGAATCCTCCCCCATAGTCCGGGACTTCGTTGGTCGGGTCGTTATCACGGATTTCCGTTATCATCGGCGTGACTTCAAAGGTCAAACTCGGGGCCTGCTTCTGGCCGGAGGTTATGGACCCGGAGAACGAACTCACCAGCGCCGCGATGATGATCGTTACGACGAGCATCAGCATAACGCCGACGACCGGGGAGACTGCGTTGTCCTTCATTGTACGTACACCTCGCCCTGGTAGATGGTCTTCTGGCTCGGGATGTGGATGATCTTAACCTCGACGATGCTGCCCGGGCCGAACTCATATTTAGAGTCGGTGATATCGAACCCGAGCATGCTGGTCCCGGACTTCGAACCGGTACCAGCTGTCGTGCCCGAAGTCAGTACGTCCCCGGATACGAACGTGAAGTTGCCGAAGTCCACCTTCGGATCTCCTTGGCCGCCCCGGGTGGGGTCGTTGAGGTAGGGAATCTTCACCTTGACGCCGCTGATCGTCGCCGCGTTCTTTATTGAGGTGACGTCACCCCGCGTCTGGGTACCGTTTGGCGGAGTATAGTAACTCAAGACCCTCATATCCTTTGTCTGGATGGGGTCTCCGCCGAGGTGCTCGATCAGCATGATGTACTGATCCCTGTCCGGCCCGCCGTCGGAGACGATCTTCACGTCCAGCGCTGCAGAAGGTGTCTTTGGGGCTGTTTCTCCGAATGTGCCGGCAAAAGATGCGACGACTGCGGCGATGACGATCGTCACCACGAGCATCAGCATCACGCCGATCACCGGCGAGACCGCATCGTTCCGGTCCGGTCTCTCATTGTCTATGCTCATACCGTCTCTCCGTAGCAAAAGCCATGTGCGAGTATTGTCCCGGAGTCCCGGTCGCTTAATGTATACTCGGTGCGGCCGTCTGTCATCAAGAACTGACCGCTCGAGTAGGTATTGCCACCATGGTAGCCTGGTTCGACGGAGGGATCTTGACGATCTGCCTGGTATCTCAATATCCGCTGCTTTTCCCAGAGATCAGGAATCCTATTATGACCATCCGAATATATGATGAACCTCTCTCCCGCGTTTAAGAGGGGGTTTTTTCTCTCGGTCGCCGAGAGCCCCGCGCCGAACTTCTCCATGCGGACATCCTTTCTCTCACGGTCCGGGTATCCCTGGGTGTAGCCCCTGGAGGGCGGGTCGTTGTACGTGACCAAGCAAACCGCCATAGTCCCATCATCATAACTGAGATCGAGTTGCAACGTCGTGAGGTCCACTGTGTCGCCGCCGACATGTTCAAACACCATGCCCGGGGCCATCGTTGCAGCGTTGTCGACATACGAGGACACACCGACGTAACGGATCTGTGCATTCGGGGCTTTCTTTGTGTCTTCCATCAACCCTCCGCTGAAAGCACTGACGGTGGCCGCAATGATGATCGTTACGACGAGCATCAGCATAACGCCGACGACCGGGGATACCGCGTTGTTGTTTACCATCTCACCATCACATCCTTGTCGTAGATGAATTTCCCGCTCGGTTTGTGGATTACCGTGATATGTACGACCGATCCTTCCTGAAACCCGAACTTATTCCTCTCAGTGGCATCGAATCCTAAGAAGGGATTTCTCGAAAGTTTAAGCCGCTCGCCAGGGCGCAGGATAACCTTTCCAAATTTTCGTGCCTGCGTGTCACCGGGCCCTAACACAACGTTTTGATTCTCGTTGCTCACCTGCGGAGTGAACGGGTCGGCGTTTTTATCCCACGCAGCCGTTCCGTCCGACGGCAGAGATCCGTCGGTTGTGTGTTTGATGGTTTTACTTGCGTTTCCTAGTTTAGCGGTCCCATACGCCTCAGGCAGGGTATAGGTGGTGACGATCTGCAGGTCTCCGGTATAAAGCGCCTCTCCGCCCAGGTTTTCCATATGTACCACAGTGCCCTTTTCACCGGCACGGACATCAAATCCAAGCGATGCAACCGGTGCTTTTTCATTCGTTCCACCTATGCCCGAGGCAAAGCTGCTCACGACGGCGGCGATGATGATCGTTACAACGAGCATCAGCATCACCCCGACGACCGGCGAGACCGCATCGTCTCGCCTTGGGAGAGTATGACCTTTTCCCGCCCCCGATGCTGTCTTGTGTGTTAGAGTCATGTTGTCGTTCTCCGATCCAACAAGTTTAATTTCGTTATATCAATGAATTTTTCATTAACCTGTGGGCTCTTACATCATATTAATCTTTTTTAAATACTCCATTTTCTCAGGGATTTTTAAAAATTATGCTTTCTAAACCCGCATTTCAAACTTGCATCGTGTCTTTGCATTGCATCGGCATTCCGAAGCCTCACCAGGAGAGGTGCGTCGGGGGTTTCGTCCGTACCGAAGAAAGCGTCAGTATCCGGCGCTTGAATGGAACCTTCTTGTGGGACGGGTGCAACGTCTGGGTGACTGCTGTCTCCGTCCGGCATACAACCGCGCCCAATTCCTATGATAAGTAGGAGGGAGCGTGTCTCTCAAAAAAAGTGAAAACCGGCATGCCGGGTTAGAACACGTGTTCCTGTTCCAGGTATCCCTCGGAGTACACCACGCCGGTCTTGAGGTCCGAGAGAGCGTACTTGCTGCCGCCGTCGACATTGACTCTACCGCTTGACCAACCACTGCCTCGGGGATTTGAGAAGCCGAGGTACGGGAAGTAGTTGCTCGAAGAATCACCCTTATAATAAAACTCACAGTAAATGATGAACCGCTCCCCCGGTTCGATGATCGGGTCTTGCAATTCTTCGAGCGTCAGGCCGCTCCCGAACCTCTGCATACGAGAGCCTGCCGCTTCCTTGGGAAGTGTGACAAACCACCTTCCTGCACCGGTCTGTTCCCCGCTGTCCTCGACGTAGCGTGGATCGACGGCGTCGTTGTAGGTCAGCGTAGCCGCTCCCGATGAACCCGAGCCTATACCTCCGACCCAGAGGTTGAGGTTCCGGAGGTCCAGGGAGCCGCCGCCGGCGTTCTTAAAGACAACTCCTATTTGTCCATAGGTCCAGTACGGTGGTTCGGTATCTTTGTAGCCCGCCGAAGACACCCCGACCAGTTCGACCTGGGCGTTCGACGCCGTACCAACATTCGCCGGTAGGGCGGTTGCAAACGAACTGACAACCGCCGCGACGATGATCGTCACCACGACCATCAGCATAACGCCGACGACCGGCGAGACCGCATGCTCCGTGAATTTTTCCGTCATTACCATGTTGCCACCACATCCTTGTCGTACACGGTCTGACCCGACGGCGTGTGGATGATCGTCACGTGGACGACGGACCCCTCCTGGAACCCGTACTTCACCCTGTCGTCCACATCGAACCCGAGGAACGCCCTCCGGTCCTTGAACCAGTACTGTTCGCCTGGTTTGAACTGGCAGGCGCCGAAGCTGGGCGTCCCGGAACCGACCATGCCGTTCCCGGGAGCCAGGCTTCTGTGAGTCAGATCATCAGGCCAATACGCGTTCACCTGGGGGACGAAGGGGTCCGAGTTCGGGTCCCAGGCGGCGTCTTCCATCACGTCCTCGTCGAGGACGCTGCCGATCGCACCGTCCAGCGTGTGCTTGATGGTCTTGCCGGCATTTACCACGTCCACCCCGTTGTAGGTCTCTGGAACCGTGTAGGTCGTAATGATCTGAATATCCTTGGAATGGAGTGTCTCCCCGGCGACCATGGTCAGCACGACGCACTCCGGTCCGGCACCCGGCCCGTTGGTTGTTGCCCCGCGGCCGACGGCATCTCCCGCGCGCATGCTGATCTCGAACGCCGTCGTCGGCGCTGGCTCGGCAGAGTCGCTGAGGCCGCCGGCAAAACTGCTGACGAGAGCGGCGATGATGATCGTTACGACGAGCATCAGCATCACCCCGACGACCGGCGAGACCGCACGCTCGTTTTCGACGAACGCCTTTAGAGTTCTTTTACCTCTATACATTGTCGGTTACCTCGTTTCTGTTCCGGAGCGCAAAATCACCTGAGGATGATTGTGCCGCTCTGCATGGGCTTGCCGCTCAGCTGGTCGGTGATCGTGTACTTGAAGGGTATATCGGTCTGTACCCTGAACGTGCTTCCCGAATCCTCGGGAGACCAGGTGAGGAACCGTCCCTTCACGATCGTTGCGTCGGTGGTCATTGTGCTGTCGTAACAGTCGTCGGCAACGATCATGAACGAATCGCCGACGGTTATCAACTCATCGCCCCCTCCCGGGAGTCCAAAGTATGTATCGTTGCCATCGGGATTCTCTACGATCGTCACTTTCTCCGTATCGACCGCCGCCGACGAGTTGAGATACGTGTTCATATCGAAGTTGATGACGTTCTCCCCCTGTCTCAACTGGATGGTGATATCCCTGAGGGAGAACGAATCCCCGCCGGAGAGGCGGAACGCAATGCCGTTGTTCGGTTTGAAGTCTGCGCCATGATCCGGGACCCCATTCTCCTTATCCTCATCCGTGATACTGGAGGTATACGATACAGCGAGTGTGACCTGCGGCGCAAGCGTCTCGTCCCGCACAACACTGCCGGAGAATGCGCTCACCATGGCGGCGATGATGATCGTCACGACGAGCATCAACATCACCCCGATGACCGGGGATACAGCATTGTCCTTCATTGTACAATCACCCTCCCGCTGTAGAGGTTTTTCTGGCTCGGGAGATGGATGATCTCGATATCGACTGCGGAACCTCTCTTAAACCCGTATTCTTCGCGTAGCTCCTGCGTCGTGAGATCATTCAAGCCGACAAGGGCGGCTCCGGTCCCTAGAGAGGCCCCCGTGCTGAGTACGTCCCCGGGAGCGAACGTATACTCCCCGAAGTTCGTGCCCGCGTCTCCGGGTTTACCCCGGGCGATGTCGTTGAGGTACGGGACCTTTACGGATGCGATCGTCTCGCCGTTGATCTTCATATTCGCCACTGTCGCATTTCTTGTCATAGCCGTCAATTCTCCGCGCTGCATGGTCTTCCCTGTCGTCGACGGCGGCGTATAATAACTGACGATCCGCATATCGGACGTCGGGATGCTGCTCCCGCTGTGGTGCTCGATCAGCATGACATATTGCGGGTCCGCCGAGTTGCTCCCGCCGTTGGACAGGATCTTTACGTCAAGGGCCGCTGCCGGTGCTGTTTCGGTGTTCCCAAAGGCGTTTCCGGCAAAGACCGATACGAATGCGGCGATGATGATCGTTACGACGAGCATCAGCATCACGCCGATGACCGGCGAGACCGCGTCGTTCTTATCTGAATTCATACGTTTTCCGTTCCTGATCTGATTGTTCATAATACACTTCCCACGAGAGTGCCCGAGGAGATGGCAGTTCCAGTATTTCTGTCGATGAGCGTGTAGGCCGTCCTGCCGCTCACCTCGAACTCGCCGCTGGAATACGGCGGCGCTCCTGGGGGTGCTCCTAGGCCGCGGCGATCCGCAACATAGGCCACACGTCCATAGGTGCTGTCTCCGTTCGTGATGTAGCGGTCAGCGTGGATGATGAACCGGTCCCCGGCCTTGATCTTTGAGTTGGCCACGGTTGTGGCATTCCTCACATCATTAAGGACCCCGACCTTCTTCATCCGGTAGGTGAAATCTTCCGATAGACGGACTTCATTCGGCGCAGTGACCTCGCGATATGTCTCCGACGGTGCGTCGGCATACGCGATCGAGGCCTCGTCTCCCCCGGCCATCGTCGACTTCAGGTGAAGTTCCAGGTCCGAGAGGAGCAGCGTCTCTCCGCCTTTATTCTCGAACACGAGACCGATCTCCCCAAGGCCGTCTATCGGCCCCGTCAGCACCCCGACGTATGCGACCTGGGTTTGGGGTGCGGTGTGCGTATCCGAGACGAACCCTGTGGAGAATGCGCTCACCGTTGCTGCAATGATGATCGTGACGACGATCATCAACATCACACCGATGACCGGGGATACTGCATCTTCGTTTCCTCTCCTCACCATGGTACAATCACATCCCTGTCGTAGATAATGCTCCCGCTGCCGGTGTGAATGATCGTCACGTGCACGGTAACCCCTTCGCCGAACCCGTATCCCGCGGACTTTTTCGTATGCCAGTCGTAGACGCAACGCTGGTCCGTCTCAAACCCAAGGAAGTTGTCGCGGTCGAACGTGAGCCGACTGCCTGGCACAAGAATCGCCGTCCCGAACGTCTGGTCCGCGGTTCGCGTGGAGACGATGCTGTCGTCGTTGGTCACCTGCGGAGTAAACGGGTACCCTGCGGCGCTCTGGTCGAGGGCGTTTTCTGGAATCGGGGCAAGCCGTCCGTCGATGGCGTGTTTAATGACGCGCCCGGCCTCTTGCAGCGAGCTACCGTCATGGCCCGCGCCCCACATCTCCGGAACGGTGTACGAGCTGACGATCTGGAGGTCCTTTGTCGCCAGAGGATCGCCGCCCAGGTGTTCGATGGTCACGTTCGTGTCGTTCGGCCCGGCAACCATCTTGATTGCCAGCGTCGCCGCCGGTGCCTTACTGCTGCTGGACCCGAGGCCCCCGGCGAAACTGCTGACGATCGCGGCGATGATGATCGTTACGACGAGCATCAGCATCACGCCGACGACCGGCGAGACCGCATCATCGTTCACCGGGGCGCAGATGTGCTCTTTTCCCCGGCATCGGTGTTCTTTCCAGGATAACATGTCCATGTCGTTGTTCTCCATCAGACAAATTAATTTTAGTTAGATAAAATTATGTTTAAATGCTTTATCTCTTCCATATGGCATTAACTTTTCTAAATACCCCATTGATTGCCTTATTTTTCGAAAACATGCCTTTCAAAACTGAAATTCTCTGATGCAATGCACCTCTGCATCGCAACAAAGTGAAATAGCGATATAACAAATAAATTTGACAATGTGGTGCATCCCCGCCCCAAGGAGTCTCAGATATATGGACAGATATCGGATCATGGTGGTACTCGCAGCGGCGCTCCTCCTCCTGGCTGTTTTCGCTCCGGCGGCTTCGGCACGGTTCGTAACACCCGAAGGACCCAACGCCGGGATCAGCCCCGGCGATACCGTTTTTCAGGGAGAGAGGACCGTGAACTTTTCGGCGTTCTCCGACCCGGTAAAGGGGAACCCGGTCCGGATGGTCAGGATCGATTCCGGGGGGCAGCAGACCGACCCGATCTCTCTCACCAGCAGCATCGCGAATTACATCCGTGGAAGTCCCGGCCAATACTATCCTGTTTACAGCGACGGGACGGTTGATCAGGGCAGATACTGCCTGGTGCAGGATGTTGCCGGCAGTCTCGGACAGGTGATGATGCGCACCTTTGGGACGGATGTCGAGCCTGTACCGAACCCCAGCAGGCAGAATCCCCTGCCCTACCGGATGGGAATGCAGTTCCTGCTCCCCGACCACAACCTCCCGCTCAGCGAGTTCCAGGGCCCGTGGTACGAGTATGAACTGCAGGGCAACGTCAAAACATCGAGCATCACGAACATTGCCGGGGACACGGTCTCGCTTGAGGACCTCTCCGCAGACCCTGCAGTCTGGGACGACACCCTCGTCTTCCGGTTCGCGGATCAGGGCGGCGTCTCCCGGGACACCCAGGTGACGATGGTCTTCCGGATGACCCTCAACGACCTCAACCGCGAAGTGCCATACACCTTCACGGTGCGGGACTACCCGCCCGCAATCATTCTCAATGAGACGACCGCGGAGCGCGGCGGAGACCTCTACTTCACGGTCCAGGGGACGCCCTTCACGTACTACGACATTACCCTCCCCGAACCCCCGGCGGGGGAGGACTACCCCATCTTTGACGGCGGCGGGTGGGACACCCGGTTCTCCGACTACCATGTGCGCGTTCACCCCGGGTGGGACGGCACCGTCCGGCTGCAGATCCATATCCCGGACGGGGCTCCGGTCACCAGTTATACGATCCAGGCAACCGGCCCCGATATCTTCCAGCCGGTGAAGGCAACCTTCAGTATCGATCAGAAGGTCATGACGCTGGTCTTCGATGAGCCGGACCAGCAGCTCTACGCCATCGGCGACATCATCGAGTTGAGCGGGACCGTAGCCGGCCTCGGAGCCTCGGACTCGCTGTCCCTCGTCCCGCTCTACCTTTACGTCACGGGGCCCAACCTGCCCCCAAACGGCGCGCCCCTGACCGACCTCTCGCGGGCCGTTGAAGACGGCGTACCCGCGACGTTCACCGTGACCTACTATAACCCGCTCCTCAGAATCTGGGGATATTCGTGGGACACCTCGCTGATCTCCTGCGATGCGGGGACCTACACCGTCCATGTCAACTTTCAGCCGATCGGCGAGGAGAGAAGCAATTATCCGGGAGCCCCGGGCTCCATCGACGGCGAGGTCCCGCCGTCGTGGGACTACGAGCTCAACATGCCGTCCCTTCACGCAAAGTTCGATGAAGAGACGGGGGGAGTGTTCGCCCGCGGAGACTACCTCTATTCGTGGTGGTACGGCCGCGGGAGCCCCGGTCATACTTCCAGTTCCGTGGGGCATATGAAGTGGTACATCTTCGGCCCGAACTTCAAGTACGCCGACTATAACCCCCGGTTCCCCCTCGACGACGACGGGTCCTACGGGATCACGCTCGCGCGGAACTTCACTTACGACCTCTCCCCGGGGACTTATTTCATCGTCTACCACCACCCGGGAACGGACAACGAGTTCGACGTCCTGCCCGAGAACAACCTCAACTTCAGGGGTAACGTGAACCGGCTGTACATGGTCGACGGCGGCGAGGTCGTGAATATCGGGATGCTCGAGGGCCGGGCTGCTGCCGAGGCCCTGGTACGGGCGCTGGATTCGTCGTCCAGGGACGACCTCTACGTGATGGACACCTTCACGGTCGAAGACCCGATCGTCCGGATCAAACCGGTCGGGGAAGTGCTCGTCGGGGACGAACTGATCGTCAGCGGGACCACCAACCTTGCCGGAAAAGGAACGACCGCCGACAAAACGGACATTCACGACGACCTGGTCCTGACGATCGCCGCGCTCGACCTCTATGAGTCGGGCAAGGCGAACACCGCGATGAAGATCCCGATCAACGAGACCATCCCCGGAAAATATGACCCGGTCCAGAAGGCGCGGCCGTTCTCCTACGACGAGCATCCTATCGATACCAGTTCCTGGTATCCGGGGATCTACCAGATCACCGTCACCTGTAAGGAGGTCAACTACAAGACGACCAGCACCTTTGAACTCCTCCCTGAAGGGAGCCAGCGAAACGCCACGGTCACTGAGGCGCCAAATCCATTCCCCTCCCTGACCCCCGCGGCCACCGAGACGTGGAACCAGTATTCCCCGCAGGGCTCCCCGGACTCCACCGCCGGCGAAAGGCCCGACTTTACGCCCATATCCCTGCCCACGTCCACCCAGTCCCCCGGGTTTGCGGTGTACCTCGCAATTGCCGCGATGGTCGGAGTGTTCCTCGCGAGGAGGCGGTAACCGTGGACCTCGCCTTTGACGAGTCTCTGTTCAAGAAGGTCATCGGGGTTCTTGTGATCGCCATCGCCGTCGTCGGTGTCGTTGCCGTCCTCTGGTTTTCCGGCATCGGCTTTCCCGGCCAGGAGCAGGAGCCGGCCCCCGTCACCCCGGACCCCTATCTCCCGGACCCCGGGACCGAAGAGGAGCCTCCGGAGGAGACGCCCGCCGGGCCGAAGTCCTACAACTGGTCGTATCAGGGAGCCGGGATGACGATGGACCTCTACATCCCGGAAGATACCTACGAGCGTTTCCTCTCCCCGGCATACGGGTCGGGCGAAGACAAACCGCAGCGCATGGCGGAGTATGTCGTGACCGACGGCGACGACGGGGTCGTCGACGCCGTTGCAGATTGGTTCCTTGCCACGTCCCGTGAGTCGGGGTTCGGCGACAGCGATACCGTCTCTAACGTCCTCGCCTTTGTGGCGAGCCTCAACTACACCACGGACGCGGAACGCCTCGCCTCTGCCGATTACTCGAACTACCCCGTCGTAACCCTTGCCGGGCAGGGAGGCGACAGCGAGGACCATGCCATCCTTGCCGCCGCCATCCTTGACCGGATGGGCTACGGCGTCTCCCTCCTCTACTACCCCGCAACGCATGACCGGCGCACGATCATCCCCGAAGCCACCGCTCTCGGCCTCGTCACCGACGGTACAATCCCCGGGCGGCTCTATTGGGCCGTGGCGGAGGCCCCCGCAGGCAGGTTCGCCTACTTCCCGGAGAACGGGACATATGACGGGTCTCTCCCCGCGAGCGGCGATCCTGCATCGGGGTGGTTCTCCGGCGAAGCCGTCTGGCAGAACGCCACCGGATCGGGCACCTTCGAGGACGTGCGCTACTATCCGGCGAACCGGACGTTCGTCGCCGGGGCGGAAGTGCCGGGTCTCCATACGGTCGTCGTGGAGGATGCCGTCTGGAACCAGCCGATCATCGTCTCGGCGGCCTGGGCCGTGAACACCACGGAGAAAGGCGTCGACCGCAGCGCCTACGACGGGATGGACCCGTTCTTCAACGGCGGAGACGGCCTCTGGCTGGGTCACGTCCTCTCGCGCGACGACCGGCTCGATGCCGGCACCACCGTCGCCGGGAGCCAGCCTCTCGGGGAGGCGCCCCCGTTCTCGGCGAACGAAAGTCTCACGTCGGCTCTTCGCATCCCGGTCTCCAATCCCTCCCCGCCGTTGCTGACCTGGCTTGAGCCGGTCCGGGATTATTACACGGGCACCTGGTACCCGGCCGGGATCTCCTGGACCTACGACGACAAATGGCGGATCCACGACAACTTCCTTGAGATGCGGGACCCGCTGCTCCAGAACCGGGAAGCCTATTCGCTCTGGGGCGTCACCGAAGTCATCGCCCCGGTTCCCTGGCGGGTCGCCTACACCGTGCAGAATATGGACGAAGACCGTTCCGATAAGGAGATGACCCCGTACAGCGACGTCCGGTTCGCGCTCTACCGCATCGAAGACGGTGCCGCCGTCTTTGACCGAACCTTCGGCTGGCAGACGGTCTACGGTGCAGATATGCGAAAGAATGAGGCGGTTTTCGGTCCCGGCGACTACGCGCTGGCGGTCTTTGTCCGGAACTGCGAGGTGGACGTGACCGTCGAGTATCACGGCAAACCGGCAGAAACAGCCTACCACGGAGGGATATGATGTTCGACTTCTCTTCCCTGTTCGGCAGGAGGGTGAAAACGACCCCTGCCGGGGACGGTGTTGTCGCAGACGAAGTCCCCGACCCCGGCCCGATGATCCTCGAACTCCCGCCCGCCGACCCGGCCCTGGACATTGTAGAACGGTACTGGCTGGTCCCCCCGTTCTCCTACGTCAACATCTTCCGAAAGGACGCGATCACCCTCGGCTACGAGGTTGTCGAGCCAAAGGTAACGGAGAAAGAACTGATCGTCCTGGAAGAGACGTTCGAGCAGCTCCGGGCAACGCTCATCTACGACACCGCCCGCAAAAGAGGCGAACTCGGTCTCGATCCGGACCTCCTCAGGAGAGTGATCCGCTCCTTCGACCCGGAGATCGCCGACGACCGGGTGGAGGTACTCATGTACTACCTCCGGCGCAATTTCCTCGGCTACGGAAAGCTCGACCCGCTGATGAACGACGACCGGATCGAAGACATCACCTGCAACGGCCCGGAGATCCCGATCTTCCTCTATCACCGGAGGTACGCCAACATCCAGACGAACTGCGTCTTTGACGGCGAAGAACTGAACAAATTCGTGCTCAAACTCGCCCAGAAGGCCGACAAACAACTCTCCCTCTCGACCCCGCTCATCGATGCCGCCCTTCCCGAAGGCTCGCGAGCACAGATCACCTACTCGGACATCGTCTCTTCCCGGGGGAGCTCGTTTACCGTCCGGAAGTTCCGCGCCGACCCCCTGACTCCGGTCAGCCTCATCGACAACAACACCTACGACGCCGACCTGATGGCGCATATCTGGCTCGCGGTCGAAAACCGCAAAAGCATGATCGTCACCGGGGGAACGGCAAGCGGAAAGACCTCGACGATGAACGCCATCTCGTTCTTCATCCCCCCGGTGGCAAAGATCGTCTCCATTGAGGATACCCGTGAGATCCAGCTCCCACACATCAACTGGCTGCCGATGCGGACGCGGGAGAGCGCCAACGTCAGCGGCACCGGCAACGTCGGCATGTTCTACCTCCTCAAAGCGGCGCTGCGTCAGCGGCCCGAGTACATCATTGTCGGCGAGGTGCGCGGCGAAGAGGCGCAGACCCTCTTTCAGGCGATGAACACCGGACACACCACCTACTCCACCGTTCACGCAGGAAACGTGCAGGAGACGGTGAACCGCCTGACCCACGAACCCATCAACGTCCCGGTGGCGATGTTCAACGCCCTCGACCTTATCCTGGTGCAGAGCCTCCTCTACGAGGGGGGGAGAGGGTTCCGCCGGTGCCTCTCGTTAAACGAGATCCGGGTCGTCGACGACCAGGTCCGGTGGGAGCCGCTCTTTACCTGGGACCACCGGACGGACCGGTTCGTCAGGGTCTACGAGCGGTCGGCCGTCTTTGACGATATCGCCTACCGGAACGGCTGGGACCGGGAGCAGCTCGAAGCCGCCATCGCCGTGCGAAGAGACGCCCTCACGGATATGATTCACCAGGGCGCTCTCTCTCCTTTGAAGGTCGGGCAGATGGTGCAGGAAATGATGGTGCGGGAACAGCAATGACCGATATAGCGACGTTCCGCAACTTCAGGGATGAGCTGGCGCACTCGCTGCTCTCGGCGCACATACCGATCCCCGCCTCCCGGTATCTTCAGTACGGCCTGGTCATAACCCTGCTTGCCGGTTTCCTCTACATCCTCTCCGTTCTCCTCCTCTCCATCCTCGGGGTCGAGGTGAACATCCTCCCCTTCCTCCCCTACGGCGTCACCGTCCTGCTCGGTTTCGTCGCCGTCGTCGGCCTGCTTCTTCTTCTTATTTACCTGTATCCTCTCCTCCAGGCGCAGGGGCGCCGGACGCGGATCGAGGCGGACCTTCCCCATGCCGTCACCTACATGCAGGCGCTCTCCTCGACCATGACGCTCTACGGCATCTTCCGGAGCGTTTATGAGGCGGGCGACCTCTATGGGGAGGTTTCAAAGGAGTGCGGGCTCATCGTCAGGGACGTGGAGGTCTTCGGCCTCGATCTCCTCACCGCGATGCGAAACGTCCAGGAGGTCACGCCGTCCGCCAACTTCAAGGAACTGATAAACGACCTTGCGCTGGTCTACCGGAGCGGCGGCAACCTCACCAGTTTCTTCAACTCCAAGTCCGAGACCTACCGCGAACTTGCGCGGCAGGAGCAGGAGTCGCTCCTCCAGATCCTGGAGATGATCGCCGAGGTCTACGTGACGGCGTTCGTCGCCGGGCCGATCGCGATCATCATCATGCTGGTGGCGCAGAACCTCGCCGGACAGAACCAGCTCGCGGGCATCATGCCGCTCATGTACCTCGGCCTCCCGCTGGGGGCGATTGCCCTCATCTTCATCCTCTACGTCCTCCTTCCGCCGGACAACCTCGACGTCGCGCGCCGCGAGATCCGGGAGTCCGAGTTCGGCACCGAGATCCTGGATGCCGAAACCGGGGGCGAGCCGGACGAAAAATTCCTCAAAAGCCTCGAGTCCCGGAAACGCTGGCTGCGCATCTTAGAGATCCTCCGCCATCCCGTGACCTTCTTCATCTCCGACTATACGGTCGGGGCGGTGATCGGCGTGGGGGCTCTCGGTGCGCTGTTCCTCAGCTTGCAGTTCAGCTTCTTCGAATCGCTCTTCCCCACCTACACCATGGAGGTCTTCCTCTGTCTTGCCGTCATCGTGGCCGTGATCCCGGTGATGATCGCCTACGAGCTGCGCCGCCGCTACGTCATGGCGGTCGAGAAGCAGCTGCCCGAGTTCCTCGCCGAGATCGCGGATATGCGCGACATCGGCATGACGCTGCAGGGCGCCATCTTCATGATCGCCAACACCAAGATGGGCGTTCTCTCCCACGAGATAAAGGTCGCGGCCGATGAACTCAGGCTCGGCTCCAGCGTTTCGGGTGCGCTTGTGCGGATGGAGGAGCGTATCGGTCTTGTCTCGGTGAAGCGGGCGATCTCCCTCCTGGTGCGGGCAAGCGAGGTGACCGATTACATCCGCGAGATCCTGACGATTGCAATCAACGACCTCCAGCACTATATCAAGATGAAGGCGAAGCGGTTGAACGTCTCGTTCGTCTACCTCGCCGTTATCTACCTCTCGTTCGGCATCTACCTCTATTCGGCGTACCAGCTGAACGTCGCTTTCATCTCAAGTTTCTCCGCATACGACGTTACCTTCGATATCAGTGCGAACGTCCGCGAAATGTTCCATGTCGGGATCATCCTCGGGTTCTTCTCGGGGATCATGGCGGGGCAGTTATCTGCGAACAGTATCCTTGCCGGCCTCAAGCATGCCTGCGTGATGCTGGCCGCGACGGTGATCCTCTTTGTCTACATAATATGAAGGCGGTTTCATGAAAGGCAGATTACAGCACGACGAAGCGGTCTCCTCGGTCATCGGCGAGATGATCATGATCGCGCTGGTCGTCATCCTCGTAGCCCTCTTTGCCACGTCGGCGTTCTCCCTGATCCCGGGCGGCCGGGAGCCGAGCGTCGATGTCGCGATGAAGAATGCGAACGGCACTTCCGTGGTGGAAAACGACACCGTCGTGATCTTCTGGCATAAAGGGGGCGACTGGGTGGAGAAGAAGGACCTCGCGGTGGTCGTTATCCGGAAGGAGGATGGGATCAGGGAGGAGTATTCACACCGTGACTTCGACCTCCGCGACCACGCCGACGACGGGACCGCAGCGTTCGATCTCGGCGGATATCTGAATGTCACGCTCAACCCCGAGCTTAAACGCGGGGATATCGTACGGCTGATCACACCGAAGAACGTCATCTATTCGGGGGAGGTCCCATATCCAAGGGTGGTCCCATGATGGAGAAGGACGACGCGGTCTCGACCGTGATCGCGCTGATGCTGGTCCTCGGCATCATTGTCACGCTGATCGCGATCTACTCTGCAACGTATCTTCCCGGGCTGAAGCAGCAGTCCGAGATCGAGCACTCCCGCGAGGTGGCGGACGCCTTTGCCAGGTTCGGTTCGGATATCGATCATGTTGTCTCGGGCAGTCATGTTGTCTCGGACAGGACGAGCACCCGGTTCAGCGAGCCGTTCTCCCTCGGGGGGGGTGATATCCTCTTAAGCCCGGTCCGGTCGAGCGGTTCGGTCACGATAACACAGGTGCCTCTGGTGAACGTAACCGTAACCAACCAGACTGATGCGATGATGACTGGAAATGCCTCCCTGGTGAACGTCTCCTACGTGCCCTCGTTCACGGCCTGGGAGCCGCAGGGCTACCTCTGGGAGTACGGGTTCGTTGCGGTGACGAAAGACAACGTGACGGTGCCCCAGTCTTCGAGTTACAACAACGTCTCCGGGGCACGGGCCGACAGCGGCGAGTTCCTGCGCTCTTTCATCGACATGTCCCGATTCGGGAATGAGATCGTGATCACCCTGGTGAACCTCACCCCTCCCCCTCCGAAAGAAGGCGGGTCGTTCGTCACCGGGAGCGGAAGAGCCGTGCTCAAGCTGAATGCAACCATTCCAGAGCCAGACCGGATCGCCGGCGTAACTAAGCTCGTCTGCAACGATTCCGTCACTCCTTACCTCAACCTCACTACTCTCAACCCTTCAGCCGGGATAAAGGGTCATCTGGAGACACTCTGCAACGATACGATCGAGGACCACCCCTACGATAGGTACTATTTTGAGGAATTGTCCCAGATTCACATGCATACGCTTACGTTCGAGCCTTCCGTGAACGTGACCCTCCGGATCGTGAACGTCGAGGTGGGCGTATGGTAGACCGGGAGGCGGCGGTCTCCTCGGTTATCGGGGTAGTCCTTCTTCTCGCAATCGTGGTCATCCTCGCCGCGCTCGTCGCCTCGTTCGCCGGCGGGGCCGCCGATACAAAGGACCCTCCCCCCTCGGTGGACCTTGCGGTGTATTCCGCCGGAAGCGGGGATGACTTCACCCTCGTCTTCGAGCACCGGGGCGGGGACCAGGTCCGGCTCCGGGACCTCAGGGTCAACACCTGGGTCCACCTGGAGGACGGGGAGCTGCGTGCCGCATCGTACGACTTGAGGGAGGAGCTGGAGAAGGAAAAGCCGTTGAAGTTCATTGAGAACCTTGGTGGAACCGATGTCTGGAGGACAGGAAACGGTTCGAGCACCGGGAACCAGGAGGAGACCGCCGGGTTCCTCGACCTTCCGGAGGACGAACTGGAGGAGTGCATCGGGCGGTCGGCCGTGGTCGAGGTGGCGGTCTACCACCTGCCGAGCGGGGTTCTCCTGCATAAGAGCAGCATTCTCTTAAAGGAGCGGTGAATGGCATGAAGTATGATGGATATTTTTCCGATGACGCTGTGTCCGAGGTGATCGGCGTGATGCTGATGATCTCCGTGACGCTGATCATCGTGGCCCTTGTGGCGGTCTACGCCACCGGTGCGGCCGGGGATACCACGCAGCCGATAAAGGCGGACCTGGTCGCCTCCGGGACGATGGTAGATAAGGACACGGATGCATATCAGGTCGTCTTCGAGCACAGGGCCGGGGATGCGTTCGACGTCGATCAACTGGCGGTGAGCATCGGTTTACGCGAAAATTCTACCCTGCGCATGATACTCAGTAACGACGATACGGGGGAGCGTATCGCGTGCTTTGACCCGGACGAATCGATCGTTCGACTGGGGGACCGGTTTAAAGTCTCCATCGGCGAATATGATAAGGATAATGGCAACGTCACCCTCGGGGGCAGCGAGATCGAGTGTGGTAAGTACCACCTGACCTACCGCTTCATCGACCGGCGGGCCGGTGCGCCCATATCATCGGGAGAGATTTTGATCGACCCGCCGGAGGGTACTCCCTGACGTTCACTGCGCCGAGGACTCTATCTTCACAGGCCCGGGGCGGGGCCAGCCGTGCTGACCGGCGTGACCGCCCCTTCATAGTAAGGCGGCAGTGACACGGTCACCCGGGACGCCGGCCCTCGCTTCTTTTTTGAATCGCTGCGATGCTCCCGGCGGCGGTCGGTGGCTCGATCCGTGCAAGAATACGGCAGCATGGCAGTCCCGGCCCCGGAGGGCTCCTGCCGCCCGGACTTCCGGGACGGTCCGACGAACCGGGGTGTTGACCCCCACGAGAACCTTAGATAGATTCTTATACCTCTAGGCTTACTATGGCCCATCCTCTCCGCGAACGGTGTTTCAGACACTGCTTCACAGTTGAATACCGACCGTCAGGACCGCAGATCCCATAACCAGCATCCCTAACAGGGCCCACCATTTCACTCATCTTCGGATAACGCATGCAATCACCGGGGCGTGTGAGGGAGCAACATCAAACCAGAAGATGTGACATATGATGCGAAACCTCAGTTTGATAATTGTGCTGCTGGTCTGCACGCTCGTCGCGACGTCGAGCGCGGCCGCAGTACACTTCTCGGTAACCTGGAACAAAACCTACGGCGGGCCGGACGCAAACGACTCGGCATACACCCTCCTTTCGTGTCCGGACGAGAAAGGATACCTCTTCGTCGGTGATACCGGTCCGCTCGGGGTAGGGGAACGTAACGCCTGGGCCGTCAACCTGACCGGAACCGGAGACGAGCGCTGGAACCGGACGTTCGACGCCGGCGGGGGGGATGCCGCGCGGGCGCTGGTCAACACAGCCGACGGGAACTACCTCTTTGCGGGGTCACTCATCCTCGATCCCCGGGGAGAGATCGTCTGGAACAGGACGTTTTATGGGGCCGACGTCAATGCATCGTCATACGCGGCCGCAAAGACCCGTGACGGCGGCTACGTCGTCGCCGGGACGGTCACACCCCGGGGGTCCTCTGCCACCGATATCCTGGTGATCAAGGTCAACGCCACCGGGGGTGAAGACTGGAGACGGACCTTCGGCGAACCGGACCGCTCTGATGCCGCATACTCGGTCATTGAGACTACCGACGGCAACATCGCCGTCGCAGGGAGCACTGAGTCGTTCGGGGCGTCCGCCACCGACGCCTGGGTCGCGAAACTCGACCCCGCAGGGGCCGAGGTCTGGAACACGACATTTGGCGGCCCCGGAAATGATACCGCCCGGGCGCTCGCGGCGGCACCGGACGGAGGCCTCGTCTTTGCCGGGAGTTCCGTGAGGTGGGGTGCGGCCAACCGGACCGAGAGTGATGCCCTGGTTGTCAGGATGGGGTCTAACGGCAGGGTTGCCTGGAACCGGACCTACGGAGACGCGGGGACGAACGAGTCCGCCGAATCGATCATCGCCACGGCCGATGGAGGATATCTCTTTGTCGGGGAGAGCGGGCAGAATCCTGCCGGAGGTGACGCCTGGGCCGTCAAACTCGACAGCTTCGGGGGAGTTAAAGGAAGCATGACGCTCGGCGGGGCCAACCCGGGAGACCGGGCGGCATCGGTCGTCCAGGTATCGAACACCGAGTACGCCTTTGCCGGGACGTTCAACGCGACCGGGAAGGATGGGGCGGTGGATACCGATGCCTGGGTCGTCAAATTCACCGTAAATCCGCGGGCTGTGTCGAAAGCATCTTCACAACCGTTGAACCTGCCGGAGAACTGCCCGACGCCGACGAACCCGGAGCCCACACCCACTGCTACATCCACTGCTACACCTACTGTTACACCCACTGCCGCACCATCCTCGATCGGTGACTTCGTCTGGAACGACACCAACAGAGACGGCATCCAGGACTCTGGAGAACCGGGGATCGAAGGCGTCAACGTTACGCTCCTGGATGCGGAACTCTGTGAGGTCGCCGCAACGAAGACCGGTGCGGACGGCAGGTACCTCTTCGCCTGCCTTACGCCCGGAGACTACGTCGTGAAGTTCGTGCCCCCGGCGGGAATGGTCTTTACGAGGCAGGATGTCGGTGACGAGGATGCGTGCGACAGCGACGCGAACCGAACGACCGGCAGAACAAACCAGATCGCCCTCGGGGCCGGGGAGACGCAGGACGGGTGGGACGCCGGATTCATCGTGCCGCAGCCGGAGACAACCGGGTCGGTTGACGGTTTTGTCTGGATAGACACGGACGAAGACGGCATTCAGGACTGTGAGGAAACGGGGCTTCCCTGCGCCTCAATAACGCTCTACTGCACAAACGGCACGCCCGTCGACGCCACGACGACCGATACGGCAGGGCGATACCTCTTCACCTGTCTGCCGCCGGGCGACTACTACCTGATCTTCGACCCGCCGCAGGGCTACACCTTCACTGCCGCATGCCAGGGCGGCGATGACACCCTTGACAGCGACGCGGACCCGGCGACCGGGAGGACAGAGAACGTTACGCTCACCGAGAATAGGACAGAGGCCGCTCTGGATGCCGGGATGGTTGCAGCGACTCCGCCTTCCGGGGAGCCGGGTATCGTCACCGGCTTCGTCTGGCTTGCCATTGACTTAATCGATGAAATTCGCGGCAATGATGATGCTTATTCGGGTATCTGCGTAGAACTCAGAAGTGCCGACGGCGTACTGGTAGACTCGATGATCACCCGGGACGACGGCGTGTACACCTTCTGTGTCGACGAGCCCGGGTGCTACTACCTCCGGTTTGCGCCGTCGAAGCGGTCCAAGGTAACATTCGTCACGCCCGGCCCTTGGAGCGACGTCGACCCCGAGACAGGGACAACGGATACGTTCGACGTTGTGCCGTCAGAGACCGTAACGCGGGATGCAGGGCTGGTCATGGGCGCCCGCGCGTTTTCAGGGGGGGTCTGGTACGACCTGAACGCAGACGGCATCCGTGACCCGGGTGACCCGGGTGTCCCCGGCATCCGCATCCACCTGTTCAATCCCAAGCCCTCACTGATCGGCGGTACAGTCACCGATTCCAACGGCTCATACGGCTTCCCGAGCCAGAAGTGGTCTTACTGGGGCTACGGCGGCGTCTCCTTCCCTCTTCCAGACGGCTACTCTTTCACCGTCCCTGGCCAGGACAGCGATGCCAGGAGGGACGGGGGTTACGCAGATGCGGAACTTGGAACTGAGGGATTTGTGGAAGTCGGGGGAGAAACCCTGAATGCAGGTCTCGTCGGGGAATACCAGACCGAAACCCCGGCGGCAGCATATGGCTGGGTCTACGGAACGACCTGGTACGATAATAACAGGGACGGTGTCTGGGATCACATGGGAGAGGGCATATCCGGCGTCGAGGTCCGGCTCCTGGATGCGGACGGCGCTGTGGTGGCGTCGGCCCACACAAGAAGTACGGTCTACTTCGCCGGGGCAACGTACCTTTTCGGTCCCCTCCTGCCCGGAGAGTACTCCCTTGAGTTCATTCCACCGGAGAATTACGTCTTCACAAACCCCGGCGGGGACAGCCACGCAGACCCGGCGACCGGTATGACCGATCCTTTCACGATCAGCGGGGATGATACAGTCGTCAGGGATGCCGGGATGTATTATGTAGAGCCGCCACAGCCGCCGAGTTTTGTTGCCGGCACCGTCTGGAACGACACCAACGCTAACGGCGCCCGGGACACAGACGAGCCTGTTTTCCCGGGTGTCCGCGTAGAACTCAGGACTCCTGACGACAGGCTGTTGAACTCCACGATCACCGGAGACGACGGTGAGTACATCTTCCGTGTCGACGGGGATTGGCGCTACTTCCTCCGATTTGTGCCGCCGGAGGACTTTGATTTCACCGCTCCCGGCTCCGGGAGCGACGTCGACCCCGGGACGGGAACAACGGATCGGTTCTCCGTTGCGCCGTCGGAGACGTTAACGCTGAACGCAGGGCTGATCAGGGAGGTTCCGGGGGAGACCCGGGTAACACCGGACGGGACCCCGGTGACCCTGGACGGGGACACGGTAACGCCGGACAGGACCCCGGTGACCCTAAACGAGACCCGGGTAACGCCGGATGATACTCCGGTGACCCTGGACGGGGACACGGTAACACCGAATGATACTCCGGTGCCACCGAAAGGGACGGAGGCCGGAAAGGAGGTCTGAGCCACCCGGACCTCTGCTGCATCGGGGCATGTCCCCGCCGGGGACCGCGGCCACGGGAACCGGTTCTCCCGTGTACCGCGGCCTGGTCGACGTACGACGACCCGGTGACAACCGTGCCGTCCGACCGGCACCCGCTCTCCAGGACGGACGATCACGGTTTCGCTGATACTGTCCGTCTTGACCGCACAGACGGTTTCACGACCGTCGCGTCGGACCGGCGCTTCCTTCGGCACGAGCGCCACCGCGCCGATCAGCATGAGCAGGTGGACGACGGTTCATCGTCCCGGGGTCGGCCGTCACCGTGGCGACCGCATCGATCAGTCCCCCGGCGAGGGAATTCTCCGGGATCGCCGCCACCGCGGCATCTCCCGGCGCGAACCGGAGGGCGGCTGCCGGGCAGACCGCGACACATACCCCGGGGCAATCTCGATCGGTATATCCCGTCGGAGAGTTACCTCATTCTATGAACGCAACATCGGCCGGAAAACTCGTCGGCTTCGGCTTCCTCACCTGGCTCCTCCCCTTCCTGCTCTCAATCCCGTTCTATTCGCCGGAGGGTGAGCCGCTCTACGACCTCTTCCTGATCAAGTCGATCCTGCTCGTCTTCTCCGCCGCGCTCGGCACCTTCCTCATCCTGGTCTATTTCAGGGGTGTGCATGCCCGCTTCGTCCGGGAAGGCGCCCTGCTCGGCGGCGTATGGCTCCTGATCAACTGGGCGCTCGACGCCGTCGTCCTCCTGCCTCTCTCCGGGATGGACGCCGGCACCTACATGGCGCAGATCGGTCTTCGCTACCTCGTCATTCCGATCATTGCGGTCGGGATCGGGTATGCGGCAGAGCAGGCGGGGGAGAGAGCGAGGTAACCCCCTCCCCGCCTGCATATGACGGATCAAGATCGGAACGGAATGATCGATATGCTGAGATTGGGGCACTTCGGTCTGAAAAAAACCCTAAATGCCCCCGGCGGGTGAAGGGGGAACGGTCGCTTTGTAGTATGTTTCAAAACCGTTGTTGACGATCGTGGCCCCGCTGGGCACCTGAATGACTATAAGACCCGCATTCAAAAAATCCACACAGGACCCCATAGCATTGAGTAAGCAGAGAAATATGGTGTATCCATTGAGCCAGCTGAAGATCGAAAGGATGTACGGCAGCATCACCGACAATATCAGATAGGGCATGATGGAGATGATGAGAAACCGCCCTTTTTCGATCTCTTCGGTCGTAAAAACAAATCCGAACACTCCGTTTATTCCCCAGAACGTTTTATCCGATCTCATAACATTCGGAATGAACGCGGCGTGAATAAGTTCGTGGGCGCTTATAAAAAGAGGGGCCGCCAGAATAAAAAGCAGGGTAGATAGATTGAAAGGGATCGTGACGGAGAACCGCTGACCGTCTCTTAAGAAAGCATATATCGAAGGATCTAACCCGTACGTGATCGCCAGCGTGATTGCCCCGAGTATAAAGGCAAACGGCAGTGACAGCAACGTTGCAGCCCGGAGGTTTGCGGGCTCTTTGATCTGTTTCCACCCGCTGGATAGTAACTGTATCCTCAATCCTTTATCTGTGAGGGGAATGCTCCTTGCAAATCTCATGAGACATCTTCTAAACTGCTGCTTACACTACCGATGCTCTATGGTTTTTCATCAAATATCACTCTTCCTCTTGATCCTGCGGCCGGGTGAGTCCACCCGGGGCTGTTTGATCGCGAATTCCGGCGTTCCTCCCTTCGGGAGCCGACCGCTCCCCGGCGATGCACCGGGCAGGAACTTTTCGAAACTCCGGTCCGTCAAAAAAAGGGTTATTCCGCCTGGCGCTCTGCTTTTTTCTTCGCCAGGCGCTCGACGGCGGAGAGATCGACGCTGCCGCCGGTCGCAAGCTTCCCCCGCCAGACCGCACGGTCGACGAACCCTTTGCCGATGTCGTTCCGGACGATGAGCGTCGTGTAGCCGTCCGGCGACCCGACGGCTCCGGCCGAGACGTCCGCCTCCACCGCCGTAAAGTCGGTGCAGACCCGGCACCCGGGCCGGACGGACTCTTCCAGGTCGGCGAGCGGAATGGCGACCTCCTCTCCGTCCTGCAGGTAGACGTCCATCTTGCCCTTGATGTCGAGGCGGTTGATCTCCCAGGGCTCGATCTTCTGCTCCGATTGCAGTTTCCCCTCGACCAGCTTCGCGTAGTCGAAGGTCTCCGTGCAGAAGAGGCCGATCACGAGCCGGATCGCCTTCGCGTAGGGCTTGAGGAGGTCGTGGTTGCTCGTCCGTATCATCTGCGTCGCCCGTGCCACGCAGGGCACGCCCACGACGGCGATGCGCCGGTACTTCCGGGTGACCACCGCCTCCTTGAGCGATGCAAGGAGCGGCACCCACCAGGCATAGCGGCTCCCGGCGTGCTGGATGAGCGCATCCGACGAGGTGATCACCGCCGACGACGGCTTCATCGTCCAGGGGTCCCTCGTCACCGTGACGACCGCGTCGATCAGTCCCTCGTCGAGGGCGTTCACGAGGATTGCCGTCACAGCACCGCCGCTCTGCTTGCGCTCGACCGGGAAGACCGACCGGGCCGCTACGACCTCCTGGCATGCCCCGAGCATCTTCCCCTGCGCCGCAAGGTCGGTCCTCGGACAGGCCGCGTAGCACGCCCCGCAGGGCACGTTGTCGTTCTCGGCCTTGCAGTAGCCGATGTTGACCGGCGCTGTATTGTCCTCCGGCGCGAATCGGAGAGCGTCTGCCGGGCAGACCGCCACGCATGCTCCGCATCCGGAACAGAGGTTCGTAGCCCAGACCTCCGACTCCAGGTCCTTGAATGTCTTCATCTCCATGCTCTCACTCCCACGTATACTTCCCGGCAAAAGGCCTTGCACTCGCCGGAATAATCCGGGTGTAATTCGCGTTGACCAGCGGCTCGGGGTCGAGCCCGAAGTCGCCCGCAAATTCACGGAGCACCGGAGCGATCCGGGAGCGGTCCTCATCGGTGAGCAGCACCTTCTTTGCCCCTGCGGCAAGGCGGGCGTCGTCCACCTCCCCACGGATGACGATCTCCCCGCCGTGGATCCCGCTCCCGATCTCCCTGGCTTTCATGACTCCGTCGAGACCGAGGACGATCAGAAGGCCGCCCGCCATGTACTCGCCGAGGAACGTCTGGGCGGACCCTCCCACGACCAGTATGGGGCGCTGCGTCTCATACTGCTTCATGTGTATCCCGCCGCGGTAGCCGATGTCCCCGCGGACGAAGACCGTGCCCCCCCGCATGCTGTGCGCCACCGCATCCCCGGCGCTCCCGTGGATCACGACTTTCCCGGAGTCCATCGTGTTGCCGGGTGCATGCTCCGCGTTGCCGTGGACAATGACGGTCGGCCCGCTCATGAACATGGCAAGGTCGCCGCCCGCGACACCGTTGACCCGGATCGTGGCGCTGCCGCGGAGGCCGTCGCCGATGAACCGCTGCCCGAGGACGTTGTTGACGATGATCTCTTCGGCACCGTCTTCAACGGCCTTCCTGATCTGCTGGTTTAAGGGGGTGTAGTGCATCCCCTTCGCATCGATCGTGACTTGTTTTGCCATTTCTTGCTCACGCTCCCACCGGTTTGACGTCGAGCACGTCAAGGATTCCCTCGTCCAGCATATAGCCCCTGAGCCGGTCGCGGTTGCCCCGCAGGCTCTCGATGCTGTTGATCCCGGCCGCTCCCATCAGTTCGGTGATCTCAAGCGTCCATGCGTGGATCAGGTTCGCCACCTGCTTCGACGCCACATCGGGGTTTAAGCGGTCCACGAGGTCCTGGCGCTGGGTGGCGATGCCCCAGGGGCAGAGCCCCTGATAGCAGTTCCCGCAGACCCGGCATCCCATCGCCGCGAGCGCCGCGGTACCGATGTAGACCGCGTCCGCGCCGAGGGCGATCGCCTTCACGACATCCGGGCTCTCACGGATGCTGCCGCAGGCGATGAGGGAGACCTCGTTTCTGAGCCCCTGCTTGCGGAGCTCCCGGTCGGCGGTCGCGATGGCGACCTCGATCGGGATACCGACGTGGTCGCGGAAGACCCGCGGTGCGGCACCCGTGCCGCCCCGGAACCCGTCGATCGCGACGGCGTCAACTCCGGAACGGGCAACGGCCGCCACGTTCTCGGCGTTGTTGTTGACGGCCGCAATCTTTGCAAAGACCGGCTTCTTCCACCCCGTCGCCTCCTTGACGGCGTGGACGAGCTGGGGGAGGTCTTCGATGCCGTAGATGTCGTGGTGCGGCGCGGGGCTGATGGCGTCGCTCCCTCGGGGGATCATCCTGGTCCTGGAGACATCCGCGCTCACCTTCTCGCCGGTGAGGTGGCCGCCGATCCCCGGCTTTGCGCCCTGGCCGAGTTTGAGCTCGATCGCGGCGCCGCGGTTCAGGTAATCGACGTTCACACCGAACCGGCCGGAGGCGACCTGGACGATCATCCGGTCCTGGTAAGGATAGAGGCCGGGATGCAGTCCGCCTTCCCCGGTACCCATGTAGGTGCCCGTCTCCCGTGCCGCCCGGGCCATCGCAATGTGGGCGTTGAGGCTGATCGCGCCGTAACTCATGTGGCCGAGCAGGATCGGCGTCTCGATCATGAGGTTCGGGGTGAGTTCCGTGGCGAGTTCGACGTCTCCGTTCGGCTTCTGCCGGAAGTCCAGTTTACCCGGCTTCTTCCCGATGTAGGTCCGGAGTTCGACGGGCTCGCGGAGCGGGTCGGTGGGGGGCGTGGTGACCTGGCAGGCGTCCAGCATCAGGCGGTCGAAGATGACCGGGAGGTCCGCGACGCTGCCCATCCCGGCGAGGATGATCTTCCCTGTCCTGGCCTGGTTGTAGATCGCCTCCCTGACCTTTCGATTCCATACCGGGTGGCTCCGGTAGTCGCAGGGGTGCTCCTCAAGCATGATGGCGTCCCGGGGGCAGTAGGTGAGACACCGGTGGCAGGCGGTGCACTTCCGGGAATTGATCAGGATCTTATCCCCGTCCCGCCGGAAGACGCCGTAGGAACAGTTTTCGATGCACCGGCCGCATTCCATGCACTGTTCACGGTCGATCGTGACCCGGTACCGGAGCGGCATGCTGCCGAGGTTGCAGGAATTCATGGTGCAGCCCTCCCGATCACCGGTTCACCGGCGGCCGGCCGCGTGATCGACTCGACCTTCGGCTCCATGGCGCGGATCGCAACCTCTTCGCTTGCGATGTAGAGGCGGTCTCCACACTCACCGACGACCATCGGCCGGAGTTTGCCCCGGTCGGTGAACCCGACCATCATATCGGGGTTCGCGGCCACGACGGTGAACGGCCCGTTCATCGCCGCAGGGCCGTAAGCGAACCGGATGGCGCGATTCAGGTTCTGCTCGGCTTCGGGCATCCGGTCGATATCCTCCCAGTAGGGTGGGGCAAGCGCCCGGATGGCGAGGTTGATGTCGAGGCCGTGCCGCCGCACCAGGAGGTCGATTAAGTAGGTAATGACCTCGCTGTCGGTGGAGATCGAGCATCTGTACCCGAAGCCCTCGACGTAGCGCCGGTTGGTCCCGTAGGTGGTGGTCTTTCCGTTCTCCACGACGCTCCAGTCGTGCAGGTTGAACGGGTCGGGCCGCTCCCACTTCTCCGGACTCGCCGTCGCGTAGCGGTTATGCGCGAGCCAGAGGTAGCCCTCATAGTCCTCGATACGGTAGTAGTCCGCTACCTCTTCCGGCCTGCCGCCGGGCCCTCCGGCCTTGAAGACGCCGACGTTCTTGCCGGAGGAGACGACTTCGGCGCCGTTTACGCACGCGTTGATCCTCATCACAAGGTTCGTGATGATATCCTTCTCGGGTGCGAGCGAGGGGTCAGGCTTGAAGAAGTAGCGCCAAGGGGTGCAGGGCACCCGGAGGTTTTGCTGGTCGTAGGTCGGGATCGCCTCGTCATGCTCGATCGTCCCCCACTGCTCCAGTGTTGCGTCGACAGCCGCCTTGCTCTCGCAGGCGTCGTCGAAGAAGACATGGAGCGCGTAGCAGTCCCGGTAGTCGGGGTAGATGCCGTAGGCGACGTACCCCGCCCCCTCGCCGCTGCCGCGTTCGTTCATCATGGAGAGGGCCTGTCGGATGCCGGAACCATCCATCATCTGGCGCCTCTTATCTATTACACCAAATATGCCGCACATGGTGACCTCGATTGAGTTAACACTCTGTTGCCACAGTTTTGAACTCTACCCGGGAATATTTGTGTCAATAGGTATTTATTGCATCGGATAGAAGTAGAATTCCACATGTCCCGTGATGCCACTTCTGCGATGCTTGAGCGCATTGAGCAGGATAACGTCGAATTTCTTCGGTTGCAGTTCACCGACCTCCTGGGGCTGCCGAAGAACGTTGCTATCCCGGTGAAGCAGGCCGAAAAGGCGCTGACCGGCGGTATCGGGTTCGACGGGTCGTCGATCGAGGGTTTCGTCCGGATAGAAGAGTCCGACATGGTGCTCAAACCCGACCTCTCGACTTACACCCTCCTGCCCTGGCGGCCCCGGGAGCACGCGGAAGCCCGGTTCGTCTGCGATGTCTACAAGGCGGCCAACGGGAAGCCGTTTGAGGGCGACCCGCGCTACGTGCTCCGGCGGGCGATGGAGGACGCGGCAAAGGACGGGTACGTCTTCAACACCGGGCCGGAACTCGAATTCTTCCTCTTTAAGATGCTCGGCGGCAGACCGACTACGCAGTTCCAGGACGGCGGCGGCTACTTCGACCTTGCCCCGACCGACCTTGCGGAGGACGTCCGTCGTGAGATCATCATCGCCCTCACCGATATGGGGTTCGAGATCGAGGCCTCGCACCACGAAGTCGCCGAGAGCCAGCACGAGATCGACTTCAAGTACAGCGACGCCCTCCACACGGCGGACAACGTCATCACCTTCAAGTTCGTAGTGAAGACGATGGCGCTGATGCGCGGCCTGCACGCGTCTTTCATGGCAAAACCGATCTACGGCATCTGCGGGAGCGGAATGCACACCAACTGTTCGCTTGCAAAAGACGGGGAAAACGCCTTCTACGACCCCGATGCACCCCTCCGGCTCTCGAAGACCTGTATGCACTTCATCGGCGGGCTGCTCAGGCACGCAAAGGCCATCACCCGCGTCGCGAACCCGACGATCAACTCCTATAAAAGGCTCGTTCCCGGATATGAAGCGCCCTGCTACATCAGCTGGAGCGCGAGCAACCGGTCAACCCTCATCCGTGTTCCGGCTCCCCGCGGCAACAGCACCCGCGTCGAGTTCCGCAGCCCCGACCCGACCTGCAACCCCTACCTCGCCTTCGCCGCGATGCTCACCGCCGGGATGGAGGGCGTCCGGGAGGAGATCGAGCCTCCGGTCGGCGTCGATAAGAACATCTATCATATGACCCCCGTCGAGCGGGACCGCGCCGGGATTGAGACGCTGCCCGGCGACCTCTACGAGGCCCACCAGGCCCTGCTCGCCGACGACCTCATCTGCCGGGCGCTCGGTCCCCACGTCGTCGACGCCCTCACGAGCGTCGCGGAAGCCGAGTGGGATGCCTACCGGACGGCGGTCCACCCCTGGGAACTCGACCGGTATCTGGCGACATACTAACTTTTTTTGCAGAATTTTTGACGATAGTCTGTTCTTCTGGACCTCTTCCCTACCGGATCAGTCCACATCCGCCACAGCGTTTTTTACGTGATAAGTTACTCATACATGTATATCCATACATCTCAGTTCATCGAGCCGGCCGGTATTACCGCGCCGCGGAATTTGTGCAATGCACCATTGCACAAACCCCCGGTGAGCCAGGAACCCGGAAGAGGTAGATACTTCCGACTGCGAACACCTCTCATTCCTCCAGCAATCTCGCGATTTCCTCCGGGCCGGGGAGTTGGTCCCGGAGTTCCCGGGGCAGTTCCCTCACCGTCCGGTAGGTGGCGACGCCGATGGGCGAGGTGGAGGATTGCAGGGCGTACTCGACGATGGTGCGGTTCTTCTCCTTGCAGAGGATGATGCCGATGGAGGGGTTCTCGCCCTCTTCGCGGACCTGGCGGTCAAGGGCGGCCAGGTAGAACTGCATCTTGCCGACGAACTCGGGCTGGAACTCGCCGATCTTCAGCTCGATGGCCACCAGGCAGCGGAGCCGCCGGTGGAACAGCAGCAGATCGATGAAGTACTCCCTGTCCTCGACCTCCAGACGAAACTGGCTCCCGACGAACGCAAAGACGCCCCCCATCGCCCTCAGGAAGTCTTCGACCCTGCCTATCAGGGCACGCTCCAGGTCGCGCTCGGAGTGCTCCTCTCCGAGTTCCAGGAAATCGAAGGTGTACTCGTCCCTGACCGCGAGTTTGGCCTGCACCTGCAGTTCCGGCGTGAGTGCCCGGTCGAAGTTGGTCTGGCCAAGGAGCGTCTTTTCGTAGCTCTGGTTCTCGATCTGGTGGACGAGCACGCTCCTCGACCAGCCGAATTTGCGGGTCATGCGAAGGTAGAACTCACGCTCCAGCGGCTCGGAACACCGCTCCAGAATAACCAGGTTATGGCTCCAGCCAATTTCTCGCACAAGCTGTGCGAGTTTTTCAGAACCGGCATACGCTTCAAAAAAAGACTTCATGCGCCAGAGATTTGAGGCGGAAAAGCCCCCGATACCGGGAAACTCCTTTTGCAGATCTCCAGACAACTGTTGGACAATTGACTTACCCCAGGTGTCGCCGGCCTGCCGCTCCACGATCATCCTGCCGATATCCCAGTACAGGCCGATCAGTTCCTTGTTGACCGCCCTGAGTGCCCGGTACTGGGCGGCGCGAATGCGCTCTTTGACTTCGAGAAGCAGTGAGCCGTAGTCTTCCGGCAGATTCGAGACCGTCATATCCCAGTTCCTCGAAGTTCTTCTTGATCGTCGCCGCCAGTCGCACCGCTTCAGTGTTGAGGTCTTCCAGTTCCACGTGGATCTCGCGGAGCGCTTCCTCGAAATCCTCCCTCCTCTTCGGGGGCGGCACCCACGTAGCGGCCGGGTGTCAGCAACCGGTCATTGGCCTCGAGCTCGGCCCTGTCCACCGGTTTGACCGGCCCCCTGACGTCGCAGATCTTCGTTTCGGGGAAACTGGCGCTCTTCCGGGAGAACTCTTCCTTGGTCAGTGCCCGGGTCTTCCCGCCACGCGCGGGAAAGTTGGCTTCAACGGTGTCTTTCATCGTCAGGAACCGGCTGTATGCGTGCCGCAGAAAGATCAGACCCATGACAGGCAGGAAATACTCGTTGCTTGCATGGTTCGAGTTCGCCCGCAACTCTCCATCGTTTGAGGTTCCGAAGCGCGATACCTTCATTGCTCCAAGTGTCCGCGTCGTTCGGGCGGCGTGGCTCCTCCCCCTACGTCTGATCGGTTCACGACGCTATCGTGAATCTGAATGCCATCTGAGGAAGGCGGTCTTGAAATGCCGAACCATCCGGTTTAGCAGCACTGCTTGCCGCCGGTCTCTTCTCCTTCGAGGAGGAGTCTTCCGAAGAGCATCCGTTCGAGAATTGTGGCGACGTACTTCATCCGCTGGGCCACCTCCATATCCTCGTAACGGTGGATGTCGGCGTAGACCTGCAGGCGGACGAGGCCGAACCGGAGTCGGTCGAGGTCGTCGTCCTCGAGTTCCGCGGCTTCGTGGAAGATGGGTTCGAGCAGGAAGGGGAACTCCTCGTAGTTCTCGAGCGCCCCGATGACCTTCGAAAATATTGGGAGGGGTTCCTCACCCTTTCCGGCAAGGACCCGCGAGTAGTCCATGGATTACCCCTCGACCTGTTCAACCATGGCGTTCATGATGGCGTCGAAACTCTTCCAGGTCGGGCTATCTTTGCTCTGGCGGATGATGAAGGGTCTTCCTTCGTCGGCCGCCTTCCGCATCTCGGGATCGAGCGGAATGGCGCCGAGGAAGGGCACGCCACGCTCCTTTGCCTCTCGCTCCCCGCCACCTTTGCCGAAGATGTCGATCTCTTCCTTGCAGTGAGGGCAGACGAACCCGCTCATGTTCTCCACGACTCCGAGCACCTGGATGTCGAGTTTCCTGACGAACTCAATCGCCTTGCTCGAGTCGAGGACCGCGACGTCCTGCGGGGTGGTGACGATGACCGCTCCGGCGATGTTCGGGGCGAGCTGGGCGATGGTGAGCGCCTCGTCGCCGGTACCGGGCGGAAGGTCGACGATCAGGTAATCGAGGTCGCCCCAGTTGACGTCTTCCAGGAACTGCCGGATGACCGTCATCTTCATCGGGCCGCGCCATATCACGGGGGTGTTACGTTCCGGGAGCAGGAACGCCATGGAAATGACCGCAAGGTTGCCGGTGACCCTGACCGGCTCGATGATCTTCCCGTCATAGGACTGGAGACGGGCGCTCTCGATCCCGAGCATCTTCGGAATGTCCGGGCCGTGGATGTCGAGGTCGATGAGACCCGTGTTGTAGCCGCGGTTCGCAAGGGAAAAAGCGAGGTTTGCCGAGACCGTGCTCTTCCCGACTCCTCCTTTCCCGGAAAGGACGAGGACGACATGTTTTACGCTGATATCGGCTTTCGGGGGGAGATCCCTCGGGGCTCCCGCATTTCTCGGATCATTGCATCCGGTCGCAGACGGGCAGCCAGCGCAGTTCCCGGCACAGGTTTCGTTATCGGGTTTGGTTGTTTGAGCCATCAGAACTATCCTCCGTGATACAGTATCCTCCCTGAGAAGGACCTGAAGCTACTATATATTAACGCCAATCGTTACAAAAAAGTATAGGTAATGACACATTATCCTGCTCGGCTTGCCGGAGCGGCGTTTCGGGCAGGGGCTATCCCCTGTCGGGAGTAGTCGACGTTTTCGTGTGCCACCCGCCCGTTGCTTTCGGGATACAGTCGATCTCGGGGGAGTAGGGCTTGATGTCCAGCACCGGGGTTCCGTCCAGGGCGTCGAGCCCCCGGACGACCAGGACGCCGCCCTTCCGCCGGATCAGGTCGACGACTCCGAACCCGATCGGGTTCGGCCGGGCGGGTGAGCGGGTTGAAAAGACCCCCCGTTCCCGGGTCTCCCCGGGAGGCTTTGCGAAGAGGTGCCCGCGTTCCGCCCGGTCGAGCCAGTAGAGCACGATGAGGTGGCTGCTCCGCTCCAGGCTATCGAGTCCCGGGACGTAGGCGTCATGGATGTGGATCTCCGCAACGGTATCCGCAAGCCGCCCCTGGCGGGGGGCGTCGCCCCGGACCCGGTAGGGCGACCGAACGACGCCGATGGGAATGCACTCGATTGTGGCCACGCTGTTACCTCCCCGGCCTCTCCGCATCGAGCGTCTCGTTGCAGAGCCGGTCCGCAATCCGGATACAGGGGTGCTCCCGCGGCACATTCTCGAACCTGACCTCTCTGAAATGGCGTACCAGCCGCCGCACCTCGCCTGCAAGGTCCGCAAGGTGCTCTCTCGTGATGCGGTACCGCCCGGTGAGCTGGCGAACGACCAGTTCCGAGTCGGACCGGACGATGAGCCCGCCGCGGGTGAACTCGCGTGCAGCCTCCAGACCGTTGATGACGGCGTGATACTCGGCCACGTTGTTCGTCGCCGTCCCGATAAATCCCGAACGGCTGGCCGCGACGGACCCGTCCTGCACGATCACGTACGCCCAGGCGGCGTCTCCGGGGTTTCCCCTTGAAGCACCGTCGGTATACAGCGTCGTCGTCACCGCGGCCTTCTGTTCGTCTCTTTCCATCATCTACCCGGTTGATCATCGCTCTCCGGCGTGTTATTGGTATCGCTCACCGGAAGATGTTAATATCCCCGTGTGGTAAAGGCGGACCTATGCTGGATACGGGCCGGATCATTGAGGATAAAACGATGCGGGACCGGCTGGGTGTTTTCGAGGACCGGACCGATGCCGGGAGGCGTCTCGCCGCGACCCTCTCGCAGCTGGAGATGATCGTCGAACCGGTAGTCTGTGCCATTCCGGCCGGGGGAGTGCCGCCGGGGCTTGAGGTGGCCCGGGCGCTCAGGGCCCCGCTCCGGATGGCGGTGGTACGGAAGGTGCAGGTACCCTGGAACCCAGAGGCCGGGTTCGGCGCCGTGACCTGGGACGGGCGGGTCTTCCTGAATCGCGCCCTCATGACCGCTCTCGATCTCTCGGAGACCGAGGCGAACGCCGCGATCGCGAAGGCTAAATCGAACGTGGCGGAGCGCTTGAAGAAGTTTTCCGGCGACCGGCGGGAACCGGGACTTGAGGGCCGGACTGCGATCCTGGTCGACGACGGCCTTGCAACCGGGTATACGATGTTTGCCGCAGTCGAGGCGGCCCGGGCCTGGTCGCCCCGCCGGGTTATCGTGGCGGTCCCCACCGGCTCGCTTCACGCCGTTGACTTCATCGCCAGAAAGGCGGACCTCGTCGTCTGCCTGAACATCAGGACCGGCCGCACGTTTGCCGTGGCGCAGGCATACGAGCGATGGTACGATCTTCGCGATCCGGAGGTGCAGGAACTGCTGATCCAGGCCCGGGACATGGGGCTCTTCTGACGCATGGAGGAAGACGGTCGGTCCGGCCCGGTCCCGCCCGCCGCAACAGATTTATGCGCCCCGTCCCATGGTGTGCCGGAGGGGTAAACGAGCATGCAGAACCTGACCATAGCGGTCGATTTCGACCGGTTTCCACCAGAGCACACCTGTGACGGGGAAGATCTCTCTCCACGGATACGGGTCCTCGGGTCGAACGCCCCCTACCTTGCGGTCATCGTGGACGACCCGGACGCACCGAGAGGGACGTTCACCCACTGGCTCGCCTGGAACATCCCGTCGACCGGCGAGATTCCCGCAGGTATCCCGCAGGAGCCCCGAATATCCCACCCGGTCTCTGCCGTCCAGGGGATGAACGATTTTCGGAGGACCGGTTACAGCGGCCCCTGCCCCCCGAGAGGTACATCACACCGCTACTTCATCCGGGTATGGAGCCTTGCGCGTGAACTCGACCTCCCTCCGGGGGCGGGGCGGCCCCTCCTCGAAGGTGCGCTCGCGGCAGCCGCCGCCGGCTACGGCGAGACTATGGCGGTCTACGAGCGCAGGAAGGCGCTCGAGACCCCGCCGGAGACCGGGCCCCGCACCTGATGCGCCGGGCGGCTTCCACAATCTTTTTCTTTACGTTATACCGAGAGACGTATCATGAACCCCGAAGTTACCAACCTGATCGTCTCTCTCCGTGATGCGGAGTTTCCGATCTGGACCACATGCGACGGTGCCGGCCTCTCGCCCGAACTGAGGGTCCGGGGACTCATCCCGGCGACGCAGACAATAGCGGTCTTTGCCTTGAACCCGTACGAACCCGGGTGCTCCTTCACTACCTGGATCATCTGGAACCTCTCGCCGGCGTCGGTAATTCCGGAGGGCATCCCGCCGCAGGGCGTCGTGACCACTCCGGTCTCAGCCGTTCAGGGGACGAACGATTACGGAACCATCGGCTGGCGCGGCCCCTGTCCTCCCATGGGGGAGACGCATCGTTACCTCTTTAAGGTTTACGGGCTTGACGCCGCCCTGGAGGTGCCGGCAGGCGCCCGGAAGCAGGACCTCATCGATGCCATGCAGGGGCACGTCCTCCAGTTCGGCGAGACGGCCGCCGTGTACTCCCGGTGATGGCCATCGGTGTTTGAAGGGCGTAAAACCCGGTTCAGGCAGGTCTCACGCGAAGGCACGAAGAACGCGAGGTCTGCCACGAATGTTGTCCGGGTCATCACATCTTCACATGCGTCGACGATATAGGCAGTGACAGGTCGCGGTCAGCAAACGGGGAGTCCACGGCTGTCATGGTCCCCACGCACATATCTATTTATATCTTGTTTCCTGAAGGAGGATACCGAGAGAGACTGCTGTATGATGCCAAAACTGGCCGTGAAACTGGATTTTGATGAGTTCCCGCCGGAGTACACCTGCAGGGGAGCGAACCGGTCGCCCCCGATCCGGGTCGAGGGAATCCTCTCGAACATCGAGTCGCTCGCGATCCTCGCAACGGCGAGCCCCGAGGGCGGAGAGTCGCGGGTGGCGTGGGTTCTCTGGAACCTCCCCGCCGTCGAGCAGATCCCGGCGGGGTTCCCGGAAGGAGAGACGGTGGAGTCGCCCCTCCATGCCCGGCAGGGCAGGAATGATTTTGGTACCCTTGGTTACCGGGGACCCTGCCCGGAGGCCGGAACGACCGAAGTGTATCTTTTCCGGGTCTATGCGCTCGATCTCGATCTCCCGCTTGCGTCCGGCGCGACCTGGGAGGATCTGGTCCGGACGATGGAAGGCTCGATGAACCAGGTCGGGGAAGTTGTTGTCTTCGCCACCGGATAAGGGGCGGCCGGTGCGGGAGCGAGAGCTCCCGGCCGGAGAAGAAAAGATATTGAAGCCCTCCCTTACCTCGGATAGGTATCGGCGTGCACCCCGCCGCAAGGGTATCGTGACGGCCCCGGTGAGTGCCGTCCAGGGGACGAACGACTGCGGGGGCATCGGCTGGCGCGGCTCCTGTCCCCCGCAGGGTGAGACACACCGGTGCCTCTTCAAGGTCTACGGGCTTGATGCGATGCTCGATCTCGCGCCCGGCGCAGGCAAGCACGACCTCATCGACGCGATGCGGGGCCACGTCCTCGGGTTCGGCGATACCGCCGCTATGTCCTCCCGGTGACCAAACGCACCATTTTAATACCCTAGTCCTGGAAAATGAGTATCATAGGAGTTTGATATGGCACAAAAGTTGGTAGTGAGTCTGGACTTTGAAGAGTTCCCGCCGGAGTACACCTGCAAGGGGGCGAATCGGTCGCCCGCAATCCGGGTCGACGGCGTCCTCCCGAACATAAAATCGCTTGCGGTTCTTGCGAAGACGAGCCCCGAGGAGGGGCCGTCGCGGGTGGTGTGGGTCGCCTGGAACATACCCGCCGTTCCGCTGATCCCGGAGGGATTTCCGGTCGGAGGGGTAGTGGAGGCACCTCTCCACGCCGTACAGGGCACAAACGACTTCGGGAGCATCGGCTATCGGGGCCCCTGCCCGGAGGCCGGGAAGATCGAGGCATACCTCTTCCGGGTCTACGCGCTCGACCTCGACCTCGCGCTCGCGCCGGGGGCGACCTGGGAGGATCTGGTCCGGACGATGGAGGGCTCGATGAACCAGGCCGGCGAGGTCATCGCCTTCGCAACCGGGTAAGGAAAGAAGGGCGTGCGCCCGAAAGTAGGGGTTGTCGGGCCCCCTCACAGGGGTATGGGGGGGCTCTCTTTCTGTATCGGCGGGCTTTGTTTCTCGATGTTCTTTGCAATCGTGGCCATCTCCTCGCCCAGCATGCGGATGACGTCGTCCAGAGTGACGATCCCGATCAGTTTCCCGGCGTTGTCGACGACGGGCATTCTTCGGATGCCTTCATCGGTCATCTTCCGGATGGCTTCGTAGATCCCCATGCTGTCCTGAAACGTGATCACGCTCCGGGTCGCGATATCTCCCGCCCGGACTTCGCCCGGGTTCTGTTCCCGCGCCATAACCCCGACCGCGAGATCGCGGTCGGTGAGTATGCCGGCGGGCCGGTTGTCGCCGGTCACGACGACGACGCTTCCGACGTTCTTCTCTCCCATGATCTTCGCCACGTCCACAGCCGGGGTGTCCGGTGAGACGGCGACGACCTGGTCACGGCAGCAGTCCACAAGTCCCATGTTGTTACCTCCGTTGACGACTGATTCATGCCGGATATGATATATGAACATAACCCTTCTCTCGCCCGGCACCCTTTCTTATATACGATCGGCACCGATCCCATCTCACAGAAATGGACTGGCTGCTGATAGTTCTGACTGTAGCGGGCCTCGTTGTCTTCGAAACCGTATCGAGCATCGACAACGCCATTATCAACGCCGACGTCCTCGCGACGATGAAAGAGAAGGCCCGCAGATGGTTCCTTATCTGGGGCCTGCTCTTCGCGGTCTTCGTGATCCGGGGGCTTCTGCCGTGGGGGATCGTCTGGGCGACAAACCCGTCGCTCGGGGCAATAGGTGCGCTGCTCGCGACGTTTTCAAGCGATCCGGACGTAGTGGCTGCGATAGAAGAGTCCGCCCCGATCCTCATGATCTTCGGGGGAATGTTTCTTGTCCTCCTCTTCTTCCACTGGCTCTTTGCAGAGGAGAAGAACTGCTGCCTCCGGACCGAGGCGTTCTTCTCCCGACAGGCCGTCTGGTTCTATGCAACCGCTTCGATCCTGCTTGCCGTCATTGTCTGGTTTGCCCTTCAGATCAACACCATGATGGGCTTTGCGGCCGTGCTCGGCTCCACCACCTTCTTCATCGTTCATGGGTTCAGGCAGAACGCCGAGATGCAGGAAGCCCGGTTGAAGGGAGCGGGGATCTCCGATATCTCGAAGCTCGCCTACCTTGAGGTCCTTGACGCGACCTTCTCTATCGACGGCGTCATCGGGGCGTTCGCCTTCACACTTTCCGTCCCCCTCATCCTGATCGGGAACGGTATCGGGGCCTTTGTGGTCCGGGAACTGACCGTCCGGAGCGTCGACCAGATCCGGAGTTACTGTTTCCTCAAGAACGGGGCGATGTACTCCATCCTGGTGCTCGGGACGATCATGCTCGCGGACAGTTTCGGGTTCCATATCCCGACCTGGCTCTCGCCGATAGCGACGTTCCCCATCGTCGGGTTCTTCCTCTTCCGCTCGGTGCAGGAGCGAAGGAAGGGGGCCGCGGGCGCCGCATGACCGGGTTTCCGGTCGCCTCCCCGTTGCATTCTCCGGGTTTGAAAAGGTTTATCCGTGCCGGGGGACGAATGGTTACCCCATGGCAAAGAGATCTATCGGCCCACGGACTCTTCTTTATCCTCACCCGGTCCTGATCATCGGGACCTACGGCCCCGACGGTCGGCCGGATGCTATGGCCGCCGCATGGGGCGGCATCTGCTCGTCCCGTCCTCCTGCGGTGGCGGTTTCGCTCCAGAAGGTGCGGCAGACCTACGAGAACCTGGTCGAGCGGCGCGAGTTCACGATCAGCATCCCTTCGACGGACTACGTCCGGGAGGCGGATTACTTCGGCATCGTCTCCGGCCGGGAGACGGATAAGTTCGCCGCGACCGGGCTGACTCCGGTGAAAGGCGACCGGGTGAACGCTCCGTACGTCGGGGAGTTCCCGGTGGTCCTCGAGTGCCGGCTCCTCCAGACGGTCGAGATCGGCATGCATACCCAGTTTATCGGGGAGATCCTGGACGTGAAGGTGGACGAGAGCGTCATCGACGCGGACGGCAAACCCGCTGTCGAGAAGATCCGGCCGTTCATCTACGACTCGATGCGGCAGGAGTACTACGAGTTCGGGGATGCGCTCGCGAAAGCCTTCTCCGTGGGGCAGGAACTCAAAAAATAACTTTTTTCATCGTCGACGGTCTCGTTTCGCCTCGACCCAGCGTTTCCGCTTTCCGCACCGTTCGCACCGCTGCTCCCACTCAATGACGTTTGACGAGTACTCGTCGTAGCCGTGCTTCCTGCCCCAGCGATGGAGCCCGATCCTGCAGAGGATGAGTCCGATGGTCGTCATGGTCTCCTGGAGAGTGGTCTCTCCTCCCCGGGGATGAATGTTGTCCCGGCGGGTCCGCCCCCTACGGTATGATCTCGCAGCTGTTGTACTTCCGGTGGTCGAAGTCCTCCATCCGGACCGTTCCTGCCTCGATGAGGCGGCGGACCTCCGGGAGGGCCGTCGAGAGCGACCGATGGAGGTTCTCCACCGTCCCGCAGACGACCCGCCGCCCTTCTTCGGGCCAGGGGCGGGTGATGTTCGAGTAGAGGCACCGGCCGCCGCAGAAGTCGAGGAGACCGCATTCCGTGCAGGGGCTCCCCACGGTCGTCACCGGGAGGCGGAGCGGGTCGGCGGTGGCGATATGCCCGACGTAGTAGTCCTTCATCCCGACCATGATGGGGCAGGGGGCGATGTGCCCGTCGGTCATGATGCTGTAGTTTGCGTGGCCGCAACCGCACCGGAGCATGCTTGGCCGCGATAGCAGCATATCCTGCATCGGGTCCATGAACGGATACCACCGGAGCACCCGCCCCTCCTCCCGCATCGTCTCCACCCAGAACGCGACAAGGTCCCGGATGCCGGGGTTGTAACTCTCCGTTACCCAGGTGGTGTAGTCCCGCATTTCGTAGTCGTTCCAGAAGTTCGCGTCCATCTGCCAGTGGACGGCCGGGAAGGAGAACCGGTCGTTTGCCGTGAGGTAGTGGACGGCCGCTGCGATATCGGTATCCTCGGTCACGGTCATCCGGGCGATCACCTCGCCGGCAAACCCGCCCGCCGCGAGGCAGCGGAGGTTTTTCGTGAGCCGCGCAAATGTCCCCCTCCCGCGGTGGGCGTCGGTGAGCCCTTCGGGTCCGTCGATGGAGACCAGGATCGTGTCGAACCGGTTCGCGGTTGCGTGGTCGAGGCGGTCGAGGAGGGTGCCGTTGGTGTGCAGGATCAGCGCCGAGACCGGGGCGTCGCGGACGATCTCGCGGATGCGGTCGACGGCGAGCAGGGGCTCCCCGCCATAGAAGGTCAGTACGGCCCCGGGGTCCTTTGCGAGGAACCGGTAGAGGTCGTCAAGATCGATATCGAGGTCCACCGGGAGGTTCTCGTCGACGGCGATATCGGGCAGCTCCGGGGGGTCGACGGTGAACGCCTTTCCCCGGCAATAGGTGCAGCAGAGGTTGCAGTTGTCGGTCAGGATGAGGTGATAATACACGGATGGTCTCTTATTATTTCGAGGCCCGGGCGGAAAAAGGTGAAGGATATGGGGCCTCTTTCCCTTGTTTCCCGGCTTACTATCCGGGATGATCTATAACCCCGCCGACGCCCGGAGGCAATCCCGCGATAGCAGGCCCTTCACAGATCGAGAAACTCTTCTTCTGTAAGGCGGTTCGGTATCAGGATCGAGAGGAGCGCCCCTCGGGAACCAGGTTGCGCCAGGGGGGATGTACTCTCAGCCACAAGGAATCCACATCTTCATGACCACGGTTTGATCGGATGAAGCTTCAAATTGCCGTAACGAACGGTATCGGTAACGTCCGGCTTCGCAGGGTCACCTTCTTCACCACGGGCGGCGTCGAGAATACGTTCTGGGTCCAGTAGTTCGCTCCCGTCCCGTTGGCATTCGCCGCGACCACCCGGACCATATGCTCTCCCCGCGGAGCGCTCGGGAAGGTGTGGGACACCTGCTGGACGTCCGGTTCGCTCGTATGTCTCGGGTTGCCGTCGAGGGTTACTGTTGACGACCTGCCAATGGATCTCACATCACGCCCTCCGGTAGTATTCAAGGATGATCGATACTGCGCAGGCCACGATTGCGACGCAGAGGGCGACGAGAGCAATTAAAGCCGGATCATAACCTGCCGGCTTCTCCAGGTCCATCAGGTACCCGCCTTCAATATTGAAGAGGATTATCCCTTTTCCATCTTCAGCCCAGGTGAACGGAAGCTCATTGAGATAACCTTCGGTGTACTCTGCAAAGATCTCCTCATGGCCCGTTCCATCCGGGTTGATCAGGTGCAGTCTGCTGTATTCTCCCTTTTTCACGTGTCCGGTTTCGTATTCCTGACCGAGCCCGTCACGGGTCAGGTACGCAATTTTATCCCCTGTTGGGCTCCATTGGAGGAAGAATGTGTTTCCATCATCGGTCACCTGGCGCTCTTGACTCCCATCGGCGGTAATAGTGAAGATATTCCCGGCTGAGATATAGGCTATGTTCGTACCCGCAGGGTTCCACTGGCATAATCCATCCAGACCCACAGGGTTCCACAGGTACAATCCATCCAGGATACTCTGCTTTGTTTCAACATTCTCTTTTATTTTGATGATATCCGAACCTGCAGAATCGATGATATAGATCGAAGACCTCTCGTTACCTCCTGCTTTGGCCAGTATTGCGATTCTTTTGTTGTCAGGGTTCCAGTCATAGTACGAGAGATCGGCAATACCGGTCATCAGGTCCTTTTTCCAGCTTCCACCGGTATCTGCAACGGAGAGTGAATAATTATCAAATGAGATACTGTGGAGATAAGCGAGTTGCTCCCCGTCCGGGCTGAAACGCGGAATGTTATGACGATCCCACGGACTGCCGGTATAACCGAGTGGTATCTGTACGGCTCCACCGGTTTCGGTGTTATAAACCCATAGATTAGGATCGGAGCGTGACTCTTTATATGCAATCTTCGTCCCGGTATTATCCATCACGGGAAGTGAGGGTAAAGTACGACTGCTGCAGGGAATCGATACCTTCTGGTTACTATAATAATCGAGTACAACAATAGAATTTGACAAATACAGGACTTTTGTATCCTTGAGATCGCCGATATTATAAGTCGGGAGTTGTTCGCAAATCTTCGTCATCGAGTAAGCAGAATGATCTGGAGTAAACCCATACTGGTTTAAAAAGCTAGAAAAAACGGCCAGTAATAGCAGCAGTAACAATAGTTTTTTCATCATATTCTGCACCCCTGCTTCCTGCACTGGATTTTGGATGCTCGCAACGGTTACGGCTATTAACGATCATAAATCAAAATATCCCATTCAAGAGGTTCGTGAGGAAAAGCAGCTCCGGTTCGAACAGGAGATAGTGGATAATAATCGCAACCACTGTTGCGGCTATAATTCGGGGGCGATTTGCGCTCACTATATCTCGGACCCCGAGATACTCAAGGTATCCCAGAGGTAGTAAATACAAATAATAGAGGATATTGCCTGAGTTTCTTAACAGAATATGCCCGGAGAGCAGATCTAATCGTAATATTACCCAGATAAAAGAATAGGCTATTGCGCAACTGTAGAAAATGACGCTGAATGTCCGGATCAGAGGAGGTTTCACCTGCATAATCCGGAGCAGACTGAATAGAACCACTGCTTCTGTCGCAAATATGAGAGAGGTGATCCTATAATTATAAGTCCCCTCGGATAAAACTGGGGATCATGGCATTC